>ENA-OQVM01000027-OQVM01000027.1-marine-metagenome-genome-assembly--contig:-NODE-27-length-208644-cov-5.563052_pt1 | contig 208644 bp, 217 predicted proteins | sample MGYA00237776_ERZ505498 | MGnify/ENA primary metagenome ERZ505498 (study PRJEB26159, sample SAMN06265151) | marine metagenome | isolation source: Helgoland LTER site | place: Germany:Helgoland, sampling...
TCGAAGTCGAACTAAATTAGGATTGCCAGGCGTTCAACAAGAACTGCTAGACGATATCTATGCATGGTGCCCAAGTTTCCTCGATATTCTGGATGATACCGAGACCCTGTTGACTGAAAACCGTATCTTCAAGCAGCGTACAGTGAATATTGGCGTCATTGATGCCGAGCAGTGCCAGGACTGGGGCTTTACCGGCGCCAACCTCCGCGCATCAGGCGTTGCCTGGGATTTGCGCAAGTCACAGCCTTATGATGGCTACGAAAAATATGACTTCCAGATTCCTGTGGGTAAGAACGGCGACTGCTATGATCGCTATCTCATCCGCATGCTAGAGATGAGAGAAAGCATTAAAATCATCCGCCAAGTTATTGATAACATGCCGATAGGGCCTGCTAAATCAATTGATCATAAAGTCACACCACCCTCACGTACGGACATGAAGCATTCGATGGAAGCACTCATCCATCACTTCAAACTCTATACCGAAGGCTTTAAAGTGCCTGCGGGTGAGACGTATACTGCTGTTGAGGCACCAAAAGGTGAATTCGGCGTGTACTTGATCTCGGATGGATCCAACAAGCCTTACCGCTGCAAAATCCGGGCACCCGGGTTTGCCTCGTTGCAGGCCACAGAATTTATATCTAAGGGACATATGCTTGCTGACATTGTTGCAAATATTGGCTCGGTTGACGTTGTGTTCGGGGAGGTTGACCGATGACCGATGCACCTGAGACGTTTGAATTTGACGCTGAAGGCCGTAAACGCGCCGAAGCCGAAATCGCCAAGTATCCCGAGGGTGCGCAGCGCTCGGCCGTGATGCCTTTACTTGATATTGCGCAACGCCAATGCGGCGGCTGGCTCCCAATGCCTGCGATCGAGTATGTCTCGGAATACCTTGAGATGCCTGCTATTCGCGTTCTCGAAGTCGCGTCTTTCTATACGATGTATAACCTTAAGCCGATCGGGAAGCATTTCGTTCAAGTTTGCACAAACTTGCCGTGCTGGCTCAATGGTTCAGACAACATCATGAAGGCATGCCAGGACAAGCTTGGTGTCCGCTCGGGCGAGACCACTGAAGACGGCGAGTTTACGCTGCTTGAAGTCGAATGCTTAGGTGCGTGTGTGAACGCCCCGATGATGCAGATCAATGACGATTACTATGAAGATTTGGATAGTGGAGGTACGGCAGCGATTCTCGACGAGCTGCGCGCTGGAAAAACACCAAAAACGGGGTCGCAATTGGCAAGATTTACATGTGAGCCATTGGGTGAATTGACCAGTCTGACGCATCAAGAAGACTTACGCGCCCAGAAAACAGCTGGAAAGGTAAATAGCTGATGCTGAAAGATCAGGATCGCATCTTCAGAAACATTTATGGCCTTGAAGACGTTGGCTTAACAGGCGCACGCGCACGCGGCGTCTGGGACGGCACCAAGGCACTCGTTGATCTGGGCCGCGAAACCATCATTGAGAACGTCAAGGCATCTGGCCTGCGTGGTCGTGGTGGTGCGGGCTTCTCAACGGGCATGAAATGGTCGTTTATGCCGAAAGACGTCGGCGAACGTCCACATTATTTGGTTATCAACGCGGACGAGAGTGAGCCTGGGACGTGTAAAGACCGTGAAATCATGCGTAATGATCCGCACAAGCTTATCGAAGGTGCGTTGATTGCCAGTTTTGCGATGCAGGCGAACGCAGCATATTGCTATGTGCGCGGTGAGTTCTTCCGTGAAACTGAAGCCCTACAGCGCGCTGTCGATGAAGCCTACGAGAACGAGCTTATTGGCGACAATGCATGTGGCACGGGCTTTAAGTTCGATTTCTATATTCACCGTGGCATGGGTGCTTACATCTGTGGTGAAGAATCCGCGATGATCGAGAGCCTTGAAGGCAAAAAAGGTCAGCCGCGTATGAAGCCGCCATTCCCAGCAAACGTCGGCGCTTGGGGCTGCCCAACCACAGTGAACAACGTTGAAAGTATTGCCGTTGTGCCGGATATCCTGCGCCGTGGTGCAGATTGGTTCGCCGCCCTTGGCCGTCCAAACAATACAGGTACCAAGCTCTTCAATATCTCTGGGCACGTTAACAAGCCGTGTACTGTTGAGGAAGAGATGGGCATTCCTTTGAAGGAACTGATCGAAAAGCATGCCGGTGGTGTGCGGGGCGGTTGGGATAACCTGCTGGCAATCATTCCGGGCGGTGCATCGGTGCCATTGTTGACCAAGGAAATGTCTTCAACGGTTCTCATGGATTTTGATTCACTTCGCGAAGTTCGTTCCGGTCTTGGAACAGCCGCTGTGATGGTTATGGATCAATCAACTGACGTCATTCGCGCGATTACCCGACTTTCTCGCTTTTATATGCACGAGAGCTGCGGACAGTGCACACCGTGCCGTGAAGGTTCTGGCTGGATGTGGCGAATGATGGAGCGGATTTGTGCAGGCGATGCGACGCCAGCTGAAATCGACTTGCTCGAAGAGGTTACCAAGCAAGTTGAAGGTCATACGATTTGCGCGTTGGGTGACGCCGCAGCGTGGCCGATCCAGGGATTAATTCGTCACTTCCGTCCTTTGATGGAAGAACGGGGACGCGGCGCACAGCCCGTCGCCGCTGAGTAACGTAGTGAAGGTTGAGGACAACAAATGCCTAAACTGACCATCGACGGCAATGAAGTCGAAGTCGACGCCGGCCTTACGGTCCTTCAAGCGTGCGAGCAAATTGGAATTGAGATTCCAAGATTTTGCTATCACGAACGTCTATCCATTGCCGGCAACTGCCGGATGTGTCTGGTCGCCCTAGAGCGTGCACCAAAGCCAGTGGCTTCATGTGCAATGCCTGTCGGCGAAGGCATGGTTATTCACACGAATACCCCCGAAGTGCACAAGATGCGCAAAGGCGTGATGGAATTCCTGCTGATCAACCATCCCCTTGATTGCCCGATCTGTGATCAAGGCGGCGAGTGTGACCTTCAAGACCAGGCTATGGGTTATGGTCTTGATCATTCACGTTACAAAGAAAACAAGCGTGCCGTTGAAGACAAGGAAATGGGACCGCTGATCGAAACAGTGATGACACGCTGTATTCACTGCACGCGCTGTGTCCGTTTCACGACTGAGATCGCAGGCATCACGGATATGGGGATGTTGGGTCGCGGCGAACACGCTGAGATCACATCTTACCTCGAAAAGGCCGTTGATTCTGAGCTTTCAGGCAACGTTATCGATTTATGCCCAGTCGGCGCACTGACATCAAAGCCATATGCTTTTGTTGCACGTCCTTGGGAACTCAAGAAAACAGAGACTGTTGATGTCATGGACGCCGTCGGCTCCAACATCCGCGTTGATGCCCGTGGCTCAGAAGTCATGCGGGTCCTGCCGCGTTTGAACGAAGACGTGAACGAAGAGTGGATTTCAGACAAAACCCGCTTTGCATGTGATGGTTTACGTCGTCAGCGACTGGATCGTCCGTACATTCGCGAAAATGGCAAATTGGTACCTGCGTCCTGGGACGACGCCTTTGCTTTAATTGAATCAAAGGTCGATGGTCTTGATGGATCAAAGATCGCAGCGATTGCCGGTGATCAGGCTGATTCCGAAGCCATGGTGTCCTTAAAGGCATTGATGATCAATCTGGGCTCTGCAAACATAGATTGCCGTCAGGATGGGTCACAAATTGATCCATCAACGCGCGCCGCTTACATCTTCAACTCGGAAATCGCCGGGATTGAGCAGGCTGATGCGTTGTTGATCGTTGGATCAAACCCACGCCTTGAAGCTGCGATTATCAATGCACGTATCCGCAAACGCTTTATGGCGGGCAAATTCCCAATTGGCGTTATCGGCGAAGCTGCTGATTTACGTTATGACTATGAGCATCTTGGAACCTGTCCTGCAGACTTAAAAGCTGTGCTGGATGCCAAGTCCGCATTTGGCAAAATCTTAAAAGACGCAACCCGGCCGATGATCATCATCGGGCAGGGCGCATTGGCCCGCGAAGATGGCGCGGCTATTCAGGCCCTAACACATCAGATCGCTGAAGCTTATGGTGTCGTTGATACGAATAAGGGCTGGAACGGCTATAATGTCCTGCATACAGCAGCATCACGTGTCGCTGGCCTGGATATTGGCTTTGTCCCGGGCGAGGGCGGCCTTGCTACGCATGATATCGTTGCTGCAGCCGGTAACGGCGACGTTGAAGTTGTTTATCTGCTGGGTGCCGACGAAATCGACACACAAGCACTCGGAAATGCCTTTGTGGTCTATCAGGGTCACCATGGCGACAACGGCGCGCACCGCGCTGATGTGATTTTACCGGGTGCAGCCTATACCGAGAAGAACGCAACCTGGGTCAACACCGAGGGACGTGTTCAATTGGGACGCTTAGCTGCATTCCCACCTGGTGATGCCCGCGAGGACTGGACGATTATTCGCGCCCTTTCAGATGTGCTTGGTAAGTCGATCCCTTGCAATGATTTACGCGGTGTGCGGTCCATGCTGGTTAACGCCAATACGAACTTTATGAACATCGACATCGCTGTCGATGCAAAATGGGGAAGCTTTGGCGTTGCAGGCGACGTTACTGACGCGCCGTTTACCTCACCAATTGATAATTTCTATATGACTGATCCGATCAGTCGAGCCTCAGAGACGATGGCTAAGTGCACCGAGACATTCTTGGAAGCTCAGGAAAAGGCAACCGGTACCCATGGCTGAGTTCTTCGAAACACAGGTTCTGCCAACATTATGGTTGTTAGCTAAAATCATCGCGATTATCGTCCCTGTAATGCTATCCGTGGCTTATTTGACGCTGTTTGAGCGTAAAGTCATTGGTGCCATGCAGTTGCGCAAAGGCCCGAACGTTGTGGGTCCATTTGGATTACTGCAGCCGATTGCCGATGGCCTCAAGCTGTTCATGAAAGAGACCATTATCCCGACGGGTGCAAACCGCGGTGTGTTTATTGCAGCCCCGATGATTACCTTCACCCTGGCGCTCGTAGCCTGGTCGGTGATCCCGTTTGATGCGGGCATGGTCCTCGCGGACATTAACGTCGGCATTCTATTTTTATTCGCGATTTCATCATTGGGTGTCTACGGTATCCTGATGGCTGGCTGGGCATCGAACTCCAAGTATGCATTTCTGGGCGCGATGCGTTCGGCTGCACAGATGGTTTCATACGAAGTGTCCATGGGATTGATCATTATTACTGTGCTGTTGTGCGCAGGCTCGTTGAACCTTTCCGTCATTGTCGAATCACAGCGTGACGTTTGGTATATCATCCCGCTGTTCCCGATGTTCGTGATCTTCTTTATCTCAACGCTTGCCGAGACCAACCGCCATCCGTTTGATTTACCTGAAGCTGAGGCTGAACTCGTAGCTGGTTATAACGTTGAATATTCAGCGATGACGTTCGCACTGTTCTTCTTGGGCGAATACGCCAATATGATTTTGATGTCTGCAATGACGTCGGTGCTGTTCCTGGGCGGCTGGTTGCCACCTATGGATATTGCACTGTTTAACTGGATACCGGGGCCTATCTGGCTGGCTCTGAAGATTACATTCTGTCTGTTTATTTTCGTATGGGTTCGCGCCACATTCCCACGATATCGTTACGACCAATTGATGCGTCTCGGCTGGAAAGTCTTCCTGCCGCTCTCATTGTTGGCTGTTGTTGCGGTGTCGGGTTTCCTCGTGGCTTTCGACATGGCCCCAGTTTTGGGTCAAGGGTGAGAAGAGACATATCATGAGCTTCATTGGACGCGGCGCACGAGCACTCTTTCTCACAGAACTTATTTCCGGGATGTCACTGACCTTGCGCTATTTCTTCCGCAAGAAAGTGACGGTGAACTATCCGTTTGAGAAGGGACCATTATCGACCCGGTTCCGTGGTGAGCATGCACTCCGACGTTATCCAAACGGTGAAGAGCGCTGCATCGCCTGCAAATTGTGCGAAGCGATCTGCCCGGCACAAGCCATCACGATTGAGGCTGAGCCGCGTGACGACGGATCTCGCCGCACAACACGTTACGACATCGACATGGTTAAATGCATCTATTGTGGCCTATGCCAAGAAGCATGTCCGGTTGACGCGATTGTCGAAGGACCGAATTTTGAGTTCGCCACGGAAACCCGTGAAGAACTGCTCTACGATAAAGATAAACTTCTGGCGAACGGTGATCGCTGGGAAACCGAATTGGCGGAACGACTGAGGATCGACGCACCTTATCGCTAAGGTGTGTTTGGGGGACTGATGATACACGCGTTCGCATTTTATATGTTTGCAGGGGTGGCAATTGCCTCCGCGGTTTTGGTCATTTCGGCCAAAAACCCAGTGCATTCTGTACTATTCCTGATTTTGACGTTCTTTAACGCCGCAGGTTTGTTTGTTCTGATGGGGGCTGAGTTCCTAGCCATGATCCTGGTCGTGGTTTACGTCGGCGCAGTGGCTGTCCTGTTTATGTTTGTGGTGATGATGCTCGACATTAACTTTGTCGAGATGCGACAGGGCTTCTTGCAATACTTGCCCGTTGGCGCATTGATCGGCTTGGTGTTATTACTCGAACTTATCATGGCCGTTGGTGGCTGGGCCTTTGCGCCAGAAGCAATAAGCCTTGCTGCATCACCTACACCGGCGCTGAGTGAACTATCCAACACCCATGCTATCGGACAGATTTTGTACACCAAGTACGTATTTTTATTCCATGCATCCGGCATGGTTCTTCTGGTCGCCATGATCGGCGCCATTGTCTTAACACACCGCCGACGCGACGGCGTCCACAAACAACGTATCAGCGATCAGCTCGTACGTGATCCAAAGGATACTGTGAAGCTTCAGGACGTTGAAACAGGGAAGGGTATCTGATGATTGAGATCGGACTCGGTCACTATCTGACCGTCGCGGCAATCCTGTTTATACTTGGGATTTTCGGGATCTTTCTAAACCGCAAGAACGTCATCGTCATTTTGATGTCCGTTGAATTGATGCTCCTTGCCGTCAACATCAACCTGGTCGCGTTTTCAACGCATCTGGGCGACATGGTCGGACAGATATTCGCCATGCTGGTGTTAACCGTTGCCGCCGCTGAAGCCGCTATCGGCCTTGCGATCCTTGTCGTCTTCTTCCGTAATCGCGGCTCTATCGCCGTCGAAGACGTCAACATGATGAAGGGTTGATCGATATGATTGAGACAATCCTCGTCTTTCTGCCGCTTGCAGGTTCGCTCATCGCCGGTGTTATGGTGTTGGCAACCGTTGGCGCGGATAAAGAATTTAAGCACAAGATGGACCTTGCCTCGCAGATTGTGACCTGCGGAATGATGTTGATGACTGCTGTATTAGCCGTAGTGATCTTCGTTGATGTGGGGCTGAATGGAAATGCCCGGACAACTGAGCTTTTCACATGGATCGCTTCAGGGTCGTTTGAGCTTTCATGGGCCTTAAAGGTCGACTCACTTACATCTGTCATGATGATCGTGGTATGCGTCGTCTCAGCAATGGTGCACGTGTATTCGATCGGGTATATGCACCACGATCCAAGCGTACCGCGTTTCATGTGCTATCTCAGCTTATTCACATTCATGATGCTGATGCTGATTACTGCCGACAACCTGGTTCAGATGTTCTTTGGTTGGGAAGGTGTTGGCCTTGCCAGTTATCTCTTGATCGGTTTCTGGTACAAGAAACCAACGGCGAATGCCGCAGCCATCAAAGCGTTTGTTGTGAACCGCGTTGGTGACTTTGGCTTTGCGCTGGGTATTTTTGCGACATTCCTTTTGTTTGATACCGTTCACCTAGACACCATCTTTGATGCCGTGCCGGGCAAACAAGATGCGGTATTGAATGTCTTTGGTATTGATTTCCATGCTCTGACGATCATCTGTCTGCTGCTGTTTGTCGGCGCGATGGGTAAGTCAGCTCAGCTTGGCCTGCACACATGGTTACCAGACGCGATGGAGGGGCCAACCCCTGTGTCAGCACTGATTCATGCTGCAACGATGGTGACAGCCGGTGTCTTTATGGTCGCGCGCTTGTCACCAATGTTTGAATATTCAGATACGGCGTTGATGGTTGTGACTGTTGTCGGCGGGTCTACCGCGATCTTTGCAGCGACGATTGGTTGCGTACAGAACGATATTAAACGCGTGATTGCGTATTCAACGTGCTCACAGCTTGGCTATATGTTCTTTGCTTGTGGTGTTTCAGCATATTCCGCGGGCGTATTTCACCTGATGACGCACGGTTTCTTTAAGGCGCTGTTATTCTTGGGCGCAGGTTCGGTCATTCACGCTATGTCTGATGAACAGGACATGCGCAAAATGGGCGGCATCTGGAAAATGATCCCGGTCACCTATGCTTTAATGTGGATTGGCTCTCTGGCACTTGTCGGCATTCCGCCATTTGCAGGCTATTTCTCGAAGGATATCGTCCTCGAAGCGGCTTATGGCGCGCACACAGGCGTTGGTAACTATGCATTTATCATGGGTCTGACAGCGGCGTTGCTGACGGCGTTCTATTCATGGCGTCTGTTGTTCATGACATTCCATGGCAAGCCTCGCTGTGACGAGACGGTGCTGGGCCACGTCCATGAAAGCCCCATGGTGATGATCTTGCCATTGGTGGTCTTGGCGATTGGTGCCGTCGGTGCGGGTTACTTCACCTATGACATCATGGTCGGTGAGAGCAGTGCCGTATTCTGGGGCGACGCCATCATGATCCTGCCAAGCCACCCTGCGCTTGAAAACGCGCATCATGTGCCGGCTTTGGTTAAGTATGCGCCATTGATTGTTGGTACGATCGGTATCGCTGCTGCGTATGTGATGTATATCGCGCGCCCGGATGTCCCAGACAAAATCGCCGCACGGTTCCAGGGTGTTTATCAATTCCTGCTCAACAAATGGTACTTCGACGAGCTTTACGACAAGATTTTCATCCGTCCAGCCTTTGCATTGGGCCGTGCCCTTTGGAAGGGTGGCGATGGCGCCTTGATTGACGGTGTTGGTCCTGACGGGGTTTCATCTGCCGTGCGCGTTATGGCACGCCGGGTTTCGGCGCTGCAGACGGGCTATCTCTATCACTATGCATTCGCCATGCTGATCGGTATCGCCGCGTTGGTGAGCTGGAACATGTTCACAAAAGGGGCGTGAGGGACTAATGTTCGACTTACCACTTCTCACAATCCTCACATTCGCGCCGCTTGTTGGCGTGTTGGCGATTTTAATCATCCGTCACGACGACCCAAAGGTTGTTGTGACGAACGCCCGGAACGTTGCGTTATTCGTCACAACTGGTGTGTTTGTCCTCTCACTCATCTTTTGGTTTGGCTTCGACAAAACCACAGCTGACTTCCAGTTCGTCGAGCAAGTTCCATGGATGGAAGATTTCGGTATCGAGTACCACATGGGCGTGGACGGTATTTCTGTGCTGTTCGTGCTGTTGACGACGCTGCTGACGCCTATATGTATTCTTGCCAGTTGGAATTCGATCCAAGAACGTGTGAAGGAATACATGATTTCCTTCCTGATCTTGGAAACATTCATGATCGGCATGTTCTGCGCGCTTGATCTGTTCCTGTTCTATATCTTCTTTGAAGCCGTATTGATCCCGATGTTCATTATCATCGGTATCTGGGGTGGGGCGCGACGTGTCTACGCAGCCTTCAAGATGTTCCTCTACACGCTTTTGGGTTCTGTGCTGATGTTGGTCGCGATGCTGACCATGTACTATCACGCTGGAACAACCAATGTGGTCGAGTTGATGGGATATAGCTTCCCGATTGAGACTCAGAAATGGCTGTGGCTCGCATTCTTTGCCTCGTTCGCGATTAAGGTGCCGATGTGGCCGGTTCATACATGGCTGCCAGACGCCCACGTTGAAGCGCCGACAGCTGGTTCCGTAATCCTGGCCGGTGTCCTGTTGAAGTTCGGTGGCTATGGTCTGTTGCGGTTCTCGTTACCGATGATGCCCGAAGCCAGTGTCTACTTTACGCCTCTGGTCTTCTCGCTATCGGCTATCGCCGTGATTTACACGTCGCTTGTGGCGCTTGCTCAAGAGGACATGAAAAAACTTATTGCGTATTCATCTGTGGCTCACATGGGCTTCGTGACGATTGGCGTCTTCACCTTTAATACCCAAGGCATTGAAGGTGCGATCTATCAGATGTTGTCACACGGTGTTGTGTCGGCTGCATTGTTCCTCATCGTTGGCGTCGTTTACGACCGTATCCATACACGCGAGATTGATGCTTATGGCGGACTGGTCAGTCGCATGCCCAAGTACGCCATCGTCTTTATGTTCTTTGCGATGGCATCCGTGGGCTTACCCGGAACAGGTGGCTTCGTTGGCGAAGTTCTGGTTCTGGTCGGTGTCTTCAAAGTGAACACCTGGGTTGCCGCGCTGGCTTCACTCGGCGTGATCCTTGGCGCTGCCTACACGCTCTATCTATATCGCCGAATTATCTTTGGTGAGCTGACTAAAGAGAATTTGATGAAGATTAAGGATATGAGTAGGCGTGAAATGCTTATCTTTGCGCCCTTGCTGATTATCACATTGTGGATGGGTATTTACCCATCTTCGTTCCTTGATTTCATGCATGTATCCGTCGCGCATCTGATTGATCAGATGGAAACTTCATTGGCTGCGAGCGGTTCGCTCAACGTAGCCGGACGATAGGGGAGAGTACGTATGTTAATGACCGAAATGCCCAATATCGTTCCTGCATTGCCTGAGCTTTTTCTGGCTGGCGTGATCATGTTGCTGCTTATGTTTGGTGTGTTCCAAAAGGGCGGTACGAGTGACAATGACGAAGCCACGTTCCGCATCGTCTCTATGCTCACTATCGTGACACTGATCTTAGCTGTATTCCTGCTCATTCCATTAGCAGGCCCACGCTCAATCACGTTTGCCGATATGTTTGTTACGGACAATTTTGCCGTATTCTGTAAGGCGCTGGTTTTGATCGCCGCTGCGCTTGGCATTCTTATGTCGCGCGACTTTATGGAACGCCATCACGTCGCCCGTTTCGAATTCCCAATTCTGATTGTCTTCGCAGCGCTTGGTATGCTGTTGATGATCTCGGCAAACGATCTGGTGAGCCTTTATGTTGGCCTCGAGATGCAATCTCTGTCGCTGTATGTCTTGGCATCTATTCAGCGTGATGACAGCCGCGCAACCGAAGCTGGCCTCAAGTACTTCGTACTGGGTGCCGTTGCATCAGGCTTGCTGCTTTATGGTTCGTCCTTGGTCTATGGCTTTGCAGGTACAACGAACTTTGATGCACTGGCTGGCCTGTTCTCGGCTGGTGGCGACGTTTCAACCGGTCTTGTGATTGGTATCGTGTTCATCATGGCAGGCCTGTCGTTCAAGATTTCAGCTGTACCGTTCCATATGTGGACGCCGGATGTCTACGAGGGTGTACCAACACCCGTGACCGCATTCTTTGCCGTTGCGCCTAAGATCGCAGCATTGGCTCTGTTGCTCAGGGTTTTGATCGGACCGTTTGGGGATCTGCTTGTTCACTGGCAGCAAATTGTCATCGTGATCTCAGTATTGTCGATGGCGCTTGGCGCGCTGGCTGCAATCAACCAGAAAAACATCAAACGTCTGATGGCATACAGCTCAATCGGCCATGTCGGTTATGCACTGGTCGGTCTGGCAGCTGGTACCGAATCTGGTGTTCATGGTGTCCTCGTCTATCTGGCTATTTATCTCGTCATGAACATCGGTACATTTGCATGCATCTTGTGTATGCGTCGCGGTGGCGTGATGGTTGAAGGTATTAATGACCTTGCTGGCCTAGGTAAAACGCATCCGCTGCTTGCGGCTACAATTGCTATTTTCATGTTCTCACTCGCAGGAATCCCGCCACTAGCAGGCTTCTTCGGCAAGCTATACGTGTTCGTCGCCGCGATTGATGCAGGCCTGTATATTCTTGCAATCATTGGTGTTGTGACCAGTGTCGTCGGTGCGTTCTACTACCTTCGTATCATCAAAGTCATGTACTTTGACGATCCGATTGACGCGCTTGATAGTAACATCGGTCGTGAAATGACATTCGTGATCGGCGTTACATCGGTCATTGTCATCCTGTTCTTTGTTTATCCGAGCCCTGTTCTGAATACAGCGAAGATAGCCGCGGCGGCACTGTTAGCCGGATGACCAGCGACCAAAGCCCCGGGCCCCATCTGCCCGCGGTCTATAACCTTATCGCCCTTGAGACCGTCGGCAGTACGATGACCGAAGCGCGCAAGCTTGCCGATCAGGGTGAGGATGCGGCCCCGGATGGTACGCTGATCTGGTCGAAAGAACAAACCGAGGGGCGAGGGCGTCGCGATAATACCTGGGACAGCCCACGTGGTAATTTCTATTCATCCCTCATCGTACGCCCTGATGTGCCGGCGTCACGCGCGGCTGAGCTCAGCTTTGTAACAGGGTGCGCCGTATACGACACGATTGGGGAACTTTGTGAGCCCGGCTTTAATTGCCGTCTCAAATGGCCAAACGATATTTTGCTCAATGACAGTAAAATTGGCGGTCTTTTGCTAGAAGCAAAGGGCGAGACTGGACAAAATGTGGATTACGTCATTATCGGGCTTGGTGTGAACTTACGCTCGCATCCCGAAGGCACGGAATTTCCCGCCACAAACTTTGCTGAACAAAGTCAGGCCATTCCAGATTATACGTTCCTTGAAACCTATGCCCGTCACTTCCTTGATCACGCGGCAAGATGGGTTGAAGAGGGGTTTGAGCCCATTCGTGCAGACTGGAAATGGCGCGCTAAGGGTATCGGCAAAGAAATCATTGTCCGCCTGCATAGCGAGACAATGACGGGCGTATTTGAGGACATTGCCGAAGATGGCAGTCTCATATTAAATGTTGATGGCGACGTTCGGCGCATTGACGCCGGAGAGGTTTATTTTCCGGACGTGATAAAGGAGGGCTGAATGCTCCTCGCGATCGATAGTGGAAATACAAACACGGTGTTCGCCATCTTTAATGATGAGGGCGCCATCATTAGCCAATGGCGCGCGGCGGCAAAGATAGCCAAGACAGCCGACGAGCTTGCCGTCTGGCTCAGCCAGCTTATGCAATTGGAAAACATTTCCCGCGATGACGTCACCGAAGTAATCATTGCGACGGTTGTGCCCGAAAACCTGTTCGATCTGAAAACCCTGAGTTCCAAGTACTTTGGCTGCAAAGCACTCGTCGTTGGCGACCCGGATGTTGAGCTTGGTATAGAGGTTCATGTCGATCGCCCAGGTGAAGTCGGCGCAGACCGACTGGTCAATACGGTATCAGCACACAAGACATATGTTGGCCCGCTGATCGTTCTAGATTTCGGCACAGCAACGACGTTTGATGTGGTGGGACCAGAAGGGGCTTATGAAGGCGGTGTAATTGCACCTGGCGTCAATCTATCACTCGAAGCATTGCAGCGTGCTGCAGCGAAACTACCTCGCATTGAAATTGTGAAGCCCGAGCGTGTCATTGGCACAAACACGATTACCGCTATGCAATCTGGCATTTATTACGGTTACGCTTCAATGATTGAGGGCGTGATCGCACGTATCCGCGAAGAGAAAGAGCTAGAGAGCTTGCCTGCAATTGGAACGGGTGGCCTCGCCAAGTTCTATGCACCGGCCTGTCGATCGATTCAGAACATCGACGAAGACCTAACCTTACGCGGACTATTTGTGATTAACGCTAAAAATCGCACATGACATTATAGAATTAAACATTCGTCATCAGCCTATAAACGGAAACCAATAGTGCACGAAACGCACTTGATGGTCGCCTACATGGGTATGACGAGATTATTTAGAAAGATTTAGATGACAGACGAACTTGTATTTTTACCTTTGGGCGGTGCCGGCGAAATTGGCATGAACCTGAACCTGTATGGTTACGGGAATCCCAAAAAGCCAACATGGCTGATGATTGATCTCGGCGTCACCTTTGGTGATGGCAGCCCTCCGGGAATTGATTTGATCACACCAGACCCAGCTTTCATCGAGGAACGCAAAGATCAACTTGCCGGGCTTGTGCTCACGCATGCACACGAAGATCACCTGGGCGCTGTGCAGTACCTTTGGGACCGTTTACGCTGTCCGATCTATGCAACGCCATTCACCATGGAAATTCTGAAGCGTAAACTCGGGGACACCAACTTCGCCAATGATGTTGAGCTACACGAGTTACCGCTCAATGGATCTGTGACCATTGGGCCTTTCGAGCTTGATCTCATCACCATGACCCATTCCATTCTTGAGCCGAATGGTATTGCGATCAAAACCCCGCTTGGCACTGTGCTGCATACAGGTGACTGGAAGTTCGACCCTGATCCTGTTGTTGGCGAAGTATCAGACGAGGCCGCGCTAGAAAGGCTAGGGGATGACGGCGTGCTAGCTATTGTTTGCGATAGTACGAACGTCTTTAACCCTGGACACTCGGGATCAGAATCTGAGCTTACTAAAGATCTGACCAAGATCATTTCTGCATGCACCGGCAAGGTCGCCGTTGCGTGCTTTGCCACAAATGTTGCGCGCTTGGCGACGATTGCAAAGGTCGCTGAGGCGTGTGGACGTGATGTTGTTCTTGCCGGACGGTCCCTGCAACGGTCGACGACTGCAGCCCGAAAATGCGGCTACCTTGAAGACATTGCGCCATTCCTGGACGAGGATGCAGCTGGCTTTATCCCAAACGATAAGCTGTTGATTATTTGCACCGGATCACAGGGTGAGCCGCGCGCAGCATTATCGCGCATTGCGTCTGGCGGACACCCCCGGATCAATATGGGCGATGGAGATACGGTTATATTCTCAAGCCGCGTCATTCCCGGTAATGAAGTCAGCATTTCTGCCATGAAAAACAATCTCGTGCGCGCCGGTATCCGTATCGTCGAAGACACTGATGGACATATCCATGTCTCGGGTCATCCAAACCGCGAAGAACTGATCGAGATGTATCAGCATGTGCGGCCGAAGATTTCGATCCCGGTACACGGTGAACGACGTCACCTAGAGAAGCACGCAGCCCTGGCCCTTGAATGTCAGGTGCCGCATGCCATCGTCAACGAAAACGGCGGTATGATCAAATTGGCCCCCGGCGACCCAACTGTGATCAAACAAGTGAAATCAGGGCGACTGGTTCACGACGGGAACCGCATGGTACCTTTGAACGGCGAAGCGATCCGAAGCCGCGTCCAAGGCTTATGGAATGGCACAGTAATGATTACGCTTGTCGTGGATAAAGCAGGAACTCCGATAAGCGAGTTGTTCATTACGACGACGGGCATGCTAGAACCTTACGAAGAAGACGATATTCTTAATGCTGTCGCGGACAATGTGTTTGCAGCTCTTGAGCGTCTTCCGAAGAAAAAACGTGAGAGTGATAACGAGATTTCTGAAACGATACGCATTACATCGAGACGCGCTTTTCGTCGATTACTTGACAAGAAGCCGATCACTGATGTTCATCTAGTTAGAGTATAAGTCTATCCAAAATCGAGGGATCCAATGATTGGGAAATTGAACCACGTCGCGATTGCTGTACCAGACCTGGATAAGGCAGTCGCCGTTTATCGGGATGCACTGGGTGCCAATGTATCTGCTGCAACGGACGAGCCGGACCACGGCGTAACGGTTGTTTTTGTTGAACTTGAAAACACTAAGATCGAGCTTTTGCATCCGCTTGGTGACAATTCACCCATACAGCCTTTCCTGGACAAGAACCCGTCTGGCGGCATGCATCATGTTTGCTATGAAGTTCCTGATATTATGGTTGCACGTGATCGCATGCAGGCAGAAGGTGCACGCGTTCTTGGTGATGGAAATCCAAAAATTGGCGCACATGGCAAGCCCGTGCTGTTCCTTCACCCAAAAGATTTCTGCGGTACATTAGTTGAGTTGGAGCAAGCATAAATGGACCATTGGTTCTCAGGTAGTCTCGTCTTTATTGTTTTATGGTGGCTCATCATCTTTATGGTTCTGCCGTTTGGCGTCCGACCATCAACAGAAGAAGAAATGGAGCCAGGTCAAGAACCAGGCGCACCGCACAAGCCCATGCTTTGGCGAAAGGTCGTGATTTGTACGGCCATCACTGCCGTTGTCTGGATTATCATCTACTTTATTAATGAGGCCAATCTGATCAGTTTCCGACCAGACTAAGCCTAGTGGATCAACGTGATGTCGCTCGAGAAAATCATTAAAATAAATCGGCAGCGGGTTGGACTAGACGCCGCTCACAACGCATTTGATGAGCAGTTCTCATTATCAAGTGGTGCGGCATCAAAGCTGGTTATCTATGGACGCATGCGCCCCGGTGGCCCTGATGAGCATCATTTGACCGCTTTGAATGGCACGTGGAGTGACGCCACGTTCCCTAGTTACATTCAAAGCGAAGATGCCTGTACCATAGAGACTTGCCCAGGGCTTGCCTGGACACCGACGGGTACATGGAATGAAGGCTTTGTGTTTCTAGCCAATGCCCTCAAAGATCACTGGCCCGTTCTCGATGCAAAGGAGGGGGCTGATCTCGCACGGTTACTGACACCTGTGCGATCAAGTACAGGCGACAGTGTTGCAAATATCTATGTGTCTCGGGATGCCAGTACGGCGCAACTGCATATGCTCGACGGCATGAACGTTCATGATGATGTGGATTTCAGAACATGAGTACTTATTGCGACTACGCACCGGATGATCCTGTTCACGCGTCTTATCACAATACCGAATATGGGTTTCCAACCACGGACGAGACGGCGTTGATGGAACGCCTCGCCATGGAGATTTTCCAGGCAGGTCTGTCTTGGGGGCTTGTCCTAAAAAAACGTCAATCGACCAATGATGCATTTCGTGGTTATGACGTTGATAAGGTGGCCGACTTTAACGAGAAGGATATCGAGCGGCTTTTAGCCGACCCGGGTATTATCCGAAACAAATTAAAGGTCAACGCCATCATCGAAAACGCCAAGCGCATCAGGGCAATGCGTGACAGCCATGGCGGGTTCTCTAAATGGATTGAAGCACATTATCCAATGCCCAAACCCGAATGGGTTAAGCTTTTTAAGAAGACGTTTAAGTTCACCGGCGGCGAGATCACCGGGGAATTTTTGATGAGCACTGGATACCTGCCAGGCTCGCACCGGCCAGATTGCGCCACCTACAAAGTGATTGAAAAGGTATCTCCAGCATGGATGCAGGTCGACGCCAAGATTTACGACTAACAAAACGAATTTGGCATAAAAAAAGGCAAGACCCGAAAGTCTTGCCATTTTAATTATTTCCCCCCGCACTCGGACCTTAATGTGGCTCGTTGGCTACCCCGAAAGCGAACCAATTTATACCCAAAAAATTCCATCATGTCATCATAAAAGAACAATAAGCTGTTCGTTATTGATATATAATTGTTGCACTGCACCTAAACCAATGAAAACTTGAGGATAAATGCAGCAGCAATCACGTAAACGGCAATAGGTACTTCTCGTGTGCGCCCCGAAAGCAGCTTGATCGCCGTATAAGAAATAAACCCAAGCCCAAGGCCCGTCGCGATAGAAAATGTCAACGGCATGGAAATGGCTGTGATCACTGCAGGCACAACCTCTGTGACGTCTTCCCAATCGAGTTCTGACAATCCGCGTGTCATCACACAGGCGACAAAAAGCAATGCAGGTGTGGTCGCATAGGCTGGGATTGTGGCTGCAAGCGGTGAAAAAATAACGAGATCAGGAACAAAAGTGCAATGACGACAGCTGTTAATCCTGTGCGACTACCGGCGTTTATCCCCGATGCACTTTCGATATAGCTGGTTGTTGTTGAGGTACCAAGTGCGGCACCAACAACGGTTGCCGACGAATCCGCTAGCAACGCACGTCTTAGTCTTGGCAGCTTCCCATTTGCATCCAGCAAGTTGCCGCGATGCGCCAGACCAACAAGCGTGCCCGCCGTATCAAACAAATCCACAAACAAGAAGGCAAAGATGATTGAGATCAATCCGATGTTCAGTGCACCCATAATGTCCATCTGCATGAACGTTGGCGCTAAGGATGGTGGCATTGATATGATGCCGCCGGATGGCGTGACGCCTAAGGCGATTCCGACACCTGTCACAAGAAGGATAGCAATAATGATCGCGCCCGGAATACGTCTGGCGAACAACACCGCAATCAGAATAAACCCAGCCGCAGATAACAGGGCAGGGGGTGCACTCACATCACCAAGCGTGACCAAGGTTGCTGGGTGATCAACGACCCAACCTGCGTTCTTGAGCGCGATGATCGCCAGAAACAACCCGATCCCGGCTGAAATTGCGCGCTTCATGCTATCCGGGATCGCATTGATGATCCATTCACGCACGGGCAAGATACTCAATACAACAAAGATAATACCGGACAGAAAAACAGCGCCCAGGCCGACCTGCCACGAATGTCCCATGCCAAGCACGACACCGAATGCAAAGTAAGCGTTCAGCCCCATACCCGGCGCAACGGCAACTGGATAGTTCGCAACAACACCCATAATCATCGTGCCAACGGCAGCCGCCAGACACGTGGCGACAAATACCGCGCCATGGTCCATGCCGGTCTCGGCAAGGATGCTTGGGTTCACAAACATTATATAGGTAAGTGTCAGGAACGTCGTCACACCAGCAATGATCTCGGTGCGCACAGACGTGCCGTTCTCAGTCAGCTTAAAATATTGATCGAGCATAATTCCCCCCTAAAGAATGTCTTCGATAGTCTTCCATGGAGATATCGCTGACAAGTAAGGAGAGGGGGTTTGGCTTATTCGACGATATCTCTCAGCGCGAATTCTTGAAGATGGCCCGACGGGTTTTCCTTAAGGCCGGGATCGGCTGGAATATCGACATCGAACTGGCGTTTCAAAATATCGGCGATCACTTCATAGCATGCGCCCATACGAACCACTTCCATGGTCGCGAAATTGATGATCGTCGCCGAGCGCTTATAGGTATGGTATTTTCGAAGCCCATAATCGATATGTAAATCTGCGATCGAGCGTACCTCTTCTTGCACGTCCATCAGGCGAAACTTTTGTCCGGTCCCGGTTAAGTTTGCTGACGACGCGATCAAAATTTGGCCGACCTCACACGCACGCGCTGCCAGTTCATTGGCAAAGTTACCTGCATTCAAGAACAGATTGATCCGTCCCAATGCTGTGCTGCCTTTCAGCAACTCTGGGCTTAGGTTTTTAATAAACGGATGATCCGGATTATATGGTGCAATGGCTGCAATCGGTAAATCATGCTCAAAAGCAATCGTTTCAATCATGTCCTGGGTGCGTTGATCAACGTTGTGAAGTTCGCGTTGCGTTTCCAGGTCACACACCAGCGTATTACGCTTATGCCCGCCGCGCTGCTTGGTGTTGAAAATCGTGTTTGTTGTTTCTTCGGTGCCCCCAACAATCCCGTAGCCGCAGTCATGGGGAAAAAGAACAATCCCGCCCGAAGTCACGATATCGATCGCGCGTTGTGCGTCTGCTTTAGTATCTATCCGTTGCATCTTAAATTCCTAATTTGCTGAATTCGCTAGACCGGGTGTAGTCGGGGGCAGGCATGCCAAGACTGGCTGCCTGACGTTGCTCATAAGCCCGGCATGTTTCGTCTTGATGATGGCCGCGAATGCCGCCGCGCACGGTGCCCGGCGTGATTGACCAGAAGTAATCTTTCCAGCTTTCTGGCAGCAATATCGAGTCCGGTGGTGATAACCAAAGCCGACACAGCAGGCGCTTTTTCTCAGGCGTGTCGTAATCAATATAGTCCGTGCGGGAATGCAGCATCACGTGATTATTGAGTATCTGCAGATCACCCGGTTCCAGGTACATTGTATACATGTTCTTTGGGTCCTGAAGGATCTCATCCAGCATGTCTGTGGCTTCACGTTGCGCCGCAGTTAGCTGAGGCACGCCTTCGATCTCTTGCCCCGTTCGAACCCGGTTGCGATTCCACTTACCAAACATGCGACCATCAGCAAAATCATACAAAGGCTGGCTATAGTATAAGGCTTCACCCGGCGCTTCTTCATTCTGCCTGGAGAAATAGAATTTCTGATGCGTTACTTCAGCGAGATCAGGACGAGCCGTCATTAAATCACAATAGGCCGATAACGAGCTGGTGATCATGCTTTGGCCACCAGACTTTGCTTTGTTGTAGCAAGTCAGCGTTACAAGATCGCAACCGTCCACATGAAAGTCGAGCTTGGCATTGGATGAATATCCACGCCCGCTTGAGGTGCGATAATCCATCCCGACATCGCGTACCGACGAGATGTACTGAGATGCAATGCCCTGGGGGCGGGCGACACCGGTGTGCAGACCAATGGCCCAGTTCATCAACTCGTATTCTTGCTCGCTAAGTCCTTCGCGGGGCAGACCGCGCACCAATGCCATGCCACGCCCATGATGCGCTTCGTTCAACGCTTTTGAGATGGTTGGCCAGACACTATCAAAATCAAAATCTTCTCGGGTATAATCAAAGAGGGGGCGATCAGGTACATGAGCCTTTTTAACAGCCTGCAACATATGCGTGCGCGCCGTGTCGTTAATCTGGAACACCCAGCTGCGATCATCTTTAAGATCAGCTGCCTGCCATGCCGCAGGTGTATGTGTGTCTATTTTATTCATGATGTGACCCTCCGTAATTTAAAATCTACCGGGTCAGGACTATAAAGAAAAATAGTATTATCGTATCAATTGATAAATATAATAGATCAATTGCATGAACTTTTTTGGATGGGTCAGTATGGATTCATAAGCTGACGCGTCTTTGGCGATGGCTTCGTTAAGTTTTTTATCAACCAATTTCATCCTCTCTTTCTTCGCCTTTGCACCCTTAACAAGCTGTGTTGAATTGGCATTGCCGTTTGCAGCCACTTCGCCATGCTGTTTTATAATTGCGTGCTGTTCCGATATCGCATTGCGATTGATCAGAAGGTTTTGAACGGATTTCTCCATCGTGTCCCTGACGTCACCCCGCTGATCCGCATGTTCGAGGCGCTTAGCTTCCGGGTATGCCTCATAGTACTCACGGCTTTCCCGTTGTGCGGCCAGTCGCTTCGGATCATTGGCCTGTTTACGTAAGTCGTGGAGTGCCGTCTCGGTATCATCGGTGTTACCGGTGCGGGCCGCATCGACAATGGCCTTGGCCTTGAGGCGTGCGTCATCATCATGTGGGAAGGTTTCATCAATGCGCGCTTTCATTGCATCCGCATTCTCAGGGGTGAGCGGTTTATCGGTGTCCAGAACTCGGCCCAGATCATCAACCACACCGGAAGTTTTTTTTGTGCATCGAAGTCTTTACCATGGAGACCGCTGGCACCATCCATGAGATCAATCTCATTATTAGCGTTTGAGCGTATTGTGACATTGAGCGGTTCAGTGGCGTCGTCATCGACAACTTTACGATGATTGACGTTCCAGTCCTTGATCAGATTATTGTTTTCCTGTTGGCTTGTTTCGCGGTCTTTATCTTCACCACCAGACAGGCTGAGGGCATAGTTTTGCTCCAGTCGTCGCTGGTTCTCTGGCGTGATGCCTTGCAGGGTTCGTTGATAAGGCTCCCGTGCTTGTGCCGGGTCTTCGACGTTGTGGACAAGGTCAATGATCTCAGGGATGGCTTTGGTTGCGTCGGTGTTGATGGCATCCGCTTGAACCGAGGCAGGTCGCCGACGTCGATGCGTCTCTTGATACTGTCGGCCAGTCTCTGATTGGACTGGATGGTCTCGTCGGGGAGAGCTGGGAGGTTCTTTATGCTGCTCGCCCCCTCACCCCAGCCCTCTCCCATAGGGAGAGGGAGGTTAGGCGTTTGCCCCTTATCCTTCGGGAGAAGGTCAGGATGAGGGGATCTTGAATCTACCACTGGATTAATTCGCTCATAGACTGATTTCGTGAGTTTCTTCACTGCGTTCACGGCTTTGCGTTGCTTCACTTGCTGTTGCTGAGCTTGTTGATCCACCTGATCCCGTTGCAGCTTGCTGAGTGGGGCCATCTGGTTTGACTAGACCATCTCGCTTGAGGTCGCTACCCATCTGTTCCTGGGTACTGATGATCCCTGAGAACAACGTACTATCGGCGGTATCTTGAGGCGCCTCCATGATGTCATTACTGGCAAGTGAGCTTGAGACTTGAAACACATCACCGAGCGCATTTGCGCCGCCAATACCGACGGAGCCGCTGAGGCCTGAAGGTGTGGATGTGGTGGCGAACTCACCGCCCGGATTATTGCCAAACCCGGTATTGGCATTAGTTGAAACCTTTGCAGCCGCGCTGGCTGCCGCGTTATCTGTGCTGCCCATGGGGAAGCTCCTTTTCAAAATGTAGACATAAAAAAGCGCCCCAAATGGGACGCTAATGATCGTGATAGAATGCTGGACTTGTGAGCTGCCCAACAAAAAATCCCAGTGGAAAAGACACACATTTCCCCGGGACTTGATTATTCTTAATAAAAAAATGACGCGAGTGTCAATAAAAAATACTCGCAATGCGATTTCATATATTTATTTGTGTTGAAATTTTGTAGCCCAGAATGATTGGCGTAAACCCTGTCTTTTGAGCTAGACTGCAGCATAAGAATACAAACGCTGGGTAGATGGATATAGCCTTGAACACACCAACACGTGGTTTTCATCAAAGTGAGTTTGAAGCGCGCACTGCGCGCGCTCAGGAAATGATGGCCGCGGCGGGGATGTCGGCGATACTTGTCCTGACCGAACCCGAGGTGCGTTACTTCACGGGCTTCCTCACACCATTCTGGCAAAGCCCGACACGACCCTGGTTCGTTGTCATTCCGGCTGCGGGAAAACCAATTGCAGTGATCCCGGCGATTGGCACCGAGTGCATGGCCGCAACATGGATTGATGATATCCGTACATGGTCATCGCCAAATCCGATCGATGAGGGAATTTCATTGCTGAGCGATGTTCTGCGGGGCGTCACATCCGGTGACGCTAAAGTTGGTTTACCGATGGGCCCCGAGACTGCACTTCGGATGTCGATGCTCGACTTCAACCGTTTGAGCGCAGCCATTGCGCCGCTGACGTTTGTTGATGCGTCGCCGATTATCCAGACCCTGCGTATGACAAAGTCCGACGCCGAGATTGAAAAGGTCCGTCATATCTGTGGCGTGTTGTCCGGTGTCTTTGAAGACCTGCCGAATGTGCTTCGGACCGGTATGACAAATGTCGAGATCTTTCGCGCCTTCAAAATTGCCGCACTGAATGCCGGCGCCGACGACGTGGCGTATCTGGTTGGTGGGACGGGGCAGGGTGGTTATGGCGATATTATCTCGCCACCCTCGGATACGCCGAGCGCACATGGGGATGTGTTGATCCTGGATACAGGCGCGACTTTTGATGGGTATTTCTGTGACTTTGATCGCAACTACATGTTTGGCGATACCACGGATGCAGCCAAGCGTGCTTATGACGTTGTCTACCGTGCGACCGAGACTGGAATTGCGTCGGCGGTGCCGGGGAATACCTGCGCAGACCTTTATCACGCGATGCAAGGCGTCATGGATGCGGGCGGAGCGATGGGCAACGATGTCGGTCGGCTCGGCCATGGGCTTGGGATGCAACTGACTGAATGGCCATCAAATATGCCGACCGATATGACAGTCCTCAAACCCGGCATGATCATGACGCTGGAACCCGGCATGACGTTTGCCCCTGGAAAAGTTATGGTGCACGAGGAAAACCTGGTTATCCGCGAGGGTGCACCAGAACTTCTTAGCCGACGCGCCGCCTCTGAAATGCCCGTTATCACCTAAAGTCTGAAAGTCACTGCGATGGACATGCCTTACGATCTTTATGATGACCGCGCCCCGGCGATGGGCTTGATCGTGCTTAAAACTGACGAACTGATCGAGTTTGAGCTGGGTAAACTGTTTCTGGGGCTTGGACTTCGTGTGCATCAGACCCGGATCGAAAGTGCCCCCGACGTACGCCCAGAAACCTTAGCCACCATGGCGGACGGGATGACGGCCGCAGCCGCAATGCTACCCTTGGGCGCAGATATTCGAGCGATTGGGTATGGCTGCACATCTGGTGCCACGGTGATTGGTGAGGACCGCGTTGCCCAATTGGTCAATGCGGCACATCCTGATCTACCAGTCACAAATCCTTTGAGTGCGCTCAAGGCTGCATGTCAGGCCTTGGGTGTGAAGCGCTTGGGGATTGTCAGCCCATATGTAGAAAACGTCACCGATGCCCTGTGTCACGCAGTGGAAGCCGATGGCGTCTCGATTAGTGCGGTCGGCGCGTTCAATCAGGTTGATGATCAAACCGTCGCGCAGATTTCTCCAAAGTCGACATTAGCTGGATACCTTAAAGTCGGAGCAGGGGATTGCGACGCGGTTTTTGCGTCCTGTACCAACCTGCGTGCGATGGAGGTCATCGCCGAGGCAGAAGCCGCCTTAAAAAAGCCCGTTTTGTGCAGCAATCAGGTTCTTGGATGGCACATGCTTCGGCTATCTGGAAATAATTCTCAACCTGTCAGATATGGCAAATTATTCGAGACACCCTTACACAGTTGAAGCTCAGCCACGCATCGCCTACAAGGGGCGACGATCTCAAGTTCGCCCGGAAATAATGCATGTTGATGCATAATTATGCAGGAGTACCACAACCCGATGTTTTCCACCTTTGAATGGATGATGGCCATGCGCTATCTCCGCGCACGTCGCCAGGAAGGATTTATCTCTATCATCGCATGGTTCTCCCTTGTCGGTATTGCTTTGGGCGTCGCGACATTGATCATTGTAATGTCGGTTATGAACGGATTTCGTCAGGAATTACTTGAGCGTATCTTAGGCATCAACGGCCACCTCAGCGTCTATGGACCGGTTGCAGGGCAAATGACGGACTACCAGCCCATGCTCAAAAAGCTTGTTGATTTAGATGGCGTTATCTCTGTTAACCCATTGATTGAAGGCCAGGTTATGGTCTCAGCCAAAGGTGTCGCCAAGGGTGCACTCGTCCGTGGTATCCGTGCTGAGGACCTGGCAAAACGCAAAATCGTTGCGACCAATATCAAACAAGGCTCGCTGGCTGACTTCAAAGGCGATGATGTGGTCATTATCGGCTCCAGATTAGCGCAGAACATGGCGGTGGGGGTCGGTGACAAGCTCACCTTGATCTCGCCTAAGGGCAATGTCACAGCGTTTGGCACGGTGCCGCGCATGCGGGCCTTCAAGATCGTCGGCACGTTCGAAATTGGTATGTACGAATATGACTCGGGGTTTGTTTTCATGCCCTTAGAGGCTGCACAGATATACTTCCGAATGCCGGAGGGTGTCTCAAACATCGAAGTCTTTATCAAGAACCCAGACGACGCACCAGGCATGGGCCTGCGTGTCACGCGCGAGCTTAAGGGCCAGGCCCGGGTTCATGACTGGCAACGGGCCAATGCGAGTTTCTTCAATGCGATCCAGGTCGAGCGCAATGTGATGTTCCTGATTTTGACGCTGATTATTCTGGTCGCTGCGTTCAATATCATTTCCTCGCTGATCATGCTAGTGAAGGACAAGGGGCGCGATATCGCGATATTGCGGACCATGGGCGCGACACGAGGCATGATTATGCGGATTTTCCTGATCGCGGGTGCCAGTGTCGGTGTCATCGGCACCATGCTCGGATTTGTCTTGGGCCTTGCGTTTGCCGCCAATATTGAAAACATACGCCGTTGGATTGAAGGCCTCACAGGCACCGATTTGTTTGCCGCCGAGATTTACTTTCTGTCTCGCTTGCCCGCCGTTGTTGATCCGACCGAAGTCACAACCATTGTGCTGATGGGTCTCGGGTTATCGTTCCTGGCGACGCTGTATCCAAGCTGGCGTGCGGCCCGCATCGATCCGGCGGAGGCATTACGTTATGAGTGACCAGGACGCAAAACCACCGGTATTGGCGCTAGAAGGGCTAACCCGGACGTTCTCGCAAGGCAAACGCGAGCTCAATGTCCTCAATGGCGTCGACCTTGAGATTAATGCAGGCGAAGTCGTCGCCCTTGTTGGACCATCCGGGTCTGGTAAATCAACGATGCTGCATATTTCGGGTTTGCTAGAACAACCAACATCCGGCGATGTTCGGATCGACGGGCAGTCATGCATCGGCTTGAACGATGACGAACGTACCAAGGTCCGCCGGTATAATCTGGGCTTTGTCTATCAGTACCACCATTTGCTCCCGGAATTCTCAGCGTTAGAGAACATCACTATTCCACAGATCATTGTGGGCCTCAATCGTCGCACCGCGCGCGCTCGGGCCCGTGAATTGCTGGAGTGGATGGGTCTGATGGATCGCGCAGATCACCGACCGGGCATGTTATCTGGTGGAGAACAGCAACGGGTCGCTATCGCCCGCGCACTGGCGTCTTCGCCGCGGGTCCTGTTAGCCGACGAGCCGACCGGAAACCTTGACCCGGATACGGCAGACGACGTTTTCGGCGTCTTGATGCATCTGGCCAGAGGGACAGGGCTCGCCGCTCTCGTCGCGACACACAATCCTGATTTGGCAAAACGCATGGACCGTATCGTACGTATTGAGAACGGTGTTTTGGTCGAAGCGTAAGAACCTTAATTCCACGCTACACTTACCAACACGAGTTTTTTATTGATACTCGCCTCATGTTTTTATTAAGAATAATCAAGTCCCGGGGAGAAGTGTTTCTTTTCCACCGGGATTTTTTGTTGGGCAGCTCATAAGTCCAGCATTCTATCACGATCATCAGCGTCCTGCTGGGGGCGCTTTTTTTATGTCCACATTTTAAAAAGGAGCTTCCCCATGGGCAGCACTGATAACGCGGCAGCCAGCACAAAACTCCCTCGTCATTTCCGCGAAAACGGTAACCCAGCGAGGCAATCAGAAGGTCTGGGTCCCCGCGTCCGCGGGGATGACGGGATGAATAAAGATATCCTCCCTCTCCCTCAGGGAGAGGGCCGGGGTGAGGGTATGCAACATCAAATTAATTGTGGATATCCACAAATTTAGACGCAACATCTGGTGACTCTCAATCTCACATGTGAAATTATGCTTTCATGGCATGTTCTGACTTCGTCCATTTGCGCGCGCACAGCGCTTACTCCCTTTGCGAAGGGGCGATCCCGGTCAAAAACCTCGTCAAGTTAACTGCGGCACAAGACATGCCTGCATTAGGCCTGTGCGATACTGACAATCTATTCGGCGCGCTGGAGTTCTCTGCGGCAGCGCTCGACGCGGGTATTCAACCGATTATCGGTTGCCAGCTTTCAATTAAGTTGAGCAACGAGACACAGCCCGCCAACCGCCCGATGTTTGAGGATGGCGGCATTGTCTTGCTGGCACAGACCAATGACGGGTATTTGAACCTGCTGACGTTGCTCAAAATCGCTTATATGGATAGTGAGGATGCACAGCGTCCGGGTGTCACCCTGGACGAATTGTGCGCGCATGCAGGCGACCTGATTGCCTTGAGTGGCGGTGCAGACGGGGTTCTTGGGCGCTTGATCCGGATGGGCAAATCCGGCGATGCGAATACGTTTCTTGATGCCATGGCAGCGGCGTTTCAGGACCGCTTTTATATTGAAATACAACGCCACGGGATGCCCGAAGAGAAACTGACCGAGCCGCAGTTCATTGATTGGGCCTACGCCAGGAACTTGCCGTTGGTTGCGACCAACGAGCCGTATTTTCCGGACGAAGGTTTCTACCGCGCCCATGATGCATTGTTGTGTATCAAGCAGGGCGCCGTGGTGTCTGTCGAAGATCGCCACCGGCTGACTTCTGATCACTATTTCAAATCAGCGGCCGAGATGCGGGCATTGTTCGCGGACCTGCCCGAAGCCATTGAGAACACGCTGACCGTCGCCAAGCGATGCGCGTTCGTGGTGGAAAAAATTGCCCCCATCTTGCCGCCTTATGATTGTGGCGATGGCATCACCGAAGCCGATGAGCTTAAACGCCAAGCCCACGTCGGTTTGACGGATCGTCTTGCCGAGCATGTATTCACCCACGATATGGACGCCGAAGCGCGAGAGAAAGCTGAGCTACCATACCGCGAGCGATTGGACTACGAGCTCAGCGTTATCAACCAGATGGGTTTTCCAGGTTACTTCCTGATCGTTGCGGACTTTATAAAGTGGTCCAAGGACGAGGGTATTCCGGTGGGGCCGGGACGTGGTTCAGGTGCGGGCTCGGTGGTGGCGTGGTCACTGACAGTAACCGACCTCGATCCGCTGAGATGGGGCTTGCTGTTCGAGCGGTTCTTGAACCCGGAACGTGTGTCCATGCCGGACTTTGATATCGACTTTTGCCAGGAACGCCGCGACGAGGTGATCCGCTATGTGCAAAAGAAATACGGCCGTGATCACGTCGCACAGATCATTACGTTTGGAAAATTGCAGGCGAGGGCGGTTCTCCGCCATGTCGGGCGCGTCCTTGAGATGCCCTATGGTCTTGTCGATAGAATCTCCAAGATGGTGCCGAATAATCCGGCCAACCCGGTAACGTTGGGCGATGCCATCAAGACCGAACAAAGCCTGCGCAACCTGATCAACGAAGAGCCCGACGTTAAATATATGGTCGAGATCGCGCTGAAGCTCGAAGGGCTATATCACCACGCATCGACACACGCGGCGGGTGTTGTGATCGGCGACAGGCCACTTGAGCAATTGATCCCGGTTTACCGCGACCCGCGCTCGGACATGCCGGTTACCGGCTTTAATATGAAATATGTTGAGGATGCGGGGCTGGTCAAGTTTGACTTCCTGGGCCTCAAGACCTTGAGCGTGCTGACCAAGGCAGAGAACTTCGTCAACGCCAAGATTAAGAACGGCGAAGATAAACTTGATCTGATCAAGATACCGCTCGACGATCCTGATACCTTCAAAATGATCAGTCGTGGTGACACCACCGGCGTGTTCCAGCTGGAAAGTGCGGGCATGCGCGATGTGTTGCGCGGCCTGAAACCGGATACGTTTGAAGACATCATCGCTGTTGTGGCCCTGTACCGTCCGGGCCCGATGGATAACATTCCGAGCTACATTCGACGTAAGCACGGCGAAGAAGAAGCCGACTATCTGCATCCAACCCTTGAGCCTGTGCTTAAGGAAACTTTTGGTATTCCAATCTATCAGGAACAGGTGATGCAGATTGCTCAGGTCCTGTCCGGCTACACGCTTGGCAACGCGGATTTGCTGCGCCGGGCGATGGGTAAGAAAATCCAGGCCGAGATGGACGTGCAGCGACAAATATTCGTCGAGGGGGCTGTGGCGCAAAGCGTGCCAGAGAAACTCGCTGACGATATCTTTAACGTAGTCGACAAGTTCGCCGGTTACGGCTTCAACAAATCCCACGCGGCGGCCTATGCGCTGGTCGCGTATCAAACAGCCTATATGAAAGCCAATCATCCGGTTGAATTCCTGGCTGCGTCCATGACCTTTGATATGGGCAACACGGACAAGCTGAACATATTCCGCCAGGAACTGGACCGATTAAAGATTCCGCTACTTCCACCCGACATCAATGCCTCGGTCGCGACGTTTACGGTTGAGACGGTACAAACAGCCGAAGACGGTGAAAAAGATGGCGTGCGATATGCACTGGCTGCGGTCAAGAATGTCGGCGCGGCAGCAATGGACATGTTGGTTGAAGAGCGGAACACAAACGGACAGTTTGAGTCCTTAAGTGATTTCGCCAATCGGGTTGATCCACAAAGCGTCAACAAGCGCCAGCTTGAGAATCTCGTGCGGACAGGGGCTTTCGATCGACTGGACACAAACCGTCGACGCGTTCATCGGGGTATGGAAACCGTTGTCGCGGTGGCCGGCGCGGCTGCTGCAGATCGGAATTCAAATCAAATCAGCTTGTTCGGCGGCGAAGATGCAAAACCTCAAGAGATCAGGCTCCCTGATATCGACGACTGGCAGTCTATGGACCGGCTGCGCGAAGAGTTCGATGCCGTAGGTTTCTTCTTATCCGCTCACCCATTGGATGCTTACGAGCGCGTGTTGGTCAAAAAACGCGTGCGCTCATGCTCAGAGGTCCTTGCCGCCAAGGAAATTGGTGCCGTCCGTCTTGCTGGAACCTTCCTGTCGAAAAAGGAAATGACGAGTAAATCCGGGAAACGCTTTGCCTTCATTTCGTTCTCGGATGCGTCCGGGGTCTTTGAGGCAACTGCATTCTCAGAAATCCTCGCACAGCAAAGCGAACTTTTGATCCCAGGCAACTCCATGATTGTTGATTGCGCACTCTACTTTGAAGGCGACAGCGCACGCATGACCATTCAACGTCTCGAAAGCATCGAAGTCGCCGCAGCGGCAGCGGCGAACGCAGCCAAGGAAATGCACTTATACGTCGACAGCATTGATCCATTAACGTCACTCCGCGCTGTACTTTCCCGTGACCGCGATGCAAATGGTGAGGGACGACGTAAAAAAGGCAAAGTCATTGTGACCGCAAAACTCCGCGATATCGACGAAGAGGTGATCATCAATCTTGGAGACGATTACGGCTTGTCACACGAACTGTCACTCGCCGTCCGCTCACTCCCCGGCATTCTTGATGTTAAAGAGCTTTAGCATCTAAATTCGTTTCGTCATCCCCGCGTTCGCGAACGCGGGGATGACAGAAATATATAATCCTCTCCCACTCCGTGATGGCTTTACCGCCCTAAAGCCTTCGCAGTCAGTGAAGCCAGCGAAACCTTTTGCGATCCGTCATCATTGAAATTTTCAGGCACTAAGTATGTCTGATATGCCTCTTTGAGGGCTGGCCACTCGGTATCAATGATCGAGAACCAAGCCGTATCCCGGTTGCGGCCCTTATAGATCAAGCACTGACGGAAGACGCCTTCAAAGGTAAAGCCAAGCCGCTCAGCCGTCCGACGGGACCTGGCGTTCGCATTATCGCATTTCCACTCGTAGCGCCGATTGCCGAGTTCATCAAAGACCCGTGCCATCATCAGATACATCCCCTCAGTTGCCGCCACAGTCCGTTGTAACAGTGGAGAGTAGTTAAGGTGTCCGGTCTCAATGGAGCCCGCATTGACGTCAATGCGGAGGTAACTGGCTACGCCGACAGCTTTCTCGGTTTCCAGGTCAATAAATGCATGGAATAAAGGATCATCACCTAAAGCCTGCGCTTTGATCCATGTGCGGTAATCGTCTTCAGTCTCGAACGAACCATATCCTAGGTACGTCCAGATCCGATGTTCCTTATCAATCATATTCGCGGCATGGAGATCAGCCGCATGCTTGTCGATATCGAGCGGCTCAAGTCGGCAGGTCCGACCCAGCATTGGGGTGCGGGGAGGGCGCTTCGCAGGGGTCCAATCGGGGACGGGGAAACCAACGGGAAGACCAAGATCATTCGTATGTGACATGACAAACTCCATAATTTTAATTGGTCGCAGAATGTCTTGGTTATTTGACTTGGAAAAGAGCCCTTTGAAAGAATTTGAGACCTGGATTGGTCCGGTTTTTAAAAGTCTTGGTTCCCGTCCTGCAAAAAACCCGCTAAAATGAACTATACGCAGGAGACGTTAATGAGCCCAGAAGGCGCAGATATACTCAGATTTTTGGCATTTGGTGCGGTTTGGTTATTTCCGATTGCGCTGATTATTGCCGTCTTGAGCTTTGCTAACGCCGACGCCAAAGCCCGCCGCGATGATCCGGGGCCAAACGTTATTGTCTTTCCACAGCGTGAAACACCTGCGCCATCATCCAGGTCAAATTGGCTAAAACGCTTTAAGTCGCTTGCATTCCTTTCGACGAAGCGTTAAACCACGCGCGATTTCACACGCGGGTTTTGCGATAGTTCATGCAAATTCATGAATAACGTCGTTCCGGTGTTGGTTTACCAACCACACCCGCGGAGGATTAACCGGAAAAGGAAAAAAAGCCGATGGCGCTTCCCGATTTCACTATGCGTCAGCTCTTAGAAGCTGGTGTTCACTTTGGTCACAATACTCGTCGCTGGAACCCTAAGATGGCACCGTTCATCTTTGGTGACCGTAATGGTATCCACATCATTGATTTGCAGCAAACTGTTCCGCTCATGCACCAAGCTATGGTTGCTGTGCGCGACGTTACTAAAGCAGGTGGCCGTGTATTGTTTGTAGGTACGAAACGTGCCGCTCAATCACGTGTTGCTGACGCTGCAAAGCGTTGTGGTCAGTATTACGTCAATCACCGCTGGCTTGGCGGCATGCTGACGAACTGGCGGACAATTTCAAACTCGATCCGGCGCTTAAAAGAACTCGAAAAGATGTTCGAGAATGCAGCCGAAATCGAAGGTTTGACGAAAAAAGAACAACTCATGCTGACCCGCGAAATGGAAAAGCTTGAGCGCGCACTTGGTGGTATCAAGGACATGGGCGGTTTGCCTGACGTCCTTGTCATCATCGACACCACTAAAGAAGACATTGCCATCAAAGAAGCCAACAAGCTTGGCATTCCTGTTGTTGGTGTCATCGATAGTAACGCTGATCCAGAAGGCATTTCGCACCCGATCCCGGGTAACGACGATGCCATCCGCGCGATTGGCCTCTATTGCGACCTGATCGTCGGTTCTGTGCTTGATGGTATTCAAGAAGAAATCGGTGTTTCTGGTGGCGACATTGGTGCCAGTGAACAATTGGTTGAAGAACTGCCTGCTGCCGTTGCAGCGCCTGAAGCACCCGCTGCTGAAGCCGCCGCACCCGTAGCTCCAGATACTGAAGCCCCGGCTGCAGCAGAAGCTGCACCAGCTACAGACGACAGCGCAAAAAGCTAAATATCGTATCAGAGCGCGGAGATTATCTTTGATCTCCGCAGCCTCTGGTAAAGCTTACACTCTCGGAATGACAAGGAAGTACGATGGCTGCAATTACTGCTGCATTGGTTAAAGAACTGCGTGAGAAGACGGGCGCAGGCATGATGGACTGCAAAAAAGCACTTGCAGAGAATGATGGTGACCTAGAGATCTCAATCGATTGGCTTCGTACAAAAGGCTTAGCTGCCGCTGCAAAGAAAGCAGGTCGTGTTGCTGCTGACGGTCTTGTTGGTGTGTACATTGATGGTAACAAAGGTTCTGTCGCCGAAGTGAACGCTGAAACAGACTTTGTTGCACGTAACGATGCATTCCAGGCTTTGGTTGGCAACGTCACGAAGCTTGCTGCTGACGCTGATGATCTAGATGCGCTGAAGGCAATGGATTATCCAGGTACAGGTCGTACAGTCGAAGAAGAAATTTCCCACAACGTGGCAACAATCGGCGAAAATATGAACATTCGTCGTATTGATGGGCTTTCAGTCTCAAATGGCGTTCTTTCCAGCTACGTCCACAACGCATTGGTCCCAGGCTTAGGTAAAATCGCTGTCCTGGTCGCACTTGAGAGCGATGGCGGTACAGGTGGTCTCGAAGCTGTTGGTAAGCAGATTGCGATGCATGTTGCTGCTGCCCGCCCACAATCAGTGAGCATTGACGACCTTGATCCAGAAGCTACTGAGCGTGAGCGTCAGGTACTGATCGAGCAAGCGCGCGAATCGGGTCGCCCTGATAATATCATCGAAAAGATGGTTGAAGGCCGTTTGCGCAAATTCTACGAAGAAGTTTGCTTGCTTGAGCAGACTTTCGTGATTGATGGCGAAAGCAAGATTTCAAAGGTTGTTGAAGATGCTGGCAAAGCTGCCGGTGGCACCGTGAAAGTCACGGGTTTCAAGCTTTTCGTGCTTGGTGAAGGCATCGAAAAGAAAGAAGAAGACTTCGCTGCAGAAGTCGCTGCTGTTGCAGGTAAAAAGTAATAAATCAGGATCGGCTTAGAGTGATTTCACTCTGTGCCGTTTTCCGGTCGTCTGTGCCGGATTGACTGCTATACTAACGGGGGGCCGGAAACGGTCCTTTGTTTTAACATGATGAGCGTCCTGCAATTCATAGTGCACGCTCAAGCAAGGCAAACGAATGACAGCTTCAGCGAAATATAAACGCGTCCTTCTAAAACTATCAGGCGAAGCCCTGATGGGAGACAAAGGCTTTGGGCTAGACTCCGAAACCGTGGACCGAATTGCTGAAGAAATTAAAGCTGTTCATGAGAACGGCGTTCAAGTCTCGCTTGTTATTGGTGCCGGCAACATCTTTCGCGGTGTTTCGCTGGCCGAAGCAAATATCGAACGCACCACAGGCGACTACATGGGCATGTTGGCAACAGTCCTGAATGCCCTCGCTATGCAGAGTATGCTTGAGAGTAAAGGCGTAACAACGCGGGTCCAATCAGCAATCCCAATGTCCGCCGTTTGTGAGCCTTATGTCCGTCGCCGCGCCATTCGCCATATGGAGAAGGGCCGCGTTGTCATCTTCGCTGCTGGCACCGGCAACCCATTCTTTACAACCGATACGGCCGCCGCATTACGCGCAGTTGAAATGAACTGTGACGCGATCCTTAAAGGGACGCAGGTCGATGGTGTTTATTCAGCTGATCCCAAAAAGGATCCAAATGCTGAACGATATGAAGAATTAAGCTATCAGGACGTGCTGACACAGAACCTTCAGGTGATGGATACTGCCGCGATTGCATTATCACGTGAGAATGACGTTCCAATTCTCGTGTTTTCCATTCACACTCCTGGTGCATTTGCCGACGTGGTAGAAGGTCAGGGGACCTATACTATCATTAAAAATACTCAGACTTAAGGGAGGCGTTGATGAGTGACATCAACGGTACACGTAAAGACATTGAGCACCGCATGGGGCGCGCTGTCGAAGTACTGCAAGACGAATTTGGTGGCTTAAGAACAGGGCGGGCATCGACAAGCCTGCTTGATACAATCCAGGTCAAAGCTTACGGCACATCGACACCCCTAAATCAGGTTGGCAGCGTCTCTGTTCCAGAATCCCGGATGCTCTCCATTCAGGTGTGGGACAAAACTAACGTCAAAGCTGTTGAAAAAGCCATTATAGACTCAGGCCTTGGCCTCAACCCGGCTGTCGATGGGACTTTGGTCCGCATTCCTATTCCGCCACTAAGCGAAGAACGTCGTCAGGAATTGGCTAAGGTTGGCGGTAAATATGCTGAAGATGCACGAATTGCCGTTCGCAATGTGCGCCGAAGCGCCTTGGACGACCTTAAGAAGGTTGAGAAAGACGGCGATATTCCTCAGGATGCGCTACATGACTTCTCCGATGAAGTTCAAGCTTTAACAGACAAATTCATTGCCGCGATCGACGAAGCATTGAGCAATAAAGAGCAGGAGATCATGCAGGTCTAAGATGAATGTTGCGCCCTTAACAGCATCAGAAGGTGGCACTACTGCGCCAACCCATGTCGCAATCATTATGGATGGTAACGGCAGATGGGCTCAGGCGCGTGGAAAAATCCGTTCTGCCGGTCATAGGGCTGGTGCCGAATCCGTGCGAAGGGCACTAGAATCTGCATTAGAACAGGGCGTTAAGTATTTGACCTTGTTTAGCTTTTCATCTGAAAACTGGTCACGTCCTAAATCAGAGATTGCAGATCTCATGGGTTTGCTGCGGGTTTATCTCAAAAAAGAAGTTGGGACACTTTGCGAGAAAGATATTCGTCTTCGGGTTATCGGTGACAGAAGTCAACTCGCCCCAGATATTGTTGTTGCCATTGAGAACGCGGAACAGAAGACAGTATCAAATACACGCTTAACCCTCGTTCTTGCCCTCAGTTATGGTGCTAGGGATGAACTGGTGATGGCTGCAAAAAACCTGGCAGCCAAAGTTACGGCCGGCACAATGCGTGTCGAAGATATTGATACCAAAGCTTTCAATGATGAACTCTATACATCTGATATCCCTGATCCTGACTTGTTGATCAGAACCAGTGGTGAGCAACGGATAAGCAATTTTTTATTGTGGCAACTTGCCTATACGGAATTCGTCTTTATTGATAAACATTGGCCAGACTTTGCTTCAGAAGACCTGGCTTTGGCGATCAAGGAGTTCGGGCGACGTGAGCGCCGCTTCGGAACCAGTCACGCTTAACCAACCTTTATCCGGGACAAAATTACGGATTGTATCTGCGATCGTAATGATTGTGCCTGCGATTGCGGCCGTTTATTTCGGCCCACCGTGGTTTACAGCCCTTGTCATTGCAGTAGCGATTGCAATGGCTTGGGAATGGTCACGAATGTGTAATCGCGATCCGTTTTGGCTTGTCGTTGGGGCGATCTATATCGCGGTTCCCTGTGGTATTCTGATCTGGCTTCGACAAGATCAGCAAGCCGGTATGATCACTATTTTATGGCTATTCTTATTGGTGTGGAGCGCAGATACCGGTGCCTATATTTCTGGCCGCGCCATTGGTGGACCAAAGCTGGCCCCCCGTATCAGCCCAAACAAAACATGGGCTGGCTTTTTTGGCGGGGTATCGCTTGCCGGCATCGTGAGTGGTGTTTTTGGTTATGTATGGGAAGGCGATGTCATTACATTGTTTCTTTGGGGCGCCGTGATTGCCATTGCCAGCCAGTCAGGGGATCTAATAGAAAGCGCTGCCAAGCGTCACTTTAACGTTAAGGATAGCTCATCGCTTATCCCAGGGCACGGCGGCGTTCTTGACCGTGTCGATGCCCTGATTACAGCCTCTATTGCAGCAGCACTCCTAAAATTCACTTTTGGACGAACAGCAGTACCATGGCTTTAGAGGAAGTATTGAATATCAAAAGCAATGAACGTCGTTCTGTCACAGTTCTCGGAAGCACGGGGTCTGTAGGCACGAGTACGATTGACTTAATTTTACGATCTCCAGGCCGCTTTTCCGTCGATACGCTGACAGGCAATAGCAATGTCGCACTGCTTGCGGAACAAGCTATTCAAGTAAATGCCAAAATGGCTGTGATTGCCGATGAGACACGGTATGACGATCTCAAAGCCGCATTATCAGGGACAAATATCTACGTGAGTGCGGGCCGTAACGCACTTATTGAGGCTGCATCCCGTCCCAGTGACTGGGTCATGGCGTCGATCGTTGGTGCTGCTGGCCTTGCCCCAACCCTCGAAGCCGTCAGACGCGGTGCCGTTGTTGGCCTTGCCAACAAAGAATGCCTTGTTTCAGCAGGCGAATTCTTTTGTCGTGAGGTCGCTGCGGCGAATGCGCGCCTTATTCCTGTCGATTCAGAGCATAGTGCGATCTATCAGGTTTTCGATTTTGAACGGCCAGAGCGAGTTGAGCGTATCATTTTAACGGCATCAGGTGGTCCGTTCCGTGAACGCACACTCGACACCTTGCAGGACGTAACGCCTGCACAGGCCGTCGCGCACCCAAATTGGGACATGGGTGCTAAGATTTCCGTAGATTCAGCAACCATGATGAATAAGGGCCTTGAATTCATCGAGGCCTATCACTTGTTCCCCGTGAACAGTGAGCAGATTGAAATTCTGGTTCATCCACAATCCGTTATTCACAGCATGGTGGAATACGTTGATTCATCCGTACTCGCTCAATTAGGCACGCCCGATATGCGAACACCCATTGCCTATGCACTGGCCTGGCCCGATAGAATGGAAACACCATCGTCTCGGCTAAAACTAGAAGATATTCAGATACTTACGTTTGAAGCGCCCGATCCTGAGCGGTTTCCGGCTATTCGCCTGACACGGGAAGCGCTCAACATTGGCGGAACAGCGCCAACAGTCTTGAACGCTGCGAACGAAATTGCCGTTGAATTGTTTCTAACAGAAAAACTCAGTTTCTTGAACATTGCGCACGTTGTCGAAGAAACGATGCAGCAAATCCCAAGAAGTAACCTGGGCTCACTTGATGATGTTTATGCAATCGATACCGAAGCGCGCCGGGTGGCTGCAGAAATTGCAGCAAAACATACACTTTAAAGTGATCTGGGATTGACGGAGTAACAGCATCAGCGCATATCAAAAGTCCCAATAAGTATAAGATATTTAACAAATAAAGGCCTAAAATGGAATTCGATACTCTCAGCACCGTACTATGGTTCCTCGTTGTACTCTCCGTGATCGTGTTTGTTCACGAGTGGGGCCATTATTACATCGCGCGACGCAATAATGTCCGCGTTGAGGTCTTTTCGATTGGTTTTGGGCCAGAGCTATTTGGCTGGTTTGACAAATCAGGCACACGCTGGCGCGTCAGCGCTATTCCACTTGGCGGTTACGTCAAAATGTTCGGTATGGCAGACGAAGCCGAAACCGACGTCAAAGATGCAGATGCACTAAGAAAGAAAAGCGCAACCGAATTTCTTGAGAATGGCGCTGGTGGGGACGAACCCGCTCATGAATTAACGGACGAAGAAAAAGCCGTCTCATATGCGTATAAGACCGTTGGTCAGCGCGCAGCTATTGTCGTTGCAGGCCCAGCCATCAACTTCATCTTTGCCATCGTTGTGCTTGCTGGTATCGCGATGACGGTTGGCGTACCAAGCGTTAAGGTATCCGTTGGTGAAGTTATGGAAGGCTCCGCCGCTGCTGCAGCTGGCATGGCAAATGATGATGTGATCGTTCGCCTCAATGAAGCGAAAGTCGATGACCCACGTGTGGTTCAGGAAATAATTTCAGTAAGCCCGGGTATGACGCTTCCATTGATTGTTATGCGTGACGGAAACGAAGTTGAGCTGTCAGTGACGCCTCAAACGGCCGATCAAGATGGCAAAGAGGTCGGACGTCTAGGCATTCGTATGCAAGGCGTTATGGGCGATCATCAGCGTCTAAATCCAATTTCAGCCGCATGGTTTGGCGTTGAAAAAACATATACGATTATGGCTCAGGCTTTAAACAACATAGGTAAACTGTTGATTGGGCAGGGGAATTTCAAAGATCTTGGAGGACCCATTGCGATTGCGCAAATGTCCGGTCAGGCTGCTGACCAGGGATATCTTCAGCTGATTTTCTTTACAGCTGTGCTTTCCATTAACCTAGGCTTGATCAATTTATTCCCAATCCCAATCCTAGATGGAGGACATTTACTGTTTATGGGAATAGAAGCCGTACGTGGAAAACCATTGGGCGAACGCGCGCAAGAATATGGTTTTAGAATTGGACTGGCTTTGGTACTACTTCTCATGGTATCTGTGACATGGAATGATATCGTTCGGGCTTTGGGGCTTTAAGGAAAAGTTACTGGAATCCGAAAGGATTAGCATCAAGATGATTGTTTCTTGATGTCTGGGGAGAGAAGAGTGGCGGGCATATTCCGGCTGAGTAAAATTGTGATCATGATAGCGGCCTTGGGGCCGCTTTCGTCGTTAACCATACATGCATCAGCAGCGGATGCCGTTGAAATTGCCCAAGCGGGGACAATCCAAGCCGTTGAGGTCCGCGGTGCACAACGCGTCGACCCAGGTACTGTCTTATCATATTTGGTTATTCAAGAGGGTGATCCCTTTGATCCTCGACAGATCGATAAGTCTCTCAAGAGCTTGTTTGCAACGGGCTTATTTGCGGATATCTCACTTCGCCGCGAAGGCAGCACTCTCGTTGTTAATGTTGTTGAAAATCCAATCATCAACAGAATAGCGTTTGAGGGGAATCACGAGTTAGATGGGGAACTCCTTGAAACAGAAATTTCTCTCCGACCTCGCGTTATTTATACGCGGACCAAAGTTCAGGATGACGTAAAACGTATTTTGACGTTATATCGCCAATCGGGCTTGTTCGCTGCAGCCGTTGAACCAAAAATCATTCAACTCGAGCAAAATCGTATCGATCTGGTCTTCGAAATAAACGAAGGTGCTGAGACTGAAATCGGCAATATTCGCTTCATTGGAAATAAACAATTCTCTGACGGGCGCCTTCGCGAAGTTATTCAAACACGCGAAACTGCCTGGTGGCGTTTCTTTACGACGGATGATGTCTACGATCCCGATCGTATGAATCTGGACCGGGAGTTACTTCGTCGGTTCTATCTCACGAATGGCTATGCTGATTTCAAAGTAAATTCGGCTATCGCTGAACTCACACCAGATAAAAAAGCTTTCTTCATGACGTTCGCTGTTGATGAAGGAGAGCGATATCAATTCGGTGCCGTTGAAGTCGAGGCACGACTTAAAGACCTTAAAGAAACAGAATTAACGACGGCAATTGAAGTCGAAACTGGCGATTGGTATAGCGCCGAAGAGATTGAAAAGACCGTTGATCGACTAACAGAGCTTGTTGGTACGCTTGGTTTTGCATTCGTAGAAATTCGTCCACGGGTTAACCGCGATAGCGACACAAAGACGATCAACGTCAAATACGTTGTTAATGAAGGCCCACGTGTTTTCGTAGAACGCATTGATATTTCCGGAAATATTCGCACCCTCGATAAAGTTATCCGCCGCGAGTTCCGCCTCGTTGAAGGTGATGCCTTTAATGCATCTAAACTGCGACGTTCAAAAAAACGTATTCAAAATCTAGGCTTCTTTGAAAAAATCAACATTGATCAGGTCCCAGGATCAGCACCAGACAAAACTGTCATTACAACAACAGTAGAAGAAAAATCTACGGGGCAAATTGCGATCGGTGCTGGTTTCTCATCAAGCGTTGGTATTCTTGGTAATATTGGACTGACAGAAACGAACTTCCTCGGCAAAGGCCAAAAGGTAGCGCTCAATCTTCAGATCGCTGCCGAAGCATCCGAAATCGACTTTAGCTTTACTGAGCCTTATTTTCTTGGGCGTGAGTTGAGTGCTGGTTTTGATATATTCCGCACAACACGTGATTTACAGGATACAAGTTCATTTGATATCGAACAGCTCGGATTTAAACTTCGGTCTGGGTATCGCATCACAGAAGATTTATCTGAATCATGGAGGTATACGTTCCGTAAATCTGAAATTTCAGATATTGCGAGCGACGCATCTACGCTTATTAAAGCAGAAGAAGGTTCGTCAACTTTATCTGAAATTGGCCATACCATCGCTTATGACAGACGTGACAGTAGGCTGAAACCAACAAAAGGCTATGTGCTTAAACTAGACACGGATCTTGCAGGACTTGGCGGTTCATTAAGTCATGCAAGAAATACCGGATCGGCTGCGACTTATTACTCATTTGCCGATCAGTGGGTTCTCTCGCTTCGAGGCAAGGCTGGGTATATTGTTGGTCTTGGTGAAGACGTTGTGCTATCAGAACGTTATTTCCTTGGTGGTGATGACGTTCGAGGTTTCGAGACATCTGGTCTTGGTCCACGGGATATCGCAACAGATGACTCATTAGGCGGTGAGTGGATGTATTCATCATCTCTTGAGCTAATGTTCCCTACAGGCCTGCCTGAAGAACTTGGGGTTGGTGGACGTGTGTTCACCGATATTGGTACATCCGGCTCATTATCCCCCGTCAACTCAACCACGCGTGACAAGACATCACTTCGAATGGCTATGGGTGCCGGCTTAACATGGGCCTCACCATTCGGTCCTCTCGGGTTTGATTTGGCATTCCCAATATTAAAAGAAGATTTTGATAAAGAAGAATTTGTACGCATTAACTTTGGCACGCAGTTTTAGGAGGCGTCTTTGTTCGTTAGATACTTTGCATTCTCATTAGCCGTATTAATTTCTATGGCCTTTCTCTCACCAAACACCGCGCGCGCGCAGACCGCCGCAGCTGCATCTGGCCCATTTTTTACTGTCCTTGATATTGGTAAAATTCGCCGTGACGCCGCTTCTGTTAAGTCTATTCGCGAGCAAATTATTAATTATCAAAATCAGCTTCAGAGCGAGATCCAAAAAGAACAGGATGCCGTTCGTAAAGCACAACAAGAATTGGCAAAGAAACAGACATTGCTTGCACCTGAAGCCTTTGCTGATGAGCGCCGGAAATTTGAACAACGCATCGTTGGCGTTCAACAAATGGTTCAAGATCGTCGCCGGAAATTAGAAGAAGCACAAACGAATGCCATGCTTCAAGTCGAACGTGCCCTGAACGAAATTGTCACACGTATGGCTGAAACAAGGGGTTATGACGTCATCATCCGATTGGCTCCAGTCGTTTATGTAAAAAAGTCTCTGGATATCACGAGTGATGTGTTGAAAGAGCTCGATAAAACACTTCCGACGGTCAACGTCGCACTACCGGCTAAGTAAAATCGATGGCGGATTCCCGGTTCTTCAAAAATGCCGGGCCTTTCGCTCTGGCACAAATTGCCGAAGCGGCAGGTGCCGAGATTGTAAACGCTGAGAGTCGTGATCATCTTATTACTGACGTCGCACCACTTGAGCAGGCCAGCCCAGATACTTTAAGTTTTCTCGATAATCGAAAATATCTAGAAGCATTCAAGGAAACTAAAGCAGGGGCATGCATTGTATCACCTGATATGGTGGATCACGCGCCTGATGGCATCTGCCTTCTTGTCACCAAGACGCCATATCATGCATATGCACGCGTCGCGCAATTATTCTATCCATCTCAAAACGGTCAAGGAAATGTATCAGCAGCGGCGCATATTTCCAAAAGCGCGACCGTTCATGAAACTGCAGATGTTGCTGCAGGTGCTGTCATTGAAGACAATGCTGACATTGCTGCCGGGTGCGTCATTGCTGCTAACGCCGTGATTTGCAAAGGCGTCACAATTTGCGCAAATACGCAGATCGGCCCAAACGCATCCATCGCCAACGCAATCATTGGATCAAACACGATTATTCATGCAGGCGTGCGTATCGGCCAAGATGGCTTTGGGTTTGCAATGGGCCTAGGTGGACATGAAAAAGTCCCTCAATTAGGCCGTGTCATCGTTGGCGATCATGTCGAAATTGGTGCGAATACAACAATTGACCGAGGTACAGGGCCAGATACAACGATTGGCAATGGTACGAAAATCGACAATCTGGTCCAGATTGCCCACAATGTTCAGATTGGACAAAATTGTGTTCTCGTCAGTCATGTTGGTATTTCGGGGAGCACCGAGCTTGGTGATTTTGTCCTGCTTGCAGGGCAAGTTGGTGTTGCAGGCCATCTAAAAATTGCGAGTGGCACGCGCGTAGCGGCTCAAAGTGGCGTTATGCGTAACATACCTGTAGCTCAGGAAATGGGCGGTAGCCCAGCAAAACCAGTACGAAAATGGTTAAAGGAAGTCGCAACACTTGAGCGACTTGCACAGAAGAAGAAGGATTGAGGAATGGACGCAGAAAACACTTCTGTCGGCACGGAAGTCGGCATTTCAGGTATTATGGAGCGCATTCCGCATCGTTATCCATTTTTATTGATTGATCGTGTGATCGATATTCACCCTGGTGAAAGTGCAATCGGGATCAAAAACGTCACCGTAAATGAGAATTTCTTTCAGGGTCACTTCCCTGAACATCCGATCATGCCGGGCGTATTGATCGTTGAAGCCATGGCGCAAACGGCTGCTATTGTTGTTATTGAAGGCATGGACAAGGCTTCTTCTGATAAGCTCGTCTATTTCATGTCGATTGATAACGCACGCTTTCGTAAGCCGGTGCTTCCTGGCCACACACTTCATCTCCATGTCACCAAAGAACACGGACGCGGGAAAGTCTGGCGCTTTAAGGGTGAAGCAAAGGCTGATGGTGTGTTGATGGCTGAAGCAACCTTCACAGCAATGATCATGGATAAGCCAAGCCAGGAAACAACATGACTGACATTCATCCGACCGCAGTTATCGATCCCGCTGCGGAAATTGGCAAAGATGCCAAGATCGGCGCCTACTGTGTTATTGGACCAGACGTAAAGCTTGGCGATAACATAGAGCTGATGTCACATGTTGTTGTCGCCGGACACACGACAATCGGTCCAGAAACGAAGATATTCCCATTTTCATCCATTGGCCATCAACCCCAGGATTTAAAATTCAAAGGCGAGGTTTCCAGACTCGAGATCGGTGCCAAAAACGTCATTCGTGAACACGTGACAATGAACCCGGGTACTGACGGTGGTGGCTTGCTCACAAAGCTTGGCGATGAATGCTTGGTTATGGTCGGCGCACATGTGGCCCATGATTGTATGGTTGGAAATAACGTTATTCTCGTCAATGGGGCGACACTTGGTGGTCATGTCGTCATTGATGATTGGGCGATTATCGGCGGCCTGTCTGCAGTTCATCAGTTCGTCCGTATCGGCTGTCACGCGATGATTGGTGGCAAAACGGGTGTCGAACATGATGTGATTCCTTATGGCATTGTGACCGGAAACCGTGCGCGCCTTGAAGGTTTGAATATTGTCGGATTGAAACGGCGCGGATTCTCACGTGATCTTATCCATGAAATTCGCAAAGCCTATCGACTGATCTTTGCCGAAGAAGGAACGATGTCCGAGCGTGTTGCTGATGTCGTAGAAGATTTCAAAGACAACGAACCTGTAATGGAAATCATCGATTTCATCCGGAGTGACTCATCACGCCGGATTTGCCAGCCGCACATGGACGATGCCGCCTAAGAAAATTGGCATTCTTGCTGGTGGTGGCGCGTTACCATGCCGCATTACGGATGCATGCGACAAAAACGATCAGGCATATCATGTCGTCGTCTTTGAAGGGCAGGGCGATCCCGACGCTTTTGTAGGCAAACCTCATGATATCATTCGCTTGGGCGCCGGTAGTGCAACGATCAAATGCTTTCGAAAGAACGGTTGTGATCATGTTGTCATGGCAGGTGCCATTCGTCGGCCTTCCGTCGCAGAATTAAGACCTGACTGGTGGGGCATAAAATTCTTTGCAAAGTCTGGCGCACAAGTACTCGGCGATGATGGGCTTTTACGTGCCCTCATCAACGCGCTAGAGGGTGAGGGTTTCACTGTCATTGGGGCTGATGATCTGGTGCCTGAGCTTTTGATGCCACAAGGCCTTATCGCAGATATTCAGCCCAACGACCTTAATAAACAAGATATTGAAATTGCGATCAAAGCGGCTTTATCTCTTGGTGAACAAGACATTGGGCAAGCAGCCGTTGCCTCAAAAGGTGATATCATTGCACGCGAAAGTGCCGGCGGTACAGATGCGATGCTCAAGGAATTGGTGGCCGTAAGTAACACCGGGGGCGTATTGGCAAAAACCCTCAAACCTAACCAGGAGCGCCGGGTTGATCTGCCAACAATAGGTCCAGAGACCATTATCAATGCGCACGCTGCAGGCCTTAAAGGTATCGCAGTGGAAGCGGGGAATGCATTTCTGCTTGAGCTTGATGAGACCGTAGCAAAAGCAAATGACTTGGGCGTATTCCTTGTGGGTACAGATGCAGAGGGCCATTGGTCATGAGCGCCCCATTACACGTTTATCTGATTGCCGGAGAGCCGTCGGGAGATATCCTCGGCATGCGTTTGATGACGGCGATCCGTGCTTCAAGCACATCTGAGAATATTTCATTCTCGGGTGTCGGTGGTCCGCTTATGGAAGGAGAGGGACTTACGAGCCTTTTCCCCATGAGCGACTTAACCGTCATGGGCTTAACCGAAGTCCTGCAGCGCATTCCAAAGATCTTTGGACGTATTCGCCAAACAGCTGCCGATATCCGGGCAAAGAAACCAGATGTCATTGTCACGATTGATGCGCCTGATTTTTGTTTTCGGGTCGCGAAGCGATTATCTGGCATGAATATTCCTATTGTTCATTATGTCGCGCCTTCGGTGTGGGCATGGCGACCGGGTCGCGCCAATAAAGTGGCCAAGCTTGTAGATCACGTGATGTGTCTGCTGCCATTTGAACCGCCGTATTTCGAGCGTGCTGGTGTCGATGCCACGTTTGTTGGGCACTCAATCCTTGAAAGCGGTGCTAGGGATGGGGATGGAGTTGCCTTCAGACGCACGCACGGCATCCCTGAGACAACACCTGTCCTTGTGGTCTTGCCAGGAAGCCGTAAAGGCGAGGTATCGCGCTTGCTGAGCATATTTGGCGAAACGGTTAAACAAGCACAAGCCACGATTGAGGGCTTACAGGTTATCATCCCCACAGTCGGTAACGTCGTGGACGCTGTGCGCACGGGAACGCAAGAATGGTCAAAGGCACTCATTGTCGAGGGTGAAGCTGAAAAATACGACGCATTTGCCGCTGCCAACGCCGCATTAGCCGCAAGTGGGACGGTCTCGCTAGAATTGGCGATGGCTAGGGTGCCGAGCATCATTGGTTATCGGTTGTCGCCACTGACGGCGATGGTCGCAAGGCGGTTGATCCGCGTCAAATATGCGTCAATTGTGAATATCATTTTGGACCGCGAGGCGATGCCTGAGTTTATCCAGGAAAAATGCACAGCAGATCAAGTGGCTCCCGCACTGATTAATCTGCTGCAACCCGGTCAACATCGTGATCAGCAATCGGGTGATATCGCCCAAGCGCTAAAAGCACTACAATCTGGCGATACGCCGCCATCTAAGGCTGCGGCCAAGGTGGTTATAAAAGTCGCAGGTTGATTTGCTGGCGTTCCAGAATAAGACAAAATTATAATAAACGCGCCCATTTCACATATCCGTCACCCCGGCGAAGGCCTGGGTCTAGGATGAAGATAAAATCTGATCAATTGAGCCTGAGTTCATGAATTGCTCTGGATTCCGACCTGCGCCAGAATGACGCTCTACGTTATCTTTCAACACATTGCCCAGATAAAGGAATTGCTTTTTCCCCAAAAGAAAAGCGGCGTAGGGTTGCCCCCACGCCGCTTAAGAAGTGACCTATTGTAAGCGCTTAGCGCTTATCAACTGCAACGTAATCGCGTTGCTCAGCGCCCGTAAACAGCTGACGAGGACGGCCAATTTTCTGACTTGGATCCTCAATCATCTCATTCCATTGCGCAATCCAACCCACTGTACGTGCAACAGCAAACAATGCTGTGAACATGGTTGTTGGAATACCCATTGCCTTAAAGATGATGCCTGAATAGAAATCGACGTTTGGATAGAGCTTCTTCTCGATAAAGTAGTCGTCCTCAAGGGCGATTTTCTCGAGTTCAAGCGCGATCTCAAGCAATGGCTCATTATGAACACCAAGAGCATCCAGAACCTTATGGCACTGGGTGCGCATAACGCGTGAGCGTGGATCGAAGTTCTTATAGACCCGGTGACCAAAGCCCATCAGACGGAATGGATCGTTTTTATCCTTAGCTTTAGCAACAAACTTATCAACGTTCGATTTATCACCAATTTCCTCGAGCATCTTAAGCACAGCTTCGTTAGCGCCGCCGTGTGCAGGACCCCACAAAGATGCGATACCCGCAGAGATACAAGCAAATGGGTTTGCCCCAGATGAACCTGCCAAGCGAACTGTCGATGTCGACGCATTCTGCTCATGGTCAGCGTGAAGGATAAGGATAACGTCCATAGCACGTGCTAGGACTGGATCCATCTCGTATTCTTCACATGGATTTGAGAACATCATATGCAAGAAGTTCTCAGCATAGCGAAGCTTGTTCTTTGGATACACGTAAGGCTGTCCAAGATTGTATTTGAAAGCCAAAGCCGCAATTGTCGGCATCTTCGCAATCATGCGATACGAAGCGATCATACGGTGCTTTGGATCGCTGATGTCTTGTGAGTCGTGATAGAACGCTGACAGCGCGCCAACCATACCACACATAACGGCCATAGGGTGCGCATCACGACGGAAGCCACGCAGGAACGTCTGCATCTGCTCATGGATCATCGTGTGATACGTAATGTCATGCTCAAACTTCACTTTCTGCTCACCACTTGGCAGGTTGCCATAAAGCAGCAAATAGCAGACTTCCATAAAGTCGGAATGTTCAGCCAATTGTTCGATCGGATAGCCCCGATACAGCAGAACGCCTTCATCACCATCAATATAGGTGATTTTGGACTCGCAACTGCCCGTTGACGTGAAGCCAGGATCGTACGTAAAGCAGCCAGTTTCGGCATAAAGCTTACGAACATCGATTACATCGGGTCCAAGCGAGCCATGCATAACTGGTAAATCCCAGCTACTGCCGCTCTGATTATCCGTCAGGGTAAATGTTCTTTCGTTACTACTCATTCAGGTCTCTCCTCTGTTGAACGCCATTTTAGGTAGTCAAAACGGCGTGCACGACCAGTATCAGTTGGCCGTGTCGTTTAATTTCGCAACGACTTACTTTACGTCGTCTAAGCGTGCCAATGTCTCATCGCGGCCTAATACGGCCATCACTTCAAATACACTTGGCGAAACGCTGCTGCCTGTAAGGGCTGCGCGCAGTGGTGGTGCCACTTTTCCCAACTTCAACGAACATGCTTCAGCATAGGATTTAGCGGTATTTTGGACGGTTTCCTCCGTCCAATCTTCAACACCTGCGAGCTGAGCGCGCATCTTAGAAATGTGTTTACGCGCTTCAGTATCTAGAATTTGCGCCGCTTTTTCATCGAGTGAAAGCGGGCGTAAAATAGCATAAAATTTAGCGTTATCAGTAAGTTCTACTAAGTTCTTCGCCCGTTCTTTTAAGCTATTCATACCCTTTTTTACCCGAGCAGCAGCCCCTTCGGCAAGCATTCCGTTAAATTCAGATTTCAGGCGCTCCATAATGAGGTCACCCAATTGATCATTATCCATCTGACGGATGTAATGGCTATTAAGGGATTCGAGCTTTGCAAAGTCGAACCGTGCAGCCCCTTTACCGACGGCATCCAGCCCAAACCATTCAATTGCCTGAGCCGTAGATATGATTTCTTCGTCACCATGTGACCAGCTGAGACGCATCAGGTAATTGCGCAGTGCCTCTGGCAAATATCCCATATCCCGGTAGGCATCGACGCCCAATGCGCCATGACGTTTTGATAGCTTGGCGCCATCGGGGCCGTGGATCAGCGGGATATGCGCAAACTCGGGCAGGTCCCAATCCATGGCTTTGAATAATTGGACCTGACGAAAAGCGTTCACGAGATGGTCGTCGCCTCGGATCACATGTGTGATTCCCATATCATGATCATCGACAACAACTGCCAACATATAAGTTGGCGTGCCATCGCCGCGCAGTAAAACCATGTCATCAAGCTGTTCGTTAGTAATTTCAACCTTACCCTGAACGAGATCTTCGATCACTGTCATGCCTTCAAGCGGGGCTTTAAGCCTTACCGTCGGGGCAACGCCAGCAGGGGCTTCTGATGGATCGCGATCACGCCAGGTGCCGTCGTACATACGCTTATGGCCTTCAGCACGGGCCTTTTCACGCATGGCAGTCAATTCATCTGGGGTGCAATAGCATTTATACGCCATCCCTTTAGCGATTAACGCTTCAGCAACTTCCTGGTGGCGCTTGTATCCTTCGAATTGGGAAATGGCGTCACCATCCCAATCTATACCAAGCCAGCTCAGGCCATCGTAAATCGCAGCCACGGCCTCATCTGTTGAACGTGCCCGATCTGTATCTTCGATCCGCAGCAAGCATTTGCCACCATCACCATATTGTTCATGGTGCTTTGCAAACAGCCAGTTAAAGAGCGCTGTGCGGGCACCGCCAATATGAAGAAATCCAGTCGGCGAGGGAGCAAATCGGGTAACAACAGGCATATAGTTTCCTTGGTATTGCGCTTGGCTCAATGACCAAGCGAGGGCTTTTTAACACAAATATCTCGCGTGTGCAGCATAATCACGCACATGTGTTACAAATAATCACAACTATTCTGATGCGCGTGCCATTCAAGCTGGCTGAAAATCAAGAAAATCGACTAAACCTTACATAGGTATTGGATGGCGCATTTCCAATATCACCAACGCTATTTGTCCATTCTGATACAAGAGCGCGCCCAATAGATTCTATGGCTTCCCGTCGGATTAGGGGTGGGTATTGTCGGATATTTTGAGTTGCCTTTCGAGCCATCAATTTAGCCAAGTATCGCGTTCTCCCTCAGCTTTGGCATTCTTCGCTTTGTCAGCACGCGAGATTTTTGGAAAATGTGTACCGTTTTCGGATTAATGATCTCTCTTGGCTTCGCAATCGCACAATGGCGAAGCCAGAATGTTCATGCACCAATCCTCAAACATCAGCTTGGGCCTGTTATTGTGCAGGGCGAAATTATGCGCATTGAACCCACGTTAATGGGCGGCAAAGTCATTATAGACGCGCTGCAGATTGCGCGTTTACCACAAGACCAGACACCCCGGCGTGTGCGTCTGACCCTCAAAAGTAAAACACCTCAGTTAACGAATTACAGCCCGGGCGATATGATCTCGGCATTGGCTATTCTAAGGCCACCACCGCCACCAGCCATGCCGGGCTCATTCTACTTTCAACGCAGGGCTTATTTTAAAGAGATCGGGGCCTATGGGTTTGTTTTGGGCGAGTTCACACGTATCGGCAAAAGTGAAAGCGACGGCCTTAATAGCCTCAGCAACAAAATAGAACACCTCCGACAGCAAATATCCGAGCATGTACGCAATGCTAACCCAACACCGACAGGTGCCGTTGATGCGGCATTGCTGACCGTGCATCGCGGCTACATACCTAAACCAACCCTTGAGGTCATCAGAGATGCAGGAATTGCGCATTTGCTGGCGATCTCTGGCCTTCATATCGGTTTGGTTGCCAGTATAGTCTTTGGGGGTGTGAGGCTTTTACTCGCAACGCCACTGGCAATGAGATTGCAGGTCAACGGCAAGAAGGTTGCCGCACTCGTCGCGATCCCAGCCGCATTTTCTTACGCCATTCTTGCTGGATTTACCGTGCCTACGGAGCGCGCCTTACTGATGACATGCCTGATACTCGTCGGCGTCCTCATTGATCGTCGGCACTAACGATGCGAAGCGTCTGCTGGGCTGCTATGATTGTCCTGCTGTTCTCTCCGGAAAGTCTTGTTGGGCCTGGATTTCAAATGTCATTTGCCGCGGTTACGGCGTTAATTGCAGTATACGGATGGGCTTCAGACCGCAGGCGCGCCGATATTGAGAGACATCGTCACCGAGGCATCATCGGAAAGGGTGCTCGCTACTTTGGTAGCATCATGCTGACAACGTTGATCGCTGGATTGGCGACCTCACCGTTTGCCGTATATCACTTTCAGCATGTCGATGTCTTCGGCCTGATCACAAACGCAATTGCTGTCCCCATCGCCGCCCTTTGGGTTATGCCAGCCGGTGTCCTTACAATGGTCAGCATGCCATTTGGTCTCGATGGCGTGCCGCTTTGGATTATTTTTCAAGGCATTGATCTTATCTTGGCCAGTGCCACATGGATCGCTGCCTTACCCGGTGCCGCCGCTGACGTCGTAGCCTCTTCGATACTTAGCCTCTGCCTTGTCACCGCTGGGGGCTTATGGCTGACGCTGTGGAAACAAAACTGGCGCGTATTCGGCCTTCCTGTCTTCGTTCTTGGATTAATGGGGCCGCTTTATGCCAAAAAACCAGATATTGTATCGATGGCGATGCACGCATCGTCGCTGTGAGCGGGCTCCAGCATGATCTTATGATGTCATCCAGTCGCCGAGCGCGGTTTGAAGCTGCGACATGGCAACGCCACATGGGAAACTCGGTAAAACCAAAAGCGTGGGCGAGGGACGGCGAGGTTATAAAGGATGGGCTCAGATGCGACGACAATGAATGCATCTATGAAAAACGAAATGTGCGCGTTTCAATATCACTCAATGAAAGCACGCTGACAGAAGATTGCGCCCAGAATGATCTCGTAATCGCACTCGTGCCCATTCGCACACCTTGCCAAACACGGTGGGGGTCAATCGACCGCTTCGATCTGTGGCGATACGGCACCCATACCATTTATTTTGAGAGAGATGGGCCGGTTATTCGCACCGTCAACGGCGAGCGTGGCGCCCGCCCATGGGTCAATACACCTGATTAATGGAGATCATCTCTCCCTCGGGAAAGGTCGGCGCGGAGCAACAGGTGAGGGGTCGTGCTGTATAAGCGTTCTTGGTTCTTTCTGAATGATAGCCCCCTCATCCTGAGCTTTTCCCAAAGGAGAAAGGTCTCACGTATGAACATCATTTATTACTGGGGTGAAGAGCTTGCACAGATCAATAATTCCGGTAAAGAGCCTTAAGCACACCCTGGACCTTAACGCGGTCTGGGCCAAAAATACGTGTCTCGTAGGCGGCGTTTGCAGGCTCGAGCGCAATCGAATTACCTTTGCGGCGCAAACGTTTCAATGTTACTTCACCATCGTCAATAAATGCAACAACGATTGTGCCATTCTCGGCCGTATCGGTTTGCTTGATAATCACAGTATCGCCATCAAGAATGCCAGCTTCAACCATCGAGTCACCGTCAACCTCAAGTGCATAGTGATCACCGCCGCTCAATAGCGCAGCTGGCACATCAATGAAGTTATCTGGGTCACGCAGGGCTTCGATAGGTGTGCCCGCTGCAATTCGACCATAAAGCGGTAATTGCACAGATTCTGCTTCTTCCGCAGCCGCAGCAATATGCGCACCGGAAAGATGAAAGTCGCCTTCAATAACTTCAGGTTTGAAAGCTGGGGCAGGGGTGTCAGCTTTTGACACGGCCCCTTTAGGTAATGCGGAGTTCTCAGGCAACTTCAGTACTTCAAGTGCACGGGCGCGATGCGCAAGGCGGCGAATGAAGCCACGTTCCTCAAGTCCTGTGATTAATCGGTGGATCCCGGACTTAGACTTCAAACCGAGCGCTTCCTTCATTTCATCGAAGGAGGGCGAAACGCCATCTTCTTTAAGCGACTTATCGATATACATCAAAAGTTCATATTGTTTACGTGTGAGCATTTAGTAGGTCCTTCATCGCGAACCCCAAGATATTGAGGACATCTAGGGATCAGAAGCGGAACAAATCCAAAACGATAATGATTTGTTCTACTTAAGTTCTCAAACGCTGTCAACAGGGTTTATGCCAAAAATGCGATGAAAACTGCTAGAATTGACGAGATGAGAACCCAAGAGGTACAATTTTCACAGTGTCACTGGCCTTCGCCGCGGGGGCGCCGATCTCACGCATGATCAAGCAATCTGCGTCTGAGAATATCGCCATCATTGAACTGTCTTGACGATCAAAGGGGGTCACCGTTGGCAGGTGCGTCTCACTTGGCGCTAGATATGCGCGTATGAAGTCCAGTCGCTTACCGTTGGGCCCAAGATCACTGCCCAGTTTGGCCGCTTGATACATAGGTTTCGGGGCAAGACCTAACATCTGTTCAATTGCGGCCCGCATAAAGATGGCAGCCGTCACACCTGTTGAAACCGGGTTGCCCGGCAAACCCAATAACATCGTGTCGCCAATATGACCGAAAATCAGTGGCTTGCCCGGGCGCATCGCGATTTTGTAAAAGCCAAGCTCCAGACCTTCTTCGCCAAATACAGATTGGACAAGGTCATGATCACCAACACTGGCACCACCTGATGTGACAAGCATATCAAAGCCAGCCGCATCTTTAAGGCGTTCACGCAGGCTTTCTGGTTTGTCGGCAGCGACACCAATAGATGTCGCATCCGCGCCCATCACATCAGCATACGCAACGAGCGCAACCGAGTTTGAGCTGACAATTTGATCTGGGCGGATCGGTGCCCCTGGCATGACGATCTCGTCACCCGTCGACAGCACAGCAATACGAGGTTTGCGGCGCACGCGTATCCATGTTGCCCCGGCAGCAGCCGCCACGCCCAAATCCCTGGCGCTTAAAAGTCGTCCTGATGACAACAATATTCTGCCTTTGGCGAAATCCAATCCCTCAGCGCGCACCCAAGCTCCATGCTTTGGAGCTTCGGTCATTGTGATTTGATCACCATCAACCGTCGTGTCTTCCTGGATGACAATGCTATCTGCACCGTCTGGTAACGCACCACCGGTAAATATTCGAGTACATTGACCAGGTCCGACAGTACCTACGAACAGATGGCCCGCAGCAGCTTCGCCAATCTGTGTCAGCGTTGCAGGCACCTCGGCAACGTCAGAAGCTCGAACGGCATAGCCATCCATTGCAGATACGGCTTGAGGAGGGTGGCTCAGAGTTGCGGTAACGTCTTCGGCCAACACACGACCCAGCGCATCCGAGATAAAGATCTCTTCGCTGGCGAGGGGCTTAATGCTGGCGCGGATTTTATCTAAGGCTTCTTCGATGCTGAGCATTTACTTCGCCTCGAACGTGCCGGATTTTCCGCCAGATTTATGGGTCACGCGGATATCCGTGATATGCATGCCCCGATCAACGGCTTTGCACATATCATAAACTGTGAGCGCGGCTATAGAGACGGCACTCAGCGCTTCCATCTCAACACCGGTTTGCCCTTTAAGCTTGCACGTAGCTTCAATATCAACGGCGTTCCGGGATGGATCTGTAATGAGGTTCACTTTAACCGACGTCAAAGCCAGCGGATGACAAAGCGGAATCAGATCAGGTGTCTTTTTAGCGCCCATGATGCCAGCCAATTGCGCAACCGAGAGCACATCACCTTTTTTAACGCCACCGTCCATAATCTTGGCCAAAGTCTCAGGCGCCATGATGACACTGCCTTTGGCCGTCGCCACTCGTTCGGTGTCCGCTTTATCAGAGACATCAACCATTACGGCATTACCATCAGCGTCGAGGTGTGTGAAATCAGTCATTATGCTGCCAGTTCTGGGTTGAGGAGGGCGCGTGTCGCCGCGGCTACATCGCTTTGGCGCATCAGACTTTCGCCAATGAGAAAGCAATTCGCGCCAACGGCTGCCATACGCTCAAGGTCATTGCGCTCAAACAGGCCGCTCTCGCAGACCATGATTTTGTCTGTAGGGACGTTTTTCGAGAGCTCTTCCGTAGTTGCGATATCAACAGCGAGGGTTTTTAAGTTGCGGTTGTTGACCCCCAGCAACGGCGATTTCAGTTTTAACGCACGCTCAAGCTCATTCGCATTGTGAACTTCAACCAAGACGTCCATGCCATAAGCCATCGCTGCGGCCTCTAGGTCTCTTGCTTCAGCGTCATCAAGGGCAGCCATGATCAACAGTATACAATCCGCGCCAAGCGCACGGGACTCAACAATTTGGTATGGATCGACCATAAAGTCTTTCCGTAACACCGGGAGAGCCACAGCCGCACGGGCGGCGATCATATAGGCATCATCACCTTGGAAATACGGAATATCCGTTAAGACGCTGAGACAAGCAGCGCCGCCATCCTCATAAGCTTTGGCGAGAGAAGGGGGGTCGAAGTCTTCCCGGATCAGGCCTTTGCTGGGTGATGCCTTTTTGAGCTCAGCAATCAGCCCGAAGCCACCGGCTGCCATCTTCGTCTGAAGGGTTGCAACGAACCCGCGCGTCGCTGAAGCGCTTTTTGCCTGCGCCTCTAATTCACTCAGCGGATGCGCGGCTTTGCACGCAGCAACATGTTCGCGTTTTTCGTTACAGATTTTTGTGAGTACGTCGTTCATTTAAAGGCCCTAAGCATTCGTGATTGCGACGAGTTTGTCCAAGCATGCCAGCGCAGCACCGCTATCAATAGACGTTTTCGCCAATGCTACACCAGACTTCAAGTCATCAGCTTTACCCGCGACGATCAAGGATGCAGCTGCATTCATCAGGGCAATATCGCGGTATGCTCCCACTTCACCGCCCAACATAGCCCGCATCGCCGCTGCATTTTCTACAGGATCGCCACCTTTGAGAGCTTCTGGCGCACAAACTTCAAGGCCCGCATCCGCAGGTGAAACTTCAAATTCGCGAATTTTACAGTTCTCAAGCGCTGCGACATACGTTGGCCCGGTTAACGTCATCTCATCAAGGCCGTCAGAACCATGAACAACCCAAGCAGCTTCACAGCCAAGGTTGGCCAACGTTTCAGCCATGGGGCGCAACCATTCGCGCGAAAACACACCGGTAAACTGACGTTTTACGCCGGCCGGATTCGAAAGCGGTCCTAAGATGTTAAAGATCGTCCGTACACCCATCTCAACACGTACAGGGCCGACAAAACGCATTGCGCTGTGATGGCGTGGTGCCATCAGAAAACCAATACCTGCCTCAGCCATCGCATTTTCAATGACCGCAAAGTCTGCATCCAGGTTCACACCTAATGATGACAAGACATCTGCAGCGCCTGATTTGGATGAAAGGGCTCGGTTACCGTGCTTAGCCACAGGCACACCAGCACCTGCAACCACAATTGCTGAACCTGTTGAAATATTAAACGTTCCGGAACTATCACCGCCCGTGCCGACCACATCAATAGCACCCTCAGGTGCTTTGATCGTGTCCATCTTGGCGCGCATCGTGCGAACTGCACCGGTGATTTCGTCAACGGTTTCACCGCGGACACGCAAAGCCATAAGGAACCCGGCAATCTGTGCAGGGGTCGCCTCACCAGACATGATGATACCAAATGCCGTTTCGGCTTCGTCCGCAGATAATGGGGTGCCGTCAGCAACCTTATTTAAGATTGGCTTCATATCGTCGCTCATCAGGCTGCCTCCTTGCTCCGCGCTATATCGATAAAGTTCCGTAAAATATCATGGCCATGCTCAGAAGCGATACTCTCAGGGTGAAATTGAACGCCATGGATTGGCAATGCCGCATGCCGCAATCCCTGAATTGCGCCGTCATCACTGTGCGCAATAGCGACAAGACTGTTCGGCATGCTATCAGGGTCGATGGCGAGTGAATGATAGCGTGTTGCCTGAATGGGCGATGGTAATCCTTGGAAGACGCCCGTGGCATCATGAGTGATCGTTGAGAGCTTCCCATGCATCGGTTTTGGGGCTCGAGTTATTGTCCCACCAAAGACTTGTCCAATAGCTTGAAAGCCAAGACATACACCGAATATAGGCAAGTGTTTTTCTGCTGCCGCAGCTACCAGATCAAGGCAGATGCCCGCTTTATCAGGGTCACATGGACCGGGGGATATCACGATACCTTCTGCGCCCATCGCCATGGCATCAGCAACGCTGATTTCATTGTTGCGATGAACCGCAACCTCGGCACCCAATTCGCCAAGATAGTGCAGAAGATTGTAAGTAAAACTGTCGTAGTTATCGATCAGTAAAAACATCGTTAGACCTCGCCTGAAAACGCAGCCGAACAATGCCTGTCTGACCGTTTACGGTCAAGTCAGTGCTGAGATAGGGCGTTGATTAAAAAAAGGCGAATTAAGCGCGGCGACGCTCAGATGATTCGTAACCTTCTGCTTGGCGACGACGACGATCTAGACCAAAGAACTTACCAACGCGAATGAACGCACGTGGATTCTCGATCACGCTGCAAAGACGAGAGTAAATCGTCTTGGCCGAGATCGGCTTTGCAAGGAATTCAGTCATACCATTGTCGCGCGCATAGCATACGTGACGTAATTCTGTATTTGCTGTCACGACAACGATAGGACAATAGGGGGTTGGTGTGTCATCTGCTTGGCGAATCTGACGTACAAAGCCCATGCCATCTAGGTCAGGTGTCCAATCACAGAAAATGATATCAGGCGCGCTGCTGCAGAAGTAATTGTAAGCTTCGAGCGGATCATGCGTTGAAAATACAGTCGGTACACCAAATTCAGAGAACACATCGGTTAACAAACGACGCAGCAACACGTTTTTTTTCAAGCACGAGAATGTTTAGTTCGCTCAGATCATACGACTTCATTAAATTCACCCCTAGTAAGCACGAATTTTGACAAACCTACGCGCCATCCCTGACTTGAACCTTAAAAGGCTACATTACTAACACATTTATACAAATAATGCATCAAAAGTGGTTATTGACGCTTTGATAGCTGTGCGATACCCAAACGATACTCCTCGCCAACTTTGGAATAATCATTGGCCAACAAACCTCAATCAAATCGAAATTCAGGTACTGATAAGCTCTCAGGGTGGCCCAGGCCACGTTCGTCTATTGCCAAGAAGATGGGCCTGAACCCGGTGCGTATGTTGCTGTTGATCGTAATGGCGACTGCTGGGCTTGCAGGTGGTTATTACATTGGCAAAGAAGTCGCCCCAGCGCCAAAGTCGACAGAATCACCAGAAAAGCCAGCACCCCAAAAAGCACTGACCCAGCGGGAAACATACGAAGAGCCGCTCCTGGAAAACATCATTATAGAGCGTGATGGCGTCCTGAAACGAATCGCATTGCCAGGTTTGGATGCTGAAATTGATCTTGGTAACGGCGTTTTTGTGGCTGTGGATGCGCTTCAGCAAGACCCTGTAGCCGTTTTAGAAACACCCGAGACCACTGAATTGCAGCCAAGCACCGACGATGCGCCCAAATCGGACGTCACTGCTTTATTAGAAAAAGTAGAGCCACCAACGTCAAAGCCGCAAGAGCCTGCTGTAGAACAAGCCAAGGCTGCACCAGCATCGATCAAAAGCATCCGTGCCTTACCTGAAAACATTGCTGAACTTCAACAAGCCGACGCCGAAGCTTTGCCTGCATGGCAGCGCTATGCCTTGCCTGTTACCTTAAGCGACAAACCTTTGATCGTCATCGTCATCGATGATGTCGGGCTCGATCGTCGCCGCGCACGACAAACAATTGAACTACCAGGACCGCTCACGCTTTCTTATATGGCGTATGCCGAAGACCTCATGCAGCAGACACAAAAAGCCCGGGCAAAAGGCCACGAGCTCATGCTGCACGTCCCGATGGAGCCAAGCTCAAGTTCAATCAATCCGGGGCCAAATGTTCTTTTGAGCGGGATGCCCGAAGACGAATTACTTAAAAACATCACCTGGAGTCTGGATCAGATGACTGGGTATGTTGGCATTAATAATCATATGGGTAGCCGCTTTACGTCAGACCGCGCCAGCATGAAGATTGTCGTCGGTGCGCTGCAGGCACGGGGACATATGTTCCTGGATTCTGTAACATCTGGTAAAACTGTTGCGCATGATGTAGCCCGCGAAGGCGGCATCCCTTTCGCGGTTCGTAACGTGTTCCTTGATCACAAGGACGACTTGGCGGCGATCAAGAGGCAGTTACGTCGAACAGAACAGATCGCAAAACGCACAGGCGTCGCGATTGCCATTGGCCATCCACGCGACAATACGATCGAAGCCTTAAGGGAATGGTTGCCAGACCTTAACGAGCGGGGATTCCAGCTGGTTCCGATCTCAGCAGTTGTAAGAATCAACAAGCCTTCAGAATAGAACTTCTTCACCTTGCATCACTGGGGCCAGGCTTTCGCTGAGGTGACGGCATATTACGATTTACACCTCCCGTCATTCCGGCGCAGGCCGGAATCCAGAGCCATCAAAAAACACGGTCACAGATAATATCAGAAATATCTCACCATTCTGGGCCCCGGCCTTCGCCGGGGTGACCATACTTCGAGGCCTCCTACACAAACATTATTCAGTATAGAGAGCAAAGGTGAGTTTTAAGTCTCGGAGAACTGACCAGCGTCCTCAGCAGCGCGCACGAGGGCGCGGGCTTTATTGATGGTCTCTTGGTATTCAAGTTCGGGGTCACTGTCTGCAACAACGCCACAACCCGCCTGTACATAGAGCTTTTCGTCCTTGATGATGCCTGTCCGCAGCGCAATCGCTGTGTCCATATCGCCATTGGCACCAAAGTACCCGATACATCCAGAATAAACGCCACGGCGGGTTGGTTCTAGCTCGTCAATGATTTCCATAGCTCTGATCTTTGGCGCACCAGAGACAGTACCCGCAGGGAAGCCCGCAAACAGGGCATCCAAAGCGTCTTTATCTTCGGCAAGATCACCCTCAACCGTCGATGAGATATGCATCACGTGCGAATAATATTCGATAATGAACTTTTCTGTTGGCTCGACAGTCCCAATCTTGGCAACGCGTCCAACATCGTTCCGACCCAAATCAAGCAACATCAGGTGTTCAGCAAGTTCCTTTGGATCGCTCAACAGATCATCTGCCAAGGCCTTGTCTTCTTCAGCCGTCTTGCCGCGCATCCGGGTTCCAGCCAAAGGACGAAGAGTGATGCGGTCATCGCGCACGCGCACAAGAATTTCAGGACTTGAACCAACAACCTGAAAATCGCCAAAGTTCAAATAGAACAGGTAAGGCGAGGGATTAAGGCGACGCAATGAACGATAGAACGCAAACGGTGGCAACTTGAATGGCACACTAAAGCGCTGCGATGGGACAATCTGAAATGCATCGCCTGCATTAATATAATCAACACAGCCGTTCACAATGCCATGAAACTCTTCACGGGTCATATTTGACGCAGGATCCAGTGTCACACTTTCGACATCGGCCTTGGCGCGTGGCATCGGAATATCTCGGTCCAGGTCGCTCACGGTCTCGTTCAGGCGCGCCATTGTCGCTGCATAAGCGTCATCAGCATTCACATTGTCATCGGACCAAATTGGCGTAATCACAAAGATCGAGTCTTTAAGCGAATCAAAGATCGCCATAACCGTTGGCCGCAGGAAGATGCTATCCGGCACACCGATTGTATCCGTGTTTTCGTCGGGCAGATTCTCAGCAAGGCGGGCCATGTCATAAGCCATATATCCAACAAGCCCAGATGCCATCGGCGGCAAATGCGCCGGCAGATCGAACCGGCATGCCTTGACCAGAGATCGCAGTGATTCGAGTACACCGGACTCGGCCGCAATTGGGCAGGGCACAAAACTGTTCTCATCATGCAATGCCGTGCGGTTTATTTCGGCACCACCCGGGAAACAGCGCCAGACAAGGTCTGGCGCGTAACCAATGATCGAATAGCGGCCACGTAATGCGCCGCCTTCAACGGATTCTAGCAAGAAGCTATTAGGCTTTTTAGCCGCCAACTTTAGCATTGCAGAAACGGGTGTCTCTAAGTCAGCAACGATCTCGGTCCACATGACCTGCGGTTGACCCGCATCATAAATTAGTTTGAACGAACTGAAATCAGGTGTGGTCTTCATTGTCTCTTCGCAATCACATGACCGATTGAGGACGCATATTTGGCGGCGCTGAACCGATAAAAGCGTAGGGGTCAAATGAACCCGGCTCGATCACAGCTTCATAAAGCCGCTGATTGATCGAAACGCCAACCTCTTCACGCATGGCTTCGACTATTTGCGCAGCAAGGTCACGACCCAATTCTTCGCCCAATTGCTGGTTAAGGTCTGCCATACTCGGCGTGCCCGCGTCTGTGCCCGGTGCCTGAACGTTTGTGACACGCACAACAGCATAATCGCTTCCAACGCGCGCAATCCCGCTTGTGTTCCGTTTAAGCTCATACATCTGAGCAATGATAGACGCATCCGCCGCATCGCGATCACCGCGTGTTAACGGACCAACAACTTCAATATCATCCGGCACTGTTGCAAAAAGTGTCGTGAAGTCTGTCCCGGCGTTTACAAGCTTTACAATTTCAGCAGCTTTCGTCTCTGCCAATTTTGTTCGCTCAGAAGCCTTCCACACATCAACCACCTCAGCACGAACCGTGTCCAACGGGCGTAGGGCAGGTGCGACAACGTTATCGACACGCAGCATAAAGAAGCCACGATCACCAACTTCGGTCAGGTCACTTTCAATGCCTCGTTCAGCCGTAAATGCCAGTGGCAACAAGCTTGCAAGCTCAGGTAATCCGGCTGCCTTAGCACCACTTTGTGCATTTCCTTGACGGTCAACGTTCTGAATAACCTTGGCGCTAAACCCGACAGTATTTCCTGCTTCTTCAAGCGTTGCACCGCCACCGATTTCGTCTTCAAACTTTATCGAGATGTCATAAAGCGCATCAATGGCACGTTCGCGGCCAACGATTTCACGTACCTCTTCGCGGACATCATCAAGTGTCTGTACGATACCCACATCAACCGATGTGGCTTTCATAATATGCCAGCCGAGCGGGGATTTAATCGGCTCAGTCACAGCTCCTTCATCAATCGCAAATACAGCCTCAGCCAAGTCAGGCAATAAACCTTCGATGGTCACTGTACCCAGATCAACTGCAGCAGCTTCCATTTCAGCGACTTCAGACGCCACCGTCACAAAGTCACGTCCTTCAGCCAGGAGCCTAGCCGCTTCACGTATTTTAGCTTCGTCGCTGACAACGATTTGCTGAACAGTGCGCTGCTCAGCTTTGATAAAGCTCGCAGCGTTCGCCTCATAGGATTCCTGTAAATCTTCCTCAGCCACAGTGATCGTGCTGGCTAAATTCGCTGGATCTAAATGAACGTAAGAAACAGTTCTATATTCAGGTGCTGTGAAGCGTTGTACTTGGGCTTTGTAAATTTCGTTAATCTGTGCGTCTGTCGGCTGACCTGGGTCAGGCTGCGCCGAAGCACGAATTATTAATGTTTCAGCCGTCCGCTTCTCGTAGCGATAAGCACGCAGGATTTCCGTCATCTTCTTTGGCGCTGATGCTGAGGAGGCGGCAGAACCTAAGACCTGTGCGTTTGCGATATCATTTCGAACCTGTTCAATATAGGACGCTTCGGTCAAGCCAACCGCACGCATCACTTCATAGAAACGCTGGCGGCTAAACTGATTATCGAACCCGTGGAATGTCGGATCTCCCTGAATTGATCGGGTAACCTGATCATCAGAAACACGCAGGCCCATTTTGGCAGACGTCAAGGTGACGGCTTGCTCGTTGATCATCCGTTGCAAAACACCGTTACCAATACCGAAAGCAAGTAATTGCTCTTCGCTCAGCTGTCCGCCAAATGTCTGGCGTAAACGTTGTGTTTCGCGGGCGAGTTCGTATTCGAACTCAAGCGGCGGAATATCTTGTTTCCCAACTGTGGCGACAGAAAGCTCTGATGCGCTGGTGCCGATCACGTCCTCGATACCCCACGCGGCAAAGCTGAGGATCAAAACACCGGCAAGAGCCTTAACGATAAGAGAGCCGGTTTTGCTGCGGATTGCTTGAAGCATACGACGAAATTCCCAGTTGGTTTATGTTTCATTACGCCACACAAAAATTCATATGACGGCGGCGGCATCTTAGGCAACCGACGCGGGGGCGGCAATAGCTCGCTTGGGAGAATTGATGGAGAAGTGATCACGTGTTATTGAGCAGGAATAACATACTCAAAAAAGGATAATCGATATGGCACAACGCACCACCTTAATCGCCGGTAATTGGAAGATGAATGCAAGCGGCGAAATGGCCGAAGTATTAACGGATGGCCTTAAGGCATGGGCAGGGAAACCCGGCGTTGAAATGCTGGTATGCCCGCCATTTCCTTACCTTGGCCCCGTTGGCGCGATGATTGCTGAAAGTGATATCAAGCTAGGTGCACAAACCTGCCATGCAAACGCATCTGGTGCGCATACTGGTGATGTCGCTGCAGAAATGCTGGCAGACCTTGGGTGTAGCTATGTGATTGTTGGCCATTCTGAGCGTCGTGCTGATCATGGTGAAACTGATTCTGATGTGTGTGCTCAGGCCGAAGCCGCGCACCGAGCAGGGCTTTGCGCGATCGTTTGTGTCGGAGAAACCGAAGCTGAGCGCGATGAAGGTGCAACATTAAGTGTTGTCACGGATCAGCTTGCCGGATCATTACCAGAAGGTTCTCCCGCAACGTCATTGGTTGTCGCTTATGAGCCGGTCTGGGCGATTGGCACAGGCCGCACACCAACAAACAACGACGTCCAGGATGTCCACGCTGCAATCCGCGGCTTATTATGTGAGCGATTTGGTAACGAAATCGGAAACGGGGTGCGCTTATTATATGGTGGTTCCATGAAGCCGACGAACGCTGAGGGCTTGCTCGCACTGCAAGATGTTGATGGTGGGCTCATCGGTGGCGCCAGCCTCAAGGCGGAAGACTTTATCGGAATTGCCGACGCTTGAATCCAAGAGAATCACAAAACGTCAATTCTAGGCTGGTCAAACCCTTAACAAGCGGCTAGAACACGCCCGTTCAGACGTTAGGAGACGAACGCACCATGGAAACCGTTGTTCTCGTTATTCACTTGCTTATTGCGATCGGCCTTGTGGCAGTAATCTTGCTTCAGCGCTCTGAAGGCGGCGCGCTTGGCATGGGTGGTGGCAGCGGTGGCGTTGGCGGATCAGGGTTCATGAGTGGCCGTGCGGCTGCAGACGTTCTAACGCGGACAACAGCAATTTTAGCGACTTGCTTCATTATCACGAGCATCGTTCTTGCGATAATGGCGGGTTCCGGACGTGAATCGGGTTCGATTCTTGATCAAGTACCGGCCCCATCGACGACACCAGCGGCGCCATCTTCGACGCCAACTGTGCCGGCACCGACAACACCCGCTCAGTAAAAATTGTGCAGAATCAATGCCTCAAACAGTTCGTCAGACCTCTGACGGACACTCCTTTTATATTGTTTAGAATCGACGGTTGGCGTCCTCAACTTTTGGTGTATGGTGACTTTCCATGACGCGGTTTATCTTTATCACTGGCGGCGTGGTCTCCTCGCTCGGAAAAGGTTTGGCTTCAGCAGCACTCGGTGCGTTGTTGCAAGCGCGTGGCTTTAAAGTACGGCTACGCAAGCTAGATCCTTACCTCAATGTTGATCCTGGGACGATGAGTCCTTATCAGCACGGCGAAGTTTATGTCACCAATGATGGTGCTGAGACAGACCTGGACCTGGGCCATTACGAGCGCTTTACCGGCGTTGTTGCCAAGAAATCTGACAACGTTACGACCGGACGGATTTACTCCGACGTGATCGCCAAAGAACGTCGTGGTGATTATCTCGGTGCGACCATCCAGGTCATTCCACACGTCACTGATGCGATTAAGAACTTCGTCATTTCCGATATTGAGGACGAAGATTTCATTCTTTGCGAAATTGGCGGCACTGTCGGCGACATTGAAGGTCTGCCGTTCCTCGAAGCCATTCGTCAGCTTGGTAACGAACTCGGCCGTGAACGCGCGATGTACATGCATCTGACGCTGATCCCGTACATCGCAGCTGCAGGTGAGCTCAAGACAAAGCCGACCCAGCATTCAGTCAAAGAATTACTCTCGCTAGGTATCCAGCCAGATATGTTGCTGTGTCGATCCGAGCATCCACTTCCAGATGGCGAGCGACGTAAAATCGCCCAGTTCTGTAACGTCCGCCAAGACGCTGTTATTTTAGGCCTTGATGCGAAAAGCATCTACGAAGTGCCGATCCGCTATCACGCCGAAGGTATGGACGACGTTGTTTGCCGTCATTTCGGCCTGAACGCGCCAGATCCAGACCTGACCACATGGAAAGACATCCATGTCCGCAAGACCAAGCCTGAGGGTGAAGTCTCTATCGCCGTTGTCGGTAAGTACACTGGCCTGTTAGATGCCTATAAGTCATTATCCGAAGCTTTGGATCATGGCGGCATTGCCAATAACGTCCGGGTCAAACTGAACTGGATTGATAGCCAGATATTCGAAGGCGATACGCCGCTCGATTACCTGGAAGGCACGCACGGCATTTTGGTGCCGGGTGGATTTGGTGAACGTGGCGCTGAGGGTAAAATTCTTGCGGCGAAATTCGCGCGCGAGCGGGGCATTCCGTACTTTGGTATTTGCTTCGGTATGCAGATGGCCGTCATTGAAGCCGCCCGAAATATGGCTGGCATTCCGAATGCAAATTCTACGGAATTCGGTGAAACTGACGAGCCCGTTGTCGGCCTCATGACGGAATGGCTTAAGGGCAATGCTCTTGAGAAACGCCAGAATGACGGCGACCTTGGTGGCACAATGCGCCTTGGTGCTTTTGATTGTGGATTGGCTGAAAACAGCCGGGTGCGCAGTATATATGGCCAAGAAGAGATATCTGAACGCCATCGCCATCGCTATGAAGTGAACACAGCGTACCGTGAGAAACTCGAAGCTGCTGGAATGATGTTCTCAGGAATGTCGCCTGATGGAATCTTGCCAGAAATCGTCGAAATTCCAGATCATCCCTGGTTTATTGGTGTGCAGTTCCATCCTGAATTGAAATCGAAGCCATTCGATTCACACCCACTGTTTGCATCCTTCATTCGCGCTGCCGTCAATCAGTCGCGCTTGGTGTAAATAGGTACCACGGGACCCCGGCCTTCGCCGGCTAGACGCGGGTTAACAAATTTATCATCATCCAACAAATACGTCATTCCGGCGCAGGCCGGAATCCAGAGCCACCAATGAATTCAATGATATGTGTTTAGCGATATCACAATTCGTTCATATCAGGTGGTAACATCTGGTACATGTGCTCATCTGCGCTATATAACTTAGAGAAGAACATTTTATATCAAAGCCATTCATTATAAAAAAAATAAAGGGAAACAGAGAATGTCACTTAGAATCAACGACCAAGCTCCAAATTTCACGGCGGAAACCACGGAAGGCACAATTAATTTCCATGACTGGCTGGGAGACGGGTGGGCTATTCTATTCTCGCATCCAAAAGATTATACGCCGGTTTGCACGACTGAGTTAGGCTATGTCGCAAAACTGAAGCCAGAATTCGAAAAACGGAATTGCAAAGTCATCGGTCTCAGTATCGACCCTGTCGACAATCATGCCGGTTGGGCCAAGGACATTGAGGAAACTCAAGGCACCAAAGTTAATTTCCCGATGATTGCCGATACCGATCTCAATGTTGCGAAACTCTATAGTATGTTCCCTGCGAATGAAGACGAAAGCATGGAGAACCGGACGGCTATGACCAACGCCACGGTACGTACTGTTTTCATTATCGGTCCTGATAAAAATATCAAATTGATGATGAGTTATCCGATGACAACCGGACGTAATTTTGACGAAATTATGCGTGTCCTGGAATCGATTCAGCTCACGGCTGAACATAAAGTGGCAACGCCAGTAAATTGGCAGAATGGCGATGATGTGATCATCGTGCCTGCCATCACCGACGAGATGGCAGCAGAAAAATACCCAGATGGCTGGAAAACATTGAAGCCTTATCTACGCGTTGTGAAACAACCAAAGTAAGCTATTGAGCAATACTGGGCCCCGACCTTCACCGGGGTGATGACGATTTAGGCATTTATCATCAATCAACGATACCCGTCATCCCCGCGAAAGCGGGGACCCAGTACCTTCAATCAACAATCTAGGTTCCAGCTTTCGCGGGAATGACGAAACAAATCTGGCGGCAATATAAAATTGGCTAAGACGATGCCAACGTCAGGAATGTTCGGTCTTCACGTAACAAGAACTTCTCACGCTGAGCGAACGCGTAATTCTCCTTGCCGAGCAGGTCATCCATCAGACGTTTCCGTTACTCTTCATAGGCAGCAAGGCTTTCGATGTTATAAACGTCGTACGCCAGTGTACTTGAGCCTTCGTGCGGTGCGTAATATCCGATCAAATCGGCGCCACACCGGGGGATCGCTTCGCCCCAATTGCGTGCGTATTGAACAAACTGATCCTTTTTGGTGGGATCGATTTGATATTTAATAAAGCATGTAATCATTTTGCGTCTCCATGGTTAAGAACCGCAATCTGACATACATTAAAGAATTTATGCTTCGTCCTTCATCGAAGTATGAATGTTTTCGGATAATCTCGTAAAACCCTTTTCCGAAGCGCCTGAACACAGTATCAGATAGCCCAACAACAAATGAGAAACCTTATGAGCGAACAACGCACCGTCAATGTCGGCCCATGTAGCCTCAGCAACGTAAAGCCGCTGACGATTATCGCCGGTCCATGCCAACTTGAGACACGCGAGCATGCGCTTGAGATGGCGGGGGCGCTTAAAGCCCTTGGCGACAAGCTCAACATCGGGATCATCTACAAAACGTCCTACGATAAGGCCAACCGGACCAGCGTCTCAGGCGTCCGTGGTATTGGGCTTGAGGACGCACTCCCCATTTTCAACGAAGTCCGTGACGTGACGGGCCTGCCTGTCCTGACAGACGTCCATGAAGCGGCCCATTGCGCAGCAGTGGCCGAAGCTGTTGACGTCCTGCAAATTCCAGCGTTCCTGTGTCGCCAGACCGATCTTCTGCTTGCCGCAGGACATACTGGCAAGGCGATCAACATCAAGAAGGGTCAATTCCTGGCCCCTTGGGATATGAAGAACGTCGTCGATAAGGTGATGAGCACGGGCAACGAAGCTGTCACCGTCACCGAACGCGGTGCGAGCTTTGGTTACAATACGCTCGTAACCGATTTCCGCGGCTTACCAACAATGAAGAACATGACCGGCTGTCCGGTTGTGTTTGATGCCACGCATTCCGTACAGCAGCCGGGTGGGCAGGGAAGCTCAAGCGGCGGACAACGTGAGTTCGCACCTGTACTGGCGCGTGCCGCTGTATCATTGGGTATTGCCGCCGTGTTTATGGAAACACACCAGGACCCGGACAACGCACCGTCAGATGGACCAAATATGATTCCGATCAATCGATTAGAGGGCGTTCTTAAAGATTTGATTGCGTTTGATACGCTCGCCAAATCCAGCCCAGCCCCCGAGACACTTACGAATAACGATTAAAATTTCAGAGACGTTTTAGAGGATTTAAAACAATGACTGCCATCATCGACATTACCGCTCGCGAAATTCTGGACTCCCGAGGCAACCCGACGGTCGAAGTCGACGTTCTGCTTGAGACTGGCGTCGTGGGACGTGCTGCTGTGCCATCAGGTGCCTCAACCGGTAAGCATGAAGCTGTTGAGCTTCGTGACGGCGATAAGAAGCGCTATGGCGGCAAGGGTGTCTTGAAGGCCGTTGCAGCCGTTAATAACGAAATCTTTGAAGCGCTCGCCGGTCTTGACGTTGAAGAACAGGTCTTCATCGACCGCTTGATGATTGAATTAGACGGCACAGAGAACAAAAGCCGTCTTGGTGCCAATGCAATTCTCGGTGTTTCCATGGCATGCGCCAAGGCAGCCGCTGAAGAGACCGGCATGCCTTTGTATCGCTCAATTGGTGGCTCGTATGCGCATGTCCTTCCTGTTCCCATGATGAACATCATCAATGGCGGTGAGCATGCGGATAACCCGATTGATATCCAGGAATTCATGATCATGCCAATCGGTGCTGAAACATGCGCTGACGCAATCCGCATGGGTGCCGAGATTTTCCAGCGCCTCAAAAAGGATCTATCTGACGCAGGTCATAACACCAACGTTGGTGATGAGGGCGGCTTTGCGCCAAACCTGAGCTCAACGACCGAAGCCCTAGATTTCATCATGAAGGCGATCAAAGGTGCCAAGTACAAGATTGGCAAAGACGTTGTCTTGGCCATCGATGCCGCATCTACCGAATTTTATAAAAAGGGCAAGTACGTGCTTTCTGGCGAAGGGAAGACTTTTGATGCGAAAGGCATGGTCGAATACTGGGCCGACTTGTGTTCAAAGTATCCCATCGCGTCCCTCGAAGATCCAATGGCCGAAGATGACTGGGAAGGCTGGAAGATGCTCACTGACGCAATCGGTGATGACGTCCAATTGGTTGGCGACGATCTGTTTGTCACCAATCCTGATCGCCTAGCTGACGGTATTGAGCGTGGTGTTGCGAACTCGATCCTGATCAAGGTCAATCAGATCGGTACGCTGACTGAAACCCTCGAAGCCGTCTCCATGGCGCACAGGGCAGGGTATTCGACTGTAATTTCACACCGTTCCGGTGAAACTGAAGACGCGATCATTGCTGACATTGCGGTGGCCACGAATGCAGGCCAGATCAAGACCGGCTCGCTCTCACGCTCTGATCGTCTCGCAAAATACAATCAACTGATGCGCATCGAAGAAGAGCTTGGCCCAATTGCCTACTACCCAGGTGCCCGCGCGCTCGACTAATTTCGTCTCACTTCTAAACAAACCTCCTCACCTAACCTCTCCTCCTAAAAGGAGGAGAGGGATAAGCATAACTGTGCGTAAATGCGTGAGTGCCTCTCCACCATATCATGGGGGAGAGGACAGGTGAGGGGGAGCTCAGACCCCACAACGAAAAAGGCCCGCCGAAGCGGGCCTCTTCCATCAGATTTTTTTATCAAGATTATGCAGCGGCTTTCGCAAGTGCAGTCTTGATACGACGCTTAACGCGAATAGCTGATGTGCTCAGCTTTTCGTCTTTGGTCTTTTGAAGGTATGTATCCAAACCACCATTGTGCTCAACGCAGCGAAGGCCATAAGCCGTTACGCGGAAGCGGATGTTCTGAGACAAAGCATCAGACCATAATGATGTAGATTGGATGTTTGGCAGAAAGCGGCGACGTGTTTTGTTCATCGCGTGGCTGACGTTGTTGCCAAATTGGACTGTGCGTCCGGTTAATTCACATTTCTTGGACATGGGTTCGGTCCTTAATTTCGGGCACTTAGGCCGCTTATTGTTCTTACAAAAATACAAAAGGCCGCGCCGTAACGCGAACCATGGTCGGACTTTTACGGTCTAGCCCCCTTGGCGTCAAGCCAAAGTGGCACTTAACATAGGACTTTTAGTCATTACCGATGCGCCATGCGCCACGCCAATCGTGCGGCGGTAACCAGGTGTCATTGGCCAGTCGTGCTTCGAGCGCATCTGCGGTCTTTTCGTTTACGGCTTCAGGTACCCGTTCACGAAGGTGAGCAACGGCCTTACGCCAGAAAGAATTGACGGTTTCAATACGCTCGATAAGTGCCTCTGTCGCAGGATCAGCCTCGACACCCTGGTTTTCGAGTATATCTCTGGATTTGTATAAAAGCTGGTGCGCACGGCCCTATTCACCCGCAAGATAAGCAGCAACACTGTCTTGGAACATTTGAATAAAGACAACCGGCATTGGATCGATATCAATCGTATACAGATCAACCGGCTTTTCGCGCTCTGGGACAAAAATACGGTCAATGCGACGGCAAAGAACGCGACGATCCGCACTTAAACATTCAATAAAATCGGAGCTAATAAGGATGTTTGTGCCTTAGGCCTCATTCATGCCTTTAAGTCTGGCGGCAAACTGGACGTTATCACCAATCAACGTAGAAACCGCACGATTGTCATCACCAAAGGTCCAGCGACAACTAGCCCCCAATGCAGGCCAAAGCGCGTGTCAAAATGCTTTTCATCTTCCCAGCCTTATTTATCTTGGAAGAAATCTTCCCAGATACCACCGGCAACTTCGAGCGCTTCAGAAAGCTTTCGCATTTCTACGGCTGCATCAAACGCAGCGTTCGCACTCATATTTGGTTCTTCATTGTCATGGAAGTAGGCAAAGATGCCTTCGCCCAGGAATTTGTCGATGTCGCCACCGTGCCTTGTTACACCCCGGTTCATCTCACCTAGGTATGTTTTCAAAACTGGCAATATGTCTTTCTCAAGCTCATGCGTCATTGACTGGAATCCAGCAACATCCGTTAACATCAGCGAAACCGGGGAGCGCGTAGGGATAACTCGCTCGCCTTTAGCTTCGAGGAAGGCACGTCGGCTAATGAACCGGCGCAAGTTCGCAATAATAATACTGATAGCTTCGATCAGCGTATCAATCTCGTTCAGCGACCGGCCTTCACTGTGCGCTTCATCAGCACGACGCTGAATAATTTCATCTACATCTTCAAGGCCAGGAATTTCACGCATTTTACCAATAATCACTTTATTGGCTTCGCTCAGCCGGTCCATGAACACCTGACCAACACGATCAATATTCCGCTCGGACTTCCAACGAACCGCATAAATCATCGATCTATAAATGATCACTTCGAGCAATGGATCCGTCAGATGCAAATAGTTGCCGATCGAGAAATCCCCAAGCATGCTGATCAAGATCAGAATACCGACGGCATACCATGTGTCATCACGGCCCATCGCGCGCAGCATCTCGGCACCCAGAACTGTTTCGCGTGTTCCAACTTTTTGTACCATGCCAACTTTTGCCACAGCACGAACTGTTCTTAAAATTCTAAGGACCCAAGGGTTAGCAACGCCGGTGTCACCAACAAAGAACGACGCACCGGTCGCGCCAACAGCCATGATATTAATCCACGCTGCAGGTGTTTTGAAATACGCCATACCGTAGGCCAACGCACCGACACAGGTATCGAACATAAAGAATATGCCCATCAGTGCTTCGATCCAACGCGCAGCCTCAGGAGACCATTGCAATGTGTCACCACCAGCGAGCATCTCAAGAAAAGCGGCAACAGGTGCAAAAAAGACTGCGAGGTATGTAGTGGCGAGGTTTAGTCGCTCATAGCCTTCGTTATCGGCAAGGCGAAGCCAAAACCTTTTGCAACATCTTCGTTCTGCTGCTTTGAATCCTGATCGTCTTCCATATTGATACGATCAAACAAGGCGTCATAACGGTCCTCGTTGAGGCCACTAGATACAGGTTTATTATTGGGCGTCCGTTCGGACATACATCGCCTCACAAGTCATAGGTTTTCGCGTGCAACAAGCCACACCTCGGAAAGATAAATCCTAAACATCGCGTAGCACTCTGTCACGGTATCAAACGTATAGGATGTATCCTAATTCAAAACCTTGTTTGGGCGACATCCAAAGGGCACATTATGATCTATGGCTCGCAGAAAACGTATACACCCATCTCTGATCATCGTCGAAGACGTCGCGACGGCTATATTGGTATGTGAATGGCCGGGATGTCTGAAACACGGCGAACATAAAGCGCCTAAGTCACGTGACATGCTGCGTGAATACCGATGGTTCTGCATGGAACATATTCGCGAATACAACAAGCGGTGGAATTACTTCGAAGGCATGTCTGAGGAAGAAGTCGAGGCAGACCTTAGACGTGACACTGTGTGGCAGCGCCCCAGCTGGCCACTCGGCGACCGGGAAGAGGGTGAGATCAAAGGCCCCAAACCTGGCATGGGCACATTCGGGATTGATCCGGATTACTTTGTCGACAGCTTTGGGCTGTTTGACGAGAAAGAAAGTGCCAACGGTGCAACAGACGTGGATGCACCAACACGCAAGGCGCTTGCGATCTTTGGACTGGCCATGCCCATAACGGCCGAAATGCTTAAAGCCAAATACAAGGAACTCGTAAAAAAGCATCATCCAGATACAAATGGCGGCACAAAAGAAGCCGAAGAAAAATTCAAAGAAATTCTTGATGCCTATGAAACACTCCGTCAATTTCTTGTTATTTAGAGACACGCGCCTAAACTTTATAAGGAAACCTCGTCTCCTCCCAAGCTCGCCACTTCGGGTATAATCTTCTTCTCATTGCTGAGAATTACCCTCTAAAAACACGCAATTGTAGCTAAAAATGGCGCTGATACTTGACGCAACAGATGATTGCCCCTAACACGAGAGCAACTTAATCCCTATATGGATGACTTCGATAATGAATTGCCGGTCAGCGGGTTGTGGCCGGTCAGATAAACGGGAATACACGTATGAGCTCAGACCATCAGACTAAACCTTTTGCACAGCAAGAGCCCGACACCACTGTATCTGTCAAAGACCTCTTTGGCATCGATAGCGACATGGTCGTTCCGGCGTTCTCTGAGACCGACAGCCACGTTCCCGACATTGACGATACATATCGTTTTGACCGTGATACGACGATGGCGATTCTGGCTGGTTTTGCCTATAACCGCCGCGTGATGATCCAGGGTTATCACGGTACGGGTAAATCAACGCATATTGAACAAGTTGCCGCACGATTAAACTGGCCTTGTATCCGGGTCAACCTCGACAGCCACATTTCACGTATCGATTTGGTCGGTAAAGACGCGATTGTGCTTCGTGACGGAAAGCAGGTCACTGAATTCCGCGAAGGTATTCTGCCATGGGCACTGCAAAACCCGACCGCACTTGTATTTGATGAATATGACGCTGGTCGTCCTGACGTCATGTTCGTGATCCAGCGTATCCTCGAGATCGAAGGTAAACTGACTTTGCTTGATCAGAACCGGGTTATGCGTCCGCATAAATACTTCCGTCTGTTCTCAACCACCAACACGATCGGATTGGGTGATACCACGGGCCTTTATCATGGCACGCAGCAAATCAACCAAGGCCAGATGGACCGTTGGAACATTGTTACAACGCTGAACTATCTTGAGCATGATGCCGAAGTTGAGATCGCAATGGCAAAATGTCCGTCTTATAATACCAAAGAAGGTAAGGGACAGTTGGACGCTATGGTCGAACTCGCTGACATGACCCGCGCCGGGTTCATGAACGGTGATATCTCAACAGTGATGTCTCCACGTACAGTGATCACGTGGGCTCAAAACGCTGAAATCTTCAAAGATTTGGGCTATGCTTTCCGCGTGACGTTCTTGAACAAGTGCGATGAGCTCGAGCGTCCGGTTGTTGCTGAATATTATCAACGTGCTTTGGGCGAAGAAATGCCAGAGTCCGCCGCTAACGCCATCCTGCAGTAAGGCTTCGCTTTGACTAAAGAGAACCCAGCAGAACTTTGGAAACGTGTCACCGCATCAACCTTGCGGTCGATGGGACATGCCAAGGACCTTGAAGTAAATTACGGGCAAAGTGCGCCCGGATTGACCTCAGATGCTGCGCATATGCCTGCACCACAAGCCAATATGAGCCCTGAAGCCATGACGCGGTTTCGTGGCATGTCAGACGCGCTGGCACTGCGGTTAAGGCATCACGATGCTGATACGCATTGGGAAAACATGCCATCAGGTGCAGATGCCCGACGGGTCTACGAGGCTGTTGAACAGGTTCGCTGTGAATCTATTGGGACACAACGCTTAAGCGGCGCTGGCGATAACCTTCATGCACTACTGGAAGAACGTTGCCGTGCCAAGGGCTACAACGGCGTCAAAGAACGCGATGACGCTTTGTTACCCGAAGTTGTCGGACTTATGGTGCGCGAAACTTTATCGGGCCGTGCGCTACCAGAATCAGCAAAAGAGTTTGTAGAGCTTTACCGCGCTGACATCGAAGAAAAAATCTCAGGCGATCTTGATGATTTGATCAAAGCCGCATCAGACCAAGCCGAGTTCTCGCAAGCCGTTAACCGGATGCTCGAGTCTCTGGACATGGTCACCGATGATCCGGCAGACGACATTTCAGACGAAGACGACAAGAGTGATTCTGACGATAGCGAAGACGGCAGCCAGGACGCTGACTCCGCTGATTCAGATGCCGACTCAGATGGCTCTATGGCCGGTGAATCTGAAGATTCTGACTCCACCGAAGGCATGGACTTCGATCCTGAGTTTTCTGACGATGATTTAAACCCGGGCGAGGGCGAAGAAGAGCCTGCTGGTCCAAGTGAATACGATCCAGACTGGAAACGTAATGATGTCGGCGACAATCAACCGTACCGCCCGTACACGGACGAATACGATGAAATCATTCATGCCGCCGAGCTGTGTGATAATGAAGAGCTTACGCGACTCCGTCATCAACTCGATCAGCAGTTGTCTCACTTGCAGGGTGTTGTTGGCAAACTCGCGAACCGTTTGCAGCGCCGCCTATTAGCGCAGCAAACCCGGTCTTGGGAATTCGATCTTGAAGAGGGTGTACTCGATGCCGGGCGCTTGTCACGCGTGGTCAGCGACCCTGTTGCGCCGCTATCTTTCAAACGCGAAACAGATACCGATTTCCGAGATACCGTCGTCACATTGTTGATCGATAACTCAGGCTCAATGCGGGGTCGTCCTATTACCGTCGCAGCCATGAGTGCAGATATTCTGGCCCGCACGCTCGAGCGTTGTGGCGTGAAGGTCGAAATTCTTGGCTTTACCACACGATCCTGGAAAGGCGGTTCATCCCGCGAAAACTGGGTCGGGCAGGGTAAGCCAAAGAATCCAGGCCGTCTTAACGATTTAAGACACATTATCTACAAATCAGCAGACATGCCTTGGCGCCGTGCACGGCCAAGCCTCGGGCTTATGCTTCGTGAAGGATTGCTCAAGGAAAACATCGACGGCGAGGCGCTCCTGTGGGCGCACAACCGTTTACTTGGCCGCCCAGAGCAACGGCGCATTCTGATGGTTATTTCTGATGGTGCCCCTGTTGATGATGCAACATTATCGGCGAACCCGGGTAACTACCTTGAACGCCACTTGCGCGAAGTCATCAACTTCATTGAGACCAAGTCTGACGTAGAATTGACTGCGATTGGTATTGGGCACGATGTAACACGCTACTATAAGCGCGCTGTGACGATTATCGATGCAGAAGAACTCGGCGGCACGATGATGGCGAGCTTGGCGGAATTATTCGATGAGAACAATGGTCAGCCAGCGTCTAGGGGCAGACGCCGCGCGGGCTGACAATCTCTTTCTCTTCTCCCTCGGGAGAGGGTGGCGCGCAGCGCCGGGTGAGGGGTCGTTCTATAACATGTATTGCTCAAACCACCCCTCATCCTGTCCTTCCCCCTAAAGAGAAGGAACTCTCGTATTAAGACCGGTAAACGATCATCGCTGTGCCGAGAGAATCATCGGGATGAACGATGATGCCGTCTTCAGTTTCAAACACACGCATGCCACAATTGTGGAAGAAGTCAGCTGATTTTTGATAATCATCCGCTTTGAATCCAATCGCCGCTGTGTACGGTAAGCTTGCAGGTTTAAAGTCGGGCACGATTTCGGCAAGGCGACTTTGGGTCACAAAACGAAGACCGCCTCGGGCACACACAACAGCCGTCTCATGATCATCAACAACGACGACTTTTTGCGCTAACAGATGCGCCATACGTTCCGCAGATTGCGTTGGGTTCTCGACACAAACAACCGCGTCAACCATGCCGGAGATACCATTGTCTCGGGCAATATACCGATCTTGCCACATTAAATCAGGCGTGTGGTGGGTGAGGGCTTGAATACGCCCTTCAGGAATTTCATCAAAAGCCGCACGAATGACACTGAACTTTACTTCATCTTGCGATCCGTCTGCCGCTTCAACGTCGCGGCGCAACTCCACCATCGGCTGCAAACGAAAACCATCATTGGATATACGTTTATAAGCGTCCTCGGCGTCTGAATCCGAGAAGGCCAAAAGATGCACGCCAGAATAACGATCAAGGCGTGCCCGTAAATCTTCAACCACCGGCTTAACAACATCACCAGCGTCACACAGCAGTTCAATATAACCAGAGCCTAACATCGCCAGGCGATTGGCCGTGCCTTGTGGGACACGCTCTCCAGTTTCTGGGTCACGGTTTCCATGAACGGAATAAGGTGTGAGCTTAAATCCAAGCTTTTCGAATACCTCAGACGCTGCATCCATGTCATGCACAAGCCATGCGACGTGATCAAAAAAGACCTCATCAGCAGAAGGGACCTGGCGTCCGGGCAAAGGGAATAAGTCGAGAGGGGATTGATCTTCCATGATGTCACTTTCCGTTTTAGTTGTCATCAAACTTGATGCCGAATGGCTTTGATTTCTAGTTTAGATACTTTGGTGGGGTTACGCTATTCTTCAGGTCTGCCGTTTTCCCGGTCATATGCAAATGCTGTGTGTTCTTCGAGATAACTGATGTCGTGGATAGCAACCGTGTCCGAGGAAATCAGCACAACGGCATAGGCTGGCATTTCCCGGCTCGAGACAAGGGGCTTATCCTGATTGATATCGGCAACAACCTGATGCGCTATCGATTTGACGGTTGAAAACGGAATGCCGTTCCAACTGCCATGAAACGAACGGTGCATATGACCAAAGAACAGATGACGTACTTTGCCGGAGTGGCGCGATAACAAGGCCCATAATTCATCACTATTTTGCAGTCGAATATTATCCAGTGCCTGTATGCCGCTCAACATGGGCGGATGGTGCATGAAAAGAAATACGCTGCCAGATGCTTGTGATAACGCGTTATCGAGCCACTGCATTTGCGCCGCATCAATCTGCCCTGCATGGGTGCCTTCGGTCAGCGTATCGAGCGCGATAAAAGCACCAGCGTCGTTGTTTACAACAAAGCACGCTTGCCCGGCGCCGTTAGATTTTGCATCCGGTAATCCAGTGAAATACGCATCCCTGATGTCGTGGTTACCGATCATTGGATACCAGGGCATCTTGAGGTCACTCAGGATTTCCTGCACGCGCGCGTATGCGCCAGCTTCGCCCCAATGCGCGATATCACCTGTAATCATTGCGAACGCCGCGTCACTGTGATGCGTGTTTATCGACGCGACCGCATCTCTAAGGCGTGCATCAACGTCGATTTCAAACAAAGAACCAGAAGCGGTAATGTGTGGGTCTGTAAGATGTATAAATTTCATAAACTAATCATATCTATTTTTTGATGGTCGTCATTTGAAATTTTCAAACCGTGCGAGGAAACTCGCTTTACGAGATGCTGTGCAAAGCCAATACTATGGTATGGATATTTTTCGTTTTGCAGCAGCTTTATTGGCCGTGTTTTTCATTCACACGTCACTCGCATCCGCCGAGAAGATTGACGTGGACGCAACGCCTATCCCGTTTATTGATAATGCGCCCGAGCAAACAAAAGTCGGCGCCCTTGAATACCGGGGCGGCCTATACCTGACATCTTCAAACCGCCGCTTTGGAGGGTTCTCAGGTCTTGGTATCAGTAGCAACGGCCAACGTATGGTGAGCGTTTCTGATCGCGGCACGTCCTATTCAGCAAGTCTTGAATACGATGCTGCGGGTAATTTATCAGGCTTAAAGACACATGACCTCGGCACCCTCTCAGATCTAGACGGAACACCCGTCGCTGGGAAACGTTGGTCAGATGCAGAAGCAATGAGCCCCGGCGTCGAAGGCGAAATCATCATTGCGTTTGAGCGCGATCATAGACTTTGGCGGTACGACGCAGGTGCCACAACACCGCGTGTACTGCGCCCACCAGCTGAGCTTGGTAAAATGTCGCCAAATCATGGCATCGAAGCCTTAACGTTACTCAATGACGGCAGACTTTTGGCGATTACCGAAGGGTCTCCTGATGAGCTTGCAAGTATTGCCTGGGTGAGCCGCCGAGGCGGATGGGATGTGCTAACGTATATTGCTGATGATGGTTTCCGACCTACGGGTGCCGCAACACTGCTAAATGGCGACGTGTTGGTACTTGAACGATATTACACACCGCGTGCCGGCGTGCGCATTCGCATCAAACGCATTGATGGCACCAAGATTGTTGCCGGCGCAGAAATTTCAGGAGAGCTCGTCGCACTCATGGCACCGCCCATGAACATTGATAACTTTGAGGGCATTGAAACGCGCCAAGATAAAGAAGGGCGTACCCTTGTGTATTTGATATCAGATGACAACTTTAGTGATGACCAACGCACACTCTTGATGATGTTTGAGTTGAGTGCTCTATAGGGGACAGGCATCCTTCACCTTGAATAAAATGCGCATTACCATTTTGAAATTTCCTCCTATACACAGATTACGAAAAGCTTCACATGCTTTGATTACAGCCGTCATTTTAGCTGGCGCAACCGTTCTGCCTGTCGCCATAAATGCCGAAGAAAAAGTCGACTTCATCCACCGCGGCATTACGATTTCAGGTATTCCCAAACCTAAAGACAAATTCTTTGATATAGATGTCACGCCTGCAAAAGAGGGCGCTGAACTGGTCAGAGATGCCTTGGAAATTTTGTACACAGGATCATCATTTAATGCCAAAGCGATTGAGCGCCTCAAGGCAGCAGGACACGTCATCATTGTTTACGATCCGGCCTTTCCAAAACGTGAATTTAGCAAGCTAACCATTGCAGCATTCTTTCCTTATTTCTTCCAAAAAGACGGCAATGGAAAAGATTTCGTTACCTTCGTTGGTCGCTTCGGAGGCAAGTGGGCGGCACGGGAACTTGCGCCTGTCATTGCCCATGAATTAACCGGCCACGGCATACAACATTTGCGCGGTCGCCTTGAACACGTCCGCGAGGTCGACCTAGAATGTGAAGCCTACATGTATCAAGAAAAGGCTTATCAGGATTTAAATTTCGACAAAAACGCACGCGAGATGATCGCGTTTCGACAAACCCTCGAACGGCACTGGTGCGCTGACTTTAAAAAATGGCAAAAAAATAATCTCCCGAAAAATTCCAAATATTGGGATCAACTTCATCCAGACATTCCCAAACTTATTGAAGACTATCTCGTTTATATTGAAGCCTTGCGGAAAAGTGGTGTGGCAGGGAAAGCCGTCAAGCGGGCAAAAGCCGCACAGAACAATGTCACAAGCGAACGAATAGCCATGTTGCTCGCAAGTGATGACCCTGACGCACATTTTCAATTAGGCCAGCTCTACACACGAGGCATTGGCGTCAAGGAAAACAAACAAACAGCACTGAACTGGTTTGAGAAAGCCGCTGAGGCAGGCCACGCTTGGGCGCAATTCGAACTTGCCCGCATATACTGGAAAGGCGATGGCGTATATTTGGATAAAGTGCTATCTGCCCAATGGGCAAAAGCAGCTGCAGAGAATAATATCACTGCCGCTGAATATCTTTATGGTGCGATGCTAGTTAACGGTGACGGCGTCACACGAGACATAAAGAAAGGACGCACCTTCATCGGTAAAGCTGCTGACAAAGGGCACAAAGGTGCCATTGACGCGTTAAAGAAACTACCGCCCAACTAATACATTCCTGGAGAGTAAGATTAAGAGCCTACGTACTATTATCTTTGTCGTCTGCGCCATATCATTAACGGGTCTCGTCTTATATCTCGCAAATCAATACCCCGGATCACTCGATAATAATATTGATCAGGCAAGGTTGATCCAGGCCGTCGCACTGATCGTGTTGATCAGTGCCGGGCTCGTATTTTCGCCGCGGTTAAACCTAAAGGGCGCACTGAAGTATATCGTCATTTGGGGCTTAGTTGGACTGGCAGTATTTACCGCATATGCATTCCGAGGTGAGTTCACACAATTTGGCGCGCGTATCAGCGGCGAACTTTTGCCTTAGCAAGCTGTTGAAACGGGGCAGGGTGAAATCACAATCCGTCGTGGTGCGGACGGCCATTTCCATCTCAACGCAAATGTGAATGGTACGAACATTCGTTTCCTTGTTGATACAGGTGCAAGCGTCGTCACGCTAAGCCGCCAAGACGCCGAGAGAACAGGCTTTGACTTCAATGATCTGCAATTTGGTCAACAATACCGAACCGCCAATGGCACTGCGTGGGGTGCACGCATTCAGATTGGTGCGATGTCCGCAGGGCCTATTCGGGTTCAGGGCGTGCGCGCCACAATACTGGATAGCGAGTTAGGATCTTCGTTGCTTGGCCTTAGCTTCCTCGACAAACTTTCCGAAGTATCCGTTCAAGGCGACACCATGACGCTTAGGCAATAATTTTTGTTGAGCCTACACCTCGCCAAGTGCGTCCCATTCTCCAGCTTTTAAGCGATCCACAATAGACGATATATCAGCATTTTTTTGAATAGCCTGGGCAACATTCTGGCCAGTGCCGGGCGGGCCGACGAACACAGCTCCCGTGATGACGCCTTCCTTAACAAACAACCGTCGATGCTGATTTTCTGAGACATCAAGACCAATGATCTCTTCGGCACCATCTTCAGTATCGAGTTTACCAAAACCTTTCACATCAATCCCATCCATTTTAAGACTGACTAATGTGCTGGGCGGTTTGTAATGAGCTTCCTTGCCAAATAGCGTTGCCACTGCAACTGACGCCTGTGCAGTTCCAACCGCCCATAATCCGCCAACAGCACCAGGAAGTTCGGCAACGTCCCCAGCAGCGACAATGTCAGGGTCGGACGTCTGCATTTGCGAGTCGACGATCACACCTCGATTAACTTCTAGTCCGGCATCCTTTGCTAAATCTGTGTTTGCCTTTACACCTGCGCAAACTACATAGATATCAGCCTCGAGAGTTTCGCCGTTGTTTAACTCGAGATGATCGACACGCTCTCCACCCAAGACTTTTGAAACGGATGCATCGGTGATCACATTGATCCCCAAACCTTCTAGATACATGCGCATAATAGCGCTGCCTTTCTCATCCAATTCTCGGTTCATCAAACGATCCGATCGTTGAATGATTGTGGTTTTTAGATTGAGTCGACGGAGCGCATCTGCAGCCTCAATCCCCAAGACGCCACCGCCAAGCACAACCGCATTTAGACAATCTTTATCCTGACGCCATGTGCGGATAGCTTGTGCATCGGCAGCTTCACGCAGCACGAAACAACCAGGAAGATCAATTCCATCTGCTGGTGGCTTCATGGCCTGTGACCCCATCGCAAGAACAAGCTTGTCAAATGATAGCTTTTCACCAGTACCCAAAATGAGTGAATTGGTATCACGCTCAATCGATGCCGCCTGCGTATTCAACCAGACATCAATTTCTTTTTTCTCATACCAATCCGGGGACATGAGATACAGGTCTTCCAATCCGGTCCGACCATACAGCAACCGGCCAATAGCCATTCGATTATAGAACGGATGATTTTCACGTGCGACAACGTCAATTTTACACGTCGGGCTTAGTCTGCGAACTTCATCCGCCGCCGCCATGCCGGTCGTTCCGTTTCCGATAATAACAACTTTCTGGATACCTGTTTCTTCACCCCAATCGGTTTGATCGGCAGGTGGCGGTGGTTCCGGCAGGTCGTTAGGGTCCATTCCCAAATCAATCGTTACACCACCACCAGTAGCCTTGCAGACGCAAGCCATACGTGCCCGACCCTCAAGGCCTAAGCGTCGCAGCGTTGCCAATTCATCTTCAGATGGCGGACTTAGATTCTCCATGCCCTCGACAATCGCAATTGCATCAGCGCCACACATGCCCATACGGCATCCAAAATCTAATGTAAGACCAGCAGACTCGATTCCGTCAAGAATCGTGCGAGAGGGGTCCGCCGCAAAGCTGCGGCCTGATTTCTGCTCACTCACAAGATCATCCGCAGCTCCGTCTACATTGCCACGCACTGCTTTTATATTAACGCCGACTTTCGGTTCAGCAGGGCCTTCATTAAGTTTTCGAAAATCACGTTCAGCTGAAACGCCGTTAAATATCACGCGTCCAGCAACCAGCAATGCGATCAATGCGATCCCTTTGCCCGCCCAAGTTGGGGCTTGCAGGCCAACAAAATCTGCTACTGTGTGAACGATACCGTCTCCGGTAAACCAGTAGAAGATAACCAAGGCCGACATCCCCGCAATCGCCGCTGCTCGGTAGTCCGAAACGCGGATAAAAATGCGTGCCGCCATATATATACCGAGAGTTGTGACGATCCAACCAGCAAGGTACAAATAGTATGCACCAAGGCCTGTTAATTCGGGGTCCTGTGCGGTGAAAAATCCAAGTGCAAACCCTGGTAAACCTGCAACAAAAAACTTCTTATGCCCGGCATACCATAAGGCTTTGTCCGTAATATCGCTGATGAATGCAGCACGCAGATTAAAATCGTAACAGTTCTTTTGACATCCCACACAACTAGGGCAGTAACCGTTACGCACTGTATAAATGGGGGCGTGACCATAGGCTTTTTGGATCGGTGCTGGAGGACAAAAGGTTCCACACCAACCACTTCGACCTTAAGAAAAACACCCCCAAGGAATGCTAATGCCAGTGCCCCACAAACGAGTATCAGCAGTGCCGCTGGTTCTTTATTGAAATAAACATGCCGCAAACTAACCAAAAAAAGAACAGCAATACAGATATAAAATATGCAATATTCTTGAATCGGACCGGTAATGTACGCTCCTGTGAAAACCCAAAAGTTCGAGGCAGTTGATTCAACAACGCCATGGGACAAACTTGACGCCAAATGCCCGGCGCGATGGCGAACAACAATGGCAAGGATGGAATCATCACTTTCCAAAACAAGGCAAACCCCTCAGTCGGGTGTGTTGCAATAAGCCAAATGGCGGCCAACATGATGGCAAATGTCGCGATACGCATGACCCACCAAAATGCTGATGGCAGGCGTTTAGGCATTTCGAGGTAACTGGGAAACGGTTTTTTCGCGACGTCACTCATAATAGAAAATATCCTTAGAAAGTGTCTTCAAGAAGAGGAAACACTGGTGGTCCAACGCAGCCGCATCGCGAGGATGCGGCCAAGGTCAAAAAGTAACTTGCGTGCAATAACGGGCTCCCAAGCAGCCAACGTATCGAAAGTCTCTTTGGTTATGCGGATGGCCGTGCCTGGTGTTTTAGAACGAATGGTTGCGCTTCTGGGTGCGCCGTCGAAAAAAGAGATCTCACCAAAAACCGATCCTTCAGGAATGCTCGCAAGCACCTTATCGCCGATTACAACCTCAACTTCGCCATTTGTCAGAATATAAAAAGAGTCATCTTTGTCGCCGACCCGAATTAAATCGTCACCTGTCCGGAAATGACGAGTCTCCACAAGCTTTTTAATGCGCGCCCAATCGACTTCTGAAAGATCAGCTAAGAACGTGATTTCCTGTAGAGATTTTTCAGGCACAACAGTATCTGGATAATCGAAAAGCCCCATGCAATCTTCCCCCTTGCTGCAGCACACGATTTAGTTCGTACTAATAATGCGAGGATTTCACAACACTTCAGAGATGTCTAGAAGAGCGCACATCGACCTAGATTAAGACTTACCCATCAAATCGTAATACTATTTTAACCTAAAATTCTAACGGGTTCTTAAGAGTTGCCGTTGCATAATCTGTCCAAGGTTGGGACTTGGGATCAACACAGAAGGTGACATAAGGATTCCCGTTGTCCATGGGGTTAATTGAAGAAATACGCAGGCGTGCGAAGCATGTCGTCGGTCCATTGTTTGGTATCGTCGCAGTTTCATATTTTGCCTATCACACAGTTCACGGAGATCGTGGCGTCTTGTCGCTCGTTCAGATGAGAGAACGTGTGTCTGACGCAGAGCGCCAGTTAAACAGACTTGTTGTCGAAGAGGATCATTGGAGTGCGCGCGTCAAGTTGCTGCACCCGGACAGTATTGACCGCGACATGCTCGATGAACGTGTTCGAGTGATGTTGGGATACGCCAGGGCTGACGATGTCATCGTCCTGAATTTAAACAAAGAGTAGCAAAAGGAGAAACCTCATGGCTTCACTCTCAGACAATCTAAAACCGCCATATTACGCCGCCATCATTGATAGCAAGCTTCATAACAATATTGATGAGCCTGCAAACGAAGGCGATCAGTTGGTTGCGCTCGCAGTCCGCCGTCCTGGATTTTTAGGTTTAGAGACTGCACGTGCCGAAGACGGTCGACCCGTCACCGTTTCTTACTGGCGCGACTTGTCCGATGTTGAAAATTGGCAAACCGCGAGCGGTGCTATTGGTCAAAAAGCGATGCCTCTCGAAGTTTGCCGCGTTGCAAATTCAAACGACAAAGAATTCCGTATAAGTTGAGGAGGCGATATGGCTAAATTTAATCCCAGACGCGATCCACCATATTACGCTGTCATAAATCGGACAACGCCACCTGGCCTCGATGTAGGGCAGTATCTGGACGCCGGAGAACAGATGATTGGCCTTGCTGCCACCGAACCCGGCTTTCTTGGTATCGAAGACGTTACCGATCCAGAAGGCTTGCCGTATACAGTATGTTATTGGAGCCGCCCACAATCACTCAGACGGTGGCGCTCTGAAGTCGCAAACCACATTCCACCAAAGATCAATGCCGACGATATCATCTGTCTTGAAGGATGTTATTGGCACTGGTTGACAGATATCTTTGAAGCTGTTTCGCGTGTGGATCGCGAAAATATCGTACCAGTAAAGTTCGGAAAACAGGCAGCTTAACTTAATATCAGTTATCTTTTGTGCCTTTTTGGGCATAATTCGCCTTTTAAGGGCGACTTCACTTGAATCAAATATCAAATTCACTTACTTTTTCAATATTGAGAGCGGTGATTAACCGACGCAATTGACATTGGGAGAGAGTGATGGCGAAAACGTCGAAAGTCAGCGCTAAGAAGTCGGCCACGTCCAAGTCCGCTTCTAAATCTAAAGCAAGTTCCAAATCACCTGCTGTGAATGGCGATCAGCTTATCGCCTATTATCGCGACATGCTGAATATTCGGCGATTTGAAGAGAAGGCCGGACAATTATACGGCATGGGTTTGATTGGTGGCTTCTGTCACCTTTATATCGGCCAGGAAGCCGTTGTTGTTGGCATGACCCAGGCTGGAACGGATGACGATTCAGTTATCACCTCATACCGAGACCATGGCCACATGCTGGCCTGCGGGATGGACCCTAAGGGCGTTATGGCTGAACTCACCGGTCGCCGAGGCGGTTATTCCAAGGGCAAAGGCGGCTCAATGCATATGTTCTCGCGCGAAAAGAAGTTTTTTGGTGGGCATGGTATTGTTGGCGCACAGATCCCACTAGGGACAGGCCTCGCGTTCGCGCACAAATACAAAGGAGACAATGGCGTTTGTCATGCCTATATGGGCGACGGCGCGGTCAACCAGGGCCAAATTTACGAAAGCTTCAACATGGCAGCACTTTGGGACTTACCTGTGGTCTATGTCATTGAGAACAACAAATACGGCATGGGCACATCCATTGAGCGTGCATCGTCCAACGTTGAATTATCTGAACGCGGTAACGCGCACGATATTCCGGGACAATCCGTTAATGGAATGGACGTCCTTGATGTGGTCGAAAAGGGTGGTGCTGCACTCGAGCATGCACGATCTGGCAAAGGCCCGATGATCCTCGAGATGAAGACTTATCGATATCGTGGTCACTCAATGTCTGACCCAGCCAAGTATCGCTCTAAAGAAGAAGTGCAGAAAATGCGCAAAGAGAGCGATCCAATCGATAACCTCCGTCATACTATTCTTGAAGGTGGTTTCGCGACTGAGGACCAGTTGAAAGACATCGACAAGGAAATCAAATCGATTGTCACCGCCGCTGCAGAATATGCGCAGCAGAGCCCCGAGCCGGATGAGTCGGAACTTTATACCGACATCCTTAAAGAAGCTTGAGCATAATTTACCCGAAAAAAGGTTAAAATCATGGCCACACAGGTACTGATGCCGGCGTTATCGCCAACAATGACTGAGGGCAAAATCGCCAAGTGGATGAAATCCGAAGGTGATACTGTCGAGAGCGGAGACGTGCTCTGCGAAATTGAAACTGACAAAGCAACAATGGAAGTCGAAGCTGTCGATGAAGGCAAGCTGGGCAAAATTCTTGTCGCTGAAGGCACTGAAGGCGTCGCCGTTAACACGCCCATTGCCGTTCTATTAGAAGAAGGCGAAGACGCAAATGCTATTGATGCTGCGTCATCAGGTGGAAGTGCCGTTGCTGAAGCTAAGCCTGCTGAAGAACCTGCAGCTGCATCATACGAAGAGGCATCTGCACCTGCACGACCAAAAGCTGCTGAAATCGCCCCTGAGCCCGATTACGACGGCCCAACTAAGACGCAGACAGTTCGTGAAGCGCTTTGTGATGCCATGTCCGAGGAAATGCGTAAAGACGATACGGTATTCCTGATGGGCGAGGAAGTCGCTGAATACCAGGGTGCCTATAAGATTTCTCAAGGCATGCTCGCTGAATTTGGTGAAAAGCGTGTCATCGACACACCGATCACCGAAATTGGCTTCACCGGCCTTGGCGTTGGTGCGGCTTTCTACGGCCTTCGCCCCATTGTTGAATACATGACCTTCAACTTTGCGATGCAGGCGGTCGATCACATCATTAACTCAGCGGCTAAGACGCTTTATATGTCTGGTGGTCAGATGGGTTGTCCGATTGTATTCCGAGGTGCCAACGGTGCTGCGGCCCGCGTTGGTGCTCAGCACTCACAGTGTTACGCCTCATGGTATGCAAACTGCCCAGGTTTGGCTGTTGTCGCACCATGGTCAGCAGCGGATGCGAAAGGATTACTGAAAAGCGCTATTCGTAATCCAAACCCTGTGATCTTCCTGGAAAACGAAATCCTTTATGGCCAGAGCTTTGAAGTTCCAGATACAGAAGATTTCACTCTGCCGATCGGCAAAGCAAAGATTGAGCTTAAGGGCGCAGACGTCACCATCGTTGCCTATTCTATCGCAGTCGGGATTGCGATGGATGCGGCTCAACAACTTGCTGAGCAAGGCATTGACGCCGAAGTGATCAACTTACGTACAATCCGGCCAATGGATACCGCCACAATTATCGAGTCTGTTAAAAAGACAAATCGACTGGTGAGCGTTGGCGAAGGCTGGCCCACTTGCGGTATCGGTTCTGAAGTCTCCGCCGTGGCCATGGAACAAGCTTTTGATTACCTCGATGCGCCGCCTGTGCGCGTTGCGGGTGAAGATGTCCCCATGCCATACGCCGCCAACCTCGAAAAACTTGCGTTGCCCAAAGCAAAGCACGTCATCGAGGCCGTTAAATCCGTTTGTTACTCATAGGGAGGACGCAATATGCCCATCAAGATCCTGATGCCAGCGCTTTCTCCGACAATGACGGAAGGCAAGTTGGCCAAGTGGCTTGTTAAAGAAGGTGATGACGTCGAGAGTGGTGACGTTATGGCTGAAATCGAAACCGACAAAGCGACGATGGAAGTTGAAGCTGTCGACGAAGGTAAAATCGGCAAAATTGTCGTCGCTGAAGGCACGGATGGCGTTACAGTGAATGCTGTGATCGCCCTGTTGCTTGAAGACGGCGAGGATGCCAGCGCACTTGAAGGTGCCGAGACCGCATCATCTGGGAGCGGCGAGGCGAAAGCCGAAGCAGCACCAGCAGAAGCAGCCGCACCTGCCGAAACACCAACTGCAGCGCCTGCGCCTGCTCAAGCAGCACCTGCGGGTCCTGCGCCAACAAGCAGCGACGGTGATCGTATCTTCTCAAGCCCTCTGGCGCGACGTCTCGCTAAGATGGAAGGGATTGATATCTCTCAGGTTTCTGGCTCTGGACCGCATGGCCGGGTCGTTAAACGCGATATCGACAAGGCTGTCTCTGAGGGTACAGACAAAGCTTCTGCATCCGGTGCAAGTGCAGCCCCAGCAGCAGCACCCGCCGCAGCAGCTGCGACGCCACCTGCAGGTATCGATGCGGCAATGTTAAGTTTGCTGCCTGAATATGAAGCTGTTGAGAACTCCGGCATGCGTAAAACCATCGCCAAACGCTTAACCGCATCAGCGCGGGATATTCCGCACTTTAACGTCAGCGCAGATATCGAACTCGATGCCCTTATGTCACTCCGCAAGGAACTCAATGGTCGCGAAGGTGCTGACTATAAGATTTCAGTGAATGATTTCGTCATCAAGGCCGTCGCACTTACGCTAAAGCGTCAGCCTGATTGCAACGTCTCTTATACAGATGACGCGATCTTGCGCTTTAATCGCGCTGATATCTCAATGGCTGTTGCCGTTGAGGGCGGATTGATCACACCGATCATCAAGGATGCCGGTGCCAAAGGTCTGGCAACGATATCTGCCGAAGCCAAAGAGCTTGCTGGCAAGGCCCGTGATGGAAAGTTGCAGCCTCAGGAATACCAGGGCGGTACGTTCTCGATCTCGAACCTCGGCATGTTTGGCGTTTCGTCATTCAATTCGATCATCAACTCACCACAGGGCGGTATTCTGTCTGTCGGTGCCGGGCAGCAACGTCCGGTCGTCAAAGATGGCGCACTGTCCATTGCGACGGTTATGACCATTACGTTGGCCGTTGATCATCGATGCATTGATGGCGCAGCAGCGGCTGCGTTTGTTAAGGAATTCAAAGGCATTCTCGAAGATCCATTACAATTGATGCTGTGAGACTTTGGGCATGCAGAAAGTCAATTTCGACGAGAAGTTTGACTAATTTGATGAACACTGGCGACCCAAAATCATCGCCGAATTCGACGACTACGACATCAAGTTGGTGAAGATAGAAGGGGATTTTGTCTGGCATAAGCACGACGATGTGGACGAGGTCTTCATCGTTCTCGACGGACAGCTTGATATGGATTTTCGCGACCGACGCGAAACCCTGACAAGCGGCGAAATGATCGTTGTCCCAAAAGGCGTTGAACACAAACCAAACGCATCCAACGAATGCCGGGTGATGCTTCTTGAACGAAAAGGCGTTGTAAACACAGGCGATGCCAACCCGAATAAACTGACGGCTCCCGGAGAGGTGAGAGTATAAAATGGCTGATACAAAATTCGATGTGATCATCATTGGTGGCGGCCCAGGTGGCTATGTTACCGCAATTCGCGCTGCACAGCTTGGGTTTAAGACCTGTGTCGTTGAGAAAGAGCACATGGGCGGTATCTGCCTTAACTGGGGCTGTATACCGACTAAGGCACTCCTGCGGTCTGCTGAAATCTATCACAATATGCTGCACGCCAAGAATTACGGCCTGTCTGCCGAGAATGTCAGCTTCAACATGGCCGACGTTGTCAGTCGCTCACGCGGTGTTTCAAAACGCCTGACCGGTGGTGTTGAACATTTAATGAAAAAGAACAAAGTCACGGTTATTGATGGCAAGGCCAAGTTGAACGGCCCTGGCAAGGTCGATGTGACGGGCAAAGACGGGAAAGCCGCTGGCACGTACACAGCCGAGCACATCATTGTCGCTACTGGCGCACGCCCACGCGCGCTGCCAGGCATCGAGCCTGACAAGAAGCTGATCTGGACATACTTCGAAGCCATGGTGCCTGAGAAGACACCTAAAAGCTTGCTGGTGATCGGTTCTGGCGCGATTGGTATCGAGTTTGCGAGCTTCTATCAGACCATGGGCGTCGACGTCACCGTGGTCGAAGTCATGAAGCAAATCATGCCTGTAGAAGACGAAGAAATCTCAAAAATGGCGCGTAAGCAGCTTGAGAAAAACGGCCTCAAAATTATGACTGAAACCAAGGTCACAGGTGTCAAAAAGGGTGCCGATAACGTGACCTGCACGATCGAAGACAAAAAAGGTAAAACCTCAGAAATTACTGTGGACCGTGTGATCTCAGCGGTCGGCGTGCAGGGCAACATTGAAGATATCGGCCTTGAGACGACCAAAATCAAAACCGACCGCGGCTGTATTGTCGCTGACGAGTTTTCGCGGACTACAGAAAAGGGCATTTATGCCATTGGCGATGTCGCGGGCCCACCAATGCTAGCACACAAGGCCGAGCATGAAGGCGTCATTTGCATCGAAAAGATTGCTGGCGTTGAAGGCGTACACCCGATGGATAAGGGCAAAATCCCAGGTTGTACGTACTGTAACCCTCAGGTGGCTTCCGTTGGTCTCACAGAAGCCAAAGCTATCGAAGCGGGCTATGACGTCAAAGTCGGACGGTTCCTGTTTCTTGCAAACGGCAAGGCAATCGCCCTTGGTGAAGATCAGGGCATGATCAAAACCGTGTTTGATAAGAAAACCGGACAGCTTTTGGGCGCCCATATGGTCGGCGCAGAAGTCACCGAGCTTATCCAGGGGTTTGTGATTGCGATGAACCTTGAGACCACGGAAGAAGACCTGATGCATACCGTGTTCCCGCACCCAACCTTAAGCGAGATGATGCACGAAAGCGTCCTCGACGCTTACGGGCGCGTCATTCATATGTAAGTGATATTATGACCATATCCCTCAAGCCACTTGACCGGGAAGACAAAGACGGTTGGCTTGAGCTATGGCAGGGGTTTCTTGAAAATTATGGTGAGAATGCATTGGCACACCTGACATTTTCGACCTTTGATAAGCTTGTGACCAAAGAACATCCACTACGCTCGCGTATTGCATTGGACGAAAATCAACGGATCGTTGGCTTTATCCATTACTTTTTACATGATTCAACATGGCAAACGCGTGAATCATGCTTCATCGAGGACCTTTACGTCGCCAAGGATATGCGACGCCAAGGTATTGGGCGGCAACTCCTTGATGATGTTGCCCGCGTTGCAGGCATTAACCGCTGGAGCCGTATGTACATGGCAGTGCCCGGTTCTGATGAAACGGCTCTTAGTTTTTTGAACGTGTTTCTGAAGAAAAAGACTGGGTTATCTTTGATCACAAACTTTGACATGATCATCTGAAACGACCACATATTTGTTACAATATTAATGCCTGAGGAGAGCTTATGAGCAAAGTTGAAAATTTAAACCGCGTTCGACACCCTGAAAAGGCTAACAAGCCCGAGAACGAGCCGTTGCGTAAGCCCGCATGGATCAGGGTTAAGGCACCAACCTCAGAAGGCTATCACGAGACGCGCAAGCTTATGCGCGCACGCAGTCTGGTCACCGTATGCGAAGAGGCCGCTTGCCCGAATATTGGTGAATGCTGGTCAAAGAAGCACGCCACTGTGATGATTTTGGGCGATATTTGCACGCGGGCCTGCGCGTTCTGTAACGTCGCGACAGGAAAGCCTGGCGCGGTTGACCTCATGGAGCCTGAGAACTTAGCAATTTCCGTCGCTGAGCTTGGCATGAAACATCTTGTGATCACATCTGTTGACCGCGATGATCTCGAAGACGGCGGTGCTGATCAGTTCGTCAAATGCATCCAGCGCATCCGTGAAACCACACCAGAAACAACGATTGAGATCCTCACACCGGATTTCCGTGAAAAGCCTGGCGCTCTTGAGAAAGTTATCGCCGCAAAGCCAGATGTGTTTAACCACAACCTCGAGACTGTGCCGCGGCTCTATCCGTCGATCCGCCCTGGTGCGCGCTATTTTCACTCACTCAAGCTGTTAGATACGGTAAAGCGAGAGGACCCATCGATCTTTACAAAATCCGGGATCATGGTTGGCCTTGGAGAAACCCGCACAGAAGTCATGCAGGTCATGGATGATCTTCGCTCAGCCGACGTCGACTTCCTGACGATTGGACAGTACCTGGCCCCAACCAAGCGGCATGCACCGATTGATCGTTTCGTGACACCTGATGAATTTGACAATTATCAACGCATTGCCGAAGCACGTGGGTTCTTGATGGTATCAGCGACGCCGCTGACCCGATCGAGCTACCATGCGGACAGCGATTTTGTGCAACTTCGCGAAAACCGCGAAGCCAAACTCAACGCAGCCAAGCAATAGTATCGGTCAGTAATTCTCCGATGCCTACACATGCCGAAAAACGCACACTTCCATATACCCGAGAGCAACTCTTTGACCTGGTAATCGATGTCGAAAAGTATCCTGACTTCTTGCCGTGGTGCTTGGGGTGTCGCGTTAAAAAGCGCGAGGAGGGACTTGTTGTTGCGGATATGATTATCGGCTTTAAGGTTTTCCGTGAAGGCTTCACATCCCAGGTCTCACACCAACGTCCGTTTAGAATTGATGTTAGCTATGCCGATGGCCCTTTTAAATATCTGGATAACCATTGGATATTCAATGAGTTAGAGAATGGTCATACCGAGATCGACTTCTTTGTTGATTTCGAATTTCGCTCCCGAATATTACAGGCCGCGATTGGCGCTGTATTCGGCGAAGCGGTCCGTAAAATGATCAATGCCTTCGAAAGCCACGCGCACGATCTGCACGGATATCGATAAGTTTAAATTGCCAAAATGTGCATCATCTCAAGCGCTTTAATAGCTGATGCCACACGAACCGTGTGACGATCACCATCAAACATACATCGTTCGTGAATGGTACGGGTAGGGGATGCAGCAGCAATGTGGACCAGCCCAACGGGCTTTGCGTCTGAACCACCGCCTGGTCCCGCAACGCCTGTGATCCCACACGCAAGATCAACGCCTGCGTGGGTTCTGGCACCTTCAGCCATGGCACGTGCGACTTCTTTGGACACAGCGCCAACAGTTTCGAAAAGTGCCATTGGCACACCAACCATTTGATGTTTCGACTCGTTAGTGTACGTCACAAACCCACGGTCCATGACATCAGACGAGCCGGCAATTTCAGTAAGTGCGGCCGCAACCATGCCACCGGTGCATGATTCCGCCGTCGAAACGGTCCAGCCTTTGGCGCGGCACTGGATCAAAAGCTGATCAGCAGCGTCTGTTATTGCGGTTTCCATGACTTATCCAATTCCTAATAAGCGAGGCGCGCCATGCATCAGGCCATAAAGACACGCGGCACCTGCAATGCCCGCAAAAATGTCATCAACCATGACACCCAGCCCACCCTCAATATTCTTATCCGCCCAGGATATAGGCCATGGTTTCCATATATCAAAAGCGCGGAACAGAATGAATGCAACCAAAAGACCTTGCCATGTCATCATCGCTGCCATTGGCAACATCGTCAGCCACTGTCCGGCGACCTCATCAATGACAACAGGACCCGGATCATGCTCACCAGCTTGCGCCATATATATATTTGCCACCCAAATGCCGACGACACTCACTAAAATGGTAGCAATGCCAAGGCCAATCGGACCACTTTCATTGGCCAAAGCCCATCCAATGGGGAGCGCAAACAACGATCCGAATGTGCCGGGCGCAAAAGGCGCATAGCCCGAGCCGAACCATGTTGCGAGTAGAATCCGCATGTCGGAGAGGGGCGGGCGCTTGGACATTGGTGATAGAACCTCCTGAATAGGTCAAAATGATTAACCGACAAGGCACTATAAGTCGACCCTTAATAAAGAAAAACCATTGGGTTTCTGCGATTTTTCATATAATCCAATGAAAATTTTTAAGGATTAAACGCTTGCAACAAAAAGGGTGAATCGATACGGTTTCACCGTCGATAAACGCTGAGCAAATATGATCAATTCGTCGTTCTTCGTTGTCTTCCAAAAAAATTTACTTCGATTATTGGCGAAGTGGCGTAAAACGATCAATTAGCCTGGCAAACTGGCATATGGCCAAAGTGTCGATCTTGGGGGTTTGTTGAATGTATGAATGGGACGATAAGGGCACTCTATTGGAGCGTATCCAACGGTTCGTCCACCGTGCTTTTCCCGAACGCCAAATCCATATCCGTACTCGTGGACGCATTCGTTTCTTTCGAATTCCGCAATGGACTCAAGTCAGCGTAGCCGCCACAGCTCTGCTGTTTAGCGGCTGGGTGGGCTACACAACATTTAGCTTTATTCAGCATGGCGAGATTATCGGAGCAAAGAACACGCAAATTGCGGATGCACGGTACGCTTATAATGATCTCCTTTCCGACGTTACGTCTTACCAAAGCCGCTTTACCGAGCTAACGCGTGATCTGGAAGACAACCATAATTTGATGCTGAGCCTTGTTGAGCGTAATGCGACGCTCCAACTCAGTCTAACAACAGTTGAGAAGCGACTGCGCAACACAGAAGACGAGCGTGAAGACGTTGCAAGCGCACGCGAAACATTGCGCGGTAAGCTAACCCGTATCGAAAATGATATGCGGCAGCTCTCGACGAAGAACTTCTCGCTTCGTGATAACTTGATGAGCGTCGAGACAGACCTGCAAACGGTCGTCCGTGATCGTGACCATGCGCACGAACGAAATACAATTTTACAAACACAGGTAACGGCCCTCGAAGATCGCCTGACCAGCTTACAGACCGCACAGGACATTGCCGTCGAAAAGATGACCGAGCGGACGATGGCCTATATCGGATCCTTGGAAAAAATCGTCGAGATCGCGGGTATCGAAGTCGATACATTGATTGCATCATCAGAAGGCATCGTCACCAAAGAATCTCAAGGTGGACCATTCATCCCGGTAAAGCCTGAAGAACCCGGCGGCGTATTGATGAAGAAGCTGGTGCGACTGGATGACCATGTCAATCAATGGGAGACACTCCAGACAATTATGGCGCGGCTCCCGTTGGTAGCACCTTTAAACACGTATTCGATTACCAGTTCATTTGGTAAAAGACGTGACCCAATGAACAAGCGCTGGTCAGCACATTATGGCGTCGACTTTGGCGCCCCTATGCGTTCACCAATCTATGCGCCTGCGCCTGGTATTGTGAAGCAAGCGGGCAACAAGGGGCGTTATGGTCGGTTTATCGAGATCGACCACGGGTCAGGCATTTTCACCCGTTATGGGCATCTGAATAAAATTTACGTGAAACGCGGCCAAAAAATAGATTTCCGTCATAAAATTGGTCAACTCGGAAGTTCTGGACGTAGTACCGGGCCACACTTACATTATGAAGTGGTCTTTAACGGCAAACCCAGAAATCCGATGTTATTTATTAAGGCAGGACGGCATGTTTTCCAAAAGCAATAAAAAAGCCCTGGCAAATGCAAAGCCTGAAGAGCCATCTGCACCGCCATCAATCATCAGTCGTGATTTGAAGATCGTTGGCGACTTGTCGAGTGAAGGCGAAATCCAAATTGATGGACGCGTTAACGGCGACATTCGGGCGAAGGTCTTGATCGTCGGCGAAACAGCCCATGTAAAAGGTGAAACCGTTGCCGAGACGGTCCGCGTCCTCGGTCACGTTGATGGTCAGATAACAGCTAAAGTCGTTAAGCTTGCTGTGACTGCGCACGTTGTTGGCGATATTTTACACGAAGATCTTTCTATCGAGACAGGCGCTTTCCTCGAGGGGCATTGCAAACGCATGGCTATCCCCGAAGAAATCTTTAAGTCTGATAAGAACAAGGGGCAGGGCAGCGTGAATGCACCACCCTCCCAGCAAAAAGCTGACCCCCATGATAAGCCCGCATCCGTCGCGACGAAATAATCCCTTAGCGAGCGAGTGCGCGCGCCAACATTTCAGGGTCAACGTTCCCTCCAGAGCACACCACGACGACCGTTTTAACGGCTAAGTCGAGTTTACCTGTGAGTGCTGACGCAAGCGCCACTGCGCCACCTGGCTCAACGACAATCTTCAAAGAAAGCATTGCGACCTTCATTGCATCCAATGCTTCTTCGTCAGTTACACTTAAGCCACCAGCCAGCAGACGATGGTTTATCGGAAACGTAATCTCGCCAGGCGTTGGCGAAAGCAGAGCGTCACAAATGGATTGTGCACCGTCTGGGACGGATTGCCGTTCGCCGCTTTCAAGGGATCGTTTGGTGTCATCGAACGTTGCAGGCTCTGCGCTATAAACCGGACAGTTAATCGTCCCGGATATACCGAGAGCTGTTCCAGATACGAGCCCGCCGCCGCCTGCAGGGGTTATCACGATATCAGGAATCACGCCAAGTTCAGCTGATTGCTCAGCGATCTCAATACCCACAGTGCCCTGGCCACTGATGATCATGGGGTCGTCGTAAGGACGAACCAGTGTTGCACCTCGTTCGGCTTGTAATTTCTCACCAATCTCTTCGCGGCTTTCTGTCTCGCGGTCATACAAAATAACATCACCACCAAGTGCGCGCGTATTCTCAATTTTAGCCTTCGGTGCGTTCTTTGGCATGATGATCGTTGATGCGATCCCCATCATCGTCGATGCCGCAGCAACACCTTGTGCGTGATTGCCCGAAGAAAATGCGACAACACCTCTAGGACGCGCCTCTTCAGGAATACGAGAGATTTTGTTATAAGCCCCTCGAAATTTAAAAGACCCGGTTCGCTGCAGGCATTCAGGTTTCACAATCAACCGAAAGCCCAACTGCTCACTCAGCACTGGATTCTCAAGCAACGGCGTCCGCCGCGCGATACCTTTTAAGCGCGCCGCAGCGTCTTGAACATCAGCGAATACAGGGAGTTCAATATTGCTTAAGGAACTCATTTAGAGCCTCCACACTTTCTTTTTCAGCCAGGCTTGGTGCATGACCAACGGCAGGGATTACAACAGATTTCATATTAGGATGCATAGACGTCATTTTGCTAAGCTGTGCGGTATCAAGAATTTGCGATACCTCACCACGGATCGTCAATACGGGGATACGTCCTGTGGCCTTAAATAAGTGCCACAAGTCGTGCACTTCGGTTTTATCGGCCAGGATCGGTTTGACGATATTGTCGTCCCAATCAAATCCAATACTACCATCGGACTTTTCGATATAGCTGTTCTTGGCGGCACGGGTCCAATCTGCAGGATCGACAAGCGGCACTTCACTCGCAAAGGCGGCTTTCAAATGCTGGCCAGCTTCTTCCCACGTTTTGAGTTTGGGCGGTGATTGCATGTAATTAATGATGACGCTCAAATCCTGCCGGCGGGTCGTGAATCCGACATCGTTCAGTACAAGCGCTTTAAGCGTCGTTGGAATAGCAGCTGCCATCCCCATACCCATAATGCCGCCCATCGACGTGCCGATCACAACGACCTCATGAATGCCTAGTGCGCAAAGGATATGCCTGACGTCGCCGACATAAGTATCTGGTCGATAGTTTTCCCAATTGGGATCATAGTCTGAAAAGCCGCGACCACGGGGCTCAGGCACAATGACGCGCCGTTTGCGGCTATGGTATTTGGCCACGCCCGCAAAATCTTTTGAATTTCTGATCAAGCCGCCAAGACAGAGCAGCGGTGCATGTTCGCTGTTCTTTGGACCGGGATAATCGCGCACATAAAGTGACAGCCCGTCTTGGCTCGCAACCCGCCGGGCAACATAATCTTTTTCATTCATATCGAGTTTACGCTTAATCCATACCTAGAAGTACGGGGAGGGCATTTAAGTCCTGAATGGTCTCACGCAACGTACCTGGCAAGCGCTCAGGCGGTTGGTTAAACCGGTTCACCCAGACAACCTGAAACCCGAAGTTCGCCGCGGCCCAGGCATCCCAAGCGTTTGATGACATAAAGCACACACGCTCTTTTGTGACATTCAGGTCATCACACGCCATCTGATAAATGCGACCGTCAGGCTTATAAATGCCAATCTTATCGACAGATGACACGGCGTCCAGCTCAAGACCGGCATTGTTAACGGCAGAATTTAACATGTCTGGTGAGCCGTTTGACAACGTCGCAACTTTCTTGCCACCAGCTTTAAGTTTCTGTAATACGCCCGGCACTTCAGGATACACATCCAACCTGAAGTACACATCCAATAACTTTTGCCGCAACACATCGTCTTCAATCTTTAAAGACGCCATTGCGTAGTCCAGCGCATTCTGTGTGATCTGCCAGAACGGAACGTACTCATCCATCAGGCTTCTGAGCCATGTATACTGAAGTTGCTTATCCCGCCAGATTTGCGCCAAAGGCGCCCATTGATCACCCAAGTCTTCCTGGCAATGAGATGCAGCAGCTGCAACATCAAACAGTGTCCCATAGGCGTCAAAAACGCAGGCGTCGATATTGTCTATTGCGGCCATGATAGGCTCCCTCAATTTTTTAATTTAAAATCAGATTGGCAACAGTGTGCGGCTGCGATGTTTTCGGGTCAAGTGGAGGTCAGACACAGATTTGTGAAATGTTGGCGTGAAGCGCCTGGTGCATGAGTGGCCGTTTAGCCTTTGTCGCGGAGGAGGCGGCCTTTTTGACGATCCCAGTCGCGTTCTTTGACAGTTTCGCGTTTATCGAACGAGCGCTTACCCTCACCCAAGGCCAATTCCAGTTTCGCTAACCCGCGGTCATTGAAATAGATTTTGAGCGGCACAAGCGCCATGCCTTTTTGTTTCTGAGACCCAAGTAAGTGCGACATCTGACGCCGATGCATCAGCAGTTTTCGGTCACGAATAGGCTCGTGGTTAAAAACGCTCGATGCGCCTTCATAGACTGGGATATGCGTGTTGAATAAATACATTTCGCCATGTTTTTCACCGGCGAAGGCTTCATTCAAGCTGGCGCGACCGGCACGCAAGGATTTCACCTCGGTACCGGTTAGCATTAAGCCAACTTCCATCGTCTCAACAATACTGTAGTCCCGCCGCGCGCGACGGTTCTGAGCAACGATATTGCTGGTCGATATCTTTTTCTTTTTATTTTTACCGGCCATTACGGCACCTGATGAACCCTTACTAGTTTAAGAGCCCCGCCGATTGCATCGCATCGCGCACTTGCGCTTTTGAGCTATCGGAGATCTCGCAGAGCGGCAGACGGACTTCGTCTGAGCATTTGCCAAGCAAGCTCGCAGCGTACTTCACAGGGCCAGGGCTTGCCTCGCAGAACATTGAAATGTGCAAAGGCATCAAGCGCTTTTGAAGATCAAGCACTGTATCCAGGTCGCGTGACTGCCAAGCTGTATGAAGTTCTGAGCATGCACGCGGCGCAACGTTTGCTGTCACCGAAATACATCCATCGCCACCACCTGCAAGAAACGGCACAATCGTACCATCTTCACCGGACAATTGTGCGAACTCAGGGCCAATCTGCATCGATGTTCTCATTGGACGCATGGCGTCTGCTGACGCGTCTTTGACGCCGACAATGTTTGGAATTTCAGCCAAACGGGCCATCGTCTCAACGCTCATATCGACAATGCTGCGACCAGGAATATTGTAGATCAAAATCGGAATATCTACCGCATCCGCGATGGTCGCATAATGGCGATACAGGCCTTCTTGAGTTGGCTTGTTGTAATATGGAGTGACAATCAACGCGGCATCGGCACCAGCCCGCTTGGCATTTTTAGTCAAACGGATTGCTTCAGCAGTAGAATTTGACCCTGCACCCGCGACGACAGGCACGCGGCCATTCGCTGCTTCAATGCAAAGTTCGACGACTTCATCGTGTTCATCATGCGACAGCGTTGGCGACTCACCCGTGGTCCCACAAGGAACAAGACCGTGCGTACCTTCGGCGATTTGCCATTCGACGAACGATTTGAACGATGATTTATCCACGTCACCATTTTTAAAAGGTGTGAGCAGTGCGACAAATGAACCTTTGAACATCGTTCCCTCCTTGGGACTAATTGTTAATATACAGGTCGGGACCATATAGCCGCCGGGCCTTTGGAGCAAGAGGTGCAACGGACCCATTACAATAAAAAGCGGATTGATGACGTTTTGTAATTGCTCCGGGCTCTTAACATCTTCGTGACATCTATGTGGCGTTATTGTGGCCTGGTATATTCTCGCGGTAATATACCCATAATCAGAACAGCTGTGCGGCGATGAAAGCGAATACATCTTTGCGATATTTAATGAGCATTCTTTGCGCCGCGCTTGTTGTGCTGGCGCTTTCAGGGACGAGCGCCCAAGCAGATGCGCTGTCTGCTGGAGAAGCACGCACGTTCTCAGCAGCTCTTAAAGAGGTCCAACGCAGCAACAAAAAGCGGCTTAATCATTACGCACGCCAACTTCGTGATCCATTGGCGCGCAAAGTTGTCTCCTGGTACGTCCTGTTTCAGGGCGGGTTTGGTACTGACTTCGACGCGATTAATGCGTTTATCCAGCAAAACCCTGAATGGCCCCGCAGTCAGCGACTTTTAGGTCGCGCGGAAGAAGCCCTCAAGAACAACCTAGAACCAAATTTTGTCATTGATTGGTTTGCTGGCCGTGAGCCCGTCACAACGCTCGGACGCGAGAAGCTGGCTGATGCATTGATCCGTAATGGCAAGGTCGATGTCGGCAAGGCAATGATCAAAGATATTTGGATCAATGAAAATTTTGCCAAGGGACATGAGAAATCTTTCTATCGGAAATACCGCAAACATTTGACGATAGGTGACAATCGCGCCCGCGCAGATCGCTTGATGTGGGAAGGCCGATACTGGCCCGCACAACGGATGATCTACCGGGTTGATGCCAAGTATCAGAAATTAATCCAGGCACGAACGTCCTTAAGGCGCATGCGCGGCAACGTTGATTATTTGGTCACGAATGTCCCGAAAAGCCTGCAGAATGATGCTGGGTTAATCTATGAACGATTACGCTGGCGGCGTAAGAAGGGGCTCGATAGCTCATATGAGCTTTTGAAGAACCTCCCCGAAGGTGTGCCGCATCCAAACCGCTGGTGGTCTGAGCGCGCCATCCTTGCGCGTAATTTGTTGCAAAAAGGATTTGTCTCGGAAGCCTACCGGGTCGCCGCACAACACGGATTAACCCAAGAACATGCGGCGAAAAATGCAGAAGCAGAGTTCATGTCTGGCTGGATTGCGCTTCGTTATCTCGATGAGCCTAAGACCGCGTATGCGCATTTCAAGCACCTATACGATTCTGTAAAATTTCCTGTAAGCCTGTCCCGTGGCGCATATTGGACGGGTCGTGCATTGGCTGCGCAGGACAAAAATAAAGAAGCTGAAACATGGTTCGCCACAGCTGCGCGATATCCAACAACCTATTACGGGCAATTGGCTTATGCTCAAATAACGCCGGGGCAGGGGCTTAAACTCCCACCAGATCCAAGTGTTGATCATGTATTAAGTAAACGCTTCGACAGCCATGAATTGGTTCGCGCCGTGCGGATGCTGGCCGCAGCTGGTGAAGCCGATCGTTTGTATTCACTGATCATCAAAATTGCCTCATTGGAAGCAACGCCCGGTTGGCATAGCCTCACCGCAAGGTTAGCGCGTTTGAGCGGACGTCCTGATTTAGCAATCCGCGTCGCAAAAAACACATTGCAGGACTTTGGGTCCTTCGTAGCGGGCGGTTATCCAACACTGGTGCCACCACGCATGCCAAGGCGCGTTAAAGCTGACAAGCCAGAGGCCCCCCTGACACTTGCCGTTATCCGTCAGGAGAGCGAATACGATGCCAAGGCGATTAGTCATGCCGGCGCACGCGGATTGATGCAGTTGATGCCAGCGACCGCCAAGAGTGTCGCCAAGCAGGCCGGGCTTCGGTACTCAAAGGTCAAGCTGACCAGCGATGCTGATTACAATGTGACGCTTGGACAATCGTATCTGGCAGGGCTCATCAAGCAATATGATGGCTATCTGCCGATGGCGATTGCCGCCTATAACGCAGGATCTCATCGGGTCCGACAATGGACCAAGCAAAACGGCGATCCACGCGACCCTGAAGTTGACGCCATCGATTGGATTGAGCAAATTCCGTTCACCGAAACCCGTAACTACGTCCAGCGTGTGCTTGAGAACGTTCAAGTATATCGACTGCGTTTAGCCGACACCGAAGTCGCACTTGGCCTTGAAGAAGACTTGCGGAAATGACCGACGACGATCAGCGCTATGCCGATCTTTTCAAAGGGAAACCCGGCACGGTCTTGGGTTCGTTTAACGAACCGCCAATAGAAACGCGTGCAGGTTTTGTCAGCGCGAAGAAAAAAGCTGTCTCAGAAAAACGACTACCGCCGCGCCGCAATCACAGCGGTCGCTTGCCTCCCGGCCAAGATGTTGTCGACACATGGCCGGTCTTGGATTTAGGGCATCAACCGCTTGTTCCAACGAACCAATGGTCTCTTGATATTAAAGGAGATGTTACTCGTCCTTTGAGCATCGATTGGGATGCTTTCAACAATCTGCCGCAGTCTAACGTCAACGCAGACATCCACTGCGTGACCGCCGGTCCTTGTTGGATAATCTGTGGGAAGGGGTTAGCGCACGCCAACTCATTGCGATGGTTCAGCCTCGAGAAGCAACAAAACACGTGATCTTTCATTCCCATGACGGTTATCGGGCAAACGTTTCAATGGCGCGATTTACAGAAGAAAATGCGTTGCTCGCCCACACATGGAATGGCGCCCCCATAACATGTGAGCATAGCGGTCCAGTTCGTATGGTCATGTCGTCACTGTACTTCTGGAAAAGTGCGAAATGGGTTCGCCAAATTACATTCCTTGAGTACGATGTTAAGGGATACTGGGAAGCACTTGGCTATCATAATGAAGGTGATCTATGGCAAGAACAGCGCTACGCTTAACCGTCCTTCATTCCATCAATAACGACGATGGCAGTATTTGTGTGGACATTTTTCGGAGGCCAGACGGCAGCATTGGCTTTGAGGAATTCCGCCGTGACGTCGAAGATCCGTCGGGGTGGTTTCCGATCGGCGGCTATATAAACGCACGTTACGACACCCCAGAAGCAGCCGAAGCAGATGCAATACATACCGTTGTATGGTTCACTGGTATTTAACTTAGTAATCCAAACTCACACTGCTCGCGTAAGTATTATAACGGAACTTTATTGAAAGAGACCGTATGCGTATCTATATTGTGGTAGCCCTCATCTATAGTCTTTTTGCACCTCAAATGCTGGAAGCAAATCAAATGATTTTTCATGATTTCGAATTCACTGCCATCGAAGGCGATCCCCTCCCTGCGAGCACCTTCAAGGGTAAAGCCGTCCTCGTTGTGAACACAGCCTCGCTTTGTGGTTTCACAAACCAGTATGCAGGCCTGCAAGCCCTTTGGGACAAGTACCGCGACCAAGGCCTGGTTGTCCTCGCTGTGCCATCAAATGATTTCGGGGGACAAGAACCCAGCAAGGAAAGTGACATCAAAACGTTCTGCGAGACGAACTTCGATGTCGATTTCCCTATGACAACAAAGCAAAAGGTCAAAGGCTCGGACGCGCATCCGTTTTATAAATGGGCTAAAGACCAGGTGGGGGTGATGGGCTCGCCGAAATGGAATTTCCACAAATACCTGATTGCGCCCGATGGCACGTTGACCGACTGGTTTGCCTCCACAACATCGCCGGATGCGAAGAAGGTCACAAAAGCCATCGAAGCCATCTTGCCAAAATAAAATTACCTCAAGGCCACTTGCTCCTGCCGATATCTGCTCGCTATGATTATCGGATAGGGAGAAGAAACGATGACCATTACTGCTGCATCTTTCAAGAACGGCTTCGGCGCTGAAATCATTGGTGTCGATTTTAGTGAACCAATTTCTGATGATGATATGCAGTTCATATCTGATGCATTTGATCATCATCACATTCTAACATTTAGGGGCTATGACGGCCTTTCTACAGATCAGGTACTGGCTGCCAGTCGCTTGTTTGGCAAAGACTTGGAATCCCACGTCTTCGCCCAATATCATCACCCTGACGACCCTCTGGTCATGGTTCTTAGCAACCGCGTAAAAGGCAGCAAGCCTGCAGGTCTCAAGGACGCTGGGACGTTTTGGCATTCTGATGTCGCTTATAAACCTGAGCCCGCCCGTGCAACGTTGCTCTATTCGCTTGAGGTACCTGACCACGGCGGAGACACGCTATTTTGCGACTTAACCGCAGCCTACGATGATCTATCTGATGAGATGAAGGTGCGCCTGGATGGCCTCAAAGCATGGCACTTTTACGCACACCAGAAACGCGACTTGTTTGATGACGGTAAAGTTCAATCACCGCCTGAATGTTTGCATCCGGTCGTTCGGACCAACCCGAGCTCGGGTCGCAAGGCAATCTATATTACGCCAGCATATACAGTGCGTATTGACGGTATGAGCGCTAAAGACAGCCAAGCATTGATGGACGATATATTCGACCACTGTCTGCAAGACAAATACCGTATGGATTACAAATGGCGAGCAGGGGATCTTGTTGTCTGGGACAATGCTGCCGTGATGCATTCCGCTACAACCAAAGATCTGGACCCAAGTAAATACCGCACAATCTGGCGAACAATCATCTCGGGCGGACCAACCTTTTAAGACGTGGACATGATTGCCTCAGCAATCGCGTCACATGGGGCGCGGTTCGACCCAGCACTGCGGATCAGCATCACATCCAAGGCAGATACTACAGGTAATCCATCCGACGGGCCAAGCCGTTGAAAGTTTGCGGGCGCAGACATTTCAACAACCGCAGCAACCGCGAGCCCAGCTTCGACAATGGCTAGCATGGTTGAGTGGCTAAAGCTTGAGTAAGCCGCCCTGTAATGGATATTCGCACCACGAAGTGCTGCTACTGTGACAATCCGGGCTTCGCTGCCTTCTTCGTAAAGAGCGACGGGCAGGGGTGTGCGCTCCAATGCTTCTTTTTCTTTCGATGATATCCAGACCATCGGTTCGCGGCGGATGATCTCACCAACGCAGCCCGCCGTGCGCGTGATCACCGCAAGGTCGATCTCGCCGGACTGGATCATCGGCATCAATGCGGGTGTCTGCGTACAAATGACATTCAGCTCGACCTTTGGGAAAAGCACGCCGAACCGTCTGAGAACCGGCGGTAAAAAGTTTCCGATATAATCATCTGGTGCGCCAATTGTGACGGAGCCTTCAAGGTCCGGTCGACGGATCGCCTCTATCGCTTCATCTTGAAGACGCAACATGCGCTGAGCGTAACCTAGCAGCTCTTCGCCAGATTGGGTCAATCTCAGGTTTCGGGTGTCACGGATGAAGAACACTGTATCCAGGCGCTCTTCTAGCTTGGCGATCTGCATGGACACGGTGGCAGGTGATTTATGAACAAGGCTTGCCGCTTTGCTAAAGCTCATCATGTCGACTGCAGCGACAAAAGCTCTCAAAAGGGATGGGTCAAGTTCGATGTTCATTATTTAGTTTTTCAATAAAGCTTATCAATTTTATATCGTTTAACGAAATAAATGAAAAGCCGCCATCCTGCGCGCATATCAATTCATGCACATAGGAGGTTTCAACTTGAAACCGCGCACACAAGGTATCATTGGCATCACGTCCGCTCAGGCCATCCTTGGCACATTGGGTGTGTGCGTCATTGAAAGCGGCGTCGATTCAATCTCCGTCGTATTCTACCGCTGCGCCATTGGTGCCATTCTGTTGGCTCTTTATTGCTATTGGCGCGAAGATTTATGGAATATCAGGAAATTACCAACCAAGACCATCGCGCTGGCTTTGCTAAGCGGCGCGCTGGTCATTACCAACTGGACGCTGTTCTTTGAAGGCATTCAAAGAACCAGCATCACCACCGCAACGATCGTCTTTCTCGTGCAACCATTCTTTGTTGTTATCTTGGGTGCTGTGATTTTCCGTGAACGCCTTCGCGCAATGACATTCGTGTGGGTCACAGCGGCATTTGTCGGATTGACGCTCGCCACCGGGATTTCGTTCAGCGGCGGCGACATAACCAGTTCATTTATGATTGGCCTTGGCTTTACCTTAGGTGCGGCCTTCGTCTATGCCTTCGTCACAATCATCGTCAAAAGCCTAATCGAGATAAAGTCGCATCAGCTGACGCTTATCCAATGTGTGTTTGGTGGGATGCTACTTTTCTTCATATTACCCATGGGCCCTGGGGAAATATCAAACAGCCAATGGGGATGGCTTTTTGTGATTGGCGCGGTTCACACTGGCGGCGTCTATATTCTGCTCTATGGCGCGCTACCGAAGCTCTCGACGCCGATTATCGCAGTTTTGTTATTTGTTTATCCCACGAGCGCCATTCTTGTTGATGCATTGGTTTATCAAACCACAATCAGCATGGCGCAAACACTGGGCCTGGCCCTCATCTTCATCTCAAGTCTTGGTGTGACGCTCGGGTGGGGCGTAAAACGGCCTATAGTCGTGACCTAGGCCGTATTCAGCGTTTCTGATACTGCGCTTCACCAAACATATTACGTCGTGTCTCTTCATCGATCGTGGCACCGCGTATCCGGCGATGTTCAGCCAAAACCTCAAGGCCCTTCTCGACGGCAGGTCTTGCGCCGATCTCATCTAGCCAACGTTTCATATTTGGAATCTTGGCTTCATCCTATCCGCGTCGCTCAAGCTCGCGTACCCATGGATACACAGCCATATCCGCAATCGAATACTCATTGCCTGCGAGATACCGGGCCTCACCCAGTCTGTGCTCAAGAACGCCATACAGCCGATCCGTCTCGTTTGAATAGCGATCAATAGCGTAGGGGATTTTCTCAGGCGCATAGTCTTTGAAATGGTGCCTGACCAAGCATAGGCCCAACGCCACCCAACTGGAACATCAGCCACTGAATGACGGTGTAGCGCGTTGCCATTCCCGTTGGCATGAATTGCCCTTTCTTTTCAGCCAGATACATCAAGATCGCCCCTGATTCGAATGCCGGGTAGGCCGCGCCATCGGGGCCGTTATGATCAACAATAGCCGGCATTTTATTATTCGGGCTTATTTGCAAAAACTCAGGCTGGAACTGATCGCCTTTATTGATGTTGATGGGAATAATCTTATAGTACAGGCCGCATTCCTCGAGCATGATGTGGACTTTATGCCCGTTTGGTGTTGGCCATGTATAAAGATCAATCATTTTTCTTCCTTTAATTCCCATCTTAACGAAATCACGATTTATCTGCCTGCACAGGCTCAGCTATGAATGACTAACGTTCAACAGAAGTTAGGGATCAGGTTATGGGTAAAAAGCCTCTTTTGCATTTGGTTTTTGGCGGAGCAGTCCAAGATCCATCGGGTACTGACTTCGTTGATACGGATAATCTGGATATCATTGGGATTTTCCCTGATTACCAGTCTGCGCTCACAGCGTGGCGGGGTGCTAGCCAGCTCAATGTTGATGATGCGCTTACCAAGTACGTCATCGTTCACATGCACCGGTTACTTGATCCCGAAACAAATACCGACGATCACGATCATTAAGTCCCGTTTCTACGCAGGCTTATCATGATCCTCGGTGCTCGAGTCGCCATCTAGCTGCTTTCCATCGAGTTTCATTTTCGACGTTGTTTCATCACGAACTTCGATGCGAATTTCAGCCTTTGTTCGGCCGTGTTTGCGACGGTTTTCTGCGGCTTTATTCTGCTTCTCGTCTTTTTCGGACACTTTGCGATATTTATTGAAATTTATGATTTCTGCACTCACGCTCGTTCCTTGCCTTCTCATGCATGTGTTCAGTCTAATGATACCTTTTCAGGCAGCTTCAGGGAAGTGGAATTTGCCGATTAAGTGTCTAGGAATGCACGGATTTTTATAAATACATCCGTGAACATCTGTTCTGTCAGGCGCTTCGTATTCGTGTTGTAACGCGAGCAATGATAACTGTTGAACAAAACAACACCTGAATCGGTTTGATGCGCGGCTTCATGGCCAAACTTGAATGCGGACTTCTTTAGACCCAGAGCCGTCAACACAGCCCCGTGTGAAAGCGTGCCTAACGACAAAATAGCCTTCAAATCCTTCATGCTCTCGATTTCGTGGGTAAGGAAATCATTACACGTATTAGTTTCTGCACCGACCGGCTTGTTTTGCGGCGGCACACAACGCACAGCATTCGTGATCCGACAATCAATCAGCTCTAGTCCATCACCTTTGTGTTTGGCATACTGACCTTTAGCAAAGCCGCTCTCAAGCAAAGTGGCATAGAGTAAATCGCCCGCATAATCGCCCGTAAAAGGCCGTCCTGTTAGATTTGCGCCCTTCAAACCCGGTGCCAAGCCAACAATTAAAAGCTTAGAATCCAAGCCACCAAAGGCTTGAACTGGGCCATTATGCCATTCAGGATGAGCGAGGGCGTTTGATGCGCAAAACGCGTGGAGGCGGGGGCATAGATCACAATCATGATCGGGTTCAGTAAACATTGAGTTTCAGTCCCGTTTATGCGTGATTGGGCTCATCTTCGTAATCAATCCCATCATCTTCATAGTCATCCTGAGGCATGCCGTCGTCATAGTCTGGCTTTCTTGGGCCACCTACACGCTGAATTTCATCCTGAATATCTGCTAACTCGATAAATACATCAGCCTGACGTCTGAGTTCATCAGCAATCATCGGTGACTGGCTTTGAATTGTCGAGACAACTGTGACACGAACGCCTTTGCGCTGAACCGCTTCGACCAGGCGTCTAAAATCGCCGTCGCCTGAGAAAATCACAATATGATCAAGGTGTGGGGACATCTCCATCATATCAATGGCGAGCTCGATATCCATGTTGCCTTTGATTTTGCGACGACCAGCAGCATCGGTAAATTCCTTGGTCGGCTTGGTCACCATTGAGTAACCGTTGTAATCCAGCCAATCGACCAATGGGCGGATCGGAGAGTACTCTTGTTCTTCCATAAGTGCTGTATAGTAAAGCGCACGAACCAACTGGCCGTTTTTCTTAAAAACCTTCAATAAGCGCTTGTAATCAATATCAAAACCCAATGCGCGTGCAGAAGCATAAAGGTTTGACCCGTCAATAAAGAGGGCGGTTCGTTCGTTTTGATAATTCGGCATTATATAAATTCCTTAACGTAATAATTTCATATGTGGCTGACTAAAAACACGTGCTGTAACCACAAAATTTTCAAAAACATCCTCATAGCAATAAAATCTAAGCCAGCTTCGTCGTAAAAAGGCTCGACGAAGGGCAACCTCATCCATTAGGTAGGTTCGTCAGCGCACTCTAACAAGGGCATATCGAATTGATCATCCTCGGTCTCGGCGGCAATTTAACGTGCGAAACGTTTGGCTCGCCCCGCACAACTTGCGGTGTTGCCCTTCAAATGCTCGAAGCACGCGGCATAACGGTTAATGGGCGTTCCAAATGGTATGAAAGCGCACCCGTACCCATGAGCGATCAGCCCTGGTACGTAAATGGTGTTGTGAGCGTTGAAACACATCTTTCACCCGAATCGCTCGTGAAAGAGGTTCTCGACGTAGAGACAGAGCTCGGACGACGGCGCACTGTGGCGAATGAAGCACGCACAATCGATATTGATGTTATTGCTTACAATGATGTGATCATTGAAGGGACAACACCCGATGAGGTCGCAATCCCGCACCCACGTATGCATACACGCGCTTTTGTCTTATTGCCTTTAGCTGAGATTGCGCCAAATTGGCAGCACCCAAATCGCATAGAATCGTTATCAGAACTGGTCGTAGCATTGCCTGAAAATCAAATTTTCCGCCCCTTAAAAGACGCCGACGGGCTGTTTGGGACCGAATGGAATGGATAAATGCGCCTTTATCCTTGCGTTCCTCGCTGTAAATTTATATAAACCATGCAATTCCAGTTTATTTTTTCCGGAGACCGCTTGATGGCTCGCGTCACAGTTGAAGATTGCGTAGAGAAAATTCCTAACCGTTTTGAGTTGGTCGCAATTGCGGCACAACGTGCACGGCATATTTCTGCAGGTGCAGCACTCACGATTGAACGGGATAATGACAAGAACCCGGTTATCTCGCTGCGCGAAGTTGCTGATGAAACTGTCGATATCAAAGAACTTAAAGAAGACCTTATCAAAAGCCTCCAACGTCATGTTGAGCAGGACGAGCCAGAAGACGATCTGGTTGATGATTTGGCGATCCGCCAGGAAATGGGCGCAGGCAGTGCCAGTGACAATGAGATCGAGGCTTTGGCCAAGACTGTGTCAATTGGTGACGGTGCATCTGAATCCGATAGCGCTGGTGAAGTCATGTTTGAAGACGTTGAAGACGTCGACGATTGATTTCTTAGCCAAACATACCGATTTAAAACGAGGGCCCTTTGGTCCTCGTTTTTTTTTGATACAACAACAATAGCTTGGGCCTTATTATTGAGCCATGCTAAGATCAGTTTGATATGTTGAGACAATTTGCCCTCGTCGAAAAAGTGAAGTCTTACGACCCCAGTGCGGACGAGGACGCGATCAACCGCGCCTACGTCTATGCGATGAAAATGCATGGCTCGCAAAAGCGCGCATCCGGTGACCCATATTTTTCCCATCCCATCGAAGTCGCCGGCATTTTGACGGACTACAATGTAGATACCGCAACAATCATCACCGCGTTATTGCATGATACAATCGAAGATACAGACGCCACGTACGACGAAATTGAGCAGATGTTTGGCAACGAAGTCGCGCGCCTCGTTGATGGTGTGACCAAACTCACCCGTATCAATTTTGTATCCGACAAGGCCAAGCAAGCAGAGAACTTCCGTAAATTCCTGTTGGCGATGTCCGAAGATATCCGTGTGCTGTTGGTGAAACTTGCAGACCGCCTTCATAATATGCGGACGCTGAGCTACATCAAAAAGCCCGAGAGCAGGGCACGTATAGCCATGGAGACCATGGATATCTATGCGCCGTTAGCCGAGCGTATTGGCATGGACGAAATAAAGAGCCAACTGGAAGATCTCGCCTTTACCGAACTGAATTCTGAAGCCAGACGCTCTGTCGTCCGCCGCCTGGAATTCCTTCGCAACCAAGGGGATGGTCTTGTTGACCGTATTATCGACGAACTGAATACCCGAATGCTCGACAATGATCTTGTGGCGAAAGTCCATGGCCGGGAAAAGTCACCGTATTCGATCTGGTGCAAGATGCAGCAGCATGATGTTGGCTTTGAACAACTCTCGGATATCATGGCATTCCGTATCGTCGTCGACAGTGTCGAAGACTGCTACCGGGCTTTGGGCGTTGTGCACGGCGCCTATAGAACGGTGCCTGGACGATTTAAGGATTACATATCAACGCCGAAGCCAAATGGGTACCGGTCGTTGCATACAGGGGTTTTCGGGCCTGAAAACCATCGTATTGAACTACAAATTCGTACCCGTGATATGCACATCATCGCCGAAAGCGGTGTCGCGGCACATTGGAACTACAAAGAAGGTGGCCACCCAGATGCTGCCCGCCGAGATGGCCCACAGTATCGTTGGCTCCGCGAACTGCTCGAAATTCTTGAGAATGCATCGAACCCTGAGGAATTCCTTGAGCACACCAAGCTTGAGATGTTCAAGGATCAAGTATTTGCGTTTACGCCACGCGGTGAATTGATCAGCCTGCCATCCGGTGCCACGCCTGTCGATTTTGCCTACGCCGTGCACTCGGAAATTGGCGATCGGTGTGTTGGCTCCAAGATCAATGGCCGCATGATGCCGCTCCGCACGCGCCTTCGAAATGGTGATCAGGTCGAGATCGTGACCTCCAAGGCTCAGACACCATCCCCAACATGGGACCGGTTTGTTGTTTCAGGTAAGGCACGCGCTCGCATACGGCGGTTTGTGCGCCTTCAAGAACGTGACCAATATCACGCGCTTGGACGCTCCATTCTCCAGCGCGCATTTAAGGAATCCAGGAACGAGCTATCAGATAAAGCCCTCAGCGGCGTTCTCCAAACCTTTAGTCAGCCAACGATCGAAGATCTCTGCGCGCAAGTTGGGGCTGGGCACATCACCGGTCGTGCGATCGTTGAAGGCGTGTATCCTCGCCTTAAGATCACTGAGGACGAAGATAAAATCGTCCAAATTTCAAATCCAAAGACCCGCAAAGACCCACAAAAAGGCGGCGTCCCGATTACGGGTCTTATTCCTGGTATGGCCATGCATTATGCCGGGTGTTGTCATCCGCTGCCAGGCGACCGGATTGTCGGTATCGTGACAACCGGCAAGGGCGTCAATATCCACACCATTGATTGTGAGAATCTTGCCCAATACCAAGATGAGCCCGAGCGTTGGCTGGATGTTGCCTGGGATAGCATTGGCAGTTCCCATCAATCACATGTCGCTCGCGTCAATGTCACAGTCCTCAATGAGCCTGGAACCCTTGGCGATCTGTCCACAGTGATTGCCAAGAACGGCGGCAACATTTCAAACCTCAAGGTTATGGATCGGCAAACAGATTTCTTTGTCCTGCTGATCGATATTGAAGTGAAAGACGTAAAACACTTGTCGGACGTCATTGCAGCGCTTCGTGCGTCGACCAAGGTCAATACTGTAGACCGCGCACGCGGATAGCCTCAAAAACTCGTTAAATCTCTGTAATGACGCCTTTCCAATTCACGATCCAGTCGCTACTTAAGGCTCATGTTTAAACGTAGCCATCCCCGTCCACTTCATCGCAGAGCCATTGGTGCCGTCTGGCCCGAAATGGGCTGGCGTCGTGCGACCCAATATACACTTATTCGGATTGGGCGATTGCCGGGTTCTGGATCCGCCATTGCGGGTGGATTTGCCTGGGGTGCGGCAATGTCTTTCACGCCGTTTATTGGCTTGCACATAGCCATGGCCGTGTTTGCCGCATGGATTACGCGGTGCAGTATCGTTGCTGCCGTGATTGGCACCGTCGTTGGTAACCCGTGGACGTTCCCGTTTATATGGATCTGGCTTTATAAGGCAGGCGTTGCCATGGGCTTCGGTCAATCTGGTGTCAGCGCTGAAACCATGGACTTCTCTGGACTATTCGGAGAAGTCACTGCTGCGGCGCTCAAAGGTGACTGGGCGTTCATTCTGGATACGGCCGGGCCGATCTTAATGCCGATGCTGGTCGCCTCTATTCCAACTGTAACGATTGTATGGGTAATATTCTTCCTGTTGCTGAAACCGATGATTGGGCGCTACAAAAGTGCTGCAGCTGCCAGACGGTCTCGACGACTGTCGATGCAGCTCGAAGCTGTTCGTCAGGAATAACAAGGAGATACGACATGACATCGGCCTTACGCCTCGGCGTTAACATCGACCATGTCGCCACTATTCGGAATGCCCGAGGCGGGGTCCATCCTGATCCAATTCATGCGGCCAAGCTTGCAGAAAAAGCCGGCGCAGACGGCATTACAGCGCATCTTCGTGAAGATCGTCGACATATCTCGGATAGCGACATCGCGCGCCTTATGGACGCCATTGTCCTGCCGCTAAACTTTGAAATTGCCGCAACAGACGAAATGCTGCAAATCGCCGTGCGTCACAAACCACATGCGGCCTGTATTGTGCCTGAAAAACGCGAAGAGCGTACCACAGAGGGTGGGCTCGATGTTGCTGGTGGGTTTGAGTCTCTCAAGCCATTTGTCTCCACTTTAAAGGACAATGGCATTTTGGTGTCGTTGTTTATTGAACCCAGCGAAAAGCAGCTTGAAGCCGCAGCGTCTCTAAACGCTGATATCGTTGAGCTTCACACCGGACGGTATTGCGATACCGAAGGCACCGCTCGCGATGTTGAGCTTAAACGTATTATCCATGCCGCCGGGGTAGCAGAGGGTTTAGGTCTCGAATGCCACGCAGGGCATGGACTGACATTTGATACCGTCACACCCATTGCCGAGATACCAAGCCTCGTTGAACTGAATATTGGTCATTTCCTCATTGGCGAAGCGATTTTCTCAGGTCTTGATAGTGCTATTCGGCGCATGCGCTCTTTGATGGATACTACACGCACCAACATTGCCGGCGAACGTTCCGCGTGATTATCGGGATCGGCACTGATCTATGTGACATCCGTCGCATTGAAAAGACACTGGATCGCTTTGGTGAACGATTTATCGAACGCCTCTATGACGACTATGAAATCAAGAAAGCCATGCGCAAGCAAATGCCCGCTGCGAGTTTTGCCCAAAGCTTTGCCGCGAAAGAAGCCTGCGCTAAAGCCTTGGGAACCGGTTTTCGTCTCGGTGTTTTCTGGCAAGATATGGTTGTTCAAAACTTGCCAACCGGCCAACCCATCATGCTTTTGAAGGGGGGGGCGAAAGCACGCCTCGATAGCCTGACACCTGCAGGTATGGTCGCCAAAGTTGACGTGTCTCAGACAGATGAATATCCGATGGCACATGCCATGGTGATCATCTCGGCTATTGACCCAGCGCTTGCTCCAGATCCGCAATAAGATCGTCTGCGTCTTCTAAACCAACCGACAATCTCAATAAATCCTGCGGGCAGGGGCTATCAGGGCCTTCAATGGGGCCACGGTGCTCTATCAGGCTTTCTGTGCCGCCCAGCGACGTTGCAGGCTTGAATAGCTTGGTTCGCTTTACAGCGCGCGCAGCCGCATCCGCACCACCCGCCAAACGGATCGACATCATACCACCAAAACCGCCGATCATTTGCTTTGCAGCAATCTCGTGGCCGGGGTGACTGGGTAGGCCTGGATACAGAACGTGTGAGACACCCGGGTGATCGAGCAATGCCGTCGCCACGCGCATGGCGTTTTCAGAGTGCCGCTGCATTCTGACATCCAGCGTGCGCATTCCACGAAGCAAAAGCCATGCTTCCATCGCCCCCAGAGTTGACCCTAAACCGGTCCTTACATCTCGGACGCTCTCCCAGAAGTCATCTTTCTCGCGCGTGATCAATGCACCAGCCAGAACATCGGAATGGCCGTTCAGATACTTGGTCGCAGAATGCATGACGATATCCGCACCAAAGTCTAGTGGACGGGTCAGGACCGGTGTCGCTGATGTGGAGTCTACAAAAAGCTTCACACCGTGCGCGTGTGCAAGCTCAGCACATGCGGCGATATCCATAAGCGACCAATCAGGGTTGGATGGCGTTTCAGCCCACACAGCCTTGGTTTCAACGGGGCGAATGCCAGCTTTGACCGCATCCAGATCGCCATTGGGATAAAGCGAAATCTCAAGACCCAACGCGGGGGCTTGCTTTGTCATCCAACTCCGTAAAAACCAGTACATGGTCTCCGGCGCCAAAATATGACTGCCCGGTCCAAGCGCCAGCAACAGATGCGTCGCAGATGCCATACCAGACGAGAACAACAATGCATCTGCACCGCCTTCAAGTTTACACAGCACTGTCTCAGTGTCGGTAAGGCCCGGGCCGGAATTCCGATAATACATATAGCCTTGGTCCGTCGTGTACGTGGTCGACGGTTTTATCTGCGGGGTGATATCCCCCGTAGGTGAGGGCAGAACACCAATCATCGCGGCAGCAATGGTCGCAGGCTTATCAAATTCATCGTCATGCATATCGGAACCTCCGCTTAAACAATCTCGCGTTCATTCAGCCGGTTCAATCGATAAATTGTATGGAGGCAATCGTGGAAACGTATATACCGTCATGAGGGTATTTTTTCATTGACTCTCGTGCGTATTTTTTTTGTTAGAAACGATCAAGTCTCAGGGAGAAGTACGTCTTTACCTACCGGGATTTTTGCGTTCAATCATCATAAACATCCTCGCTCTGGACCAAGTCCAGAAAGATAGCCAATGCATTTCACCTCTCGTCATTCCCGCGGAGGCGGGAACCCAGTAGGTATGCAGAAGACCTGGGTCCCCACAGTCGCGGGGATGACGGCCTGGTGGTGATGAACGTGTCTCATCAACATTCTTAAAATAGGAGGCTTTCCCATGGGCAGCACAGATAATGCTGCGGCCGCAACGGCTGCAAAGGTTTCATCAAATTCCAATACCAACAGCGGATTTGGCAACAGTACGGGCGGTGAGTTCGCCACGACATCCGCCCCAACGCCGTCTTTCGGCCTGTCCGGCTCGGTCGGCATCGGCGGGGCGAACGCCCCCGAAGGCATCTTTCAGGCCTCAAGTGCTTTGGCCAACAACGGCATCATGGACGCCCCACAGGACACCGCAGACAGCACGCTGTTTTCAGGCATCATCAGTGCGCAGGAAGATATGGACAGCGGCCTTAAGCGGGACGGGCTGATCAATCCAGGCGGGCCAACCCTGCAAACCTATAACAAGCTCAGCGATCAGGGCTTCGTCAAAGTACCACCCCCCGCCAATGCACCACCACCTTTACCTGAAAAACCCATCGGTCTGCCTCAAGCTGACACCGGGGATGCCGCCCCCAATGCCGCTATCACGGCCCAAACCAAACAACAGGCGGTAAAAACCGCTGAGGCTAAATCCCTTCAGCACATGGGGGATGTGACCCGTACCGGGTTTCAGCAGATACAGGATGTGAAGCGTGTGCAAAAAGCCAAGGCCGACGCTAAACACGCCGAACAGCGGGCACAGGAACTTGAGGCAAACCGCCGAGAGAAAGATCAGCAGGCACGTCTAAAAGTTGCAAACAAGCTGCATACCGACGTGCCAAAGTAGCCCGCCCAACAGACACGCAAGCTCGGACAAGAAATTGGCACCCGCAACGGTGAAACCCTGAAATCGATCTTAAATCCGACAGCTATCCCCCCTCTCCCTGAGGTAGAGGGCCGGGGTGAGGGGCGCCTTGATCAACAAGAACAAAAGAGCCTAGCCCCGCACGTTGAGGCATCACGCATCCGCCCAAACCTCTCCGACGCGGCATTTCAATCCAACCAGCGTCTGGCCAATAGCCTCAAGAAACACCAGGGCGTTGGTAATCTGCCAACCTTTACCACAGATGCCATCAACACCGACGGGGTCAAAGCGGTGACCGAGGTTGCCGACCTGATCGAACAGGTCCGCGACCATGACCCGGCACAGGCTCAGGAACTGTTCGACAAAACCATGCAGGGCATCGATAACGGAGAACGTCGCAGCCTCGAAGAACATTCTCGAACGTTGGAATTTCATCCTGATAAGGACCGCCCTCGCTTCGAAAACAAACTTGGCCGCCAGGATGATGATAAATCTGGGGCCATGATGCCAATGGGTGCAAAAGACGATGCCGCAAATGGGCAGGACACCCCAAGGTCCAACGCCGGAACTGGGTCTGGTGATAAACAACCGAATGAAGAAGGTTCAGACGACATCTGGAGCGTCGAAGATAAACCCATGACAGATGGTGGTGCTAAACATGTGCAACCTGGCAATGCCGAGAGGTCGCCTAATCATGAAGAAAAGGGTAAGAAGGACCCCAGTAAAATTTAATGGAATGAGAAACCAATATTCCAGCAAAATAAAGGGTCGAATGAATTAAAAACAAAAGGTCCAGTCCGCATACGTGCACAAAGTGTTACACTTGGAACTGATGATATCGACTACGAACTTGATTGGTTGCCATTGGATAAAGACGGAAACGTGGTACCCGTTTGGCGCAACAATGACCACAAAGTAGAAAAGAACGAAATCGGTGTATTTATGGGGCAGTCAAAACCATCTAAACATCAACCACCCTTTGATAATCCCAACGGATTCATGGTAAAAGTAAGAATACCACCACAGCGAGCAAGAAACGAAAATTCCTTAGGCGTGCATCTTGATGTTTTTACGTCGAAAGGCGGCGAACTCAAATCAAACCCGACAAATGAATAGATTGAGGACGTATGGATATGCCCAAATATAAAGCGATACCTATAATCACCATTTTTGTTTTCACTATATCCCTAATGGCTTGGATATCTTACCCCCCAAAAGAACAAAGTTGCAGGTTCACCAAATACGCTAAAAGCCGACATGTTTTTTGCTTTTAATTTTGCGCCACAATTTAAGTATGACGAGTGTTCTGCACTTGTTTCAATAAACGAGAGTGTTACGGACGATTACTTTGAACACTTACATCACTATCTCATGAGACTGGAGCCGCGTGCAATTTACGTCGGAGCAAATAGAATCCTAGGGCAAAAAGTTAATCAATACGAAGTATTATTTGCAAATGAGTGTCATCGACAAATTGATATTCTTTCGAACGCTCGAGATAACTTCCTGAGGAATTTTCCTAACCTTATAATAGAAATTTCATCTAATTCTGAGCCGACTAGAAATGGTCCAAAATCAGGACCATTTTGGACAGTCTCAATAGATTATGGCCCTGAACACTGGAGTTTAAAACGCCTTGCGATGGGAACGTGTAATCCGAACATTTGGCAAGCTTTAGCAACACATCTTGAAAGCGTGCACGATGAATTTAATTCTAATCAGATTGTGGGTGTGTATTTGTATTTATCGATGGCTAAAGCATTGGGTAATGATTCCCAATCTCTCGTTGAGAAAATAAACCAAATTCGTATAGATCATGACCTTAAACATGTTGATCAATCTCATAAATTGATTCGTGAATATATGAAAATGAATAAATGCTAATCGACTTGTAATAATGAACTCGATTGAAACCGAGTCCATCAACTATCAATCGATACCTACCCATCCGCACCCCGAAATCGACAAACGCGGTGGTCGGCAGCATGAGGCGATGGAAAAGGCGCGTGAAAACCGCGAAACTATTGGCAAGACTACTGCGACGACAGCCGCTAGATTAGTACTTCCTTGGGCGGCAAAAGGTGCTGGTCTTGCAGGTCGAGCAGGTCTGGCGGCTATTGGCGCGATGCCGTCTGCAGAATTAGCGTTTTCGTCTGAATTTCAGGCCTCCTCGCGTCGAGCATTTGACGAAGCCGGTATCGATAAAACTGACCGTAAGACCCTGGAAAAGTTTACCAAAGAGCATGCAAATGAAGCACGCAATGCGGTCGGGCGCGCGTTTCAGGCTGGTTTTGCTGATCTGGCAGGCAACCTGACCGGACACCTATCTGCCGAACGCTTCGGTGAACTGATTGGGTTCGGGGTTGGTGAGGTTGTGGAGGGCATAAGCCAACCTGCAGATAAAGAAGAAAAAGACTGTATTAAAAGCGTTTACTTACAGGAATGGTTCGAGAGCCATTCCTGAGCTTTTTTCTTGGCAGTTTCATACTCTGTTGGCGTCGTGATCAGTCCAACAAGTTTCTTACTGACCTCGCCAGCCCTTATGTCTCCCAACATAAAAGCAATTTCAAGCCATTTATGGCCGTCAACATTGTCTCGCTCATCTTTAGGCTGACGTAAAATCAGAGAACCTAAACCGTACTGTGAACTCACCTTGCAAAGTTCAACAGCTTTTAAATAATAAGTTCTCGCGCGAGCGACGTTTTTTGGAAGAGTTTTACCTTGATCATAGACAACCGCTAAATTGTGCATGGCTTTCACATGCTCTTTGTAAGCCGCTTTTTCCCACCAAGATTGTGCTATGAGATCATTTTGCTCTAATCCCCGCGCAAACGAATATATATTTCCCACCCGAAACTGCGCCTCGGCATTCCCGGATTCGGCGAGGGGGAGCCAGATATCATAGGCCTTCTTGAATTCTCCGGCTTTGTAGGCGGCAAAACCTTCCTTTACGCGCGGATCATCAGCACCCGGTTGTGTCTCGTCATAAATCGCCTTTGGTACGGCGTCTTTAGTCGCAGCCGCGTTGGTTTCGGTTTCGGATGCAAAGCCCGCAGATGGCAATGACAACGCTCCGCCAAGACTGGCCAGCCCCAGCATCCCCATAAACATAACTTGTGTTAAAACCATTCTCATACAATCCATTGTAATCATCATTTCCCCACACTCCAACGCATCTATTGAAGCTATGAATGGATCAGAAAGGTTTTTTATAACTTCAACTTTTAGATGGATAACTATAATACTGATCAATTATTATTTGATCGTATTTGGCTGAAGCTTTGTTCGTGTTTCATGTCCAGGGATTGCGTAAACTCCAATCATGGACTGGCAAGACGACGGTATTATCCTCAGCGTAAAGAAATATGGCGAGACATCTGCCATCGTGAACCTGCTAACGCCTATGCAAGGCCGCCATGCGGGCTTGGTGCGCGGCGGGTTTGGCAAGCGATTACGAGGCATATTGCAGCCAGGCAATAAGGTTCAGGCCTCATGGCGCGCCAGATTGCCTGAACACCTGGGCAATTTCACGATTGAGCCCATGAAAGCGTATGCAGCCAATGCCCTGACAGATGCGCGACGTTTGGCAGCATTATCATCAGCCTGTTCATTGATTGAAGCCTCATTGCCTGAACGCGAACCCCATCCAGCCATCCTTGAGGGCCTAGAGATACTTTTGGGCGCGCTTGATGACGATGATGTATGGCCGGTGATTTATGTGAAGTGGGAAATCGGACTGCTCACCGAGCTTGGTTTCGGCCTCGATCTGACAAAATGTGCCGCCACAGGCACAACCGAAGATCTGGCACACGTCTCACCACGCACAGGCAGGGCGGTCTCTAGTGCGGCTGCAAAGCCATATAAAGAACGTCTGTTACCTCTGCCAGCGTTCCTTTTGGATAGCAGTGCCCCTGCAAATATTGATGAAGGGCTTCGTCTGACCGGCTATTTCCTCGAAAACCATGTGTTTCAATACCGGGATACCGAACTGCCTTCGTCCCGCCGTCGTTTGGCAGAACGATTTCGCGAGTAAGATCAAGGCTCAGCGTTCTTATAATGTTCTTGTCACATTTCATCCATTTGCATTGACGAAAACGCCTCAACAACTACTATATGTCGCGATCAACTAAAAACCTGACCACAAGAGGCGCTACATGAGTAAACTTGTTGATCCCGAGGAAATTCGCGAAACAAGGCTCGCGGATGCGCTTTCGGAACGCTATCTGTCCTATGCGTTATCGACAATTATGTCGCGTTCACTCCCAGACGTTCGTGATGGACTTAAGCCGGTTCACCGTCGCTTACTCTATGCGATGCGCCAGCTGAAACTTGATCCATCATCAGGGTACAAAAAGTGCGCCCGTGTTGTTGGTGACGTCATGGGTAAATATCACCCGCATGGTGACCAATCGATTTACGATGCGATGGTGCGACTGGCGCAAGAGTTTGCTCAGCGCTATCCACTCGTCGACGGGCAAGGGAACTTCGGTAACATTGATGGCGATAACGCCGCCGCCATGCGGTACACTGAGGCGCGCCTGACAGAGGTTGCAAACCTGCTTTTAAGTGGCATTGATGAAGATGCCGTTGATTTCCGTGATACCTATGACGGCGAAGAATCTGAACCCACCGTTTTGCCAGCTGCGTTTCCAAATCTGCTCGCCAATGGTGCCGCAGGTATTGCCGTGGGTATGGCCACGAACATCCCGCCACATAACGTCGGCGAGCTGTGCGACGCGATGCTGCATATCGTCAAAACCGCGAAACACACAACAGAATCCATCACCAATTCACGCGTGACCTTTGAGAAACTTGTTGAGTTTGTTCAAGGTCCAGACTTCCCAACCGGCGGTGTACTGGTTGAGTCCCGCGAAAACGTTATTGAGGCTTACCGCGCAGGACGTGGTGGCTTCCGCCTTCGCGCCCGCTGGGAACTGGAAAAGCTCGGCCAGGGTCTTTTCCAAATCGTCATTACGGATATCCCGTATCAAATTCAGAAATCACGCCTCATTGAAAAAACGGCTGAGCTTCTATTGGCGAAAAAGCTGCCTATGTTGGCCGATATTCGTGACGAATCAGCCGAAGACGTACGGATCGTGCTCGAGCCAAAGTCTCGCAACGTCGAACCTGAAATGTTGATGGAGCATTTGTTCCGCGAAACCGAGCTAGAAACGCGGATCAGCCTCAATCTGAACGTCTTGAACAAAAACAATGTTCCAGGCGTCATGAACCTCCGTGAAGCCTTAATCGCATTTCTTGAGCACCGCGAAGATGTTCTGGTACGTCGATCACACCATCGCTTGGGCAAGATTGAGCACCGTCTCGAAGTCTTGGGCGGATTGTTGATTGCGTATCTAAATCTGGATGAAGTCATTCGGATCATTCGCGAAGAAGATGACGCCAAGAAAGTCATGATGAAGACCTTCGATCTGACCGATGTGCAAGTCGAAGCCATTCTCAACATGCGCTTGCGGCAGTTACGCAAACTCGAAGAAATGGAAATCCGAAAAGAAGATAAAGCCCTCAAGGCTGAGCGGGGTGAGCTGAAAGAGCTTTTGGCAACAGAAACAATGCGTTGGAGGGTTGTCGAAGACGAACTAAAAGAGCTCAAGCAGACCTTTGGCCCGAAAAGCGACCTCGGGCGACGCCGTACCGATATCAGCGAGCCGCCATCGATTGTCATCGTACCGATCGAAGCGATGATCGAAAAAGAACCTGTAACTATCGTTTATTCCGAAAAGGGCTGGATTAGAGCGGCAAAAGGCCATCTAGAGGATATTTCCACGCTCAAATTCAAAGAAGGCGACCAATTGAAGTTCTGGTTGCACGCTGAAACAACGGATAAATTGATCATATTTGGCACTAACGGCAGGTTTTATACCGTCGGTGTCGATAAATTGCCGGGCGGGCGTGGCCATGGCGAACCGATCCGCCTGATGGTCGATATCCCGAATGGTCATGACGTTGTTAAAATGATGAAGCATGAAGGTGGACGACGCTTTTTGATCGCATCAGATGCGGGCAGGGGCTTTATCGTCCCCGAAGACGAAGTTGTCGCGCAAACCAAGAACGGAAAACAGATCCTTAATGTTGGATCGAGTGACGAGGCAACGGCGATCAGTGTTGTTCCTGACAACGCGGACCACGTCGCAGTTATCGGTGCCAACCGTAAGGTGCTGATCTTCCCCATTGATGAATTGCCTAAAATGACGCGCGGTAAAGGTGTCATCCTGCAACGCTATAAGGATGGTGATCTGTCTGATGTGCAGGCGTTCAACCTCAAAGAAGGTGTGAGCTGGCAGACCGGCTCGGGGATGCGCTCAGAGACCGACCTCAAGGCATGGCTTGGAAAGCGCGCCAGTGCCGGATTGATAAAGCCTAAAGGATTTCCGTCGAATAACCGGTTTTCCTGATCGTCTCTGATGGAGAAGGTTCTTGGCATCATCATTGACGGTGTCGTTGCACTCATAACACTTGCCGTTTTTTTTAGTGGCAGGTGGCACGATCATTGGTACAATAACAGCGTTACTGACGATACCCATCGCAGCCCCGATAACGTCTATAACTCGTTATTTTGACAGTTTTAGCGGGCTACTTTGTGTATCGGAATAAAAAAGCGTCAAACAAGGATGATCCTTGATTTTAGGGGCACGTTGAGAGACTTTGAGATCAACAAGAACAAATAATTATCGGAGTGAATGAAATGATACCTGCGACACAGACGCACACACTGGCAGATACACTTTTTCCAGCAAGTGCCGAAAGCATCAAATGGATGCGCAACGTACTGCTCGCAGTTGGCGGCACCGTTCTTTTGACAATCGCGGCTAAAATGAACATCCCATTCTATCCAGTCCCATTGACCATGACGACTTTTGTGGTCCTCACAATCGGCATGGCGTTCGGTTGGCGTCTTGGTGGCGCAACAGTTGCGCTTTACCTCGCTGAAGGCGCGATTGGCCTACCTGTTTTCGCCGGCACACCTGAAAAAGGCATTGGCCTTGCTTACATGGCGGGCCCCACAGGCGGATACTTGCTGGGCTATCTCGTTGCTGCCGTTGTTGTTGGTTGGCTTGCTGAAAAGGGCTGGGACCGCAATGTGTTTACAACGCTCGCCGCGATGATCATCGGTACAGCAATTATCTTTGCTCCAGGCATTTACTGGCTTGGGATGTTATTCGGTTGGGATAAGCCAATTCTTGCATGGGGCCTATGGCCATTCATGGCAGGTGCAGGCTTTAAGATTGCATTGGCTACTGCAGTCCTTCCTCTCGCATGGAAGTTCCTCGCCACAAAGAAGTAATCTATTATATCGTTTGAATTGGATGAGGGCGTAATCGAAAGGTTGCGCCCTTATTCCATGCGCACCCAACCATCCGGCGTGACGCGCTCAAGCGGCTTAAACCGGGATTTATACTCCATATTTGAGCATCCATCGATCCAGAACCCCAAATACATATATGGAAGTTCCTGACCATAGGCCTCATCTATCATCCATAAGATCATAAACGTGCCGATACTTCGGTCAGCTTCAGCATCGTCAAAGAAGCTGTAGACCGCTGATAAACCGTCACTAAGCCTGTCAGCCAGACAAACACCGGCCAATGTCCCAGACTTAAAGCGAAACTCGATGACGACGGTATTAACCGGCGTGTCTTCAATCAGGGCCTGATAATCCAGGAAATCCATCTTTCCCATGTCGCCACCGTTATGGCGGATTTTCTGGTAGTCTGAAAAAAGTGAGAATTGCTCATGCGTCGCAATGGGCTCAAGAATTTCAGCGCTTAAATCGCTATTGCGCTTTAAAATCCGTTTGAGTGATTTGCTCGGCTTGAATTCGTCCACGACAACCCGAACGGCAACACAAGCATCGCAACTTGGACATGCGGGTACGTAGCAAATACCGTGTGAGCGACGAAATCCAGCCATCGATAGCTGATCGTGTAAGGCGTTTGCGTCGCGGCCAATAAGTTCTGTAACGACACGGCGTTCCGTGCGGCCTGGCATATAAGGGCAGGGCAGCGGCGCTGTCGAAAAAAAGAACTTCGAATCAGGTAAGGGTTGGTGGCGCATTAATACCCATTATTACTATCACGTAAGCCATAACGTTACGGCATTTCATGTCGTAAATGCAATTCACAGTGCACAAATTATGAAAGCGATCAGAATTTACTGAGACAGACTCTGATCAAGTTCAAGACTAAGACCAGGAAGACCACCAACAGGCGCAGGAGCTACTGGTCCATTTCGGTTATTAGCAGGATCTCCATCCGGCGTAATAATGATCTCGCGTTGACGAATCTGATTTAGACCAGAAAGCACTTCTTCTTTTTGTGGTTATTCTTGAACAGGTGCTTTCTTAACCTTGTTTGGATCGTTCAAAGGGTTGTCTTTGCCCGTGCCACGCAACATCACAATCGAAAGTCAACGATTTGACGGATGCGTAGGATTATCCTTAACCAACGGTTCCGTCGCAGCTTTACCAACCATCCGGTCAATACGGCTTTCAGGCACGCCGATCTACTCTAGCCAACGCCGTGCTGCATTTGCACGATCCGCAGATAACTTCCAGTTAGAGAAGTCACCGCCAGCAACAAACTTCGTTGAATCCGTGTGACCAGATATCGATAGATTGTGTGGCAATGCCTTGATGATCTCGGTCACGACCTCGAGGAGTTTCTTGGTATGTACAAAGAGCTCTGACGCGCCGCTTTGGAACATCGACAAGCCGTCTTTATCGACAAGCTGAATACGTAAACCATCCGGCGTGTTATCGATAAGCAGGCTATCTTTGAGCTTTTTCAGTTGTGGTATACTCGCAAGTGTCGCCTCAAGCTGATCTTTGGCTTCTTCGAATTGTTCCTGCTCACGTTGCTTTAGGACCTGCTCAGCCGTCTCTTCGTCAGGATTACCACCCGCTTGATTCTCTGAGTTATCATCGCCACCCGTGCCCGCTTTTGGCGGTGGCAGGTCAACCGTCACACTGTCACGGGACGTGGTATTCTGCGCAGCACCATCTTAGGTGATGGTTCTTCCGCCAAGGATATCTCCGGCACCACTCGTTGATTGAGAGGCGGATACCGGGGCGAAATAGTTTGAAATACCTTCAAGCTGCTCCTGCGTCACTGAGTTCAACAGCCACAACAGCAAAAAGAACGCCATCATCGCTGTCACAAAGTCAGCATAGGCAATCTTCCAGGCACCACTATGATGGCCGTGCCCGCCCTTGTTGATCTTCTTTATGATGATCGGTTTTGCTACGCCTTCGCCGGCCATTAAGGGCCTCCGTTAACTTGGTGGTGGCAGGTTCGCACAGATCTCTTCGAGCTCTGCGAACGTTGGCCGATACTCATCAGGTAGAATCTTACGTGCAAATTCGACGGATACCTGAGGTGCATACCCCTGCATGTGACCCATTAGACCCATTTTCATGCAAACGAAGTAGTGATGTTCCGCACCGTACGCAGCATACAGGTTACCAGCCATTGGCAGGACGAAACCGTACGCCACCAAAATACCTGAGAACGTACCCACAAGCGCTGCACCAATCAGACCACCAAGAACTTCTGGCGGTTCCGTAATCGAACTCATAGTCACGATCACACCCAAAACAGCAGCAACAATACCCAAGGCAGGAATGGCTTCACCAATGTTACGCATGGCACCAGAGACCATGGCTTTATCGTGGTGATGAACGTCCAATTCCGTATCCATGATATTTTCAATCTCGTGCGGGTTGCTGGCACCCAGCGTCAAAAGACGAAGATAATCACATAAGAAATCGAGCGCATAGTGGTCATGCTGGAACAAAGGGAATGTTGAAAACAGGCTATTATCATGAGGTTTTTCAACATGTTGCTCGAGTGCGAGATCACCTTTGGCTTTAGCCAGACGGAACACGCTGTACAAACACGTCAGCAGTTCAACGTAAGCTTCCTTCTTGTATTTTGGGCCTTTGACCATCGTTCCGACGGACTTAAATGAGGCGATAACAACCCTTTTAGGGTTACCCGCCATAAATGCACCCAACGCACCACCAAGAATAACAACATATTCAATTGGTTGCCAAAGAATACGCAAGTCGCCGTGAACGGAGTATCCACCGAACACACAACCAATAACCAACAAAATACCAACGATGAAAACATCTAAGCAGGCTCTCACGTTTAATTTCAATGCGCTCGCAGAAGATGTGGGCGGGCTTAAATTCCCACCCCTCTCGCCGTAGAGCAGTTTTGTTTGAAACTCAAGTGCTTGGGGACAAATCATAGCATTCAATTTCATACGATCTGACGTTTCAATTCCCATACTCTACGTGCTAAACACCCAAGATGATTGTTTCAGCAGATGACTTTCGCCAAGTACTCTCTCGTTTTGCCAGTGGCGTAACGGTTGTAAGTGCACGTGATACAGCCAAAAATCCAATTGGTGTTACCGTGAGCGCGTTCTCGTCTGTGTCTTTAGACCCGCCGTTGATTTTGATTTGTTTGGATAATGCGACGTCCAATCTTCAAAATTATACCGATGGCGGCGCCTTTGCCGTAAACATACTTTCAAGCGAGCAGGGCGATGTATCCAACGCTTTTGCCTTTCCAGGCCCACTGCCACCTTTTGAACAAGTTACCTATTCTGAAGGCGAACTTGGTTTGCCGCTGATTGACGGTGCCTTGGCAAGCATTCAATGCAAAACACACGCTGTGCACCCCGGTGGCGATCATGTGATTATTGTTGGTTTAGTCCAGCATGCGAAGTGGCAACCCCACATTAATCCACTAATCTATGCGGGTGGGCAGTACCGAGCGATAACAGAACTAGGTACAGAGGGATGAGCAGGCCAGCGGCCCGGCCTGTTTTCAGAACGCTCGCGACATCAATGCTTATGGCAGGCCTCGCCCTTGGAATATGGGGGTTCGCACCTTTAGAATTTCCACGGACCCATTTAACACTCATTGGGCTTGGATTCTCTGCCGCATTAGGGGGCGTGGCTATTGGGCGGTTCTCAAACCTTGGCACGGCCTGGCTGGTTTTAACATTCATTGCAACGCCAGCACTCGTGCTCGTGCCAATCTATCAGCCACCCATTTGGGTTTTTCCCGCCATCGTCCTGATGTTAGCTGGATTCTATATCAATGGCGTTCGAGAACAGGTGCCACTTTATCTATCAAACAGACGCACGCAGGACGCTATCGCGGCAATTTTTGAGCAAACAAATGGATCAACATTCATTGATCTGGGATGTGGCCTTGGCGATGTCGTCAGCGCCGTCGCAGGCAAAGCGCCGAATAAACATGTTATCGGCGTAGAAACAGCACCGTTTTCATATCTCATAGCGAAAGCACGCAACATAATCATGGGACACAGAAATGCTACCATACGGTTTGAGAGCATCTGGAATACTGATGTGTCCGATGCCGATGTCGTTTATGCGTTCCTATCCCCAGCGCCGATGGCTCGCTTAAGCGAGAAACTTAAAGCAGAGATGAAGCCTGGCTCATGCTTTATATCGAATAGCTTTGCCGTACCGGGCGGCGAACCAGATGAGATCGTCATCGTTGATGACAGCCGTCAAACGCAACTGTTAATATGGCGCATGTGACGCCACTATTAAAAATCGATCAAATATGGAATACATTACTCCGTCATTGGCCTAGCCCTTTATAAGCAATAAGGAACCAGTCCAATTTATGATCTATTAGAAACACTTCGCATTAATTTGGGTATGCAGCTGTCTCTAGATACTGTTTTGCTCCGATTATTGGCCGCTACATTTCTAGGCACTCTTATCGGATGGGAACGAGAGTCCAAGAACAAGCCGGCTGGCCTTCGGAAACATATGCTTGTTGGTCTTGGGTCTGCAGCCTTTTTTCTCATATCCATCGAATTTACCTTGGGACCACTCAAAGATGCCAGAGGTATTTCACCTGACCCGACGCGCATCTTCCAGGGCATCATTACCGGCATAGGCTTCCTTGGTGCCGGGGCGATTATTCAGGGCAATAAAGACGTGACGGGCCTCACAACAGGTGCTGGCATATGGTTAGCTGGGGGCATCGGACTTGCTTGTGGTGGTGGCTATTATGCAATCGCAGTGATTACCACTCTCATCACATTATTCGTGCTGGTACTCGCTGGATGGCTTGAAAGAAGATCGCCAAAAAAAGATGACCCAGATACAGATCAAAGCCCCTAAGCGACTAGATACGCGTGTCCGATAGCAATCTATTACCAAATCCGTCAGCTTCAAGGGCTTCGATGATTTCACGAACGTGTCCCGCATCAATCGTCTCAATAGCAATATCGACGTCAGCTTCTTTAACAGGAACGTCTCGGAACATCCGTTGATGCAGAACATCAACAATATTGCCACCCTTATTGCCAATAATTCCAGCGACTGCGGCCAAAGCACCGGGCATATCAATCAAGGATATCCTAAGCTTGGCAAGGCGACCTTCGCGCACCAAACCGCGCATCATCACGGATGATAAAAGTCGGGAGTCAATATTTCCCCCAGACACAATAAGGCCGACTTTACGGCCTTTGAAACGTTCGGGCTGATCAAGCAAGACGGCGAGGGGAACGGCACCAGAGCCTTCAACAATCAGTCGCTGCACATCAACCATCATCTGTACTGCGCGCTCAATCAGCGCTTCATTGATCACCTCAACAGTTGGCATATGCTCTTTTAGAATAGGTGTCGTCACATCGCCTGGCTCTTTGACCGCAATACCATCAGCAATCGTCGCACCGCTGCCATGCGGCGGCTCACCTTTAAAAGCCTGAAACATGGAAGGGTATGCATCAGCCTGAGCGCCGATGATCTCAAGGTCAGGGTTATGTGCGCGCGCTGCAATACAACATCCAGCCGCCAAACCACCGCCACCAATCGGGACTATAACCGCATCCATATCTGTAACGTCTTCAAGGAATTCGAGCGTTGCTGTCCCTTGCCCCGCAATCACGTGCGGATCATCATATGGATGTATGAAGGCCTTGCCTTCAGCTTCGGCCGCCTTTACGGCAAGCACACGGGATTCAGCCACACTTTCACCTTTAAGGATGACTTTGGCACCAAGCGCCTCGGTACGCGCCACCTTGGTGAACGGCGTGTTGGCTGGCATATAGATGGTTGCTGGAATCCTTAAGCGTTCGGCATGATACCCAACCCCCTGAGCGTGGTTTCCAGCTGACGCCGCAATTACGCCCGCTTTACGCTCTGCATCGCTCAAGGCCGCCATGCGCACGTATGAGCCGCGCGTTTTAAATGAACCTGTAACCTGCTGGTTCTCAAGCTTTAGATAAACATCCGCACCCGTCAGCTTAGACAGTTCTGGCGAGTTGATCGCCGGAGTTCTTAGTATCTGGCCTTTAAGCAAGTCCGCTGCAGTGCGAATATCATCAATTGTAATCACGTTGCTCTCCATTATATTTTTAGCCGGGTGATACACCCGAAAGCCTAGCCTATCACCGTTATAGCTTACTTAATTGGCGAAAGAACCATTGTTGAGAGGGTCACGTCGTCGAAAGTGATGGTATGACCATCGCGCCATAGCTCCATCAAATCATCATAGTGCGATGACATTGGATTTCCCGATTGGCCGGGGGCAACCATGTAACGAGATGGCGCACCCGCCATGTCATGCAAGGCACGGAAACCAGCTCCATGGACATGGGGGAAGAGGCCATTTACTCCCGCACCGCTTCGGCTTGCGCCTCGATTTAACGTCCGGTCACCACCGTCGGTTTGAATGTAACGGTTAAAGAAATCACCCACCGTTGGCAGTCGGCCCAGCAACGCATTGGCAAAGAACGCTTCATGCGCGCTACTCCATCGCCAATCAGATGGATTGTCTCCATATACAAGCGAGAGCTTGTTGACGGCGATATCAAAAGTTCGTTTTGGCAAGTCTTTGCAGGTCTCAACATCAGGTGTCTTTGCATCGTCACACCAGGGACTTTCAGCGCGCAAAAGCTCAAGCAAATGACGTGGACCCGGTAATTTCATGCCAAAAAAGCGATCATCCATCTCGTCATAAAACATCACACGATTCATTTCGGACAACCATGAGGCATAGATAAGCGGTTGCGGAGCGTCTCTTTGCGTTGTGCCGTCCCAGCGTTGCATCAATATCTGCGCATGCGGCACGAGACCATCACCAACAGCTTCGCCAATAACTGATTTCCAGATTTCACCGGTGACATCAATGACGTCATGCTGAATTTCAGCCATCGCATCCAGATCAAATTTTTGCTGCGCCGACAGGAGTGCATCAAGACGGTCAGCACGTGCACGAGACGCCCAATCGCCGCTAAGCTCAGCTTCACTCAAGATCATCTCAGGGGTTTGTTCGTTCGCATTGGCGACAGCGCCTGATACCGGATCAATTTCAGGAGGGTATACCGAGCTTGCGCGGACTTGTTCCCACCTAAGATCCGAAGCCGTCATCGGCAATCGGCCATGAATGCCTTTGCGCAAAGGAATATCACCCGCATGTGTTCGCGCAACGCGTCCTGAGGTATCCGCAACAATGACGTTCATAAGCGGGGACTGGAAATCGTCCAATGCACGTATTGCATCGCTCAAATTTTGTGCTTCATTTAACCCGTAAAACGCAGCTGGCGTTTTGTCCTGTGTTTTAAGTGTTGTCGACATAAGTGCCAAACCATCATCACCAGACTGATCCAGCATGCCGCCTGCAATCACAGGTGCATCGCCGCTATAAAAGATGCGAATGGAATGAATATTACCACCCTTAACACGAATATCTTCGGGATCATTCGATGTGATATCGGCGTTGGTAACCCTGACAACGTCCTGCAGGTCCGCTTCGTTGCTGGTAAAGCTCCATGCGACATTTGCGTTCCGACCAATAATGACAAAAGGAACCCCCGGCGCCGTCGCGCCTTCAATCACCTGATCACCAAACCGCATCCGGGCCAGATACCATGTGCCTGGAATTGTCAGACCGAGATGCGGATCACCAGCTAACAATGCACCTCCCGTATTGCTCCGAGATGCGACAATCGCCCACGCATTTGACGCGCCAAGTGGGGGCTCGAATTGACGTGGCGGCAGGGGTGTATCTTTAAACGCCGCTTGCTCGCCTAGTTTAAGAGACGGCCAAAGTTCGCGGACTTTATCCATACCAACACTATCAATCAGTGCCTCGCGTGCAAGATCATCGCGCCAGCGGGCACTCAGTTGATAGGCCATCAAACGGCCCCACAACAACCCATGTTCAGGCAACCAGGGCTCGGGCTCAAAGCCCAGCAACGAGAATTCCATAGGAAAGGAGCCATCTCGAGATTTCAAGTATGCATTCACACCATCCGCATATAAAATGAGCGCAGATCGCGTTTTACGATCAAGACTTTCATACTGTGCTGTCGCTAAACGACCAAAGCCGATCCGGCGTTGTGCGATATCAGTTTGTAGAGTCTCAGCCCCGATCACTTCTGTCAATTCTCCCAATGCGAAACGACGCATGCCTTCCATTTGCCAAAGACGGTCCTGGGCATGCACAAACCCAAGGGCGAAGTGCGCGTCTTCCTGAGTGCTTGCATCTATGGTTGGTGCACCATGCAAGGTCCTGGAAATTGTTATAGGCGCGGTTATACCTGACATGACGATCTCGCCAGACGTATCGGGCAGGGACGTCCGTAACCACGCGTAAAGTCCCCCCGTTGAAATCGCAATAGTAAGTAAGGCAAGCAATAAAAATCTTAATAAGGTCTGTCGCATGGCATTATAGAGCCTATCCAACAGCCGTTGCACAAGGCCTCCTGTAGCATTCCATCAACAAAAAGTTTCAGCGTCGGGCCTTGATTGCGAGAGGGTGCGTAGGTAAGTACTGTGGACGTCATTCTCACAAGAAAGGTCACTTTATGCCCGGTCCACTCGAAGGTATTCGCGTTTTTGATTTAACCCGCATTCTAGCTGGCCCCAGCTGCACGCAAATGCTGGGCGATTTAGGCGCTGATGTGATCAAGATTGAACGCGCCGGAGCAGGGGACGATACCCGCAACTTCGCGCCGCCTTACATCAAGGACGACGAAGGCAACGATACCTCAGAAGCCGCTTATTTCTGTGCTGCCAACCGGAACAAGCGCTCGGTGACGTTGGACATTTCAAAACCCGAAGGACAAGCGTTAGCCAAACGATTGATTGGCACGTCGCAAGTGCTGGTTGAGAACTTCAAGACAGGCGGGCTAAAGAAATACGGTCTTTCCTATGATGACCTCAAAGACGAGTTTCCTGGATTGATCTATTGCTCGATCACAGGATTTGGACAGACTGGCCCGTATGCCATGCGCCCGGGTTATGATGTCCTGATCCAGGGTATGAGTGGATTGATGAGCCTTAATGGTGATCCTGACGGCGAACCGATGAAGGCTGCCATTCCCGTGGCTGACTTGATGGCAGGCATGTATGCCGGTGTCTCTATTAATGCCGCACTGCGCCACCGCGAAATAACCGGCGAAGGTCAGCACATCGATATTGGCATGCTCGACGTTATGGTGTCGTTCACGACCATCATGGGCATGAACTATCTCGCGACCGGCAACAATCCGCCTCGTCTGGGCAATGCGCATCCAAACATCGTCCCTTATCAAGCCTTTGAGACTTCAGACGGTGCAATCATTCTTGCTGTTGGTAATGATGGTCAGTTCCAGCGCTTCTGTAAAGTTGCAGAATGCGAAGAGCTTCCTGCAAACCCAGATTATGCGACCAACGGTGCGCGCCTCAAAAACCGCGAGCAGCTGGTGCCGATTATCAAAGACATTGTAAAACAAAAGCCGATGGATTTTTGGCTCAAAGAATTGGAAGCCAACACTGTGAGCTGCGGCCCAATCTATAAACTCGATCAGGTGTTCTCAAACGAACACGTCCTTGCCCGCGACATGAAGATAGAGATGGAGCAACCCGTAACCGGCGCTCATGTGCCCTTGATCAATAGCCCCATCAAAATGTCTGGCACACCCGTCACCGCGCGCATGGCACCACCAACAATTGGTGAGCATACGGATTCAGTTTTACAGGAACTGCTTGAAATGGACGAAGGCGAATTATCCAAACTCCGCGAGCAGGGAGTTATTTAATCATGATCCCGACACCTTCTGGCGCAGGTAGCTTTTTATCACTAGGACAAAGTGGTTTTCACCGCGTCGGTTTCACAGATTGGGGCCAGCAGAAAAAACGCAAAGCCACAGTTTGTGTTCATGGGCTTACCCGTACCGGTCGTGATTTCGATGTATTGGCATCTGCACTTTCTGAGTATGGGCGCGTGGTCTGCCCAGACGCTCCTGGGCGAGGCGCTAGTGATTGGCTCGCAAACCCAGGTGAATATAACTATCCCGCGTACATGAATGATATGTCCGGCTTGATGGCACATATTGGTGCCGAGCGCGTAAATTGGGTTGGCACATCGATGGGTGGGTTAATCGGCATGATGCTCGCATCAATGTCGGGCACACCTATCCGCAAATTGGTCATCAATGATATTGGCCCCCTCGTATCAAAAGACGCTCTTGTTCGAATTAGTCGCTACGTTGGTGCTGCGCCGGCGTTCCATGATCTGGAAATGGTTGAGGCTTATCTGCGTGATGTTCATGCACCCTTTGGCGATTTGAGTGACGAAGAATGGAAGCACCTGGCCACCACCAGTGCTATTCCAAATGGCGAGGGAGCTTTTCAATTGCATTATGACCCAGCGATCGCCGACTTGTTCACTGCAGGCCCTGTTGAAGACATCAATTTATGGTCGGTGTGGGACCGCATTTCATGCCCCGTTTTGGTTTTACGCGGTGAGAACTCTGACCTATTGAGCGTAGAAACTGCCACAGAAATGTCTACGCGCGGCCCACGGGCAACCGTCGAGACCATCAAAAACTGTGGTCATGCGCCAGCGCTGATGGATCAAGATCAAGTAAAAATGGTTGTAGACTGGCTCGAGAATTAACGCCTGAATTATACTCGCTTATCAAAGTCCGGTAATTTATCTCTTTAATGAGATAAAACGTCTCACCTTATACTAAACAGGTGTTTTGGCGGCATTAAAGCCATGTTTTTGGCACTTTCATAAATCATAATATAGCTAATAGGGTTATTGTGTATTTGGCGCATACAACTCGTCGTAAGCATATAAATCAAAATGATGAGCGCGCTAAGGGGGAGGATGACAATGTCAGAGACTTAACTTTTACAACGTTAAGGGGATTTAGATATGGCAGGAAAATTCTTAGTTGCTGTCGATGCCAGCGAAGGAAGTGAACGTGCACTTAATACTGCAATAGCACTTGCCAAAAACACCAATAATTCAATTACAATTGCACACGTTATCGAATGGTCTCCATTCAGCTTTCATACACCATATGAGTTAGCGGAGCGGCACAAGCGCCGCGAAGAAGAACTGGATCGTGCAAAACAAGCAATGTTAGCACCAGCAGCTGCTGCCGTAGAAGCTGCCGGGGTCGCGTGCGAGACGATCGTCCAACACGGCCATCCCGCAGAAACGCTTGCGGCATTGGCTAAAAATTCAGATACCTTGCAAATATTCATTGGTCGGAAAGGGCAATCTTAAGCTGGTTTGCTTCTTTTTGGCAGCGTTGCGTCCTCATTAATTCAGATTTCAGCGGTCCCTGTGACCGTTGTGCCGTAACGCGCTCAGAAAGGAGAAACATCATGACAAAATTTAATTGGATTAACTCAATGACCAAATTCTTTCTGGTCTTGATCTTTGCTGCACTGATACCTGAAACAGCCTCGGCTGGAATTGATGCAGCGATAAACGAAGCAACAGCACCTATCGCGTCTGCAATTGGCGCTATCGTGTTCTTCAAGATACCGGTCTTTGGTGCTCAATTGTCAGTGGTCCGTATTATGGCTCGTTATTGGTGCCGTATTCTTCACGTTCCGCATGGGCTTCGTGAACGTTTGGGGCTTCAAACATGCCATCCAACTGGTGCGCGGTGATTACGCCAATTCAAATGATTCTGGTGAAGTGTCGCACTTCCAGGCCCTCGCAACCGCTGTCTCCGGTACCGTCAGCATTGGTAATATCGGTGGCGTTGCAGTCGCAGTGACAGTCGGTGGGCCCAGGGGCCACATTCTGGCTGATCATGGCTGGCTTTCTCGGCATGTCGACCAAGTTCGTCGAGTGTACCCTTGGCATCAAATACCGGACAGAAAACCCAGACGGGTCTGTGTCTGGTGGACCGATGTACTATTTCCGCAAAGGGTTTTCCGAGTGTGGGATGGAGGGTTTTGGTAAGTTCATGGGAACGTTCTATGCCATTGGTATCTTTATTGGTGCCCTTGGTATCGGCAACATGTTCCAATCCAACCAGGCATATGTGCAACTTAACAACATCACGAATGGCCTGTTTGATAGTCTGGGCTGGCTTGTTGGTATTGCCATGGCCGCCGTTGTCTTCGCCGTTATCGTTGGTGGTATTAAGTCCATCGCACGGGTAACGGAAAAAATTGTTCCTTTTATGGCGATCTTCTACTGCTTCTTTGCATTGATTATTATCTTCATGAACGGTTCTGCTATTCCAGAAGCCATCAGCAATATCTTTTCTGTGGTGCATTAACCGGTGAAGGTGTCGCAGGCGGCGCATTGGGCGCACTGATTATCGGCTTCCAACGCGCTGTATTCTCGAACGAAGCAGGTATCGGTTCTGCCTCAATCGCGCACGCTGCCGTGCGAACCAAAGAACCTGTCACCGAAGGCATGGTTTCCTTACTTGAGCCGTTCATTGATACCATTGTTATTTGTACCATTACGGCGATGGTCATCGGAACGACTGCGGTTGCTAACCCTGGCTTTGCTGGAGATTTAACAGGGATTGCGATGACGTCTGCGGCATTTGAATCGCAGATATCATGGTTCCCAATTCCACTGGCTTTTGCGGGTATGCTGTTCGCATTCTCGACAATGATCTCATGGTCATACTATGGCTTAAAAGGTTGGACATACCTGTTTGGCGAGGGTGCTAACGGACAGATGATTTACAAGATCATCTTCTGTGTGTTCGTCGCATTGGGGTGTGTTGTTCAGTTGGGTCCAATTCTCGATATTTCAGATGCGCTCGTGTTCTTGATTTGCGTTCCGAACATTCTCGGATTGTATTTCCTTGCACCGATAGTGAAGCGTGAACTCGACAGCTATATGGAAAAAATCTGTAGTGTCGAGATACAGAAATATAAGAATTAGGTTATCCCTCGTGGACTTATGGTCCACTCAAAATACTTCACCCCGTCCAAGTGGCGGGGTGTTTTTTTGTTTATCTGAAATAAACGAGCGTATTAATCGTTCAAGATTTTGGCGGCATCGATCGCGTGATACGTCAGGACACCATCGGCACCGGCACGTTTGAATCCCATCAGGGTCTCCATCATCACAACATCGTAATCCAGCCAGCCGGCATCGCCAGCTCCACGCAACATCGCGTACTCACCCGACACGTTGTAGGCAAAGGTCGGCATGGCGAATGTATCTTTAACGCGCCTGACGATATCCAGGTAGGGCAGGCCAGGCTTGACCATGACCATGTCCGCGCCTTCGGAAATATCCAGGCTCACTTCGTGCATCGCTTCGTCCGTATTCGCCGGGTCCATCTGATAGGTTTTCTTATCGCCTTTTAGCGCGCCGCCAGAACCGACCGCGTCACGGAAAGGCCCGTAAAACCCGGATGCATATTTGGCCGCATAAGACATGATCGCAACGTCTTCATATCCCGTTGTATCCAGCCCATTTCTGAGGGCAAGAATACGACCATCCATCATATCCGACGGCGCAATTATATCACATCCAGCATTGGCTTGATTGATGCTTTGCTTCACCAGCAATTCAACGGTTTCGTCATTGAGTATTTTCTCACCTTGAACAATGCCGTCATGTCCGTCCGAGTTAAATGGATCAAGGGCGACATCACACATCACACCAATATCCGGCACGGCATCTTTGATGGCGCGGACAGCACGGCAGACAAGATTGTCATTATTCCATGCTTCAGCTGCATCCAGTGTCTTCAGATTTTCTTCAATGAAAGGAAAAATTGCGACCATGGGAATGCCAAGGTCGTGGGCGTCTTTAACGGCTTGAACAACAAGATCAACAGACAGTCGTTCAACACCTGGCATTGAGACGACAGTTTGACGCTCGCCAGTTCCCCCAACAACAAAGATCGGCCAGATGAAGTCCGCAGGTGTCAGCGTGTTTTCGCGCACAAGATTACGAAGCCAAGGTGTACGGCGATTGCGGCGCATCCGTGTCGAAGGGAATGTTCGTGTCGGTGACGTCATAATCTCATCTCAAATCCATTGATTGTAATTGGCGGTATTTTCGCGATCTAGACCCATAAGAGCAAGGGTTTCATGATCGAAAAAAGCCGACTATCTTATCTGCAGAAAGGTTGTATCATAAAAAAAACACTCCTCAATTTTGCTGATCTGATGTGCTCTTGGTGCTGGGGGTTTTCACCCGTCATGGAAAAAATCCATGCCAAAGCCAAAGATAAAGCCGAGTTACAAATTTTTGTTGGGGGACTACGTCCATTTACGGAACATGTGATGACTGACCAAGATAAGTCATATGTTCGCAATCATTGGGATCACGTTGCCAAAGCTTCCGGACAGCCATTTGATTACGCGCTCTTTGATCGTGAAGATTTCACTTATGATACGGAACCGGCATGCCGGGCGGTTGTCACCTTACGCCGGATTGAGCCTGACTTAGCGCCCAAAATGCTGGCCCGTCTCCACAAAGCTTTTTATGCCGAGAACCAAGATACAACGGACACCAATGTCTTGGCTGACCTCGCACATGAAGTTGGCGTGCCGCGTGGTGATTTCCAAATCGCCTTTGAAGACGACGCCACAAAACAGGAAACACTTGCTGACTTTCAATACGCCCAGCGCTCACAGGTTACCGGGTTTCCAACAGTGATTGGCGTCACCGAAGGCGCACAATCTATCGCTCTTACGCTCGGGTTTCGGGCATGGGAAGGTGTTGAGCCGACGCTTGATGATTGGCTCAGTGCCTGATCTGGGTGGGCAAATATCCCGCAATCCCTTGACATGTAGGACTCTGACAGGCCATACCCCGTCGCTGAGGACGCCAATGTAGTGCGTCGGATTACCTGAAGTGGGAGAACTCCATGGCGGAGACCTTAAAAACGATTTTCTACGCGATTTTAATCGCCTTATCTATTCGCGTCGCTGCGTTTGAGCCGTTCTCAATCCCTTCAGGTTCGATGATCCCGACACTTCTTGTTGGCGACTATCTTTTTGTTTCTAAATCCGCATATGGCTACAGCCGCTATTCACTGCCGTTTGGATTGCCTTTGCTCCCGGAAGATCGTATATTTTTTGAAGAGCCTGAACGCGGCGATGTTGCTGTCTTTAAGCTACCTCGTGACAATTCTACCGATTTCATCAAGCGCGTTATTGGCCTGCCGGGTGACCGCATTCAGGTTAAAGCCGGTATTCTGCACATCAATGGTCAGCCCGTTGAGCGTCGCAAAATCGAAGATCATATATATGAAAATGCACCTGGGCAGTTTTCGCGCATCAATCAATATATTGAGACGCTTCCGAACGGGCGCGAACATTTGATTGCTGAAAGATCAGACGACAACCCCGGCAGCGACAATACAACGATCTACACGGTCCCTGAGAAACATTACTTTATGATGGGTGACAACCGCGATAACTCAAATGACTCCCGGTTCCCGGGCGTTAGCTTTGTGCCGCGTGAGAACTTCGTTGGTCGTGCTGAATTCCTGTTCTTCTCAATCGACGGGACCGCGTGGAAGATATGGACTTGGCTCGATAAATTACGTCCGTCACGCTTCTTTACGGGTATCGAATGACCGCCAAGCTGGACACATTGCAGGCTGCAATTGGTTACACCTTTAAAAACTTGAACCTTTTGCGCCAAGCATTGGTTCATTCGAGCGCAACGGAACAGCGTTTAAAATCAAATGAGCGGATGGAATTCCTTGGTGACCGGGTTCTGGGACTCATCCTGGCCGAGTTGCTACTTGAGAATTACCTCGATGAAGCCGAAGGTGAAATCAGCTATCGTTTCACGGCATTGGCGCAACGTGACTCACTTGCGACCATTGCCGGCAAAATAGATCTCGCAAAACATCTGTCACTTTCAAACGGTGAACACTTAACGGGTGGCCGCGAAAACCCAGGACTCCTTGCTGACGCAACCGAAGCCGTTATCGCAGCAATTTATATGGACGGCGGACTCGAGGCTGCGAAGGCATTCGTCCATAATAATTGGACCGAGATGATGCGCTATAATCGTCATCCGCCAAAAGATGCTAAAACCACGTTGCAGGAATGGGCGCAGGGACACGGATTGGGGCTACCTTCATACCGTATCACTGGACAAGAAGGTCCTGACCATCAACCGGTTTTTAGTGTCGAAGTGACAGTCGAGAAACAACCCGTGTTAAGCGGGCAGGGAAGCAACAAGCGCGCTGCTGAACAAGCTGCCGCTGAAGCCCTTTTGAATATTATAAGTAAGGAAGAAAAATGACCGCCAAAGATGAGCAAATCAGCGCAGGCTTTGTCGCCGTTCTCGGCGCGCCAAACGCAGGCAAATCGACACTCGTCAATCGTGCGGTTGGTGCCAAAGTGTCAATCGTATCCCCAAAAGTGCAAACAACCCGCACGCGCGTCCTCGGCATTGCCATTGAAGCCAGTGCACAGATTTTGTTCGTGGACACGCCGGGCATCTTTGAGCCACGTCGTCGCCTGGACCGTGCCATGGTTGCCAGTGCATGGGGCGGGGCACAGGACGCAGACCTGATCTTGCTCATCGTCGATTCCGTTCGTGGTACAATCGACAGCAACACACGCCGTATTCTTAAAGGTCTTGAGAAACGCAAAGCCGACAGACCCGGTTCGCCTGCGCCTATTCTGGTTTTGAACAAAGTTGATGATACTGAAAAGGCTCATTTGCTGGCTTTGACGCAAGAGTTTGGCGAAATGGATTTGTTTTCAGATACCTTTATGATCTCTGCACTGACAGGTGATGGCGTTCCCGATCTTTTATCCTTTTGTGCGGCACGCATGACGCCGGGACCATGGTTGTTCCCGGAAGATCAGATCAGTGACATGCCTGCGCGTATGCTCGCAGCCGAAGTCACACGGGAAAAATTATACCTCCAGCTTCAACAGGAATTGCCTTACGCAGCAACCGTTGAAACCGAAACCTGGACCGAACAAAAAGACGAGTCGATCCGGATTGAGCAAGTCATCTATGTTGAACGTGACAGCCAAAAGGCGATTGTGCTCGGCAAGAGGGGCGCACGGATCAAAGAGCTTGGTAGCGCATCCCGTAAAGATCTCGAATACATGTTTGAGACGCGGGTGCACTTGTTCTTATTCGTAAAGGTCCGTGACAAGTGGTACGACGACCCCGAGCGCTACCGTCCATGGGGTCTCGACTTCAACGCATAAAGAAAAAACCCTCTCCTTGGGGAGAGGGTGCCTGTACTGCGGGTGAGGAGTCTCGAGCCGAAGCCCGAGACCGAACCCTTTAAACCTTATCGAGTGCCTGACCGATATCGCTCAAGATATCGTCGATATGCTCGATACCAATCGACAAACGAACATATCCAGGCGTCACGCCAGAAGCCGCCTGATCTTCAACAGACAGCTGTGAGTGCGTTGTTGATGCCGGATGAATTGCTAAAGACCGTGCATCACCAAGGTTCGCAACATGATAGAGCAATTCGAGGCTATCAATAAATTCACGACCAGCCTCAACGCCACCTTTTAATTCAAAACCACAAAGACCGCTGTAGCAGCCAGGGATACCCGTCATGTAAGCATCACGACGACGCGCGGCTTCACCCGTCTGTAATGATGGGTGAATAACGTTCTCGACTTTGGTATGGCTGTTGAGGAACGCCGCAACCTTATTTGAATTCTCACTGTGCTTGATAATACGGAGCGGCACAGTCTCGACGCCTTGAATGAACTGGAATGCATTCATCGGGCTCATGGCGGCACCCATATCACGCAATAACGTGACGCGTGCGCGAATGATGTAGGCAATTGGACCCAACGGCTTAACAGCCTCGGTCCATACAGCCCCATGATAGCTCGCATCAGGGTGGTTCAACGTTGGAAAGCGATCACCGCCAGCTTCCCAATCGAAATTACCACCATCGACCAGCATCCCGCCGATAGATGTGCCATGTCCGCCAAGGTACTTGGTTGTTGAATACACAACGATGGCCGCACCATGATCGAAAGGACGGCAAAGCAAAGGACACGCAGTATTGTCCATGATCAACGGCACGCCGAGTTCACGACCAATGTCAGCCACTTCTTTGATGGGGAAGACATTCAGCTTCGGGTTCGGCAATGTTTCCGCGTAATAGCACCGTGTGTTTTCGTCCGTCGCAACACGGAAAGCTTCCGGGTCTGTCGGGTCAACAAAGCGGCACTCAATGCCTAAATCTTTGAGCGTATTGGCGAACAGGTTCCATGTTCCACCGTAGATGTCCGTTGAGCAGACGAAGTTATCACCAGCACGGCACAGGTTGAGGATTGAATACGTCGATGCAGCCTGACCAGATGCAACAGCCAATCCAGCAACGCCGCCCTCCATCGCTGCAATGCGCTTTTCCAGCACATCACAGGTCGGGTTCATAATCCGTGAGTAAATGTTGCCGAATTCCTTAAGCGCGAACAGGTTTTCTGCATGCTGCGTGTCGTTGAATTCGTATGCCGTCGTCTGATGAATAGGCACCGCGACCGCGTTGGTTTCGTCGCTGCGGTATCCTGCATGCAGGGCCAATGTCTCAGGATGCATTTTACTCTCGTCCATAGTGTCTTCCTCCAAATGTCAGCAATTTGCCGTTAAACTTGGCCAGAAGGTCATACGCACGACCACTTTTGTCAAACATCAACAAACTCTCTCCTGGTGGAGCGGAGCGCGGGTGAGGGGAGTCTAAGCGATACCCTAAGATTGACTAATCCATCTATTTCGATACCGTCTTTCGCATGAATTGATAATTTACGATTTGGGTTTCCACTTTAAAGTTGCGAATAAAGGACGAGTACATTGAGGTTTAGCTTACGGTTTCCACGTCATCATCTTTCACGATTAACTGCGCTTATCCTTTTTGGAGTTCCTATTATCTCACTTCAAGCTTGTGGCTTAGCCGCGACGCATGTCGACACGTCAATTGTCCTTACATCCGAAAGCGCGGGCGCCGTTGTTATTGGTGGCGTCGATACGACGAAGAATCCATCCCACACAGGAATGTTTCTTCATTTTGCCCGATAAGATCCAAAAACTAATCGGCTGATACCGGAGGTAACGTCCTTTACTCTTTCAGATCAGCCACTGCATAAAGGTTTGATCGTAAAGCATATTGAACCGGGCCATTATATTGTTACTATTATTAATTGAATTTTTCAGTTTGGTCGCATGACATTCGAGCCGATCTCGTCACCGGATGCTTCAGGTCTACATGGGGTGCCTGACGATGCGCGTGTCGGAGGAATTGATGCGTATCGAATAAAAATCAATGCAGGAGAAGTTGTCTATTTAGGTGAATACATCATTGCCAATTTCGACCCTAAATGGGTTAATCGTCAGCAAGACTTAAATGAGCAAATGGCAAAGATGAAAAATATCTCCGTTACTACAATCTTCCGCCCACCAACATTGGCTACCGAATAATATAGATGCAGAATTTTTCTACTTTGGTCCCTGCAACTCGGAAGATATGCAAAATGTTAAGTTTCCCGGTTTCATTCGTTAAGTCGCTACGAAATGTCACTTATTTCACTGTTGTTTGCATTTTTCTTTATGGCTGTGGTCTTGCGCAAAAGCATATAGATCCTGCACTGAAATTTGATCCATCCAATGATAAAGCAGTCGTTATCGGAGGTGTCGACATCACAGACAATAAGGATTTTTATTCTGCGAGCATGTTGTTCTGGCAATACGACGAAGAAACACAACGTCTCATGCCGGATGGAAGTATCTTCAGCTTTCAAGACACGATTATTTATGATGGCCTTACATTCAGTGTTATCGAACCTGGGAGTTATGCGATGGTTGCTTACATCTACGATCCAGGTGGACGTGTATTAACGATTAACTCGCCGGACAGAAATTCTTTAGGCGGTATTGGGGAAAATGCCCGCATCAGTGGCGTTGACGCGTTTCGCTTCAAAATCGAACCAGGACAGGGTTTATACCCTGGGGAGTTTGTCATCGGTGCGTACAAGCCCAAATGGGTGAACTAAGAGGATGTATTAGCAGCTCAGCTTACCAAAATGCCGAATTTTCATGCCAAACCAATGTTTCACGCACCTGTTAAGAGTAAAAATTGACCATGAAACGTTACATATCTCGGTATTTCCATTGGATTGCTGGCATGGGGACACTCATCTTACTCTCCGCCTGTCAGACCGATTGAACCACCATCAATCGACGATACACGCGGCCCGAAACCAACAGAACTCCGTAAGCATGTCATAGAAGTTCTTGATCCCGGCTCGTTCACTTTCCAAGCAAGCTGGTATAGTCAGATAGGGGATATAGATGATCAAAAACAGATGGTCATGTCAGACGTTTTGGAAACTCATTACAACATCTCAGGTGGATTCACGACAAAAACATTCAAGTCCTAGAATTTCTGCGTCTCGTTAATAAACCCACCAGAGGAACCTGGCGATAACGCGCGGGTCGGCGTTATGACCATTACTGTAAAAAATGGTGAGGGTAATTTCGGATTTAATAATTGTCTTTGGTATGACCCAACGCCCCAGTACAAAAAGGCAGTCGATGAAGCAGTTACTGAAGCCAAAAAGTTAACCAAAAATTGACGTTAACGTTAACGTAAAGTATAGGTGTACTCGAAATATTACCTCCGAGCCGCTACACTTGCCGTTCATCCTTGGGAGAGGACGCCATGCCAGACGATGGAAAACAGGGGGCTGATAGCCAGACCTCGAAAACCTTAGCCGCAAAAGCTTACACGCCGAAGAACCCGGTCCGGTTTGTGACGGCAGCGAGCCTTTTCGACGGCCACGATGCCTCGATCAATATTATGCGGCGTATCCTGCAAGGTGGCGGCGTTGAGGTGATCCATATGGGTCACAACCGCTCGGTTGCCGAAGTTGTCAGTGCGGCGATCCAGGAAGACGCGCAGGGCATTGCACTCTCATCCTATCAAGGCGGTCACGTTGAATACTTCAAGTACATGGTCGACTTACTTAAAGAAGCCGGACGTAGCGATATCAAAATCTTTGGCGGTGGCGGCGGCGTTATTGTCGGGCCCGAGATCAAGGAACTCCACGATTACGGTGTGACGCGCATTTTCTCACCCGAGGACGGTCAGCAGATGGGTCTGCAAGGCATGATCCAGCACATGATCGAAGTCTCGGACTTGGACCCTACCGATGATCTGCCAAAATCACTCAGCAAACTTGAAAAGGGTGATCACAAGGATTTAGCGCGCGTGATCTCTGCCATTGAGCGCGGCAAGTTGCCTGACGCTGACCTGAAACAATTGCGAGACACCGCTGCCAAACATGACAAAACGCCAGTGCTTGGTATCACGGGCACAGGTGGTGCTGGGAAGTCATCACTGACCGACGAGTTGATCCGTCGTTTCCGTCTCTATTCAGAAGAGCCGAACATTGCCGTGATTGCTATCGATCCAACGCGCCGGAAAACCAACGGCGCGTTATTGGGCGATCGCATTCGCATGAACGCCATTGATGCGCCGAACCTGTATTTCCGTTCCGTCGCTACGCGGGGCTCAAAGATAGAAGTGCCTGAATACTTGGGCGACATTATTACCGCCGCTAAAGCTGCCGGGTTCGACATGGTGATTGTCGAGACCCCGGGGATCGGCCAGGGCGATGGCGCGATTGTCGATTTAGTCGACGTATCGCTGTATGTGATGACGCCCGAGTTTGGTGCGCAAAGCCAGCTCGAGAAAATCGATATGCTCGATTACGCTGACGCTGTCGCCATCAATAAAATGGACCGCAAAGGTGCCTTGGATGCGGTACGTGATGTCCGTAAACAAGTGCAACGGAACCGTGAAGCGTTCTCTCAATCCCCAGATGAAATGCCCGTATTCGGTTGCATGGCATCGAAGTTCGCTGATCCCGGTGTCACGGCGCTGTATCAGGAACTCCTCAGCGTATTTTCTGAAAAAGGTTTCAATGACCTGGGCTGCACAGTTGCGCCTGTCACATCGCGCGTATCCGAGCCCGGCCAAACAATCGTGCCACCAGACCGCGCCCGGTACTTGTCCGAAATTTCAGAAACCGTTCGCGGCTATCACGCAACCATTGAAGCACAATCAAAGCTCGCGCGTGAGCGTCAGCAGTTGCGGGAAAGCAAACGCATGCTCTCCGAAATCGGCGATGACGCCAGCGGACTTGATGCGCTTATGGCAGCCCGTGACAGTGCCATGGACTCCCGCGCCAAGAAACTCATCGAAATTTGGCCCCGTGTTGTTGAGAGTTATTCCGGTGACGATTACGTCGTCAAAATCCGCAACAAGGAAGTCCGCTATAATCTTCAACGAGAAACTTTAAGCGGCAACCGCGTCTCACGCGTCGCCTTGCCAAAGTTTGAAGACGAGGGCGAGCTACTCAAGTTCCTACTCAAAGAAAACCTGCCTGGCAGCTTCCCCTACACGGCTGGCGTATTTGCATTCAAGCGCGAGGGCGAAGATCCGACGCGTATGTTCGCGGGCGAGGGCGATCCATTCCGCACCAACGAACGCTTTAAGTTCTTATCCAGAGACTCTCAGGCCAAGCGCCTGTCGACCGCATTCGATAGTGTGACCCTGTATGGTTTTGATCCGGACGAGCGCCCGGACATTTACGGCAAGGTCGGAAACTCCGGCGTATCCATTGCATCGCTCGACGATATGAAAGTGCTTTATGACGGCTTCAATCTATGTAGCCCATCGACATCTGTTTCAATGACGATCAACGGACCGGCACCGACCATCCTTGCAATGTTTATGAATACGGCTGTTGATCAACAGATCACCAAGTTCGAAGCCGACAACGACCGCGCGCCTACAGATGAAGAGATCGAAAAGATCAAAGCGTGGACGCTCGAAACTGTGCGCGGCACCGTACAGGCGGATATCTTGAAAGAAGATCAGGGCCAAAATACCTGCATCTTTTCAACTGAATTTGCCTTGAAGATGATGGCCGATATTCAGGAATATTTTGTCGAACATCGGGTTCGGAATTTCTATTCTGTATCAATCTCTGGCTATCATATTGCTGAAGCTGGCGCGAACCCGATCAGCCAGCTTGCCTTTACGCTCGCCAACGGCTTCACGTTTGTTGAAGCATACCTCGCGCGCGGCATGAAAATCGATGACTTCGCGCCGAACCTAAGTTTCTTTTTCTCGAACGGGATGGACCCTGAGTATTCCGTCATGGGCCGCGTTGCCCGTCGCATCTGGGCGTCGGCCATGCGCTTTAAATATGGAGCGAACGAACGCTCGCAAAAACTCAAATATCATATCCAGACATCCGGTCGCTCGCTGCATGCGCAGGAAATGAACTTCAACGATATCCGTACGACGTTGCAAGCGCTGATCGCGGTTTATGACAACTGCAACTCGCTGCACACCAACGCCTATGACGAGGCGATCACAACGCCGACCGAGGACAGCCTGCGCCGTGCCATTGCCATTCAAATGATCATCAACAAAGAATGGGGCTTGGCGAAAAACGAGAACCCAACCCAGGGTGCGTTCATCATTGATGAAATGACCGACCTTGTTGAGGAAGCCGTCCTCCAGGAATTTGATCGTATCACCGAGCGTGGGGGTGTGTTGGGTGCCATGGAAACAGGCTATCAGCGCGGCAAGATTCAAGAAGAGAGTATTCACTATGAAACGCTCAAGCATACGGGTGAGCTGCCGATCATCGGTGTGAATACCTACAGAAACCCCAACCCACCAGAGGATGTGACGCCCGAACTTCGTCGCTCCACGGACGAAGAAAAGAAAGGCCAAATCACGCGCCTGCGTGACTTCCAATCACGCAACACTGCCTCCGCTGACGAGATGATCAAACGCCTGCAACATGCAGCAACCAACGACGAAAACGTGTTTGCTGTATTGATGGATGCAGTACGTGTGTGCTCACTCGGCCAAATCACCGACGCACTGTTCGAAGCCGGCGGCAAATACCGCCGGAATATGTAGCGTCTGATTTCACCTTTATTCTTCATACCATCAAAAACGTCATTCCGGCGTAGGCCGAAATCTAGAGCGCCATAACTGGACCCCGGCCTTCGCAGGGGTGACGACTTTTATACATTTCCGTCATCCCCGCGAAAGCGGGGACCCAGTCCTTAGTATCGCTGATATCTAGGTTCCCGCTTTCACGGGAATGACGCACATAAGAAGTCTCTCTTCTCAAATAAAAGAGAGAGCTTAAATTGGTGAGAAAACAGATCGTAGTTGCGCAGCCCACCGGCCATCAATAAACGCCATCACCCAGATTGTTTTGAATTGAGAGATCAGACTATCATCGACGCGGAACCGATTTACGCATATATCGAGATGCACTTTCTCGATGCTTGCATGAATGACGGCGACTTCATCAAAACTTGAAAGATGCCAATCACCGCCAGCTCGGGCACGGAAATCGTCGAAGTAGTCATCAGTTGTGTCCCAGGTCTTTAGCGCACCACCGGTCAGTATATAATTGGGAAAATGCAGTGTGGCGACGAGGGCATCTTCGTCCGATGCATTTAACGCCAAAATATGAGCATCGAGCACGGCACGCGCGGCATGAATAACTGCGCTATTTGTGATCTTGTGCACGAGGCTTAGCTGTCCCTTACTTCAGGCACATGACCAAAGCTGATTGCGAGCCTGTTCCATGCGTTCATTTGCGCAATGATAAGCGTAAGATCGACAATTTGTTCATCTGAGAAATGGTTTTTTAGATCATCGAACAGAGCCTGTGGCGCGCCATCATCAGAAATCAATGTGACGGCTTCGGCCCAGGCAAATGCGGCACGCTCACTCTCATCAAAGAAAGAGCACTCTTGCCATACGGGCAGGCAGTCGAGGCGCTGTTGGGTTTCTCCAACAGCTCGGGCTTGCGTCGAATGAAGATCGACACAATAAACGCATCCATTGATCTGAGAGACGCGCAGTTCGATCAAAGCATGCAGATTCTCATCAATCAACGTGATATGGCTTTTTGCTTTCGCCATGCTGGCGATGGCAGATCCATTGACTGAAACATAGTCGAGACGCTCAAACATAGTCGATCTCCTGCAAGTATTTTCTCATCAAGCCTTAAGTCGTTTTAAGACCAGTATCGCACCACCCGTAACCAGACCCCAGAAAGCACCACCAACGCCAGCGATGGTCAGGCCAGAGGCGGCGACAATGAAAGTCACGACGGCGGCTTCACGCATGTCTTCGTCGTCGAGCGCGTTTTTGAGCGACGCGGCGAGGGGACCCAATAGCGCCAAGCCTGCCACGGTCTCAATCAATAACGGCGGGGCAGCTTGAACCACGGCGATCACGAGGCTCGCCAACAGGCCAAGAACAATCTAGCATCCCCCTTTAGAGATCGCCGCCCAATAACGCTTGGAAGGGTCTGCATGGGCGTCCGGCCCCGCACAAAGGGCAACAACAATCGCGGACAGGTTCGTTGTATGTCCGCCAAACGGGGCGAAGAGCATTGAGATAATACCCGTCACTGCAATAGGGCGACCAGGCGGTGGCTCATATCCGAATGACCGCAACACACCAATACCCGGAATATTCTGCGACGCCATTGTGACAATGAATAACGGTAACGCTATGCCAATCAACGCACCTAATGTGAAGATCGGCACAATAAGTTCTGGCTGTGGCCAAACAGACGTAATGGGTATGGCGTCACCATGCATCATCACCACAATCACAGCGACCAACACTGCTGCAGGCACGGCCCACAATCGCTTTAATCTGGCAACGATCGCCCAGACCAGTATGACAGGCAAGGCGGCTTCCGGGGCCGTTGCTGCTGCTTTCACGGGTGCCAAACACAATCCCATCAAGACACCCGCCAACATCGCGCTGGCAATCGCAGTTGGTATCATCGCCACCCAGCGTCCCAACAGCTTCCAAAACCCCGCCACAATAATAAGCGCACCCGTCACGAGAAATGCGCCAACAGCGGCCTCGAATCCGCCATCAACAGCGCCGGTCGTAACCATCAGCGCCGCACCAGGTGTCGACCATGCGGCGGCAATTGGCATCTTCGTCATCATGCCTAAGACGATACTGGCAACACCCATTGCGATGGCACCTGCCATCAATCCACTTGAGGCTTGCTCAGGGCTAGCACCCACAGCGATCAGGCCGCTAACGACAACGGCGAACGAGCTTGCGAACCCAACGACAGAAGCAATCAGCCCCATCAAGAAGGCTTGCCATGTAAAATCTTTAAACATGATGAGAGTTTTACGGTTTCGCCAGAGGGGTTCAACCCAGTTTGTTTGAATTTATGTACCCATGACAATCAATAAGCGAGACGCGCTTGAGAGAATACAGAGGGCATAAACACATAAACTTGCACCGAAAAACAAGATGTTGGTTTTCGTACGCTGAAATCCCCATATAATCCCATTATGGATCCAAAAGATGTCAAACTCCGCGAAGTCCTCTTCGAATTTCAACAGGTCGGCAGCTATGTGCGCGTAACGGCTGTATGCGCATGGTCTAATACTGAAATCACCATGGTTGGCGACCCCAAGCAAAGTGAACGTGCGCTTAAAGATGCCGCCATGCGGAAACTAAAGTACGTCATCGCCAAAAATATTACCAAACGCGATAGCGGATCGATCATCGCTTAACTATTCAATTCCATCCCATCCCGAGGAAAATATTCAAATGAAAATGCGCGGCGCGGTACTCTATGAACAAGGCTTGGCACGCCCTTATGGCACATCAAATCCATTGGTTATCGAAGAACTGGATTTGGACGGCCCGCAGCAGAACGAAGTGCTGGTCGAAATTCGCGCCGCCGGTCTATGCCATTCAGACTTGTCGACAATCGAGGGCATTCGCACACGTCCTTTACCAGCCGTGCTTGGGCACGAGGCCGCAGGCATCGTTCGTGAAGTCGGCCCCGGCGTCACTGACCTGAAAGAGGGGGATCACGTCGTCCTCATTTTTGTAATGAGCTGCGGTAAGTGCTTTGAATGCCAATCTGGCCGCTCGCATCTATGCGGTGCCAGCTTTGAAAGTAAAATGAAGGGCGAGTTAGTTGGTGGTGGACGACGCCTAAGCCTCAAAGGAAAGCCTATCAACCACGCAGGCGGTGTTTCATGCTTCGCCGAGTACGCGGTTCTGGATCGATCATCAATGGTCAAACTGCCATCTGATATTTCATTCGATGATGCGGCACTTTTTGGCTGCGCAGTCATCACGGGCGTTGGGGCTGTCATCAATACAGCAAACGTTCAGCCGGGCGAGACTGTTGCCGTGTTTGGCTTGGGCGGCGTGGGTCTCAGCGCTATTATGGGTGCGAAGCTCGCAGGGGCTGAACCCATCATTGGTGTCGATTTGCGCGCAGAGAAAATGACTTTAGCAAAATCTCTGGGCGCGCACGCAACGGTGAATGCGGGCGAGGGAACGGAACGTACTGCTGCTGCTATCAAGGACCTGACATCGGGCGGTGTGCTTCATGCAATTGAGCTGTCTGGAACTGTCAAAGGGCTTGAGGCGGCTTACGCTTCGCTTCGCGCTGGCGGCACGGTAACGATTGCAGGCCTCACACCTGCCGATGCAACGTTTGAGATTTCGCCTTACATGATGGCAGCAAAAGAGTTTCGTTTACAGGGATGCTATATGGGAAGCTGCTCAGCCCCTGACGATATGCCAAAGTTTGTCGACTATTATCGTGAAGGTAAGTTGCCAGTCGATCAGCTTCGTACGGATGAATTGGGCCTTGATGGCATCAACGAAGGGTTCGAGCGCCTCGCCGACGGATCCGCCATACGGCAAATCCTGAAACCGCACGGGTGATCCCCTAAAAACATCTCTATCACGTCACCCTTGCGAAAGTGGGGAGCAGTTCTTTTTTACTGATGCCAAAGTTCCCGCTTTCGCGGGAATGACGCACATTTAAAAGACTAATGACAGTCAGGTGAGGGCAGTAATTCAAAGTGGCTCAGTGCGAGATTTAGCGAAAAATCACCGAAATCCTGAACCATACGCTGCGCCACGCCGTCCTCGCTATAATCGACTTCGATTTCGAATTCAGGGAATTCTTCGTTCGATAACAGCGAAAAATAAGCCAGTCGTACACGCCAAACAGGCAATTTATTATCGTTTGCTGTCAGCGCGGCCGGAAGAGGTTTCGCTTTGGCCTTTAAGGCGGGAACGTGGCGACTACCAACAGACTTCGCTGTATTATTGTGTACAACGTCACCATCAACAACCGTGCCCAGAATATACGCATTAACTTGATACGGGTTATTTAAACTTGCACCGTCAAAAAGCGTTTTTGGGAAGTGACGAACGCCTGTTTTTGCCTGAGCCAGCATTTGCATCAAATGATTTGCTGGAAATAATGTGCCGCTAGGGAGATCAACGGAAAAGCTCTCTTCATTGTCGAATTGCGCAGAGCCAATACCATCGGCCATACCTGCTTCACCTGTGAATAATTCTTGAAGAACGCCGTCTTGATTATGATCCACATCGAACGTGAATTGCTCTCCGTCATAACTCTCAAAGCTGCTAAACGACCATGTGGTTTCAATCATCCTGGTTTCGTCATCAGCATTGTAGCCAAGCTGCATCGAGACCCGTGACTCGACTTCCCAACCTTCACATAACGCCTCAAAGCGATAAAACATGGTGCCTGATGCACTACTGATGTTGGCGCTTTGTAACGCACGGCCCAAGTCCATTTGGTAAAGCGCACGATGAGATGTGAAGATGTCCTTAGATGCCGTCAAATCGTCAGCCATTGCAGGCGAAGCAACGCTTAATACTGCCAGCGTGAGCATACGAACTGATAATTTTGACAACGGGCCAATCATACTGGCCTCCCATGGTTTGACCGATATTCCTCGGTTCAGGCTTCAAGCTTACGCCTATAAACTCTATGCTGTCCAACCTAGCTCGAAAATCTAAACAGCGCGGTAATCTAAGTCACACCCGGCAAATATTGCCGAGCATAAACGCCCAAGACACACGTTAACCTTTGGCAAACCATTGTTATTCAACGCAGGTTAAAATGGCACGGTGCTTGCATTTCATACGCTAAATAATGGGAGCAAAGATGAATGCGGATTGATCAGCCGCCGTTACCAATTGATATTTCACGTTTGGCCGTTGGGCCGCCCCTTGACCAGCGCACCGACAAAGATGCGTCTGAGCAAAGCAATAGCCGTGCCCTCGTTGCGTACCGGGATCGCGATCTTATTGCCAAGGAAAATGCTGCCAAGACCAAGGAAGTCACTGAACCTGCACGTCTGCCACCACCAGTAGGTGGACCACAGGTCCCTGATGCGCGTTATATGTCGCCACGCGAAATGCAGGATTATAGCGAGAACTTGTACGCGGCAGGTGTTCTATCCTTTGAAGATTACGAGATTTTGGCTTTTCAGCCTGACCTGCATCCAGACTTTGGGCGAACCATCGGCGCGCTCACTGGTGAGGCCGCCGCTCCAGACCGCAAACGTGATTATATCGAACACTGGGGCAAGCGTTTGGATTTCACACAACGCTATTACCCGGTAAACTCAAACGAAGTTCGCCAGGCTCACCGAATACACGAAGCCCTTAAGGCGTTTCCAAGTCGCACAGACATTTTCGCATAAGCTCACATGGCGTATAAAAACTTTGCTACGCAGCTTAGTGTTCTGTTGGCAGGTCCGCGCTGGATATGGTATGAACCCCATCTAGATTTTTGATGTCGCCTTTATCTGATTTAGGTCGATTGAACATACAGAGTGGAATGAGCAGAAAGTTGGGACATACTGTAGCGATAGCGTCTGATCACGCCGGATTTAATCTGAAATCGCAACTTAAAGATGACCTCGTATCTGCGGGTCACACTGTTGTCGATCTTGGTGCACACAACTCAGACAGCGTTGATTATCCTGACTTTGGTTTTGCCATGGGCAATGCCATTGAATCCGGCGATGCAGAATTTGGTGTCCTTGTATGTGGATCAGGCATTGGTATTTCAATCGCCGCTAATAGAAATCCAGTCGTTCGCGCAGCCGTTGTCAGTAATAGCCTGACAGCAAAGCTTGCGCGCCAGCACAATGATGCGAACGTTATTTGCTTTGGTGAGCGTTTGATTGGCTCAGAAGTCGCGCTCGATGCCATGCAGGCGTTTCTTGAAACAGATTTTGAGGGCGGACGGCACGCACGACGTGTCGATATGCTCGCTGAACCTAAAAAATAGTATTAGTACCAAAGGGAATAGATTGACTATGTCCAATGCAAATTACCCCAGCGACTATCATCAGCGGTTCTTCAACGTGTCACTGCCAGAGCGTGATGCAGACTTGTTTAAGTCAATCACCGACGAACTTGCACGCCAGCAAGATCAGATCGAACTGATTGCCTCAGAAAACATCGTGTCTCGTGCAGTCATGGAAGCCCAGGGTGGCGTCATGACAAACAAATACGCTGAGGGATATCCAGGTCGCCGTTACTATGGTGGTTGTGAATTTGTCGATGTGGCAGAATCTTTAGCAATCGAACGCGCCAAAAAGCTTTTTGGCTGCTCATACGTTAACGTCCAGCCGCATTCTGGTGCACAGGCCAACGGCGCCGTATTCTTGGCGCTCCTAAAGCCTGGCGACACGATCCTAGGCATGTCTTTGGCTGCTGGTGGTCATTTGACGCACGGCGCACCGCCTGCGCAATCTGGCAAATGGTTCAATGCCATTCAGTTCGGCGTGAAGAAAGACGACCATTTGGTCGATTTCGAGCAAGTCGAAGCTTTGGCCAAAGAGCATCAGCCAAAGATCATCATCTGTGGCGGTTCCGCTTATCCACGTACCCTCGACTTCGCCCGGTTCCGCGCGATTGCCGATAGTGTTGGCGCTTACTTGATGGTCGATATGGCACACTTTGCAGGCCTTGTAGCATCAGGTGTTCATCCGTCACCACTGCCATACGCTGACGTTGTTACGACGACGACGCATAAGACACTTCGCGGTCCTCGCGGCGGAATGATCCTGTCGAATAACGAAGACTTGGGTAAAAAATTCAATTCAGCGGTATTCCCTGGCCTCCAAGGCGGCCCATTGATGCACGTCATTGCGGCTAAGGCCGTCGCCTTTGGCGAAGCACTAACGCCTGAGTTTGTCGACTATTCAAAAGCTGTCGCTGAGAATGCTAAGATTTTGGCGGCTACATTGATAGAGCGGGGACTTGATATCGTCTCTGGGGGTACTGATACCCACGTGATTTTGGTCGATCTGCGCCCTAAAGGCGTTAAGGGTAACGACGCGGAGGTCAGTCTCGAAAATGCAGGTATGACCTGCAACAAGAACGGCATTCCGTTCGATCCAGAAAAGCCAATGGTCACTTCCGGTGTGCGTTTAGGTACGCCAGCCGCCACCACACGAGGGTTTGGCGTCGAAGAATTTAGAAAAGTTGGGAACTTGATTGGTGATGTCTTGGAAGGCCTCGCAGAATCAAATGGCGATAACAGTGCAGCCGAAGCGGCAGCACGGACGGAAGTTAAGGCACTATGTCAACGCTTCCCAATTTATACGTACGTCTGATTAACGACCAATAATTAGGGGGAAATAAAACTATGCGGTGTCCATTTTGTGGAAACGAAGACTCTCAAGTCAAAGACTCACGCCCAACTGAAGACAATGCTGCGATCCGTCGTCGCCGGTTCTGCCCGGCATGTGGCGCGCGTTGGACAACCTTTGAGCGGGTTCAATTGCGTGAACTAACCGTTGTCAAAAAAGACGGCGAAAAATCACCATTTGATCGTGATAAACTGTCTCGCTCGCTGAATATCGCCCTGCGGAAACGCCCGGTTGGTGAAGACCGGATTGAGCGTATTGTAAATTCAATTCAGCGCCGACTAGAGACACTGGGCGAGTCAGAAATTCCGACCAAAGTCGTCGGCGAAATGGTCATGGAGAACCTCAAGGAACTCGATCAAGTTGCCTTTGTTCGCTTTGCATCTGTTTACAGGAACTTCCGCGAAGCCAAAGACTTCGAGGACTTTGTTGAAAACATAGGTGATGGCAACAACGACTAAATTCATGTTTGGATCCGATGACCGTGCGCACATGCGCGCGGCCTTGGCTCTTGCTGCTCGAGGTCTCGGACGTGTCGCCCCCAATCCTGCTGTTGGCTGCATCCTTGTTCGCGAAGATTTAGGTCAAAACGGCCTTGTTGTTGGGCGCGGCTGGACGAAACCCGGTGGGCGCCCCCATGCAGAAACAGAAGTCCTGGGACAAGCAGGCGGCCTTGCCCGTGGTGCACATGCGTATGTGACGCTAGAGCCCTGCAATCACCAGGGGCAGACAGGCCCTTGTAGCGACGCTTTGATTAACGCGGGCGTGAGCATCGTGACGATTGCCCTCAAAGACCCTGATCCGCGTGTTTCAGGAACAGGCTCACAACGTCTCGTCGACGCAGGTATTGAAGTCCGCACGGGGCTCTTGGGCGACGAAGCCCGTCACCTTAACGCTGGCTTCCTCTCGGTTATCGAACATGGTCGACCCTGGGTGACCCTCAAGACGGCAACGACCCTTGATGGTGCCATTGCAGCCCGGACAGGTGAAAGCAAATGGATCACGGGTGAAGCGGCACGTAATCGTGGACATCTTTACCGTGCTCAGAATGACGCTATTTTGACTGGCATCGGGACGGTTCGACAAGACGACCCTTCGCTCACATGCAGGATAGCTGGCCTCGAAGACCGTTCACCCATTCGCGTGATTGTGGACCCTCGGGCCGAAACGCCCTTGGATAGTCAGTTGATCAAAAGCATGGAGACCGTGCCGGTTTGGCTCATCGTTGGCGATGACGCGCCAGCAGAAAACATTCAAGCACTGCAGAATGTCGGCGCAAAGGTGATCATGTTTCCTCCCATAAGCGGCGGGCGGCTCGCGCCTCAAGATATCGTCAAAGCCTTGGCAGGCGAGGGCATAACACGTGTTTTGCTGGAAACCGGTAGCGCGTTGTCTGGGTCATTTATGTCTGATGATCTGGTCGATGAATTGGCCTGGTTCCGCGCCCCCAGCGTCATGGGCGGTGACAGCTTGCCAGCGATCGCGCCGATGGCCGTGAACACGCCTGATAATGCCCCTAGGTTTCAATATTTAGAGACGATTCCCCTTGATGGAGACCGACTAGAGCGCTACCTCCGCATCAGTGATAAAGGATAGGCCCATGTTTACAGGCATCATTACGGATATCGGGAGCGTCAAAGCCATCTCAGGCGAAGGGGATGTGCGTTTTGATATTAATACTGCATTTGTCATGGATGATGTGGCCATTGGGGCGTCCATTGCTTGTGCTGGTGTGTGTTTGACGGTGATCGAGAAGGACGAAGGCTGGTTCGCCGTTCAGGCTTCTGATGAAACGTTGCAAAAGACAACATTGGGAGACTGGCAAGCCGACACCAAAATCAATCTGGAACGCGCCCTAAAGCTTGGAGACGAGCTCGGCGGGCATATTGTCAGTGGCCATGTCGACGGTGTTGCGCATGTTGTTAGTACGCAGGCCATTGGTGATTCCATGAAGATCGATTTTGAAGCGCCACGTGATCTCGCAGCATTTATCGCTCAAAAAGGCTCAGCGACCATTGATGGGGTATCTTTGACCGTCAATGACGTCGATGACTGCCTGTTCTCGGTCAATATCATTCCGCATACACAGTCCGAGACCACCCTTGGTCAATTAATCAAAGGTGATCGTGTAAATCTGGAAATAGACGTTCTTGCGCGCTATGTTGCTCGCCTGAATTCAATGAATGGATAATCTTTTGTCATCACCTGAAACTGAAAAATTCCTGTCGCCCATTGAATACATTATCGAAGATGCGCGTAACGGTCGCATGTTCATATTGGTTGATGATGAAGAGCGTGAGAACGAAGGTGACCTTATCATTCCAGCGCAAATGGCAACGCCGGATGTGATTAACTTCATGGCAAAATTTGGCCGTGGTCTTATATGTCTGGCGCTGACATCTGAACGCGTGAACGAGCTGGAATTACCAGCCATGTCCAGGCGCAATGGTTCTCGTCACCAGACAGCCTTTACTGTTTCCATCGAAGCCCGCGAAGGCGTTACCACGGGCATTTCAGCATCAGACCGGGCGCGAACTATCGCGGTCGCGATCGATCCAACAAAGAAAGCTGCAGACATTGCATCTCCGGGGCATGTATTTCCGCTCGAAGCACGGGACGGCGGCTCATTAGTGCGGGCAGGGCACACAGAAGCAGCTGTTGATGTCTCGCGTCTTGCCGGCTTGAACCCGTCTGGTGTGATTTGCGAAATCATGAACGAGGACGGGACCATGTCGCGTCTGCCGGATCTCATTAAGTTTGCCGAGCATCATAAGCTCAAGATTGGCACGATTGCAGACCTCATTGCCTATCGCTTGCGGAACGACCGGGTTGTTGAGAAATCCGCTGAAATGTATTTCCAGAGCCGCTTTGGCGGCGCATGGAAAATGTGCGTTTACGTCAACAAAGTCGCATACGCCGAGCATATCGCGCTTATCAAAGGTGATTTAAGCGGTGATGCACCCGTCATGGTGCGGATGCATGCGCTTGATGTGTTAGATGATGTGCTGGGTGACGTAACCAGTGGCAAAAGCGGCGATCTACAACAAGCGATGCGCATGATCGACGAAGCTGGCAGAGGCGCTGTGGTCTTAATCCGAGAGCCTTATCCTCGCGCACTCTCAGATCATGTAAAAATGCGACTGGGCGAGCCACCAGAAGGCCAACATGAACTCAGGGACTATGGTGTTGGGGCACAAATTCTGCTTGATCTGGGCATCCAGGACCTGATTTTGCTCTCGAACACCCAGCGCACCATCGTAAGCATTGATGGCTACGATCTAAATGTGGTCAGTCAGCAACCTATTCCACCTGTAAAAAGCTGATAATTTGCGTATAGTCTTATCAATATTGCTCTAGCTAAGGCGGGATCCGTCAGGAAATATCATGGTACAAACATCTAACTCTAAAACCATTCTGGTTGTCGAGGCACGCTACTATGACAAGGTATCGGACGATATGGTCGCCGGTGCGACACCGCTGTTCGAAGAAACTGGCTTTGCGATAGAACGACTGCCTGTAACGGGTGTCTTTGAAGTGCCTGCTGCTTGTGAAATGGCAGTGCAGGCAGGTCTTAGGGACCCACATCGCAAGTACGCCGGAGTTATGGCGCTTGGCTGCGTGATCCGTGGTGAAACCAATCATTATGATCATATTTGCCGTGAAGCTAGCCGTGCACTCATGGAGATTACGGTCGATCACTGCTTTCCGCTTGGGTTCGCGATCTTAACGTGTGAGAACATGCAGCAAGCGGAAGTACGCGCTGATCCCAAACAGAAGAACAAGGGAGCAGAAGCTGCGCGTGCTGTGCTTCGTATGATTGAACTTCGACGCCACTTTCAAGGACGTGATAATGCCTAAGGAATATGATCCGAGACCAGCTGCAACAAGGCTTGCAGCCGTTCAGGCTGTCTACGAACTTGATATGATGGAAGCCGACGTGGATGACGTTCTGGCGTCATTTTCTGCTGAGCGTTGGCTTAAAGCAGACGACGAGAGTGATCAGGAAATGGCACGTCCAAAACCTGAGTTGCTTAAAGACCTGGTTCGGGGTGTCTCATTACATAGCGCGCAAATTGATGCCGCACTATCACCCGAAATGATCCAGAACCGCGACGTAGATGCTATGGAAACTGTGCTTCGCGCAATCCTCAAAACCGCAACATTTGAGCTTTTAGAACGTAAAAACGTACCGTCACGGACATTGTTAATGGCCTACGTGGCTGTTGCAGATGCTTTCTTTGATACAGACGGAACACAATCCAAACTCATCTCAGGTATTCTGAATGCGGTCGCGCGTCGCGTACGCCCAGAAGAATTTACCGCTGCACAAGAGGCAAATGGGTGAGCACCGACGACGCTGCCGATGAATTCGAGATCATTCGACACTACTTTGCGCCACTTGCCGCAAATGCCCCAGGCGCCTTCAATCTTCAAGACGACGCCGCAACAATAACGCCCAATCCAGGTTTTGAGATTGTTATCACCACCGACGCAATCGTCGCGGGGGTACATTTCCTGGAAGACGAAAGCCCACGCAATATTGCCGCGAAACTATGCGGCAGTAATTTGTCGGACCTTGCTGCGATGGGGGCTAAGCCGATTGGCTTCACATTGGCTTGTGCGTGGCCCAAAGGAACATCACTAGACACGATTGCTGCATTTGCCGCGGGTTTGCGTGAATGGGTTGATGGTTTTGATTTTCCGCTGCTTGGTGGTGATACGGTATCAACGCCGGGGCCTGCGACTTTCTCGTTAACGGCAATTGGCGAAGTCGCCACCGGACAATGCTTGCGCCGGAACGGTGCCAGACCAGGTGACAAGATATTCGTGACAGGCACGATTGGCGACGGCGTACTGGGATTGCTGGCAGCACAAGGCAAACTCAATGTCATAGATGCAGATCATTGCGCCTTTCTCGAAGATCGCTTCCGTCGTCCAAACCCACGTGTGAGCGCTGGACAAGCACTCGTTGGACAAGCCCATGCATGCCTCGATATCTCGGACGGCCTTGTGCAGGATTTATCCCACATGGCAGACGCATCAGGCGTATCTATAAGATTAGATGCCGCGTCCGTACCGCTTTCGCCAGCAGCTCAAGTCGCGCTGAATACAAACCCACAGCTTCTGTCCACCATTCTATCGGGCGGTGATGATTATGAGCTCCTGATCAGTGCAGCAAAGATGCCGACCAGCCTGGATGTACTGATGACAGAAATCGGCACCGTTGTGGCAGGCCCCGCATCCGTCTTTACCCAAGGTAAGGACGGAGAAGAAATCCCACTTGCAAACACTGGCTACAATCACTTCAAATAAGATGATTGCAATACGCGCGAAAGGTTGAGCAGAGTAAGGCGAAGTTGCCGCGAATCTATCGCGTAACCCGCAGATAATTGCAGCATTCAAAAACTGGTCCGGAAGTAATACGAATGAAAAAACTCTTCATGATCTTTGCGCTGGTGCTTCTTGTTTGTGGCGCGACTTTAGGTGCAATGAAATGGTTTGGACTTGGCCCATTCGAGCAACCTGAAATGGCGAAAACCGAAGAAGGACCGCCTGAGATCAAAGCGCCCGACGCATTATTCATCGATATGGCTCCTGTCATGATCAACGTGATGCAATCAGGCTCAATCGTAACGACTATTCAGCTTGAACTGAAAATTGAGACGGCTGGCCGGGATAATATCATTAAAATCAAGAGGATGCTGCTTATATATAGGGATGCATTCGTTAAAGATTTACATTCATTTGTGCCGCGGATGCTGTCTGAATTAGATCGCCTGGACCTGCCGACCCTTAAACAACGCATGCAGCTTGTTGCCGACAAAGTTGCGGGCGAGACGGGTATCGTTCGTGGCGTACTTATTCAATCAATTTTAGATACACCACAATAAAACGACGGTTCCTAAGCAATTGGTTACGCAAGCTTTTAGATCCTTTAACTCGCTAAGAGCTGACATCTAAAACCGCGTGTTGCTTTATCGGGGTGATTCTGGCATTTTCCCCGCGCTTTTTATACTGGTCGTCAATTTAATAAAAAACTGCCAGTTGACCGGCGGGCCTTCGACACGGTGTCGACGCGTTAACGTCCGGTCTTTATTTGTCGGGGGAAAAGAATGTCTTCTGTTTATATGTTAATTTTAGGATGCGGCGTCGTCGCATTACTTTATGGCGCATGGGCTGTCCGCTCAGTGCTCGCTGCACCTACTGGTAACGAGCGTATGCAAGAAATTGCTGCTGCTATTCAAGAAGGTGCAGCTGCCTACTTGAACCGCCAGTACACAGCGATTGCAATTGTTGGTGTCGTGATCTGCATCCTGCTGGGTGTTATGCTTGGTATGTATGTTGCCATTGGCTTCATTATTGGTTCCGTACTTTCTGGTCTTGCAGGCTATATCGGCATGAACGTTTCCGTTCGTGCTAACGTCCGTACAACAGAAGCTGCACGTAGCGTTGGTTTAGCCGGTGGCTTGGACGTCGCGTTCAAATCAGGTGCTGTAACAGGTATGCTTGTTGTTGGCTTGGCGCTTCTTGGCGTTGCAGGTTACTACATCTTCCTGCGCGGCGTGATTGATCCAACGACAACAGAAGGTATGCGACACATCCTCGAAGCACTCGTTGCTTTAGGCTTCGGCGCTTCCCTGATTTCAATCTTTGCCCGTCTTGGCGGTGGCATCTTTACTAAAGGCGCAGACGTTGGTTCTGACCTTGTTGGTAAGATCGAAGCCGGCATCCCGGAAGATGACCCACGTAACGCTGGTGTTATCGCTGATAACGTTGGTGACAACGTTGGTGACTGCGCCGGTATGGCTGCTGACTTGTTCGAAACCTACGCGGTGACGGTTGTTGGCACGATGCTTTTAGGTGCGATCTTCTTCACAGGCGCTGCTCAAGAAACAATGATGCTGTTACCACTTCTTATTGGTGCTGTATGTATTTTGGGTTCAGTGGCTGCGACTTGGTTCGTTAAGCTTGGCGCAAACAACTCTATCATGGGTGCGTTGTATAAAGGCTTCATCGCCAGTGCAGTGATTTCTGCGATCTTAATTGGTGGTGTGATTTCTCAGTACATCGGTTGGGACACAGTTTACGCGTCTTCAACAGGCGACATCAATGGTACACAATTGTACATTTGTGCGATTGTTGGCCTTGTTGTGACAGGTCTTATCATCTGGATTACTGAATACTACACAGGTACAGAATACCGTCCTGTAAAAAGCGTTGCTAAAGCCTCAGAGACTGGCCACGGCACTAACGTTATTCAGGGTCTTGCAGTATCCATGGAAGCTACAGCGCTTCCAGTTCTCGTGATCTGCGCTGGTATCCTGATCTCGTATCTCCAAGCGGGTCTGTTCGGTATCTCGATGGCAGCTACAACAATGTTGGCTTTGGCCGGTATGGTTGTTGCACTCGACGCTTTCGGTCCTGTGACTGATAACGCTGGTGGTATTGCCGAGATGGCTGACTTGCCTGAAGATGTTCGTAAAACAACGGACGCTTTGGACGCTGTTGGTAACACAACAAAGGCTGTCACTAAGGGTTATGCTATTGGTTCAGCTGGCTTGGCTGCGTTGGTTCTGTTTGGTGCTTATATCGAAGATCTCAAGCACTACTTCCCAGATATAGACGTCACCTTCAGCCTACAAGACCCATACGTTGTGATTGGTCTGTTTGTTGGTGGTATGTTGCCTTATCTCTTTGGTTCCATGGGTATGATGGCCGTTGGCCGTGCAGGGGGCGCGATTGTTGTTGAAGTTCGCCGCCAGTTCCGCGAAATCCCTGGTATCATGGAAGGCACCGGCAAGCCAGAATATGGCAAATGCGTCGATATTCTGACAAAGGCTGCGATTAAGGAAATGATTCTTCCTTCAATGCTGCCATTGTTCGCACCGGTTGTTATGTATTTCGTTGTCAACGCGATCTCTGGTCAAGTTGCTGCGTTCTCAGCTCTGGGCGCGATGCTCATGGGTACCATCGTTACGGGTCTGTTCGTGGCATTGTCCATGACTGCAGGCGGTGGCGCTTGGGATAACGCTAAGAAGTACATCGAAGATGGCAATTGCGGTGGTAAGGGTTCAGACGCTCACCACGCAGCAATCACAGGTGATACCGTTGGTGATCCATATAAGGACACTGCGGGCCCTGCGATTAACCCAATGATCAAGATCATCAACATTGTTGCGATCCTGATGTTGGCAATGCTTGCCTAATCGAAGACGATATTAACGGAAAAGGCCCCGGAGAAATCCGGGGCCTTTTTTGTATCTAATGCTTGAGTTTTGGGGTGTGCTTAGCGGCTGAGCATCATCCGGCCATAGTGGACACAGAACAGCCCGAATGCCCCGCACCACGTGACAGAAGAAGTTATCAGCAGGGTATGGTAATCAAGCGTCGTCAAAGGCGCTAAGACGCGTGTCAGGGCCGCAACAAAGATAAGTATGTAAATAACCGCCGTCACTTTGTCAGCGGTCAAGCCACGGCCAGAATGCCCCAACGTCACACGTGTCATTACAGCCAGGATCATATCGGCAATCGCACCTGCCGTAAGAGCATGAATACCTGCGCTGGCCAGTATCGTTTCAACAAAATACGTCGCGCCGATAAGTATCAACCCTATGGGGAGCCATAGGTATCCAAGATGCAAGCTCCAAACTAAGGGCTCGCTTAAGGTTCGAAGTCCTTGCCACCTGCCAAGTCGCAACACATTCACAATACCGGCACAGATCAGCGCAATGGCTGTCCAGGCATGGTCAGGGAAGACAATCCAGGCCACCAATGCACCAACAGTTATCACCATCGCGCTAACGTCAAACTTACCAAACGGCTGTGGCAATTCAGCTGATTTCTGCTTTGAAAGCCAATTGCGTGTGAAACTCGGGATGACCCTGCCACCAATGAGCGTGATGAGGCTTAAATCGCCATCAGGTAGCTCATACCATCGGTCTCGACATACCCAAGGGCTTCAAGGTGACTAAAGATATTTGCCGTTGCGAGAAGGCCCAGAACGACGGTAATGGGGAGGTTTAGCCAATTTCTTCCTGCGATAATCTCTCGCAACAGCACACCAAGCAGAACAAATAGGAATGACGTATCAATAACGGCGATCACCTCGGCAGAGGCAATTGACTCTAAATACATCACGATCCGTCCGGCAAGCTACAACGAGAACAGGCCAATCAAAGGCCAGCCTTGCAGGGGCATGCGTCCAGTCCAGTTCGGTATGGCCATTAAAAGAAAGCCCGCAATGGCGGCGCTGGCCATGCCAAAGACCATCTCATGGGCATGCCAGTCAACGGGATCAAAATTCGAACAAATATCGATGTAGCCGAGTAGGGATATCACCCAATTCATGACGAGGACGAGGGCACTGAGACCCGCTGCAAGAAAAAAAGGCCTGAACCCTTGCTTAAACAAGGCATCACATTCCCACGCTTTATAGCGCGGGACACCATCATTTAAAACAGAGCAATAGAGAGCCGGGTGAAATTTTAGTTATTCTGACCAATTTTACCAAAGCGATTAAGGTTACCCATTAACTGCTCGATAACCGTCAAATTTTTGCCAACTGTGGGCGTTGTCCGCTCGACAGGTTCGATATCCCGTGCAACGTCCAATCTATGAGACTGGATATCTTTGACAATGCCTTTGTCATCAAAGGTAACAACCAGAACGCTGCGTTCGTTCACTTTAGGTTCGAAGAAAGCAACCGCTTCAGTGGTCTCACCAATGTACATCCATGTCTCTTCACCAAACATATTGATGCTTGATGGTGAGCCCAAACGACGCTCCACATCTGATTTGTGACTTTCTTGCGGCACTATAGAAGCAATCGCATCAATATCAGGCATAACGCCCCGTTGCGCGACCTTTGGTGAACAGGCACCAAGTGCTAAAACGCAAACAATTAACGCGATAGATAGAAAAGGCCTTGTTATCAAGGGTCCCAACATCCTACATCTTGCTCCTATGGCGGTGAAATGACACACCTGACCAGTTAAATAGGGTCGTTGGACAGTGCCGCCAAGGTTTAATTTTGTCAATGGATGCAGGAATAGCCAGAGCCGTGTTTTCACTCCGTTCAATATTCACAAACAGCGCAGAAACTGAACTCGCACACACATTGTATGCTGAGACCATCCTCGCAGCCCGGCGGCCCTTGTTTTTCAACGCTGGTGGCGTGCCGGATACGGCAGAGGGCCGGTTTGAGATGATCGCCCTGACCGCATTCCTCGTTCTGCATCGCCTCAAGAAAATCGAAGGCACGAATGAGCTGTCTCAAAAATACTTTGATGTCATGTTTGATGACTTGGATTCTAATCTCCGGGAACTCGGTGTCGGCGATATCAGCGTTGGCAAAAAAATCAAAAAACTCGCTGAGAGCTTTTATGGCCGTATCAAAGCCTATGAGGGCGGTCTAGAGGCTGACGGAAACGATATTCTGACAGCGGCATTGATACGAAATGTATATAGACATACGAATATTTCTCCCGAAACGGCGGCAATGCTCTCGGTATATGTCCGCGATGAAGCCGCAAACTTGGATGACCAATCAGACCCGGCTTTCCTCGATGGAAACATAAAGTTCACGGACCCATCGAAGGCATTCGGAGCGTCATCATGATGGACATTGAACCGGAATTATCACGAACCGTTAAAGCCGAAGACATTCCCAAAAAAGGGCGCATGGTTCTATTGCGACCAAATGACGATGAACTTAAGGCGATCGCAAAACGTCTGGAGCTGGTCACGTTGAGCATGTTCGATGGCGAGATAAAAGTGCAACCTGAGCCCGGCAGAGAGATTTCCGTACGCGGAATGATTCGCGCAGGATTCACACAAAACTGCGTAATTTCAGGCGATTTAGTCGCTACAGAGGTCGAATTTGAACTTTTTCGCATGTTTGCAGAGGATGCGGATCCTTTTGATGGCTTAGGCCGTGACGAAGAAGATGTCATTGACCCGAATGTCGACGATGCCGACCCCATAATTGACGGTCATATTGACGTTGGTGAAGCTTCTGTCGAAGAGTTGGCTCTGAGAATCCCGCCGTATCCCAAGGCAGAAGGCGTGAATTTTGATGAATCAACCTTCACAAATGACCCAAAAGACGAGAAAGAAAACCCATTTTCAGTGTTGGAATCATTAAAAAATAAAATGAATTCAGATAATTAGCGGTTTTTTTGCTGATTCTATAATAATTGAGATATTTGCCTCACATACCTTGCAGCAGGCGAACAAATCATCTAATAAAGCGCTCGTTTGGTTGCGAGCGAAATAATAAGGATTGAGAATATGGCCGTTCCAAAGAAGAAGATATCTAAATCGAAGCGCAACATGCGTCGCTCACATCATGCACTTGTAGCGTCCAATCTCGTCGAATGCTCTAATTGTGGCGAACTCGGTCGCCCACACCACGTCTGCTCTTCATGTGGTAACTATAGTGGCCGCGAAGTTGCTGCTGTAGAAGAACTCGCCTAACTGCTTTTTAAGTGGGCTGCGAGGCCCCTATGATGCGGACTGGGGAAAGATTAATCCTCATTATGTTCGTTTGCGGGAATAGGCATTGATTACACGTCTGACTTTATCAATCGATGCTATGGGCGGGGATAATGCACCTGCCATGGTTATCGACGGTGTCGATACAGCGGCAAAGCAAAATCCAAATCTAAGGTTTTTGCTTTTCGGTGATGAGGCACAGCTGTCTGAACTTTTAACAGCACATCCCTCAGCTGCGGCTGCGAGTGAAATCCGACATACAACAGATGTTATCGGCAGCGGCGATAAGCCAGCTGTAGCCTTGCGATCAGGCCGTCAATCCAGCATGCGCCTTGCGATCAATGCCGTGAGCGATGGTGAAGCGGATGCTGTTGTATCTGCTGGAAACACTGGCGCACTCATGGCGATGGCAAAATTTGTCCTAAAGACACTTCCAGGTATTGATCGTCCAGCGATCGCGACATCGTTCCCTACGATGAAGGGCCAGACCGTCATCCTTGATCTGGGTGCAAACATAGAATGCGGCGCGGATAACCTTTTGCAGTTCGCTGTCATGGGTGAAGTGTTTGCACGAAACGTTCTTGGCCGCGCAAACCCGTCTGTTGGGCTTTTGAACGTTGGTGCTGAAGATTTAAAAGGCAATCAGGAAGTGCGTGATGCGGCGGAACTCCTCCAGCAAACACACCTACCTATACATTTCCACGGGTTCGTAGAAGGCGATGATATTGCCAAAGGAACTGTAGACGTCGTTGTCACTGACGGTTTCACTGGTAATGTTGCGCTAAAAACAGCCGAGGGCATGGCGGGCATGTTCGGCTTCTTCCTTCATGATGCGCTTACATCGTCAATATTTGGCAAGATTGGCGCCATGATTGCGCGCCCAGCACTCCTTAAATTTAAAGAAAAATTCGATCCGCGGCTCTATAACGGTGCAATGTTCGTTGGCCTCAACGGGATTTGTGTCAAAAGCCATGGCGGTACTGACGGGTATGGGTTTGCCAACGCCATTGGCGTTGCCATTAATCTTGTCAAAAACAACTTCAATGACGGCATTAAAGAAGACTGTGCGCAGTTACTCGCAGACCGTGATGCATCCAAGAAGGCTGCTGCAGAAGCTGAAGAGGCTGAAGCCTCGGCTAAGGCTGCTGACGACAACGCCAAAGACCCGGAAGCACAAACGACCTCATGATACGTTCAGAAATTCTTGGTTGCGGGTCCTATCTGCCCGAACGTTGTGTGACGAATGACGAATTGGCCAAAACTGTCGATACGTCTGATGAATGGATCCGCTCTCGCAGCGGTATCGCACAACGTCATTTTGCTGCTGAAGGTGAATACACATCAGACCTGGCATACGCCGCAGCGACGCGCGCACTTGAACATGCCGGTGTCGATGTATCAGAACTCGATTTGATCATTTGCGCGACCGCGACACCGGACAATACATTTCCGTCGACGGCGACCAAAGTGCAGCAGAAACTTGGCATGACCAAAGGTGCTGCGTTCGATGTGCAAGCCGTTTGCTCAGGATTTGTTTATGGTCTCGCAGTTGCCGATAACTTCATTAAATGCGGTCAGGCAAAAACAGTTTTGCTGATTGGCGCTGAGACATTCTCGCGCATCCTCGACTGGACGGACCGCTCGACATGCGTTTTATTCGGCGATGGTGCTGGTGCAATTGTTATGCGCGCCATGGAAGAACAGCCAGAAGTGCCTGGCAACGGCGCTGGACATAATTCAGGCCGAGGTGTGCTTTCAACGCATATCCATTCGGATGGATCACACTACGATATGCTTTACGTTGATGGCGGGCCGTCTACAACACGGACGGTCGGGCATCTGCGTATGAATGGCCGTGAAGTGTTTCGTCATGCGGTCACGAACCTCGCATCGATTGTTGATGAAGCCCTTGATGCAAATGGCCTTGAGCGCTCGGATTTAGACTGGCTTGTGCCACATCAGGCAAATAAACGGATCATTGATTCCACGGCGCGCAAGTTAGGCATGAACGCTGACAACGTGGTGCTCACCGTTGAAAAACATGCCAATACATCTGCAGCTTCTATCCCGTTGGCACTTGATAGTGCGGTCAAAGATGGTCGCATCAAGCGTGGCGATCTCATTTTACTTGAGGCCATGGGTGGTGGATTGACATGGGGTGCAGGCCTCGTTCGCTGGTAATCAATTTTTTCGACGCTCTATTCAAATAAAAATAGTTATATAACCTCCATCCCTTTGATATTGACGGATTTCCTCCTTATCGATAGGCTCACGCATCATATAACAAGGGGGAGGCTGCGCTACTATGCCGGGCAAGACAATTACTCGTGCTGATCTTGGCGAAGCCGTTTATCAAGAAATTGGTTTATCACGTAACGAGTCCGCTGATCTTTTAGAAAGCGTTCTTGAATACATGTCCGACGCATTGATTAAAGGCGAGACTGTTAAGGTATCGTCATTCGGTAGCTTTTCGGTTCGTGAAAAGGGTCAACGGATTGGACGTAACCCAAAGACAGGCGAAGAAGTGCCTATCTTACCGCGTAAGGTTTTGGTGTTTCGTCCGTCTCAAGTTCTCAAGAGCCGTATTAACGAAATCCGTAAACCAAGTGAAACGTCTGACTCATAAGCAGGTGACGTGATGAAGGACGAAACCTCAAACGACAGTGGCTCAGACAAGCCAACTAAATCAGCAACTGCATTCCGAACAATAAGTGAAGTGGCGAAGGAACTCGACCTTCCGCAACACGTGCTGCGCTTTTGGGAAACCAAGTTCCCGCAAGTTCGTCCGATGAAGCGAGGCGGGGATCGACGTTATTACCGGCCTGAAGACATGCATCTGCTCAAGCGCATCCGTGATCTTTTGTACGTCGATGGCTACACCATTAAAGGCGTGCAGAAATTACTCCGCCAAAGTGGCAGCGTGAAAAACTTCGTCAACGATACCGAGACACCTATACCACTGGGCGAGGGGACATCGGGCACCAATCCTGTTGAGCCCCACTTAACGGCTGAAACAGCTGATGAGCAAGCACCTCAGGCATCAAGCGATGCCTTCCAACGTGAAATTTCTGAGATCGTCGCAGACCTTAAAGGCCTCCGCGAGCAGCTTTTACAAAGCTCTTCTTAGAAACATAAATTCAAACCGATATGAGATGTGTTTTTGTTGTACGCCGCGCTGTCGGAGACTATAGTCCCGTCCGCGTCGCGCCCTCAAGAATATAGCGACGCATTCCGGTCGGGGAGTAGCTCAGCCTGGTAGAGCGCTGTGCTGGGGGCGCAGAGGTCGCAGGTTCGAATCCTGTCTTCCCGACCAATTTTCCTTTTCAATTTCACCCCCTTGACCTGCCAGTTGGTGGCAGGCTTACCGTCTGTGAATGATAAAGATATCGATCGCAATGTTAGTGGTTGTCGCTCTTATGGCGGCGGGGCAAAGCCATGCCTTTATGGCGATGGATCATATGCCAAACCCATCAAGCCATCATGACATGATGATGGCCGTCGATATGGACGATGCGTCATCGTGCGAAGGGGTGTGCCTTACACCTGAAAAGAATTTTTGCTGCGGCGAAGCCACATCACATTGTGCAACTGCCTTTGTCAGTCCCGATATGGCCCTCAAAGTTCATGATTTAAATTCATCCGCGTTAAAGCTCGGCAGTGGCGTTGCCCAACTGCAGGCGCGCACAGCATCATTTGAGCCACCCCCACCGAAATCCTGACACCGTTACTTATTGATTATCGTGTTGGACCGCTAGACGTGGCCCATCACATCCCAATTTTCAACGTCAGGATTATACTTATGAACTATGATACAAAGTCGATTGTCATCTCAACGATCGCAGCCGTCGCACTCTTCATCACCCCACTTGAAGCATTTGCAGCCGGGTCTCACGGCCATGGCCACGCCAGTAAAACAGGTGAAGCCGGGAGTGCCTCAGATGTAACCAGTACTATTCACATCACGATGGGCGATAATTTCTACGAACCTTTGGGTATCACCGTGAAAGAGGGCGAAACAGTTCGGTTTATCGTAAAAAACACCGGGGAATTTGTTCACGAATTCAATATTGCGACGAGTGAGATGCATCGCGCGCATGCACCTGAAATGATGATGATGGTTGAACATGGTGTCCTTGAGCCCGACCGCATCAACTGGGATGCCGCTAAAAAGATGCAGGCATCCATGGGGCATGGCATGCATGACGAGCCTAACAGCGTTCTGCTTGAGCCTGGAAAAACGGGCGAGATCATCTGGACATTTTCCAACCGCGCCAAGCTTGAATTCGCCTGCAACATTCCGGGTCATTACGAGTCCGGCATGGTTGGCAATATCAAGCTAGAGCATTGATACGCGCTACGCAGCGCGTATCGCTCGTTCATTTAAATTCCAAGGAAATAGACATGTCTTATTCAAGAGTTTGCTCTGGGATCGTTACTGGTCTCGTCATATCAATGCTCTCAATTTCTTCTCTTCAGGCAGGTGAGTACAATCTTACTGTCGACCCTGTGACGATAGATACGGGGAGCTTCACGCGCACGGGGGTCGGGTACAACGGTGCGTCGCCCGGACCTGTGCTCCGCTTCAAGGAAGGAGAAGATGTCACCATCAACGTCACCAACAACCTGTCTGAATCAACATCAATCCATTGGCACGGATTGATCCTGCCCTACCAACAAGATGGCGTACCAGGTATCAGCTTCGACGGGATCGCCCCAGGCGAGACGTTTACATACAATTTTCCGATCGTACAAAGCGGGACGTATTGGTTCCATAGTCACACCAAGTTCCAAGAACCAGACGGCGCTTACGGTGCCATCATTATTGATTCAAAAGGACGCGAGCCCTATCGATATGACCGGGAGTATGTTGTTCAGTTAACAGACGCACATCCACACGCGGGTCATCGCATCATGCGTAATCTCAAAATGATGCCGGACTATTACAATCGCCAACAACGGACGATTTCTGATTTCTTCAAGGATTCCGAGAAAATGGGATTTGAAGCCGCACTCAGAGATCGCCTTGATTGGGGGGACATGCGCATGCTCCCCAATGACATAGAAGACGTTCAGGGCTTTACCCCGTTGATGAACGGCAAGTCTTCGTCACAGAACTGGACGGGCATTTTCAAGCCCGGCGAACGTGTTCGGCTACGGTTCATCAATTCGTCGGCAATGACATACTTCGATATCCGGATACCAGGCCTTAAAATGACTGTGGTCCAAGCCGACGGAAACAATGTACAGCCTGTTCCTGTAGACGAATTTAGGATTGCTGTGGCTGAAACCTATGATGTGATCGTTCACCCTGAAGAAGACAAAGCCTATACCGTATTCGCTGAGTCGATGGGGCGTACAGCGTCCGTTCGGGGCACGCTCGCGACCAAGGATGGCATGACCGCAGATGTGCCTGAGCTGCGCGAAGACCCGGTTCTGACGATGGCTGATATGGGCATGGCACATGGCGATATGGCCGGGATGGATCATAGTCAGATGGGCCATGCAATGCCTGCTGAAATGGACCATAGCAAAATGGGTCATGGCGCGATGCCAGCCCCAAGCCACAAAATGCCTGATGGAGCCATGATGTCAGGCGATGCTCACGCTGGTCATAAAATGCCTGCAGGGATGGACCACAGCAAAATGGGCGATGGCGCAATGATGGCTGATAAGTCTGATCCATTCTATGCGCCCGGAAGCGGTCTAATGCCGGCGGCGGCAAACGGTGGCAAGTTCCTGTCATACGATGATCTGAAAGCGCAAAAACCTTTGTATCCGGACCGTGAGGCAACACGTGAAATCGAGCTACGCCTGACCGGGAATATGGAGCGCTATATCTGGTCATTGAATGGCATCAAGTTTAGCGAAGCAGAGCCAATCCGCCTGCAATACGGCGAACGTGTGCGCTTCAAGTTCGTCAATGAAACGATGATGACACACCCCATGCACCTGCACGGCATGTGGTCGATCCTAGATACTGGAAAGGGGAAATGGGACCCCGTTAAGCATGTCGTAAGCGTGTCACCTGGCACCACTGCGTATATGGAAACCGAGGTCGATGCCCCGGGCCAATGGGCATTCCATTGCCATCTATCTTACCACGCCGACAGCGGCATGTTCCGCAAAGTCATTGTTGAAGGCGGACCAAAAGCAAAAGCCGCATCCAATAATATGATGCAGGGAGGTTAAGCATGAAACGCTTTATCAATACGCTGACAGCCATTGCAGTCAGTTTCATCATCTTGCCCGCAGCGCACGCGGAACAATTGATCTACGGCGTTCAGATCGAACAACTTGAACACCGTTACAGTGATAATCAATCCAACGTGTTGGCATGGGATGGTGACGCCCTGATCGGAACTGACGAGCTAAAGTTCGTCCTTCGAAGCGAAGGGGAATTCGAAACCAAAACAGACACACTTGAATCCATGGAGACTCAAGCGCGCCTGCAAAAACCAATCTCGACATTCTTCGATGCCGTTGCAGGGGTCCGTGTCGATACGCCCGATGGTCCCGACCGGGTCCATGGTGTTTTGGGCGTTCACGGGTTGGCACCCCAATGGTTTGAAATTGATGCTGATCTGTTTATATCCAAAAATCCTTCGTTCAGATTCGAAGCCGAGTACGAGGCCCTGATCACCAATTACTGGTTTCTGACACCAAGCATAGAATTCGATCTTCCATTCGCTGATGATCGTGACATCGGTATTGGTGCATGGGGGCCAAAGTTGGAAATCGGTGCCAGGCTCAGTTATGACCTGATCGATCGCGCCGTATCGCCATATGTCGGCGTACATTACGAACGGGTATTTGGTGAAACAAATGACCTGAAGGAAGCTGAAGGCGAAGAGGGCGATGGGCTCTATTTCGTTGCAGGCTTAAAACTCATGTTTTAACGCAAAGAGAAAAGCCGGACCACGAGGGTCCGGCCAGAGTTTGTGCTCTTGAGGGAAGGGAAGGATTCCGTATAGAAATCCATCCTTACAAGAAGGACTATGGCAGACGTATTTCACACTGAAAGTGATACACGTCACAGTTCGTGGATTTTTCTAAAAATTACGGAAAATACTAAGAACCGAGTAGATGCACTGGTGGGCCATCGTCGTTGTCGCGTTGGCCGCACTTGTCATGAAGTTCATTGATAAGGGCCGGAACATCCTCAAGAGCCGTGCCCAGAATGAAGCGTCCAGCAGGGGCAAAGCGAATTGTTGGCCCCTTTGTACACTGCCCAAGGCAGATGATACGCTCAACCTTGATGTCGATGCCGCGATCTTCGACGCCGCGTTCAATCGCGTCAGCAATTTCTTCTGAGCCACGCTGTGCGCAAGATGGCTGATCGCCACGAAAGCGACGATTGACGCAAACCAGCACGGTTTTAGGGATGATTTCTGTAGGGGGTTCAGTTGTCATTTAGATATGCGGACTTCAACTAGATCTCATCAGGTACGGTCGGCGCGTCGGCAGCGATTTTCCGTCCCGTATCCGTTATGCGACATATCAACCAATCTGGCTTGATCGGGTTATTGAACCACGGTTCAGCCCACCCATAACGAATACAACTCCGCACTGTCTGGTCACTGACCTTTTGGCCAATGCGGTCAAACAGGGGCAGCTTACCTCCAGGCTCAGTTAAGCCGCGCTGTAGCCATCGCAATTGAGTTTCATTGGGTGGTGTGGCTTTGCCGCTATTCACCGCATCGCCAGCGGACGACATTGCGCCGCTATCAGCATTATTCATTTTTACCTCTCCCCACCAAGTGCGATATTTTCTACCGTCATTCGCTTGGTTAGAACATTATGGTACGTTAGTTTTCGCCAAGCGCAAAGATGGAGATTTAAATGCCCGATCCAGTGATACAATATATTACGGTCAGCGACCGCGAGGAAGGGCTACGTATTGGGCGTGCCCTTGTCGAAGAAAACTTGTGCGCGTTTGCAAATGTCAGTGAAAACGTGACATCAGTTTTTCGCTGGGAAGATGAAATTCAAGAGGCAAGCGAAGTCGTGCTGATTGCCAAAACACAACGACAGCACATTGATGCCGCAACCGACCTTGTGAAACTCGAGCATTCCTACGATTGCCCGTGTGTCGTGGTGGTGCCAATCGTCGGCGGTAATCAGGAATTTATAAACTGGATAGATACTGAAACAACGGCTTAGGCTGTTTAGACGCCAATCCGCTGCACAATCATACGCGCCGCTTCGGCATTATTAATGCCGCCGGTAAAGCCAGCCTGGATCGCCTGGGATAATGGCTTCAGCAATTTCACCTGGGTCATTCTGGCGGTGAGCCTACATCGGCACTGAGCGTCTCAGACACGGTGATCATGGCCCAGCATAACTCGGACACATGGTCGTACTTACTTCCTGCCATATGCCCCATGAGGTCCTGGTTCAATTTGATTAACATTTGCAAACCGCCGAGTGCGGCTTTGCTGACAACACCCTTATCAAGCATCGGCACAATACATCCCAACAGCGCTACGATTTCAGGCGCTGTATTCTCAGGACGGCGGTTCTTAACTTCAATAAGCGCGTTCTGAATTCCACGTTCAACATCGTGAAACTTTACCTGCTCGCCCATTGCTTTTTCATATAACGGGTTAGGGGGTGCAATTGCCCAAGAGGCGTCATCTACCTTACGCGCCGGTCCGGCATATGCGTCGGTTACAATAAATGGTTTCCGACGATGTATCTGGAGATGAATACGCTCAAGTAGTCCTTTGGTGGAAACAGGCTTCATCACAACCTCATCAGCACCAGCGCGCATGATGCCTTGGACGAGGCTTGGTGTCGGTTCACTCAGCAACACGATCATAGGCATAAATGGATTATTACCAATCCGGTTGTGACGAATGTCGCGAATGAGTTCCATAATATCGCCATAAGGGAATTCAGTACCGCAAAGAAGAATGTCCGGCATCCGCATGGTGATCGCTTCACGCACTCTCGCGAGCTCAGTGCCGAGCGTCACGCCACTGAAACCGTTATTGCTCAAGATTGTGCGCACGCCCTGGCGCGCATTGAGATCGGTATCCACCAACAACAAATCAATCTGATCAAAATAGTTAGTCTTCTGCATCATGTCGCACAAATACCCCCGGACATTCCAATGTCCTGGACAAACCCAATACCTTTAACCTGAAAAAGTTAACCATCAGGCGTTCTGGTCAACGAACCAAACAAATTATCGTAAAATTTCAATAATTATTACAGCTTCCGCAGCGATACCTTCTCCACGTCCGGTAAAGCCCAAACGTTCAGTCGTTGTTGCTTTAACAGACACACAAGACACATCAATTTGAGCAATTTCAGCCAATCGCGCGCGCATCGCGTCCCGGTGTGGTCCTATTTTTGGTTTCTCACAAATAATCGTCAGGTCAATATTAGAGAGCTCAAACCCGCGCTCACGCATGCGTTCACACGCATATGCTAAAAACTGATCAGACGATGCGCCACGCCATTGAGAATCTGTAGGCGGGAAGTGGCTGCCGATATCACCATCCGCAATCGCACCAAACACCGCATCTGTCACAGCATGTAATGCGACGTCCGCATCCGAATGTCCGATCAAAGCCCGCTCGCTGGTGATCTCGACACCACAAAGGGTTACATGGTCTCCTGGGCCCAATTTATGGACGTCATAACCACTGCCAATACGGAATGACGGCGATCTTACCAGTTTAGCTTGGGCAGAATCGTCAGACATAATTTCCTCCATCCGCATCAAATCATCAGGTGTGGTCACTTTTATATTATTTTCATCCCCCAGAACAACGGCAACGCGATAGCCAGATGCTTCCATAACAGCTGCATCGTCTGTGAGTTCTTGCCCGATGGCCGAGCGGTGTGCCGCCAACAGGTCAGCATATTTAAATCCTTGCGGCGTTTGTGCCCGCCAAAGCCCGTCACGCGAGACCGTGTCTGTAATAATTCCATCGTCATCAGCACGCTTCAAAGTATCAACAACGGCAATCCCCGGGATAACACCAGAGGTGTCTTGAAGTGCCTCAATGACCCGATCAATGAGGGCAGGGGCAACCATCGGGCGCGCCGCATCGTGGACCAGGACATAATCAGGCGCACTGGAAGCCAGCCCCTCAAGGCCGTTACGGACGGAGTCCTGACGCGCTGCGCCGCCTGCAACAGGCTCAAGGTAATCAAGGCCACCCAAAGCATTCGCCAGAATATCTGCGTCATCTGGATGAATAACAGGCAGAATGAGATCTATCGCAGGATGGTCCAGAAACGCCTGTACTGCATGGCGCACCAAAGGCTGTTGGTGGACTTCAAGATACTGTTTAGGCATCTCACCACCAAACCTGTGACCGCGACCCGCAGCAACGATTATGACCGCAATTCGGGCCATGCTGAATATCTCCTTCGTTTTCAAACCGAGATTTAACCGCCATGGGCAAGATTGCCAAGCAAACGATCTAAAACTCTGGTTTTGAAACTACTTGATATTGCCCCATCACACGAACAAAGCGAACTCTTGCAAAAAAACGGCTACGGCGCGATGGTGCAGCATGAAAACAGACCTGATTTTTGGCCTTATGGCGATGTTTGCGATTATCCCAGCTATTGCACTGAGCTGGCGTGGGCAGTTTCGCCGTGATTTCACATTTTTTGCCGTAACAGCCTTAGCCTGTGCCGGGCCATTATTGGACGTTATCGTGCGTTCTGATTTAACCTGGCACGCTGATTTCAGTACATCAATATGGGTCACCATTACGATAACGATAGCATTGTTCTTATTTTTCTCTGCTGTCGAACGAAATGCATGGCAATTGGCGCCGTTATTAAACGTTTATATGTTGATTCTGGCTGTCATCGCATTCGCTTGGCAAAACATTGATACCGATGCGCAAGCCGTCACCGATGGAACAGGGTTATTAGTGCTGCACATTGGCTTTGCAGTCACCACCTATGGCCTTGTGACATTAGCCGCTGTTGCTGGACTCGCAGCGTTCTTGCAAGAACGCGCTTTAAAGCGAAAACGGAAACCCATTTTAGACGGTATCCTACCTTCAATTACGGATTGCGACCGGCTCGTCAGCCGTTTTTTAATGATTGGCGAAGCAATACTCGGTCTTGGCCTCATAACGGGGATTGTGCTTAATATCTCTCTCGGTGAAGACGCATTGACCATAGACCACAAAACGGTCTTCTCATTAGCGACTTTCGTGACCATCGGCGCTCTGTTGTATGCTCAATCGAAGCATGGCCTCAGAGGCCGCCGCGCATCTCGCTTTGTGTTGCTGGCGTATCTTTTGCTAACGCTTGGTTATCCCGGCGTTAAGTTCGTCTCAACCGTTTTAGCCTTGGGTTAAGCCACGACAAAAAACGTTGCATTTTTAGGGATTATGCCTAATTTGTGGGCAGTTCTTGGAGGATGCACGGTGGCTGATATTAAACCACTCAAAATTGGACCCGTTCAACTTGATGGAAACGTCGTGTTGGCCCCTATGTCAGGCGTCACAGACATGCCGTTTCGTCGTCTTGTAAAGCGATGGGGCGTTGGGCTTGTTGTCTCTGAGATGATTGCATCACGTGCAATGATCTATGCCGCCAAGAAAACCATGAAAATGGCGTCTAATTGCGCTGAAGAACACCCGATGTCCGTTCAGCTGGCCGGTTGTGACCCGGATGTCATGGCAGAAGCCGCGCGTCTTAATGAAGGCCGAGGCGCTTCGCTGATTGATATCAATATGGGTTGCCCCGTAAAGAAGGTGACGAACGGCGATGCTGGCTCAGCCTTGATGCGCGATCTTGTTCATGCGGGCAAGATACTCGAAGCCACTGTCAAAGCCGTTGATCTTCCTGTGACGCTGAAAATGCGTACGGGATGGGATGACGCATCGCGCAACGCACCAGAATTGTCACGTATCGCTGAAGATTGCGGCATCCAAGCCCTGGCAGTCCATGGCCGAACGCGTTGTCAGTTCTATAAAGGACATGCGGACTGGAGCTATATCCGCAACGTCAAAGAAGCTGTAAAAATTCCAGTATTCTGTAATGGCGATATCAATGCTGTTGAAGATGCCGAAGAGGCGCTTGCGCAATCCGGCGCTGATGGTGTTCTCGTTGGCCGTGGCACGTATGGTCGGCCTTGGTTTCCAGCACAGGTTCAGCATTTCATGGAAACAGGTGGGCATCGCCTGGACCCAGCACTAGACGATCAGCTGGATTGCGTCCTCACACATTACGATGACATCCTAAGCCATTATGGAATTGATGCTGGAGTGCGGATAGCTAGAAAGCATATTGGCTGGTATTCCAAAGGCTTACGAGACTCGGCTGAATTTCGTGCTCAGGTAAACCAGATGACAGAACCCGTAAAGGTTCGCCAGGCAATCACCGATTTCTATCATGCTAACCTTGATCAAGTCGCCGCCTAAGAATGGTCAAGAACGTGCCAGCAATCGCTGCCTTACCTGAAGCAGGTGATGTTGGCGCCGACGCTGTTCTGAATGCACTGGCATGTGCCGTTATCGTTGTTGATGACGACAATAACATCTGCCGCGTCAATCAAGCTGCAGAGCAGCTCTTAAGAGGCAGTGCATCTTATCTCGACGGCAAATCGATCAACATTCTATTGCCGCAAGATAGCCCTGTATTAGGGCTTGTCGATCAGGCGCGGCGCTTTCGAAGTATCGTTGCTGAATACGATGTAACGATCGAGACACCACGCATTGGCTCGCATTCTGTTGATCTACAGGTTTCCTGTATTCCAGAAGATCCCGGTGCTGTAGCAATTGTCATTCAACTCAGATCCATCGCCGAAAAAATCAATCATCAGCTCAATCATATGGGTGCGGCACGCTCCGTCACTGCAATGGCGGCGATGTTGGCACACGAGGTTAAAAATCCTCTGTCTGGTATCCGTGGTGCGGCACAATTGCTTGAGCAATCTGCCAACGATGAGGACAAAGAGCTCACAACGCTCATCTGTGACGAAGTGAACCGAATTGTTGGACTTGTTGACCGTATGGAAGTTTTCTCAGATCGCGTGCCGCTGCAGCGTGAAGCCGTCAATATCCATAAAGTGCTGGATCGCGTGCAACGACTCGCAGAAACAGGCTTTGGCAAACACGTTCGCTTTCTTAATCAGTTCGATCCGTCATTACCGCCCGTTTGGGGTAATCACGATCAACTTGTGCAAGTGATGCTCAATCTGGTTAAAAATGCCGCCGAAGCCTTACCAAGTGTTGGCGGGGAAATCACTATCGGGACGGCTTATAGCCAAGGTGTTCGGTTTGCCTTACCAGGCGCCGAGAACCGTGTCCATTTGCCGCTAACAGTTTGGATCCGTGATAACGGCCCAGGCATCCCTGATGATATGAAACGGTATTTATTTGATGCCTTCATTACGTCCAAGCCTCGCGGCAGTGGATTGGGACTAGCATTGGTTGCCAAAATTATTGGCGACCATGGCGGCATTATTGAATTTGATAGCATTCCAGGGCGTACTGTATTCCGCGTCATGTTACCAATGTATAAAATGGGGAACGAAGATGGCTGAGGGCGCTACAATTCTTGTTGCCGATGATGACGATAGCATTCGGACTGTTGTTACACAGGCTTTGTCACGCGCTGGCTTTGAAGTTCGCTCGACGGGTAATGCGTCGACCTTATGGCAATGGGTTGAGAATGGTGACGGTGATCTCGTCATAACTGATGTCGTCATGCCTGATGAAAACGGTCTCGATCTTGTCCCAAGAATTCGCCGCATTCGGCCCAACTTACGTATTATTGTGATGAGCGCACAAAACACGCTCATGACAGCTGTAAAAGCTACTGAGCGCGGCGCATTCGAATACCTCCCCAAACCCTTTGATCTCAATGAATTGGTGGCTGTGGTGCGGCGCGGTCTTGAAGCGCGGACTTCAGGCGAAAGTATCAATCAACAACGCAGTGCAGACGAGATGGAAGAGGCGTTACCGCTTATTGGACGCTCGCCTGCCATGCAGGACATATACCGCACACTTGCGCGCCTGATGCCGACTGACCTCACCGTCATGATTACAGGTGAGTCTGGAACAGGTAAGGAATTGGTCGCACGCGCATTGCACGATTACGGAAAGCGTAAAAATAAACCGTTTGTTGCGGTCAACGTCGCGGCAATTCCGCGCGAGCTGATTGAAAGCGAATTATTCGGCCACGAAAAAGGATCGTTCACAGGCGCTGTCAGCCGCAGTTCTGGCCGCTTTGAGCAAGCCAATGGCGGCACATTATTTCTAGACGAAATTGGCGATATGCCGATGGAAGCACAAACAAGACTGCTTCGTGTCCTCCAGGAAGGTGAGTTCAGCACTGTTGGTGGACGCACCGCCATTCAATCCAACGTTCGCGTCATCGCCGCAACACACCACGATCTGAAACGGCTTATCCGCCGCGGCTTGTTCCGCGAAGATTTGTATTTCCGACTCAATGTGGTGCCCATTCGATTGCCGGCATTGCGCGAGCGGACGGAAGATGTCGCTGAACTTGTCCGGCATTTTCTGGGTCGTGCAGCGAACGAAGGCTTGCCCTGGAAAATTATAGATCCAGAAGCGCTTGAATTACTGCAGAAACATTCATGGCCCGGCAACGTTCGAGAACTCGAAAATATGATGCGCCGTTTGGCCGCACTTTACTCTGAAGAAAACATTAGCCGCGATGTCATTCGTGCAGAACTAGACGAAGGTCAAGATGGTGCAGAATCAGCAGCATCAACTTCAGGTGGTTTATCCGACGCCGTGGACACTCACATCCGGACATACTTTAATGCGCACGATGGGGCGTTACCTGCCGCAGGCTTATATAACCGCATCCTCCGTGAAGTTGAACGCCCATTGATCATGCAGACGCTTCAGGTGACACGCGGCAACCAGGTAAAGGCATCCGAAGTACTGGGGCTTAACCGCAATACGCTGCGCAAGAAAATTCGAGAACTCGGCATTCCGATTATTAAAGGTTCTGAATGACAGAATTCGTAACCAGTACCGTTAAAAGATGGCTGAATAACAGCAGCTTGCAGCGCCGTTTTGCGTTCACGTTGGCGTTTATGGCCATTGCATCTGGTATCGCAACGGTCTCGTTGATGACCGACGCTACTGCGGTCAGTAAGCGGATCGAAGAATTACGCTGGCTTTTATATCTCGATGGCATTTTGCTTTTGCTGTTGAGCATCGTTGTCGCAAAACGGGTTGTAACGCTCTGGCTCGCGAGACAACACGGTCGTGCTGGGGCTGGCCTTCAAGGCAGATTGGTGATGCTGTTTGCGCTCATCGCGGTGACGCCAGCATTACTCGTCGCCATCTTCTCATATCTGTTTTTGAATTTTGGCTTAGAAGCCTGGTTCAATGAGCGTATCTCAAAAGCATTGCGTGAGTCCGTTGCTGTGACCGACGCGTATCTCAAAGAACACCGTGAAAACATTGCAAATCAGGCTTATAGCGTTGCCTACGTCTTAAACCAGAACGCACCGACACTGATGCGGAGCCAATTCGAATTTAATCGCGTTCTGACAATAAATGCGTCTTTACGTGAATTACCTGAAGCCGTCGTCATCGACCGGTTGGGGAATATACTCGCGCGCTCAGAATATGCCTTATCATCAGTTATTGAGGAAATTCCACCTAACCTATTTGAGTCAGTAAACAAAGGCGAAGTGACCTTGCTGGGTTCTGAACAGGACGACAAAGTGCGCGCCTTGGTTCGCCTTAACCGGTTTGTCGATGCTTATCTTCTGGTGGAGCGGTTCGTTGATCCGCGCGTTATTCAACACATTGCCAGAATTCGCCAAGCTGTTGACGAATACAAAAAACTCGAAGAAACGCGGAGTGGGGTGCAGATAAGCTTTGTACTTATTTACACAATTGCCGTGGTCATTTTACTTTTAGCCGCAATCTGGATTGGCATGACGGTTTCTGCACAGGTTGCAGCCCCCGTGAGTAATCTCATCGATGCAGCAGAGCGCGTCTCAAAAGGTGATCTTGCGACCCGCGTCGATGCGAGCGATGCGAAAGATGAGATTGCGGTATTGAGCCGTACTTTCAACAATATGACTGAACGCATTGATTCTCAACAACAAGGCCTCATGGCTGCAAACACGGAACTGGATACAAGACGCCAATTCACCGAGGCTGTACTTTCAGGTGTTTCAGCTGGTGTTGTCGGCCTGGACGCAGAAGGGCGGATCAATTTACCAAACCGCTCGGCGTCTGAATTGCTTGGTATGGACCTCGACGAAAAGATCAATGAGAAGCTGGCAGATACCATTCCAGAATTTGCCGATTTACTTGCTCTATCAACACTCCGACCAGACAGGCTTCAACAATCCGAAGTCACAATCAAAAAAGGATTGGCACAGAAGACGTTTTTAGCACGTGTGACTGCTGAGCATGTTGACGGTCAGATTTTCGGGTATGTTGTGACGTTTGATGACGTGACAGCACTTTTATCAGCGCAGCGAAAAGCCGCTTGGGCTGATGTCGCTCGGCGCATTGCACATGAGATCAAAAACCCGTTAACCCCGATACAATTGTCTGCGGAACGCCTCAACAGAAAGTACATGAAGGAAATCGCAACCGACCCTGAAGTGTTCCAAAGGTGTACGGATACGATTATCCGACAGGTTGCAGATATTGGCCGAATGGTTGATGAATTTTCTTCTTTCGCGCGGATGCCTCAACCTGAAATTATGCGAACTAATTTATCCGAGCTCTGTCGACAAGCCGTATTCCTTGAGCGCAATCGAGATACAGACATAGAGTTTGATATTCAGCTTCCAGACACGGATGTTTCAATTCCGTGCGATAGCCGGCAAGTCTCAAGAGTACTGACTAATATTTTAAAGAATGCTGCAGAATCTATTGATGGCGCATGCGAAGAAGATGCGAAAGACGTTCGAGGATTTGTATCGTTGAAGCTTGAAACTCACGATAATAATCAGCTCGTAGGTGTCATCATCGAAGACGATGGAAAAGGGTTGCCGACAGATCAACGTGATCGATTAACGGAACCTTATGTGACGACACGAGACAAGGGTACTGGACTTGGCCTCGCCATCGTGAAAAAGATTATGGAAGAGCATGGAGGCTCGTTAGAATTACTAGATCGCTCTCCACGCGGCGCACGGGTTGCATTATGGTTTCCAAAAACCAATCTTAACGAAATGACGTATGATAATAAAAACCAAGAAGAACACGCTATGGATGTTGCCACTTCAATAAAGAACAGCTGAGCAGAAAACCTATATGGCAAAAAATATTCTCGTCGTTGACGATGAACCCGATATTCGTGAACTCACGTCTGACATCCTTAGGGATGAGGGCTTTGAGACACGTGAAGCAAAGGACTCGACGACCGCACTCCAAGCCGTTGCTGACCAGAAACCTGGATTGGTATTGCTCGACATCTGGCTGCAGGGCAGCGCCTTGGATGGGATCGAAATTCTAAAAGAAATCAAGAGCGCGCATCCCGAAGTTCCCGTCTTAATGATGAGCGGACACGGGACTGTCGAGACGGCTGTGCAAGCCATCAAGTACGGTGCATACGACTTTATTGAAAAGCCATTCACTGCTGATCGTTTACTTTTATTGATTGAGCGTGCAACCGAAGCCGCGCAGCTCCGCCGTGAAAATGCTGAGCTTAGAATCCGCGCAGGCACGTCGCTTGACCTTATTGGCGATTCAAATGTGATGCGTGATGTTCGGCAATCGGTCGAGCGCGCCGCACCAACCAATTCACGGATTATCATTATGGGGCCTCCGGGCTCGGGCAAAGAAGTCATTGCGCGCCTCATTCATGCGCAATCACGCCGTGCTGATGGGCCTTTTGCTGTCGTGAACTGTGCAGCAATGCATCCTGACCGGATGGAGACAGAGCTCTTTGGCATAGAAGGCGGAACAGAGGCTGGGCGCAAAGTCGGTATGTTCGAGCGCGCCGACAAAGGAACATTATTACTTGATGAAATCGGCGACATGCCACTCGAGACACAGGGAAAGATCATCCGTGTCTTACAGGAACAAAATTTTGAGCGCGTAGGCGGCACATCCCAAGTCCAGGTAGATGTTCGTGTCATCGCATCAACGACCAAAGATCTTACATCTGAGATTAACGCCAGGAATTTGCGTGAAGATTTATACTATCGCCTCAATGTTGTGCCGATACATGTGCCATCATTGATCGACAGGCGGGACGACATTCCTGTGTTAGCACGTCACTTTATGACAAATGCAGCAGGGGCTTCAGGGCAAGCCGTACGCGAATTTTCGGACGATGCGTTGGCCGCACTTCAGACATATGGCTGGCCAGGGAATGTCCGCGAACTTCGCAATGTCGTAGAGCGCCTTTTAATTATGGCTCCCGGTGATGCGTCTCAAAGTATCAGTACCAATATGCTGCCACCAGAAATCATGGGGGATGCACCCTCTGTCGATGTCGAACGAAATTTAGAAATTATGTCACTGCCACTACGAGATGCCCGTGAAGTTTTTGAGCGTCAATATCTTCTGGCGCAAGTTGAACGGTTTGGCGGGAATATCTCCCAGACGGCAACATTTGTCGGTATGGAACGATCAGCACTTCATAGAAAACTAAAATCTCTAGGTGTTCGCGGCCAAGATAAACAGTAGGGTGATGCCCTTCGCTTCAACATTGAAACAGACGGTAAAGCAAAGATGAAAATTATTGTTTGTGGAGCAGGCCAGGTCGGCTCAAACATTGCACGCCATCTAGCACTCGAGAACCATGATGTGACCGTTGTCGATCAATCAGAAAACTTAGTTCGACAAATTTCTGATGCTTATGATGTGAACGGCGTCGTCGGCCATGGATCACACCCAGACGTCCTAGAACGCGCGGGCATTGCGGATACTGATCTCATCATTGCCGTCACCTTCGCTGATGAAACGAACATGGTTGCCTGTCAGATCGCGCATTCGCTGTTTGGTGTACCAACCAAAATTGCGCGTATTCGCCATCAAAGCTATTTGCAGCCAAGTTGGGCAAACATGTTTTCGCGGGATCACATGCCGATTGACGTGATCATCTCTCCTGAAATCGAAGTTGCCAGCGCTGTGACGCGCCGCCTCGAAGTCCCAGGCGCCTTTGAAATGATCCCATTGGTCGACAACAAAGTGAAGCTATTGGGTGTGCGTTGTAATCCTGATTGTCCACTCGTAAACACGCCGTTGCGTCAATTAACGCAGCTCTTTCCTGATTTGATTATCGTTATTGTGGGTATCGTCCGGGACGGCAAGCCTATGGTCCCTAAGGGCGAAGATCAAATGATCGCTGGCGATGAAGTTTATTTTGTCGTAGACAGTGATCAGACCGATCGTGCGATGGCAGCATTCGGACATGAAGAGCGCGAAGCACGCTCACTCTTGATCTTTGGCGGTGGTAACATCGGCATGTTCTTGGCAAAAGAATTAGAAAAGAACCATGAATGGGTTCGTGCCAAAATCATTGAACATGACAAAGTTCGGGCAGAAGAAATCGCAGGGGAACTTGAGCGTACAACGGTCATCAATGGCAGCGTCATTGATCAGGAAATCCTCGAAGAAGCGAACGTTGCAGGCGCAGAGACCGTGGTCGCTGTCACCAACAACGACGAAACCAATATTCTCTCCAGCTTGCTTGCAAAAAAGTTTGGCTGCAGTCGTGTCATCACCTTGGTCAACAATTCCAGCTATGAAGGTTTAGTTGGGTCGATCGGTATTGATGTAACGGTGAGCCCCAGGAATATTACCGTCTCTAAAATTCTGCAGCATGTACGCCGCGGCCGCATTCATTCAGTCCACACATTGCGTGAAGACTTTGGTGAGCTCATTGAGGCTGAAGCCTTACAAACCTCAGAACTTGTTGGCCCACCGCTGCGCGATATTAAATTGCCGCATGGCGTTTTGATTGGCGCTATTGTGCGGGATGGTGCCACGATTTATCCAAGCGGTGACACCATCATTGAAGCCGGCGATAGGATTGTCCTGTTTGCAGCTGCGGACGTTATCCGCAAAGTTGAGAAAATGTTCTCCGTGCAGCTTGAATATTTTTGATTAAGCGAAGCAACATCTCATGACAATTCATTCAAAACCTCGTGCCGTCGTTTTCGACTGGGACAACACTTTGGTCGACAGCTGGCAGGCTATTCAGCACGCCCTGAATGCGACTTTTCGCGCGTATAACCTGCCAGAATGGAGTATGGACGACGTTCGTACAAAAGTCCGAAAGTCCACGCGTGACAGCTTCCCCGCAATTTTTGGTGACGAGTGGGAAGCTGCGAGTAAGCTCTTTTATACGCAGTATGAAGAAATTCATGCGGATGCTATCCAACCCGCAGACGGTGCTGCTGAATTATTAGAATATCTTGTATCTCAGAATATCTATTTGGGCGTTGTTTCGAACAAGCGTGGCGACTATCTGCGCGCGGAAGCAAATAACCTGGACTGGACAAAGCATTTTAGCTGCATTGTTGGTGCGCTTGATGCTGAGCGTGACAAACCTGATCCAGCACCGGTTTTCATGACTTTAGCACCCGGCAAGGTCGAAACAGGGAATAATGTCTGGTTTGTTGGCGATGCAGATATTGATCTGACGTGTGGCGTGAATGCAGGGTGCACACCAGTCCTCATCCGACCAGAAAAGCCAAAAGCAGGCGAATTCCCTGAAAACCCACCAACGTTTCATTTTTCTAGCTGCCGCCACCTTTGCAATTTTCTACAGACAATGTAAGCTCTCGCGCAGTAACACATAAATTCGCCCTATATCGTGCGAAATCATCAAAACCGCTGCTCACTGCGGAATACAAAAAAAAGAGGGGAAAATAATAATGCCTGCGGATAAACCCCAAAATGTACAAGATGTCTTTCTAAATTACATTCGAAAGCACAAAACACCTGTCACAGTGTTTTTGGTCAACGGTGTAAAACTACAAGGCATCGCGACTTGGTTTGATAACTTCTCAGTACTTTTGCGTCGTGATGGACATACTCAACTTGTCTACAAGCATGCAATTTCAACAATTATGCCTTCAACACCAGTGCAACTTTTTGAGCCTGATTCGGATCAACAGTCCGGCGATGAATGAGTAAACGTAGCGGTGGTGAAACAATAGACCGGCGTCCGTATCGCGAACGCTGTATTGTTGTGCATCCTGAACTCGGTGCCGAAGGCTACGATGGTCGAGAAAGACAAGCGCGGCTGGAAGAAGCCGAAGGCTTGGCGCGTGCGATTGATCTTGATGTCGTCCATTCTGAAGCATTCCCCGTCAAGCGGCCACGGCCAGGAACCCTGGTTGGTAACGGCGTCGTTGAACACATCGAAGAGATTATCGAAACCATTACGCATGGTGAGGATGAAGAGGAGGGGATACCTCCAATTGTTATCGTCGATGCGCAGCTCACGCCTGTTCAGCAACGAAACCTCGAGAAAGCATGGCACACCAAGGTATTGGATAGAACCGGCCTGATCCTTGAGATATTTGGCGCCCGTGCCAGAACACGTGAAGGTAAATTGCAAGTCGATCTGGCCCAATTGACCTATCAGCTTGGTCGTCTTGTTCGCTCATGGACACACCTAGAACGTCAGCGCGGTGGCGTTGGCTTTATGGGTGGTCCTGGTGAAACTCAGATTGAGACTGACCGTCGGCTTATTCGTGTCCGTATCGACAAAATCAAAAGGGACTTACTGGACGTTTCCAGGACTCGTGAGCTACATCGCGCCGCACGCCGGCGCGTACCCCACCCTGTGATTGCGCTTGTTGGGTATACCAACGCCGGTAAATCGACGCTCTTTAATCGCGTTACCGAGGCAACGGTGACCGCCAAAGATCAGTTGTTTGCGACGCTTGATCCAACCATGCGTGGTTTGACATTACCCAGCGGCCGGAGTGCGATCATCTCTGACACTGTAGGGTTCGTCTCAAACTTGCCGCACGAACTCGTGCAGGCTTTTCATGCGACCTTGGAAGAGGTGATGGAGGCCGACATCATTATTCACGTCCGTGATGCTGCACACGCGGATAGCGAAGCGCAAAAAGCAGACGTCCTCAAGGTCATGAACGAGCTGAAAGTCGTCACTAAAGACATGAGTGCCACGGGCGAAAATAGTAGTGATGGCAAATATATGATCGAAGCCCTCAATAAGATCGATCTGCTCAGCGAAGACAACCAAGAGTTTGTAACCAATCGCGCACGGAACGGCGATCAGGTCGCTATCCCTATCTCAGCTTCGGAAGGCGATGGGTGCGAGGCGCTTTTGCAAGCCGTCGATGACTTGCTAACGCGTGATTATCTGACAACATCAATAGCGCTCAGCTTTGAAGATGGTGCCGCCATGGCATGGCTGTATGAGCGAGCTGATGTACTCAACCGAAATGACGACGAAAACGGTGTTCACCTTGACCTGAGGATAGCTCCGGATGTCGCGGCACGGTTCGAACAAACCTTTGAGCGTGTGTTGGGTTGATATCAAATTTCTTACGTGACCGTTTCATCAACGCTCTTTATAAATCCTTCTACTAGTAGAGAGGGTTTTTATGGCGACACGTGAAGCACAACACAAATGGCGGGTAACGAACCGGTATGTCAAAAGACAACTGAACGTTATGGCGCGTGAACATACGCACCAGCGTCTTGATGAATTTGCGCAACAGTTTGATTTACGCGGTAAAGGCGAAGCTGTTACTTTTGCTACATTTGTGACACAAGCTTTGCTACAGCGCGGCGCTTTCTCTGAGGATGCTCAGCAAATTCTTGAAGATGCGGCGGCGGCTTATCATCGTGATCGGGATTTATATATCAACTAATGAAAACAGTCTTAGCAGCCCCTGAACGCGTCCTCGACATTATGCATAGCGTCGCAAGTGCCGAAATTTTGCCCCGATTTCAAAAGCTTAAGGACTCCGACATTTCTGAAAAAAAACCTGGCGACCTGGTCACGGTTGCCGATCATGCCTCAGAAGCCGCATTCCGAAAGCATTTGCCGCAGCATCTACCCGGCAGTGTCGTTGTCGGAGAAGAAGGCTATGAAGATGATCATACGTCTCTGGATCTTCTCAACGGCAATGACCCGGTTTGGATTGTCGATCCAGTCGATGGCACGCGGAATTTTGCCCACGGCAAACAACCTTTCACCGTTATCGTCGCCCTTGTCCACGAAGGCGTCACACACGCGGGTTGGATCATTGATCCGCTCAAACAAGATGCTGTATGGGCGGTTAAAGAGCAAGGTGCCTGGCATATGACGCAGGGTGGAATGACGAAAATTGACCGTATTGCAAAAACATCTGACGACTTAACGATGACCGCTGGCTCAAAACTGCGCGAACGCATGGCTAAGGCCAGCGAGGAAACAGGACGGCGTGTGCCAAACGTCGTGGATCGTTATCGCTGTGCCGGGCGTGAATATATGGATATCGCCATTGGAACACTTGATCTGGCGAGGTTTGGAGGTATTCTTAAACCTTGGGACCATGCCGCAGGATGTTTGATCATTCGAGAACTTGGCGGTGTCGCTGAAAATATTGATACTGGATTACCCTACGAAGTCAGCACCACATTAGCATCGCAATCCATTGGAATTGCTGCCGAAAAGCCCCATAGCGAGGCATTTAAAGTACTTCTGAAAAAGTCTGACGCGTACTTTTAATCTAAGTTGACGGTATCTTTGACGATGTACATCGGGCGACCACGGGTATCACGATAGATCCGCGCCACATAAAGGCCAAGTATACCCATACCGATCATCAGGCCACCCCACATCAACAAAATGAAGAACACCCATCCAGCGACACCGCATGACCAGCCAAAAAGGGTTGCTAATGCGGTCAGCAAAAGCCCACCAGCACCTAGTGCGGTGCCTAAAAGGCCTGCATAAAGAACTAGATAGAGCGGGAACATCGAAAACGATGTGATGCCATCAACAAACGCCTTAACGGGTCCTTTTGAGAATACACCCGGGAAATGCGTTTCACCGGCAGCGCGGGGTGCGCGATGGTATTGAACCTCAGCACGCTCAAATCCAACCCACTGGGTGAGGCCACGAAGGTATGGCTGAGCTTCGGGCATCTCTAATAATTCATCAATACAACGTCTTGATAACAAACGGAAATCACCTGCTTCGACAGGCATATCAATTTCAGATACAGCATTGATAATACGGTAGGCAAGACGCGTCATCGCTAATCTAAACGCGGTCTCACCGCCACGGCTGAGGCGGCGCGTATAAACCAGATCTGCACCATCGCGCCATTTGGCCAAGAGCTCAGGAATGACTTCAGGCGGGTCCTGGAGGTCGGTATCCATATAAATAACCGCATCACCGGAGGCGTATTCCATACCAGCAAGAACACATTCACCAACACCAAAGTTTCGAGACATGTTCACAATCTTAATCGACCTGTTTTTTCCTGCATAATCCTGTAGGATTTCCAGAGATCGGTCCGTCGAGTTGTCATTTACGAAAATCAATTCGTGCGCACACCCTTCGATCTTAAACATGGCTAAAACACGTTCAATGAGTTCATCAAGAACATCGGCTTCGTTTCGAAACGAAAAGACGACGGAAATTTTACTTTTTTTGGTTCGCGCTTTTTTGGCCATGGGATCCCCTAGAATATGCTCGGTGAATATCCGGGGGGCCTTCATGTGTCAAGAATTCATGGGAATTAGAGGGTTTTAAGCGTATTCAAGACCATCTGGCTCATAAACAACGATTTTAGACCCAACATTATCAATTGCGATCTTCACAGCGACCAAATCATTCAGGGCTTCACGAACTTTCGCCTGCTTTGAAGGTTCAACGACGAAAAGCATAAACCCACCGCCGCCAGCCCCCAAAAGCTTACCACCAGAGGCACCTGCGCCCGTTGCAGCGTTGTATATCTCGTCAATCACGGGGTTAGAAACACCTTCGGCCAGTTCACGCTTGAGCAGCCATGATTGATGCAGCAATACACCCACATCACTAATCGAGCTACGGGCGTCATGGAGGATAGACTGCGCCTCATCGACCATGGCCATCATTTCTTTGAGTTGTGCTTCACGGGCATCCAGATTCTGCATCTGTTTTTCTGCCATCGCAGGCGCTAATCGGGTGATCCCGGTAAATACCAGCATCAGATGATCTTGCAGATCCGACCGACGGTCATTCGAGACGATTGCCGGTTGCACGTCGAACTCGCCGGTTTGCAGGAAGTTAATGCGGTTCAAGCCGCCATATGCCGCCCAAATCTGATCCTGACAGCCAACTTTCTCGTTAATGATATCTTGTTCAATGCGAATAGCTTCGCGCGCCAAATGACGCTTGGAAACAATGCGTCCCTGAAATGCGGCCAAGGCATTCAGCATACCGACGGTGAATGAGGAGCTTGAGCCCAACCCTGAGCGCGCAGGAAGATCACCGTCATGGTGGATTTCAAGCCCATCCTCGAGTTGATGCTGACTCAGCACACCACGTACAGCTGGATGCTTGATATCATCGACAGAAACGACGTTCTCAACTTTGGAATAAACAATACGGTGCTTATGTTCAAAAAACGGCGGGAGCTTTCGTACCGAGATATAGCAGTACTTATCGATGGCGAAGCCCAGCACAGCACCGCCATGCTTTTCATACCAGGGCGGATAATCCGTTCCACCACCAAAAAGCGACACACGAAATGGTGTCCGACAGATAATCATATGTCCCCCACAGCGTCTATTTTGTGTCCGATAACCTGCGCCGCGATGGCCAAGCTTTCAGGCGTCCCAATATCGATAAAGGGTACGGTACCAGCGTTGTAAGCAGCAAGGCTTGAGGATGGTTGCACACCAAAAACATCGCGCTCTAGTGAAGGGCCTGCGTTGGCATCGATCATATCCCAGCCTGCGGTTGAAAAAGCATAAACGCCGGCATTAATCAGCCCGGGGCCACCGCCATCTTGTTTTTCACGAAACGCTGTAATCTGGCTATTCTGATCAACATCTACGCGTCCAAAACGACCCAATTCGTCGACATGAACACACAATAGTGTCGCCGCAGCCCCTGTGTCACGGTGCGCAGCCATGAACATGGACAGGTCTGCACCAATCCAGCTATCGCCATTCATGACCAGTGCATTTGAGGCCTTGATCTCAGGTCTAACCAATCTGAGCGCGCCCGCAGTACCCCGTGGCGCATCTTCGATGACAGTATCAACAATCAATCCAGGGTAGGGATATCGTTCAACATGATCGACCACGCGATCTGCCAGATGACCGAGACTTAGGATAATACGTCTGGCACCAAACCCGGCCAACCACGAGAAAAGATAATCCAGATACGTTTGATCATTGATAGGTGCCAGCAACTTAGGGACATCGCCTAGAACGGGCTGAATGCGCGTCCCAAGGCCGCCAGCAAGAACCACCACATCTACATCAGCAAGATTGGACTGTTCAGGCTTTGTCACGATGGAACATCATAAGCATGCCTGAAGGATGAAGCCGTCACTCTGCGGCCTCCAACTCCTCAACGATACGGCGCTTAAGGCGATGCACAGCCATTTCTTCGATGTGCGTACGTGTATCCCAGCCGAACTGTTGCGTGACCATATCCAAATAGCGTTTATCGCCAAAATAGGTATGGAAGGCCTGATCCCGGAACCGTAAAACCTCAGCAGCCGATGTTTTCTCTGTGGGGAGCGGGCGGCAATCATAGCTGTGCTGTGAATATCCAGCCCAACTCTCAGGTAACGGCCAATCGTTCTGGATTGCCATCGCATATAAAGGTGACCCCGGATACGCCATGGCAGAATAGAAGTTTGCGTATTCGCAGTTCAGTTCCTGTGCGAGATCAAGCGTCGCCTGCATGCTCTCAAGATCATCATCAGGTAGTCCAAAGATATAGTTTCCGGCCACTTTGATACCAGCCGACTGGATCGTCCGAACAATGTCGATGATATCCCTTTGATTAAACGCCTTATCCGCACCGTCTCGAACAAGGTCAGAACCAGATTCAATGCCAAGTGCCAACCACTGGAAACCGGCTTTGCGCATTTTCTCAAGCATATGCGGCTTCACCGTGTCGACCCGCGCATAGGCCCAGATATTCAAATCATCAATGCCACGCTCAATAATCCCGTCGCAGACGGCCATAACATGACGCTCATTGAGGACAAACATCTCGTCTATGATCTTAAACGTCTTAACACCGTGGGTTTCGCGCAGGAACGCGATCTCTTCGACAACTTTCTCAGGCTTTCGCATCCGATAACGGTTGATATCAAATGGCGCATTAATACAGCAGAAAATGCACTTAAACGGACAGCCAAGTGACGTGTAGATTGATGCATAAGGAATGCGGTTTTCAAGCTCACCAAAGCATTGCCAGTTATGCGCCCGGTATTTTTCCATGGGCAACAAATCCCACACGTTCCCGTGCAGCTCAGCGTCCAGGTCTTTGATCAACGGGGCCGCGGTATTGATTGTGAACTTTCCATCCCGGTCCCAGACCAAACCGGGCACATCTGCCAAAGCTTCATCAGACCCACCATCGATTAATGCACGCAATAGACCGATCACCGTTTCAGGGCCTTCACCTTTACAAGCGAACTCAGCCACTTCTTCACGTAATGTTTGCTCGGGTAGCGCCGATACATGGCCACCAACAAAGATAACAGGAATATCTGGGGTCACAGCCTTAATCGCGTGCGTGGTATCGCTCGCGGCTACCATTTGCTGCGTCGATGCCGACGGCTGATGACCAAATACGATCATCGCAACCAATTTTGGGTTCAGCTCTGCAATGCGATTGGCAACGCTTTCTGTGCCCATGCTTTCGGCTTCAGAATCCAGAATGACGATCTCAAAGCCCTGATCACGCACATATCCACCGATCAAGCGGCACCAGAGCGGCGGTTCAATCGCCGTTAACTCGTTGCCCAACTGTTGATAAATACGCTCACGTCCACCGGGATTTACGAGGACTAGATCAGGATTGCTCATAGTGTTTTTTCGCCCACGGTTGGTGCATTAGACTCTATCGAACTTATACCGCGCACATGGCATAAAGTCATCTTTAGTAACAACCCTAGCTTAGCGCACGGATACCCGTTATACGTTGCCGTACTGCGCGTTCCGAATCATCCGATAGCCTTTGATGAGTTCACGAATGCCCATGTCCAGTGAATGCTGCGGCATGTAGCCTGTCGCTTCGATTTTCTCGTTAGACACGATGTAATCGCGTTTGTCAGGATCTTCGCCGATAGGGGCTTCCATAAAGACAAATGACGGAATGTGTTCGTGGATTTTTTCGCACAGTTCGCGCTTGGACAGGTTCGCGTCCGATAAGCCAACATTGTAGGCTTCGTTCTTCATGGTCTCAAAATTATCAAGGCCATGGATAAACGCGCGCGCAACGTCACGTATGTGGATGTAATTGCGCTTAAAATCAGCTTCGAACAGCACAACCGCACGGTCATGGACAGCACGATATACGAAATCATTGACCAGAAGGTCGAGGCGAAAACGAGGGGCCATACCAAACACCGTCGCCAGGCGGAAACTGATGGCATTACCGCGCTCTAGCACGGCTGCCTCGGCTTCAACTTTTGTCGTTCCATAAAGTGATATTGGATTGAGCGGGGATTCTTCAGTACAGAATTTCCCTTTTTCACCAATGCCATAGCCGGAGTTCGTAATCGGCATCAGAATACGCTGATCCTTCGACAAAAGCTTCGTCAGCATAATGACCGCGTCGCGGTTGATCGACGTTGTACCAAGTAGATCATTGTTACATAGCGGCGCACCAACAAGAGCTGCCAGCGGAATAACAACATCAACGTCTTTGATAGCGCCTTTAATCAGGCTCTCATCACGGGCATCACCGCGGATCACGTCAAATTCGGGATTGGCACATACATGGGCGAGGGGATTTTGCTTAAACATGAAGTTATCAAGCACCGTCACCTTATGACCAAGGGACAGAAGTTCCGGAATAATCATGGAACCTAGGTAGCCAGCACCACCTGTCACGAGTATGTTTTGTTTGTTGGTCATTCCCTTAACTCCTTAATCGTCATTCCTGCGAAAGCGGGAACCCAGTTTTTCATCTCGATTATTCTGGATCCCCACTTTCGCGGGAATGACGCGTGTTATGCTGGTTGCGCGGACGCGTCCAAAACTTCATGTAATTTACGTAACTGCGGGGCAATATCATGCGCCTGATTGCCACAGAAAAACCCGTTGTCGTGCGCAATATTGGAATTGGCAATTTCACCAACGGTTTCATAATCATAAAACTTCATGACATCGTGACGCAGAATGCAGCCGCCCGTGATGATGCGATAGCCAATATCTGCATCCACAAGGGCTTTAAACACCTGCTCACGGTCAATATTGAGATCAGGGTTTAGGATAATCGGAAAACAGAAGCTCGAATGTTGGCCGTTTTCACGCTGAATAATAAAGCGCTCATCATCGCCAAACAGTTCGTTGAATAATGCCAGGTTTTTACGTCGTGCGGCGGTCATCGCAGGCAGCTTTTTCAATTGCTCGCGACCAATCGCACCGGCCATTTCAGTAGGGCGAACGTTATAGCCCGGAAGAATAAACCGATAAGCTTCAAAGAAATCATCACCACGGGATTCAAAAATCGGTGAATCCTTTGGTATGTCGCGCGTCCAGCCATGTGCACGAAGACAGCGCATTAAATGATACGTCTCAAGATCATCCGTGATGATCATACCGCCCTCCATGGTTGCGATATGATGAGAGAAAAAGAAGCTCGACGTATTTACATCACCAAACGAGCCCGCTTTTTTACTATTAAGTTCGGCATCAAGGCTCTCGCAGTTATCTTCCATGAAGATCAAATCATGCTTGTCGCAGAACGCTCGCATCACATCCAACTCGCATGGATTGCCCAGAATAGAGACCGCAACCAGCATTTTGGTATCTAGTGTGAGGGCTTCTTCGAGCTGCGAGACATCCATATTCAATGTCTCAAGTTCAATATCGACGATCTTGAGCTTAAGGCCGTATTGCTGCAGCGGATGATACGTTGTCGCCCACGATACAGCCGGAACAATCACTTCATCTCCTCGCTTTAAGGGATTCTTTTTCTTAAAAAATTGCGCAGCGACGGCAATCAGATTGGCGCTTGATCCGGAATTGACCATGACACCGTATTTTTTGCCATGATAAGCCGCAAACTCATCTTCGAATGCGGCGACCTCGGGACCCATCGTATATCGATCACTCTCGATAATACGATTGATCGCCGCAATTTCCTTATCGTCCCAGCTGGATGACGCGAGCTCATAAAACATGCTCTGGACTATTCCATCGTCCGAGTACCTTCGGTACCCGGCTTGGCTGAGTTTGGATTAACAATGTCTGGCATTGCTGGCTCTTCCCAACCTTCAATCGGCTCAATGAACATGTTCTTTTTGAACTCATCGCGCGGAAGATATGGATACATGTCTTCAACTGGTGTCGACCAACCAAAGATACGTGGCTCGTACGTGTGATACTCATGCATGTTCACGTCACAGACGGCGGGGCCGTCAAAAGCCATCACGGTATCGATTGTGCTATCGATATCGGCGTTCTTAGCCACTTCAAACGTTTGAATATCAAAACCTTTGGCGACATTCACAAAGTTTGGCGGGTTATAGCCAACAGGACCACATGCTTCGCAGCGGCCTTCAAAGTTAGTTTCCTGAAACGCCTTGGTAATCCCGTAGATGTGGTTGTTGAGAATGAACGTTTTGATCTTCATGCCATAGTTTTTCATGGTCTGAAGTTCCTGAATGTTCAAGATCATCCCACCGTCACCAATGATTGCGATGACGTTGCGGCTTGGATCAGCCATCCATGCGCCCATCGCTGCACACATTGAAAAGCCCATCGGCGCATTACCGTTGTTGGTCAGGTATTGCTCACCAAACTTGGTCTCAAACGCATGTGCGACAACAACCGACGTGCCACCAAGATCACAGACAAGGATATCATCACCCCCCATCTTTTCAGACAAACGACGCATGAATGCATATGGATGCACGTATTCCTGGCCTTCGAACTGATAGGCACCATCTTCAAACATTTCAGGACGAACTGGATCGTATTTCACTTTCCATTCCTGGCACTGCACGTTCCATTTCTCATGCTCTGGCAGATTGCCTGCAGCCCGCTCTTCTTTAAGGCGCTTAAGAAGGCGCTGACAGAAATCGCGCACATCGCAAAGAATGTTCACATCAATTGGCACTTGCTGAAGCTTTGGCTGAAGAAGTGTCTTATCCAGATCGACGACAAATTTCTTCGCACCGCGCGCAAATGTGTGGATATTACCGCCGGTAATACGGCCTGAAACACGTGTGCCAATGCCCATCAGAACGTCCGAGTTCTGGATGCCAAAGTTCCGTCCAGCACCGCCGTACGTACCAATACGACCGCCGTAGTAGGGGAAGTCAGACGTGATAATATCAAGAGCATTCCACGTTGGATAAGCTGGAACCATCGCGACTTCTGCAATTTCGCGGACCAGATCAACTGCATCACCGATACGTGCACCGCCGCCAATCATAAGAACGGGACGCTCAGATTTCTTGAGGTCTTCGATGTACGTTTCGATCTGCTGGTCAACAACATCTGTTCTGTAGTGAACGCCTGCAGCATTTGTATCAAAGCTGAACAACTCGTCCGGATTAATTTCGGCTTTTTGGATATCGATTGGAATATCGATTACGCACGGGCCGGGACGACCTTCTTCTGCCATGAAGAATGCTTTTTCCATCTCGTAGCGAATTGATTTTGGATCCGTAATCATCACAGCATTTTTGGTGATGCTCTCGACGATGGTGACAACGTCTGTTTCCTGGAAGCCAACCTGACGCACGGATGGGTCTGGGCGCATAAACTGAGAGTTGATGTTACCGGTAATGAAAATACACGGCACAGACTCGTAAAAGCAGTTCGCAATCGGGTTCAACAGGTTCAACGCACCTGGACCACTGGTTGCAATCGCAGCACCTGGGATACCCTTAACACGACCATAGCACTCGGCCGCAAAGCCAGCGCCTTGTTCGTGCATCGTCGCGACGTATGAGGTTTTCTCAGCGCGTGTGAAGGCATCAATCAGATGACCGTTCGCGGAACCATAGAGGACGAACACTTGATCAATACCGCGATCCCCCAAAAAATTAATGACATAATCAGCAAGCTTCATTCGTCGTCGTCCCTATACATTAAAACATTCAACAGGTTTGAAGTTCAGAAGTGATATGCCTTATTTAGCATAAATGAACCTTAGTATTGCTTGCGCGTATACAACATACACTATGTATGGCCAAGTCATATTCGCCCATAAAGGCGCAGAAAAGCCTCACTTTCCATGACATTTAAGGTAAGACAAGGGGTCGGTGATTAACGGGGCGCTCGACAGCGATAAATATCGAAATAAGTCCGGCTTTCAGTTTTCTGAAATGCCCGTGTAAACGAATCGCGGAACGGCTGTCCATATGTGTCTTTTCCATAGTAACCGTACCAAGCGTAAGGGCGTTCTCCGACAGGAATAAGCCAGATATCTGTCTGGCATGTTTCGATCATATTCAGCGTTGCCTGAGACAGCTCAATACCCCACGCCGTGGTATCTATAATGATCGACGTATCAAGGGAATAAGGATGCCCGGCGAATACCAGACGTGTACGTTGATAGGTACGACGGTAACTATCGTTTGAAGAACCAATCCCAATCTCGATCTTCTGGCCCTTAAAGTCTTCGGAGATTTGTGCGATTTCCTCAGCCACTGCAGATGCCATTTGCCAGTTCAGGCTGCGTACAAAACGCTTTTCTACTGGCACAGAGACAACGTTCATGAGCACTGCAACGGCAAGCGATGCTGCGATGGCCAATTTATGGTTGGTGCGCATGGCGCAAAGGCCGCGCCCCGCTAAATCCATTGCAATCGGCGCAAAGGGGAGCAAATAGTACATGCCAGCACCCGGCTTTTGCGCCGGATATAAAACCAGCGCCATCGCAAGAACAACTCCAGCACTCAAGATACTGACTTCGGTCCGTTCATTACGAGACATTGACTGCCACCCAAATGCGATAAAAATTGACGCAGGCACAACATAGATCGCTGCGTACCGCATCACCTTCTTAAGGCCATCCCAGGAATTGGGCTTATCTGCCATCAATTGAATGAGATCGACCAAGTATTTGAATTCAAAAAGCGGCGTCATGAAGGGCAGTGCGGCAACCGAAAACGCGATGACAACGGTAACGATACAGGCAATTATTCCGTCCTGATAAAGCATCAAAAAACCAAACGGCAGGAAATAGATCGCGGCGAAAACCTTTTGGCCAATAACAAAGCCAATCAACACACCAAACACAGCTGCGCGCAGCCACCTTTGATCTAGGGCAGAACGATTATTCAACCAAACACCCAACGCAACACTCATGAGCATGAATGTCTCAGGCCGATCCCAAATACTCGCAGGCAGGTTGAGAACAACAATCGCGGCAAACCCGCTCACAGCAAATGATACGGACGCCCAACCACGATCACGTTGCGACACAGCCATAATAACCAAAGCAATGATGAGAGCGATAAGGCCCGGCGCTTTGCCAATTGCTACGCTTGCGCCAAAAACACTAAAAACCAGCGCGTGAATGAGATACAGATACGGCCCATAAAGATTGGTAATACGAGTCGCATCATCAATTGGATGATAAACCGAATTCCCGTCTAACAACCGCCACGCTAAAGCAACAATATTTGGCTCACCTGTATCGATATATCCCGGATATAAAGCATAGGCGATGCAAAGAGCCACAACATTTACCGCTGCAACAACAGCAACAACGCACAATATTTTTTCTGATAACCGCAGGCCCATCATTTGCTTACTCTTCGGCTGGAGACTTAAACCCGTCTGCTTTTAAATCATCAATGCGCGAACGATGGCATGCAAAGATATTCATTTGTTGCGCCAGCATAAATCGTTGTTCCGACGCAAACGGGACCAGCGCCAAACGGCAGTCATTTCCTGGCATTCTGTTGTCTAGTTCAGGGAATACAACATAGCCTTCATCTGAGCGTACACGCCAGCAGGGCTGATAAAGCTGATAGCCAGCATCTTCTAACAGTTCCAACGCGCGCAAGGTGCGCACGGGTTTATCTGGCGTTAGCCAACTCTCAACAACAATGAATGGCTTTGCTGTCGCCAGCACGTTTTTGGCACCTGAAAGCGCTTCAAATTCATAATCCTCAACATCCATTTTAATAACATCGGGGGCGACAGGCAGATCATCTAGGCGCTGCAGAGGCACATCGACGCGCCCGGCACCTTCACGGCCGACACCGCTTCCAGTAATGCGATTAAGACCCGTTTCTTTTTCGTGGATCGCCATCGTCGCTGTACCAGCCTCAGACGAGAGCGCGACACCATGAACTGTGATGCGCGAGTTCAAGCCGAACTCATCAATCAATCCTTGAAGGTCCTGGCGGGTGGCGGGCGCAGGTTCAAACGAAGAAATAGGGCCGTCAAAATTCTTCAATGACGCCGCATAGAACGTAAAATAACCCCAATTTGCGCCAATATCAAAAAATGTACGGTTGCCGGTAAGCAGCGATGCCAGAAGCCCTGATACGTCCGGTTCATATCCGGCGGCGTCATGACCAAAGTACAAGCTACCGAAATGCGGTTTCCGGCCATCAAACGACGCGCGCTTCAATCCATCTTTAGCTTCAAGCGTCATAACACCACGCCCACTCAGGCCCAAAGTGCCGTGCGCAAAATCGTATGCAAACCTTGCTGGTTTCTTACCTAATCGCTTGGCCCATTTCTTACTGTATTGGTGATGCGCAGCACGCGCCAATTTCGATATCAAAGGCAAACCTTCGATATTATAGGGGCGTTCCGGTAATGCCGGTGCGATGAGAATTTCTGAACACATACTCAGTTTGTCCACTATCCGCGTAATGCAATCAAGCCCAAGTAGACTCAAAACCTATATTGGAGGGGCTTTTCTGCGACTTCAGTCTATGGTTCACTGCAGCTCAATAAGTGAAGAATTGGATCGCCAATAGCTATGTCAGTTTTCTACGATACGTACGGCGCGTCAAAATCCTATACGACGCCATCATTGAGCCAGAAACACATTGCCAAATTTGACAATGAAGTCGGGAATCCAGCTGACCTAAAATCCACACATCGCTGCCTGGAAATTGGCTGTGGGACAGGACATTTTCTGTCTTACCTGCATCACAAAGATGTCACTGATCTGCACGGGATCGATCTCGATGCATCATTGGCAGACGTCGTACCAAAATCAGTCCGAGATCACTTTGAGGCTGCTGACGTGTGGGGTTTCCTTAAAACAGCAGCCGATAAACCAAAATACGACCGCATCTTTATGTTCGATGTGTTTGAGCATTTTCTGCCAGAAGAAGGCCATAAGCTTTTATCTAAGATTGGCGATATATTGAACGAAGACGGTGTCATTGTGCTCAAGATACCTAACGCATCTTCACCGTGGGGATTACAGTACCAAAACGGCGACCTCACGCATCTTGCCAACTATACTCCTGACAGCATTCGCCAAATGGCCGTGTCGTGTCAGATGAAATGCACACAGTGTTACCCGCATCTACTGGGGAGTAAATCCAGGCAATGGCGCGATCGCGTGATGCAAAAGTTCCTTAACTGGGCTGTCGCAACGCCACCTGAAATATGGGAAGGCAACTTCTACGCGGTTATTAAAAAGCTGCGATAACAATCCATGGGTTGGCAGAGCAGGGGAGCAATCCCTATATCCCATTTAACACACAAAATTTATTTATCATATTTTCCAGGGGAGATTTCCAACTATGGCAAAAGCAGCATTTATTGGTCTCGGCGTTATGGGCTATCCAATGGCTGGCCACCTTCAGATTAACAGTCATGACGTTACTGTTTATAACCGCACCACAGCAAAAGCTGAAAAATGGGCAGGCGAGTACGGCGGCAACTTTGCTGATACACCTGCAAAAGCAGTCGCTGGCGCTGATTTTGTTTTCTCATGCGTTGGTAATGACGATGATCTTCGCTCGGTTGTCTATGGCGATGACGGCATCCTTGCAGGCATGGCTGGCAGCGGCATTTATTGCGATCACACGACCGCATCTGCCATCGTTGCCCGCGAGATAAACGAAAAGTGTAATGAGCTTGGCATTCAATTCCTTGATGGCCCCGTATCCGGTGGCCAGGCTGGCGCTGAAAACGGCAAGCTAACGGTAATGGTTGGCGGTGATCAATCAACCTTTGATGCTGCGAAGCCAATCGTCGACTCATATGCCCAAGCCGTGACCCTATTAGGTGCCACTGGTTCTGGTCAGATCACGAAAATGGTCAACCAGGTGTGTATTGCCAGTCTCGTCCAAGGTTTATCCGAAGGTTTGGCTTTCGCGCAAAAGGCTGGCCTTGATGCGAAACTGGTTGTCGATTGCATTTCCAAAGGTGCTGCCGGTTCTTGGCAGATGGAAAACCGTGGCAAGACCATGGCCGACGACGAGTTTGATTTTGGTTTTGCCGTTGAGTGGATGCGCAAAGATTTGGGCATTGCGCTTGAAGAAGCCAAAAGCAATGGCGCGCTGTTGCCCGTTACAGCCGTTGTCGATCAGTTCTATGCAGAAGTGATTGCGATGGGTGGAAAGCGCTGGGATACATCCAGCCTCATCCGCCGTCTTACGCGCAAGTAATTAAAACACCCCTCATCCTGTCGGGTGAGGGGACCGCCAACACAATCGTCATCTCCGCGTTCGCGGGGATGACGACGTATGTTTTTTAAAAAAACTAAGCCTACTATTTACTGACGCGGGCTGTGTACTTGAATTTTGAATGCAGGCGTTGGTGAGAGCAGGTTTGCAATCTTCCAGGTATACATTTTATAGCCGAGACCGCGCTTTTCGAACGGCCTCACAGTTGTCGCATTATGACTTACGACAATTCCATCAGAAAAGATCCGTAACTCCCCAGACGTATCCAGCCCGGACGCCCGCAACCGGGCTTTGACATCACTTGCCAATGATTTCCCAAGCATAGAGATCTGACCGGTGTTTTTGTTGAAGCTGATACCGAGGATGTATTCGTTACGACGAAAAAACGTCATCGTCTTGACTTTAATCAGATTGCCGGAACGATCATAATTTATATGGAAATGTGCTTTCTCGTAATACTTAAAATCAGAAACAGCGGAATCACGCTCAAAGTCATCCTTGATGAGTGACAATTGCTTTAGTTCTTCCTCGCGAGAAACTTAACCCGCTTGGATATCCTGATAAAGCTGCACTTTGGCAAGGTATCCATCAAAGATGAAACTGTATTCGCCGCGCCGGTTTATATCGATCTCGGCATCAAAGCGGATCGGCATATAGCATCCGCTGACCACGACAAGCATGACGACAGCGAGAAGGCGCTTGGCCACCGTTAAAGTATTATTTGGAGTGAATCTTTTTATGGGGCGATCATAGTCTGAGATACATGCGGGGCCAAGTGATCGTCGCACAAATTCATGCAACATTAATCCATGTGCCCATACCCGCCATATGATGCTCAAGCATATGGCAATGAAACAGCCATTTCCCAGGATTATCAGCAACGAATGCGATCTTTATCCGTTCCGCAGGCTGCATCAAGTGGGTATCGCGCCAAGGTGCATTTATGACCGCTTTGGAGTCTATCTCCAGTACACGAAAATGATGTCCATGAAGGTGCATTGCATGGGGCCAGCGCGTGTCATTAATCATACCGATGACCGCCGTTTGTCCTGCCTTCAGATCAACCAACGGATCGACCGGCTTGCCGGCGTTGCCGTTGAACGCCCATGCCTGTCCATGTTCACGAACCAGCGTGCGCATATCGAACATCTGACCTTTGTACGTTGCTTGGGTCATGCCGCCCATGGCGCCACCCTGCATGAGCAGATCAATATGCAATGCATTCTCTAAATCTGGTTGATGTTGAGCAAGCGGATTACTTGGCAATATTAATGGTGCAGCGTTTTTACGATCAGCCAAAGCATCACCCGACACGACAAGCTCGGCCGCAACAATCGGATCACCGACCGAGACTTCATTGATAATGAATGTCGCCGGCGTCCCCGGCATATCGATTACGAGGTCCACCCGCTGCGCAGGTGCCAGCACGAGAGGGCCATCAAGAATTTCCGGGGTTTCTAATGGCTGTCCATCAAGCGCAATGACGTGCGCGGTCAGGCCAGGTAACTCAAATGCCATCACCCGCGCATTAGCGGCAGACACACACCGCAAGCGAACGCGGGCGTTCGGACTTACATTGAGTTTTGGTTTAGTATCGCCGTTGACGGTCAACCAATTGCCAAGCCGACCTCTGTGCGCGGCTTCGTGGAGTGCGCCAAATCCCTCAGTGATCTGACCGGCTTCATCTAACCGCCAGTCATCCGCAATGAACGCAAGGTCGGCATCAACATCAACCGGCGTGTCTTCATTCACAATCAAAAGCCCATAGAGCCCACGTGCAATCTGTTCCCATGAGCGGTGATGCGAATGATACCAGTACGTACCCGCGTCCGGCGCCGTGAAGCGATAATCAAAACTGGCACCGGGCATTATAGGTTGCTGCGTCAGACCACTGACTCCGTCCATTGCATTCTCAATCCGGATACCATGCCAATGCACCGTCGTTGGATCGGGCAGGGCATTATCAACGCGAATGTGAACAGGCTTGGCGCGAGGAATACGAATAACCGGTCCCGGCGCGGAATGATTGTATACCCATACTTGCGTTTTAGGCTCATCAGGGCCCCTCAGTGAGGCCTCGGCTGCCCCGGGCCTGAGCACATAGGCCGGAGATGCCAACGCATGCGTTGGCAGTATTGGCAACGTTGCCAAAGCCGCAGTGCCCACTAGAAATTCTCGTCTTTTCATACGTCACCAATATTCAAGGACATCAAAAACAATTTAATAAGGGTTTCACCAACTGGCAGGTCAAGCGAGATCATTTAAATTCGATCGCCACAAGCTCAACCGTCATTCCGGCGTAGGCCAGAATCCAGCACCTGCCTAATACATCACTGGACCCCGGCCTTAGCCCGGGTGACGGTATTTTACGATGATCTCTTTAGGCTACGCACTTTATTTCGGTTCAAACCGATCGTTGAAATTCGTTATGTCTGGTATTTCAATCAACGGCTGACGATCCAGCGTCCGCACGTATTCAGACAAATCGACGAGCATCTGCTTTCGTGCATCTTCAGAAATGTAAGGTACATGCCATGCAATAAACGGCTCGATCACGTCGAGGCCCATGTAGCCCAACGTACCTTGGAAAAAATGCTTCATCATGCCGGTCTCAAGCGGGCCATGGATCGAACCTTCACCAAACATGTGAGGGCGACCGCCTAGGGCAAAAGCTGTAAAGGCACGTTTTCCCTTAAGCCCACCTTCACCATATATCCGTTTCCCACCATAAAAAGGTCCTGAAATACATACGCGCTCAAACCAACCTTTAAGGATCGCGGGCGTACCAAACCAATGCAGCGGAAATGTAAATACCAACACATCAGCCGCGAGAACTTTCTCGATTTCAGACGCGATGTCCGGTGCGATGGTTTCTTGCTGATAGTTGTGGCGTTGCTCGAGTGCATACGTCAGATGATCTGGATCACGACGTTCACCAAAATCAGCAGGCGAAACGACGGGATTGAAATTCATCTCATAAAGATCGGAGAGCGTGACGGTATGACCTTCGTCTTCAAGCGTCTGGATGATGACGTCACGCATACTTGCTGTGAACGATTTTGGTTCCGGGTGCGCGTGAACAAGGTGAATTTTCATGCGTTGAGTAAGCCAATGGTTATGAGTTTGGTCAAGCGATCTGAATTTCGATGATCAAAATTAATCACCGAAACGTATCACTCCAATCGTAATTCCCGCGAAAGCGAGGACCAGGTATCTGAGCTCAATTATCAAGGTTTCCGCTTTCGCGGGAATAACGGAAAAAATAGACGAAGATGTCATAAATCTATGTGCGTTTCGGCCCATGCCGCAACGGCAAGCATATGATCCATCCGATGCTCAAGGTTCGTCAGGTAGGAATCAATCTGTGGTGCCGCATCTGTTGCAAATAACGACATCCGGCCCGTGTGTTTGAGAAGTAACAATCCAGATGTGTGCGCAAAGAACGCCGCAGTTTCGGCATCTGCGGTTTCGTCTTTGCAGCCCATTTCCATGAGCGCATGGCGAAACGGTGCCAACGACCACAACAATTTCTCGTTCAGATCCTGATCGCGCGCTGACCCCAGGCCATGCGGCCGCATTCCACCACGAAACAAATAGAACCCTAAATCAAGATCGCGCGGGTTCTCAGCGTAAAAATCGAAAAAAGCACGGCCAGATAAATACATCTGATCTTTTGGAGTCTTTGCCCCCACAACAGATGCCGTGACACGCGCAACCAATGTATCCAGCGATTGGTCGAGGAGGGCGGCGTAGATCTCTTCTTTGGATTTAAAATGGAAATAGATAGCCCCCGGCGTATAGCCAGCTTTTTTAGCGATGGCTCGAATGGACGCCCCCTCAATACCGTCTTCTTCAAAGATCTGACGCGCCGCATTGAGGATCAGAGACTGCTTCATCGTTGAGACAGCGGCCTGACGTGCATTTGTATTCGTCTGCAGCATCGGAAATCCAATCTTCGTTAAAAAACATAGTGTGAGGCAAAAAATATATTATTTCAACATTGATTTATTTTTTAAACACTGTTTAAATTTGTCAAATCGTTGAATTTTTCTGGAGGGCTAAAATGTCTCAATCATCGCATACAATTCGCAAACTTTCATCCAGCTTTGGGATTGAGATCTCAGGCATTGATCTGTCAAAAGACATTAGTGCGATGGACCAAATGGTGATCAGAGAGCTATGGGCCAAGCATCAATTGCTACTGTTTCGGGGCCAGTCATTGCGCGAGGAAGATCTTGTCCGCACTAGCCGATACATCGGCGATCTTGAAATTCATATTCGCCGCGAATACTTGTCTGATGAAAACCCTGAAATCCTTTTGGTGTCGAATATCAAGAAAGATGGGCGTTCGGTAGGCATTCTGTCCGACACCGAAGTCGGCTGGCATTACGATCAAATCTATTTGCCGCGCCCAGCGGTGGGCTCGATGTTGATGGCCGTGAAGTTGCCTTCCTCAGGTGGACAGACGTCATTTGCGGATATGACCGCTGCGTTTGAAGCGCTCCCTGACGAGATCAAATCCAAGATCAATGGCACGAAAGCGGTCCAATCCTATGAGGCTTTTAACGCGCAGTTTAGTGTCACAACCAACAAGACACAAAAGAAACTATCTCCGGACATCGAACAACCGCTTGTCCGCACGCACCCCATAAGTGGGCGCAAAGCTCTGTATATCTGCCCTGGCATGACAACGCAGATCGTCGGCATGGACGCACATGAGAGTGCCGAGATGTTGGATTACTTGTTCGACTTTAGCGTCCGTCCAAAATTTGTCTATACTCACAATTGGCAAATGGGAGATGTCCTGCTTTGGGATAACGCATCGACCATGCACCGCCGCGAGCCGTTTGACGGAAACGATGAACGGCTGATGAAACGTACCACCATCTTACCGCCTGAAGAC
>ENA-OQVM01000028-OQVM01000028.1-marine-metagenome-genome-assembly--contig:-NODE-28-length-208526-cov-13.465011_pt1 | contig 208526 bp, 187 predicted proteins | sample MGYA00237776_ERZ505498 | MGnify/ENA primary metagenome ERZ505498 (study PRJEB26159, sample SAMN06265151) | marine metagenome | isolation source: Helgoland LTER site | place: Germany:Helgoland, sampling...
ACTGTGGGTAACGCTGCTGGTACAGGTGCTACTGCTCAAGGTGGTACAACAACTACTCTGGGTGGTATCGGTACAGGTTATCTATATGCTGACTGGAAAGGTCAAATTGCATATACAACACCAAACATGAACGGCTTCCTAGCAACTGTGGGTATAACACAGCCATGGAATGCGGAAGGCGATAAAGTAACATCTGCTGCTTCTACAGGTGGTTCTGATAACTTTGCTTACGAAGGGCAAGCATCTTATTCATGGACTGGTGATTTCGCTGGTAAAGCATGGGTTGGTGCATTCTATCAAGATGTAACAGGTCTTACAGCTGATAACCTTGATGAAGATGCACAAGCTTTTGAAGCTGGTATAGCAACAACTGTAATGAATATTGGCCTAACAGCATACGCATACAGTGGTGAAGGTGCGGGTACAACAGGTATGTTAGTGCGCGGATTTGACGCTACTGGTTCAGCACGTGATTCTAATGGTGGCTATCTTCAGGCGACATACACGACCCCAATGTATACTAAGTTGGGTGTGTCATACGGTGTTTCAAAACTAGATGATAACACTGCAGATGCAGGTAAAAATTTAGTTAAAGAAAACAATAGAATAACTGTTGGTGCTTACCAGCCGTTAACTAAACACCTAATGATAGTTGCTGAATTCTCACATGTTGAGTCAGAGTCTCACTTATCGACTCAGAGTGATTCAGAACAAGACATTATGTCTGTAGGTGCGATCTTATTCTTCTAGGATTTAATTTAAAAATAACATAATACTTAAAAGGGTTTTCTATGACGATTTTAAAGCTTTTCCTGTTAACTTCACTTCTACTGGCCTTCAACTTATATGCTGTTCCAGTTGACTTCAATGTTCTTGTTGAGTCAGCTAATAAACCTGTTGCAAATGCCGATGTTAAACTCTTGCAGGCAATCCCAAACCAACAATCGAAGGTTATAGCAAAGGGTCGTAGTTCATCAGAAGGCAACATCAGCTTTACCGGTCTGCCAAAGTTGGAAAGCGGTTTTTATTACCTCGTAGCTGAAGGCGGAGAAATCAATGGTTTCGAAGCCCGCTCTTTTCGATTAATGGCAGCGCTTAATAACGAGCAGAATGGAAGTGTAGTCGTAAACGAGCTGAGTACGATTGGTTCAGTGTGGCCACTTGCTGCACAAACGTCGGGCTCTGGCGTCATTGTAGGCTCAAACACCGGTCTGCTGATAGGCTCTAGCCACATCCAAAATCTGGTCGATACCTCAACGGGAAATTTTGGGAAACTTGTGCTCGATGGAAATAACCTCACATTTTCAGAAACCGTTGGGCGAATGAATACTTTAGCCACATTAGTCGCGTCATGTGGTGGGTATTATCAAGCTAATACCTGCAAGAAATTTTTAGATATCGCTGATGCAAAAGATACATTGGAAGCTTTACGTAATATTGCAATTGAGCCTTATAAAGACTCCTTAGAGTTATTCAATTTATTTACTACTGCGTTTCCTTATCCCAAAGGAGAAGGCGTTCGGCCAACAGAATTTGTCCCATATCTAGAGTGGGCACCTAAAGACTTTTCATTGATGGTTCGTATCACTGGTGGAGGTCTGTATTCGGCAGGTCGAATGATGTTTGATAATCAAGGGCAGCTATGGTCAGGGCAAAACTGGATCCCCGGTACCCAGGCTAATCTAAGCTCATCTATAGGCGGCGGAGTTTCACGAGTAGATGCAAGTGGTACAGCGACTTCACCTCCTTTGACGGGATACAATCGACAGGGGCTTGATGGCATTGGGTGGGGCACCACTGTTACTGTTAATAAAGTTTGGGCAAGCAGCTTTAATTCTAAAATAGGGGTACTTGATCTCGATGGTAATGCACTAGGCCCAGCCACGGTTGATGGAAAAAATGGTGCATTGCAGGGTCTGGCGACGGGGCCTGATGGTGATGTCTGGGTCTGCGACAATCAGCTAAACCAACTCATTCGGTTTCCCAAGGGCGATCACACTAAAGGTAAAGTTATTAAGGTTGCAGGCTTAAAACGTCCATTTGCAGTTGCAATCGATAATACTAATCATGTTTGGGTTACAAATAATGGGTTTGACACTGTCACCAGATTCCCTGCTGATTCGCCAGATAAGGCACAGCAGATAACCCTTGGTGGCATTGCTCCCAGAGGCATCGCTATAGATTCAGTAGGTAACGTGTGGGTGGGTAATAACTTTTCAATGGGTTACCCCATAGCGAAGATCCCTCCTGGGGCATCCATTATCGAGGAGTTTAAACTCAACCTTGAAAAGGTTTTAGCGGACCAAAAGAAAGGTATAGTCACAAAATCGGGTAACCTGACCCTGATATCATCTAAAGGTAAGGTGCTTCGAAAGGGCATACTTGAAGGCATTGTAAACGGTGCCTGGGGCGTCAGCATCGATGGTCAAGATAATGTATTTGCGAGCGACTTCCTTGGATCAGGGTTTGCTAAAATATGTGGCACAAGTGAAGACAATTGCCCAGCCTACCATGCAACCGGAGATCTGATTCACCTTTATCAATCTGGTATCATTCAAAAAGTCACAGACACTATGATCGATGATGCTGGCAATGTTTGGATAGCAAATAATTGGGACTACTTGCCGGCACTCGTAGATGCTGACCCTGACCGCAGGATGGCTACTCGTGGCGGTGGTACGGGAATTACCGTTGTTTACGGAATTGCGTCTCCCGTTCTGAATCCGCTAATTGGACAGGTTCGACGTCCTGAATGACGAATACTGGCAAGGCGAATAAAGTGGCATACTATGTAAAAGATAATTAACTTTTAGACTTTCGTCGTTAATTATGGAATGAACACAATGAGACTTAATGGTTGGCACATCACTTACTGGACTATCGGCCTAATACTGCTTGCCGTGATGCTGCTTCTTGCATCTTCTCCATGGAATGCAGACAGCATAAAAATAGCCATACGATCCACAGGAAGAAGTTCGTTATTCTTATTCTCAATTGCCGTTACTGCGTCCAGTGTATACTATTTCTGGAAGGCGCCTTTTTCAAAATGGGTTCTACAAAATAGGCGCTATATCGGCGTAAGCTTCGCTGCCTCCCACTTCATCCATCTCGGCCTTATTGCTTTAGTATCAATAGTTTTTCCTGAACCGTTCCTCGAAGATCAAGCACGAAGCCAGTGGATATTTGGTGGCATAGGCTATGTCTTTGCTGCTCTGATGGCACTGACCTCATCAGACAAAGCCCAGCACTGGTTAGGCATCAAAAATTGGAAAAAGCTTCACCTCATTGGTGTTTACTACCTTTGGTTTGTTTTCTTTATGACCTATGTCAAACATACCAAAATCGATCCTAGTTTTTATGCACCATTTCTTGTATTCACCGTTGCTGTTTTATCACTGCGCTTAATCAAACACTTTAGAGTTAGATAATTCGACAAAATATCAATGGAACAGGGTAAAAATAACTAAATCAGATACTTGCTTAAAAGTTACTCTAAACATCAATTTCGACGTTTCGAACTACCATTAATTCCCCATGAATTAGTTATACAACTTTGACACTTTCTTGGATGAGGCATACTACTCAATAAATGCGTAGATGTTCCGGCAACCAGTCACACTCTATGTCTAAAACCTATGAAGGATATGGTGAGTTTACTCCGTGAACGTATTAACCCTACTCATTCGTGTTTCTACCCACGCTTGTATCCAACTGCTAGGTTGTAATCTGTTTCACAGGTATCTCCTGAACAGCATTCAAAAATGTTAGACTTACAAATAACACACTGTTCATGCCCGTGAACAACAACTGTGTTTAACGGAGACTGACAACGTGGACAGCGTTGTTTGTGTGCGTTGTTCAGATTCATAGCGTTGTACATCAAACTTACCTTTAAATGTCTGTATAATTGCTGCGTATAAAAGTGCGAGCATATTAATTTGTTTGCTCTTTCGCTTTAGGCTTCAGTATTTACAGTAATAATACTATTGGGCATTGTTAAAGACTTTATAGACGTTGATGGGCAAGGCCATTAATTCCTGAGCACAATGTTATCAAATTATCCTATTTAGGCATATGAATACTGACCTGAGACAGTATTGGTTTTATGGCGGAGATGAAGGGATTCGAACCCTCGAGACCCTTCCGGGCCTACTCCCTTAGCAGGGGAGCGCCTTCGACCACTCGGCCACATCTCCGCCGACCCGTGTATCCATGCGGTTGCTAATGGGCAAGTCAAAATAATGATTTTTCACTACAGATAAAATGCTAACAATAAAATTTCGCCAAATTGGCTCAGCTTAGTCCTAAATATAAGAGTGAATTATCGTATAATTAATAAGCTTAAAGAACGAGCGCACTGTCAGATTTTGGAGTAGCTTGAGCAGCAAGGCAGCATAAGGCATATGCTATTACTCAATAATACATTGTTATTCAGATAGCGTAATTTAGGTGTTAAATAAGAAGTGCAGTACGTCACCGTCTTTAACTATGTAGGCTTTGCCTTCGGCGCGCATTTTCCCAGCTTCTTTAGATGGACCTTCACCACCTAAAGCGACAAAATCTTCATAGGCTATAGTTTCAGCGCGAATGAACCCCTTTTCGAAATCACCGTGAATTACACCAGCAGCTTTAGGGGCAGATGTTCCGGTAGTCACAGTCCAAGCACGTGCCTCTTTAGGTCCAACAGTAAAATAGGTTTCCAAGTGCAATAAAGTATATCCAGCACGGATCAATCGGTCGAGACCAGCTTCAGTCAAACCCATTTCATTAAGAAACATCTCTGCTTCATCAGGTTCAAGTTGGCTAATTTCTTCCTCAATTTGTGCAGAAATAACAACGTGCGAATTACCCTGCGCAGCTGCCATTTCAGCAACCATCGCTGAAAATGCGTTGCCCTCCGAAGCCTCCGCCTCACCAACATTACAGACATAGAGCACAGGTTTAGCAGTTAATAGTTGCAACATTTTCCATGCTTTATCATCTTCTAATTCCACTGCAACGGTGCGAGCAGGTTTACCTTCTTCAAGAGCGACAAGTGCCAAACGTAGTAATCGTTCTTGTTGGACCGCCTCTTTGTCTCCACCCCTTACTTTGCGAACAATGTTTTGCAGCCGCTTTTCAATACTCTCGATATCAGCCAACATTAGTTCGGTCTCGATAGTCTCCGCATCCGCAACGGGGTCTACTCGACCTTCAACATGCGTCACATCTCCATCTTCAAAACACCTAAGAACGTGAGCGATTGAATCCACTTCACGGATATTAGCCAAAAACTGGTTTCCAAGCCCCTCACCCTTCGAAGCACCTTTAACCAGACCTGCAATATCCACAAATGTCATACGCGTTGGAATAATGCTTTTAGAGGATGCAATCGCAGCCAATTTGTCCAAACGCAAATCTGGCACAGCAACTTCACCAATATTTGGCTCAATCGTGCAAAATGGAAAATTAGCTGCCTGTGCTGCTGCAGTTTTGGTCAATGCATTAAATAGTGTCGATTTGCCAACATTCGGCAAACCCACAATTCCCATCTTGAAACCCATCGCCATCACCTTTTAGAATTCTTCCTGCTTCTAACAGTCCCGCAGACAGGCGCAAGACGGACACATTTAGATCACACTAAGAAATCGGGCTAACACTGAATTTATTGGTTCAATGAATATATCACCTTAAATAAATAGTTTGGGTCGTAGATTTCAAAATCTATTTTTAATATGAACTATAAAAACGAACAGATTACAGTAATATTCGCAACGGCATACAAATCTAACCACCAAGATAAAACCTAGAACAACGACGCATAGCGATTGAAGATCACACTTATTCCAAGAACGCTTGCCTTTCGTTGTTCTCTAAGGCAGTTGAGAAGCTACTTGAAGGAGATGCCCATGACACGGATTGAAGCCAAATTCAAAGCTCTTGCTAACGAAGGCCGCAAAGCTTTTGTATCTTACATCATGGCAGGCGACCCAAACTTCGACACATCGCTGGCGATTGTACGCGGTTTACCCGCCGCAGGCGTGGATGTAATCGAACTAGGTTTACCTTTTACAGACCCAATGGCGGATGGGCCTACTATACAATTAGCAGGCCAACGTGCGCTCGTAAGTGGTATGACACTGAAGAAAACGCTCGATTTAGCCCGTGCTTTTCGCAAAGGCGACAACATCACCCCAATAGTTCTAATGGGCTATTACAATCCAATTTACTCACATGGTGTCAATAAATTTTTAGAGGACGCAGAAGACGCAGGAATTGATGGCCTGATTGTTGTTGACCTGCCGCCAGAAGAAGACAATGAGCTTTGCATCCCAGCACAAATTCAAGGTCTGAACTTTATCAGATTAGCCACACCGACCACTGACGAAAAACGCCTACCTCGTGTATTGAAAAACACTTCCGGGTTTGTGTATTATGTTTCAATTACTGGCATCACAGGAGCTGCCGAGGCTGATGTTGCTTACGTTGCGCCAGAAGTTGCAAAAATTAAATCTGCAACTAAACTGCCGATAATAGTTGGCTTCGGAATCAATACACCAGAGAAATCGCAAGCGATTGCGTCCGTTGCGGACGGGGTGGTCGTGGGCTCGGCAATAGTCAGCAAAATCGCAGACGGTGAAAGTGTGGATGAAGTGTTAAATTTCGTTAAATCACTAGCAGACGGTGCGCACAATGCATAAGGCTAGAAAATTTAGAATATTGGTCTCAGGAAATCCTATAAACGCAATATTCTAAAAAACTTTGATAAGTCTTGTAACACTACACTACTAGCGTTTTGCTTCCACTTTAGAAATGGCAATCGCAACAGCATCTTCTACACTCATTTCTGTTGTATCAATGATACAGGCTTGAATACCCGGTTTTAACGGTGCAGTGGTCCGGTCCGTATCTCTAGTATCTCTAAGTCGTACTTCTTTTAAAACTTGATCATAGGGCAATTCATCACCCCGCTCACACATCTCACTCCATCGACGTCTAGCGCGGACTTCAGGGCTGGCAGTAATAAAAAGTTGCACTTCAGACTGAGGAACAACCACTGTTGCAATGTCTCGTCCATCTAGTACTGCACCTCCAGCGCGTCGGGCAAATGCTCTTTGGAAATCCAACAGTGCTGCACGCACTTCTGGTATGGTAGCTACTTTGCTAGCTGCTTGAGCAACCTCACTACCACGTAAGGATTTATCATCGAAAGTATCTGGTGATAAGCAATGCGCCGCTTTTATTGGATCCGCACCAGTCAAAAATTTTGAGCCTACAGCACGATAAAGCAAGCCAGTATCAAGATGTGCAAATTCAAAATGTGCTGCGATCGCGCGTGATATTGTACCCTTACCTGCCGCAGCAGGGCCGTCGATGGCAACGGTGAAAGGTTCTTTCATGTATACCTCCTTATCAAGGGCCTAATCAGCTAACCCAGCGCACCAACAATTATTCATTATCTTTTAATAACATGATTTGGAGGATAACTCTTTAAACATTAAACCCTACTTAGATCTGCTCCGAGGCCTACCATTAAAGGTTCAAAGATCGGAAAAGACGTTGCAATTGGCCCGACATCATCGATAGTGATAGGAGCATTCGCAGCCATTCCCATAACCATAAATGCCATTGCAATTCTATGATCAAGATAGCTTTCACAGCTTGCGCCACCTGGCACATTACCATGTCCCATCCCCACAATTGTCCACCAATCTGGTCCATCCTCGACAGATACACCAGCGGCACGTAAACCAGCAGCCATCGCTTCTATTCTATCACTCTCCTTAACCCTTAATTCTTTAACTCCAGCCATATGTGTCGTGCCATTGGCAAAGGAAGCTACAACAGAAAAAACTGGATATTCATCGATCATACTTGCGGCCCTGTGCGCGGGGACTTCAATCCCAATTAGATTGGGCGAAAATCTTGCACGCAGATCAGCCACAGGTTCACCGCCCTCGGTGCGCTCATTTTCATAAGTCAAGTCAGCTCCCATTTCGCGCAGTGTGTCAAACAAACCTGCCCTCGTAGGATTAAGACCAATAGTTGGCACTAAGACGTCAGAACCTGGTACGATCAGTGCAGCACATACTGGAAACGCTGCAGAAGATGGATCACGCGGGACATCAATGTGCAATGGCGTCAATTCAGGTTGGCCTTTCAGGGTTATAACACGACCTGCGTCTGAAACTTTGGTTTTTATTTCAGCACCAAAGGCCGCTAGCATACGTTCTGTATGGTCGCGTGTATCCTCTGCCTCAATAACTACTGTTTTACCTGGTGCATTGAGACCAGCAAGAAGAACTGCTGACTTAACCTGAGCTGACGGTACCGGTACAACATAGTTTACTGGTATTGGCTCGACTGCACCCACTAAGGTCATAGGTAACCTACCACTTGAGCGTCCAAAAGACTGAGCGCCAAACTGCAGCAAAGGTTCTGTGATCCTTGCCATTGGCCGTTTATTAAGACTTGTGTCGCCTGTAAAAGTAGCCACAATTGGACAGGTCGCCATTGCCCCCATGATCAAGCGAGCACCAGTACCAGAATTTCCACAATCAATAACCTGATCAGGCTCCGCAAAGCCACCAACTCCAACACCATGAACCGACCACTTGCCATCGCCGTGATTGACTACTTCCGCACCAAAAGCACGCATTGCCGTTGCAGTGTCCAGAACATCCTGTCCTTCAAGCAGCCCAGTTATTGTTGTTTCACCTACGCAGAGAGCACCTAGGATTAACGATCGGTGAGAAATTGATTTATCACCTGGAACTTTTGCTACCCCATTCAAAGGGCCACATTTTGTGGACGTCATAGGAATTGGATCACCGTGACTTGACATATGCATGCTCACTGTAGACATAAATAAAGTTACGCATCTCTAGCTCTTCGTTTTCCCAGCGTCCAGACACGAGCTGGACGAATAATGACTTTCAAGAAAACAATCAATTATCAACACAATAACATTGATGTTTTCAGCAAATTACACTGCAGAGAATACAGCTGAAATGCAACAAAATCCCCAAGTTTACGGGACTTAAAAAGACTTTAATTATTGTATTTAGCCTATCGTTGTATTGATCAGTATGAAAATTACTGCAGACAAGACAGCCGCAGCTGGAACAGTAACTATCCAAGCGGTAATGATAGTCATAAAGTGCGATCGGCGCACCAGTTTACGCCTGCGGCGCTCTTCAGGAGCGCGAACAATCTGGTCTGGGATCACCAACCGAGCCTTTTTAATGCGCCGTTCCGCGTCCCACTCTCGAAAAAAACCAACACCAAAAACAGCTCCAACAGCAATATGAGTGGAACTTACCGGCAAACCAAGCCAGCTGGCCACAATAACCGTAATCGCTGCAGACAGGGCAACACAATATGCTCGCATTGGGTTCAGTTTGGTAATTTTTCCACCAACCATGCGAATTAGCTTAGGGCCAAATAAGAAGAGGCCAAAAGAAATACCAAACGCACCAATAATCATAACCCAAAACGGTATTGATACCGCCTGTATAAAATCCCCCGATTGTGACGCCTGAACGATCGCCGCAAGAGGACCAACAGCGTTTGCCACATCGTTGGCCCCATGTGCAAAACTGAGCAAAGCTGCAGAAACTATCAAGGGAATACCAAACAAAACTTTGAGCGATTTATTACGATTTTCAAGACCTTCAGATTGCTTGCGGATAAGCGGAATCATAATAATCCATATTATTAAACCGATAGCTAATCCAATAATCAGCGCTGTTGGCAATTCAATTTTGATTATTTTTTTCATTCCCTTCAACGCTAGGTAGGATGCAAAAGCACCAGCCATAATACCAACCAGAATAGGTACCCAAGTACGAGCCGCAGCAATTTTATCTTCACGGTAGATGATGCGCGCCTTGATAAGCCAAAGAAACAGAGCAGCAATCAATCCGCCAAGGATAGGGGAAATAACCCAACTGGCCGCAATCTTCCCCATTGTAGGCCAGTTCACAGCAGCAAATCCAGCTGCCGCGATACCAGCTCCCATCACACCACCGACAACGGAATGAGTTGTTGAAACTGGAGCGCCAATCCAAGTTGCTAGATTAACCCAAAGTGCTGCCGATAACAGAGCCGCCATCATTGCCCAAATAAAGACTGAAGCAGTTCCCATACTTTCTGGTGCAATAATACCTTTGGCAATAGTAGAAACCACATCACCGCCTGCAATTAATGCCCCAGCACTTTCAAAAAGGACCGCAATAGCGATAGCGCCCCCCATTGATAAAGCATTAGCTCCAACGGCTGGCCCCATGTTGTTAGCCACATCATTGGCACCAATATTCAGAGCCATGTATGCCCCAAGACAAGCCGCAGCGACGACGATAATCGTGTTATTTTCTGAACCAAAAAACAGCATCGATGCTATTCCCGCAACAACAACGAAAACAAAAGATATTCCCAAGCCCACCATGGGACGGGCGATAATATTTGTTGCTGAGCCTAAACTAGAAAACCGATCTAGGTCACGATCAAGTGTATCAAGATGACGCAGATCACTTTGTTGGTCATTCATTCTTTATCGCTCCATTATATAGAAATGGCCTGGCTCATTTGCTGCCGCTTTAACTTAATTTTATCATTCAAATCAACATAATTTTTACGGACAATTTTGGTAAGTAATATACTCAAAATCAGGATATTTTAAATCTATACACTTTAATTAAGTGAGGAAATATCTCGGATAAATGTTAAGTAGTGTGGAGTTCTTCCCTCTCGAAGAGCCTTTTGTTCGTATCGAGTACTCAACCAATCGTCCCACGGCACACGCCAATCATCAGGGCCTTCAGCTGCCCAACTAAAACCTTGACCTGGCAATTCTTCCAGTGTCTGACGAACATAATCCGGGATATCGGTAGCCACTCGAAAAACTGCGTTGGTTTTCATAACGCGTGCTAAGGGCCCAAGGTGTTCAGGTGTCACAAATCTACGCCTATGATGGCGTGCTTTAGGCCATGGATCGGGATAGAGTAAAAATGTACGATCGATGCTGGCATCTGGCAACACATCCAAAAGATCGCGCACATCGCCAGGATGCACGGACAAATTATCCACGCCAGTGCGTCTAATTTTACCCAACAACATTGCGACGCCATTAACGTAAGGTTCAGCCCCAATAATACCCACATCAGGGTTATTAAACGCCTGATTTACTAAATGCTCTCCACCACCAAAACCTATCTCAAGCCAAACTGGCTTGTCACCAAATAACAAGTCCAAGTTGAGCGGTTTGCGCTCGGGATTAGTTTCCCACGATACTGATCCAAGGGACAGAGCCTCCAAGTCTTCAGCCAAGTAGGCTTTTTGGCTATTCTTGAGGCTTTTTCCCTTTAGCCGACCATAAAAATTTCGATGTGGGCGATCTATCATGATGGGCTATTTAACCGTTAGCACACAATAGAGCAATCAAAACCAACACCTCAAAAATCTTGCAGGTTATTAAGTTCAAACCTTTTTGCGCGGGGTCGTTCGCAATGTGGGATCTGCGTTTGTAGGGTCCTCCGGCCACGGGTGCTTGGGATATTTACCACGCATGTCCTTGCGCACATCCCGATAAGTCGTTGACCAAAACCGCGGTAAATCTGATGTGATCTGAATTGGTCTTTGAGCAGGTGAAAGCAAAGTAACCTGCAGGGGCTTCAGGCCAACCATTGGGTGGCTCGTAACACCAAACATCTCCTGTAAACGCACTGCTATGCTGGGAATACCTTTATTATAATCTATAGTAACTTTTCGGCCCATCGGCGTGCTGAAATAACCTGGTACTATGCGATTAATTGACTGCATTCTATCCCAGCCCAACAAGTCTTGCAGCGCAGGCAAAACATCAAAGACTTTCCAGTCAGCAGCAGATTTTATTCCTCCCAGATAAGGTAAGAGCCACTCATCTGCAGTTTCTAACAAAATATTTTCGCTTAAATCTACAAATCCTTCTTCCATCAATGCAGCACGATTTATCAATCTTTGGGCCTCCAATGAAGGCTGAAGACCCAATTGCCGGATACCGTCAATCATTGCCGATGCAACTGCAATCTTTGGCGCACTTGTCCATGGCTGATCTTCGAGAATTAAAGCGCCAAACTTTTTCTGGGTACGAGTTAAAACTAAACCCTCTCTTCGCGACCAAAAGCAAACATTGTGCCAAGCAATCTGATCAGGAAAAAGAGCCTCTAGTTCAGTCTGAGCCAAAACCGCAGCCTGTCGAATAACTGCCTCTCGAGGATCACCGTTCAGATCAGTTACCACAATTAATCTTTGACCTGCAAGCGGGTCGTCTGCCGGCATAATAGCCCCTTTACCACCTGATAAAATATAGCGAGGTTTATCGCCAATGCGACGCAATCCAATACGGTCAGGATAAGCAAGGGCAGCCAGCGCAGCCGTACTAAGTGGACTACCTTTTTTATCACATTTCAGCCGCTTGGCTTCATCACTTATACGCTGAATTGTCCCACGATGAGCCCTCCCGTCAAAAGCGCGCGGATTAGCAATTGCTCGTAGCCGGAGATTTAAATCAGTACCTTGATTTCGCATTGGATCACGCTCTGCCAAAAGCGCCACAAGATTTACCGCCTGATTACCTCCTATTTCAAGCATATGGGCTAACCTTGGGTGCAAGGGCTGTCGGACCAAAGCTTTGCCATGTTCCGTAATTTGATTTAAGGAATCAAGAGCGCCGAGCATGCGCAATAAAGACCGTGCTTCAGCTAACCTTCCAGTATGGGGAGGTGTCACAAAGCGTAAGTCTGCCTCATTTGTACCCCACATTGCCAATTCCAAGGCCAAGTTGCTAAGATCGTTGGCTTCAATTTCCGGCATAGGGAATAAAGTTAATGCACCTTCTTCACCTCGGGTCCAATTTTTAAACACAACACCCGATGCCATACGACCTGCACGCCCAGCGCGTTGGGCAGCTTCGGCACGCGTAACACGCTCTGTAATCAAACGGGACATGCCCGATGATGGATCAAAAAGTGCGCGCCGCGATAGCCCACCATCAACAACAACTCGGATGTCCTGAATGGTAAGTGATGTTTCCGCTATCGAAGTGGCAAGAATTATTTTCCTATTTTCACTCGGTACAATTGCAGCCTGCTGCGACTTAAAATCCATAGCCCCAAAAAGAGTATGTATGGGCACATTTCCTGTCTGGCCTTTTAAAATTTCTGCCGTTCGCCTAATTTCGCCCTCTCCTGGAAGGAATACTAGCAGGCTGCCTTCAGCTTCCGTCAATGCATTGAGAATTAATTCAACAATTCCCACTTCAAATCGTTGGGTTTTAAGCCTCGGCTTGGACAGCCACCGTGGCTCAACCTCGAAGCTGTGGCCTGCTGATGTCAATATTGGGGCCTGCATAATTTTAGCAACGGGTTCAGCATCCAAGGTAGCAGACATGACCAACAAGATCAGATCCTCACGGAGTACATCTGCAACTTCAAGACATAGCGCTAAACCAAGATCTGCATTCAACGAACGCTCATGAAATTCGTCAAAAATAATAACACCCACACCAGGGAGATCAGGAGACTTCTGTAACATGCGCGTAAGAACGCCCTCGGTTACGACTTCAATGCGAGTAAGGGGGCCAACAGAAGTATCACCCCTAATACGGTAGCCAACTGTTAGGCCAGTTTTTTCACCTAAGACTGAAGCCATTCGGTCGGCTGCTGCGCGCGCAGCCAGTCGGCGGGGTTCAAGCATTAAAATTTTATCCGGGGTCAGGCCCGCCTCAAGTATGGCTAATGGTATGCAGGTAGTTTTGCCAGCGCCGGGTGGAGCTTGTACAACCGCTCGACTGCTAGCGCGCAAACACAACATCAATTCTGATAAGATTTCGTTAATTGGCAAATTAATATTGAACGTCATGAGTATACTTATGGCGCATGTAACCACGCGCGCCAACACTGGACATTTCCTTGCTGGTTTCTCACAAAAGGAACAAGCATAAAGGGTGGCTTCATGGACACAAACGACTTAGCAGCACGTATCGTAGCAGGCGAACGGCGAGCCTTAGCTCGTGGGATTACCTTGGTCGAGAGTACACGTGAAGATCAAAATACTCAAGCAGCTGAAATTTTAGCATCCTTACCCAGAGATCGTCAGGCTTTGCGTATTGGTCTGTCCGGCACTCCAGGTGTCGGCAAATCAACTTTTATAGAATCTTTTGGCATGATGTTGATTAACAAAGGGATGCGTGTAGCTGTTTTGGCAGTTGATCCGTCTTCGACAAGGTCTGGGGGTTCTATACTGGGTGATAAAACACGCATGGATAGGCTCAGTCGAGAAGCCAATGCCTTCATTCGCCCGACACCAAGCCAAACACATTTAGGGGGCGTAGCTCGTCGTACTCGCGAAGCGGTTGCATTGTGCGAGGGAGCGGGTTTTGATGTTATTTTAATAGAAACAGTTGGCGTCGGACAATCTGAGACTGTTGTTGCCCAAATGGCAGACTTATTCTTACTATTATTAGCACCTGCAGGCGGTGACGAACTGCAAGGTGTCAAACGGGGCATTATGGAAATGGCGGACATAATTTTAGTCAATAAGGCAGACGGAGACTTAAAACTGGCAGCTACACGAACATGTGCTGACTATTCAAGCGCACTGCGTTTGTTGCGCAAACGCCCCCAGGACCCTGAAAAATTTCCCAAAGTAAAAATGGTTTCGGCCTTGCACGAGGATGGAATCAGCGCAGCTTGGACCGAGATGGAGGATCTCACTCAATGGCGTGATACAAATGGATTTTTAAAAAGAACGCGTGCACAGCAGGCTCGATACTGGTTTGAACAGGATGTTCGTACAGCCCTTTTGGCAAAATTAGATAAAGCACCCATTCGGGACATTATGACAGAATTGGGTTTATCCGTGGAAAAAGGTACTTTGGACCCCACTGCTGCAGCATCCCGCTTGTTGGTTCATTTAAACACGCAAATGAACGAGTAATGCTAGCCATTGCGGGTTGACCCTGCGCTTGATTCCCCATATTGCCCGCTCGAGTAATTTAACAGCGTAGCAATTGCTTCGCGCACGCCGTGTTTGTCAGCCATACAGAATGGCTCAGAGCAGCTGGCAGAAGAAGAGGATAACCCAATGTCTCGTGTATGCGAACTGACTGGTAAAGGCCCAATGGTTGGCAACAACGTAAGCCACGCCAAAAACAGAACTCGCCGGCGCTTCTTGCCGAACCTAAATGACGTGACACTTCAATCGGAAACTCTGGGACGTGGTATCAAGTTCCGTATTTCAGCTTCAGCGTTGCGTTCGGTGGATCATCGTGGTGGACTCGATGCTTATCTTGCCAAGGCAAAAGACACAGAGCTGTCATCCAATGCCCAAAAAGTCAAAAAAGAAATAGCAAAAGTACAGTCTACCTCCACCTGAATTACCGCGGTGCTTGATTTAACTGTTCTTACACTTTGCGTACGGCAGACATTGCTCATAAAGTTGATTTGTTTAAAGAATAGCAATAGAATATAGTGATGGTCCGTATATTTTTCGCTTTTTGTTTGAGTATTATACCGGCACTGACCAGTTACAGTGCGTCTATGGCTCAACACGCGGCTGGAGCTGCTGGCAAAATAGTCGTTTGCACCAGTCTAGGCTCATCGATTATCTACACCGATATTGACGGGCAGCCTGAGGCTGCACCTTACAGCTCGATTAATATTTCAAAACCAGCAAACCACAAAATCCAATGCAGCACTCTATGCAAAGTCTCGTTTTAACGAGCTAGTAAGAGCCCCCCTTTTTTGACCTGACCCAACTTTGACAATTAGAAATCAAATAAAGGAAAAATCTTGTTCTACCGTTCGCTTTTCATCGCGGCATTAGCCGTCACGATTATTGCTGTGCCACTATGGGCCGATGGCATTAAGATCATGGAGCCTTACGCGCGAGTGGCAAGCCCAAATTCTAAATCTGGGGCAGCTTTTATGATGCTTGAAAATCAAACAATTCTAAATGACCGTCTCCTCTCAGCACGTTCCAATTCAGCTAAGCGAGTTGAATTACACACGCACGTCGAAACTGGAGACGGTGTTATGCAGATGACTGAAATTAAAGATGGCATCGAACTACGGCCAGGCGTAACACACCATTTGAAGCGTGGTGCGGATCATATTATGCTGATGGGGCTTACAGAACCTTTAAAACAAGATTTTGCTATAGACATTACCCTCATCTTTGAAAAAGCTGGTGAGATTATTGTTTCAGTCCCGATAGATAACAACCGCAAACCAACTGAAACTGCGCATAGCCACTAACGCTCTGGCGTCGTTAACGCCTGGCAGGCGCTGAATAGCTGCGCCTGCCTGATAGAAAATATACGCAAATAAATTACAACTTTGCAATTATTCTAAAACCAATGAGCTAGAATGAATGCTTCGTCAGACATGTAAGACATGTCGCAATACAATTATTTCATTACCACCATCAACTATTTTCAGCTATCAATTAGAAGTTACTCACTTTGAAAACAGCCGATTTTTTAAACACCAAGGCACCAACGCATAACTGCTTTTTGCGCGTGTAAACGATTTTCGGCCTCATCAAAAATTACCGAATGAGGGCCATCCATAACTTCGGATGTTGCTTCATCATCCCGATGTGCTGGAAGGCAATGCATGAACAGGCTTTCATCTTTAGCCTTACTAAGCAACTCAGCGTTTACCTGATATCCCCGCAGTTGATTGTGTCGCCGTTCACGAGCTGATTGCGGGTCGTGCATTGATACCCACGTATCCGCCACCACCAAATCAGCATTCATAACAGCAGTGCTGGGATTACGTTCAATGGAATAAAGACCCTTCAAATCAGCTTGAGGATCTAGCGGTTCCGGCCCTGTGAAAATAAGCTCAAAATCAAACTGTTTTGCAGCATGGGCAAAGCTTGCAAAAACATTATTACCGTCACCACACCAAACAACCTTTTTGCCTTTTATTGGCCCACGATGCTCTTCGAATGTCATGATATCAGCCATAATTTGACAAGGATGAGTACGATTAGTTAGGCCATTTATCACAGGAACGGAAGCGTGTTCGGCCATCTCTAGCAGTGTCGCTTCTTCAAATGTACGGATCATTATTAAATCGACATAACGGCTAAGTACGCGAGCGGTGTCAGCAATAGTTTCGCCATGGCCCAGTTGCATTTCACTGCCGGTCAGAAGCATGGTTTGGCCACCCATTTGACGTACGCCCACATCAAAAGACACGCGAGTCCGCGTCGAGGGTTTTTCGAATATGAGCGCCACCATTTGACCAGCCAATGGCTGCTCGTCATCGAGGGCACCCTTTGATCGACCCAAACGCGCCTTTTTCATAGCATGAGCTTCATCAACTATTTTGCGCAAATCCTTTTGCGGCGTCATATCTATATCGAGAAAATGCATAATGTTGTTACTTTTTAATTGAGAGAAATTACAGCGTTTTAACTTCAAAATATCTCTGTGTAATATGTTGCTAAGTATTGTTGGTAAGTTGTGCTGCTGCTTTATCAAGACGATTAACTGCATGACCAATTTCTTCATCTGAGATGTTAAGAGGAGGCAAAAGTCGAATTGTGTTGTCGGCAGCGGGGACTGTAATCAAGCCATGATCATAAGCTGCATTTACGACCTCAAGGTTTGTGGCCTTGCATTTAATTCCAATCATCAAACCAGCACCTCTTACAGTTTCAAAAATATCCTGGTGAGAAGACACAAGTCCCTCCAGGTTTTGACGTAAAAGAGCAGCTTTTTGATTTACATCATTTAAAAATACAGGATCACCCACTATCGCGATGACTGCACTACCCACTGCACAGCCCAACGGATTTCCACCGTAGGTTGAGCCATGCGTCCCAGCCGTCATACCACCCGCTGCGTTCTCTGTTGCAAGAACGGCACCTAAGGGGAAACCACCCCCAATACCTTTAGCAATCATCATTATATCAGGATCAATCCCTGCCCATTCGTGGGAAAAAAGCTTACCGGTCCGACCAACACCACATTGCACCTCATCCAAGATCAACAACAGTCCATGATTATCACACAAATCCCGCAGTCCCTTGAGACAGGCGTCAGGCAGCGGGCGAATACCGCCCTCCCCCTGAATAGGTTCAATCATAATAGCACAAGTCTTATCCGTGATCGACGTAGCAATAGCATCATGATCGCCAAATTCTAATTGAGTAAAACCAGATAGTAATGGCCCAAACCCCTTAGTCATTTTTTCAGATCCTGTCGCTGCAATTCCTGCAGAAGAACGTCCATGAAAACTGCCCGAAAATGTGATTATATCAATTTTTTCTGGGTGCCCTTTTTCATACCAATACTTACGTGCCATCTTAACTGCCAATTCACAACTTTCTGTACCAGAGTTAGTGAAAAAAATCGTATCAGCAAAAGTCAAATCCACCAGTGTATCAGCCAAAGCTTGCTGCTGCGGGATATTGTATAAGTTTGACGTATGCCACAGCACACTCGCCTGATCAGTTAAGGCTTTGGTCAAGGCAGGATGTGCATGCCCGAGTACATTTACCGCAATTCCAGCACCTAAATCTAAAAACCGTCGCCCATCTGCTTCAATCAGCCAAGAACCTTCACCTTTTACAAAGGTCAATGGAGCGCGTGAGTAGGTGGGCATAACAGAAGCTATCATCTGGATTATCCTTCGATAAGATATTGGAAGAGTATACTATTGTTGATGAATTTGACACATAGTGCGGTTTACAGTTTCGAGACTTTCATATGCAACAAGCATACAAAATTATCCCTCAAAATGATGGGTTAGGGGTTTCGTCGAAAGTGCACCACAATAGTCATTCGTATTTGCTAAACCATCCGCCCCATCTATGCCATAAAAATATGCTTGTTCCTAACAGATTAGAGGCGCAGGATTGTAACTATGTATCAAGCTAAACCAAATAATCCCACACTAGCTGCTTTATTAATTGGGATAGCAACCGCTTTTATAGCTGCAACTACATTATTTGCAAAAGCTTTAGGGACTGATCAATTTGGACCAGTTATGCATCCAATTCAAATCGTTTTTGGCAGGTTTTTATTTGCATTTTTATCGTTTTCAATCGCTGTTATAATTTTACAACCACAATTACAGCGTCCACATTTTGGTTTGCATTTGATCCGAACATTGGGCGGGTGGGCAGGACTAGTACTAATGTTTGCTTCTGTCGCATACATTCCCTTAGCCGATGCAACTGCCATCTCCTTTTTAAATCCGGTCTTCGGTATGATTTTCGCCATTCCACTATTAGGAGAGCGTGTGGGAAAATGGCGTTGGCTAGCAGCAGGCATCGCCTTAACCGGAGCCATGATCTTATTACGCCCAACGCCAACAAGTTTTCAACCAGCTGCTTTACTCGCACTGGGAGCAGCCTTTATACTTGGCTTTGAGCTCAACATAATCAAAAAATTAACTCAGCGTGAAAGCCCGTTTTCAATTTTGTTTGTCAATAATACGATTGGATTATGTATTGGCGGATTAGCTGTTATATTTGTCTGGGAGCCGCCGACTGTAGCGCAATGGGGACTAATGGCAGCAATTGGCTGCGCCATGGCTGTGGCACAAACCTGTTTTGTAAACGCAATGGCGCGAGCAGATGCAAGCTTTGTCGCCCCTTTCAGCTACGGCACCCTGATCTTTGCAGCAATCTACGATGTAATTTTTTATGATGTGGTTCCTGATTTTATTACCATCATTGGAGCTTGTGTTATAATTAATGGTGCTTTGTTACTTGCTTGGCGAGAAGGTCGCCGCAGAATTTCATTATCCGGCGAACAAGACTTGTAACTTTGGTGTACCCTAGTAAAATAGGCTTCAATAAATTATTAGAACCAAAGCGGCCCTTCGAGTGGCCGCTTTTTAACTCAGAAAGCCTCTCATGTCCTGGACAGACGATCGTGTAGAAGTGTTGAAGAAGATGTGGGGCGAAGGCCAGTCCGCTAGCCAGATAGCAAAGGAACTCGGCGGCGTTACCCGTAACGCTGTGATTGGCAAAGTGCACCGCCTTGGTTTATCAAACCGTGCAGGTAGTAGTTCAGCAGCTACGGCTAAGAAAGAAGCAAAGCCAAAGGCAACTTCAAAGACAGCATCTGCTCCTAAAACAAAGGTTGAACCTAAGACAGAACCTGCAATCAAGCCACGACCGGCATCTGAGGGCAAACCTAACTTCCCAGCACGCAGGCAAATTATTCCAGCTGGTCAACCTTTACCACCCCAGCCGTCTGCAAACGAGATTAGTCCCGAGGCGCTTGCTAAAGTTAATGAGGTTGAGAAAAAAGCCAAAAAAATTGGGCTGATGGAGCTAACTGAGCGGACATGCAAATGGCCTGTGGGTGATCCAGCGACTGAAGACTTCTGGTTCTGTGGTTTACCTGTGCAGCAAGGCAAACCATACTGCGAGGCCCACGTTGGTGTGGCATTCCAACCGATGTCATCTCGTCGAGACCGGCGACGTTAATCCAACTACCTATAAATAAAAATATAATTGGGCCTGTATCCCTCAACATTCTACCTTTTAACGGCAAGTATTAGTGGATAAAATTCTGCTAATTGCTTGTTACTCGAAGTTAGGTCGTAAACAACGTAATCTGTAATTATCTAACTACCTTGGTTTGTGATGATGGAGATAGATTATTTAGACAAGCCCTGAAGAATAGGACAATCAGGCCTCGCATCTCCTGCACAGGCACGCACAAGATTTTGTAATGTAATTTGCATGTCCCTTAGTGAGATTATTTTCTCTTCAATTTCTGTCAGGTGGTCTTGAGCAATTTGCTTCACATCGGCGCTTGCACGGCTTCTATCAACCCAAAGAGCAAGCAATGACCTACAGTTCTCAATTGAAAAACCTAATGCGCGAGCGCTAGCTAAAAATTGCAGTTTATGCGTTTCTCTTTTGTCAAAGCTTCGATAACCATTTGAGCTTCGATGCGGTGTAACTAATCCTATTTCTTCATAGTAGCGGATTGTTTTAACCGATAGGTCTGTTACCTTAGCAACTTCTGAAATATTCATCACGTTACCTTTCTGCGCAATCGTAACGCATTACTAACTACAAACACTGAGGAAAGTGCCATAGCAAGTGCAGCAAGCGCTGGTGACAACTGTGGTCCGCCAAACGGCACCAGAGCGCCAGCGGCCACTGGAATTAAAAGAATATTATAGCCAAACGCCCAAACTAAATTTTGCCAAATATTTCGTAAGGTTGCCTGACTGATGGATAAAGCTCTAAGAACTGTATTTGGATCAGGCGACAACAATAATATGTCCGCCGCCTCGATTGCCACATCACTAGCGTTATTCACTGCCAATCCGACATCAGCAGCAGCTAGAGCTGGTGCGTCATTAATTCCATCTCCAACGAAAGCAATAGCACCGTATTTTGCTCGTAATGCATTAATCGCATTTACTTTCCCCTCTGGCCTAGAGCTACCAATCGCTACATTAATCCCCAATTGTGAGGCTACGTAATCAGTTGTAGCTTGTGCATCACCAGAAATAATAACAACTTGGCGTCCAGTTTTGAAAATAGCGCTTATAGCCTCTGCAGCGTGATCTCGAATAGGGTCGCTGACCCCAAGAACGCCAACATGGACGCCATCAATAGCCACATGAACTGCTGTGATGCCCGACTTAGCCCAAGCATTACCAATATTATTCATATCTTGAATAATCTTCACATCAAAGCGGCGAAGCAGATTGATATTTCCTACATAAACGCTGTGTCCTTCAACCTGAGCAGTAGCACCTTCACCCAATGTAATATTAAAATCCTGCACATCTTTTGGAAGGTTCGTTAAAGTATCAACTATGGCATATGCAATGGGGTGTTCAGATCTGCTTTCAACTCCTCCAGCTAATCGTAAAATATATTCTGTATCCCCATTACAATGAATTTCCGTGAGGTAGGGTGCGCCACATGTCAATGTTCCAGTTTTGTCAAAGGCAACAACCTTTACATCCTGCAAGCGTTGCAGGGCAGTCCCTTTATGAAACAATACTCCTAGCTCTGCAGCACGACCCGTACCCACCATAATTGACATTGGAGTTGCCAAACCCATCGCACAGGGACACGCAATAATCAAAACAGAAACGCCCGCTACGACAGCGGGACCAAGGCCGCTAATGAATAACCAAATTATAAATGTTATAGCAGCAATGACTAGAACAGCGGGTACAAACCAAGCAATAATCTTGTTGACTAATTCCTGAACTGGCAGCCTCGCGGCCTGAGCTTCCTCAGTAAGAATAGCAATACGTGCTAAAACTGTATTTAAACCCACGTGGGTTGCCTTGTATTTTAGTGAACCTGTTGTCCCCAGAGTTCCAGCATTTACGATATCACCAGCGGACTTGAAAACCGGAACTGGCTCACCTGTAAGCATGGACTCGTCTATATAAGTCTGGCCATCAACAACGATACCATCGACTGCAACCCGCTCGCCAGGCCTAATCATTAGGATATCATCCACCACGGCCTGATCCAATGGCACGACTTTAGTTATGTTTCCATCAACTATTTCTACAGTATCAGGTCGTAAGCCAATGATTCGTCGAACGGCATCCCCCGTTTTACCCTTAGCCCTCTCCTCAAGCCAACGACCTAAAAGAATTAATGTCACAATAACTGCAGCGGCTTCAAAATAAACTCCGGAGGGCGGTAAAATTTTTGGTGTGATTACAGCTACCGTCGAAAATACAAAGGCTGATCCGGCGCCAAGTACAACCAGCGCATCCATGTTGGGACGCAAATTAATTAGTGCGGGCACACCTCTTCTAAAAAAGTCTGCCCCCGGTCCCACCAACACCAGAGTGGTGAGGATTAATTGCAAGATATGAATGTTTTGTAGGCCAACGTTTTCAATTATCCAGTGGTGCATAGCGGGTAAAAGATGCCCACCCATCTCAATCAAAAATACTGGTGTCGTAAGCGCCGCTGACCACATGAACCTAAAAAAATTTTCGCTAACAGGATTTTTAGATGACACTCCCCCATCAACGCGACTTGCAGGGCAACCCGCCAATAGCAGCGCTTCACGCAAATCATCAATTGATCCAACAGTTTTGATTTCTAAACACGATTCAGACAAATTAGCCTTAGCACTTAACACACCAGGAACAGCCTCGGCGATCTGTTCAATTTGAACTTTGCTAAGCATAGACGATATTTTGAACTTGGCTTGTATGATATCAACAGGATAACCCGCTTTCGCCAGTTCTTGTACCACAATAATAGGTGCAATGCCTTTGACCTGACCACTTTGAGTAGCCAAATTTACCCGTGCATCCTGAGCACCAGAAATTGCTGAAAGCGCGGCTTCCGCGCGGCTAACACAAGAAGCACAATTCAGACCTAAAATACCAAAAGAGAGAACTTTATCCTTCATAAATACAAATATAAGGGTTCCAGTTACGGGAAGGTCAAGAGTGACAATAAAACAGCATACCCTGCCTAGATAAAAATTGTGGCGGTATCACACACTAAAATATGACATATACCAGTCGAACCAATTTTATGTACCACAACAGGATCTGTGCCCCTGATCACCATAAATTGCTTTGGTCAATAATCATAGCAAAGCGATTAGAGCACAAATAGGCTTAATCACTCAAAGCTCACACTGTTTATTCCAGTGCATTGTTATATCTAGGCCATATTAAGCCAACGTGAGCATCAAAAAGTACAAAAGAGTCAAACAGAAGTTTACTATATATCATTAATGATATGTTTTAGTCTGCTTAATCAGCCACATTTAGAAAGGCCACAGGATGCACAGGTCATACAGCCCTCGATCATCCGAAGCTCATAACTACCACAGCTAGGACATGATTTTCCTTTTGGGGCACCTACGCCAACAATATTAGCTTTGGGATCACCTTTAAGTCCCATACCCTCGCCTTTGATAAACCCTGTGGCAATCATATGCTGTTCTACCACTCCGCCAATAGCCGCAAGAATTGATGGTATGTATTTCCCACCCATCCATGCGCCACCGCGCGGGTCAAAAACAGCTTTCAACTCTTCAACAACAAATGACACATCGCCACCACGCCGGAAGACTGCCGAAATCATTCGTGTCAAAGCAACCGTCCAAGCAAAATGTTCCATATTTTTTGAATTTATAAAAATTTCGAATGGACGACGATGCCCCCCAATTATGACATCGTTGATAGTAATATAAAGAGCGTGCTCACTATCGGGCCACTTAACTTTGTAAGTATTTCCTTCTAACGCATTTGGACGGTCTAAAGGCTCCGACATATAAATTATATCACCAAGCGGTTGTGTGGGCCCTTTATCAACATTTGCCACAACTTCAGGCTGGTTTTCAGAAACGCTCAAAACAGAGCCAGTTACGTCATTTGGTCGGTACGAAGTACATCCCTTACAGCCCTGATCCCAAGCAGCCATGTAAATATTTTTGAAATCGTTAAACGATATATCTTCTGGGCAATTGATAGTTTTAGAGATGGACGAATCAACCCACCTTTGCGCAGCAGCCTGCATCTTAACGTGTTCAACAGGGGCAAGGCTTTGTGCGTTGACAAAATACTCTGGCAACGGTTCGTCTCCTTTGAGGTCGCGCCACATTTGTACTGCGTAATCAACAACTTCTTCCTCAGTGCGCGACCCATCTTTTTGCAAAACTTTGCGCGTGTAAGCATAGGCAAATACTGGTTCAATCCCACTCGAAACATTACCCGCATACAGGGAGATTGTACCAGTTGGTGCAATCGAAGTAAGTAACGCGTTGCGAATTCCGTGTTTCGCGATTGCACCACGCACATCTTCGTCCATGTTCTGCATTGAACCACTTGCTAAATAACCCTCAGCCTCGAAAAGAGGAAAAGGTCCTTTTTCCCTAGCTAATTCAATAGACGCCAGATATGCGGCGCGAGCGATTTTATGGAGCCAATCTTCAGTTTGCTGTGCCGCCTCATCAGACCCATACCGTAGACCCAACATCAAAAGTGCATCAGCCAGTCCGGTAACGCCTAAACCAATACGCCGCTTAGCAGCTGCCTCACGCGCTTGCGCTTCAAGCGGGAACTTAGAGGCGTCAACGACATTATCCATCATCCTTACAGCAGTTGAAACCAAATCAGTTAGTACTGCCTCATTGAGCTCTGCAACGCCCTCAAAAGGATCAGTCACCAAACGCGCAAGATTAATGGAACCAAGCAGACAGGCTCCGTAAGGCGGTAAGGGCTGCTCTCCACACGGGTTCGTCGCTGCAATTGTTTCACAATAATTCAGGTTATTAGCAGCGTTAATCCGATCAATAAAAATCACACCAGGCTCAGCATATTCATAAGTTGCCTGCATTATACTGTCCCAAAGCGTACGAGCCTGCACTGTTTTGTAAACTTTACCGTCAAAGACTAAGTCCCAACTCTTATCGGTTTTCACAGCTTCCATAAATGGATCGGTTATAAGGACTGAAACGTTGAACATACGTAAACGCGCTGAATCAGACTTGGCGGCGATGAAACCCTCAATGTCTGGGTGATCACAACGCATCGTGGCCATCATTGCACCACGGCGCGAACCAGCTGACATAATCGTACGACACATTGCATCCCACACATCCATAAACGAAAGCGGACCAGAAGCATCGGCTGCGACGCCTTTAACGTCAGCCCCCTGAGGACGAATAGTGGAAAAATCATAACCAATGCCACCGCCCTGCTGCATCGTAAGAGCGGCCTCTTTCAACATTTCAAAGATACCACCCATATCGTCAGGAACAGTTCCCATAACAAAGCAGTTAAATAAAGTAACGGATCGCGCCGTTCCTGAACCAGCAGTTATTCGTCCAGCAGGTAGAAATTTAAAATCCTCAAGGGCGTCATAAAACTTACCCTCCCATTGGCTTGGTTCATTTTCAACGCGGGCTAAGTCTGTAGCGATCCGGCGCCAGCTGTCCTCAACACTCAAATCAATAGGTGTTCCATCGGCCTCCTTAAACCGATATTTCATATCCCAAATTTGTTCAGCAATCGGCGCAGCAAAGCTTGTCATCACTTAATCCCCTTATTCTAAAATCCTACTGGCTGCCTGACCGGAGAGCAAGACAGTCTAATTACACTGAACACAACCTGAAAAATATTTTTAGACAAAATGCACTTAGATAACCCAAAATAGAAACTTCATACTTGTAGAAACGGTTGTGCTCATAGCATTTTTGGCTAAGTTAGGCTCTTTCTGTGAGTGAGTCTCTATGGATAATTATATCAATTTAATAAAGCTCTCTGTCGGCACAGAAACGATTGACGATTTGGCAGCATGGCAGGCGACGAAACGCGCACAAACACCAAACGGGCTGCCTCGGCACGTCACCCGCATGTGGCCAAAGCGTGAAACCGAAATTCTAGCCGGCGGTTCCATCTTTTGGGTAATAAAAGGCGTAGTGACCTGTCGTCAACTTATTATGCATCTCAATGAACATATTGGACAAGACGGCATTCGCCGCTGCGCCATAGTACTGCACCCTGAAATAATTCGTGTTCAAACCGCAATAAAGAAGCCATTTCAAGGCTGGCGTTATCTCAAACCTGAGGACACACCGCCAGATTTACCCAAAAGCCGCCCTAGTGAAGACCCACTTCCAGCAGAATTGAATCGTGCACTAGCTGAGATAGGCGTTTTATAAGCTATAGGCGTTATTGTTTATATTTCGTTGTTTGACGCTTTATTTTCAGGTGATAAAATTTCAAAAATGATTTTTTATTCTTCAGGGCCGATCAAACCAATCGTTCTATTAAACGCAGTAAAACAGCATACTCGACTTCGTTAAAGCTAGCTTTGTTACTTCTCCATAAAGTCGCTTGGCTCGCAAGAATTAATCCATCAGAAAGTACTTTTAAGTGATTGGCATGCAAGGTCGTTCCACTCGAAGTAATGTCAGCAATCGCTTCTGCTGTCTCGTTAGCAACAGTCCCCTCAGTTGCACCTTGACTGTCGACCAATGCATAATCAGCAACTCCAGCCTCACGAAGAAATTCGCGAACAAGCCTATGATACTTTGTAGCAATTCTTAAACGAAAACCGTGACGCGCCCTAAACATAGCTGCCACAGCGTCTAAATCGTCAGTAAGGTCCACATCAATCCAACCTCGCGGCACAGCCAGTACGAGGTCAGCGTGACCAAATCCCATCTTTTTGATCAATTCAACCTGTTTGCTCCATAATGGCAGTTTTTCACAAATGAGATCTGTTCCAGTTACTCCTAAATGAATACGTCCAGCGGCCAATTCACGCGGAATTTCACCTGCCGATAAAAGAACCAGAGCGACATTATCTATGCCGTCGACTACTCCTGCATACTCACGATCTGACCCGGTACGGCTAAGGCTCATACCTCTTTGAGCAAACCATTCAAAAGTTTCATCCATCAACCGGCCTTTAGACGGAACACCCAATTTAATTGTCATAAGGACCTTTCCAAATCGACCATTAAACTCGGACGAAGAACTCCGCCAACGGCTGGTATTTCTTCACCGTTCCCTAAGCGCTGTGTGAGAGCGTCATAACGACCACCGCTAGCAATTGCAGGTAATTCTGGACGGATTTTGGAATAAAAACCAAATACAAAACCATCATAGTATTCCATGGAGGTTCTGCCAAAGTTCATATCAAATTCTAAATCTTCAACATCAATGCCTCGAGAAATAAGGGCTTCTATACGCGCGTCAAGGTTCAGCACAGCAGACGATATACTAGGGATAGTTTTTGCTAAATCACGTAAACATTTCAAAGCAAAAGGAAGTTTGCCACAAACTTTCAGCAGCGCGTCCAGTCCATCAATTTCAACAGAGGTAATAGGAGGTTCAGCAGAATCTGCTTTCAAAGCATTAACCCTATCTTGAATTTCAGAATGACTACGCAACCCGATCAGCGGCACATCTCTTGAAATATGATCATTCAATAGGGCTTGTCTGCTATTTGGGATGGCCGTACGGCCTGAAAATCTATCCAACAGCATACGGAACCGGTTTGGACGCCAGATATGCCTTCGCAGCGCCATTTTCCGGCGCTCAGTAGTGTGCAAGCCATCCACAGCCGCCATCAAAATTCCGATATCACCGATAATAGCGCTCAGTTTCAGGTGTGACACAGATCGCTCTAAAAGTGCAAAAACCTCTGCATCGGTCTCAGCTGGGTTTGTACGATCAAAAATCTCGTACCCTGTTTGTAAAAATTCATTAGGACGGTTGGGGTCATCTTCCTGCCGCCGAAACACCTCGCCTACATATGTATAACGAGCCTGCTCTATGCTATTCGACATATGCATTTGTACAACGGGAACCGTAAAATCGGGGCGTAACATTTGCTCACCGTGGAGCGCGTCACTTGTCATGTAAGCACGGGCGCGTATGTCTTCGCCATAAAGATCCAATAACAGACCAGCAGGCTGTAATATTGGCGTCTCAATAGCAATAGCCCCTTCAGCTACAAAACTATCACGCAATGCAACTGCTCTGAGCCGCGCGTCAGTCATCTGCCCAAAATCTCCCTAATTTTGGCAACCATTTCGTTGCGCGGCACTTCATATTGACTAGGCATTTCTTTCCACTCCTCATGGGTAGCGGTCTTTGCTATTTTAGCACCAAGGATCAAATCTTTAATCTGAATAACACCTCGATCCCTTTCTTCATCACCCTCAATGATTGCAATTGGACTTCCCCGTTTATCAGCATATTTAAGTTGGTTTCCAAAATTCTTAGGATTACCAAGATACACCTCAGCCCGTATGCCTGCATTCCGTAATTCCGCGACCATTTCTTGATATTGCCCCATTCGGTCACGATCCATAACCGTTACTACAACTGGACCGGTCACTTCAGTATTTGAGTGGCCTTTAGCCCGCAAGGCCGCCAAAAGGCGATCTACACCAATAGAAATGCCTGTTGCCGGAACTTCTTGCCCAGTAAAGCGTTTGACTAAGTCATCATAGCGCCCTCCACCAGCAACAGAACCAAAATTACGCGAGCGCCCTTTATCATCTAAAATCTCAAACGTAAGTTCGGCCTCATAAACTGGGCCAGTGTAGTATCCCAAACCGCGAACAACGGAAGGATCAACAACAATGCGATCAGCGTCATACCCTCCTCCACTTAAAAGTTCCGCAATCTCTTCAAGCTCGTCTACACCTTTTTCACCTACAGCAGAACCGGCAACCAAAGTGCGAAGTTTTTCGATCGTTTCAGAAACTAAATCACGCTTAGCACTTACAAATCCCATTACTATCTCAACCTGAGTTTCGCTGAGACTTGCGCCATCAGTAAAATCTCCACTATCATCCTTGCGGCCTAAACCCAATAAAGCACGAACACCTTTTGGGCCAAGTCTGTCCAGCTTATCTATAGCCCGCAGAACAATACCCCGTTCTTGCGAAAATTTTTCAGGCTCAGACGGATCGAGAAGTCCTGCAACCTGCATTACCCCATTCAAGACTTTACGGTTGTTCAAGCGGATCACATAATCACCACGTTTGATCCCTACCGCTTCAAGCGTATCAGCCAGCATGGCACAGATTTCTGCATCAGCAGCCATAGTCGCGGTGCCGACCGTGTCTGCATCGCACTGATAAAATTGTCGAAATCTACCTGGGCCAGACTTTTCGTTGCGCCAGACAGGACCCATAGTATAGCGACGATAGGGACTTGGTAAATCGTCTCTGTATTGCGCATACAATCGTGCCAATGGCGCAGTCATGTCATAACGCAGAGCTAACCAGTCTCCATCTTCCTCTTGCCAAGCAAACACACCTTCATTTGGACGGTCGACATCCGGTAAAAACTTTCCCAAAGCGTCAACAGTTTCAACAGCGCTAGTTTCTAGTGCGTCAAACCCATATCGATGGTACACCCCAGCTATGGCACGCAACATTTCTATACGTTCTGTCACGTCCTTGCCGAAATAATCTGTAAAACCTCTCGGCGCTTGGGCCTTGGGGCGGGGTGTCTTCTTGGGCTTGGCCATAGTGCCACTCCGTTCTTTGTTCGCGGGCGGGATAGCCTACGCTGCTAAGCGGGGCAAGACACACGTCAGTCTTGCCATACACAAGATGAAGGTTCAAATGACAATAAGGAGACTACTATGCAAAAAATTGAAGAACAGATCGCCTATCTAAACCGCACAGTTGATGACTTATCAGATATAGTTGCTCGTCAAGAAGGCGAAATTGCCATTCTAACCCGTAGAGTGCAGTTATTGATGGAACGGGAGGGGGCTCGCGAAATGCAAGGCGGCGGCGGTGTTGTCGTAGGCGATGAAAGACCACCTCATTATTAATAGCAGCTAAGCGCAGTACTCTTTTGATTAATCTGGAAAACCCTTATGGTTTTTTTTATAAGAAACCGCAATAATATTACTTTTATGAATTTAAAAATCCAGCCAGCGTGCGTTCTCAAAGAATTTTTCATAGGCTTGTAAAAATAGTAGTTTTTTCCAATCGTGGAACCCGTCGGTCACAAGGTCTAGATCACGCAACACCGCAAACTTCTGTTTAAATTCTTCATAAGCTTTGTAAATTTTTGAATATGGATTTTTTTTGTTGCTTTTCCATAACCTATTCACTCACGCATTTTAGATAATCCAAAGAGTGCAAGAGACACTTTGAATTGGCGTGGGCAATTATCGCTAAAACCCCTTATGCAAAAGTACTGGGTAAAGCGCTACTAAGAGCTAAATCATAAAGCCGATAACTTGCGCCCTTACGCGCTGCCCACTACACAATATTTCCAAGCGTTTTGCTTTTTGCATCACATACCCGCGCTACTTGGCTAAATGGTAGGATAGCGCCAAAAGTAACATCGTCAGCATCCGTTCTGCTTCTTAATATTTTACTTACTTTGGCAGGTTCACAGTTTCCAAACTGTCGATTAATTTTGGTTGGCTTCGCCAACTCACCTTTGTCAATATTTTTGACAAAAACCTCTCTACCACTGTTGCGAAACAAACTAGAAAGTACTGGTTTTTATCATGCAGGTTTTCCTCAACAGGTTCAGCATTTTTTGCGACAGATATTTGAATTTTTTTACTCTAAGAAATTTTCTCAATACCAGTGGTCGAATCCCCACAACTTGGCAGCACAAAAAAGAGCACAAGAATTTCTAGATGCTTACGCATTTAAGATTTTCCTATAAAATACGGGCAAAGCTAAATATTATATTCACCACATTTTATGTCTTACTGACAATTTAATTTTGTTAAATATCCTGAACCTCAACCACACCTGCAAGTGACTTGATTGCACCTTTAATTTGAGGAGTGATGGAAAATTCAACGCCCAAATCCATCTCCACCTCACCAGGTAGATTTTCATCCAATAGACAAATTGTAATTGGCCCGCGACCAGCCACTGTGGAAGATTGTTTTGAACCTGACAATACCGAGGCTACAGACTCCAATACTTCCGGCTCATTGACAAAAATTCGCAATCCCATACCGTCAACATCAGCAACAACAGTATCAATTGCTGCAACAGACCGGCCTAAAAGTTTTAATTGATCAGATTCCAGAGTAGCTTCAACGGTGACAATCACCTGTTTTCCAGCGACTAACAGATCCTGTACTTTTTCCAAAACATCCGAAAATAGAGTAACTTCAAAAGCACCAGTCGTGTCTGACATCTGACAAAATGCAAACCTATTTCCCCTTGCCGATTTTCGAATTTGCAGGCCAGCAATAACACCAGCAAGCTTGGCCAAAAGAGGTTGCCCCTCAGCTTTAATGCGTACGTCATCAAGAGTGATAATACCCTTCCGCTTAAGCGCGTTCATATAGTCATCAAGAGGATGACCCGAGAGATAAAAACCAATAGCTTTGAACTCCTCACCTAAACGCTCTGCAGGTAGCCAGTCATCTACCGACATCATCCGAGGCTCAGGCAGATCCTCACCTGCTTCGCCAAATAAAGACACTTGCGTGCTTGATTTTTGTTCGTGAATAGCTGCTGAATATGCGCTGAGTACATCCAGTCCATCGAAGACACGACGTCTATTTTGATCAAGCTGATCAAAAGCTCCGGCACGCGCCAACATTTCAAGTGGTCGCTTGCCTATTTTCTTTAAATCTACCCTTCGTGCAAAATCATAAAGTGTCACAAAAGGCGTTTCTTTGCGTCCTTCGACAACCAATCGCATAGCCTCAACACCAACGTTTTTTAGCGCGCCCATGGCATAAACTAGTGCCCCGTCCAGAACCCGAAATGTGGCGTCAGACCGATTCACACAGGGCGGTACATGAGGTAACGCCAGCGATTTTCGTACTTCCTCAAAATAAACAGCTAATTTATCTGTCAAATGCATATCACAGTTCATCACACCAGCCATAAACTCTAACGGATGATTAGCCTTCAGCCACGCAGTTTGGTAGCTGACCACAGCGTAGGCTGCCGCGTGAGACTTGTTAAAACCATAATTGGCAAACTTGTCGAGTAAATTCCAAACTTCAGTAGCTTTGGCTTCATCCACCCCATTTTCCGCAGAACCACTTAAAAATTTGGGGCGTTCTGCATCCATGGCTTCCTGAATTTTTTTCCCCATAGCACGTCGTAATAAATCAGCACCACCTAAAGAATAACCAGCCATTTCCTGAGCAATCTGCATCACCTGTTCTTGATAAACTATAATGCCTTGGGTTTCGTCCAAAATATGATCAACAGTGGGGTGCAACAATGCGCGCTTACTCAGCCCATTTTTCACTTCGCAATACTTTGGAATATTTTCCATTGGACCAGGACGGTAAAGCGCAACAAGGGCAACAATATCCTCAATGCATGTCGGTTTCATACGCTTAAGCGCATCCATCATTCCCGAACTTTCAACTTGAAAAACAGCAACCGTTTTTGCAGCAGAGTATAACCGGTAACTTGCTTCATCATCTAGTGGAATGCCGCCGATATCATTCTTCATACCTTCAGCAGGCTGATAGAGTTCGGTCCCGTCAGCCGCTACATGTAAATTTCTACCTGCATCTAATATCTGGTCAACCGCATTTTGAATTACAGTCAATGTTTTCAAGCCTAAAAAATCAAACTTGACCAGCCCAGCCTGTTCCACCCATTTCATATTAAATTGAGTGGCGGGCATATCTGATCTCGGGTCTTGATATAGCGGCACTAATGTATCAAGAGGTCGATCACCAATCACAACACCAGCAGCGTGTGTTGAGGCATTTCGCAGTAAACCTTCAACTTGCTGACCATAGTCTAAAAGGCGTTTAACCACTTCTTCATTACGCGCTTCTTCACGAAGCCGCGGCTCATCAGCTAGAGCTTTTTCAATCGAAACTGGTTTGACACCTTCAACAGGGATCAATTTAGAGAGTCTATCAACTTGACCGTATGGCATTTGCAAAACGCGTCCAATATCACGCACAGCTGCTTTGGATAGTAAGGCACCAAACGTAATAATCTGACCAACTTTATCTCGCCCATATTTTTGCTGAACATAACGGATAACTTCTTCACGTCGATCCATACAAAAATCGATATCAAAGTCTGGCATACTAACTCGTTCTGGATTCAGAAAACGCTCAAATAGCAAGGCATAACGCAAAGGATCAAGATCCGTCACCGTAAGAGCGTAAGCCACAAGAGAGCCTGCACCTGATCCTCGACCCGGACCTACTGGAATATTTTCGTCCTTAGCCCATTTGATAAAATCTGCCACAATCAGAAAGTAACCTGGAAAACCCATTCCCACGATTATTTCTAATTCAAAATCAAGGCGCTGCTGATACTCTTCCAAGGTCGCAGCTAGAGGTATAACCTTGAGCCGCTCAGCTAGTCCCTCATTAGCTTGGCGACGAAGTTCTTCCACCTCATCATCCGCAAATTTTGGTAAGATGGGATCTCGACGGTAGGCCATGAAGGCACACCGCTGAGCAACTTCAATGGTATTAGCAATCGCCTCCGGTAGATCTGCAAAAAGAGCAATCATCTCCTTTTGAGATTTAAAGTAATGTTGTTCTGTCAGACGACGGCGGGGCTCTTGTTGATCGACATACGCTCCATCAGAAATGCAAATCAATGCATCATGACTTTCGTACATTTTCAAATTTGGAAAATACACGTCGTTGGTTGCTACAAGAGGCAAGTCTCTTGCATATGCCATTTCGATAAATCCTCGCTCGGTCAACCGCTCAGCCTCTGGCTGACCAGCCTCACTAGGATGACGCTGAAGCTCCACATAAAGACGATCCGAAAACGCGCCAACCAACTGGTCCAGAATAGCCTCTGCCAAGGGGCGTTGCGCACTTTGCAACAACTTACCCAAAGGTCCTTCCGGCCCTCCAGTCAAACAAATCAAATCATCAGAATGCGCCACCAATTCATCCATTATTATGTGGGGCAGTTCAGAGCCTTCCCGCAGATACAGACACGAATTCAATTTCATTAAGTTTTGATAACCAGCTTCAGATTGTGCAAGAAGTACAATGGACGCATGATTTGCCAACCGTTCTCCCAGACGAGGAGGCACATATTGCAAGTCAATTTGACAACCTATTATCGGCTGCAATCCCGATTCCGCCATACCTACCGAAAACTCCAACGCAGCAAACATATTATTTGTATCAGTCAGCGCAATAGCAGGCATACCAGCTGCACGTACCAATTCAGGTAACTTTTTAAGGCGCATAGCGCCTTCCAATAACGAATATTCAGAATGGGTGCGCAAATGAATGAATTGGGGAGTATTTGTCATACTTGGGAGACTAAGCTTAGCCAGCGTCCATATCCAGTGTAACCGACAAATTATTCTTAAATTCTTTTGTATCTTATTTGTACAGCCCAATTTAAAAATGACATTTTAAGATAAATAACATTACTATTTAAATGATAAAATTTAATTTTTAGAGAAATAATTTCAAGCTATTGCCGTGAGACCTTTGACACAGTTACTAAAGAGGGCGATTACAAAGAAAGACCCATGAAAGCACTAATATGACCTCAACATTACTTGAACTTTCCAATTTAACCAAAGTCTATCCTGGTGTGGTTGCGAATGACGCAGTATGCGTTTCAATAAGTTTCGGTGAAATCCACGCTATTTTAGGCGAAAACGGTGCGGGCAAGTCAACTTTAGTTAAAATGATTTATGGTCTAATCAAACCTGATGCTGGCACAATGCAGATGTTTGGTGATGAATTCGCTCCGTCCGATCCGCGTACTGCCCGCGCGGCAGGGGTTGGCATGGTTTTTCAGCATTTTTCACTCTTCAATGCTTTGACAGTGGCAGAAAATATTGCACTTGGAATGGAAACCCCCCCACCCATGCGGACATTGACTACGCGTATTCGAGAGGTGTCCAAAAGTTACGGGTTACCACTATCTCCAGACCGTATAGTAGGCGACCTTTCCGCAGGAGAACAACAAAGGGTAGAGATCATCCGTTGCCTTTTACAGGAACCAAAATTGTTAATCATGGATGAACCAACCTCAGTTTTAACACCACAAGAGGTTAAAATACTTTTTAAAACTTTGCGAAAAATTAGTGCAGAAGGTACTGCAATTTTATATATATCGCACAAGCTAGAAGAAATTCGCTCCCTTTGCAGTGCAGCAACCATCCTGCGCAGAGGTAAGGTTGTTGGCACTTGTGTGCCCAAAATTACATCGGCCCGAGATATGGCGGAACTGATGGTGGGTGATAAGCTGGCAATACCTAAAGGTAATACAAGCCCAACTGGTACCGTCATTTTATCGGTTACAAGCCTCTCGGTCAGATCATCCTCGCCTTTTGGTATGGAGTTAAAAGATATCACATTCGAGGTGCGAGCTGGCGAAGTGCTGGGAATAGGGGGCGTGGCTGGTAATGGGCAAGACGAATTGCTGGCAGTATTATCCGGTGAATTAATGTGTAGATCTTCAATGGTAAATTTTAAAAATGTAGATGTGACTAAACTTGGGCCAGAGGCTCGTCGCCAAATTGGGATTCTTGCAGCGCCAGAAGAAAGATTAGGTCATGCCTCTGTGCCAGGAATGTCACTCACTGAAAATGCAATGCTTACGGGCGCTACACGTGAAAAATTGTCTAATCGCGGTATACTTAACTGGCACAAAACCCGTGCCTTTGCTGAGCGGATTATCAAAGATTTTGACGTACGTACTCCAGGTCCAGAGAATGCAGCTCGTTCGCTTTCTGGGGGAAATTTGCAAAAGTTCGTCATAGGTCGCGAAGTATTACAAAAACCAGAAGTTCTTGTCGTTAATCAACCAACTTGGGGTGTCGATGCAGCTGCGGCAGCTGATATTCGGCAAGCTTTACTAGATCTTACCGCAAGCGGATCCGCTTTAGTTGTCATTAGCCAAGACCTAGACGAATTAATGGAGATTTCAGATAATTTCGCTGCACTCAATGAAGGGCGCTTATCAACCCCAGTGGCAACCCAAGGCTTGGATGTTGAGAAAATTGGACTGATGTTGGGTGGAGCCCACAGCACGGAAATGGCGAATGTTTAATACTTATTCAATCAATCCCACAGTTTTTCATAGTATGCCTCAAAAGGGCATAACCAATACGATTGTTAAATTGGGTGAGTTATAGCCATGATTCAGCTCGAACTGCGTCCTCAACCATCTGCTACTATGGCTTACGCTACACCAATCCTTGCAGTTGTGCTTACAATGATCTTCGGAGGCTTGTTATTCGCTCTGTTGGGAAAAGACCCGTTGCAAGCCATTATTACCATTTTCTGGGAACCCATTTTTGGAGAACATTCGTTTTATTATCGCCCACAATTGCTGGTTAAAGGTGCTCCATTAGTTTTGATCGCCGTTGGACTTGCTGTTGGATTTAAAGCTGGTATCTGGAATATTGGCGCTGAAGGCCAATACATTGTAGGCGCCATTTGCGCTGCTGCAATGGGCCTAGCATTTTATCCAACGGAAAGCATCTTTATCTTTCCATTAATGGTGTTAGCTGGTGCATTCGGTGGTCTTGTCTGGGCCATGATTCCTGGTGTATTGAAAGTGAAATTCGGTACTAATGAAATTCTTGTCAGTCTAATGCTAGTTTATGTTGCTGAACAACTTTTAGCATCCGTGTCATTAGGATTATTGAAAAACCCTGAGGGTTTTGGATTTCCAGGTTCCCGCAATCTGCAGCAATATGCTTCGGCTCATAACACCGAGATCATAGCTAATACAGGCATGCACTGGGGTGTAGTAGCGGCATTAATCGCAGTAATTTTTTCTCATGTACTTTTTACTCGACACCGACTTGGCTTTGCTATCCGCGTTACCGGTGAGGCACCACGTGCCGCCCGTTTTGGAGGAGTGAATCCTAGCCAAATAATCTTGTTTTGCTTAGGAATGTCTGGCGTTTTAGCAGGTCTTGCGGGCATGTTTGAGGTCGCTGGACCCGCTGGGCAAATCAGCATCGATTTTAATGTTGGTTATGGTTTCACAGCAATAATCGTTGCTTTTCTTGGACGACTTAATCCGATCGGAATAGTGTTTGCCAGCCTGTTGATGGCATTAACCTATATTGGCGGCGACATCGCCCAATCACAATTGGGGCTGCCAGCAGCAGCGATACAAGTCTTTCAGGGCATGCTGCTGTTTTTTCTTCTTGCACTTGATTTGCTCACTAACTACCGCCTACGCATTAGCAACGTGGAGCGAAAGTCATAATGGACCTTTCCGCTATTAATCCAATTTTACTAATTGCTGCTATGATTGCAGCCTCGACTCCGATTTTATTGGCTGCAATCGGAGAGTTAGTCGTAGAGAGGGCTGGGGTATTAAATCTTGGTGTAGAAGGAATGATGATAACAGGCGCGGTCTGTGGCTTCATCATTGCAGTAAACACTGGCTCGCCGTTGGTTGGCTTTATTGCAGCAGCTTTAGGTGGTGCTTTACTTAGTTTTCTATTTGCTTTTCTAACTCAGGTTACTTTAGCCAACCAAGTTGCCTCTGGACTTGCATTAACTCTTTTCGGCCTTGGGCTTTCCGCTTTGATGGGACAAAGTTATGTCGGTATCAAGCCACCCCAAATGGTTGATACTCAGATGGGTTTTTTAAGTGATATTCCAATATTTGGCCCAATTATTTTTGGGCATAACATAATAATCTATCTTGGCCTGCTTATCGTCGCTGGAACTTGGGCAACTCTGAAATTTACTCGTGCGGGTCTCGTTTTACGAGCAGTGGGGGAAAACCACGATGCTGCTCACGCGCTCGGGTATAAGGTTAAGCGCATTCGTACGTTGGCAATATTGTTTGGTGGGGCTTGTGCAGGACTTGGTGGCGCATATATTTCTCTTATTCGGGTACCGCAATGGACCGAAGGAATGACAGCTGGGGTGGGATGGATTGCGCTGGCCCTAGTTGTTTTTGCGTCATGGAAGCCATGGCGTGTCTTGTTAGGGGCATATCTTTTCGGTGGCATAACGCAAGTGCAACTAAACCTCCAAGCAGCTGGAGTTGTGTTTCCGGTTTCTAGCATAGGAATCACTATAATTATAATTTGCGTAATTATTGCAAGTTGGAACCTTATATTTGCCAAGAAAAAGAGCAGACAGTATTATTTTTGGCTTTTATTTCTTTCAATTGCTGGTGTTTTCTTTACGATCTTTTTTCAGGGCGCTACCGTTCCATTCAAGGTAGAATACTTAGCAATGTCACCCTACTTGATGACAATCATTGTTTTGGTGATATTGTCCGCAGATAAATCACGCGCCCCTGGTTCTCTTGGGCGCGCTTTTCACGCCTCACAATAAAGGCATTATCCTTTCCAAAGGATCAACAAACGGGGGAACCTTAATATGAAATTGTCTCATCTACTAGCCGCTGCTGCTCTTGCTGCCAGCTTTGCAGGCGCTGCTATCGCGGACGGTCACGGAAAAACAAAAGTTGGCTTTGTCTACGTCGGCCCAGTTGGGGACGGCGGCTGGACCTATGAACACGACAAGGGTCGACTAGCTGTCGAAAAAGAGTTTGGCGATTCTGTGGAAACCGTTTTTGTGGAAAGTGTTCCAGAAGGCCCCGACAGCGAACGAGTGATGACACAAATGGCGTTAGGTGGTGCTGACCTTATTTTCACCACATCGTTTGGATACATGAACCCAACCATAAATGTTGCCTCTAAGTTTCCAGATGTAAAATTTGAGCACGCGACGGGTTACAAACGAGCCGACAATGTGTCCACATATTCGGCTCGTTTCTACGAGGGTCGTGCCATCCAAGGCCATATTGCCGGTAACATGACAAAATCCAATATTGTCGGTTACATTGGTTCTTACCCAATCCCAGAAGTTATTCGTGGCATCAATTCAGCTTACATACACGCAGCTAAAGTGAACCCTGATGTCGAGTTCAAAATAATCTGGGCCTATACATGGTTTGATCCTGCGAAAGAAGCCGATGCAGCAAAAGTTCTAATCGAACAAGGCGCAGATGTAATATTACAGCATACTGATTCTACGGCACCTCAAGCTGCAGCACAGGAAGCAGGAAACGTCGTCACATTTGGTCAGGCTTCAGATATGGGCCAGTACGCCCCATTTCCGCGCGTATCATCAATTATTGATGATTGGGCACCATACTACATAGCTCGTACAAAAGCAGTTATGGATGGAACATGGGAGAGTATAGACACCTGGGATGGTATTGGTGCAGGCATGGTTGGTATTGGAGAAATTTCTGACGCAGTACCTGCAGATGTTAAGGCAGAAGCATTAGCTCTGAAGGCTGCAATTGCTGATGGATCATACCATGCCTTTACCGGCCCACTGAAAAAGCAAGACGGATCAGATTGGTTGGCAGATGGCGAAACCGCTGATGATGGCACACTTGCAGGCATGAGCTTTTACGTTGAAGGCATAGAGGGCGATATTCCACAATAAATTTATCAGTTAAAAATTTTAAAAAAGCTCCGCTCTTTGCGGGGCTTTTTTATTTAAATAAGATGCCTAATAAGGCTACGTTCCTCATATTAACTTTATAATCATCAGCCTAATTTACAGAGAAGTTTAAAAATCACTTGGCTTAGCAATAAAAATTTGCCAAATTTTGGATTGGGAAAATGACAGATATTATTGTCATCGGGGGTGGTATTGCTGGTATTTCTGCTGCCGCCCAACTGTCAGCCTCAGCTAAAGTCATTTTAATTGAAGCTGAAAATAACTTAGGCTACCACTCATCAGGTCGGTCTGCTGCTTTATTTGAAGAAAATTATGGGTCTGCGTCTGTTGTTGCTCTCAATCGTGCTAGTGTCGATTATCACCAACCTTATCTCTCACCAAGAGGATTGCTCTTACTAGGTCGTAAAGGCGAGGATAAGGCCTTTGATACTGACCTAGCTGATCTAGCATCAACTGAAATTTCTATCGAAGAGGCCTATGACTATGTTCCCATTTTGAATGATAAAATTACGCGAGCTGCCTATCACAACAGCGCCATGGATATCGACACCGATCGAATGATTCAGGATTTGGTGAAAATACTGCGTGGGAGAGGGGGCAAGGTCATTACAGGTTCCCGTATTACGGGTATTGAAGCGGGTAACGTTTGGAAAGTACGCAGTGACAGTGACATCTTCTCTGCTGAGATAATCATAAACGCTGCCGGAGCTTGGGCGGATCAAATTGCTTTGTTGGCGGGTATAAAGCCAATAGGAATCACGCCATACCGTCGCTCAATAGCCCGTGTCCCAACTCCGGATGGGCACGATATTTCTAAGTGGCCAATCTTTTTTGGTGTTGGCGAGTCTTGGTATGCAAAACCAGACGCAGGCAAATTGCTTATTTCACCAGCTGACGAAGATCCAGTTATTGCTCACGATGTTTGGGCTGATGATATGGTGTTGGCGCAAGGTATAGATCGATACTCTCAACATGTAACGACACCCGTCACAAAGGTCGAAACAACTTGGGCAGGGCTTCGTAGCTTTGCTCCAGACCGAACATTGGTACTGGGACCAGATGCAAACAACCATAGATTTATTTGGTGCGCAGGGCAAGGCGGATACGGCTTCCAAACAGCCCCTGCGGCCAGTCAATTAGTGTCTAGTTTAACTTTGGGACAGAAATCTAATCTTGATGCAAAAATAATCTCATCACTTTCACCAAAGCGGTTTTCATGACATCAAGATTGCCAACATCAGCCTCAATCGTAAACAAATCAGCCGGTGACAAGCTTTATGCACCATCCGCGGCAAAAAACGTAGGTGCATTAACCAAACTACTGGTACGCATTGCCCCAGAAAAAGGTCAAATACTCGAGATAGCGAGTGGAACAGGCCAGCATATTGTAGAGTTTGCTAAAGCCATTCCAGATCTGCTTTGGACCCCTTCTGAAATATCAAGTGAGCGTCTCGTAAGTATCGATGCCTATTGTGCGGAAGCGTCATTAAATAATCTTACCATTCCAATCCTACTTGATGCCTGTGCTCAAGGGTGGGCTCAAAAATCTAAGACTTATGATTTTATAATAACAATAAACCTTTTGCACCTAATCTCGAAGAAAGCCACGAGGGTGCTTTTATCCGAAACTGCAAAAGCACTCACTGTAAATGGGACATTTATAATTTATGGGCCGTTTTTAAGGGAAGGTAAAACCATAAGTAATGGCGATGCCGTATTCCACGCTGAATTGCAGAATGCAAACAGACAGATTGGCTATAAAGATCGTGATGACGTAATCGCATGGGCGCGCCTAGCAGGCTTGACAACCTTTGAGGTAGTCAACATGCCCGCCAATAACTTGGCTCTGATATTTACAACTTCAAAAGATTATAACATGCATTAGTGCGCTAACCGTCGTTACGAATTACTGCGTTCTTTGGGTCATAGGGGCTATCTTGTACTATTTCTGCATCCCAAAACCTATTAAACATTTTGACTTTTAGCTTTGTCCCTGAAACGGCTAATTGCGGCGGCACATAGCCCATCCCAATTGATTTTCCAAAAGCGACAGAATAGCCACCCGATGTTAAACGCCCAACACGAGCTTCGCCGCTGTATAAGACCTCCCTTCCCCAAGGGTCAGCATCTGCTGGTCCATCAATCAATAAGGTGACACATTTCGAGCGCACACCTTTATCCATCATAGCAGCTTTGCCATTGAAATCTTTTGACAAGTCAACAAATCGGGGCAAATCAGCCTCTAACGGCGTAGCGTCTCGGCCCAATTCCGTTCCAAATGCGCGATAGGATTTCTCCTGTCGCAACCAGTTTTGTGCTCGTGCACCAACTAATTTAAGGCCATAATTTTTACCAGCTGCCAACAGTTGATCCCATAAGTAGTTCTGCATCTCTATTGGGTGATGAAGCTCCCAACCCAACTCACCTGTATATGCAACTCGGATGGCACGCACTGGACACATACCCAATTCGATATTACGCATAGTTAACCAAGGAAACCGCTTATTCGAAAGGACTGTCGATGGATCAGCGTCCTTTATAATTTCGTTCAATAAATCTCGTGACTTTGGTCCAGCAATAGCAAAAACGCCCCACTGGGTCGTAACGTCATGACATTCGATATAACCAAACTCAGGCGCCTTATCTTCTATAGTTTTTCTTAAAAAATCACTGTCGTAAGCTGTCCAAGCACCAGCTGAAACAAGATAATACTCATCCTGCCGTATCCTCACTATAGTGTACTCTGTTCGAGTAGTTCCTGCTCCTGTCAAAGCATAAGTCAGATTAATACGACCCACGGACGGTAATTTATTACAAGTAAACCAATCTAAGAATTGAGTAGCGCCTGGGCCACGTACAACGTGTTTTGTAAAAGCAGTTGCATCGATCAAGCCAACATTTTCGCGAACAGCTTTTGCTTCCTCAAAGGCATATTTCCACCAGCCACCACGACGGAAAGATCGCGATTCATAATCAAAATTTTCTGATGCATCTAGCGGGCCATAATAGTTTGGGCGCTCCCATCCATTCACAAATCCGAACTGCGCCCCTTTTTTTACTTGACGATCATATGCCGGTGAGGTGCGCAAAGGCCTACACGCCGGTCGTTCCTCATCTGGATGGTGCAAAATATAGACATGTTCGTAGCATTCCTCGTTTTTACGGGCCGCAAACTCGGTCGTTATCCAATCGCCATAGCGTTTGGGGTCAAGCGGCGCCATATCAATCTCAGCCTCTCCCTCAACCATTAACTGAGCTAAATAGTAGCCCGTACCACCTGCTGCTGTGATTCCAAAAGAAAACCCTTCAGCAAGCCACATGTTACGCAAACCTGGCGCCGGACCAACCAAAGGGTTTCCATCTGGTGTATAACAAATTGGTCCGTTAAAATCGTCTTTAAGACCACAGGGCTCGCACGAAGGCAAACGATGAATCATCGCCAGATACTGTTCTTCTATACGCTCTAGATCCAACTGAAAAAGATCCGCTCGGAAACTGTCTGGGACCCCATATTCGAAGCAAGCAGGTGCACCTTTTTCATAGACCCCCAAAATCCAGCCACCACGTTCTTCACGAACATAAGACTGTGAATCAGCATCACGCACTACAGGATGCTCAGCATTACCCTCAGCGCGAAACTTCACCAATTCAAGATCTTGATCCATTACTATGAATTGATGCTCAACTGGGATAGCCGGCATTTTAATACCTAGCATCTTTGCCGTACGTTGCGCATGATTGCCAGAAGCAGTCACAACATGTTCAGCTGTGATCGTTACTTGCTCGCCAGACGGCACAAGATTACCACCTTTTTCAAGCATTTTTGTCGCTGTTACTTCCCACGCCTTTCCATTCCAATGAAATGCGTCAGCCTGCCATTTACGCTCGATGGTGACGCCTCGCTGTCGCGCACCCTTTGCCATCGCCATGGTAACATCTGCAGGATTTATGTAACCATCAGTCTGGTGATAAAGTGCGCCCTTTAAATCATCAGTCCGAATAAGTGGCCACTTTGCTTTAATTTCATCAGGGGTCATCAACTCATATGAAATCCCGCAAGTCTCCGCCGTCGAAGCATAAAGCATATACTCTTCCATACGCTCACTTGTCTGCGCCATGCGTAAGTTACCTACGACTGCAAATCCTGCGTTCAGGCCAGTTTCTTCCTCTAATTTTTTATAAAATTTAATTGAATAATCATGTATATGTGTAGTCGCATAAGACATATTAAAATATGGCAACAACCCAGCAGCATGCCAGGTAGACCCAGACGTAAGTTCGTCGCGTTCCAACAACATAACATCATCCCAACCCGCTCGTGCGAGATGATATGCAATAGAAGTACCAACAGCACCCCCACCAACAACCAATGCTTTGACTTGCGTCTTCATAGCGCGATTCCCTTCACCAAGACTTGGCCTATTTCTAATAGTCCAAAGAATTTAATCGCGTAAGACACCCGACCCGTCGCAGTAGAAAAACGACCTTCCCTCAGATATGCGTTATACTAAATTACCTGCATGCTTTTTCTAAGCTAACGGCTGAATATTTTTCCTGGGTTCATTATGTTCTGTGGATCCAGCGCTCCTTTAATAGCAGCCATGAATTCAGTTGTCGTACCCAATTCTTTTACCAAATATGGTACTTTACCCTGACCAATTCCATGCTCACCTGTACAAGTGCCGTCCGCTGCGATTGCCTCATCAGCCAGCCACGCTACAAATGCCTCCGCACGCGCTACTTCGTCAGCATCTTCCATGTCGATCAAGACTAAACAGTGAAAATTACCATCTCCAACGTGACCGACAATTGGCGACAAAAGGTCTAGCTCAGCAGCTTTATTCTGTGCTCCGGTAACCGCCTTGGCCAGACGTGAAATCGGGACACAAACATCGGTAGATATCCCTTGCGCCCCGGGACGCAGTTGGAGCGTTGCCCAGTAAAGATCATGCCGCGCCTGCCACAGTTTATTGCGTTCCTCAGTGGTAGACGTAGCCTCAAAGTCTGTGCCGCCTACATCTTCAGCAATTGATGCAAACAACTCAGTCTGCTCGTTTACGCTTTGCGTCGAACCATGAAATTCAACCAGCAGCAATGGAACCTCAGGCAAAACGAGGCCGGAGTAAGCATTGGCTGCTCGTATATTTAGTTCATCCATCAACTCTATACGGGCAACAGGAATTCCATATTGAATAGTGGTCATCACAGCCTGACAAGCAGCGTCAATTGATGGAAATGACATACGGGCGGCCATGATTGCCTCAGGAATACCCTGCAACTTTAATGTGATCTCTGTAATAAGTCCCAAGGTTCCTTCGGAACCCACCAAAAGCTGTGTCATGTTATAACCGGCTGAAGTTTTCTTGGCTCTCTGTGCTGTGCGAATAACACGGCCGTCCGCCATTACTGCCTCAAGCGCAATAACATTGTCTTTCATAGTGCCATATCGCACAGCGTTAGTCCCAGATGCGCGGGTGGATGCCATTCCGCCTAACGAAGCATTAGCGCCAGGGTCTATTGGAAAAAACAAACCCAAATCCTTTAAATGTTTGTTTAGTTGCTCGCGAGTCACTCCTGGTTGAACAATACAATCAAGATCTTCAGCGTGCACAGCCAGAACAGCATCCATTTGTGTCAAATCAACTGAGATGCCCCCGGCAGGCGCATTCACATGGCCCTCTAGCGAAGTCCCCGTCCCAAATGGAATAATAGGAACATTGTGCGTAGAGCATACCTTAACTATGTCCGACACTTCAGCAGTTGACCGCGGGAAAACAACAGCGTCTGGAATTTGAGCTTTAATCCATGTTGTCGAATGTGCATGCTGTTCCCGAATAGCATATCCAGTATGAAAACGGTCACCAAATTTCTGCTTCAGCACGCCCAACGCCGTGGCAATGCCACTTTCATTACGCGGCAAGTCTATTGATTGCACCATAAGTTTTCCCTTCATCAACACTGTTGTCAGTGCCCCATCGCAATTCCCTCACGGCGTGGATCAGCACCGCCTTGCAACCCATCTCCAATCGCAATGGCATGCAAACCCGAATTCAATTCCCGTGCTTTAACTTGGAACCCCATTGCCTCCAAAGCAGGAGTTAAATTTTCAGCTAAGGTATCTTGCTCGATATCAAATACCCCAAAGCGATTTATCACATGCGGAGAGCTTATAGCCTCCTGGATATTCATCCCCCAATCAATATAGCTTATTATGGTCTTTGCAGTATATCCTATAATCCGACTACCACCAGGGCTGCCAATCGCTAAAACTGGCTCTCCATCTCTCAGGATTATAGTCGGTGACATAGAAGATCTAGGACGTTTTCCTGGAGCTATTGCATTTGCAACGGGTACGCCATCACGATGAGTTCGAAAACTGAAATCCGTAAGTTCGTTGTTCAAAAGAAATCCATTTACCATTAATCGTGATCCAAATGCGTTTTCGATTGTTGTTGTCATAGAAGCAACGTTGCCAAAGCTATCAACTATTGAAATATGCGACGTTGATGGCAGTTCAAAACTTTCATCATCACTCCAAATTAACGCATGATCAAAGTCTGGATTACCTGGAACTACTTCTTTCAAAGCCAGATCAGTGTTAAGTAAACTTGAACGAGCAAACAAGTAAGCGGGATCTAACAAACCTTTCGTTGGCATTGGAACAAAATCACTATCAGCCATGTACCGCCCACGATCAGCAAATGCCAATCTGGAAGCGTCTCCAATCAATCTCCAACTTTCAGGGCTATCTGGTCCGAGAGCTGCTAAATCATATTGATTTAATTGACCTAGAATTTGTCCAATCGTTAGGCCTCCCGACGAAGGTGGCCCCATTCCACAAACATCATACTTTCTATATTTAACACAAACTGGGTCACGTTGTTTTACCTGATAGGCGGCCAGATCACGTTGCGATAAAACTCCTGGATTATCATTTGAATATTGCACAGTTTTTTCTATTTCCTGTGCAATGCGCCCAGAATAAAAAGTCCTACTGCCCTCCTCTGCAATAATCTGCAATGTTTCGGCATATTCAGAATTTTTGAGTATAGTGCCTACTGATAACGGCACACCACCAGGCAGAAAATAGTCAGCAGTGACAGTATAGCGCATTAAACGCTCTGCATCGCGCTCGATTAAATTGGCAAGCCGGGGAGATACCGCAAATCCGCTTCTGGCCAACATAGTAGCGTCCACAAATAGATCTGACCAGCTCATCCGCCCCCAGCGCTTATGCATGTCATCTAACAAAGCAGGAGTTCCCGGCGTTCCAACAGAAAGACCACCGACAACGGCATCATAAAAACCAATCGGTTCTCCATGCTTATCTAGGAAAAGTTTTGGCGTGACAGATAAGGGAGCGGTTTCACGCCCATCCAACGTCGTAATAGAGGATGTAGCTTCATCATACCAAACTAAAAAAGCGCCCCCACCCAAACCAGATGATTGCGGCTCAACCAAGCCGAGTACAGCTTGAACTGCAACCATTGCATCGGCTGCGGAGCCTCCCTTGGCGAGGATATTCACTCCAGCTTCAACCGCCAAAGGGTTGGCAGCAACAACCATGAATTTCTCCGCCCGTACGGGTCGACCAGCCTTTTTAGCAAAAAGTCCTGCAACAACTTCATCGGACCCAGTCACAACCTGACTTACGCTCCCCCCCTCTGGTTCTATTGCATCCGTAATTTGCTGTCCCAGAGCTGCACCAGTAATTAGGAAACATATGATTATTAAATAAAACCGCATTGATGCCTCCACTATATAAAAAATTTTAGCAAAAATAAGTCTCTTACCAAAACTATTAATTTGGTTTAATTCAATCCTACAGGTCGCCTTTATAACATTGATGGCACAACCTGATCTGGTGGGCGGTGACCATCATCGAATGTTTTAATGTTGATGATAACCTTCTCACCCATTTCCACGCGACTTTCTCTCGTAGCCGAACCCATATGTGGGAGCAGAACTACATTTTTTAGCTCACGCAAACGCGGGTTCACTTTGGTTCCCTGCTCGTAAACATCCAGTCCTGCGCCCGCAAGTTCACCAGCCCGCAACATTCGGGTCAATGCGTTTTCATCAATAACTTCACCACGTGAAGTATTCACAATAACAGAATCCGACTTCATCAACTTAAGCCGGCGCGCATTCATCAAATGAAACGTGGAGGGCGTATGTGGACAGTTTATGCTCAAGATATCCACTCGTGATACCATTTGATCTAAACTATCCCAATATGAAGCTTCCAACTCCTGCTCTGTTTCAGTGCGCAATCGTCTACGGTTATGATAGTGTACCTGCATACCAAATGCTTTGGCTCGGCGCGCCACCGCCTGTCCAATTCGACCCATTCCGAGTATCCCCAAACGTCTTCCACCAACGCGTCCACCAAGAAATGCAGTGGGTGCCCATCCATTCCAATGCCCGGCCTGCATTTCTCGCATGCCTTCAGGAATACGCCGCGATACTGCCAGAATGAGCGCCATAGTCATATCTGCAGTATCATCAGTCAAAACACCGGGAGTATTGGATACAAGAATACCACGCTGACGCGCTGTGGATACATCAATATTATCAACACCGGCGCCATAGTTTGAAATAAGCTTAAGACGATCACCAGCCTGCCCAATGACCGATGCGTCAACTATATCCGTGATTGTCGGGACAAGCACATCAGCGGTTTTAGTAGCTTCCACCAACTCGGCACGGTCCATAGGGGTATCATCTTCTCGCAACCGGACATCAAACAGTTCACTCAGTCGAGTTTCTACCTCGGTTGGCAACCGTCGCGTTACGACAACACTCAAACGTTCCTTTACCATTTATAACCTCCCAGCGCTTGGCCTATTCACCGTTTAGATACATGGTGGCCGATGTGGGCGCGAGGCACAACAACCTCAGTCATATCAAAAGGTACGAAATAAACGAAAGTTTTTCTGAAGATGCGAAGATTTTGTCAAATTTTACACTTTTTCCTTATCATTGTGCTGACCGTGCCAGCGTCCGCGAGCGATATTGGTCCAATAACAAACCTACCATTACCGCGATTTGTTTCCCTAAAAGCCAGCGAGGGTAATGTTCGCCGCGGTCCATCACTAACACATCGGATCGATTGGGTCTTTCAGCGACGAGATATGCCGCTCAAGGTCACGGCTGAACATGGTCATTGGCGCCGTGTCGAAGACCGCGATGGAATGGGTGGTTGGATCCACTACTCTTTGCTATCAGGCACTCGCACAGTAGTTGTTGAAAAACATACGTTGACCTTGCGATCGCAACCAGAGATAGCCGCCTCAAGTATCGCTGTGCTTGAGGCTGGTGTGATCGCCAGGCTCGGCGAATGTGGGCCTGAGTGGTGCAAACTTAATTCGGGAGGTTACAAAGGTTGGGCGCCTAAAAATCGCGTTTGGGGTGTCGCTGCTGACGAATTACGAGAATAGTGATCCAGTTAAGTTTATATAATAGAGACAAAAAGCTATAATGAATTCTTATATTAAAATGTGTAATATTGTTGGTAAAAATAAATGGTTTCAGTTGATATTTTTAATTTAACTTCCTCATATCCGATTTAGGTTACTTTAAAACATAAAGTAACCTCCCAACCGGTCCCTTCATTTTATTAAAAACCGGCAAGACCACCATTAAACAGTGACTAAAATACAAACGGCGCTTTGATTGCACCTATGACTGTAATGCAGTCACTCTTTTAGTTATGGATAAGTAACAAGAAAAAATACATCGCACCCTGCGGCGTATTCCAGTCAGACAGGAATAGTTTAATGCAAGCAATGTCCTATACACGCTTTGGCCCAGCAGCAGATGTACTGAAAAAAGTGACGCTCCATACTCCCACACCACAATCAGGCGAAGTGCTAGTTGAGTTAGCTGTCTCAGGAGTTAACCCATCCGATGTAAAAGCAAGATCAGGATCACGCCCTGGCATAACAAAACCAGCTTTCGCACAAATTGTTCCACACAGTGACGGCGCAGGAATAGTTGTCGCTGTAGGAGACGGAGTTCCTCGTGAGCGTATTGGCTCGCGTGTATGGATTTGGAACGGACAATGGCAGCGCGCTCTTGGTACTGCATCCACACATATTTGCTTACCAAGTGAACAGGCAGTCACATTGCCAGACAACATTTCATTCAACACGGGTGCAAATCTTGGGATTCCGGGTCTTACTGCTTGTCATGCAGTATTTGGTGGGGATGCAATTGATGGACAAACTCTATTAATCCAAGGGGGCGCAGGAACTGTCGGACTTCTAGCAGTTCAATTAGCAAAATGGGGCGGTGCACATGTAATTGCAACCACCAGCAACAACAGAATGCGGGCAGCCCAGACAGCTGGTGCAGACGTTGTGCTAGACTATCAAGCGGAAGACTTATCCGAACAAATTATTGATGCAAATGGTGGCAAACTAATAAACCGAATAATTGAAGTGGAATTCGGCTTAAATGTGAAAGTTGATTCTGAGGTTGTTGAACCTAACGGAACAATTGCCGCTTACGGATCTGCTCAATCAATGACACCCAAGCTGAATTTTGGGCCCTTGCTCTTTAAAGCAGTAACTATTGATGTTCTTCTAATATACCTCCTACCCAACCTCCAACGAAATATAGCGATAGAAAGGTTGCATGATGCTCTAAATCAAGGTGCAATTAAATGCCCAACCGCAGCCATCTATTCCTTGGATAGATGCGTGGAAGCACATGAGGCTGTCGAAGCAGCAGGCCGGGACGGAGCAATTCTATTAGACTTACAGACATAGATAGCTATCGTCTATAAATAAACTTGAGACAATTCGAACGCGAAAATTTATGAGAGGCAAATCAAAAGTCCACTGGCAAGCAGCAAGAAGAGCCAACGCTACCACCAAGGTAGAGAGTGTATCAGAAAATACTCATAATGCCATCTCATACAGGAGCACGTATGCACTTTTTCCAGAATAGGGGCTTGCACGCGTCACGCTCTCCCTCTAATTAATCCATCACGTTGGGATGTGGCCAAGTGGTAAGGCAACTGTTTTTGGTACAGTGTACCGTAGGTTCGAATCCTACCATCCCAGCCAAAAAATCTGCTGTATGTCATCGAGAGTAAACCGTAATTTATCCTGCAATATACATCAGCAAAAATTTACAGATAAAATACGCTACAGTTAAACTTTAGATCAAGTGCAAGCATTCTCTAGCGTACCGATGCCTGAAACGGTTATTGATAGGCAATCACCGATTTTAAGGAATCGCTTTGGCGTTTTACTGGCCCCAGTCCCATCGGGCGACCCAGTAGCAATGATATCACCCGGCTGCAGGCAAAAGAGTGAGGATATATAGGAAATTTGCTCTGCTACTGAAAAAATCATCTCACTGCCGTATGCCGATTGGACGACATTGCCATTCAATGCAACGCTCAAGTGTAACTCCTCAATTGAACGCAGCGCATCTGTCGTTGTAATCCATGGGCCCCAAGCACTCGAATTTGCAAAGTTTTTTCCCGCATAGATTGAGTGTTTTTGCCATTCTCGGACCGAACCATCGTTGAAAGCAGTATAGCCCAGCACATAATCCAATGCCTCTTTACGTGTAACATTTCGTGCAGGTTTTCCGATAACAGCTGCAATTTCACCTTCATAGTCGAAACTCAGAGCAGGCTCATCACATGGAATTTTCAAAACGTCTTTATGGGCAACGAGAGTGTCACGCTCTTTTCCAAACAAAATCATATTTTCTGGATTGGGAGGCACAACACCATCAACAGGGTGCAATTTGGAATAGTTCAAACCAATGCATATAACTTTGCCAGAATTAAGGATTGGTTCGAGGAACTTAATGTTCTCAATGGGAATTGGGGCCGACAAAAGTGTTTTATCGCGCAAGTAATCGACGTCACCTGCAAAAATAAGATCGTACAGCGTGGAATATTGCGCAATGAGCTTTGGAGAAGCCGGTCGAACCATTCCATTCGCGAATACGCCATAAAGAGATTTGAAATCATATAAAAACGATCCAATATTCATACTTGATCTCTAAAAAAAGCTTCGCGCTGCTTCAGAATCGCAGTCAACATATCATTATAAGGAGTGGGGAGAGCCATTTCACGACCCATTTTTGGGACTACCCCATTGATAGCATCCAATTCTGAAATACGACCTGCCATATGATCCAACAACATTGAAGGTCGAGCCTCTGGCATGCTTGCACCAAAGGCCGTAACGTAAGCAACAGGATCCTCAAACGACAATTCAACTCCTTTAACTTGCGCGATCGTATATGCCTCGCACATAGCACCGAGTGCAATCTTCCAATGGTCCGGTTCATTCATTAATGCACCCACGGCCTCGTTAAATACGGTACAAGGCGCGCTGAACGTCACATTACAAAGAAACTTTTCCCAGATTAGTTGAGTAATATTTGCATAAGCTTTGGCATTAAAACCAGCTTCCTGCCACACATTCTCTAAACCACGTAAACGGTCAGTCATGCCGCCCCCAATCTCACCAATACGGATGAGTTTCATATTATTGTGATGCGCATGACCCGGCGCTATCATGGAAGCTCCAAAGCCATCAGCTACACCAAGCAAGACGTTTTCAGTTGGAATATACTCGGCAATACGCTCACCTGAACCAAGACCGTTTTGAATTGTCAGGACAATCGAATCTTGACCAATGACCCCTGCTGCATCCCGAGCAGCAGTACCAACTCCTGCAGCCTTAGTAGCAATCAAACAAAGATCGCACACACCAATGTCCGAAATCTGTGTAGTTGCTCTGATCGTCCTAACAATACGATCCCCACTAGCTCCTTGCACACGTAAACCAGTGTTATTAATTGAAGCGACATGAGCATCCCACGTATCCACAGCCCATACTTCATGACCTGCGTCTGCTAATAGGGCAGCATAGATAGATCCCATCGCACCAACGCCAATAACTGCAATTTTCATTTGGATTGCATCCTTGATTTAGGCAAGTAAATATCAAACTTCGAACGGATCTCTTTATCTGTTTGATTGGAAAAATATTTTGGATAATGATTGGCAAGTGTTTGCTCGACAGTTTTTCTCGCTGAGACGTTGATCGATTGGGCACCGCTTGCCAACCAAGCCTCCGGTGCCTGTCGATCTGCATGCACGGGATAAATAAAATCAGATTTCATTCGCGCATAAGTTTCTGGATGCCCCAAAAAGTGGCCTTCACCTCGGACGACCTGAGCAACAGTTTCAACCGAAAGGGTCTCATCACCAACCTCAATTTCACCACATGATTTCAAAATGGCTCCTAACATATCATTGTCGATCACATAAGCTTCAAAAGAAGTTGCTAGTAGACCAGCTTGTGTGCCAGCGGCTTGTGTAATCAGATTTGCACCCGCCTGCGCTGCAGTTGTGACTGTCAGCGCCTTTTCAAACCCTGATTGAGCATCAGCTAACTTGCTATCAGTAGCTCCAGCAATGGTAGAATTCGGCAAACCATAGTAACGAGCAATTTGTGCAGCCGCTGCTGTAAGCATCGCTTGCTCGCCTCCTCCACCAGCCATTCCGCCAGAGCGCAAATCAGTTACCATAGGGCGTGCGCCATAAATAGCAGGCGCGTTTGCATTCAAGGCCCAGACGAATACCATCCCAGCTAAAGTTTCCGCATTGGTTTGCGCCAAACAACCAGCAATCGTTACAGGGCTGGAAGCTCCCATTTGACCAAATGTATTTACCATCACAGGAATACCGACTTTTACGGCTTCAGCTATTACTTCGCAGGCATCCGGGTCAAACCGCAGCGGCGGCACCACATGATTGATGTTGAGAGACAAGAAGGGCTTGGTACGAAAGGCGCCTTCAGAACCTGCAACTAAATAACACATATCGGCTATGTCGCGAACGTGTGCCGGATGGCTTGCACTGACCATAACGTGTTTTTGTGTCCCCGCCAGAGATGCAAATACAGTATTAATGTCGAGATCACGCAAGTTTTCTAAATCACTGGCAATCATCGAACGTGAAAAAAAGTGAATATGATTGAGTGAGTCCACCAAGCGTGCAGCATCATAAAGATCAGCAAGCACAGCAGTGCGATAGCTCCCATCCTGAAAGTCCATAATTTTGGGCGACGCACCACCCGTTCCTACGTGTACTTTAGCACCGGTTAAATAAAGATCATTATCACCGCCGCGTCCAAACAAAGTGAAGTTGCGCCTCAATTCAGCGAGCATCTTTTCAACCAGCAGTGCTGGAAAGCAAAGACGCCCTTCATCGTTTAATGAACCACCGTTGGATGTGACCAACTTGATCATGCTTGCTGGTGCATCACTTAACCCGACACGTTCAAGAATTTCTAAGGATGTTTCATGAATGCGAGAAAGATTGTCTTCTGTTAGCGGGTTCAACCTACCTGACATAGGTAAGATGCGAGTTTTTGACTCATCTTGGCTCCGCTCAATTCTTTGACGCCTATTACCAAAACGAGAACGTTTGGGTGGGTTTTTGTTTATATTTACCATTCTGGCTTTCCGCATCCAATAAAAACATAATCTAAGCGTCTAACTCCTTGGACAAGTAATGTATCTTAATTTATGCTTAAAATGAATTCTACGGTTTGCAACGCACCTTTTACAGCCTGTTTAGTCTGTGCCTTTATTAAGGATAAGTGGTTTTATCAAAAGCGCTAAGTATCTATTATTGTTGTATATATGCTATCTTGCGTTACATTGGTGTGATCAAAATTTATCAAACGTATGGCAAAGTTAAGCGCAGAGCCTAGCGCTCTAGTCTGATAGAAGTGTACTCGAAATACACTACCAGGCGGCAGCTAACTAAGAGAATGGCAACATTGAAACTTCTCCGGGTCGAACCTCGCCATCCTCAGAATGTACGGTGACGACTTGTCCCGCTTTCCAATAGTCTCGATCAATCATAGATAAACCAATATTACGCTTAAGTCTTGGTGACCAAACGGCAGATGTCACTCCTCCGATTTGTTTGCTACCCACCATTACCGGCCAGAGTTTTGAGCAGACAGGACATCGGTCACCATCAAAAACAATACCACGAATTTCTCGCTGAACCCCCTGTCCAGCAATCTTTTGAAGTTCATCGCATCCGATATAATCTATTGACCCATCCAAAGTACAAAACTTACCCAATCCGATTTCTAATGGGTTATTGTCTCGAGTCATTTCGTTACCAAGAGAAAGTAGTCCGCCTTCAATCCGCTCAATGAGGTTTGGATAACCAGGTTTAATACCATATGCTTGTCCTGCATCCCAAATAGCATCCCAGAGTGCTGAACCCAGATGCCCACCTTCGAGATAAATTTCATAGCCACCCTGACGGGAGTATCCGGACCGAGCGATTAGTTGTTTTGTTCCCTCAAAATCAATCCAGCCAAATTTAAAGAAACCAATTTCACGAACCTGTTCACCAAATAAATCAACCAATAGAGCCTCAGCTTTTGGCCCTTGTATTGCCAAAGGCGAAACGTCAGGCTCTGATAATTCGATATCAAGTCCACGACCTAACGCAAGTCCCATCGCATAAAGTAACACATCACTGTCTGCGATGGACAACCAAAAACGATCCTCATCTAATTTCAGCATAACTGGATCATTAATCAATCCTGCTTTCGGATCGATTATGGGGATATAGAAGCAGTCACCAACCTTTGCTTTTGAGATATCGCGCGGCGTCATCCATTGCAAAAGAGCAGCAGCATCAAGACCATTGATCAGTACCTGACGTTGGCAAGAAACGTCCCAAATCTGTACATGTTTGCGTAAATGCCAGTAATCCTCCTCAACTGTTGAGCCGAAAGCCTTAGGCAAAAGCATGTGATTAACCACAGAGAAACCGCGCACTCCTGATTGCTCAACTCGGTCTGTATAGGGCGTGCGCCTTAAGCGTCGTGACATGTTCAAACCATCCATCAGGCAGAACACCACATAGAATAAGAGTTGGGATTAAGTATTACCGGCATGTGATAAGAACCCTCTCGATCTGGCATACCAAAACGCAGTGCTATTTGTTCAACGGTTGCTTTCGTGTTGCGCTCTACCCAGTAAGACGCAGTATCGAAAACCAGTTCGTATGTAGCGTTCTGATCTATTATACTTGCGTCAATCTGTTCAGACAGCCGGCCTCCCGTATCCATTTTTGATTTTAGAATAGTTTCACCCGTTATTAGGTTACGCAAGGTAACGGTAATATTCCCAGCGTGGGTGCCATCTGCACCGTTAAGAGTATGTGAGGTAAGTATCGCCATTATTCAATCGAAGCCTTGTCTCTTTTGTCCGATGTGGCTGCTACAATCGGGCTTATTACTCCACGACATTTTACATTCACAATAGCCGTTTTCCCACTGGCCATAGCGCGCTGAAGAGCAGGTGCGAGTTGATCACGTTCCTCGACTAATTCACCATGTCCACCTAACCCTTCACACATTTTATGAAACGGAATATCGCGAAAATCAGTAGCAAAATGTTTGCCGTTTTCAAATAAGCGTTCTTGTTGTTGACTTATGCAATCGAGGCCGCCGTTATTATCGATAACAATTGTGATTGGTAGATTATCTTGAAAAGCGGATTCAATTGACAGCCCACCTGACAAAAATGCTCCATCCCCTGAAATTACCACGACGTTTCTATCAGGATGCACAGACTTAGCCGACACTCCAAAAGATACACCGACCCCAAGTAGGGAATAATTTCCAGGGTGCATTATACCACCTAATTTTTGACCGCGCCAGCCAGCCATGTTCACTGCAATTTCAGACCAAAAATGCGTATTGCCACCATCGAAAATCAGCCAATCTTCATCGTCCATCTGTTCTTGTACGTCCAGCGATAGTTGTAGCGGATGCATCTTACCTGGCTTCGCCGTTTCTTCAGCAATATGATCATACCATTCATTTACCCAAGTAGCTCTGCGTTCCTTTTGCAAATCAAACCAGTCCGACCAATATTTTCCAACACATAGTAAAGCTTCCAAAAATGCACCCGGGTCTGAGAGTAACACCTCATCAGCGGCCTGATTGTTCTCCAGTTCCTCATGGCTACCGTTGATACAAACCAATGTCTGATCTTTAGTAAAAAATGGAGGGTTACCAAAATTCATTTGGTTATCTAGCCGTCCACCAACTACCAAAATCAAATCTGCTTCATGGATGGCGAGCCTTGAAGGTGTATATTGATGGAAATCTGCAAGTCCCATGTAGGCCTCACATTCTTCGCCCAGCAGTTTGGAATGATAGGGTACGTTAAAAATTGGTAGGCGTAGATGCTTACCTACAGCCTCCAGTTTGTCTTCAGACTTTGACCACCAGACGCCGTGCCCCCCAATAATCACAGGACGCTCCGCTTTACATACTAAATCAAGAATAGATTTTAGCGCTAAAGGGTCAGGCCATGCACGCGGGATGAGACGATCAGTGCGATTAAATGGACGTTCATGAAGGCCTGCATCAGGCGCGAAAGAAGAAAACATAATGTCGACTGGCAGTGATATGTGCACCGGCCCCGGATAGCCCGTTGTCGCAGCCATCCATGCCCGATTGACAAATTCACTTATGCGTTCTCCATCTGTGATCTGCATCGAATATTTCACTAAAGGAGCTGCAATTGCCACGTCGTCGATTTCCTTGAAACCTCCTGCCCCTTGTCGCTTTAACGTGGATGATCCAGTTACAAATATTACCGGGCTGCGTTCCCCGGCGGCTTCCAGCATAGCTGGTACCGCATTTGCAAACCCTTCAGGCCCCACCAGACAGACGGTCGGCTTGCGATTAATCCGCGCATGACCATCGGCGAGGTGTCCCGCAATTTGTTCATGCGGCGTGTTAATAACAGGCATTTGGCATTCCATGAAACCCTCAAGCGCGGGGTTGCAAAACCCTCCAGCAAGAGTAAACACATGTTCAACTCCTTTGTTCTTGAGTGCACGGGCTAGTAAAGTACCACCTCTAATTTTTTTTGGTTTGCTCATCTAAGTTTATTCTTTCTAAAGATCTCTACGACCATCCAAGGATGGTCGCAGTATTTTTCTTCTATATATGATCACCAGTGTTTCGCTGCCGAAGTTGAGCATGGACCAAATCGAGGCCCTCTACAAAAAAATTAAGCAAAGACACTAACCCTCGTATTGTATCTGCACCTTGTGAATACCGAGTAGGCTGCCAAATCATCTTACAATGAGGCCAAAGCATTCACACTTTCCCAACATCTTCTTGGTTAATGATCCCACTGTCAAAATGTAAAGTCATCTCACCCTATATAGAGCCCATAAACTCCACCACATTTAAGTACAATTTTTAGCGATTTGATGGCTGGCGGAACTCTGCCAGATTGGCACAAATTATACTTACAAAAAAGCCTCTTTTCAAATTTAAGGATTTGTCTAAGCTAATTAAACTTATATCGTCGCAACCGTCTGAAATAATCGGTTCTTTTTTGACTTGAAGAAAAAAACGGCGGACCGACGGCAAAAATGACCCAATTTGGTTACTTCTGGGAGGAACAGAATGAAAAAAATTAGTAAACTAGCTATTGGTTCGATTGTTGCGCTGTCAGCTGGTGTTTCAGCTGCCTGCGCTGACAAGCTTACACTATATTGCTCAGCACAAGAAGATTGGTGTCAACTTATGGCCCGCAGCTTTGAAGACGCAACCGGCATTGATGTAAACATGACACGTAAATCTTCAGGTGAGACTTTTGCACAAATCAAAGCTGAGTCTGCCAACCCGAAGGGAGATGTCTGGTGGGGCGGCACAGGTGACCCACACTTACAAGCTGCAGAAGAGAATCTGACAGCTGCTTACGTCTCACCAATGCGTGACCAACTGCATGACTGGGCTATTAGCCAGGCAACAAGTGCCGGAGACAAAACAATAGGAATTTATTCAGGTGCTCTTGGGTACGGCTACAACACAGATCTACTTGCAGCGAACAATCTGCCTGAACCCTCTTGTTGGAAAGACCTGCTAAAACCAGAGTACAAAGGCCATGTTCAAATGGCTAACCCAAACTCTTCGGGAACAGCCTACACAACGCTAGCGTCTATGGTACAACTTTTTGGTGAGGACGAAGGCTTCGAATTCATGAAAGGTCTTCATTCTAATATCAACCAGTATACCAAATCCGGTTCAGCTCCAATCAAGGCCGCTGGACGTGGCGAAAATACAATTGGGATCGTCTTCATGCACGATGCGGTAAAACAGGCTGTCTCCGGCTTCCCAGTCAAAGTGGTAGCCCCATGTGAAGGTACGGGTTATGAAATTGGGTCCATGTCAATAATTGATGGAGCGCGAAATATGGATGAGGCCAAGAAGTTTTACGACTGGGCCCTTTCTACCGACGCACAGAACCTTGCGTTAGAGGTAAATGCTTTTCAAGTACCGTCTAACAAAAGCGCCAATACGTCACCGTCTGCGCCAGACATGTCGACAATCGCTCTTATTGATTACGACTTCAAAACCTATGGCTCATCCGCTGAACGCAAGCGTTTACTAAAGAAATGGGACGAAGACGTCTCAACACTGCCGCAATAAAACTTGCGAAATAATTTTAGTAACAAAACTACCCACCCGGCATTGATATTTTGGATTGTCGCCGGGTGGATTGGGTTCCTAATCCTGCCTTGGTACGGTTTGGAAGACGGCTTTCTTAGCCTAGATTGGTTGTTCGATGGATATCCTTCTGATAAAGATTATGCACCTGCTATTTTCCTTGTTGGGCAGAAAGAAAAGCTTTGGTTAGTACCCCTTATAATTCCGTTAATTGGATCGCTTTTTGCGCTGGGACGGAAAAAAAGCGACCCATCATATGCTAAAGTTCTGATTTTATCTGGAGCATTTGGCTTTGCATATTTAATTGCTCAAGGCTTTGGAATTGGTATCCGTGGATTTAATTTTAGCTGGCTAACAACACTTTTTGGAGATCTTGAAGATCGACAATTTGGTATGGGGTTTGGAGCACTTATAGTTGCATCAGCTTTTCTTTTCCTTTTAACACAAGGCATCGCTGCGCGCGGTGCAGTCAATGGCGATGTTTTTGTCGTTAGTGCAATCGGCGGTGTAATCGTAATAGTCACAACATTTGTCTTTTTCCCAATAGCAAAGATGCTCATAGCCGCTTTTGTGACGGAAACTGGCAGTTACTCCGCATCTATGTTTGCATCCAAGTTCTTTGATTCCCGCCTTTGGGGACTTGGTTGCTTAACAGGCGGGCGGTGTGGCGCCGCATGGAATTCTCTTTTCTTAGCAATACTTGTTGGTAGTCTAACAACAGTGCTGGGTCTTGTTTTTGCACTTGTCGTCACACGATCAGGCTTCCGATACAATAGAGCTCTTCGCGCCTTAACTGTTCTTCCAATTATCACCCCACCGTTTGTCATTGGCCTGGCTTTGATACTTCTTTTTGGCCTCTCAGGTTCAGTTACCCGTATAATTGCTGATATTTTTGGCATCCAACCAACGCGGTGGCTTTACGGCTTACCTGGTATTTTGATTGCGCAGACACTCGCTTTCACTCCGATTGCTTTTCTAGTCCTGATTGGTGTTGTTGAAGGTGTTTCACCCTCAATGGAAGAGGCAGCACAAACCTTGAGAGCAAACCGCTGGCAAACATTTCGTACAATTTCTCTTCCTCTCATGCGGCCTGGATTAGCAAACGCTTTTCTACTAGGTTTTATAGAAAGCATGGCAGATTTTGGTAATCCCCTAGTTTTAGGTGGTAATTTTGACGTGTTATCAACCGAAATATTTTTTGCAATTGTTGGCGCACAATACGACCAAGGACGTGCTGCCGTCCTGGCTCTAGTCTTATTATTTTTCACTCTTTCAGCATTTTATGCCCAACGTATGTGGCTAGGAAAAAAGAGCTACACGACAGTCTCAGGAAAAGGCGATGCTGGTGTTCACCCATTAATGCCCAAGGGGCTAGCAATACCAGTTTTTATCACCGCAGGGGCTTGGGCCCTTTTCACCATCGTTGTTTACGGAATGATTTTATATGGGAGTGTTGTCGAGCTTTGGGGCGTGAATAATACGCTAACCTTTAAGCATTACATCACTGCTTTCTCATTGAGGTTTGAAGAAAGCGGAATTCGGTGGACTGGTTCGGCTTGGGACAGTTTTTGGACAACAATTTACATTGCAGCAGCTGCGGCACCGCTCACAGCAATCGTTGGATTGATTACCGCTTATTTGCTCACAAGACAAAATTTTATAGGCAAAAATGCTTTCGAATTCGGCACTATGCTGAGCTTCGCCATCCCCGGCACTGTGATTGGTGTTAGCTATATTTTGGCGTTCAATGTACCACCAATCGAAATCACCGGCACCGGTATTATTCTAATTGTTAGTTTTATTTTCAGAAATATGCCCGTTGGAGTACGAGCAGGCATAGCATCAATGAGCCAATTGGATAAGTCGCTGGACGAGTCCTCTCTTACTCTCGGTGCAAACTCGTGGCAAACTTTCCATAAAATTATTTTACCATTGCTAAAACCCGCAATTCTTGCAGCTTTAGTCTATAGCTTCGTTCGAGCAATGACAGCCATATCAGCAGTAATATTTCTTGTTTCAGCCGAGTATGACATGGCAACTAGCTATATTATTGGCCGTGTCGAAAACAATGATTATGGACTTGCAATCGCCTACTCAACGACATTGATTTTTGTGATGTTAGCAGCTGTTGGGCTCCTTCAATTTTTGGTTGGTCGCACAAAAATTGGGCGGCGTACACAATTCACGGCAGGAGAAAAACATGAGTGAAGCACGTATAATTGGAAAAGCAGCGCCAGTCCGTTTTGAGAATGTCACTAAGCGTTTTGGCCGTGATGTCGTTGCAGTAGATAATATTAATCTAAGTGTCAAAGCGGGGAAATTAGTCACTCTACTTGGGCCGTCAGGATGCGGGAAAACAACAACTCTGCGGATGATTGCAGGTTTAGAAATGGCATCGTCTGGGATGATAATGATCGGGGATCAGGACGTTACTAAGCTTCCTGCTACAGACAGAGATGTGTCAATGGTGTTCCAATCATATGCTTTGTTTCCACATATGAGCGTTCTTGAAAACGTCGCTTATGGTTTGGCCTTTTCGGGTTTCTCAAAGGTGGAAGCTCGCGAAAAAGCGTTAGCAGGATTGGATCTTGTCGGTTTAAGGGGTTTTGATGCAAGACTACCAAGCGAATTATCTGGAGGACAGCAACAGCGTGTGGCTGTTGCTCGAGCATTAGTTTTGGAGCCCCAAGTGTTATTATTTGATGAGCCTTTATCTAATTTGGACGCAAAACTGCGCAGGCAAGTACGAGAAGACATTCGCGCGATCCAAAAAGATTTGGGTTTAACAGTTGTTTATGTAACCCATGATCAAGAAGAAGCGCTGGCTGTTTCTGATGAAATTGTGGTGATGCGAAATGCCTCAATCGCCCAAATCGGAACGCCACGCAGCCTTTACGATGCACCAATTGATCAATTCGTGGCGGATTTTATCGGTGAGGCAAATATTCTGCAATGCAGAATAGAAAGCATTAATAATGAAATCGCAGTCATAGCTATCGAAGAATATCGTCATAGTCTACCCTCCCGCGGCTTGTCGGCGGGACCGGCAAAGCTCGCTGTCCGACCCTCGCGACTAGTTATTGGTGCAGAACAAGGCTTTAAAGCAAGAATTGCAAAGGCAACATATGTCGGAGTTCGAATGGAATATACGTTAGAAGCCAGCTTTGGAACTATGTTTGCTGTTAAAGATGATGTTAATCACCCTCTTGAAGTGGGAATTGATGTTACCGTCGGTTTTGCCCCAGAAGGTCCCGTTCTACTGCCCACAGCTTAACTTTTTGGATCAAAAGCTTTCAGCGAAATTTCAGGTAATTTGTCAAAAACAATCTTTGTTCAAATTACTACGCGACCATTATTCTTAATCATATCTTCAGCATTTTTTTCAACGCGCCCGCCAACCTCAGGGACAATACACTGGCCTGCAAGACAGTCTCAGGCATTCACGTGCTCCTCGGTATAACAAACTAGACGTCTAGCAGTGGCTTAAGCCATCGAAAGTGCACCACACCAGTTACAATAAAACATACAAACCTTTATAAAAAATTCATCGACAAGACTCACTGTACCGGCATCATCGACCCGATTTGAGTATCCAATCCAACCCTGACTTGCGCCGAGGTCCGAAAGCTATCAAGCCAGAGCTCTACACTATTTGAAATAGCTCCATTAACATCTTAAATTGTCAAAATGTTTCGCCTTAATTGGGGTCGTAGATCACACCAACCTAGTTCTGACCATTTTGAACATCCGCAATTTCAGACGTTAAACGCAGCTAAACTCAAGTATTGAAGCAGTAGATTTTGGTAAGTAGATTCGTTTCAGCGACGGAAAACCTTTCAATTAAAATCTGGAAAATCCGCACTTTCTTGAATGTTTTTACCAGCTTTACATTGAATTTACGACTGATTTCGTTAGCAAAAACGTAACTTCTCAAAAGTTTCTTGCGTGATCATTACATTTTGAGGTAAAAGAGATGGAAACGTTTCCATTGGGAGGTGGGGGTTGGGCCGAGCTGCCACGATCAAGGATGTTGCACAGTGCGCGGGGTGCGGTGTGGCGACGGTTAGCCGGGTATTGAATGATACCGGTCCTGCAAGCGCTAAAATGCGTGACCGCGTTTTGGCAGCAGTTGATGAACTTGATTTTCAGTTCAGTGAGGTTGGCCGTTCACTTCAAAGTAGCACGACGCGGACCATCGGGTGTGTAGTTCCCTCGATCGAAAACCCAGTCTATGCAGATGCAGTGCAAGGCGCTCAAGAAGTGTTTCTGAATGCGGGTTATCAAATGTTGTTGATCTGTACCAACTACAACACCGAGATAGAAACCCATGCGGTAAGAACCCTGATTGCAAAGCAAGTCGATGGTATTTTGTTGACCGTCGCGGATGTGCAGAACAGTGAAGGTTTAAATCTCATCAGAAGCCGTGAGTTGCCGCATAGCTTGCTATTTAACGAGGCTCCAGCTGGCCAAGTCAACTGGTCTGTCGGGGATCATGCCGCCGCTGCGATGGTTGCGGATGTCTTTGCGAAGAACAAGCACACTAACACTGGTTTTCTCGCATTAAACTTTCTGAATTCCGACCGCTCGCGGCAGCGGTACGAGGGTTTTGCAGAACGCTGCTCTCAAAACGAGATGGCCGCGCCAGCATTGCTTGAAGTGGGCGACGACGGACTGGACCTTACAGTTCGTCTGAAGAATTTCTTAGTAGACCATCCGAGTCTAACAGCAATTTTCGCCTCTAATGATTTCCTTGCATTAGCCACTATTCGAAGTGCTCGCAAGCTGTCGATCCGCGTTCCAAAAGATTTGTCGATTGTTGGCTTTGATGGGATCAAAGTCGGCCAAATGGTCGAACCTAGTTTGGCGACAATCAAAACTGTTCCGCGAACACTTGGAGCAGGGGCCAGCCAAACAATTCTGTCGATGATCAACGGAACTGAGCCACCTACAGTTCCAGTTGAAGAGAAAAGATTCAGTTTCCGTGCCGGGGGCAGTCTTATGCCTTTGCGCGCCGAAAGCGAGGACGACGGAAAGGTTGCAGCCTTTCCGTCGTCAAACGACCCGACCCACAAAAAAGTAGAAATCCAATAGGAGAGATCAAGATGAAATATAAACTTGCCGCAGCCGCTCTGGCAATGGCCTTTGCAGCACCAGCATTTGCTGAAGATGCCGTTTGCTACAACTGCCCGCCACAATGGGCAGATTGGGCATCAATGCTGGAAGCGATTGACAAAGAGATCGACATCCAGATGCCGCATGATAACAAAAACTCCGGTCAGACGTTGAGCCAGCTTTTGGCTGAGAAGAATAACCCAATTGCTGACGTCGCGTATTACGGCGTGACGACAGGTATCAAAGCCGGCAACGAAGGCGTTGCGACGGCATATAAACCTGCCAAATTCGACGAAATTCCTGATGGCCTGAAAGACCCTGATGGAAAGTGGTTTGCGATCCACTATGGCTCGCTCGGCTTTTTTGTAAATGTCGACGCACTTGGCGGTGCAGAGGTTCCTCAGTGTTTCGCAGATTTGAAAAAGCCTGAGTATCGCGGCATGGTCGGCTACCTTGACCCGTCATCTGCCTTTGTTGGCTATGCAGGCGCTGTAGCGGTGAACATGGCATTTGGTGGCGATCTGAATAACTTCGATCCAGCCATCAAGTACTTTAATGAATTGGGCGAAAACTTACCAATCGTACCAAAACAAACGTCTTATGCGCGTGTTGTTTCCGGCGAGATTCCAATCCTATTCGATTACGATTTCAACGCATATCGCGGTAAATATGAAGAAGATGGCAACTTTGAGTTTGTATTGCCTTGCGAAGGATCTGTCCGCGTTCCGTATGTGATGAGCTTGGTTAACAACGGCCCAAATCCTGAGCTTGGCAAGCGGGTCTTGGACTTCATTTTGTCGGACAAAGGTCAAGCAATTTGGACAAACGCGTACCTTCAACCAGCGCGCCCTGTTGAATTGCCAGCAGACGTTGCCGCAAAATTCCTGCCAGCAAGCGACTATGAGCGCGCAGTTGCAGTGGATTATGCTAGAATGGAAAAAGCGCAGGCAGCTTTCGGTGAACGTTACCTGTCTGAAGTTAAGTAAGCGATCCCTTAACTTAGTGGGGTCGCGCGCGTCAGCGGCCCCAGAGGATACCTTATGTCTAATCGAACTTTTGTGATGGCGTGTCTTACGCCACTGTTCATCTTTTCTCTTGCGTTTCTTGCGCTTCCGCTCATCCGGTTGTTCTTGGCATCCGGTGAAGGCGATGCTGGATGGACGATTTATTTCGATATCGTACGCAAGCCGCGTTACTTGAACACACTGGTTCTGACCGTGCTTGTGTCACTAGCGACAACATTTGCAGCTTTGGCCGTGTCCACCACCGCGGGTATGTTCCTTGTGCGGAACCGGTTCAAAGGTCGCGGAAGTCTACTGGCCGTTTTGACCCTGCCCTTGGCATTTCCGGGCGTGGTGATCGGATTTCTGATCATCTTATTGGGCGGTCGTCAAGGGTTGGTGAACCAGCTTACGCCAGGCCACGTGGTCTTTGCCTACTCAGCGCTTGGTTTGTTCTTAGGGTATCTCTATTTCTCAATCCCGCGCGTTTTACTGACAGTGATGGCAGCAGCCGAAAAACTTGACCCCGCATTAGAAGAGGCTGCGCGTACAATGGGCGCAACTCCGTACCGCGTTGTGATGGATGTGATTATCCCAGGGCTCATGCCTTCGCTCATTGCGTCGGGCGCGATTGCCTTTGCCACCGCTATGGGTGCCTTTGGTACAGCATTCACGCTGGCAACCAACATTGATGTGATCCCAATGGTTATTTACACCGAATTCACACTGTCTGCCAACATCGCCATGGCTTCTGCATTATCAATTGTTCTGGGCATAATCACCTGGATTTTGCTGCTGATCGCACGGTCCTTGTCTGGTTCAACTGTTGCTGGGGGAGGTTGATATGTTCAAAACTAAAACTAAAATGTTACAACTTTTCGTAACGCTAGGTGCCTGTACCTTCCTTCTTGTACCAACAATCCTGTCAGTGATGGCGGGGCTGACGGTTAACTACTTCAAAGGGATCTCTTCTGGCCTTACCCTGAAATGGGTTTACCAAGTTTGGGAGCTTTACGCAGACAGTATCTTTCTATCTATGTGGCTCGCTATTGCCTGCCTATTCTGCACGCTGATTATTGGTCTGCCCGCTGCTTACGGGCTGGCCCGTCACCCCGGTTGGCTGTCGCGACTGCTGGAAGAGTTCATATCTCTCCCACTTGCGGTACCAGGTTTGGCCCTCGCTTTGGCATTGCTCCAGCTTTATGGGTCACTGAAAGGCTTTCGCGCGTCCTGGACTTTTATCCTGGCGGGGCATGTGCTCTACACATTGCCGTTCATGGTGCGCTCCATTCTGGCGGTTCTAGCTTCTATGGACCTTAAGACACTTGAAGAAGGGGCAGCATCGCTTGGCGCGTCACCTTGGCAACGGTTCCGCGACATCGTCGTGCCCAACGCTATGCCAGGCATTTTGGCGGGTGCACTAACGGTGGTCACGCTTTCGATTGGTGAATTCAACCTCACTTGGATGCTGCACACACCTTACCTCAAGACGTTGCCCGTCGGTCTTGCCGACAGTTATGCCTCCATGCGACTTGAAATCGCCTCGGCCTATACCCTCGTCTTTTTCATACTTATCGTCCCACTTTTGATGGCCATGCAATGGGCCTCAGCGCGCGCACAAAGGATTACACAATGACCCTGCGTCTAACTCAAACCGCCAAGACTTACCCCGATGGCACGAAAGCGTTGTTGCCCACAGAACTGTCAGTTGGAAAGGGCGAGATCGTCTCGCTTCTTGGCCCTTCAGGCTGTGGAAAAACGACGTTGCTGCGCATCATCGCGGGGCTCGAGACGCCTGATGAAGGAAGCAATATCTGGTTTGACAATGACAATGTAACAGCTCTACCGGTAGAGCGTCGTCAGGTTGGGATGGTGTTTCAATCCTACGCTTTGTTCCCGAACATGTCCGTGCATGCGAACATCAGTTATGGATTAAAGATGCAAAAACTACCCAAGCCTGAGGTCCACGCGCGCGTCACAGAAGTTTTGGATATGTGTCAATTGCAACCTTTTGCCAGCCGCGCGATCACCGCTCTGTCTGGTGGGCAAATGCAGCGCGTTGCTCTTGCGCGCGCCATTGCACCACGTCCAAGGTTACTTTTGCTCGATGAGCCGCTCTCAGCCCTTGATGCATCTTTGCGCGAAGCCTTACGTGACGAGTTGGCTATACTTCTGCGTGAATTCGATATCACAGCAATCTTCGTGACCCACGACCAAGACGAGGCGTTGGCCATCGCAGATCGTGTCGCGGTCATGTCTCATGGTCGCGTTGTACAAAGTGGCACACCTGAAGATTTATATCGCAACCCAACATCCTCTTTTGTCGCGGGATTTGTTGGCAACGCGATGGCCCTGCACGGCAAAGCGGATGGTACAACGCTATATTTAAATGGTGGCAAGCTAACGCTTCCTAAGGATGGCGCGGGAAAAACAGTCTTTGTGCGCGCTGAAGATGTTCGGATTGTCGAAAAAGGCCCATTACAAGGAAAAGTGGAAACCGTGACTTTCTTAGGAACACACTATCGCGTCGTCATGTCCGGCATCGCGAAGGATACTATCGCGTCAATTCATTCAGGGCAAAGCGTACCTAAGGTGGGCCAGATAATCGGCGTGTCGATCGAACCTGAAACCTTGATTCTCTTGCCGGAAGACGCAGAAGTCGCATGACACGTATCCTACAAATTTCGGACACACATATCGTCCCATATGGCCAGCTTGCTTATGGCCAAGTCGATACTGCGCAGGCGCTTGCCGATTGCGTTGAAACCATCAATCAAAGTATGCCAGAGATTGGTCCAATTGATATGGTTATAATTGCGGGTGATTTGACCGACTTTGGGACTGAAGAAGAATACTTACGGTTTCGTACAATTATGGAGCCGTTAGACATTCCCTACCGCGCAGTTCCAGGCAACCATGACGATGTGGCTGTGATGCGCGCGTGCTTTTGGGATCAAGCGTGGATGCCCAACGAAGGCCCGATAAACTGGGCCGTGGACTTTGGCGATCTTGCTTTAATTGGCTTGGACAGCAGCGTCACAGATTGCGCCCATGGTCATCTTGTCGAAGAGACCTTGGCCTTTCTAAGCACGACGCTTGATGCCCAAAATGGCCAGCCCACCATTGTGACAATGCATCACCCGCCTGTGCTTACAGGTATCGAAAAGATGGACATTCAAAATCTGCGCGACAGCAAGGCTTTAAAAGCGATTTTGTCGGACTACAATTCTGAACTGCGTTTGACCTGCGGTCACATTCACCGCAATATTATCGCTCCGTTTGGCGATGTGATTTGCCAAATTGCCCCAGGTGTTTCCCATGCTGTGACTATGGACCTAAGGGAAGGTGCGCCTAATTGCTTGACCAAAGAACCCGGTGGTATTCTGCTGCACGAAATACGTGGCGGCATCATGAGCCATCACATTTCGGTTGGACACTACCCTGGCCCGTTTCTCTTTTACCCCGACGAATAATCAATTGGATTAATCACCCAAATAAAAAAGATGTTCCCTCCTTTTGGCCGTATTCTTCCTCAATAATTGTATCTTAGGGGAAGGGGTCGACGAGTAGCTTATGTATTAAGATCTCACCTTTTTCATCTTCTTGACTGACAAAATATTGGTAACCTTATTTGGTCAATGGTTAAATTATCTCGATCTTTAATAGATGTAAGAACCGATTGCCTAGCTTATTAGCCTATCTCAACTACTTTCTCTATTTCGATGAATATAGTTATCCAATAATTTGAAACAATGAAACAGCAGCAAAATATCAGTAAATCGGCGGTACAGAAGGCCTCTTGTCAACAGTAAAAAAGTGACGTGAGGGACCAGAAATTTTGAAACTGAGAGATAATAATTTATCCTTTCTTGTGAAGAAATTAAAACGCTCTTAAGAGAATAAAATAATTACTGGGAGCAGAGACATGTCAAAAACGGTAGTAAAAAGCTGGAACGAATGGGATCCATTGAAGCATGTAATTGTCGGTCGCGCCGACAATTGCCATATACCACCTGAAGAGCCCGCGCTAGAAGCAAAGGTTCCTGAAGATAGCGATATGCGTGGCCAGTGGGGACGTCGCCCACAAGAGACTATTGACCGTGCCAACGAATTATTGGACAAATTCGTATCCCAGTTAGAACACCGTGGCATAACAGTTGACCGTCCGACTTCAATTGATCATTCTCTACCAGCAACCACACCAGATTTTCATACTGACAGTCAGTTTGGCTGTATGCCGCCTCGTGACGTACTGCTTACGGTGGGTTCAGAAATACTGGAAGCGACTATGTCATACCGGTGCCGTTGGTTTGAGTATTTAAATTATCGGCCTTTACTGCAGCGCTATTTCAACGAAGATCCTAAATTTAGGCATGAGTGTGCGCCAAAGCCGCGCCTGACAGACGCTGATTATCATCGTGACTATCTAAGTGACTCAATCGGTGTTGAAAAGCGGCTGCATTGGACAGCAAAAAAATTCTTCGTAACAACAGAAGAAGAACCTCTTTTTGACGCCGCTGATGTTCTGCGCTTTGGGCGTGATCTTGTTGTTCAACATGGCTTTACGACAAACCTTAAGGGCATAGAGTGGTTGCAGCGACACTTTCCCAATCACCGAGTACATACGGTAAATTTCCCAGGAGATCCGTACCCTATTCATATTGATGCAACATTCACGCCTTTACGTCCGGGATTGATATTAAACAACCCACAACGGCGTCTGCCAGATGGACAAAGGGAAATGTTTGTAAAAAATGATTGGGAAATTGTAGATGCAGCACAACCGGCCCATAATTCACCGCCACCCCTTTGCTACAGTTCTACTTGGTTATCGATGAATGTCCTTGTTCTTGACCCAAAAACTGTTTGCGTAGAAAAATCTGAAGTATATCAAGCAGAACAAATGGATAAGCTGGGCATGGAGGTTATCGAAGTTGAACTGCGCGACGCCTACGCTTTTGGTGGTGGCTTACATTGCTGCACTGCAGATGTCTTTCGCGACGGTGACTGCGAGGATTACTTTCCAAACCTCCGCTAAAATAACTAAATGAATTCAGAAAGTCGTAAAATATTATTCTTGATCTTTTAAGTTTCGGTCGATTGTGAGATTTTTCGGTATTTGGTTAAATTGATTGAGTGATGCTGGAATATTTAAACAATAACTAATTTTTAAATTATGGAGTACCGCCGAATGGTGATTAAGTTTATTGGAGTCATATGCCTGCTTGGGCTCACAACCTCTCTGGGCCTCGCAGATTCAACCGATACTGCTATGTATTTCAATAGTCATGTTCGCGATTCGCCAGAGTGTACTGCTTCAATAAATTCTGAAGGTAAGGTTATTTACCCAGCAACTATTTCCAACCCGGCAGCAACCTGTCCTGATACGTATTCTTGGGCGACGTTTCTTGACACAATCAAAGCTAGATTTTGGGATCAATGGGGAAATGATGAAACAGTTTGGATTGATACACCCAAACCAGCTTGCAGTTCAGCAGAGGACACAGACTGCTGCTTTGTTGAACCAAATGGGGCACAGCAAGTAGGATATCGAAATTCTGCTGGTGAAACTGTTAAACCACATAATATTGGCGGGTTTGGCAATTATTGCCCCTATATTCCAGGCGACTGGGGTGGGGCGATTGAAACGACCTTTGCTGGCGGCAAACCCGGTAATAGCCACAACAGTACTTTTTTGCGAACTCTCGATCCAGGGCGCGTTGCACGGCAGGGCCAAGTAGAGGTTGTCTATCGAAACGATAGCTTTATCCGTTATACCACCCAACATGAACTTTATTCAAAAACGGGGCTGAGTAAATTATTTGCGCGTATAGCTGGAGAAGCAAAATTTGCCAAACCTCACCGGCCAAGCGGACAGGGCATCTCCTATCCAACATCAGCAGTAATGTTTAAGGTTGCCTGGATCGATGTGGAGACCATGATTGAATTGGGATACATAAGTGATCACGACAATGATCCGACCACGCCAGAACAAAACTCGCGTTACCCCTACATAACTCAAAAAATTAGAGCTTCTGACGATGATGGCAAAACTTATAAAGAAGATTTGTATTACCTAGTCAGCATAGCTGCTTCCACAAAAGCGCTACCCAACTGGCATTGGTTTGCCTTTGAACATGTAGGTAATCTAGGCCGCTGCGACTACATCGGCTGTAATGATAGCTTTGGAGTTCTTAATCCATCGACGGTGCATATTGCATCACCAGATGATCCTGAAAAAAAGATAGAAATCTCATTCAATAGTAATTTTATTTCTCCTCACACTCAAGATGACGCTCTCAATGATGATAAGAGTATATTCGTTCTTGGGAAACGGTACGAAAGTGGTCAAATATCAGCAAGCTTGGCTAAACTGTTTAATGAAGCTGGTATTGGAAATGGCAATGCGCCTGTTGATCCTGAACACCCGAAAATAACAGATATAGCTTGGAAGAGTTATCGTTTGAAAGGCACTCAGACACAGTTTGTGAACAATGACGGGACGTCAACACTGCTTGGCTCTTCAATCAATGAGGGCGGATTTGTGAATTCAGCGTCGTGCATCAGCTGTCATGCGCAAGCTTCGGTGAACGCAAATGGAGAGATTGGCGTTCCAGGAGTAGGCAGCACTGGGCGACTGAATATCTTTGGAATAGACACTGCCATATCAGGTCCACCAGTGACTGCTGATTATTATAACCGTGGGACTACGCGCCAACTAGCAGTTCAAACTGATTTTGTTTGGGGTATATTATTTGCTCAGGATACAAAGAATAAATGAAATGCAAAAACCATTCATCTTAATACACTTCACTAGAACGAATAAGCGGTTGAAATGAATTCAAAAAAAGAGTTTAGGCTGCAAAAATTTTATTAACCATTACAGCCACAGCAAGTAAGAGTTCTAGCAGAGCCTGACCAGACTAGCTCCGCGAACTGTTCAGTAGTAAATTTATTAACCTTCTAGAAGAGTTTTTGGCGATAATGCCGAAGGATCAAGCTTTAGGTGAATGATAGCAGGAATCTCACTTTCGCGGGCTGCATGCAAGGCTGGAGCAAACTCAGCTGTTGTACTCACTGTAACTCCAAAACCCTGATAGGCTCGTGCTAATGCGGCAAAGTCTGGGTTTTTCATAGCAGTACCCGATGGCCGCATGGGGTAATGACGTTGTTGGTGCATGCGAATTGTACCGTACATTCCATTGTCAGCTATAATTACTATCACTGCTAAACCTTGATCACAGGCTGTTCCAAATTCCTGACTAACCATTTGAAAACACCCATCACCTGCGAGACAGACAACCTCTTTATCCGGGCTTTGTAATTTTGCAGCTATAGCTGCAGGTAAACCATACCCCATAGAGCCGGAAGTTGGTGCAAGTTGAGTGCGCCAGTTTCTATACCTGTAATAACGATGCAACCATGCAGAATAATTGCCTGCCCCATTTGTTAAAATAGCGTCATCAGGCAAAACATTATTGAGATGTGTAATAACCTGTTCCATTTTAAGAGCACCAGGCGTTTCTTCGGGTTGTTGCCAAATTTTATAAGCTTCATATGCGCTGCTAAGCCATAACCCTCCCGCGCGAGAAATAGCCATATCACGTAACTGCTTTATGACAGGGCCAGGCTGTGCCACAATTGCGAGTGTTGGATGATATACTCTACCAATCTCAGAGGGGTCTGCGTATATATGGATTAGTTCCTGTTTCGACTGTGGTGGAGTCAAAAGGCTGTAGCCAGAGGTTGTTATTTCGCCTAATCGTGTCCCTAGAGCAAGAATTACATCAGCTTCACGAACGTGTTTTTCCAATGCAGGGTTAATTCCAATTCCAACATCACCAACATAATTGGAATGTCTATTATCAAGAAAATCCTGACATCGAAAAGACGCACCAACTGGCAACCCCATTTTTTTCGCAAACTCACCTAATGCTTCAGCAGCTGTAGCATCCCAGGTAGCACCACCAACTATCAGCACGGGTCGCTCTGCGGCGGCTAGCTTTAGCACCACTTCATGAAGGTCTTCTTCTGCAGCTTGGCCAGACGGCAATACAGCAGCAGGAACAGGAATACCTTGCGTCGGTTCGGAAAGCATGTCTTCTGGCAAGGAAAGAACAACCGGCCCTGGTCTACCAGACTGTGCAATATGGAATGCATGGCTGATATATTCCGGAATACGATCAGAACGATCTATTTGTGCCACCCATTTTGCCAAGGGACCAAACATCGCTCTGTAATCTAATTCTTGAAATGCTTCCCGGTCACTCTGGTTACTGGCAACTTGGCCCACAAACAAAATCATCGGAGTGCTATCTTGAAATGCCACGTGTACTCCAGCACTCGCGTTTGTAGCACCTGGTCCACGCGTGACAAAAGCCACACCTGGTTTACCAGTAAGCTTACCAGTCGCTTCAGCCATCATAGCTGCACCACCCTCATGCCGAGCAACGACTACATCAATATCAGTGTCGTACATACCGTCCAAAGCTGCTAAAAAACTTTCGCCCGGAATGCAAAAAATTCGTTTTACGCCCTGAGCTACAAGGCACTGCGTTAGCAAGCCACCACCATGGAGTGATGCAGGGGTCTTATTCATTTCAGAAATTCCTTTCAGGCAACATCATCATGAACAACTCAACCGATGTGAATAGTATCATTCAATACCTCTTTTTATGTAAACTTAGATCCTCAATTGGATCGATAATACAATGACATTCTGCGCACATTACCATTCGGCGGAAGCGGCAAGGGCTCCGCTACCCGAATTTGTTCTTTAGCGGCCCGTTCGATATCTTTTGAGCCTGAACTCTCAATAATGTCGATACGCGCAACCGATCCATCAGGATTAATCTCAAAAAAAACACGTACATATCCACGCCCTGCCACTCGAATAGGGGGGGCACGATTGAGATGCATGAATACGCGACCCGCATAATTAGTCACATCCGAATTTCCAGTTCCCTGAAAACTCCGCCCACCCGAACCGCCAGATTGCGAGTTGCTATTATTCAGAAATGTTAAATCAGTTCCGTCGCGACGATAAGCTGCAAGAGGGGATTCAATTAGTTGCGATCTCTGTGGAAGAGCGGTCTGGGAGGTTGTGCCGTTTAAAGAATTCTCCAATTCTTTAGAACGACGTTGCAAGGGGAGCCTTGGTCGCAAAGACGATATCATAGTCTGGTTTGAATTTTTTATACTGTTTTGAATACCTCCATTCTCCAAAATCTCAGGATCAAATGTTATTTCATCTTCAATAGCCAAAGGAGTTACAATCGCCATCTCAATATTTTCAGGAACATCCGTGATTGCTTTGAGTGCAATATCCGGTGTTGAAGAAGATAACATCTCAAGTTCAATCGGGGAAACTGGTAACACGGGTAATATTTTAGTGGGCAGAGACGTAAGCTGTTTAGCTGGCGATTTTGCTATAGGTTCAGAAATTGGCGAAATAGCGAACGCTTCAACAGCTTTTGCAGTAACATCAGGCAACTCTCCAAAATTTACTATATCCCCTTTATTTGTAACAGGCTCTAAAACTTGTTCTTCACCTTGGCTTACAGAACGACCTATTTCAGGCTTAGGTACTGTAATAGTATTTTGCCCAATTGCGCCTGCCATGCCTTCCCCTGCAGACTGCACTGCGCCCGTATCCGGTACAGGTGTTTTTTTAGGATTTGATGATGCTACTAAAACCTCTGATGTTGGTTTCTCGGCAGTCTCAGGCTCTGGCACTGACTGTTCTTCTGGTTCCGGCGCAGTAATAAGCTCGGGTTTAGGAAAAATTTCTTTCTCTGGTGTAGCGTCAGGATTTAAGTCAGGTTCGGGTGGGTTTGATACATCAAGGTTTTCTGCAATCTCTTCAAAAGAATTGCTTATTGTTACTACGTCTTTCACGTCGTCATTCGAAATTTGAGTACGTCGAACATCACTAGAAAAGCTCAGGCCTATCGCGTGTAAAAGTAATGATAAAAAAATAGTCGTAAGGGCAACAATAGTGGATCGCTGGATCATTCTAGAACCCGTTCTGTAACCAGTAGTACAGAAGATGCGCCAAAGCGCCGCAACTCCCCTGTTACCTCAATCAGGCGACTACCTGATACATTACGATCTGGGACGATACGGATTGGCCCAATTCCTTGATCCTTCATGTATTTCTGGGGTTCAATCGGAAATCCACGAAAACTCAACGTTCCATTAGCGTGTAAAAGTAACGCATTAGGAGGCTCACGTCCCTCAAGCTCTGATGTTTCTACCAAAGAAAGACCGGGATCAAGGGGAGGAGCAACAGTCCCAGCGACTAGAAAAAAAATCAGCATTAAAAAAACTACATTGATCAAGGCAATGGTGGTGTCGCGCTGTTTGCGTTGTTCAGCATGGCGGATCATTTAGTCACTCCAGAACGGTAACTGATAGGTCTGTATGACCCCGCAATAGAACCAACAAATCGACAAGTCGTTGCGCGGACGTATCTTGATCCAGACTGATTAACAGCTGGTCAACTTTAATCTCAGCTACCAGTCTTTCAAATGTTGTTGCATTACCATTCAATACCAAGCGATCGACACCTAGCTGTACAAAGGCTGGGTTGGAAACAGCGCTGGACTTAGTTACTCCCGCTGTGGCTTGGCCTAGCTCTATCTCTCCAAACGTTGAAAACGTCGAAGACAGCATAAAAAATAATAAAAGCAAAAAAATAACATCTATAAGAGAGGTAAGAGCCATTCTACGACGAGTGAAAGGGGATACATTATGCATTATTAGTAGGTGTGACTGCGTTTTGTTTAGAGTCTATTTCATTTTTACAAGAATTACTTGGAGCAAGAACAGTTCGCAGAGCTTTGTCCGCAAACACCCTTTCGCGTGACGTGCGGCTTTCTAGCCAGGCAAGTATCATAGAAGTAGGCATTGCCACCGCAAGACCTACCGCTGTGGTTAACAGAGCAACCCATATTCCTCCCGCCAAAAGTGACGGATCGACTGAGGAGCCACCTGCTTGCAGCCCTTGAAAGGCTTCAATCATTCCTAAAACTGTTCCAAATAGACCTAACAATGGTGCAAGCTGCGCAATAGTATCCAACAAGCGAAAGCCACGTTCTAATCCCGCAAGTTCAACGCTTGCTTCTGCATCCAACCTAGCCTCAAGACCTAACATATCAGATGTATCCATCGCTTTGCACACCAGCGGGACCAAATAGCTTCGACTAGCTTTCAAACGGACCCGCGCAGCCTGTTGTCGGCCTTCATCCCATAAAGTCAGAGCCTCAGAAAGCACACGATGCCGGCCAACACCCGAAGCCGAGAATTGCCAAATCTTATACAGTGTAACCGCAAAAGTTAGGACAGACATTATCAATAACATTGCAACAACAGGCCCACCCAGAATCAGAAAACCGCTAACTGCTTCGGTAAGTCTCATCCGAGTAATTCCACAAGAGTACGACTACCAAGCGATAGAGCATCATCACAGATATTGCTATTAGCGCCTGAAACCACACAAGTGTTCGCACCATTAATCAGTACTTTTCCAACAGAGTCACAAGGCATTTCGGATAGATCAAACTGTCGTACACGTGGCCGGTCTGCAGGCAGATTTTGGAAATCGAAAAGTGACAGGCTGATCACACCACCTGATTTATCGAAGATAACTGTTTCAAAAACTATTTTTTCAACTCCCATTCCAGTAAGATTTTCAGCTAGAAAGGATAATCTGCATGCCCCACCAACATTTTGCATTGCATTAAGTTCAACAGAAAGCTTTGTAGCTGCTTTTTCCACAGACTCCGCAGATACCATAATGGGTACTAAAAAATTTAACATCACAACCAAGACTAGGCGACAGAATAACATGATTGATCCTCTCAATACAAATTGCCTGACATTTTTTTGAATAAAAGTATGCCATGACCTAATAAATCTATTTACTAATATCTCGGACCACGCCAACGCGGAAGGGCTACTGTATTTTTTGTGAACAGCAAAATTGACTGTCAAGAACTATCACATTTACACGATGTGCCAACTTCAAAGATCTAAACGTGAAACCTAATGTCTAAAAATTCTGATCGAAGTTGTACGGTGGCCGATATCACCAAAGTCACTGTGAGAGTTCATACCATCCCCAATAAGTTGAACAACCTCAGGAGAGCCTGCAAACTTTGAATGACTACCAGAGCTGGAGTCCTTTACCTGACCAAGATCAATAACCGTTACACCAAACCTTTCAAGCTCTAAAACGTCAGCTGCACCAACTCGCGGCACACCTCCTGCAAGCCAGCGTGCCGTACGAAGAGCAGTGTCGTCATTTGAAATTAACAAATATATCTTGTTTACAATCTCTGATGGGAGAATTGAAACTTGAGTTTCAAACAAATCCATATCTATGTCAGGTGACGCAAGTACAATATGATTTATCCTTGTTCTAGTGCCGAGAGTTCCAGCCTTCTGAGCAGCTACTAGTCCTTCCATTGCCAGGAAAGCTCCCATTGAATGAGCAAATACATCACCACCCTCGGCCCGAGTACTATTTACGACGCGAGCCATGTCAGTGATCCTTGCACGGGCAATAAGAACACTGTTCATATCATAAACATAATCAGTGCCCTTACCCGCCGAAGCCCATGTGAATAGTATGGGAACACCTTTGTAGTTCGTATCCTCCACAAACTGTGAGAGCCTGAGTACTGCTTCACTTGTCGTGTTGTTAAAACCATGGATAAAAACGAGAAGTTCTCTATTTCCTAGAGAACGTTTTGCAAGCTCTTTGTTCACTTCCTGAACAAATGATGTTTCTTGTTCATAGGTTGAAGGGTTAATAATTGTAAATTCGGTGCGGGGGTCCGGTGGCAACTTCTTTGGTCGCTCAAGCACACCTGTAACATGCGTCGGGGGTACGGTTGTCTCAACTGAAGCCATGAGTAATTCAGGAGCCCTCGACGAAGAATACAACTCACCGAGCTTGTCAGAAGCACTTCGGGTGGACAATATAAAAATTTTGTGTGTTTTTAGATTTGGCACAGATGAGACCGGTATTTCTGGATGAGAGACCCCGATAACCGATGGAGAGCGTGAGCACGCAATCAAAATAAATAACACTAGCGTAATAGCGACGGTTTTAACACGAACAAGCAATAGCTTAACTTCCACAAATATTGGTGAAGGTGCGTTTACAGAAAGAACAAGTCAACTTTAAAATAGTTGCTACTTTTAATAAATAGCAATGAAGCAAATAAAAAGAACATGTCTAACAGACCTCAGCATAACTCCGTTTTTAAATATCCATAATTTTACTCAATAAAACCAATGGTAAATTTTCTTAAAATCATTAAAAAAGGTATTATGCTGAGGTCTTTCTAAATCAAAAAGATGAAATCTCACGCCTGAATTTCTAACTAACATCAACGATAACTATCAGATGGGTTACCATAAGATTTAGAAATATGAATAACGGCTTTGCTTTACGAAATGCTACTCAGGTCTCAGCACCTGGCTAATTGATGTCAGGTTCTGGCACAGGTTCGCCAAATTCTGTACTTAGAAAGTCAAAATCACATCCTTTATCTGCCTGCTCAATATGTTTCGAAAAAATCCAGCCATAACCGCGCTGATAGCGAGGTTTTGGTTGTACCCAAGCCGCCCGTCGCTCTGCCAACTCATCCTCTGTAAGCTCTACATTTAAAGAGCGACTTGGTACATCAAGACTAATCATGTCTCCAGATTTAATCAGAGCAAGCGGTCCACCCACAAAAGCCTCAGGTGATACATGCAAAATGCAAGCTCCATAACTTGTTCCACTCATACGCGCATCAGAAAGTCGCACCATATCCCTGTGACCTTCATTCAAAAGTCTTTGGGGCATTGGAATCATTCCCCATTCCGGCATACCTGGCCCTCCTTGCGGGCCCGCATTACGCAAAATCAAAACATGATCCGCGGTAATTTTAGCCTCAGGATCATTTATTATCTGCTTTAAGTCATTGTAGCTGTCCGCAACCAACGCCGGACCACGGTGGCGCATAAATTTTGGCTCCATGGCAGCAGGCTTAATCACTGCTCCATTCGGCGCCAAATTACCCTTAAGCACAGCCAATGAACCTTCAGGATAAACAGGGTTTGACAGAGGTCGAATTACATCTTGGTTATAGTTTGGAGCCTCTTTAAGGCTGTCACAAAGGGGGCGACCGGTCACAGTAATCGCTGATAAATCCAGTTTATCCCCTAATTCATGCATTAATGCTGGCAAACCACCCGCATAAAAAAAGTCCTCCATCAGATAATCTTTGCCTGACGGACGGATATTGGCAATTATCGGCGTGCTTCGTCCAATTACATCAAGGTCTTCAAGTTCCAACGGTATACCCGCTCGACGGGCAATAGCAATTAGATGAATGATAGCATTGGTGGAACATCCCGTGGCCATAGCAACGGTTACCGCATTCTTTGTACTTACCTCATTAATTATCTTGTCAGGCGTCAGATCTTCCCACACCATATCGACAATACGACGCCCACAGGCCGCACTCATGCGCTGGTGACCTACATCTGGCGCAGGTATAGAGGAAGCTCCAGTTAGACAAAGACCAAAACCTTCAGCAATGGCGGTCATAGTGCTAGCTGTGCCCATGGTCATACAATGCCCATAGGACCGAGCTATACCACCTTCGACGCCCTTCCATTCCTGTTCTGAGAGATTACCGGCACGACGCTCATCCCAGTATTTCCAGGCGTCCGATCCTGAACCAAGTATTTTACCAGCATAGTTGCCTCGTAACATCGGACCAGCTGGCAGAAAGATGAAGGGAAGCCCCATTGAAATAGCACCCATAACCAGTGCTGGGGTAGACTTATCACAGCCACCCATCAAAACTGCTCCATCTACTGGGTTTGAACGTAAGACTTCCTCAACCTCCATCGCCACCATGTTTCGGTAAAGCATAGCTGATGGTTTCAAAAGCTGTTCACCAAGTGAATGAACAGGTATTTCTACTGGCATGCCACCCGATTGCAGCACGCCCTTTTTTACAAATTCGACACGATCCTTGAAGTGCATATGACATGGTTGCACTTCAGACCATGTGTTCAGGATTGCAATCACTGGTTTGCCTTGCCAGTCTTCATGTGACAGCCCCATTTGTAGTGCCCTAGAACGATGCCCAAAGGACCGCAGATCATCCGGAGCAAACCACCGGGCCGATCTAAAATCTTCATATTTTTTTTTGATCATAGAGCGTCCTCTTAGCGTAGGTCGGCTTGCTTAGTATTTGAAGCGGTAACCCCCAGATTTCCCAACATCCAGAACAGAGCCGATTTTTAGGGAAGTACCGATAAATTGACACTCATTAATTTTTTTCAACTGGCCGCGATCGCATCCGCTTTGCTGTTTCCCGTTCAGCACGTTTACAACGCATCGGAGGCAGATCACGATCCATAAGATCTAAATCCTCCAGCACCATGTTACCCATCTGTTTAAAAGAAAAATCCAACGCACCTGCGCGGTGGGCGGACCGCAGAAAACCAGAAATTTGGCGCACAGGATGATCTAGTGGCATTGGCTCTTGTGGGAAAACATCGCTTGCAGCCACGATATGTCCGCGCTCCACCGAAGCAATAAGCGCATCAAAGTCTACAACCTCAGCGCGACTTAGCAGAATGAACGCTGCGCCTGGGCGCATGCTTGCAAAACTTTCAGCAGTTATAAATTTCTGATTTTCAGATGTTACTGAAGCAACAACAAATATAAAATCTGATAATTCTAAAACTTCGTCCAAGCTAGATGGAGTCACCTCTAGATCCAACAGTATAGAGGGTGGCACCCATGGATCATATACTTTAATATTACAACGAAAGCCGGCGAGCATTCGACGTAGCGCCTTACCCAAATCTCCAAAGCCAATAATGCCTACATCAGAACCTGATAACAAGCGGGACGTAGTATTACCATCGCCACCCCATTTTTCACTACCTTTGCGAAAATCCAAATCAGCTTGGGTTATGTCTCTCGCCAAATCAAGGGCTAACCCAATGCCTAATTCTGCAACAGGAAGCGAAAAAACTGCCCCCGTAGTAAGAACATGAATACCACGCTGGAAAATCTCATCATATGGCATGTTATCAATCAAATTTGACTCAACGTTCAGTACAGCTCGTAACTGGGTCATTTTAGCAAGGATTTCAGAGGTAATTTTGGGTTGCCCAATTATGTAACGAGCCTGAGCAAGTATTGAGTTGCCTAAAAATGGTACATCTTCAGCCGATGTTTCGACTAATCGATATCCGGCGCGTAATTTTTTTAATTTTTCAGCTGAAAAAATAAGATCAAGCGAACGAGGCTCCGGAGCGCAAATAACCAGTGGTCTGTTTATTGAGGTCATTAAATATCTTCCGAATTAAATTATCACACTGAAAAAGATAGTTCGTTTTTTTCAAAAACTCTAGCGTAACAATATTCATTTTACACAACAGTTTTGCAAGACAGCGATTGAAAAACGCATCAAATAGTAAAATATTAAAGCACTTTGGTGATAAGTCGTTATTTTGCAAATTTTGCATGAAAAACACTTCATGCTGCACGACATAGTTGAGCAAGATCAGATTTTATTGCACAAAGCCTTTAAGGAGAACCATTATGCATTTTGGCCTATCTGAAGAACAGGAGATGATAATCTCGACTGTCCGTTCTTTTGTTGAAAAAGAAATATATCCTCATGAGGCCGAGGTTGAACGTTCCGGTAAAGTGCCACCTGAACTAGCTGAATCAATCAAAACAAAATGCAAAGAGTTAGGGTTTTACGCCTGTAACTTTCCACAAGAGGTAGGTGGCGCGGGACTTAACCACGTAGACTTTACGTTGGTTGAGCGCGAGCTTGGCCGTGGTTCAATGGCACTGACTCATTTTTTTGGTCGACCCCAAAACATTCTGATGGCATGTGAAGGCGAGCAACGTGAACGTTACCTTCTGCCTGCCGTGCGAGGCGAGCGAATGGATGCGTTAGCAATGACAGAACCAGGAGCAGGCTCCGATGTGCGTAGCATGAAATGCAACGCTATGCGTGATGGCGACGACTGGCTTATTAACGGCTCGAAACATTTTATTTCTGGCGCTGATCACGCAGATTTTTTTATCGTTTTCATTGCCACGGGCGAAGATGCTACTCCTAAAGGTACCAAAAAACGGATCACTACCTTTTTAGTGGATCGCAATACACCAGGTTTTGAAGTCCGAGAAGGTTATAATTCTGTGAGCCATAAGGGTTATAACAATTGTATTCTTGATTTTGATGACTGTCGCTTACCAAATGCGCAGGTTCTGGGTGAAGTTGATGGTGGCTTTGCTGTTATGAATGAGTGGCTTTACGCGACGCGGATAACTGTTGCGGCGTTTAGTGTGGGCAGAGCCCGTCGATGCTTTGATTATGCGCTTAATTACGCGGCAGAGCGCAAACAATTTGGACAGGCTATCGGCAAGTTCCAAGGTATAGGATTTTCAATTGCTGATATGATCACAGAAATTGATGCTGCTGACTTGTTGACATTAGCTGCCGCTTGGAGATTAGATCAAGGTCTGCCCGCCAACCGTGAAATTGCGTCCGCAAAGCTTTATGCAAGCGAAGCACTAGCCCGGGTTACAGACACAACTCTACAAATTTTTGGTGGAATGGGATTGATGGACGATTTCCCAATTGAACGGTTTTGGCGAGACGCACGTGTGGAGAGAATCTGGGACGGTACCTCAGAAATTCAAAGGCACATCATTTCGCGTGACCTACTAAGACCTTTAGGTGCATAACTTTTGTTTTTAAATTGAACTTTCGAAGGCCATTACGAACGTAAAATTGCTCCAGCACATGACATTTTAAATTGAAATAAAGATAAATATGGAAAACCATCTTACGCGTGATTTGAATCGGTTAATAAGGCCCAAATCAATTGCAGTTGTAGGCGGTGGAAATTGGTGTGCAGACGTTATCCGTCAAACTGATATTATGGGTTTTAAAGGTCCTGTCTGGCCCGTTCATCCAAAAGCCAGATCAGTCGCTGGGCATAAAGCATTTAAAAAAATAACAGATTTACCTGCACCACCAGATGCAGTTTTTGTGGGTGTTAATCGCCACGCGACCATAGGAGTTGTAGAACAGCTTGCAAAATTTGGTGCTGGTGGCGCTGTTTGCTTTGCATCAGGCTTTTCAGAGGCAAATGCAGAGGATGCAATTGGATCAATTCTTCAAGACCAATTAGTAACTGCAGCCAGTGGAATGCCAATCCTCGGACCTAATTGCTACGGTTTTATAAATGCCTTGGATGGCGCATTGTTATGGCCAGATCAGCATGGATGTAAATCAGTCAAACGCGGTGTCGCGATCCTTACGCAGAGCTCTAATATTGCGATTAACCTTACTATGCAAAAACGCGGATTACCAATTGCCTACACTGTGACCTGCGGAAATATGGCTCAAACTTCACAGGCTGAAATAGCGGCAGCCTTACTTGACGATGCTCGAGTTACGGCCATCGGTCTTCATATCGAAGGATTTGGCGACACTAGTGCTTGGGAAAAACTTGCACAAAAGGCTTATGCAAAAAAGATCCCAATGATTGCCTTAAAAGTAGGAGCATCAGATCAGGCTCAAAGTGCAACAATATCACATACAGCCTCTTTAGCTGGGAGCGACACAGGCGCAGAAGCACTTTTGAAACGTTTAGGAATTGCACGTGTGAAGACACTGCCAGACATGCTCGAAACACTGAAACTTCTGCATTGCTTGGGACCACTACAAGGAACAAATATTGCTTCAATCAGTTGTTCTGGAGGAGAGGCAAGCTTAATTGCCGATATGGCAATGGGATCAGATCTGACTTTTCCTCCATTGTCTTTAGAGCAACAAGATATTTTGCGAACTACATTGGGACCGATGGTCGCTTTAAACAATCCATTAGACTATCATACTTACATCTGGCGTGATCCAGATGCTATGTCACGTGCCTGGGCAGGAATGACAGGGCCCAACATCGACATGACATTTACAATTGTAGATTACCCTAAAACAGACCCAAAGGACTGGGATTGTGCAACGCAGGCAGCACTACTTGTGCGCAAAAAAACTGGTGCACCCTTCGCGGTGGTAGCGTCTATCCCCGAATTAATGCCCGAACATATAGCAAACAAGTTGATACAAGGTGGTGTTGTCCCGTTTAACGGCCTGCGAGAAGCCATTGTCGCAACACAAGCAGCCAGTAATATTCGGCATCCAGCAAAAGCGACACTTTTAAAGCCTGGCATCACACCTGCCAACCAAACTTTGACCGAGATTAGAGCCAAACAAGAGATTGCGAGGTATGGTGTTTGTATCCCACGATACCAAACGGCCACGCAAAAAAGCATATTATGCCAAAAAATAGATTTACACCCACCTTTTGCAATAAAAGGGATTGGGCTTGCGCATAAATCAGAATATGGAGCGATTCTGCTCTCAGTACCATCTGAAGAACTAGCCCAAGCCGCTGCCACTATTGGTACACCAGAGTTACTAATCGAAGAAATGGTATCAGGATCTGTTGTGGAGCTTTTGGTTGGTATCATACGAGATCCTGCACATGGCTTTATTTTGACGGTTGGTGCAGGCGGCATATTATCAGAGGTATTAAAAGATACCGCTTCTCTTTTGCTACCTACAACTGCAGCAGATATTGAAGCCGCGTTGTCCACTCTAAACTGTTTTCGTCTACTGCAAGGCTATCGTGGCAAACCATCAGCCAATTTGGCATCCGTGGTTAGAGCAATTCTGGCTTTGCAAAGTTACGTTATTGCGCATGCTGACACTGTCAGTGAAGTTGAAATTAATCCTTTGATCTGCACTTCTCAAGAAGCCATTGCTGCAGATGCCCTAATCAGAAAGGCATGAAAGATGAGCCCAATAAAGACCCACAGTAAAGATGCTATCCTGCAAGTCACGCTGGATAGGCCAAAGGCTAATGCTATAGATTTAGAAACTAGTAAAATCATGGGTGCCGTATTTGAGGATTTTCGTGATAATCCAGAAATGAGAGTTGCCATTATAACTGGTGGGGGAAATAAATTTTTCTGTCCCGGTTGGGATCTGAAAGCTGCCGCTGACGGTGACGCTGTTGATGGTGACTATGGAGTTGGTGGTTTTGGGGGACTACAAGAGATGCGGGCCATGAACAAGCCTGTCATTGCGGCTGTCAACGGTATTGCTTGTGGCGGTGGATTAGAACTGGCACTATCAGCAGATATTATTTTGGCTGCAGAGCACGCAAGTTTCGCTTTGCCAGAGATCCGTTCAGGAACCGTAGCCGACGCAGCTTCAGTAAAGCTGCCCAAGCGTATCCCCTATCACATAGCAATGGAGTTATTACTAACCGGTCGTTGGTTTGACGTAAATGAGGCGTTTCGCTGGGGTCTTGTGAACGAAATTGTTGCTTCAAATCAATTATTGGACCGGGCATGGGAGTTTGCACGATTACTCGCATCAGGGCCACCTTTAGTCTACGCGGCAATAAAGGAAATTGTTCGAGACGCCGAAGATACTAAATTTCAAGACGCTATGAACCGAATTACCAAAAGCCAATTACCTGCGGTGGAAAGGCTCTATCGTTCAGAGGATCAATTGGAAGGAGCCCGCGCCTTTGCAGAAAAACGCAATCCAGTTTGGCAGGGCAATTAGTAAGATCAGATTTTCTAGCGCAACAGTCTCTTATCAACAGGCAAGCCACTTGGTACCTTCTCTGGTATGCCCAGGATACCTTTTGTCGAAGCACGCCCTGTAAGTGCACGAAGGAATGCTACTAATGCATTAACGTCTGTATTTGTTAAAATTACAGGGTCTAACTTAATGGCCGCTCGTTGCCGCGCAATTTCCCGTGCGTCTTGCCATACTATAAAGTCTATTTTCTTAATCCATGGAACATCGGGGAGCACCACAGTCTGAGGCGTCCAGTTATCAAAGCTTTCAATGGGATTGATATGATGTCGCACAACGCCCTCAAGCGTTGGATATGCTCCGTTGTGACCGTACGGTGCTGTGAGCTCCACATTACGTAACATTGGTGTTCTGAAAGCATAAGCGTCTGAAAGATCATCACTTTCTCCCATATGTCCGACATCCCGGACCATTGGATCAAAGCGACGCGTACGACCCGGACCAAGAGGTGGAATGCCGATGGCGTGAAACTTTTGATCAGACAGTAACGGTCCAGAATGACATTCTGCACACCCACCAGTCCGAAAAAACAAGTCCATACCAACTTTCTCAACCTCCGTGAGTGCTGTTGTATCTCCACTCAGAAAAGCATCGAACGGACTATCAAAACTTGTCCATTCTTTAATAATAAAAGCACTTAGAGCATTGGCTATATCAGAAATTTTAATGTCATCAGCAACTGATATATGAGGATATGTTGCAGTAAATCTTTCAGCATATATCGGTAGATGACGCACACGATCAGCCAGGATTGGCCAAGCATAATCAATCCGGTTATGAACAGCCCCAGCAACCTCATTTTCCTTTGGATTTCCGGCCATCTCAAACTGAGCTACAAGCGGAAAGATAGCCTGCGCTGCAAGCAAATTGTCGAGCCCTTCCGGCAACCATTCCTCTGCAGGTGAATTGAAACCATTATCAAATGTATTAGCAACACTTAATCGTCCATCATGGAACAATACTGTTAACTCTTTTGCACCTAGGTTCCAAAGACCAGGCGCATTACGGGTAATTCGCTTAGGTATGCGATTATCACCTACACCAGGTGTCCGCTGTGGCCCCAGACCAGTCCCACCTTCACCAATACCAAGGCTCAAGCCATCACTGGTGCCCAGATCGGGATGGTGGCAAGTACTACATGCAATATTGCGATTGCCTGATAAGATTCGATCGTAAAAAAGCTGCTGGCCAAGTTCGGCTTGTATAGGGTCAACAGCAATGAAATCATGCAGTTGCAAAGCCCGAGGCAAATCTTCATCAGCCAAGACCGGAGCCGCCAGCAGGAGAAACAAATGCGTAAGATATTTTATGTGCTTATTTTTATAGCCGCCCCTGCGCTGAGTGAAATTGAGCAGGCTCGTGATTTTCTTGAGACAGGACAATTTAATGCAGCCTACAATGCACTCTGGCCAGCCGCTCGGTCCGGCAACGCGGACGCCGAGGAATTGATTGGCGTTATGTATGCTATGGGTCTCGGCGTCGAACGTGATGATCAGCGCGCTTTTGAGTGGTACTTGCGCTCTTCTATGAAAGGGCACCCTGGAGCGCAATCTGGTGTTGGCTGGTATTATGAGGTTGGGCGCGGCATGCCTGCCCCAGACCTCGTGCGAGCGTATATGTGGTATACCTTGAGCGCGATTGGCGGAGATCCGGACGCCGCAATCTCTCTTGAAGAAGTAGTTAAGAAGATGACGCAAGAGGAAATTAATCAGGCGCATATTTTAGTCGCAGACTACAAAGTTTGGATGTATCCATTTCGCTAATTGTGGCATTTGTTTGGAGACTTGAAAAGAGTTCGAGACAGAGAGGTTTTCCTCTTGCCTTTACATGAAGCCATCAAGTGACAAAATATCAACAAAAATAAATAAATCTGCGTTCTTTTACCAGCACGAGATATGACCAGCAGCACTAACTAAGATGTCATAATTGAATATAAAGCATCAAATTAGTTGTTCTTTTTCATAGACACAGCAGTGGCGGGCCGGGAACTCCAACGAGACAGAATCCAATGGCACTTCTTGGTCACGTTTTACTTTAATTTTTACGTTTTGGTTATCAAAAATTGCACTTACTAATTTATGAGTTCCAAGGTCTTCCACACGCTGAACCTGCGCTTTAATCGTATTTATGCCTGCTGTTTCCACGATCCGGATATATTCAGACCTTATGCCCAATTTCAGCGTAGCCTCGCCAGTTTTTGACAAATCTGTTTCTGTAATAATAGATGCGCCACCGAAGGATACATTATGGCTTCCCTCCAACTTACACTCGAAGAAGTTCATTGCAGGAGCACCAATAAAGTAACCGACGAATGTTGTTTTTGGTCGTTCGAAAAGCTCAGATGGCGAGCCAACTTGAACGATAGAGCCTGCATCCATCACGATGATGTTTTCGGCAAAGGTCATAGCCTCATTTTGGTCATGTGTGACATAAATAAGAGTTGAGCGGTATTTTTGATTGATCTCTTTGAGTTGCCTACGCAGACGGAATTTCAAATCCGGATCAATCACCGTCAGCGGTTCATCCATCAAAACCGCCGCGACATCATCCCGTACCAGCCCGCGCCCCAAAGAGATAAGCTGCTTTTGGTCCGCTGTCAGTTTACTAGCCGACTTTTTCAACAATCCCTCTAGACTTAACGCCCCAGCAACCTCCTGAACCTTGGCAACAATCACAGCCTTTTCAAAGTTACGGCACACCAAGGGAAAGGCTAGGTTCTGTTCGACAGACATTGTTCCGTAAATAACCGGAAACTGGAATACCTGTGCAATATTACGTTCAGAAGTGGATAACTTAGTTACATCAACGTCATTAAAAAGCAGCTTACCCTCGGAAGGCTGTACAATACCCGACATTATATTCAGCATCGTAGTCTTTCCGCAGCCAGATGGCCCTAAAATAGCATAACGGCCACCGTCTACCCACGTCATGTTAAAGGGGTTAAGCGCATAGGCTTTATCCGCAGCTTGCGGATTATAAGAATGTGCAATATTTTGCAGTTCAATTTTAGCCATTACTTCATTCCGCTATAGGGTGAGGACTTTAATGTACCATCAGTCGCAAAAGCGTAAAGATGAGTGGTGTCAAATCGTGCCATGACGGTTTCACCCATGTTAAAATTCTGAACCGAATCCAACAAACCCACGACTTTAACATGCTCATGTTTTAAATGCAGGAAGGTTTCAGAGCCACTTATTTCAGAAAGTTCAATGGTGAACGGAAAACCCCCCTCATCCAGAGTAATCGCAGCAGCTCTGAGACCAAAGTTATATTTCTCTGGCGGTAACTCTTGACAATGCCGGGGTAAGTCAAACTGTATCTGTGGACTTAAGATGATTTTTCCCTCCGCTACAGTACCCTCGAACAAGTTCATTGCCGGATCATTGGTGATTTGAGAGACTTTGGCAGAGCTAGGGTTTTCATACACCGCTTTGGCGTTTCCCTGCTGCAATATACGCCCCTCATCCATCACCAGAATTTGCCCGCCCAATTGCATCGCCTCTACAGGGTCTGTCGAAGAATAGATCAAAATAGCATCCTCAGAGGCTTTGGCAGTAAAGATATTTCTAAACTCTTCGCGCAATTGCTCTCGTAGTTTATAATCCAAATTAACTAATGGCTCATCGAGTAAAACAATATTTGCCTCCTTCACCAAAGAACGCGCAAGAGCTACCCGCTGCTGCTGACCACCCGACAGGGCTTGAATTTTGCGCTCCTCAAACCCCTCCAGCCCAACTTGTAAGAGGGACTTCATCACGCGATTATGAATCTCAGTCTTTAGTATCCCGCGCTGTTTAAGCGGGAAGGCGACATTTTCATAAACACTCAAATGCGGGTAGTTAATAAATTGCTGATAAACCATCGCAACTTCGCGCTTCCACACCGGAATGCGGCCAAAATCACTGCCATCTAGGTTCAAAGTACCACTATCAGGCGCAATTAACCCTGCAATAGTTTTGAGCAATGTGGTTTTACCAGCCAACGTACGACCAATAATTGTGTAAATCTCACCCTTGGACATTTCAAAACAAACGTCATTCAAATGGTATTCCGTATCGGCTTTCAGACACAAGTTTGAGGCAATGAGTGACATTTATTTTAATGCTCCTGACAAATTGCCTTTTGACAAATACCGTTCAACAACAAAGGCCACCGCGATCAGTGGTGCCACACTGACCAAAGCAGCCGCTGACAAGCTCCACCATGGGGTAATTGATGAGTTAAGCGCTACAATCGCAACGGGTAAAAGCTGAACTTCTGTAAAAGTCAAAATGAATGAAAAGAAAAAATCAGTCCAACCAAAGATCAAACAAAACATACCGGCCACGATAATACCTGGGATCGAGTTTGGCAGGACCACTTTATAAAAAGCCTGATAGGGATTGCAGCCATCAATCAGGGCTGTTTCATCTATTTCCCGAGGCACTTTATTGAAAAAATCCACCATGATCCAAACAGCGATCGGCATCAGCAAAACGATATATACAACAATCAAGCCTAGTAAAGTATCCAGTAACGCGAACTTTCCCAACATTATAAAGAACGGGATCGCCAAAACAACAGGCGGCATTATGCGTTGCGAGATAAAGAAGAAGGTGATGTCACTGTTACGAATAAATCCTGCTTTGAAGGTAAAACGCGACAAAGCATAAGCCGCCAAAGTACCCAGAAGAATGCTGATCAGACTGCCGGCACATGTCACAAAAATGCTGTTAAAGAACGGCTCAACAATATCCACACCGCCTTTTGCCGGCGATTTCCAGAGCGCACGCCATCCTTCCAATGTGGGTTCAAAATCAACCCAAGGAATGTAAGTTGCCCCGTTCGTTACAGATTGGAAGTCTTTAAAAGACGTTGAAATAGCCCATAAAAATGGCGCAATTACAAAAATGGACCACAGACTGACTACGAGATACTTAAGGCAGGTATATAACAGGCCCATGGTTAATTCCCCCGGACCATCAGTTTAACCAAAATTTTCGCAATAATGGTCAAGCTGATGATCATGATGATCAGATAGGTGAATGACAGTGCCGCAGAATACCCAAATTGGAATTCGCGCAGACCTTTGATAAAGATGTAAAAACTGGATGTCTCAGTCGCCGTACCTGGGCCTCCTGAGGTCAAGACATACACAGTATCCATAATTTTGGAGGCCTCAATCAAGCGTATAATAATCGCCCCAATCGAGATCGGCGCCATCAATGGAAAGGTCACATAGACAAAAGTCCTTATTGGCCCGGCACCATCAATCGAAGCAGCTAGGAAAGGCTCTTTTGGCAAGGACAAAAGACCCGCCAGCAACAGCAAAAACATAAACGGTGTCCACTGCCAAACTTCAACTAGAATAACTGTGAACTTGGCAAGTAACTCACTACTGAGCCAAAGTGGTGTGACATCAAAATAACTTAACAAATCATTCACTGGTCCCAAAGACTCATGAAAGAATGTGCGCCAGATCACAGTCATGATAACCGGTGTAGTCATCATTGGAATTAGGAAAAGAACTCTAAAAAACCGTTGAAAGACAATCTCTTTCCAGACCATAAGGGCCAGAGAAAAACCAATGACATATTGCAAAAATACAGTCGTTAAAGAGAGTAAACTAAGACGACCAAATGCTTCCCAGAAGCGTTTATCATCTGTGAACAAGCGGACATAATTGTCCAACCCTATAAAATCAAGAGCAGGATAGAAGCTATCCCAACTCGATAAGCTTAGCCGGACGGTGAATCCAATCGGGAATATTAAAATGCCGAGCAGAACAAGAAGTCCCGGAAGCAAAAATAAATATTTATGTTTAAAATTCATCTATCATAGCCTTATTGAATAAAGAACGCCCCTTAAAAAGGGGCGTCCTAATAACATAGACTGACCTAAAGCCTACTCTGCGTCCTCCAGAGCTACACCCTTAGCATAAGCTTCACGGATTGTATCAGCACCAATACGGTCAACAATTTTGGTCCATTCAGCAGCAACTTCGTCCAATGCCTCTTGCGGGGACAACTGACCCGCCAAAGCCTTGGCCGTACCCGTAGCAATTGCACTATTGAACTGGAATACACCTGGTACACGCAATGGGAATACGCGGTTCGTACTGCCTTCCTCCATCTCCATCAGAGTGTCCGCATATTGCTTTGCAATCTCCGGATCCCAGCCCTGACGTTCGACATACAGGTCTGCCACAAAGTCTGACTTCTTGAACGGGTTCACACCAAAGCGACCAATCGCGATATCCGCCTGGTGGTTGGCATCGTTCGCAAAGAAACACAAATAATCAAATGCCATTTCGTGATTTTCACTTTTCTTAGCAACCGCTGCTGTCCAACCCCACACAATGTAAGGTGCTTGGTTATAGGTATCGTCCCAAGCGTCGCTATCACGGTTCCACACACGGTTTGATCCAGGTAATGGGGCCACTCCAACTTTATTTTTAATAGGGCTATCGTCCTGCATCGCCGCAACGAAAGCATCATCCCATGAGAAGCTGAACAAAGTCTGCCCACCACCAAACGAATTAATTTCATCGCCTAAGCCAAAGTTAATGCCACCCGGTGGCACATATTTCGTCGCTTCAACCCAATCGCCCAGCGCTTCAACAAAGCCCGGCCCATTGATCAACGGCTCCATGGTTTCCAGATCAAAGAAAAAGCCACCCTTTACCCGCGGGTTTTTGGAATAAGCAACCGAACGGCTGAAGAACGCTGCAAACATAAGGTCGTCTTTTTTCATGACTTCGGCTGAACCATATTCCAGCTCTCCGTCATTATCCCAATCCCAGTCATTAAAGAAAGCGGCCATCTCGCCATATTCTTTCCAAGTTTGCGGGATACGCAGCTCATTACCCGTTTCAGCTTTATACTTCGCCTGATACTCTGGGTTATCAATCACGTCTTTACGATATTTCAAATAGTGCCGGTCCCCGTCAATCGGGAATTGGATCATTTCACCATCCCAAGTGTTCACATCAATATGGCTTTGTGTGACGTCTTTCATTTGCGCCATGTTTACATATTTAGCAGGCACAGGCTCCAAATATTGCTTCCAGTCACGAATGAAATTTGAAAACCCAAAAACGATATCATAAGGGGCCTGACCCGCTTGAAACGGAACCATCGCTTTTGAGTAAAGATCACCGGCCGGCGTATGGATCACATTCACCTCAGCTCCAGTTAATGCGCTGAACTGTTCAGCATGCAGAGCAGTAGGCTCGCCCATAACAGGCACAGCGTGCGTGTTAATCGTCAGCTTTTGACCACTATAGTCTTTCTGTGACATCGCTTCATATGAGCATTCGCCAGCTATGTCGCCAGTGTTTTTGATATGTGGAAATTGATCGCTCCACTTATCCGCTTGCGCCGTACCACCCATTAGGGCAACGCTGACCGCAAGTAAGCTTATGTATGTTCTCTTCATTTTTTAGCTCCTCCCAGAGTTTAGTTGTCTATTTAAGGTACGAGAACCGCCCGACCTTTGATTTTACCATTATGAAGGCTTTGAAGTGCTGCATTAGCGTCTTCAAGTTTAAATTCATGGGTCTCCAATTGCACCAAACCACGATGCGCAAGCTCCATAAGTTCAGTTAGCTCAGACCAAGTCCCCACCAGATTTCCAATGATGTTTTTCTCGGTAATAACCAAGTCTACTGTTGGAACCTGAACATCTTCACCATAACCAACGACGTAATAACTGCCGGCATTTCGCGTCATTGCAATACCTTTTGCAGTTGTACCTTTTTCACCAACAAAGTCGATCACCGCTTCGGCACCGTGGCCTTTCGTTATTGACAGAACAGCGTCCACTTCGCCTCCATCAGCCTTGATCAAATGATCAGCGCCACATTCCTGAGCCAGTTGCAAAGATACATCTGATGTATCCACAACTATTATTTCAGCTGCGCACATCGCACGAAGAACCTGAATGGCAATATGGCCCAAACCACCAGCGCCTATAACAACGCAGTATTCACCCGGCAAAAGATGGCGTGTAGCTTTCTTTGCTGCCCTGTAAGCGGTCAAACCCGCATCGGAGTAAGGTGCGACGTCCTTTGGACTTAACGTTTTTGGAAGAGCTACGATATTGCGGGCCGAAGTGACTAAAGCTTCTGCATACCCACCGTTACTATCCAGACCAGGGAATGTTCCCTCGCCATGCATGTCTTGTCCTCGCCGGCATGCAATGCAAGTACCGTTGGAAATCTTTGGGTGGACGATTACAGGATCGCCTATTTTTAGGCCTTCAACTTCAGGACCAATTTCTTCAATCCATCCGGCGTTTTCGTGGCCTAATATAAAAGGAAGAAGCTCAGATCCAGTGGGATCCATGTGGGGGCGCCAAACACCTTCTATCACATGCAAGTCAGTTCGACAGACGCCAGCACCACCAATTCTGACAATTACATCTGAGCTTTTGGCAATAACTGGGTCCGGAACGTCTTCATAACTAACCCAAGACGAGGCCGTTAAATCGTCGTCATACTTGTGAAGCACTTGGGCTTTCATTATTAATCTCCATCTCGCTCATTGCAACATTAAGCGCATTGCATGGTCTAAAAACAAAAAAAAGTCATAAAGAGGCATGTTCAGAAAATTAATAATTTTAAAAATAGGCGTTCAGAAACTGAACACTTGCATTGTATTTGATCCATCATACGGTTGTAGGAGTACCTATCAGACTACGAAAAAGAGGCCAAAATGCAGTCAATCTTTATGAAAGCTCGCACTTCGCTTGAGAAAAGACGTGAATTTGCTCATGGTGCAGTTCCCGAAAAAATAGCTGACAGCTGGCATAGATGTCTGAGAAACGGGCTAGACCCCATTGGTGATCCGGTAGATGCGATGCTGTCTCATCAAGACCTGTACGAGACAAAACAAAGGCACGAAAAACTGATTTCGATAGTACGCCCTGAGCTAGAACTATTAAGTAATCAAATTGCTGGAACTAATTATATGACTGCCTTCGCCGACAGCGGAGGAGTCGTTTTAGACGCCATAATGGACAATGAATTCAGTCAGTCTCATTGTTCGCAGAGTATTCAGGTTGGATCAATCTGGACAGAAGAAGTACGTGGTACAAATGCGCTAGGGTTAGCACTACATACTGGAAATACCAGTATGGTAACTGGAGGAGAGCACTTTTTCGCAAAGCATGGTGCAGTGTCATGTGTATCAACACCAATTTTTAGCAGCAAAGGCGTAATAGTTGGGATGTTAGATGCTTCCTCGGAAGTTGCTGCACGGCAGTTTCATACGCAAGCCCTAGTCGCACTCGCTGCTTCAAATATTGAAAATAGGCTATTTATTGACGAACACCGTGATGACAACATTATACAATTTCACCCTAGAGAAGAGTATCTTACAACTCAAAGTGTTGGCATGATCAGTGTTGACGCAGATGGAAATATTACAGGTGTAAACCGACGATCTGGAGAAATTTTAAACGGCCTCAACTTGAGTACAACCCGAAGTTTTTCAGATTTATTCCAAGGTGGCTTTAGTAACTCTATCAAATCATTGGAAAACGGAGAAGTTATTCGTGTTACTGACTGGTTAAACTCAACCTACTTCGCCCGTATTAGAATTACCCGCCGCAAGTTGACAGGAGCAGGACCCAAGCACATGATTTCGCTGTCTGTGCCTTCTGTATTCAGTCTCCCTAACGCGCCTGAGTCACCAGTATTCCGAGATGAACAAGTTAGTAACAGTCTGCGCGTTGCATTGCGTTCTGCTAGAGTTGGACTACCCTTTATAATTGTAGGTGAGCCAGGAACCGGACGCACAACTCTCGCACAAACCATACATGACGAGCTCCACAAGCATCTTCCGTTAATCGTAGTCGACTGCCAAACTGCCAATTCACTGGGCGAACCTGAAGGTCTGATGGCAAACGTTTTTGGAGGAGATGACGACAAAAAATTCTCAATACAAACAGGCGGTACACTTCTGCTCGAGAACCTCCAAATTATTCACGGGGGCGCTGCGGAGGAATTAGCCAAAGTAACGAACCGTTTAATGCAAATCAAAGCAAAACCGGGTTGGATCATTATTTCAACAGACGATAAGAGAAACAAGTCAAAAGCTAGTTGGGCACCTCACGTTGACATGGCGCTGTCAAAACTTTTACCAATAAAAGTACACTTACCAAAACTATCGGAGCGCACAGATTTTTCTCAAATTGCGTCATTTATTTTGTCCAGAATATCATCAGAGCATCAACTCTCAAATACAGCAGTGGATTTGCTAAGAAAAATTGATCGAACCCAGCATATTAACGATCTAGTTAATCAACTGAGCACATTGGCTGTTCAATGCCCTGTTGGTATAATCCGCGCTGAACATGTTGACCGATTTATCTCGCACGCCATCAGTAAGAACGTACCATGTCCAAGGTGTGCAGAAAATTCAGCACGTAAAGCCAAGTGCCTTGAAATCAATCGAGTGTTTAAGCAATGCAATTCTAATGTTGCCGTTGCAGCACGAAAGCTGGGTGTATCACGGAACACAGTTTACTCACATATCCCTCAGTAAATCACAGTATTTCAACCAGCTTTTTTTAAAACCGTTAAATTGTTGAAGTTTTCAATTGTTTTGGCGACCCCGGCAGGATTCGAACCTGCAACCTGCCCCTTAGGAGGGGGCTGCTCTATCCAGTTGAGCCACGAGGTCTAGCTTATATCACTTATTGATTTACAAGTGTTTTGTCACCCTATTGCGGTAAAATTTCTATCTCCAAAGCTTGAATTCTTACCAATCTTCGCGCTTACTTAACCTAACTAGTAAAAAAGAGGAACTACATTGACTAATCGCGGCCAACGCCCACTTACCCTGCGTGATGTCTCTGCGGCATCTGGTGTTTCTGAAATGACAGTAAGCCGGGTCCTCCGCAAAAAAGGCGACGTGTCACAAGCAACACGTAAAAAGGTTTTGGAAGCGGCAAAAGAATTGGGCTATGTACCAAATCAAATCGCAGGATCGTTGGCTTCACAACAGGTAAACTTAGTTGCGGTTGTTGTTCCCTCACTGAGCAATATGGTTTTTCCCGAAGTTCTAACTGGCATCAACCAAATACTTGAAGGTACTCCACTTCAACCTGTTTTTGGCGTTACGGATTACATGCGCGACAAAGAAGAGCGTGTTTTATATGAAATGTTATCGTGGCGCCCTTCCGGTGTCATCGTTGCAGGACTGGAACATTCGGATGCCGCTGTCGCTATGTTATATAATGCTGGTATCCCCGTAGTTGAAATAATGGATACGGATGGTAATCCAATCGATAGTGTTGTCGGGATATCACATCGGAAGGCAGGGCTCGATATGGCGAAAGCCATCATCAAACAAGGGTACTCACGTATTGGCTTTATGGGCACATCAATGCCTCTGGACCACCGCGCGCGGAAACGGTTTGAGGGCCTAACAGAGGGTCTCGCCAAAGCAGGAATCGAAATTGAAGCACGTGATTTTTACTCAGGCAGCTCAGCTTTGGCAAAAGGCAGAGAAATGACAGCAGCAATGCTTAATCAAAACCCTGATCTAGATTTTCTTTATTATTCCAATGACATGATTGGAGCTGGCGGATTACTTTACCTACTCGATAAAAATATTGATATTCCTGGTCAAATAGGTCTTGCTGGTTTTAATGGAGTGGAGTTATTGCAAGGCTTACCCCGAAAACTAACTACAACAGACTCTTGTAGACTTGAGATTGGGCGCGCAGCAGCCAAAATTATTTTGGAAAGATCTAAGTCTGACAGTAATCAATCACCCCAAAATATTACGCTAACACCTAAAATTACTTATGGTGATACATTACGCCGTAACATGCGGCCCTGATGCTGATATTGATAGAAAACGAAACTTTTTAAACATCGTTTGATTACTAAACGCTGTCCAAAATACAGTAGAGGTTAAAAATTTAATTCAACCCTTGATGTACTCTATTGGATACAACTCCAACTAACTCGTTAGAAATAAAAGCATCAAAAATATTCCATAATTAAAACTATTTCTGCCTTTAAACATGTATGTCACAATTAGACATTTACAGACAAAACTGAAAATATTTAGCCATGGAATAAGTCATTTCCAGAGAGAAATATCTGTCTAAATCAAATAAGCATAGTCTCAATTGAACTTGACTATATAACCGCTAAGGTCTGTTTATGTCAGAAAATAAGTCTCATTACCCTAAAATAAGATCCGTTGGCCTAAATGGTATACTTGTCACATTTAGCGACACTGCCACAGATGCAGCTAACCGGGCGGCTATCGCTTTCAGGACTGCTATTGATAAACTTAAGTGGCCAGAAATTGCGGAAAGTAGCAGCACACTTGTGTCTGCTTTTTTTCAAATTGATCTGGCTCAGCACAATTTTGTTGTTATCAGTAGAAAATTCAAAGATGTGCTCGGATCAGAAAACTGGATAAACGCCGAATTGCCTGCGGGTCGCACACTTTGGACAATACCCGCAGTATTTGGAACTTACCGCGCTCCACAATTAGTCAAAGCAGCAGAGGCCGCTGGTTTAACTGTTTCTGAAGCTAAAACTGAGCTTGTAGCAACAAAAATGCGGGTCCTTACAATTGGTTTTGCCCCCGGCCAACCTTATCTTGGTACGTTAGGAACCTCGTGGAACATTCCACGCCAGGTCGAATTGAGTCCAAACGTGCCTGCCGGTGCACTAGTAGCAGCAGTCCGACAAATATGCCTCTTTGCCAAAGATACTCCGACAGGTTGGCATCATATAGGGCAAAGTGCATTCAAATGTTTTCGACCTACAAGTGATGTACCCTTTCCATTGTCGCCTGGTGATGAAGTTCAATTTATTTCCATAACAACCCGAGAACTCGCACAGATCGAACTACACAACCCTGATGGGTCAGGTGGTGCACTACGCGAGGTGATAACATGACCAGCCTCAGTGTGCATCAGATTGGAATTGGCGTAGCTTTACAAGATATGGGGCGCCCTGGATTTCTGGAAAACGGGCTGACGCGCGGTGGTGCTTGTGACTTACGGGCCATTTATGAAGGAGCAGCACTATTGATGCAAAGCCACAATTTCGCTGCACTTGAAATGACAGGTACTGGTGGAACCTTCGAAGCAATAGGATCACTGCGTATTGCTCTAACAGGTGCATTGATGAATGCGTCAATTGATGACGAAGCTATTAGTTGGAATGCAAGCCACTATGTGCCTTCAGGAGCAAGACTGGTTATTGGTCCCAGCTGCGACGGCACCTATGGGTATTTACATGTTGGCGGGGGATTCCAAACAGATGTGGTCCTTGGTTCATGCGCCACCCACCAATCAGTTGGTCTAGGCACTCCAATTTCCAAGGGACAAACTTTACAAATTGGTACAGACCTCGGTTGCGAAGTTAAAATGAGCTTACCCCGCGACCCTCGTTTTTCTGGCGGTGACGTTCGAATTGTACCAAGTATGCAAACCAATGATTTTGACCCAGCTATCAGAGCTCGTTTCGCGAAGACAAAATTCCGGAGAGATCCACGCACAAATCGGCAAGGAGTGCGACTTGACAGCGATGGAGAAAATTTTTCAAATCCTAAACAACTTAGCATAGTAAGCGAAGTTATAGTTCCTGGTGATATTCAAATAACTGGTGACGGCACACCTTTTGTTTTAATGGCTGAATGCCAAACTACAGGTGGCTATCCACGAATTGGCACAGTTTTACCTTGTGATCTGCCGCTGGTAGCGCAAGCACCAGTAGGAGCCGCGTTACAGTTTAAGTACATCAGCCTCGAAGAGGGCTCGTTACTCCAAGCACGTGCTGATGCAGAACTAACTACTCTTAAACAACTTGTATCGCCATTAATCCGCGACCCTGATAACATTAAAGATCTATTGAGCTATCAATTGGTCGGTGGTGTAATTTCAGCTACAGCATCACCTTTTGAAGAAGGATAAACTTATGCAAGTCGATCTTAACGCAGATATGGGGGAAAGCTTTGGCCTCTGGACAATGGGCAATGATGCCGCTCTGCTTAGGACAGTCACATCAGCAAACATAGCCTGTGGAGCACATGCAGGTGATCCCGATGTGATGGCCAAAACTATGAATATAGCATTGGATCAAGCGGTCGGAATTGGATCACACCCTGGGTTTGCTGATCTGGAAGGTTTTGGTCGACGTCGAATTGCTATGCCTCTTACCTCACTACAAAATTCAATTTGCATCCAAGTCGGTGCTACACTCGGTATGGCAAAGGCTATTGGGGCGACAGTCAGACACGCAAAGTTGCACGGTGCATTGGGGAATATGACCTCAGAAGACGAAGGTATGGCCCGCGGGTGCTATGAAGCAGTTTTATCAGTCCATCCAGACGCAATTTTACTGGTTCTAGCGACAACTGCACAAGAAACAGCTGCCAGAAGCCTTGGGGCAAGGTTTGCATGCGAAATTTTTGCTGATCGAGCATATAATGATGACGCGACACTGGTAGACCGTAATCTGCCAGGTGCTGTTATTCACAGCCCCAGTGAAGCAGGTTTACGAGTGGTCGAAATGGTCAAATCTCAGGCGATCATTACAGCTTCTGGAAAGCTAATTAAAACGCCAATTGATAGCATTTGCTGCCATGGTGACACTCCCAAAGCAGTCGATATTGCGGCTTCCGTGCGGCTTGCCTTAGAAGACAATAATATTTTAGTAACAGCTTTCAGCGGCAGAACCAGCTAAGCAAACGACCAAAGACACCTGATCTGATATAAAAATTTTTAAACATGCTTTATTTTCTTGTTGAAATATCAATATCTGTGGAGCTAACCATCTCACAAACTCATGGGTGAATATATTTCAGATTAATTAAACAAATTGGTTATGCTTCAGAGGGCTAATATCTGGTCTTTTTGAGGAAGCTTTTAATTAGCACTAAGTTTAAAAAATAATAAGATGAAAGTGCATTCCTCTATTTATTGGCAGACAAAAATAAGCAGGATTAAATTATGCAGCTAAACTCTGATTTTTCACAAAAAGTTCTTATCCACGATAGAGACAACCCTTGGCAGACATCGCCAGCTATCGGCGTTGAACGTAAGATGCTTGACCGTATTGGTAACGAAATTGCCCGTGCTACAACGATTGTACGCTTTGCGCCACAGAGTTCTTTTGAACCCCACACACATTACGGAGGCGAGGAGTACATTGTTTTAGATGGCGTTTTTCAGGATGAATCTGGAAATTTTCCAGCTGGATCTTATGTCCGGAACCCTCCAATGTCACGCCACACTCCGAGTTCAGAATTAGGTGCGACAATCTTCGTCAAACTGTGGCAATTCGACCCCAAAGATCGCACTCATTTAATTATTAATATAAACTCTATCGATTTGATAAGCGATGCTTTACGATACGGCATCAAATCTTCAACATTGTTCAAAGATACCAGTTCTGCTCAAGACAAAATGGCTCCCCAACACTTCGCATAATTTAGATTTTCAAAGTGGGGCAGAAATACTTGTTCTCAATGGAAGCTTGACTGAAAATGGTCAAAGACTGTGCGAAAGAGACTGGATACGCTTTCCAGTGAAAACTCAAACTCAATTAACATCTGGACCCAATGGAGCACGCATCTGGGTTAAAACTAGTCGTCTGTAAAAAGCATTATTCTGAGACTAAGCATAATCGTGCAAACTTCAAAGCTTTACGAAGAACCTCTTTGGTAATACAATAATATCGCTTGTCTGTCGTCCCTAAATAAAATTTAATTAGAGCCGCAGGTGACTTTCAACTTGTTCAAAAACAGATTTCATATCGAAAAATACACCAACATTAGAAAGATAAGCTTTCAGCCCATTAGGTCCTATTTCAACCAAAAAATTATGGGGTACCGCCAAGATAACCGCATCATAATTTGCTAACGGCTCAGGCATCAACGGAAGCATTTCAACGCCAAAAACAGACCGCACTTCATATGGATCAGCACAAGGGTCATACATGTCAATGTTCAATCCATAGCTTACCAACTCTTGCTGCATATCAATAACCTTAGTGTTACGAATATCTGCACAATTCTGTTTAAAGGTCAGCCCTAACAATAGAACCCGTCCGCCATTCACTTTTGCTTTTTTTTGGATCATCTTCTTAACCAGAAGCGTCGCTGCATGACGCGCCATACCATCATTAATCTCACGAGCCATTCGAATGATGTCAGGAATATGGCCAGCATCAATAGACTTGTGAACTAGATAATAGGGGTCAACTCCAATGCAGTGGCCACCTACCAGCCCTGGTGACAGGCGATTGAAATTCCACTTGGTTGCGGCAGCATCCAGTACAGCGCTTGTGTCAATTCCAAGACGTGAGAAGATGATAGATAGCTCATTTATCAATGCAATAGACACATCACGCTGTGTATTTTCAATTATTTTAGAGGCTTCAGCGACCCTAATTGAAGCGGCTTTGAAAGTTCCTGCTATTATTATTGTACTGTAAAGTGCATCGATTAAGTCTGCCGCTTCAGGCGTTGAACCTGAGGTCACCTTTACAATCTTACGCAGTGGCCTTTCTTTATCCCCTGGATTAATCCGTTCAGGACTATAACCTGCAAAAAAATCGACGTTAAGATCAAGCCCAGAGCCCTGCACTACAAGAGGCAAGCAATCTTCTTCTGTGGCTCCAGGGTAAACTGTGCTTTCAAAGATCACAATATTACCGCGTTTTATAACAGAAGCTATCGAGCGTGAGGCTGATAATAGAGGTTCAAGATTTGGCTGTCGATGCTGGTCGATCGGTGTCGGCACGGCGACTATGTAAACGTTGCAATCAGCAATCTCTGTTAGGTCACTTGTGTAATGCAAATGATTTGCTTCAAACATATCAGCAGCATCAACCTCGCCCGTACTATCCTGTTGCGTTCGCAACTCTGCTACTCGGCTGACATCTAAATCGAAACCTATTGTAGGCCGCTGTTTTCCAAACTCAACAGCAAGTGGCAAACCAACATACCCCAAACCAATGATGGCAACACGAAGGTTGTCAAGCGCAGGAAGTTCTGCAATCTTAATCATGTGGCACCCCTTACACTTAATTCATAAGGCCTATCTAGCATAGCGAGCGAGCGCAATATGAGCGTATAAAACCAAAATTGTCACAAAGACGGGAAATGATTTAATTTTGCGAGCCAAAGATCGTCTTAAACTGGTTGACGCAGGCTCGAAAGCCTGCTTCAAAATCTCCGTCTCCGGTATGATATACACTCTCGAATGAAACCACACCATCGTAGCCATCAGCTCGCAAAGCATTAGCAATTGGTTGAAATAATGGGCCTAACTGTCCACTGCCCATTTCACAAACTTCAAGCGTGGCCCGCGGTGTATCCACTATTACATCTTTGATATGCACATGTCCTAAATACCCACCCTGCATTTCATCATAACCATCCGGAAATGCCAACTCATGACACCAACAATTATTTGCCGGATCCCAAAGTACTTTAAGTACGTCCAGAGCATCTAATTCATCAATTAATTTGCAGGCGGTATAATTTGAATTGACCATAGTACCATTGCCAGTCTCGACAACTAAAGTTAACCCTGCAGAACGAGCAAGATCGACCGCTGGTTCAATCATCGGCGCCATAGCATCCCAGGCACCATGCGCTACGTTCCATCGCTCAGCTCCGTTTTTACCCCAAAGGATCTGCTCTTTTTTTGGCGTCATGATGCGCACTAATGGGCTGCTGACAACATGCGCCATATCGATCACTCTCTTGAGTGCATCAATGTGTTGAGTGTGCAGTGCATCACCAAGTTTATTTTTAACAGTCATTCCGGCAAAAATATGACGACTGAGACAACTCACTGATTTGCCGCGATCCAACAACAAAGTATTTATTTCATTAATTTCTGCCTTGGAGTGATCCCCAACCTCAGTATCACCCACAAATTGTAACTCCGCGTAGTCAATTCCAAACTCATCCATGACGTCAACAGCACGAGCTAAATCACGACTAATCCCATCACAAATTACGCCTAGTTTCATCTAATCACCTTAGCCATGTCACGATGCAATTCAGCGCCAACTATTTCTTCTATCACCTTGGTACAAATCCAGTTATCCCCGTTCGGATATCGAGTACGGCCCGCATGAAAAATCTGCATTGCAGCAGCAGCTGTATGTAATGGCACACCCAGTTCCTCGCCCAAAGCCATCGAAATAGTTAAATCTTTATGCATTGTATTGATATGACTGCCAGTATCTTCGAACTGTCGATCAACAATTTTTTCCAATGCATTATTAGTTATACCAGATCCAGCAGACGATGTTGAAAAAACATCCAAAATGACTTGACCTGCCACTCCGGCCTTTGCTGCGAGCGCCGCAGCCTCAAAAGTTGCAGAAAAGATCGAACCTATCAACGATTGCAAACATGCTTTAACTACCTGGCCTTCACCAGCCTTTGTACCAACGCGATGAATAGCCGCCGATACTGCTTCCATAGCTGGTTTGGCCTTCTCTAGTGCAGCATCACAAGCTGCTACCATTAAAGTCAAGGTACCACCTTGCGCTCCAGGATATCCGCCTGATACTGGACTATCTATCATTTTCAAACCAGTGTCATTTAGTCCTGTGCCAATTGAGCGTGCTTCCGATGGTTTAACTGTTGAGGTCAACAAGATTACCCCACCTACAGCCATATTTTTAGATAACCCGTCGACACCTAAAATGACGTCCTGCGCTTCTGCTCCTTTCATTACCATAACAAAAACAATCTGCGCATTACGACCTACTTCAGCCACAGTCTCCGCTACATTGCCGCCTATGGCTGCGAAAGATTCGTTTCGATCGGGAATTAAGTCGATTCCCCAAGTTTCAAATCCATTTTTGATCAGGTTTCTGGCAATTCCACTGCCCATATCCCCCAACCCAACAACACCAACTGACGTCATCAGTTGCTCCTTTTCGTGTTACATTTTTCAGTGGGGTTTCACGCAATGCGCTGACGCCAAATACCTGTTTACCCAGTGCAATCGAAAACATATGAAGATGCCAAAGTCCATAAAATAACGTAAATAGTGCGCTTATGTTCACTCAAGTGCATTGAACTGCACTGGTTCACCAATTATCTAAAGGTGGTACAGAATGTGGTACAAATGCGAGAGAGGCCAAATGGCGAGAGATGTTTTAACAGCTACGTTTATTAAATCAGCACCAGTGGGAAAACACTGTGACGGAGACAAACTGTTTTTCCATCGTCGCAAAGATGGCGCTACGTATTTCTTTCTGAGGTACACACTCCACAGTAAGCGCAAAGAACTACATCTGGGCGGGTATCCGTCACTGACACTGGCCAATGCTCGTATACTGGCTGACCACCATCGAGGCGTCTTAGCTACAGGCCAAGAGCCAAAGCGCCAGCGCGACCTTGAGGAACAGAAAACCAAGCGCGATGATATTTCATTGAACGCGATAACTGCATCCGCCATGAAATCCAAAACAGCAGAACTAAAACCGGATGGGCAGGACTGGCTGTCACCAATCAAGATGCACATCCTTCCAAAGCTAGGCGGCATGTTAATCTCAGACATTAACGCGAGAGACATACGAAACGCGATAGAGCCAATCATGCACTAACTTTCAATATGGACCACTCAAGTGGGGCTGCTCAGCTCCGGTTCTTTTAAACATGGGCATCTTTCAACTGCTCCCCTTATTACCCAGAAAGACCCCATCAAAAAAACAATTGGGGCAGAAGAAGGTACGCTTTATATGATGCTTGTAGGTGCAAAAGGAGACAGGGACACTTTGTCATTCGAGGTACTGGGAAAAAACCTATTAGACGGTGAATATTTGCAAGTCCAAGTTAGCACTGAGTGTGCTTCTTATGTTTGGGCACTTACTCAGTTGGTAGCCAGAGGTTAACAAAAGATATAAGACTTTCCTCAGACAGCTTTAATGCTTTGGGTAATTCATCATTAGCCTTTATTTTTTAATTTTTTCAACACCTTTTCTAAAGAAGCAACTACTTGATGTTTTTTAGAAAAATTTAAATCAACTTTTAAATTAAACCCATCATACTCTTCACTAAACATTATATTCTTAATTGGTGAATTTTTATTCGTACCAATTACCTGATAAGTTTGTATCTTGTGAGCAATACCCTTAACTTTAATTTCTTCTTTTTTTTCACAAATAATATCTTTTTTAATTAAAGCATTGGTTTCGTGAGAAATGAGAATTTGTCCAATTTCCGCATTAGATTCGAGACGACTAGCTAGATTAACTTCTCCACCTATGATGGTATAATCTAATCTATCCTCAGAGCCAAAGTTTCCAACGTTACAAAAACCTGTATTAATTCCAATTCTAATATCTAGTGGCCTTGATACTCCTTGATCTTCCCATAATTCCCGTAAGTATTTCATACGTTCCCGCATCTCTATTGCCATTAGGACGCATGCTTTAGCATCTTCTTTATCACCCTTGCTTTCGGGATCACCGAAAAAAATAAGAATGGCGTCACCAATAAACTTATCTATGGTACCACCGTATTTTAGGGCAATTTTTGACATTTCATTAAGATAACTATTTAATAATGAACTTAATACTTCAGGCTCGAGTCTGTCAGTAATTTCAGTAAAACCTTTAATATCTGAGAAAAAAACAGTTAACTTTTTTCTGTAAGCTTCAATTTTAACATTTTGCTTTCCAGAAAATATAGACTCATAAACTTGAGGTGAAAGATATTTAGAGAGCTTAGTGGTAAGTTCTTCTATTTTTTTTTGTGAACTTACTCTTTGAGTAACATCTACAACTGTCCATAAAACCTCATCAGCTCCTGTGACGGGATCACCCGCTATTCTAACCCAAATTGTTTGCCCATTTTTTCTTTTGCAGGGCCAATCTAAGTTGACAGTCTTATTATTTCTAACCTGCTTGAATGCTTTTTCACCAAATTCTTTATACGTCTCAGTTGAAAGGTGAATGATTTCAGCATTTTTACCTAATAGCTCTTCTTTAGTGAAGCCGAGCATTTCACAGAATATGGGGTTAACTTCTATTAAGACACGGTCTTTATCCACAATCATAATACCAACGCCAGTATTGTAAAAAACTTGCTCAAACCTCGCAGATTTATTGGTACTTTGGTTCATTTGGATGCAGTTAATCTATAAAAAATAGAATAGTAAATGTTTAAATTAAATTTTTAAAAAACAAAAAAATCAAAGATTTAAAGAGTGATCAGTAAAATTAAAAAGAAGTCAGTTTTTTGATTTTTTGACCTGTCCCCCATTACTTCTTACAAAAGAGCATTTTTTGTTGAGTTATGAAACTTTTATATTGAGCCAATCCCTACCCTGTCGGGACAATGTATGACTGGGCTGGGCTGACTAGCTGAAATTCCACAGGTCATAATCCGTCTAGCCAACTACATATCTATCAGGTAGCAAAAATGATACATGGGGAGATGTGACTATGAAGCGTTTAGGAATAGTATCAGCAGCAATTATCTCAGTGGTAATGCTTGCCACATCCGCATTTGCACAGGATTTGAACAAGGGTTGGGATGCTTACGAGGCTGGTGATTATGCTACAGCCCTTCAAGAGTTCAGACCTTTGGCTGGGCAAGGCAATGCTTATGCACAAACCAACCTTGGGTTTATGTACGAAAGCGGCCAAGGCGTTCCACAAGACTATGCAGAAGCTGTGAAATGGTACCGAATGGCTGCTGAGCAAGGCAATGCTTTAGGACAAACCAATCTTGGGGTTATGCACGAAAAGGGCAAAGGCGTACCAAAGGGCTATGCAGAGGCTGTGGAGTGGTACCGACTAGCTGCCGAGCAAGGCCATGCATCAGCGCAAACCAATCTTGGGGTTATGTACGATAAAGGCCAAGGCGTTTTACAGGATAATGTTTTAGCACATATGTGGTATAACCTAGGGGCTGCTAACGGAAGTAAAAATGGGCCGAAAAATAGGGATAGCATAGCAGAAGAAATGACACGTGAAGACATCTCCAAAGCTCAATCTATGGCTAGTGAATGTATGAGCAGCGACTATAAAAACTGTGGTTACTGATAAGGTCTGTGGGGAGGGAGAATTAGTATGAATAAGTTAGGAATAATTGCAGCAGCGCTGACAGAAACAGTAGCACTAGCACTAGCATCGCCAGTGTTTGCGGAATGGACGAAGGTGATTGAAGATGGAAATGGGAATACTTTTTACATCGACTTTGACACCGTTAAAGAAAATAATGGGTATTTTTATTATTGGGGGATTCTTGACCGTCTGAAGCCTGACAAATTTGGCGATTTATCAGCTAAAGCCATCAGCGAATTAGACTGTGGCACTCCACGAAAACCTCGGTACACATACTAAAAAAAACAAATGGCAGCATTAAGAGCACTCACAATAATACAAGTGAATTGATGGACCCATCGCCAAATAGTGTGGACGAAGCCATGACAAACGCAGTCTGCGATTACGTTGGGAAGTAGCATATTGGGGAAAATGGGGGTGAAACGTTTAGGAATAACAACTGTGGCGTTGGCTTTGGCATTAGCACCGCCAGTGTTTGCTGAGTGGACTGAGGTGGTTTAAAGTGCAGGTGGGAGTACTATTTATATCGATTATGACACCGTTAAAGAAAACAATGGATGTGTGTAATATTGGGAAATGCAAGACCGGCTGAAGCCTACTGAGATTGGTGTGCTGTCAGGTAAAGTCCTCAAGGAAGTAGACTGTGATATTCCAAGGAAGTATCGAAGCCTTTCTTTTGTGTTTTATAACCAACCAATGGGTGATGGTGATGGTGATGGTGATGGTGATCCGAGACAGCATCATCTGGTGAGTGGCAATACACAGTGCCAAATACTGTGGGCGAGTTCATGATAAACGCCGTCTGCGAACACGCCAGCAAATAATATCAGACACACGACTGAGTTTTGGCCAATGCCTCAGACTGGCTGCCCCACATCCCCCTCCAGTCCCAGCACAGTCGCATCCAGTTCTGCCAACGCAGCATCGTCGAGCCCTAGCTGCTGAGACTTCATCTTAACAATGTGACGAATTCTGGACGCTTTTTCAGCATCGACTAGCGGAGCCTCAAGCATTGGCATTTTTCTTTGCCTTTTTCGCAGATTTAACTTTGGCCTTGTCGTTTCGCATCTGGGTTAATTCTTGCTGCGGCAACCCCGTATAAGGCTCACCCAATTCTCTCAGCCCAAGCACCTCGAACAAGATTTTATCCAGCTTCACAGATTGTGGCCATTCCAGCCCCAGTTCCATAGATTTTAGCTGGATGGCATCACGCGCTGACTGGAGCGCTGCTGTCGTTTTTTAATATTTTCCATGGCCAAATTCTAATTTAATTTTTTTACTGGTGCTAGGTGGAGGGCCAATGTGTGGGCGCATGGGAGCGTGATTGTTTGCGTCTCTAGCTGTAAAATTTTTTTGGGGCCTGTGTGTGCGTTTTCCTAACTAGTCCTAGTGCCTTCATATGGGGACGGGTGGGAGGCAAATCAGGCGGCGCAATCTGGCAATTCGACAAGCGCTCGACCCCATTAAAATGCGGGGTCACAATTATCAGAAGGTGGTATGAGAGGTGGTGGAAATCTGCTAAATCAAATCATTATCATACGATAACAATGAGTTATTATTTAAGTTTTACGCAATGCGGAGACGTCAAGCAGGTCCAAAAGATACCCCCTTCCCTATCGCGGCACGCCATCCATGATGCACACGATAATGCTAACAAAAGATACCTTGATAGCGAGAAAAATTTATTGTTGCACCGAGACCGATTGACCTGTTTGCGCTGCTTTTTTAATTGCTTCAACAACGCGTACCGCCCGCAAGCCATCTGTACCAGAAACCAACGGCTGGGACTTACCGCAAATAACATCTACAAAATGATTGATTTGAGCTTGGAGTGGGTCTTGAGTTGCAATAGGCATGCGAGACGCCGATATAGGTTTCCACCAATTTGGTCCTTCATTCTGGCCCCACAATGTTAAATTAGGCAGCGAAATAGACCCATTGCGCCCACCAACCACGTAGCTAAATTGATCCGTTGCAGGATATGCTGAATTTTCAGCCGCTGTTAATTCCCAACTCCATGGCCCAAGTGAAACGTCGCTAAGATTAACCGTACCCAAAGCACCATTAGAAAATCTTAAAATTGCAACGCTAACTTCCTCAGCTTCAGCACCGCGTATGCTGTTACTTTCCAGCGCTTGAACCTGAGTTATAGGACCACACAAATGCATGAGAATGTCCACGTCATGGATTAGGTTAATAAACAATGGTCCTGCGCCTTCACCTTGTCGCCATTCGGTATCATAATAATAATCTGGCTTGGGCAACCAACAGTGTCCATGCACGGCAGTAATCACTCCAAGAACACCACTTTCGATTATCTCTTTTGCTTTAGCAATCATAGGGTTATGCCTGCGATGATGTCCGACCAATAATGGTGTATTATTGTATTCAGCAATCGAGACAATTTCAGCGCCTTCCGCTGCCGTCCTTGCTAAAGGTTTTTCCACCAGAACTGGGCAATTCTTTTCAAGTAAGGTTATCGCCATCGGCGCATGCAGCGCATTAGGCACAGCAAGAATAATACCGTCAGAACAATCTGAAAGAGCACCGAGGTCATTTTGCATGGGCAGGTCACCAACATCCTGCAAGCCCGGATCAAGCACACCAGACAGTTCAGCGTTTGGAACGTGCTTGATAGCCTCAATATGACGTTTACCGATTAATCCGGCACCCGCAACACCAATACGCTTCATGTCAACACCCCAACTGCCGCCATTATGCCACGCAACTCCGCAAGCCCACGCATGCGTCCAATCAGTGGGTACCCGGGCAAACTAATGTTGGCCTGATCACCTAAAAGCTCTTGTCCGTGATCCGGTCGCATTGGAATGGCATGATCGCTTCGACCTTCCAAGCGGCGGCGCTTTTCTTCCATCATCAACGCGGCAATCGTTACAACCATATCGGTGTCACCCTCAAGATGAGCTGATTCAAAAAAATGTGGCCGGCTTGGGTCTGGAGACAATAGCCTTTTAGTATTACGCAAATGAGCGAAATGGATTTTGGGGCCAAAGCAGTGAACGAATTCTGCTGCATCAAAATCAGCATTTACACCCAATGATCCCGTGCACAGCGTCACACCATTGGCAATTGTATCCACAGCGTTAATAACCTGCTTATAATCCTGCTGTGAGGACATCACACGCGGTAAACCTAGTAAAGAAAAAGGCGGGTCATCGGGATGACAGCACAAGCGCAGACCAAGTTTTTCTGCAGTCGGAATTACCTCAGACAGAAAATCAATTAGATTGTCCCTTAAAAGCTCAGCACCTATTCCGTCATACGTGGCAATTCTAAGGCGTACATCGTCTAACGTCCATCCATCATTAGCGCCGGGAAGTCCAGAAACCACAGTATGAACCAGAAGAGATTTTTGCGCTTCATCCATAACACTAATAGCGGCATCAGCTGCAGCCTGCACAGTATCAGAATAATCTCTAACAGCTGTCGACCTTTTAAGAATATGCAAATCAAAAGCTGCAAAATCAACCAAATCAAATTGCATCGCAGAACCGCCATGTGGCTGTTGGGCACGCATATTGGTGCGAGTCCAATCCAAAATTGGCATGAAATTGTAGCAAATAGTATGGACACCATGCCGCGCCAGAGCCTCCATGCTGGCAATATAGCTTCTCAAATGGGCCATCATATCAGGCCCTTGGATCTTGATTTCTTCCGAAACAGGCAGACTCTCAACTACTTCCCATTTAAGACCAGCAGCTTCTATCATTGCCTTTCGAGCCACAATATCTTGCTCAGGCCACTGCGCTCCAGGTGTGTAATCATGCAATGCAGTGACAACACCTGCCGCTCCGACTTGCGGCAGGTCAGAAAGCTTCGTCGGATCTTCCGGCCCAAACCAACGCCAACATTCAATCATGGTTCCCACCCTTCCCAAAGTGAATGGTCTATTGAGATGGGCAAGGACACCCAAGCACCACTTCTATGCGCCTCATAAATTGCTGTAATCAAAGCTATAGAGTCTGCTCCATCATCAAATGCCACAGCTTGGTTTGGCTGACCAGTAATTGATTTTGAAACTTCACGTAGAAATCCAGAAAAGCCTGCTAAACTCGGCACGTTATCCGCAATAACGGAGTCTATTAAAGACTGTTTTTTTGGATCACGCGCTACAAATTGCCAGTTGCCTTCACCTGGAGCGTAAGGCGTTGTGTCTGATGTTACTGTTACATGCTCATAAACAAATCGAAGACGCGTTTCGTCTCGCGCAGCGCCAAGAGTGATTGAGCTGGTAGCCAAACCGCCACCTGACAATTCAAAAATTACAGCTGCGCTATCTTCTGTTTCGATAGAATTCACCAAAGTACCTAGTCGCGCCGCTACACCAACAACAGGCGCCATAAAATTCATTAGCAAATCATGGGCATGAATTGCATGGCCCACGATAGCACCACCCTGTTCGCCCGCCCAAGTTCCACGCCACGGGACTGCATAGTAATCTGCACCACGATTCCAATGAGTTTCGACAGCGGCTGCGCGTGGCACACCGGTTAAACCAGCACCTTTTAATGCCTGCAAGAACTGTAGATTGGGTCCAAAACGGTATTGAAAAACAGGAAATACAGACCGACCAGTTGCCTTCTTAGCCTGACCAATCGCCCTAATTTGGGCAAGTGATGTAGCAAGTGGTTTTTCACAAATTACGTGTTTTCCCGACTGCAAAGCCTCTATAGTAATCTTTGAATGTAGATGTGGTGGCAAACAGATGTCGATGACATCGACTTCAGCGTCCAGTGCCATCTGAACATCGTTAGCTAAAACAATTTCATCTGCAGCCAAATGTGCCAAGCGGCTCTGATCTTGGTCCACCACCATAGTTACTTTAAATTCTGGTAAAGCGCGATAAGCCTCTATGTGTTGCGCCCCAATCCCGCCCCCAAGTACGGCTACCCGAATCATAATATTTGCTCTTCAGCTAACAATTGAGCACGCAAGGCAAGCTCCATAACCTCAAAGCAGTGATCTTGGCGCATGGCAGTTTCAGTTCGGTGAGCAATGTCATTGGTCAACCTGCTAAAATATGGCAACCCAGCATCGTGAGCATCAATTTTTTCGCAGCGTGTGCCATTTACCATTATGAGGTAATCTGATCCATCTCGCCCTCCCACCTCAACATATTTGATCAATTCGATGTAGCCTTCAGTTCCCAAAAGAGTTAATCGCCCATCTCCCCAATTAGGCAAAGCATCCGGTGTATACCAGTCTACACGAATATAACCTGATGCATGATCTGACCGTAGTGCAATTTCACCAAAATCCTGCAGTTCAGGGTCGGCTGGATTGGCATGATTAGCAACATGCGCCATAGTGATATGCGCTGTTTTTGAGTTGGTAAAATGCAGAAACTGATCAATCTGGTGCACGCCAATATCAGTAAGAATTCCTCCATATCTTTTGCGAGAAAAAAACCAACTGGGTCGAATTGCACGATTTAACCGATGAGGTCCAAGTCCTGTTGTGTGAATAATTTTTCCAATTACTCCATTTTGTACCATCTGGTCAGCAAGCGTGACGCAAGGCACCTCAAATCGTTCCGAAAAATTAATGGACCATATACGCCCAGTTTCAGCTACTGCTGCCTTTATCAACGTCAGCTGTTCGATATCTGTACATCCCGGTTTATCTGTCATCACATCATGACCTGTATGCATAGCCTGAATAGCCAGAGTGGCTCGGTCGCCTGGAATAGCAGAAACCAATGCCAAATCTGCGCCGGCACTTAAAGCGCATTCCAAATTGTTAAAACGAAGCAATTCGGGAAAACGTCTCATGTAACCTTCGAGAGGCTGCGGAGTACCATCCGTCCAAAACCCAAGACATCGAGCACCAATTCGCAACATATTTTCAGTCATTCCAAAAATGTGGCGGTGATCTAAACCAAGAGCAATGAAAGCCAACGTCATGAGACCACCCTCGCAACTATTCCAGATTGTACAGCCTTCTCCATAGCTTGGATCACAGCATGTACATGCAAAGCACTACGCCCCGAGGAAATAGCTTCGCCACCAATCTCACAAGATTGTACAAAATCTTCAAGTATGGCTTGATGCCAAGCATGTGTGAAGGCCATTGGGTCCGCACCACCACCAGTACTGTTAGTTTGATCAGAGACAATAGTTTCAGTATGCCCGTCATGCCAAAAAATATTCAACTGATTGCCTTGTAGAATAACCTCCGCACGCATCGTTGTGATGGCAATACTATCTGCACTACCTGGGTATGCGATCGTTGTAGCGCTCAAAACGCCTGAAGCGCCAGACGCAAAACCCATCAAGGCTGCGGCAATATCCTCAGCCTCCATTTGATGCAGAGGACTGGTGCGCATAATAGCTTGAACTTGTGTTATTGGCCCTGCAAGCCAGAGCGCCAGATCCAGCGTGTGAATGGCTTGGTTTATCATCACTCCGCCACCATCACGATCGTACGTGCCTCGTCCGGGAGAGTCATAATAAAGTTGATCGCGCCACCACGGAACTCGCATTTCTAAATGAATGATATCGCCCAATGCACTGGTGTTGAGGAGTTCTTTTAATGCAACCGCTGCAGGTCTGGCTCGATGCTGAAAAAAAACTCCTAATGGAACATCAGCGGCCTCAAACATCTCAACGATAATCCTTGAGGAATCTAATGTACGTTCAATTGGCTTTTCCAAGATAGTGGGTATACCTGCTTTTGACAAAACCTGAGCATACTCAAGTCTAGCATTTGGCGGTGTTAACACGACCGCCAAATCAGGTTTGATAGACAACGCATCTGAAATTTCTGTAAAGTCCAACACATCATAGCCTAAAATAGCAGCAGCAGAATCACAGAATGTTCTGACCATCTGTTTATCACGACCTAGAACAGCATCTAATTTTAAACTCGCACGATTATCACGCAACGCAAGCAAATGGGTGTGCGCCACCATTCCCAGCCCAATCATCAGAACATTCATTTTTCTTTCTCCTATCCATTTACTTGCAGGAATTTATCAGGTGCGCCAAGGGCAGTTCGTGCTAAGTTCATCGTAAATCGGAGGTACTGATATGCTTGGGCAACTTTCTGGAGTAGCAGGTGAATTTTATGAGAAGATAAAAGGAGCTCCTATCGTTTCACCACATGGGCATTGCAATCCCGCTTGGTTTTCAAGAAATAATACTTTTGACAATCCTGCGGAGTTACTAGTGGTACCTGACCATTATGTCTTTCGTATGCTATACTCGCAAGGTATAAACCTAACTGAACTTGGAATTGGCGTAGCGCTTGAGGACAGAGATCCACGCCTTATTTTCCAAACTCTTGGAGAGTATTGGCACCTTTTTTTGGGTACCCCCAGTCATACTTGGATGACGTATGTTTTAGAAAAAACTATTGGCTGCAAAACACCTCTTGGACCTAATACTAGCAGTTACATTTATGACCAGATTGCAGAATGGATCACTGATCCATCTAACACACCCCGTTCATTATTTGACCGCTTTAATATCGAAGTCTTGGCCACTACTGATGGCGCATTGGACACACTTGAAGATCATTTAAAGATTTCTCAATCCGATTGGTCAGGCCGGGTAATCCCTACATTCCGCCCTGATGCAGTCCTTAATCCACTCTTTCCGGGGTGGATTGATTCACTCAGGCATTTGGGACAATTAACATCTCAAGACACCCAAAGTTTTGCCGGTTACATTCAGGCATTGCGAATTCGGCGTAAATTTTTTCAATCAATGGGAGCGACGGCCACAGATCACGCCGTCGAAGCACCTGAACTTTTTTGGTTGGAAAAGCCAAGCTTAGTTTTTGATCAATTAATTAATGGTGATAATACCAACGCAATGGCTTTCCACGGTCATATGCTTATTGAAATGTCACAAATGTCGATAGAAGACGGTCTAGTGATGCAACTTCATGCCGGAAGTAAACGAAACACAAATGAAGCTATTCTCAATACATTTGGATACGATATGGGAGCAGATATACCAGTTAGTACAGATTGGGTGCGTGGATTAGGGCCACTATTGAATCGGGTTGGCAACAATAAAGATCTAACATTAATCTTGTTTACGCTAGATGAAACATCTTATGCCCGAGAGCTTGCGCCAATGGCAGGGCACTGGCCTTGCCTGAAGATTGGACCACCTTGGTGGTTCCATGATAGTGCTGCAGGCATCGCACGCTATTTTGATCAGGTGGTAGAAACGGCAGGCTACTGGAACCTTGCCGGCTTTAATGATGATACACGCGCATTTCTATCCATACCGGCGCGTCACGATCTATGGCGACGCGGGGTTAGCGTCCACTTAGCAGAACAAATTACAAAACAATATTTCTCCAAAGACACAGCAGAGATGATCGCAGAGCTTTTGGTTACAGGTCTGGCACGCAACACATATAAATTGAGATAAACATGCCACGTATTCTACACCTTGGCGTTGGTAATTTTTTTCGCGCCCACCAGGCTTGGTATACCCAACGCTGTCCAGAATGGAACATAACTGGTGTCAGCTTTCGCTCAAGCTCCGTCCGTGACCACCTTGTTACTCAGGATTATAGTTACAAGCTTGTCATCAAAGACACCTTAGAAACAAAAATTGAAACAATCACATGTTTAGACAGCATATTAGTCATGGTGGAGAATCCTGAAGCTGTCATTTCTGCCATCACCGACCCCTTGTTTAACGTCATTACACTCACCGTCACGGAAAAAGCTTACTGCCTCGGACCTGATGGTAAATTGAACCAAAACGACCCAGCCATTCGCGAGGATCTTAACGGCGGTAAATTAACCCTTATTGGTACTTTGGCACGTGGCTTAGCAAAACGTAAAAAGCCTATTACAATTTTGTCCTGTGATAATCTGCCTGAAAATGGCCAAAAATTAAGATCAGCGGTTAAAACCTTCACTGAATTGGCGAACCTAGAGATTAAAGCAAATATCACTTACCCTTCGTGTATGGTTGACCGGATTACGCCAGCAACAACAGACAAAATCAGGTTAGAAGCACATGATCATATGGCTGTACCCACCGAAGAGTTCACTGAGTGGGTTGTAGAGAATGATTTCGCATCAGCTCGACCTGATTGGCCAAATGTACAGTGGGTCGACGATGTTTTACCTCATGAAATGCGAAAATTACGAATGTTAAATGGGGCGCATTCCTATCTTGCTTACGCCGGAATAATACGTGGCTACACATTTGTACATGAGGCAATCGCCGATCCCATTTTAAGAGCAGGAGCATTTAAAATCATGGCTGAGGCTGCGCAAACCCTTCCAAAAGACATTCAAAATCAAACAAAAGATTATTCCGCAGCATTAATTAAAAGGTTCGAAAATCCAAACCTACTTCACCGCCTACGTCAAATCGCTATGGATGGCAGTGAAAAGCTGCCAATTAGAATTGTTAGCACAATAACACATCGAGATAAACAAGATAGCCCAGCTTTGAACGCCGCAATTACAGCATGGATATCGTTTGTTCAAAAAGAGGTGACGGAAGGCCATCTGCTTGATGACCCCAGAGCTAGTCAAATTGCTGAGGCCTGTTTATCAGACGATCCAGATACTGAATTAAGAAATTTGATAGGCGCATGCTAAGCTGGCAAAATTGCGCCTTTATATCCCACAACTAACGATGCGAGGTTGTGACCGGCCTGCAAAGCAACCTCCTGATTAAGTCCGCCTAAAATAGCAGCCAGATAGGCACCGTTAAAGCTGTCACCAGCTGCGGTTGTATCGACCACACATGAGGCAGGCGCATAATTTCCAGTTGTCCCAGTCACTAGACATAATGGTCCGGCCGCCCCCCGCTTTAATGCGCCGATTTTACCCATGGCTAAAAATCGAGCGACAACAGCCTTAGCACTTTCTCCAGTTAAAGCCTGTTCGTCATCAATTGAAGGCAATGCAATATCGCATAAGGCCCACATTGTCTGGTTTATCGCTTGCGCAATTTCTTTTTTTTCCCACAAACGGGGACGATAATTACTATCGTAAACTACCCGTCCGCCCTTTGCCGAATACTCAGCTAACCAGACCAGAAGCGCAGTACGCGTTAATTCAGGCAATATCGCTAGAGAGATACCAGATAGGTAAATAATATCATAGCCTTCCAATACTGAAAAATCTGGTCCATTTAATCCAAGAAAGACTGAGCGCGCTGCGGCATTATCTCGCCAATATGTAAAGGAACGCTCTCCTGTTGTATCTGTAGTAATGGCATAAATGCCTGGCGTTCCATCTGGGCAGCTTTCGATGGCTTCTGTTCCAATACCCTGCTGAGCAATAAATTCGCGAATTTTGGCCGAGAATGGTTCCACGCCAAGTCTTGTTGCATAGTCAATCTGAATATTTGGTGCAGCTCGTTTGAGATATATAGATGAGTTAAGCGTATCCCCAGCTACACCAATATCAGCCACGTCCCCATCAATAGACAGTTCAATCATCGCCTCACCTATAGCAACAAGTTTCATGCAAATTGCTTTCGTGCAGTACGTCGCCAAATGATAAGCCCTGAGGCAACAATGATTGAGGCCCCAAGTATAGTCCATTGATCAGGCACTTCGTCGAAAACGAAATAGCTGGCTACAGCAAGGTAGAGTAGAAAACTATACGTGTAAGGCATCAATGTATTCGCAGGTGCAAAAAAATGTGCTCGCGAAAAAATTTCATGGCCGGCCCATCCCCAAATGCCTAAGGCCACCATCAAAAACCACTCTAATGCATTTGCCGGGGGTATCCAGACCCACCAAGCGAAAGGAAAGAGTATGAAGGCACCAGATGCGCCTATATAAAACTGCATCGTCTCAGCGGCGACGACTCCAGATATCTTGCGAGTAATAATTGAATATAGCGCAAAGGAAAATGCATTGTAAACGTTCAGCAGTGCAACCCAATGGAAAGACGTATCAAACGGCCTAATGACCACAAGTACACCTGCAAATCCCAGAAAGATTGCAAACCAGCGCCACGGACCGACCCTCTCCCCTAGTAGAGGCCAAGACAGAGCGCACACGATAATCGGGGCAGAAAACATAATCGACGCAGTTACCGTCAGCGATAGGTAATTTAGTGTAATAAAATTAAACAAGGTTGCTGAAACCAGCAACAATGCACGTAAGAAAACTAGCCCTATATGGGCCGATTGGAAACTGTTCCAGCCATCACCTTTGCGGAGTAGCAAGAAAGTAGAAATAATGAAATGAGGTAAGTAGCGCATGAAAGCCAGCTGAAAAGCAGGAAGGCCAGCCAAAACGAGCCACTTTACTGATGTATCAATCATAGCAAAGAAAACATATGCGCCTAATGCCATCATAATCCCAAGAGAGGCCCGGTCTTGTGTCACTTGGGCCACTATAGCCAACGGTTCAGTCCTTGAACTTATCAGCGTAAAAATCGACCATTTGTGAAACCATATGGTCAGCATAACCACTATCACGTGCGTCGTTCAATGCGGAAAGCGTACTGGTTGACATAATAGAATTTACACCCACCTCGGAGGCCATTTGAGCATAGTATCCAACATCTTTTGCTGCGTTCTTTACTGTAAAAGCTAGTTTATTTGAATCTCCGTCCACACCATAAGCCTTCACAAAATCCATCATCCCGGATCTTAGTGGCCCCGCTGCCATCACATCGTAAAGATCTTCTCTCGATATCCCTGCGACATCAGCCATCGCAAAAGCTTCGGCCATAGCATTTGCTACCGTCATTCCAAAAAAATTGTTGATTAATTTAATTGTGTGACCCGAACCGAGTGTGCCAAGATGAAAAACATTTTCACCCAGAACGTTTAAAACTGGGCGCACCTTAGTAAAGGCAGTGATATCACCAGAGCACATGATATTGAGTAAGCCATCTTTAGCATGACTTGGCGTACGTCCCAGCGGAGCATCCAGATATTTTCCACCAGCAGCAGAAACAATATTCCCTAAAGTTCGCGTTGAGCCCGGTAAGGATGTTCCAAAATCAATTACGATAGCACCTTTTTTTAGACCAGCCACCACTCCTTTATCACCTTGCATTCGTTCTTCGACATTCTTCGAAGTGTCCATACACAGCATTATAATATCAGAGGCCTGCGCTACAGCCTTGGCGGTTGCAACTTCGGTAGCGCCCCTAGCAACAGCCTGATCAACAAAAGTGCGGGTTCTGTTGGCAATTACAGTCACCAAATAACCTTGGTCTTGAAGCCTTCCAACCATTGCCCCACCCATGAGGCCCAATCCTATGAATCCTATAGTTGGCTTGCTCATCTCACACCTCCTCAGATGTAATTGTTTCAAAAGACCGCAATTTGAGGCCTTTTTGGATTTCATATATTGATATAGGTACATCTGGTTGTGGCTGTGGAATTCGAATAGGTATGTTTTTTAGACGAGGAGTAAGCGTTGGTTCTCCACAAAGCATCCGCATATTATAGTCTTCGATACCGTCCCATTTCGTCATACTACCCATAATTGGGAACGCGTCAGCCGCCATCATTTCGTAAAATAAAATGCGTCGCGCTTGTTTGGACGTATTAAGAGCTGATCCATGAACGATACGACCATGATGAATGCTGATTGAACCCGCAGGTCCTGTCAGTTGCAACGCGTCTTGTGGGTTTAACCCATTTTCCTCGAGCATCATCGCTCCAGCAAAAACTCCATCGACATGATGGTCAAAGACAGGGCCCTTATGTGAACCTGGAAAGACCATCAACGGACCGTTCTCAGCAGCCATGTCATCAATACAAATACCAATTGCAATAATATCGTCATTGGTGTGCGGGTAAAATGCATAATCTTGATGCCACTCCACTGCAGCCCCATAACCTGCCGACTTCATATTTAATTTAGTTGTGTGCAACCGCAAATTCGGCCCAATCAAATCACGGGCGGGACCCAAAACGACATCTGAATACATCAAATCAAGCATAATTTTCGAAATTTTATGAGGTAACTTTATTCTTCGCAGGCGCGGATTCTCCTGTGTGTGACTATCTTCTAAGTCCAAACGCTCATTACTAGATGTTAACATCGCAGCTTCGGCCTCAAACCGGGTTATCTCAGCTCGGATTTTTTCTAGCCAGTCCCCAGAAATTTGATTTTTTATTACTAAATACCCATCTTCATCGAACTGCCTCTTTTGGGCATTATTCAAGCACTCCATTACATGACCGCACCAATCTGCCACGGGACAAATTCATAATCTCCAAGGCCTTGCATCTCTGATTTCGACATTTCGCCAGACGCCACCCGCAAGAATAATTCGTAGATCTCACGCCCCTTTTCTTCAAGTGGCACACCATGTGTCATCATAGCGCCAGCATTTACGTCCATATCCTCAGTCATGCGATTAAACATCTCAGTATTTGTAGCAACTTTAATTGTGGGTGCAGGCTTAGAGCCAAAAGCAGATCCACGCCCTGTCGTAAAACACACAAGATTACAGCCACCCGCAATTTGTCCTGTAACCGATGCAGGATCATAACCAGGGCTGTCCATAAATGTGAACCCATTGGCTCGCACAACCTCAGCATATTTATAAACACCAGTTAATGGGCTTGTCCCGCCTTTAGCCGCGGCCCCTAAGGATTTCTCCAGGATCGTAGTCAAGCCGCCAGCCTTGTTGCCTGGACTTGGATTATTGTCCATAGAGCCTTTGTTTCTCGCAGTATAATCTTCCCACCAATGGATGAGATCAAGCAGGCGATTTCCAGTCGCACGGTCTATTGCTCTAGCGGTTAACAAATGTTCGGCCCCATAGATCTCTGGCGTTTCTGCGAGAACGCCAGTCCCTCCCTGAGCAACAAGGAGGTCAGTGGCATAACCGAGGGCTGGGTTCGCTGTTATACCAGACCAAGCATCTGAGCCACCGCATTGCAGGGCCACTTTCAAATCAGAGGCAGGGCATTCTGTACGCGTTGCCAGATTAGCAATTGGCAACATCGCAGAAACTTTTTCAATCCCTTTTTCAATGGTCCGCCGCAAACCGGCAACTGATTGAATATTCATGGCTTGAAAATTTGGCCCCTGTTTTAATCCCCATGCATCAAGTAGCCAGTCGATTTGATTCATCTCACAGCCTAGACCAACCATCAACACCGCTGCGTGATTAGGATGCCGGGCATACCCCCACATAACGCGCTGCAAAGCTTCAAAACCATCACCTGAATCCGCCATGCCACAACCCGTTCCGTGCACAAAAGCCACAACGCCGTCCACGTTCTGGTAATCAGCCAATATCTCAGGAGTAAAGTGCGCCGCAATCATTCGTGCCGCTGTCGCCGAACAATTTACAGAAGTAACGATAGCTATATAATTTCGCGTACCTACCTGCCCATTTTCACGGCAATAGCCCATAAAGGTATCATCTTTAGTAGGCTTAACGGCGCGCAAATTAGTACCAAATTCATAGTCTACATCTGTACCACGAAATTCAACATTGTGCGTATGAACATGATCCCCTGCAGCGATTGGCGTGGCAGCATATCCAATCACCTGGGCGTATTTACAAATGACTTCACCTACGGCTAAATCACGTGTTGCTATTTTGTGGCCTGACGGAATCAAAGAACGGGTAAATACACTTTCAATTGGAATCCCAATATCTAATGCTCTGCTCGCAGTAACAACAGTATCGGTTGGGTCAAGTCTAATAAAATCCATAAAAACTCACGAATAATATGGGTTTTTTACGCCCAGCTACAGGTTTTGACCTGCGAAGATAACACTATGCGATGGCGTGATGCAAACATACACCACTATCAGGGTTCCAATCACAAAAAGCCCATTACGCAGATCATTGCTCACCTCACAGGCCTCATTAGTGACTACACTCGAAGCCATTTTTCGACATAATATAAACGTACTTTAACGACTGTACTTTATAAGTTCCATCTACGTTGGCGTATCTCATTTAGAGTAAAAGGGTGACGATGGGTGGCCAAATCAGAAGGACGGATAGTGCAACCAACTGGATACCAATAAAGGGCAGAAATCCTTTGAATATATCCGTTAAAGTAATGTGCGGTGGCGCCACGGATTTAAGATAGAAGGCAGCTGGTCCAAACGGCGGAGATAAAAAACTTACCTGCATGTTCATGCAAAATACTACGCCAAACCAAATTGCAACATGGCGGCGTTCAAGTTCACCAAAAACCCCAATTTCTTCTAGTGGTAGTTTGAGCACAATTGGCAAAAAAACTGGAATAATCAGTAAAACTATGCCGACCCAGTCCATAAACGCGCCCATGAAAAGAAGGATTAGCATCATTAATAATATCACGACCATTGTAGGAAGTTCGGAACCAACAATAAAGTCCGCTACATAAGTTGGGCCGCCTGCAATGGTATATGCTCCTGCAAGTGTTGCCGCACCAATGGTTACCCAAATTATTGTACCAGTTGACTTGAGAGTTCGCATCAGAGAATCCCACACTAATTCTGCAGATGCCTCGCCGCGCAGCAAAGCTATAACAAAAACTGCCATAGCTCCCATCCCAGCAGCTTCAGTAATTCCCGTAATACCACCATAGATTGATCCCATAACGACACCAATAACAACAATAGGAGGCACCAGCCCTTTTCCTAGTGACCAACCACGCGCTGTCCGCTCTTTCCTAAAAGCGAAAACGGCAAGAGCGAGACTAACAATTACGATAATTCCAAAAATCCAGACGTATTCTGCTGTACCCCAGAACGCAGGATCACCAGTATTAGCCGCATTAGACCCTGAAAATTCAAAAAAACTTGCGCGTAGAAATAGGAAGGAGCCGAAGCCCGCGACTAAAACATTAAAGAAAGCTAAAAATAATATGCCTTTTTCACGTCCTACGGGTTCGCCTGCAACAGGTTCAGGCAGGGGTGCATCTTCTGGACGCAGTTGTGTGCGGACAATGATGTAAATGATAATGAAGGATGCCAACATAAAACCAGGCACAAAGGAGGCTGTAAAAAGCGCCTTTATAGATGTTTCGGTGATAAGACCGTAAATGATCAGAACAATAGATGGAGGTATCATAGTGCCTAGTGATCCACTCGCGCAAATCACACCTATAGCAAGGTTTTGATTGTAACCTAGTCGCAACATTTGCGGTAGAGCAATTAGGCCTAACAAAACAACTTCACCGCCGATAATGCCAGACATTGCTGCCATTATAACAGCCATTATGGAGGTCACGATAGCTATACCACCACGCGTCCTATTCAACCAGACGCTGAGTGATGAATACATCTCTTTAGCAATTCCAGACCGCTCTAACAGTGCCGCCATAAAAATAAATAGCGGAACTGATATCAAGACGTAGTCTGTTAGTAGTCCATATATCTTCTGCGCTAAAATATTTAACGGCCCAGATCCCGGGCGGCCAGTCAAAATGCCATCTCCAAAGGTCCATGGCGCCAATAACAAATCTGGCTCGAATTTCATCACTAGCACAAGAACCGCTAAAATAGCGGACGCAAGTCCTAGCGGCATCCCAATAGCAAGCAGTAAAATAAGCCCCAGCATTAGGACAAGCGAAATTGTTCCAATATCCATGAGGTCAGTCCTTTGCCAAATTAGGTTGGTCTGTTACATATCCGGCAGCTCCATCATCTGTGCCGACCTGAGCCTTAATACGCTCAATTTCCTCTTCGTCCAAATCGTCGCTGCTATAATTCAGCTCCTCTTTGTTCCAATCAGAAAATAAATTCACAACTGCCTGAGTGGCAACAAGTAATACAACCAACAAAACCATTGGCTTGAGGGTAGCAGGTATCGGTGGATCAAAAGCTGTCCCAAATGTTTCCCACCGATAAAATTTATCAAAGGCCTCACCGTATCCTCCATAAATCAGGAAAAATGCGAAAGCGACAATCAAAATTGTAGAAATGCTGTCAAAAATACGCTGTACCCAACGAGGTACGGCATCGTACAATAGAACAATGCGAATATGACTTCGTTGCTGCATAGCGTAAAGACCGGCACATAAGAATACAAAACCAGCTAACCAAAGCGACATTTCATTAGCCCATAAAGTAGGGGCTTCAAAAACATATCTCAAAACCACTTCGTAAAGCATTACTCCAGTTAGCAGCACGATTAACATCATGGTAACGCGACCAATAAAGACGGCCAGTTTATCTACTGCACGCCAACTCTCAAACTCCATGCCCGCCCGCTGCACTGTTCTGACCCCCACATAAGCGAATAATGGCAAAAGGATTAGCGCAAGCCAATCAAACACATCGGCAAAGCCTCCTAAAAGGCCATCCATATTTGGAGTTACATCATTTCGATTGAATAGCGCTGACAGTTTATCAAATTCAGATGGATCAGAAGGTGGATAAAAATCCAAGGTAAATGCGGGCATATGCCAAACGACCCAGCCTGCACAAAATATAAAGGCTAATGGCACAAGCCATTCAATGAAAGAACCAGAGCGTACCTGCATCAGTAAATCCTCTTGCCATAGAAATGACTGAGCGCTCTAAACGCGCTGTTATATAAAAATGAGGCTCCAACTTAAAAAGTTGGAGCCTCATCGCTTAGAATCACTTAGATACTAGACCCAGCTGGCTAAGATATGCCAAGTGTGCTTCTACCAGAGCTTTTGCTTCAGGTGTGTCAGCAAACTCAGGCCACGTCGCTTGCGCAGCGTCGCGGAACTTTTGAAGTTCCTCAGGTGCCCATTGTGAAAGTACAACGCCCTTTTCACGCAGCATAGCAGCAGCTTCAGCATTCTTTTTCTCAAACGTCAAAGCTGTCCGCAGAGCAAGTGCTTCCATTGCAACTTTCATGATCGTCTGATGTGCCACAGGCATGGCGTCAAAGACTTCTTTGTTACACGCGAGGTGATCAGAAGGCATCGAGTGGAACCCTGGAAAGTTTGCGTATCCGACAATGTCATAAAGACCAAGGCCTACGTTATTTGCTAGACCAGAAGCGTCTGCACCGTCAATGATACCTGTTTCTAAGGCGGTGAAGATTTCTGTGAAATCCATAACAATAGGCGATGCGCCAAACTTTTCAAAAATCTTGGTTTCCATACCAGGAGGTGAACGGAATTTCCAATCTTTAAAGTCAGCCACTTTTTCGATTGGCTTACCTGAAGCAAATGATTCTTGACCGTAAACCCACCAGCCAATCAGTTCCATTCCGTATTTATTATACAGAGGTGCAGCAGCCTCACGGCCACCACCAAAATATAGCCAACTGAGCTGTTGATATGGTGTCTCGTAGCCACCCATGATGTCGCTTACGAATTGGAATGCAGAGTTTTTACCAGTCTGATACCCGCCTCCTGTCATGTCACAGTCTAGAATACCAGTAGCTGCCGCATCAAATGTTTCCACCGATTTTACTACAGACGAGCTATAGAACATCTCTACTTCAATACCGCCGCCTGACATCGTTTGAATATCTTCAACGTATTGTGCAGCCAGTTTTCCTGACACTGTTTCAGGTGCATAGTGCGTCTGAATACGTAGTTTAGTCTCCTGTGCACTAGCAGAAATCGCCGTGCCCGCCACAATCGCTGTGGCAACGGCAACAGATGCCGCCTTTTTAATGAATGTCATGTTCATCCTCCCAGACATTTTAAAACGCAAAATCTAGAGCTGTTTACCCGTCGTTTTTGCAAAGTAGGGAGAAGCTAAACGTTGAGGCTCTCAACAACAACTACAAAATGAAATTTTGTTTAATTTCGTGATTTAGCTATAATTTTGAAATTTTGTAATTTATACATTCCTAATTTCAGGATTAATTTTTAACATGTCATATGAAACAAACGTCTTCGAGAATTTGCATCATCGTATGATAACCAACGGTTTTGAGCACGGACAGAAGATCAGGGCAGAACATTTACGAAAGGAATTTGGGTGTTCAGCCAGCACAGTGCGGGAAGCTCTATTTAGATTGTCAACTTTAGGCCTCGTTCAATTTCAAGAACAACGAGGCTTTCGTGTTCCCCAAAAATCTCGAAACACACTGCACGAATTAAGCCACTTAAGAATCTTACTTGAATCAGAGGGTGCTATTCAATCAATCAGGCAAGGACGCGTTGAATGGGAAGCTCGATTGAATGCAGCCCACCATCAATTAAGCCATATTGAAAAGCGATTAAATGAAACGCAAATTTCTGAGCCCTTCATTGACTTGTGGTTTGCTGCAGAACGACAGTTTCACGAAACATTAATTTCTTCATGTGGTTCTGATTTGCTTATTGGAACACATCGACAGATCTATGATCGTTTTCGCCAACAGCTAATGGTTGAGGATCGGACATTTAACTTTGTATCAGATAATATCGAACACCATCAACAAATTCTTGATGCTGCGATGTCTGGAGATGAAGCACTTACCCAGATGAAAATTCATAACCACCTAGCTCGCCATTTGTAAAAATTAACAAAAAACGAAAGCCAGCAGCCGTACCTCGAGGGCAGTCTGCAACATGCGTTACTTTAATCTGCAAATTGCAAAGTCCTTAAACACACCTAAAACGACAGGTAGAGTATTCATTAGAGACATCTAAATAAATTTAAAGACAGCAGTCAGCCTTATAGGCTGGAAGAATCATCCTCCAAATACACATTGATAATTTCGTTAAACGTTTCCTCAGCAGCGAAGCCTAACTCTATCGCTCTTTCAGGTGCAAAATCCTTCGGCCAACCTGCAACAATACGTATAATTTCTGGGTCCGGTTGCAGTTTGATCAATGCCACCACATCATTACCCGCCACCTCGCGCAAAGCTTCAATTTGTTGGGCAACTGTACAGCTGAGTCCCGGCAAGTTTAATGCACGACGCCCATCAAGCCTGCTAGTGTCTAATCCTGCTGCATGGGCCAAAAAACTTGCCGCGGAGCGAGGTGACGCGTGCCAGTGTCTTACAGTATCCGCTACTGGCAGAATCGCTTTAATTCCGTTCAAGGGTTCTCGAATAATTCCAGAAAAAAACGAAGACGCGGCTAGGTTTGGCTTGCCTGGACGGACACAGATCGTTGGTAGGCGCAAAGATATACCATCAATGAAACCTTTACGGCTGAAATCCTGTATCATTATTTCACAAGCTAATTTTTGTGCGCCATAACTCGTTTGAGGGGACTGAATGAATTCGTCCGAAATCTTATCTGGGTAAGGCCCTCCAAACACTGCAATAGACGATGTGAAAATAACACGAGGGACATAAGTTCCACCTGATGCCCGGTGCTGCGCCCGCAAAGCCTCAAGAAAACTCCACATCGGCCAAAGATTAGTCTGCCATCCCTTGTCAAAATCATTCTCTGCCTCGCCTGACACAATTGAAGCAAGAAAGTAAATTAAATCATAGCGTTCAGCCGCCAAAGCGGATCCCTCAGCTGTCATAGCTAGATTACCAACCAAATGTCGCGGCGGATCACCTTTATTTTCATTTCCTTGCGGTGGTGAAATATCATGCAGTGTTAATTCAAAAGCATCACCATCGGCTAACCCAACCATTTCCAAATGCTTTGTGAGTTTTTTACCAACCATACCTCGGCCACCAAGAACCAAAATACGTTTCATGACGCCCTCCCATTCCGTGCTTTGAGCTCCAAAAAAAGACCCGAATGATCCTTTTCGGCCCCATCCATTTCCGAAACAAAATAAGCAAATCTGTTTCGCACATCCTCTGTCATTGGAAGAGATAAATTGACCAACGTGGCCTCAGCCAATACGTTATCCAGATCCTTAAGCTGGAACTTTGATAAGCCACCAGGCACAAAATTTCCATCAGTCATTCGTTGTCCATGCTGTTGCAAGATTGTACTGTCAGCAAAACCGCCTTTAAGCGCGGACCGCAGCGCCGTTGGGTCTGCGCCACCTTCAGATGCAAGAAGCATTGCTTCAGCCACGGCACCAATTGTAACCGCAACGATAGTTTGGTTGCACAACTTTGATAACTGGCCTGTGCCTGATGGCCCCACGTGAACCGGTCGTCCCATCATTTCAAATATGGGTCTCGCGCGCTCAAAATTATCCCTACAACCGCCAACCATAATGGCAAGGCTCGCATCTTCTGCACCCTTAGTGCCACCTGATACTGGGGCGTCTAAATGAGTTATGTTTTGCTCCAAAAGAATCGCCGCCTGCAAACGCCCCTCTGCTGGCTTAGTTGATGACATATCCACCCAAAGCGCCTCTGGTTTCAACGATTGCAGCACATCTTCGATTACTGCCAATACCGTTGGACCATCGCTCATCATGGAAATAACAATATCAGCCTCTTTAACGGCATCAACAATGTTACTGGCTACCTTAGCTCCCTCTAATGCCAAAGGGTTTGCCTTAGTTTGGGTTCGGTTCCATACCGTAAGTGGAACACCTGATCGCGTTAGGTTAAGCGCCATAGGGAACCCCATCAATCCAGTCCCCAAGAAAGCTACTTTCTCCTTTGTCATTTCTTAACTCCTGAATTTGTATGTGACGTCTGGTCAAGCCTGCCGCAGTGTTTTACGTTCCCACCAAATCGCAGCGAGCAAAGTTGTGCAACACCTGATAAAAATAGAGGGGACACGCTATGGGCCGGCTAGACGGTAAAAGAGTACTTGTAACCGCAGCAGGGCAGGGAATTGGAAGAGCTAGTGCATTGGCAATGGCATCAGAAGGTGCAAAAGTGTTTGCCACTGACGTGAATGAAGACCTGCTGGTTAACCTTGTAGCAGATGGTATAGAAACCTTTCAACTGAACGTAATGGATCCAGACAATATCATAACTGGAATAGATCGTGCAGAACCAGATGTTTTATTTAACTGCGCAGGATTTGTGCATACCGGCTCTGTGTTGGATGCTACAAATGATGAGTGGGACTTTGCATTCAATCTCAACGTTCGTTCAATGGCGCGCACAATGCATGCCGCGATACCAGGCATGATGAAGCGTGGGAAAGGATCGATTATTAATATGGCTTCAGCTTGTTCATCTATAATCGGCGCCCAGAATAGATTTATTTATGGAGCCACTAAAGCTGCGGTAATAGGTATGACCAAATCGGTTGCCGTCGACTTTGTTAAAAAAGGTATTCGTTGCAACTGCATTTGCCCCGGTACTGTCGAAAGCCCAAGCTGGAATGACAGGGTCCAAGCGCTCGGTGAGGAAATTGGAAGCTACGAAGAAGCTCTCCAACAATTCGTGTCGCGACAGCCAATGGGCAGGGTTGCAACCGCGGATGAAATTGCAGCTTTAGTAGTTTATCTAGCAAGTGACGACAGTGGCTTCACTACAGGACATCCACACATTATTGATGGAGGTTGGTCAGGACAATGAGAAAACATATAAAAATTGAAAACCTGCGTTCTCGAAAGTGGTTCATGAACCCCGACAACCCAGAAATGACGGCGCTTTATCTGGAGCGGTATCTAAACTACGGCCTTACACGAGAAGAATTACAATCGGGCAAACCAATCATTGCAATTGCTCAAACTGGTAGTGATCTTAGTCCTTGTAATCGTCACCACCTGGAACTCTCTAAGCGTGTACGAGACGGCATAATTGCCGCAGGCGGCACTTGTATTGAGGTCCCGGTTCATCCCATTCAGGAAACTGGCAAGCGACCTACAGCAATGCTGGATAGAAACCTAGCCTACCTGAGCCTTGTTGAAACGCTTTTTGGTTATCCTCTAGATGGCGTCGTCCTAAACATAGGTTGTGACAAAACTACACCAGCTCTGTTAATGGCAGCAGCAACCGTAAATATTCCTGCTGTTGCGCTATCCGTTGGTCCAATGCTTAATGGATGGTTTAAAGGTGAAAGGACGGGCTCTGGCACAGTTGTCTGGAAAGCTCGCGAAATGTTGGCCTCAGGTGAGATCGACGCAGAAGGTTTTATGGAACTTGTCGCATCCTCTGCCCCCTCGGTCGGTTATTGTAATACAATGGGCACAGCGACAACGATGAACTCACTAGCTGAAGCATTAGGCATGCAATTGCCCGGTGCGGCTGCTATCCCGGCACCATATCGGGAGCGAGGGCAGATTGCGTACGAAACTGGGCGCCGTATTGTAGATATGGTATGGGAAGATTTACGTCCGTCAGAAATTATGTCGCGTGAAGCCTTTGAAAACGCCATTGTTATCAATTCAGCCATCGGCGGCTCAACAAATGCGCCAATCCATTTAAACGGCATAGCAAAGCATCTCAACGTATCTTTGAGCAATGACGACTGGCAAAGTGTTGGTCATAAAGTTCCATTACTTGTAAACATGCAGCCAGCAGGAGAATATCTTGGGGAAGATTATCAACATGCAGGCGGCGTTCCAGCTGTCGTTGGAGAACTGATCGCGGCCGATCGCTTACCACACCCAGACATTGTAACAGTGAACGGTCGAACAATGCGAGAGAACTGTGGAAATATCCGAAGCGCTGATAAGCGTGTAATCCGCCCAGTTTCCGAACCCATCAAGGAGCATTCCGGGTTCATCAACCTAAGTGGCAATCTTTTTGATAGTGCCATCATGAAAACATCAGTGATTTCTGAAAAGTTCCGCAAGCGCTACTTATCAAATCCGAATGATCCTGAAGCTTTCGAAGGACGAGCAGTGGTTTTTAACGGAACAGAAGATTACCATCACAGGATAGATGATCCTGCCGAAAAAATTGATGATAATTGCATTCTCTTTATGCGTGGTGCAGGCCCTAAAGGATACCCCGGAGGCGCAGAAGTCGTTAACATGCGGGCACCTGCATACTTGTTAAAGCAGGGAATTGATGAGTTGCCTTGTGTGGGTGACGGGCGGCAGTCAGGAACATCTGGTTCGCCCTCTATTTTAAACGCGTCACCTGAAGCGGCAGATGGCGGCGGACTGGCATTATTGCAAAATGGCGACAGGGTCCGCATTGATTTAAAAAAATGCACCGCGGACATGTTGATTGATGCTTCCGAACTGGCAACACGCTCGTTAGCTCTAGAAAAGTTGGGTGGATTCGCATCTCCCGAAAATCAAAGCCCGTGGCAAGAAATTTTCCGTGACCGGGTCGGTAGATTTGACGAAGGAATGACCTTGAGAGGCGCAACTGAATATCAAGATATATCTCGCAAACATATGCCACGAGACAACCATTAATTTTAAGATTAAAGCATTAAACTTCAAACAAGATACGAACAAGGATAGCCGACAATGAAATTAGTACGATACGGCGAAGTAGGCTTCGAAAAGCCCGGCATTATGGACGGCGACACGCTCCGCGATTTATCAGGCGTCATAGACGATATTGACGGCAGCACCATAGGCGAAGACAGTCTTAATAAAATTCGTGATATCAATTTAAATACACTACCAGCCGTTAATGGCGCCCCACGCATCGGACCTTGTGTCGGAAGCATTGGTAAATTCATGTGCATAGGCCTGAATTTTAAAGACCATGCAATTGAAACTGGCAATCCTTTTCCAGATCACCCCATTCTTTTTATGAAAGCAAACTCAGCTATCGTTGGTCCAAACGATGATACACTTATACCGCGTGGATCAACCAAAACCGACTGGGAAGTCGAACTGGGTGTAGTCATTGGTAAGAGCGCTAAATACGTGAGCAAAGAAAATGCACTGGATTATGTTGCCGGTTACTGTGTGATTAATGATGTGTCCGAGCGGGATTTCCAACTTAACTTGACCGGTACATGGACTAAGGGAAAATCTTGCGACACTTTTGGTCCAACCGGCCCATGGCTCGTAACACGCGATGAAGTGGCAGACGTCAACAATCTGGCAATGACCCTCGATGTGAACGGTAAGCGCATGCAAGATGGAAATACTAGCACAATGATTTTCAGCGTGGCTGAAATCATTGAGCACCTGAGCGGTCTTATGACACTACACCCCGGTGACGTCATCTCAACGGGAACACCTCCTGGTGTTGGAATGGGAATGAAGCCGCCAACATATCTTAAATCAGGTGATATAGTAGAGCTGGAAATCGAAAGTCTTGGAAAGCAACGCCAAGAGGTCCGCGCAGATGCATAACCTTTTGCAAATTGGCGATATCACCGATGTTATGCGCTCGCGTCTTGAGGTAGCATTCAAAATCCATAAACTGGGTGAAGGCGATTACCCCAACGAAAAAATTACCCATGTGGCAACCAATGGCCACGATGGAGTCCCGGCTGAAATCATGGCTGGCCTACCAAACCTCAAGTTAATCAGTTGTTATGGTGTTGGTTATGACGCCATCGACACCAACAAAGCGGCAGAGCGAGGTATTCTTGTCACCCACACGCCTAATGTGCTGAACGCAGAAGTCGCAAGCACAGCAATCCTGCTCATGCTCGCAAGCTACCGTAATTTTCTCACTGACGAAGCACACGCTCGTTCTGGCGAATGGGAAAACGGCAATGCCCCTCTGTCTTATAGTGCTGACAATCGCAAGGTTGGCATCCTCGGACTGGGTCGTATTGGTCAAGCTATTGCAGATAAACTTGAAGCCTTTAATGCAGATATTCACTACCATACTCGGAACAAAAAAGAAGTGCTATATACTTATCATGCCTCACTTAAAGATATGGCGAAGGTAGTTGATGTTTTAATTTGCATTACTCCAGGTGGCCCTTCAACAAATCAGATTGTTAACGCGGAAGTTATCGACGCACTGGGTCAAGAGGGACGCTTAATTAATGTATCACGCGGCTCAGTAGTGGACGAAACTGCTTTGGTGGCGGCATTAAAAGAAGGTCGATTAGGCTATGCCGCTTTAGATGTGTTTCATGGAGAACCGAGGATACCCGATGCACTAAAAACGATGTCAAACGTTATTCTATTACCTCATGTAGGAAGCGCGACACATGAAACGCGTGCCGCTATGGGTGCATTAGTGGTCGACAACCTACTGGAGCAAATCAAAAGTGGGCAAGTTATCACATCTGTACCGGAAACCGCTCATCTCACCTAAGGTATACTGCAGCTATTATGTAGGCATCCTGTTGATATTTTACTTGAATTAAAAGCTATTGAGCTCACGTCATTCTGACCAGAATTATATCTTTACAGAAGTTACATCCGGTATAATATTATTGATAAAGGTAAGTATTATATACAAATTACAGCACTAAAGGTCTCTATCTTTTGGTGAAATTTAAAGCATCGCATCAATTACTGTTGATACATTTCCGACATTGGAACCCGCAGGACTTAAATATTTACAAGCTAGTTACAACGCAGCCCTAGTACTTCAATTTACTATAAAACAAAATGCAAATTTGAAAATAATCATCACTTCAAAAGGCAACTAAACATGAAAATTGCTATAATTGGAACGGGTTATGTCGGCCTTGTATCGGGTATTTGCTTTTCTGACTTTGGACATGATGTGGTATGTGTCGACAAGGATTCTCGAAAAATCGAAATGTTAAAAAATGGCGACATTCCAATATATGAACCCGGACTAGACACTCTAATGGCAAGGAATGTTGATGCTGATCGACTATCATTCTCACTCGATTTAGCAGATGTTATCGATGGTGCAGGAGCCATATTTATTGCTGTAGGTACGCCAACGCGGCGAGGTGATGGTCACGCAGACCTTACTTATGTAATGGCTGCTGCCGAAGAGATTGCACTCCTAGCCAGAGACTATACCGTTGTTGTAACTAAATCTACCGTACCGGTAGGTACCAATAGACTGGTAGAAAAGACGATCCGGGCCGCAAATCCGAGCCTTGACTTTGACGTAGTCTCCAATCCTGAATTCCTGCGCGAGGGCGCTGCAATTGAAGACTTTATGAAACCAGACCGAATTGTGTTGGGTGTGGAATCCAACCGAGCCAAAGAGGTAATGCATAATATTTACCGTCCCTTGTATCTGCGCGACTTTCCAATTGTGGCCACTGATCTGGAGAGCGCAGAAATCATAAAATACGCATCGAATGCATTTCTGGCGACTAAGATTACTTTTATCAACGAGATATCAGCGCTTTGCGAAAGTGTTGGGGCTGATATTAAGCAAGTCTCCAAGGGAATGGGTCTTGATGGTCGAATTGGCAATAAGTTTTTGCATGCTGGACCTGGCTACGGAGGATCATGTTTTCCAAAAGATACAACAGCTTTGGCAAGAATCGGGCAAGATAATGGCGTCCCAATGCAGATCACAGAAACTGTAATTAAGGTGAACGAACAAACAAAGAAGCGTATGTTCGACAAAATTCTTGCGATCTGCGACGGAACACTGAGCGGTAAAACAGTGACTATACTCGGCGTGACATTTAAACCAAATACAGATGATATGCGGGACGCACCCGCCTTAACAATTTTGCCTGCACTAATTAGCGCCGGCGCTAAATTATTAGTAGTCGATCCGCAGGGAAAACGGGAGGGAGAGGCGCTTTTGCCTGGTGTAGATTGGGTCGAGGATGCCTATACAGCAGCATGTGGTGCAGACTTGCTTGTTATTCTCACAGAGTGGAATGAATTTCGGGCGCTTGACCTCAAGAAGCTTGCAAGCAGTATGACTTCACCGAGAATGGCCGACCTGCGGAATATCTATTCAGCCAAGGATGCTGGGTTGGCCGGTTTTGAAGCATACGATAGCATTGGCCGTGCTTCATTCGGTACAACAGATGGGTAACAGACTAGTAAGTATGCAAGCAGCCCAAACGAGTTAAAACTAGACATATCAATCAGACGCGATAAGAGTACTCGCAATGTTGACTCAAAGACAATAAATCTATTTTTTATCGCGAGCAGCCTTCTCCTCTTTAGTCAATTTATTGTTCCAAACATTATTACTGAGGCCTAATTCATTCGGCATGGGTTTAGTCTTACCAACGCTGACCTTACCACCCTTATTTAAAAACTCCTGAATAAGAGCTTCATCTGTATTTTTTTTAGGGACTTGTTTCATAGTGATTACTCTAGCCTCTGCGAAGGTCGTAATCAATACGAGCAAAACTAAAATTAGCTACACGTAATTCTGAATCAATTTCACAAACAGAAAGCTCCGCTTTTCACTGAGGTTATTAGACTAATTAACCAATCTAAAAAATTAAATACAAGAAAGTAAAAGTTTGGTTGTATTTTCTTCAGTCATGACGACAGGGTTACCACCTGTGCTAGGATCAATCAGAGCTCCCGCCACAATACGTTTAATGTCTGGATCTTTAACGCCCAACTCTGTCAGAGTTTTGGGAATACCAAGAGAGGTGTTCAGGTTGTCGACATACTCACAAAAACCATCAAAACCGCCTCTTATATCAAGGTAATTAGCGGCACGCTTAATATCGTCACAAATGGCTATCTTATTAAATTGCAGTACGGCAGGCATACAAACGGCATTTGTTGTCCCATGATGCGTATGATAAATAGCGCCGATAGGATGAGAAAGCGCATGAATTGCTCCTAGGCCTTTTTGAAATGCAGTAGCCCCCATGGTGGCAGCAGACATCATCTGTGCACGAGCTTCAATATCGCTGCCATCAGCGTAGGCCCGCGGCAGGTAATCTTTAACTAACCGCATTCCTTCCAGAGCTATACCTTGTGACATTGGATGATAATGGGGCGAACTAAATGCTTCAACACAATGTGCAAAAGCATCAAGACCTGTACCTGCGGTGATGAATTTAGGCATACCAATTGTCAATTCAGGATCACAAATCACAACAGTGGGTAAAAATTTAGGGTGGAAGATAATCTTTTTTTCTTCAGTAACAGAATTGGTAATGACAGAAGCACGGCCTACCTCAGACCCTGTACCGGCCGTTGTTGGAACTGCAACTATTGGTGCAATTACATCGCTATTGGCACGCGTCCACCAATCTCCAATATCCTCAAAATCCCACAGAGGTCGGGTTTGTCTTGCCAGAAATGCTACAAGCTTACCCAAGTCCAAGCCAGAACCACCACCAAAAGCAATTACTCCATCGTGACCACCTTCTAAATATGCAGTTACACCAGCTTCAGCATTTTTTTCGTTTGGATTGGGATCAACATTTGCAAAAATTGCACGCCCCAAACCTGCATATTCTAACAGATCTAGGGTCTTGATCGTAATGCTCATATCAGCCAAGCCACGATCCGTGATCAATAACGGTTTAGTAATACCGGCAGCAGCACAAGCTTCTGCAATTTCAGAAATACGTCCAGCACCGAAACGAATGGCTGTTGGATAAGACCAATTGGCAGTAATACTCATCAGCTTAAACTTTCTTTAGGTGATAGGATTTAGGACGGGTTAAATTATGATAACCAATAATGGAAAGCCCACCACCTCTGCCAGTATTTTTACAACCAGTCCAGCAAAGAGCCGGATCTAAATAGTCAGCACGATTCATAAATACTGTACCAGTTTCAATTTGATCAGCAATAGCTTCAGCACGATTAGTGTCTTGAGTCCAAAGCGAGGCAGTTAAACCAAAATCACTGTCATTCATAAGTGCAATGGCCTCTACATCATTTTTTACTGGCATTATGCCAACTACAGGGCCAAAGCTCTCTTCACGCATTAACCTCATTTCATGTGTCACATTTATCAGGAGTTGCGGCATAAGATAGGCGCCTCCATCTGTAGGAAACTTAGAAGGGTCAATAAGCGCTATTGCCCCAGCAGTTACAGCTTCAGCAGTTTGTGCGCGAACCTCCTCAGCAAAACGCACATGCGCCATAGGCCCTAAAGTTGTTTCCGAATCTAGTGGATTACCCAACTTATAATTATTAACGATTGCAACAGCTTTATCTACAAAGTCTTTAAAAAGACTTTCATGTACATAAATCCGCTCTATTCCACAACAACACTGACCAGAATTGAACATCGCACCGTCAATCAGCGTATCGACAGCCTTATCCAAATCAGCATCATCCATGACGTAACCTGGGTCTTTACCGCCCAACTCTAAACCAATAGGTGTAAAAGTGCCATTTGCTGCTGTCTCTACAGCTTTGCCGCCCTGAACCGAACCTGTGAAATTTATAAAATCAAATGCACGATCTTCAATTAAAGAAGATGTGGTTTGATGTTCGAGAAATATATTTTGAAATACGTCTTTAGGAATACCCGCAGCATGAAATGCCTGCGCCATTCTTTCTCCAACAAGCGGCGTTTGGGAAGCGTGTTTTAATATTACTGAATTACCAGCGATCAAAGCTGGAGCAATAGTGTTTATTGCTGTCATATATGGGTAGTTCCAAGGTGCTACCACCAATACAACTCCATGAGGAACCCGCTTAATTACACGACGAAAATAGTCACTGTTTTCCACCTCAATCGGTGCAAGACTAGCCTCAGCAATCTCAGCCATATAACTTGCGCGCTCGTTAAATCCTGAAAACTCCCCCCCATAGCGAACTGGTCGGCCCATTTGCCAAGCTATTTCAGGTACTATCTCATCGTTCATTGCTCCAACTGCTGCAACACCAGCTCGCACCAAGGCAATGCGATCAGACAGCGGCAGAGCGGCCCATGATACTTGCGCAACCTTGGCTCGTACCGTAGCTGCACGTGCGTCTTTATATGAAAGGGTTTCTCGAGATACAAAAATCGATCCATCAATAGGTGAAATACAATTAATGGTCATGATGGTTATGCCCTTTCAAAGCCACGTGATATTTCCCAATCGGTTACAACGCGGTCAAATTCTTCCTGTTCCCACTCGGCTGCCCGAGTATAGTGATCAACTACATCATCGCCAAGCGCCTCACGCAGAAATTGGGAGTTACGCAAAGTTCCAGTTGCAGCCCTAAGCGTCTGTGGAATATCTGCCGCCTTCGCGTCTTGATAAACGTCGCCAGTGGTGGCAGGTGGTAAGTCCATCATATCCTCAATTCCCTTAATACCAGCAGCCAGCATCGCTGCCTGTGCTAGATACGGGTTGAGATCTGACCCGCCAACACGACATTCCACTCGCACTCCCTTGGTATTTTCGCCACACAGCCTGAAGCCAGCTGTGCGATTATCAACAGACCAAGCGGTCTTAGTTGGCGCAAATGTACCCTTAGCAAAACGCTTATAACTGTTAATATAAGGGGCTAAAAAATAAGTGTAATCTGGCGCATATTTGATTAAGCCAGCCATATAATGGTCCATCAAATTAGATTTACCATGTTTTGCGGCAGGGTCGTAAAAAACAGGTTCACCATCTTTCCACAAGGATTGGTGGACATGGCTAGAGGATCCTACTCGATCATGGTGCCATTTAGGCAAAAAAGTCGCCGCCCACCCATTTTGCCAAGCTATTTCCTTAATTGCGTGCTTAGCAATAGAATGATGATCAGCACAGGCTAACGCGTTTGAATATCGTATGTTTAGTTCCTCTTGCCCGGCTTCCGCCTCACCCTTAGAGTTTTCAATAGGCAAGCCAGCTGCATAAAGGTGATTTCGAATTGGCCTCATCACACCCTCTTCCTTAGTGGTTTGGAAGATGTGATAGTCTTCGTTATAACCACTTATGGGTTCAAGATTCTGGAAACCATCTTTACGGATATTATCAAAACTTTTCTCAAAGAGAAAGAATTCAAGCTCTGTGGCCATTTTAGCTTCAAAACCCAAATCTTTCAGCCTTACGATTTGCTTTTTAAGAATTGCACGAGGAGAATGGCTGATAGGCAAGTGATTGTGATGATCTAAAATATCACAAAGCACCATTGCCGTGTTTTCCAGCCAAGGCACTCGACGAATAGTTGTTAAATCTGGCTTCATGACATAGTCACCGTAACCACGCTCCCAACTTGAAGCTGCATAACCATCAGGAGTTGCCATTTCTAGATCAGTTGCCAGAAGATAGTTACAGCAATGAGTCTCTTCAAATGAGATTTCTACAAAATTTACTCCATGAAAGCGTTTGCCCATCAAGCGGCCCTGCATATCGACAAAGCAGGTAAGAACAGTATCAATTTCGCCTGAGGAAACAGCCTCTTTCAAGTCGATAAACGTTAGAATGGCAGGCATGTCAGAAATCCTTACTGATCGATAAGCGCCCCACAAACAGCAGGGCGCTAAATTTTAATTTATTCGAAGTTATATGGAACACCAGCTTGATTAATCACACTGTTGTATTCTTTAAAAATATTAACAATCTTCTGGTGAACTTCGCCTTCTTGAGCGACTTCTTCCCAGAAATCTTTAGCGGCATTTTCCACTTCGGCCCACTCGCCCGATGGCACTGAACGTAAGGCAAGCTTGTCACCGTTTGCGCGAAGAGCAGCTTCACCACCCCAATACCATTGATTGCGATACGTGTGACCAGCTTCTGTCCCCGCCATAACCACCGCTTTCAAGTGGTCTGGTAAATCTGCCCAGCGTTCTTCATTGACAAACCAAGACCCAATCCAGGCACCCGAGATATTGTTTGTTAAGAAGTAGTCTGTCACGTCAGCCCAACCAACTGTATAGTCTTCTGTTATTCCTGACCAAGCCATACCGTCCAATTCACCTGTTTGGACTGCAACTTCTGCATCTTCGTAGGGAATATTTACTGGTATAACACCAAATTTGGATAAGAAGCGGCCAGCCGTCGGGAAGGTATACAGCTTAAGTCCTTCGAGATCAGCAACGCTATTAATTTCCTTTTTTGTATTAAAATTACACGGATCCTGACCCGCCGCAGACAGCCATTTAACACCTACTTTCGCATATTCTTCTTCCCAGATTTCCTTCAAACCATATTGGTTAAACAGCACTGGAACGTCGAGGATGTGTTTTGTGGCAAAGGGGAAATATCCTCCAAATTGTTGCAACGGTGTCGGCGACGCCATTGAATCGTCATCAGAATGCACACCGTCAATTGTCCCACGTTGCAAGGCTTGAAACAGCTCACCAGTTGGAACAATCTGGTCCGCGTAGAACAACTCGATCTCAAGTTCACCGTTCGCAGCATTATTAATGTAATCGATAACTGGTTTTGTGACATGCTCGCCCAATGCCGCGCCAGCATAAGTCTGGAAGCGCCATTTAATTGCCTCTTTTGCACGTGCAATGGAAGGTGCAGCCAGAGTGGCAGCACCAGCAATTCCCGCATTGCGGATAAAATTACGTCTTGTTGTCATTTAGTTCTCCTTTTCAAGGTTAAGCTCCGTTTGTGAAGCCTTGGTTTTAATTTCCATAAACATAAGTAGGCAGCCAAAGCGCAAGCTGCGGAAAGACCATGACCAGCACAAGGGCTCCGACCATGACAAATACAAAGGGAGTAATAGAGGAATAAATATCGCGCAAAGTGATTTCCGGCGGGGCCATAGCGCGCATGAGAAACAAATTATATCCAAAAGGCGGCGTCATATAAGCAATTTGGCAGGTAATAGTATAAAGAATACCGTACCAAACCAAATCAAAGCCCAACTCCCCCACCAGCGGTACATATAATGGAGCTACAATCACCAACATCGCAGTGTCATCCAAAAAGGTTCCCATCAGAATAAAACTGAGCTGCATCAAAATTAAAATAATCCAAGGGTTAAGGTTCAAACGTTCGGTGAAAAGGGTTTCAATTGCCTTTACTGCACCAAGCCCATCAAAGACTGCACCAAAGGCCAAAGCCGCGAGGATAATCCACATAAACATGCATGTGATGCCGAGTGTATTACGCACAGAATTTTCAAAAACTGTACGTGTCATGCGCCCTTTCATAAGTGCAGCCAGAAATGCTGCCATCGCCCCAATTGCAGAACTTTCAACCAGAGATGTCCAGCCATTTACAAACGGCACCATCATAACTGCAAAAATCAGAACAGGCAGTAAACCAGCACGTAACAACCGCAGCTTTTCAGCCATTGGGATGTCGCGCTCACTCGAGTGTAAAGCGGGTCCTAGCGCTGGATTTACACGGCACCGTACAACTATATAAATTATAAAGAGACATGCCATCATCAAACCAGGAATTACACCAGCTAACCATAGTTGGCCCACTGGTTGACGCGCGATCATTGCGTACAGAACAAGAACCACCGACGGTGGCACTAAAATGCCGAGGCTAGACCCGGCCTGTACCACCCCAGTCACCATGCGCTTGTCATATCCTCGCTTTAACAGCTCAGGCAGCGCTATAGTTGATCCAATAGCCATACCCGCCACACTCAGTCCATTCATTGCAGAGATCAATACCATCAATCCAATAGTGCCAATCGCCAAACCGCCACGCAGTCCCCCCATCCAAACATGGAACATCTTATAAAGATCATCAGCAATTTTACTTTCAGACAGCACATAACCCATAAAAATAAACATCGGTAAAGTCAGCAACGGATACCACTTCATTAGTTTCATTGCCGCGGAGAAACCAATGTCGAAGCCTCCACGATCCCCCCAAAGCAGCAATGCAGCCACCACAGCAATAAATCCGATCGCACCAAAAACGCGCTGGCCTGTAAGCAACATCAGCATCATGGACGAAAACATTAACGTTGCAATCAATTCATAAGACATCAGACGGATTCACCTTTAAGACGAAGAACGTCCTTTAGAAATTCTGAAACACATTGCAGAAGCATTAAAAAAAAACCTAAAATCATTACTGCTTTTATAGGCCAAAGATATGGCCGCCAAGAAGTTGAAGAGCGTTCAATACGACCAATTTCTTCTCCACCTGTCAACAAGCTGAGAAAAAAACTAAATGGTTCTGTACCCCAGTATCCAAATGAGTAGGCTGCCGAGCTGACTGCACCATAAAGCAAAACACATAAGTAGAAAATTAACAACAAGACTGTAAACAAATCAAACCAAGCTTTTTTGCTTTGCGACCAGTCACCATACAGCAGATCCATCCGTACATTTGAACCGAGTTGAATAGAATAAGGACCACCCAATACATAATAAGCAACCATCACAAACTGCGCCATTTCAAGCGTCCAAAGAGATGGTAAGAAAAATGTTTTGCTTATCGATGACCATAACAAAATGCCCATCAAAACAAAAATGAAATACATGATGAGGCGACCAACACGATAGTTCACTGCATCAATCAAAACTATATAAGCTCGGATCATTCTTGACATTGAATGCTTCCTGAAACTTTCAAAGCCATGCAAGTATCAACGATCCATCCCGCAATAACCTTTGCCATAGAATCCTGTTGCTGAGTAGTCTTTATTAAATCATTTCTAATTTCCAACATGACGTTATAATAACCACCATTAATGCCATGTTCTTTTAAAGTATGTGTCACCCCATCTTCAGGCCCATAAGGTTTATTCCGTCGGACAATAGCATTGGTATGGTCATTGGCTGTTTCCAACATCGCGTCTGCAAAGCGTGCATCTTTATCATGCAAAATACCGATCTCCACTGATCTCTTTTTACCATGATAAACAGGTGTAAAACTATGTACAGTTACTAAAATTGGATCATTCACACGTTCCATCAAACGTCTCACTGCCAATTGAAAAGGTCGGTAAAATGTTTTTACACGCGAATCTCGTTCAGACTGTGACAGGTGTGCATTCCCTGGAATATCAAAAATTTCACTTTTTGATGGCATTGCATCAGGTGCATCTGGCGGTCTATTGCAATCATAGACCAATCTTGACACAGCGCCTGCGATCAATGCTGCATCTAGTTGCTCTGACAACCGTATAGACACAGCCAAAGCTCCTGGGTCCCAGGCTGCATGGCTTTTGCGCACTTCTTTTGAAACCCCCAAAGAATTAAAAGAAGCTGGAATATCAGACGAGGCATGCTCACATACAATAACTATGGATGATGACCCATTTGTGTTTTTTACCATTGCATGGCGTTCCAATTTATCAACAAAGCCGCTCAAAAACACCCCTCCAATTCGACTAGCCTCTTGCCAAAACGACTTACTGTCAACATGTTTGTAATCAATAATTTCACCTGTCCTTCAGCTGTTATATTTTTATCAAAGACGAGGTACACCGATGATAAAAGCAACGTTGACGATCTCAGATCGCATTCAGAACAAGCTGGATGAACTCACACGAGCGGAGCGGCAGTTGGCACATTCAATCTTGGAAAACTACCCAGCATCAGGCTTGGGTTCCCTGAGCGTTTTGGCAAAGGGTGCTGCAGTTTCTGTACCAACAGTTGCGCGAATGGTTCAAAAACTCGGTTACAAAGGCTATCCTGAATTTCAAACAGAGTTGCGTGAAGAGTTAAAGGCCAAGGCAAATAGTCCCATTGCAAAGCACAATATTTGGGCAGAAAGCGCTCCATCTGAGCATATTTTAAACAGATTTACTGATGCCGTGATAAATAACATTCGACACACTCTAAACCAAATTGATCCTGATGATTTCGATAAAGCCTGCTCTATGAGCGCCAATATCGAAAACCACCTGTATATTGTTGGGGGCCGCGTAACCCATACATTGGCCGAATATCTCTTTATGCATATGCAAGTTATTCGATCGAAGATTACTCATATTCAATCAACTTCTAATACATGGCCACAGTACCTACTGGATGTAAAAGAGGATGATGTTTTTATTATTTTTGATATGCGCCGGTATGAGAATAATACACTTAAACTAGCCGAGATTGCACACGATAAGGGCGCAAAATTGATTTTATTTACAGATCAATGGCGGTCCCCAATACACCTGTTGGCTGATATCATTTTAAGTAGTCGCATTATTGCTCCATCAGCTTGGGATTCAGCAGCGACGCCACTTTTATTACTCGAAACTATGATTTCAGAGGTTCAAAATTTGACATGGGGCAGAACAAAGAATCGCATGGAGGTACTTGAAACCATATTTGATCAAACAAAATTATTCCGAAAATTTACCTAAGACATAAGGTAGCACAGAATTTATCAAGCCATCAGAAATGCATCATGGACTTTAAACTGATTGCTCGTAAATAATTAATCCCAAAATGACCAAAGGCCGCCTCACTAAAGGCAGCCTTCACTTTCTATAATGCAGAAATCATTTATTTTAGGTCTGCATCTCGAGCTGCGTTTACGTCTGTGTCAGCCACAGCAACAGCTGTAGTCAGTGCATCAAATATTTCTGGTCCACGTGCAACGTTGATTTTAAACCAATCATAAACTGGGGCTGCTGCTTCAGTGAATGCAGCCTTTTGCTCGGGAGTTGGCACATAAAGATCACCACCACCGGCTACAAAATCCTCATAAGCTTGAATCGACTTACGCTTAGGTGATGCAAAAGTAGCCTGCTGTAGGGCGTAGAAACCATCTACAACAACACGCCGCATGTCTTCTGGCATCGACATAAATTTAGCATTTGACATCCACCATAAGGCACCCATGTAGGCGTGACCGTCTAAAGTGACATATTGTAGGCCAGCATCTGGAAACTTCATACCCATTATGTCGGTGATGCCGTTCTTGGAACCTTCTACGACACCAGTCTGAAACGACGTAAACAGCTCTGGCCAAGGAATTGGAGTCGGAGAAGCACCGAGCGCTTTCACTAATTCTTGAGGCAGATCAGCTACAACAGTTCGAATTTTTAGGCCATCCATGTCATTAGGTTCCGCAACACGCCGTTTAGTATTTGCAAAATTTCGCCAACCGCCAGTGTTACCAATGGTCATCAATCGGATCATATTATCAGAATCTTCAAGGGCCATTTCACGCATGGTACGTGTAAAATCACCCGAGAGAACGTGTTCTGCTATCCGGTCATCGGCCATCAAGTAAGGTAAATCTAATACCTGTACATATGGGAAAATACCCGCTGCACCACCCGACGTAGAGATATAAACGTCAATTGAGCCATCTGCTACACCTTGCAGACACTCTGCACCGTTAGAACAAAGCTGTGTTCCAATGAACAGTTCTACTGCGATGGCGCCGTTAGACGATGCTTCGACATAATTCTTAAACACCACAAGACCATCATAGTCTTCATCGTTTGTGTTCGAATTAGCGGTTGCACGTATTTTATACTCTTGCGCAGACACCATGACAGCAGAACCAGCAACTAAAGCCGCCACCGCCAGTGTTTTAATCGTTGTCTTGATCATTATGTCATTTCCTCCAGTTACATAATTTAAAGTTTAGTTAGCAAACCCCGTCAAACGGGGGATCGTCATCGAAATTGCAGGAACGTAGGTAATCAAAAAAATAACCGCTATTTCAACTAATAGGAAAGGCAAAATTGCCTTGGATATGGTTTCAACTTTCTCCTGGCTGACCGCCGCTGCGACAAAAAGAACTAGCCCCATCGGTGGCGTCGCCAGTCCAACAGTCAAATTCACACTCATAATTATGGCAAAGTGGATAGGGTCAACACCCAGATCTGTGAATATAGGAGCAAGTATTGGGCCAAGGATAATTATGGCTGGCCCAGCATCAAGAAACATTCCCACGAAAAATAGTAACAAGTTGATCAAAAACAAAAGTATCAACGGATTTTCTGAAAGTGTAAGGATATAGTCGGCTAAGAGCTGTGGTGCGTAGGAGAGAGCAACAACGGTCTTAAACGCCATGGCTGCACCAACTAACAAAAGAACAACAGCAGACGTCAGACCGGCTCTACTTAGAATGTCAGGTAAGTCTTTTAATGACATGGTTCGCAAGACAAAAAACGCTACAAATATGGCGTAGGCGACTGCAACCGCCGCAGCTTCAGTCGGAGTGAATATTCCGCCTAAAATACCACCCAAAATAAGTACCGGTGTCTGCAGTGGTACTACTGCCCTTTTGCAGATCATTCGAAATTCATTACTTACTTGAGTACGCAACGCGAGCAATAGCGCATGTATAATTACAACCGATGCCAAAAAAGAAACCCATAGTAATAAGACGCTTGTTTTTGGCATTGGAATTATTGCCCAGATTACAAGCCCAAGGTTCAGCCGGATCAGTAAAAAAGATACCCATTTTTCCAAGTTACCAAGTTCAACACCATCAAATGCGACCCGTTTAGCTTCAGGCAGATCGTAATGATCGGCGGTTAATCGAACCATAACCATTAGGCCCACACCCACGAGAATACCCGGCACAATACCAGCTAGAAACAGTGCGGCTACACTTTCACCCATTACGTAAGCATAGATAATCATAATCCCGGAAGGCGGAATGATTGGTCCAATTACTGAACTAGCAGCAGTAATGGCCGCAGCAAAGCGACGAGTATAGCCCTCTTTTTCCATAGCAGGTATCAGCATTGAACCAAGCGCAGACGTGTCCGCGACCGCAGAACCTGATAGGCCCGCAAAAAGAATGGAGGACAGCACATTAACCTGAGCCAAACCACCCCGTAAATGCCCCATCAAGGCCTGTGAGATTTGGACCAGACGGATGGTTATACCACCCTTATTCATCAATTCACCAGCAAGCATAAAGAACGGGATAGCCATCAATGGGAAGCTATCCATACCATTGTAAACGTTCCGATAAAGCAGCGTGATATCTTTTTCCTGTCCATTCAACCACAACAACAAGCCTGGTGCAGCCAGCAAACCAAAAAATACTGGTAAACCGACAAGTAAGAAAACCAAAAAAAGTGGGAGAAACCATAGGAGCATCAGTCAGCGCCTTTGGTCTCAGCAACATCAAGTGCGAGCAGTGCTTGCTCTCCACCCATAAATAAGATAATTTTACGAATTATCATCTCTATGTTTACGCTAATCAGTAAAACAATGCCAACTGGTAATGACAGCATCATCCAACTCCGCGGAATCCGGAACCATCCATCAAAGCTTGGCAAATAAAGTGAAGCTGTTGCAAACTTCCCACCAAAACCTGTGACTTCTTTCCAGCCAATCTGAACAGCAATGAGCAAGATAAGCAATGAAGTCAAAAGCAGTAACAAATTTAAAATTGTTGCAATTTGTTTAGACAAAAAACTAGTTATTATATCAAGAGCAACGAAGCTACCACGCCGAAAAGCAGTTGGTGCCATTAGACCCGTCATCCACAACATGCAAAACCTCGCAGCTTCATCCGGCCAGGGCAACGCATTATTAAAAAGGTAGCGCGCAACAACTTGAATTAAGATTGCTGCTACCATTACAGACATAGCCAGTATCCCTACCCAACACCCCAATCTCAGCAACTTCAAATTAATCATGCTGATTGTTTTTAAAACCATAAGTAGCACGCTCATATGAACACTTTTTTTCTCAATATAAAACTGGCTTCAACAGCATAGCGCTAAATGTATTTCCAATTGTTACGATGTTTAATTTCTGCATAAATATTCCACTAAAGTTTAATCCAATTCCCCTTCCAGACTAGTAAACGTACCATAATCCCCTGAAAAAAATGTAAGTGGTGCGCCATCACGTATTTCAGTCCTTTGAACCTGCCCCACAATAATAACGTGATCACCGGCGTCATGAGCAGCTATTCTACGGCATTCCAGCCGTGCAAGGCAGTGATCAATTAATGGGACACCATCAGCATTCAGAAGGTGTGGATATTCATTTAGAGCATAAGCACTGCGCAACACTTGTTTGCAAAGACCGCTTTGTTCTACCGACAACACGTGAATAGCGTAGTGATCCGCCGCTTCAAAATAATTATATCTTTTTGCCAACCGGTCCGCAGACCATAACACTAAAGCAGGATCTAGTGATACAGATGAAAAACTGTTAGCAACTATGCTAATTGGGCCACTAGAACTTGGCGCAGTAATTACAGTGATACCAGTCACAAAACGACCAAAAACATCACGCAAATGTCTACCACCTAATTTATCAGCTAGAAAATTAGATGGCTTATCTGAGCTCTGCATTGTCATTAAGCCACTTCATGCCCCAGCGCTGCTTCGTACAATCGAAACCAAATAACACGATCGATTTCCACCCGATTAGCATCATTAATTTTTTTGATCCGCTCTAAATTATTGGTACCTAAAATCGGTAAAATTCCAGCAGGATGTGCAAGCAAAAATGCAACCGCAACAGCAGCGCGATCTACATTGTAAGCTCCAGCTATTTCATCCATCAATTTATGCAAGTTACTATCACCTAAAATTAAATTTCCACCACCTAAAGGTGACCATGCCATTGGTCTTTGGTTGTGCTGCTGATGAAAGGTAATATCTCCATTGGTGAAAGGTGTAATCTCAGCAAGGCTTATCTCTATTTGATTAGTCAAAAGTTGAGATTTCATACCTGACTGCAACAGCTTCCAATCCCATGGTCGGAAATTTGAAACCCCAACACCACGCACTTTCCCAGAAGCAACAAGATCGTCCAGAACTGCACCAGTTTCATAGTGATCCATAAAAGGATCGGGTCTATGTATAAGCAATAAGTCAATCTGCTCAATTGCCATATCTCGCAGAGAATTTTCAACTGATTTTTCAATGTGAGCTCGGCTGGTATCATAATATTTAATTGGAGCATCTGCATAGCGGCCCACGGGTGCAACAATATCACATTTAGTGACGATTTCCATTTTCCCTATCAGACCATGATCTGCCTTTAGTATCTCGCCGAGTAATGACTCTGCTTTATATCCACCATAAATATCTGCCTGATCAAACGTAGTGATCCCCTGATCTAGACATGCATGGATTTTCGCTTTTACATAACCAACCGAAGTATTGGTATCATCGCCTATCCGCCACATGCCATAGACAAGACGCGAAAAGTTTAGATCATCAGAAATTTGAACACGATCCATTAGCTTCGCACTCCCACAGCGAGGGGGGTTTCTGGTGCACTTGTGGGTACCCGCCCATAAGCATTTGGAAACGAGCAGGTTTTCAAATAGGGCATAACTTTACTTCCAAAATGCTTAGCTTCGTCAATGTGAGGGTAACCAGAGAAAATAAAAGCGCGAATTCCCATCTTGCGATATTCTTCAATCTTACTGAGAACCTGATCGGCTGAACCAACCAAAGCCGCCCCACAACCAGATCTTGCTCGACCAATTCCTGTCCAGAGGTTCGGTTCGACATAACCAAACTTATCTGCCTCTTCACGCGTTTTAGATTGGTGCACCACCCCCAAAGAAATAGAGTCGTGAGCTCTATTGCGGATCATCTGGCCATGTTCATCATCCAACTTGGATACGATATAGTCTGCATATTCACGTGCCTCAACTTCAGTATCTCGGACAATTGTATGCACTCGCAAACCGTAATCTATTGTACGTTTATACTTCTCGGCTACCTTGTTTACGGCATGCATTCTTTTTTTGAGGTTTTCTATCGGCTCTGGCCACATTAGGTAAACGTCACAATGTTGCCCACAAAGTTCTAAAGCTGGACGTGAGTAACCACCAAAATAAAGCAAAGGACCACCAGACTGATAGGGCCTTGCTGGATCTGTCGAGACATTATCAAAATTGTAGATCTGGCCATGATAGTTAATCTCTTCCTGCGTCCAAGCCTGCTTGAGTATCTCAACTACTTCGCGTGAACGCTGATACCGTAGTTCGCTGTCAGCAACCTCTCCTGGAAAATCAGATGAAATAACATTTAACGTCAAGCGCCCTTCTAACATATGATCAAGTGTCGCAATTGTTCGAGCCAGCATGATAGGCTGCATTTCACCACAGCGAACTGCAGCCAACATATTAATTTTGTTCGTAATAGGTGCACAACCAGCAACAAACGATAATGTATCTTGCCCAACTTGATAAGATGATGGGCAAAGAATATTTCGAAACCCTTGCACTTCAGCTTCTTTCACGATTTCAGAGCAATGCATCCAGCTTGAGCGCAGAGCGCCATCTGGTACACCTAAAAACTCATAGTCATCTGAGCAAAGTGCAGAAAACCATGATACCTCAATAGCATCAAGGCCATCTGAAGTAATAGGGACAACTGTCATATTCAAAACCTTTGAAAGCGATTAACTTGCTCTTGCGTATCACTGTGATTATTGTAAATCAATAATGTATCAATTTGCAATTATGAAAATTTTTAAATTCGCATGCCCTCGTCACATCAATCTCACCAGTCTTTGCCAATCTATGTACAGATCGCTGAACTATTGACGCGAGATATAGTCGCTGGAAGGCTCATCAACGGTGAACGATTGCCGCCTGAAAGAGATATGGCATCTAAATTCAAAGTATCAGTCGGGACATTGCGCAAGGCATTAAAGAATATGGCCATAAAAGGCCTGATTGAAAGTGTTCAAGGTTCTGGAAACTATATTCGTACCGACGGTGATACAGGCACTATTTATGCTATGTTTCGTCTGGAATTGTTAGAGGGAGGCGGATTACCTCACGCAGAGGTCCTCGATATTAGAATACTTACCAAACCACAAAATTTTTTAGCATTTGGAACATCTGACAAGGGCACCCGAATTCGCCGAGTTCGCTCCCTTAATAAAACAATTGTAGGCTTGGAAGAAATTTGGTTAGACGCAAATGCAGGAGTTATATCAAAAAACAAAATATCTGAATCGTTATATGTCACCTACCGCGAAGATCTTGGAATATGGATTCAGCGCGCTGAGGACCGTGTAGGTCTTGGGCAAATCCCTGAGTGGGCCCCAAAGACGTTCCCAGAGGCTCCGGGAAAGACTGTTGGTTACATTGAACGCCTTAGTTGGGGGCCTTCAGTCATCCCAATTGAATTTTCACGCACGTGGTTCGATCACAAGCGTGCTGTTTATGTGCAACGGCTGAAGTAGGGAGGTTCCACATGGCAAAACACGTTAACTATGGCCTGATTGGATGTGGCATGATGGGACAAGAGCACATGCGTAATATTTCCTTGTTGCCGAATGCCAGTGTCACCATTTTTTTTGACCCTGATCCAAAAATGGCAAGTCTTGCACAGGCAATTACACCAACTGCAAAAAGAGCTGATACTATCAAAGCTTTATTGGCAGAGCCAAATCTTGATTGTCTGCTCATCATCAGTCCCAATTTCCGCCATGTTGAGCAAATAATGGCTATCATGGAAACCCGGCCACTTCCATTAATGGTGGAGAAACCACTGTTTACTTGCCCAGAAAATACTACTCATCTCACAGAAATTCGTAGAAATTATCCTTCGCCTATTTGGGTCGCAATGGAATATCGCTACATGCCTGTCATCTCCCACTTCCTCGAAAAGGCCAACAAAACAACAGGTGGAATAAAAATGATTTCGATTCGAGAACACAGATTTCCATTTTTAAAAAAAGTGGGGGATTGGAACCGTTTTAACCGTTTTACAGGGGGAACCTTTGTTGAGAAATGTTGTCATTTCTTTGATTTAATGCGGTTTGTATTGAATGCTGAGCCAGTCCGAGTAATGGCCAGCGCCTCCCAGGATGTTAATCATCTGAGCGAAACTTACGCGGGTGAAACTCCAGATATTATCGATAATGGTTATGTTATAGTAGACTTTGATAATGGCGCACGCGGGATGTTAGAATTATGCATGTTTGCAGAAGGCAGCACATATCAAGAAGAATTATCTGCAGTGGGACCATGCGGTAAAGTCGAGGCCTATGTCCCGGGTCCAGGCCGGTTTTGGCCTGAACATCTTGGCACACCTCCTGTGGCAAAATTGGTCACAAGCCCACGCAATCCAAAGGGGCCAGAAATTCGAAAAGTTGTGGTAGATTCTAAATTATTGGAAGCAGGTGATCATAATGGGGCAACATTTTATCAGCACCAAAAGTTCGCTGCATTAGTTCGTGGAGACACTAACAAAGTGGAGGTGAGCCTGTCAGATGGATGGGCGGCTGTAGCTATAGGACTTGCTGCACAACAAAGTGCTCGAACAGGTCAATCTGTAAACCCTGAGCAATGGATGCAGCCCTGCCTCAGCGTTTAAAAGCAAATTAATGAGGACAAAGCCGTCGCAGAATTTATCAATAAAATTATTTCAACGAAATCAGATGATATTGTTTTATTCAGGTAGAATTGACGTGACAATTACAACTGAATTATTATCTGAATTTTTGAAATTTAAAAAATAGACTGGCTCAGACTTAGGCTTTAAAGTAAAATATTTATATATAAAAAATAAGAGAATTTATAAATGGACGATACTCTAATCAGGCACTACAGCGAGTTATTCGCTGGGCATTTTCAAGAAATTTTTATACACTTTTTTAAAGCTGTTATCGTTTTGATTGGTGGATGGATTATTGCAGGTACAAGCAGTAGAATCATCCGTCGTCGGGTCAGCGCCGCCCCACATATTGACGATACATTGGGTTACTTTGTTGCTAATATCGTCAAGTGGGTGATACTTGCCGTCGTCCTAATAACAGTATTAGGCCTGTTTGGTGTCAAAACTACCAGCCTTGTAGCAATGCTTGGCGCAACTACTCTGGCAATAGGATTGGCACTGCAGGGGACACTTAGTAATCTTGCAGCAGGTTTCATGTTAATTCTGTTTAGGCCTTATAAGTTGGGGCAGTTTGTTACCATCCAGGGTACATCTGGGACGGTGAACGAGATAAATCTATTTTTTACAGAGCTGGCTACCACTCAAAACTTAAAAGTTGTCATACCCAACGGACAAGCTTGGGGTACAGTCATCACTAATTATTCCGCCCATGATACTCGCAGATGTGACTTAGTAATCGGTATCGATTATAGCAACAGTGCCGATCTCGCAATGAAGATCATTCTCGATTTAGCCAGTCAGGACAACCGTATCCTTAAGGATCCTGAACCATGGGTGCGTGTGACAAATCTTGGAGACAGTTCAGTCGACTTGACGGCCCGGCTTTGGTGTAATGTATCTGATTATGGTGGTGTTAGGTATGACATGATTAAGAAAATCAAAGAGACGTTTGATAAAAATGGGATATCTATTCCGTTTAATATTTTAACAATCCAGAAGATGTCTTAGCGGACTTATAACACAAGCTCACCTCACGTCTAGTTTGGATCGAACATCCGCTCTTATCAACCTCATAATAAGGTATCCTTATTAGGATTTTTCTCTATTAATGCTGGTCAAAAAGTGAGGATGTTCGATCCAAAAGAAACTGGCTTACGATTGGCCCTACTGCCGCGCCTATTTTCCGCGCTCTATCACCCACCGTTCCTTCCACAATATTGGGACCGACTAAACCACGTGTATCTTGGTTGCCCAAGCGCAAGCGGATCATGTCAACTAATTTTTCTCGCAAAGAACACGGCATAGCCCCATCAATAATTACTGCTTCAAAATCAATAACAGAGCACGACGAAATACTGGCGTAAGCCAGTGCGCCTGCAGTTTGTTCTAACCAAGGCTGTACGTATTCATCAAAATCAGACCAATTTTGAGGCCTTTTCCATAATTGTTGGGGGTCAAGACCACTTTTCGCAAGACGAAACTCAAGCCCCCGAAGCGAACCTAGGTCTGTTAACTGGCCTTACTTTCCCGTGATATCCGCAACGGGAAGCGGTCCAAAAGCACCTGCATTTCTTTGGTCAACTTCAAAAACTGAGTAGTCAAGCACAATTCCCCCCAACAAATGCCCCAATAAAAAAAGTATACATAATCACGAAAATTACGTCCGCGACCAAATACATGCTCAGCGCGACAGGCAGCTGTAGCATCATTCACGACATCAACCGGTAGGTTGGTAATTTGCGCAGCCTCATCCTGAAAACTTACCCTGCGCCATGCGGCAAAATCTGAAGCGGGTACACCAGCTAATTCATGCCAGTTCCATAGCTCGAAGGGCGCCGCTATTACCAACCCACAAAGTCGGGCCCAAGTTTTGTCAGGAAATTCTGCTTTCAAGGTCGCGTATCCATCCACCAAAAAACTAAAAATATTATCAGGCATCGGATAATTGTATTTCTGCCACAGTTGTTTTCAGACGCCCCCCTTCAAATCGAGTACTAACAAATCAGCACTACGACGCCCAATTTTAAGACCCCATGAAAGAACGCCATCAGGATCAAAATCAAACGGCACAGAAGGTATACCAACTTTACCAGATCCTTTCAGTGGATCACAGCGCCGCAAAAAACCATCCCGTTCCAATTTTCGCAAAATCACTGACGTTGTTTGTAAAGAAAGACCGGTCCTCCGGGCAAGCTCTACTCCGGCCATCGCACCATTTCGATGTAAAACAGATATCAATAATCGCTCATTATAAGCGCGCAAACCTGTCTGAATTAATACCACCAGACAAATTGCATGCGCGTTTCAATGTCATTTCATTACCTCCGTCATTGCAGTAGCATGCCTAGCTTAATCAATTAATCAAGCTAGTTTGATAATTGACTTCAACGGAGAATCGGGTCTTTTTTACTTCAGTTAGTCTTCGTGCTATTACGCGTTGCAAACTATAACCTTTTGGGAGAAAACAATGAAGAGACTACTTTTAAGCTCAACACTTGCCATCACATCGATGGCAGGAGCGGCTTTAGCAGGCAGCCACTCTATTTCTGCTTGCTTGATCACAAAAACAGACACAAACCCTTTCTTTGTAAAAATGAAAGAAGGCGCGACAAAAAAAGCAAAAGAACTCGACATCACACTTAAAACATATGCCGGTAAAGTTGATGGGGATCACGAAACCCAAGTACAGGCGATCGAAACATGTATTGCAGATGGTGCCGACGGTATTCTGTTAACTGCGTCCGACACATCTTCGATTACTACGTCCGTTAAACAAGCACGGGATGCCGGTTTACTGGTCATTGCTTTAGACACCCCACTCGAACCCATTGATGCTGCAGACGCAACCTTTGCTACTGATAATTTTCTCGCTGGCGAACTCGGTGGTAAATGGGCTGCAGCCCAGCTTGGCGCAGATGCTGCAAACGCTAAGATTGGCATGCTCGATCTTGCCATTAGCCAGCCATCCGTCGGCGTGCTACGTGATCAAGGCTTCCTGACAGGATTTGGTATAGACATCAAAGATCCAGGGAAATGGGGTGATGAAGATGACCCACGGATTGTCGGTCATGACGTTACTGCCGGCAATGAAGAAGGCGGCCGTCGCGCTATGGAAAACCTGCTAGCCATAGATCCTGGCATCAATGTGGTATACACAATCAACGAACCTGCTGCTGCTGGCGCCTACGAAGCGTTAAAATCGATTGGGCGTGAGAAAGACGTCTTGATAGTATCTGTTGATGGCGGTTGCCCAGGCGTGAAAAACGTAGAAACCGGCGTAATCGGTGCCACTAGCCAGCAATATCCGCTATTGATGGCCTCACTAGGCGTCGAGGCAATTGCGGCATGGGCAAAGGATGGCACAAAACCAGAAAACACACCTGGTAAGTCATTTTTTGACACAGGCGTTGCACTGGTCACAGACAAAGAAGTCAAAGGCGTGGATTCAATCTCAGTAGCTAGAGGAAAATCACGCTGCTGGGGCTAACGCTGATAGGTTGAAATAAGAATGGGCGGCATCGTCCGCCCATTCACCCAAATAAATTTCATCACCACAAAACAACTAAATTTATTTCACCTACTCAGTCTAGGAACTCTGTCCATGTCAAAGACACCTCCAAAGAGTCAGGATTACGAATCCAACCTGACAGAAGCTGCTGATTATGTTGTAGATTTCGATAATAACAAGCGCAGCTTCATGGATAAAGTGCAACATTTATTGCATGAAAACCCTGCACTCGTACCATTAATCGTATTGGTTATGTCATTGGGCGTCTTCGCAATTTTGGTAGGAAATAAGTTTTTTTCCCCATTTGCACTCACATTAATTTTGCAGCAGGTGCAGATCGTTGGCGTTCTCGCTGCCGCGCAAAGCCTTATAATCCTCACAGCCGGTATTGATTTAAGTGTCGGTGCAATCGCAGTGCTTTGCTCTGTAGTTATGGGACAATTTACCTTTCGCTATGGATTTCCAGCCATTATTTCTATCCCTATTGGATTAGTTGCTGGAACAGCTATTGGAGCTGCCAGTGGATGGCTTGTGGCAAAGGTAAAACTACCCCCTTTTATTGTTACGCTTGGGATGTGGCAGATCGTCCTTGCTGCAAATTATATATATTCAGCGAACGAAACAATCCGATCTCAAGATATTGAAGCACAAGCGCCAATGTTGCAAATGTTTGGACATACCTTGAAATTTGCCGGCGCAACGTTCACTCTCGGTGTGATCTTCATGGTGATATTATTTGCCCTACTTACCTATGTACTGACCCATACCGCTTGGGGCAGGCACGTCTACGCAGTTGGCGATGACCCAGAGGCCGCGGAACTTGCAGGCGTCAACGTTAAAGGAACAATTATCTCTGTGTATGCCGTTGTCGGACTAATTTGTGGCTTTGCAGCATGGGTAATGATAGGTAGGTTTGGTTCTGTTTCTCCGTCAGCAACGACAGGTGTTATAGGAAACATACAATCAATTACGGCAGTCGTTATTGGTGGTATATCACTATTTGGTGGACGCGGCTCCATACTTGGAGCACTGTTTGGGGCACTTATTGTCGGCGTATTTGAATTGGGGCTACGGATGTATGGGGCCGACCCGCAATGGACTTTTTTATTAATTGGGGTGTTGATCATCGGAGCGACTACAGTTGACCAATGGATTAGAAAGGCAGCCGCATAATGGAACCTATCTTAAAAGCTGTTGGTCTCACTAAACATTATGGTCGCGTAACTGCTTTAGACCATTGCGACTTTGAGCTGTATCCAGGCGAGATCCTAGGTGTAATTGGCGACAATGGAGCTGGGAAATCCACATTAATAAAAGCTATTTCAGGAGCGGTTATTCCTGATGAAGGTGAAGTTTATCTGGATGGAGAAAGGGTTAACTTCACCTCACCGATTCAAGCGCGTGAACATGGAATAGAAACTGTGTACCAGACACTGGCGATGTCCCCAGCACTATCCATTGCAGACAACATGTTTATGGGCCGTGAAATACTAAGGTCCGGAATTAGGGGTAGGGTTTTTCGTCAGCTCGATCGTCCGGCAATGGAGAAGTTTGCCCGAGACAAGCTATCTGAGCTTGGGCTCATGACAATTCAAAATATAAAACAAGCGGTTGAAACGCTTTCCGGAGGGCAGCGCCAAGGCGTCGCGGTAGCACGTGCAGCTGTATTTGGCTCTAAAGTTATTATTTTAGATGAACCTACTGCTGCACTAGGGGTAAAAGAAAGCCGTAGAGTTCTGGAACTAATCCAAGATGTTAAATCACGTGGTATCCCAATTATTTTGATTAGCCACAACATGCCCCATGTATTCGAAGTAGCTGACCGTATTCACATTCATCGCCTTGGTAAAAGACTGACAGTGATTGATCCCAAAGATCACTCAATGTCTGATGCAGTTTCTTATATGACCGGCGCAGCTGAACCTGACCGTGCAGCCTGAACTGACATTAAATGCAATCTGCGAAAGAATTATCCAAGCTCCGCTTGGTCCTCATCGGCGGTTGATAGCAATTTCTGGTCCACCAGGTAGTGGAAAATCTACAACCGCTGAGCATTTAGCCGGTCTGCTAAATGCTCAGGATGAAAAAACAGCTGTAGTACCAATGGACGGGTTCCACCTCGATAATAGACTATTAAAGGAAGATGGAAATCGCGAAAAAAAAGGCGCACCACAAACTTTTGACGCTACTGGTTTTGTTCGTTTGGTTGCAGCACTACAATCAGATGAGGCGGTCATTTATCCTCTTTTTGATCGCGGCCAAGACATTGCAATAGCGGGAGCAGGTCGAGTCAATGTAGACGTTAAAACAGTTGTAATTGAGGGCAACTACGTTTTGCTAAAAAACCAGCCTTGGCAAGGACTTTCGAAACATTGGTCACTTACAATTTCTCTGGCGATATCGCGCGATGTTTTGAAAAAAAGGCTCATAAAGCGATGGCTAGATCAAGGCTTAACCAAAGCAGATGCTGAGATCCGTGCAATAGATAATGATTTGCGAAATGCTGACTTTATTATAACTAACGAACAGTTCGCCGATATTAAGCTCACGAGAAATCCCAAATGATCATTTGCTGCGGTGAAGCGCTTATTGATATGATTTCTGAGCCAGACGGCGCAACCTTTGTTCCGCATGTCGGTGGAGCTGTATTAAACACAGCAGTTGCATTAGGACGCTTAGGCGTTCCTACCAGTTTAATCACGGGGCTATCATCTGACCCTTTTGGCTTAATGATCAAAACGGCACTTGCTGCAAGCCGAGTTAGCACGGCCCATGCGGTACACAATGATCGCAACACAACATTAGCGTTTGTACATCTTGAGAATGGCCAAGCAACTTATTCGTTTTATGATGACAACACTGCTACACGGAAAATCACAACTGCCGACTTAAAAACATTACCTGATGATACAGAAGCCATCTTTTTTGGTGGTATTAGCCTCTGTAATCCGCCTGTCGCCGATACTCTAGTAGAAATAGCATTGGCACAGCCCGCAGACAAGCTTGTGATGATTGATCCGAATATTCGCCCAAATTTTATTACAGATAAAACTGCGTATAGTAGCCGTTTGAAATCCCTACTGATACGTGCTGATATCGTAAAACTCTCAGATGACGATATAAACTGGCTGATAGAAGGGAACGCTTCACTTGTTGAAAAAGGGCATGCTGTTCTCGCTATGGGACCAAAACTCCTTTTGCTAACCCAAGGTAGCTCAGGAGCTACTGCGTTAATAAAAGGCAGAAAACCAGTCCATGTTGCAGCAACTAAAGTTGAGATTATTGATACTGTTGGTGCTGGTGATACGTTTAATGCAGCGTGCCTGGCTACTCTACGGGCTGAAGACGCATTGGCCCCTAGCGTTCTAGAAACACTTAGCTATGAAAAACTCACTAAAATGCTTACCACAGCCAATCGCACAGCGGCCGTTACGGTGTCACGGACGGGTGCTAACCCACCATGGGCTAATGAGTTGTGATTACCGAAAAGATTCCTGCGTCAGCAGTAGGTTGATGCTTAAGAATATTCCTTAAAAAATTTAATGATATTACTGCAGATTAGGGATAAAACACACACATTTTACTCGAACGGATTTTGGGCATTTTAAGTCTTTTCAAGACAGGAACTTTTCAAGACTGCAATGAGATATAATGCGCGCAACCATATAAAGCTGATATGTCATCCGTCAGTATACAGATTGGAATTCGTGCCATACGGCCACCAAATCTGTCATCTACTTTCAAAGGCGCCAAGACAAATTCGGTAGTTGCCGCTGACAAAAGGGTATGAGCCAAACTACCATTAAAATAAATACCATTTTCAGGCAAATAAAGATAAGCGACTTCTCGCACTAAGGCACCCAGAGCGCACGCCATTATTGTTAATGTCTGCGAGCCGTTTTTAGAATTTTCTACATCCTCGGGCTTACAGAAACTTCCAGTCCGTATCTCATGCAGCTTCGCCAAGCCCCTGCCAGAAAATAAATGTTCTACAGTTTCAAAAGCATGGACTTCGCCAACTGCATTGTGAATTATTGTAACGACTGGTTGCGGCAACGCTGCGTGTCCCATCTCAGCAGCAAAAACAGTATTTGATGAGTTACATGCCAAGCTAATATTAAAACCAGTCCCAAGACCCATCACGATAGCCTGAAATTCGTTATCGTTAGGACTTCCGCTAAGACAGCGCAAAGATGACTTTGGCAAAACAGAAACTGCATACCCCAAAGCTTCAAGGTCATTCAGCAGATACACTTTATCTAACAGCAAGTCATGCGCAAGATCTTCAGCGTTAAAATACCAGTCCCAATTAGTTAACTGCCCACAACCGCTATCTACCGGTCCGGCGATTGCAACCACCGCGGCATTAGTTTTAGGTTTATCACACAGAAAGACACGTACAATATCAGAAAAACTTGCATATTTTTTGTTTTGGAAACGATTTATAGTGTCCGTACGCACTCCATTAACATCAGCTAATGCGAGGCGGCAGTTAGTTCCGCCTACATCAGCGACCAGATACAAGCTTTCTACCATTTATTGCTCGTCTGGGTGTTTGCCCAAAATAATCATGCCGAGCAGGTCATCGTCCGTCACATCACCAATATCTACCGTTCCTACTAACTGACCATTTTTCATAACCGACGCCCTATCACATAATTCCATAACGTCATGAATATCATGGCTAATAAGAAAAATACCAATACCTTCCGCTTTTAATTGCGCAATTAATTCTGAAACCATTTGGGTCTCATGCGGGCCAAGTGCAGCAGTAGGTTCATCCATTATCAGAATTCTTGCGTTAAAGTAGACCGCACGGGCAATAGCAACCGATTGACGCTGCCCGCCGGACAACGCGCTTACCGGATCTTTAAACTTATGGAAATTTGGATTAAGGCGCCCCATAATTTTGCGAGTTTCAGCTTCCATAGCATCATCGTCAACAAATCCAATTGGGGATACCAATTCACGTCCCAAGAATAAATTTGAAGCTGCATCCAGGTTGTCAGCTAAAGCAAGAGTCTGATAAATAGTCTCAATATTATATGACCTAGCATCGCGTGGATTGTTAATATTTGCTTTCTCACCATTCACATAAATTTCGCCTGAATCCATAGCATATGCACCCGACAAAATTTTGATAAGAGTAGATTTACCCGCGCCATTATGACCTAAAAGGCCCACAACTTCACCAGGGTAGAGGTCAACCGACACATGATCCACAGCATGAACGCCACCAAATGAGATGCAGATGTTACGCATGTCGACAAGCGGTTTTATCGCGCAATCAATCTTATCTTTATCATTCATTTTGCAGTCCTCCGATAAAGATTATCTAGGTAAACAGCCAATACGAGTACAGAGCCAACCACAATTTGTTGAATTGCTGCATCAAAGCCAATTAAAACCATACCAGTCTGAAGTGATTGCATAACCACGGCACCAAGTATGGCACCATAAATCGTGCCAACACCACCCGCTAATGATGTTCCACCAATAACTGCTGCAGCGATTACATAAAGTTCATCCAACGTACCCAGCGCATTAGTAGCCGAACCTAAACGCGCTGAGGCCACAGCAGCGGAAAGGCCCGTAAGAAGCCCCATTAAGCCAAAAATTTTCACAGTCATCCACTTAGTGTTAATGCCCGCAAGCGCGGCCGCTTCAGGATTACCACCAATAGCGTAAACATAACGGCCAAAACGGGTCCGCGACATTACTAGAGACATGATTATTCCCACTGTGACAAGAATAAGAACAGGTATGGCAAACCCATAGCTAATAAAAAGACCCGCATCCGGAATAACAATATTATTCTCATCTGCGAATTTGCGCACAATACCACGAGGCCAATAATATGAATTAACTAAGATGACTGCGCCGATAAGTGCAGCAGAGCCAACGACAGCAATGAACCAGTCTGCCCAGACAGGCCGTAGCGCAAAACCATGGGTTTTTCTTTTACGACGATCCAATGAAACCGACACAATCACAGTAGTAACGCCAACTAAACCGACAACCCAAGAACCTGTAGAGCCAATCGCACCATCAGCTGTACCACCCAACAGACGAAATGTACTATCGACTGGAGAAATTGTTTCACCGCGCGCAACTAAAAATGCTGCACCTCGCCACGCCAATAATCCGCCAAGTGTAACTATGAAGGCTGGAATTGAATGATACGCGATCAAATACCCATGTAATCCACCAATCAGAGTACCTGCAATTAGTCCAACAATTACTGTGATGATCCATATGGACCAGTGTTCAAATCCTATGAGTTCCGGTAATATCCAAACTTGTGTAACCCCCATAACGATAGCGCAAAAGCCCAGAACTGAGCCAACAGAAAGATCAATATGGCGGGTAATAATCACCAAAACCATGCCGCAGGCCATAATTCCTATTGAGGATGTTTGAACGCTAAGATTCCATAAGTTACGAGGCGTCAAGAAGGCACCAAAACCGTTCACCACAGCGCCATAAATATGAAATCCGAACCAAATTAGAGCTAATGCTCCCAACATTCCTAAAAGTCGGGTATCCAGTTCAGTCGATTGAATAAAACGGTTCATATGGCTTTTTTTTACTGGAGCATCGGAACCACCAGTGTTCAAAGTATTTGTCATCACGGAACCCCAAATATTAGGACAACAGTGGCCGCAAGAAAATCTTGGACAAGGTTGTACAGGTGATATGAGAAACTTTAGAAGGCACTGGCAAAAATGTCGCCAGTGCAAAATTATTAGTATAGTTTTAACAGCCTTTTACACCGGCAGCGGCACCCGCACATACTTTTTCTTTAGCAATGTGACCTGCATCGATAACCGCACTGATATTATCCTGAGTTACAGGTGTAGGGTCGAGAAAAATTGCATTCATCTCTACCCCATTTGCACCACCTGACCACTGCTCAGCATCGACAATATCGGCTAACGCCGTACCATTGGCCAGGGCGACAGCAATCTCAGCCGCCTTGCTTCCCAAATCCAAAGAGTTTTTCCAAACCGATACAGTTTGCTCACCACGTGCGACACGATTCAAAGCGGCATGGTCACCGTCTTGCCCACCTACTGGAACAGCCAGTCCCTGAGCCTGCAATGCTGCGATTGCGCCACCCGCCATACCATCATTCTGGGCTAAGACAGCATCGATATTATTGTTAGCAGCTGTCAAAATCTGCTCCATATTTTTCTGAGCGTTGTCTGGCTTCCAACCGTCAGTAAAAGCTTCCCCAACAATTTTGATTTTTCCTGACTCAACATCATCACCGATTACCTCCATCATTCCTTCTAGAAGAAAGCCTGCATTGGGGTCGCCCTTGTCACCTTTGATAATAGCAAAATTACCTTCTGGCTGCGCCGCAGTCACTGCCTGTGCAATAATCCGTCCAACACCTTTGTTGTCAAAAGTTAGGTAAAACGTACGGTTATCTTCTATTAAACGATCATAACCAACCACTGGAATACCTTCCGCTTCAGCTTGATCCACTGCAGGGCCAATAGCGTCTTTATCCATAGCTAGAATAATTAGAGCGTCAGCTCCTTGGGCGATTAGAGCCTCAACATCAGTAAGTTGCTTTGATGCCGAAGCCTGCGCATCAGATGAGATATATGTTGCTCCTAGCTCTTCAAGCTTGGCTTTAATAGCCGCTTCATCAGTTTTCCATCGCTCCTCTTGAAAGTTAGACCAACTAACGCCAACGGTAACACCATCTGCAAAAGCTGGTGTGGAAAATATTGTCGCAGCTGTCAGAGCTGCAATTAAAGTGCGTCGTTTCATGTGTGTCCTCCCAAAGACTACCAACCGTATTCTAAATGATTTTATTACGGTCCCAGTGAGATAGCTTATTTAATTTGAGAAGTAAATTAAATATAACAATTGTAAAATTCGCATAAAATTCATTTATTGTAGCGTAAATATTATTATACTAATTAAAGAACAAAAGAGAGATATATCATGTCCTTCGGACACCAAAAGGTGGAAAGTAGGAGGTTAATGTTGCGAGAAATTTCACAACATGGCCCCCTACCCCGCATTGATTTAGCGGAACGGACAGGAATCAGTAGAGCGACTGTAACATCTGTAACTGCCGATCTTTTACAAGGCGGGTTAATCGAAGAGGTGCCCCACGAATTTCAGCGAAATGGACCTACCCGTGGTCGTCCCCGCATAGATTTAAGAATTGCTGGAAGCGCTCACCTTATAGCTGGTATTAAAGTTTCTGACTCATCAATTTCATTTGTATTAATGGACTTTAATGGGGCATACATGGCCAACCATGAACGCAATATGCCATTTGCTTGCCAAACGCCTGATGCTTTAGCCACTGAGATTGCGATAGGATTGAAAGCCTTAGCATCAAATCTTGGCCGCAAACTGGATGATATTTCAGGAGTCGGTGTTGGAATATCTGGAGTTGTCGATGCCAATGATAGCCTAGTCTATTGGTCGCCTTCGTTAAATCAGCGCAATGTACCCTTTGGTGAAATTTTATCGACATGTCTGGGGACGCCAACTTACGTTGATAACGATGCAAACCTTGTGGCAATGGCCGAATTGGTATTTGGCATTGGTAAAGATTACTCAGATTTTATTGTAATCACTATTGAGAGTGGTGTTGGCATGGGCATAGTTCTTGATGGACAAATCTATCGTGGTACGCGCGGTTGTGGAGCCGAGTTTGGCCATATTAAGGTTCAACTGGAAGGAGCACTTTGCCGCTGTGGTCAACGCGGATGTTTGGAAGCTTATGTCGCAGATTATGCACTTGTACGAGAAGCAAATAGCATTATTAATTTAAGCCTGTACTCTTCAACATCACAGTCAGTCACTGCCATTTTAGAAGCCGCTCGCGCCGGAAACACAACAGCAAATTCAGTAATCGAACGCGCTGGTCGAGTGTTCGCAATGGGACTAGCAAATCTGGTCAATATTTTTGATCCAGAATTGATCATACTAGCAGGTGAACAAATACAATTTGACCATTTATACGCCGATGCGGTGATAGACGAAATGCAAAAATCAATAGTAAAAGTCGACAAACCCGCACCAGATGTTGTTGTACACAAATGGGATAATTTAATGTGGGCCCGCGGCGCTGCTGCCTACGCTCTGAACTTTGTTCAAGATACTGCAGTTGAAGCTCTTGAAGGTACCAAACGCATATAGATTTTGCTAACAATCCATCATAAAGATGAAAGCCAAAAAATGCTTGTTAGATCGTTATTAATCGCTGTATTTTTGATCTCTTCATCGCTGGCACAATCTGCACTTGCAGAGCTTCCCCAATTTATACCAGTAGACGTTCCAAATCATGTTTACGATGGTGGATGGGAACATTTTGTTGGTGGCGGCGTTGCAGTTTTCGACTGCAATGGCGATTCAAAACCTGATTTAGTAGCGGCCGGTGGAACAAATCTTCCGATTTTATTGCGCAATACCTCCAGAGTTGCTGGGGAAGTTTCGTTTGTCGCAGCAACACCTAAAAATCTCGATTTAAAAGGAACGACAGGTGTCTACCCAATAGATGCAAACAATGACGGCCTGCTCGATCTCATGGTGCTGCGTGTCGGTTCCGATATTTTACTGCACGGTGCAGGTGATTGCACTTTTTCTCCTGCTCCCCTTGAAATTGGCGACCATTGGTCAACTGCCTTTTCCGCGACATGGGAAGCCAACCAGATTAAACCTACTTTCGCTTTTGGTCATTACGTTGACCAAGCGAACGCCGAAGGTCCTTTCGAAGCTTGCGATACAAACATAATTATGAGACCTACCGCATCAGGTTATAGCCTGATTAAGTTAAATCCAGGATACTGTGCGTTATCAATGCTCTTCACTGACTGGGCACGTAAAGGTTCGGCCGACCTGCGTATTTCCAATGATCGACATTATTATGTTCACAAAGGAGAGGAACAGCTTTGGAAAATGGCTAACCCGCCTAAACTTTATAGCGAAACAGAAGGCTGGAAGCGCCATATGCTTTGGGGAATGGGTATTGCCACGCGAGATCTGGACCGAGACGGTAGGGACGAGGTCTTCCTTAGTTCCATGGGAGATCAACGACTAATGGAACAGGTTGGTGAAGGACCAACATATAAAGACGTTCCTTTTGCGCGTGGTACGGCAGCCCAACGTCCTTATATTGGAGATGACGGACGACCCTCAACGGGCTGGCATATTGCCTTTGGAGACATCCAAAATGATGGATACGATGATATTTTTATAGCAAAGGGCAACGTACAGCAAATGCCCGGTAACGCCATAAAAGACCCAAACAACCTTTTAATAGGTCAAGTCGATGGCAGTTTCGTGGAAAGGGGCGATGTGGCTGGGGTCGCCTCATTCCACCGCGGCCGCGGTGCGGCATTAGTCGACCTAAATAATGACGGCCTTCTGGATTTGGCGGTGGTAAATCGTCGCGCGCCACTTCAAATCTGGCAAAATACTACACCAACTTCCAAAAACTGGCTAGGTATATCGCTTCATCAGGAAGGAGCTAACACACAAGCAGTTGGGGCGTGGATTGAAGTAGATAATACTAAGTCCATACAATCACGTGAAATCACGGTTGGTGGAGGACATGCAGGAGGCACAGCGGTACCTCAGCATTTTGGATTAGGCGACCAAAAAATTGTCCGACTGCGAATCAAATGGCCTCATAGTAAATGGAGCAAGTGGCAGCACATTACTTCCAACCAAATCTTAAAAATCACAAGATGATGAAATAGTGATATACTAAGGCGGCTTAATCTTGAGGCCAGCTTCACTGCCCATTATGCCCTGATGAAAAAATCAAAGGACGACAATATGCCTCAATTTTTAAATTTCAATTCTCCAGAATTTGAGGCTCACTTCCACGCGCTGCTCACAGCCAAGCGCGAAGACAGCCCAGACGTTGACGCAATCGTAGCAGATATCATAACTGACGTGCGTGGCAGGGGTGATACAGCTTTAATAGAATTGACACAAAAATTTGACCGCGTCACGCTCACACCTGAAACTATCCAAATTGCATCAAGAGACGTTGATAAAGCTATTTCACAAGTTGCACCCAAAGACCGCATGGCAATAGAATTAGCAGCAAAGCGCATCACTTCGTATCACAAACGCCAAATACCCCAAGATTTAGAATGGACTGATGAGGTTGGCGCTTCATTAGGCTGGCGATGGACGCCAATCTCAAAAGCGGGGCTTTACGTGCCAGGTGGATTGGCAAGCTATCCATCGTCAGTCCTTATGAATGCAATTCCTGCCAAGGTGGCGGGTGTCAAACACTTAACGGTAACTGTACCTACACCAGATGGTGTACTGAATCCGCTAGTTTTACTGGCCGCAAAACTTTCCGGCGTTGACAAAATCTACCGTATTGGTGGCGCGCAGGCTATCGCAGCACTCGCTTATGGCACCGAAACCATTGCGCCTGTCGACAAAATCACTGGTCCTGGAAATGCCTTTGTGGCGGCGGCTAAGCGACGCGTCTTTGGCAAGGTTGGAATTGACATGATTGCCGGCCCATCAGAAATTTTGATAATTGCAGATAGTGACAATAATCCGGACTGGATTGCACTCGACCTACTCAGCCAGGCAGAACACGATGAAAATGCACAATCGCTTTTGATCACAACAGACGCTGCACTTGCTGAAAAAGTTGCTGCAGCGGTCGATGCGCAACTAAAAAAATTGGAGCGACGTGAAATAGCCGGTAAAAGCTGGAGTAACTACGGTGCTATAATTATTGTTCCCAACTTAAAAGTAGCCGCAAGTCTGACAGACAGAATTGCACCAGAACACCTTGAACTTTGTGTTACTAACCCACACGAATTATCTAAAAAAATCACCCATGCAGGATCAATTTTTTTAGGAAAATGGACCCCAGAGGCCATTGGTGACTATATTGGCGGAACCAATCACGTCCTACCCACCGCGCGCTCCGCACGATTTTCGTCAGGCCTGTCTGTCATGGATTTCGTGAAACGAACCACACTCACACAAATGACCCCAAAAGCCCTGCTCGCTATTGGGGAAAATGCCGAAATTTTAGCCACTTCCGAAAGCCTGCAAGCACACTGCCTCTCTGTCACTGCACGACTACACAAGCTCAATGAATAATACTATGATTTATTGGCTAAAGGACACTTCTAAGAATATTTCGATTAGGTGAACCAACAATAAATAAATGAAGCGTCAAAATAAATACAGAATAGTTATAAAAAAACATGAGCATTGCTCCAAGCTCAAAGCTGCTATACCCACGCTCAGATCAATTGACTAAAAGTATCATATGAATGACTCGTATCATTAATATTACATTGGACGACGCTAACTTACCGCCGCCAACCCCTGAGATTGATCAAGAACGCCAGGTTGCTGTTTTTGATCTTCTGGAACGCAATGTTTTTATCCTGCCCAACAGTGAAAAGCGTTCAATTCCCGATGGTCCCTACCACGTTGGACTATCAATCCGCGAAAAGCGGCTTGTTTTCAAGGTTTCAACCGAATCAAGTGGGCCCACAGCAGAGTTTCATTTATCACTGGGTCCATTTCGACAGGTCGTGAAAGACTATTTTCAAATCTGCGAAAGCTATTTTGATGCCGTCAAGAAATTACCACCAAGCCAAATCGAAACAATAGATATGGCACGCCGTGGCATTCACAATGAAGGCAGCCGAGTGCTTCAAGAACGATTAGAAGGCAAGGTGACAGTAGACAAAGACACTGCTCGCCGTTTGTTTACTTTGATTTGTGTTCTTCATTTCGGCGGATAGATGAGACAAGTCCTCCCCCAGTCTGTGCTATTTTGTTGTGACCACAACGCCGTACGTTCGCCTATAGCGGAAGGTATGATGAAAAAGTTTTACGGTGCCGGCACCTATGTGCAGTCAGTCGGTGTCACTAACGACATGGAAATTGATGGCTTTTCTATAGCAGTGTGTGCCGAGCTGGGAGTGGAGTTAAGCCGTCATCGTTCCCGCAGCTTCGACGAGATGGAACAATGGGGTGAAGACCTGAGCTCATTTGACCTAGTTCTCGCTCTTTCGCCAGCTAGCCAGAGAAGAGCATTGGAGCTAACTCGTTTTTATCACCTTGAAGTAGAATACTGGCCAATCTTGGATCCCACTGGCTTAGGTGAAACCCGAGAGGCAAAGCTTGATAGCTATCGCGCAGCTCGTGATCAAATCATTGATCGCTTAACGGAACGCTGGGGTAACCCCGTATTAAAATTCTGAGCAGTATAGCAATTGTTTTAAAATGCCAGAATAATGGTGTTTTCCTATAGAACCATCACCTAAAATAAAGGCATGATACATATCAAACAGTACCTTTCAGAACATCAGTTCATGGATGAAAAGTACCGAAACTTAAATTTCTCAAGAACAACTCCTTGCCGCGTTGTTACTGTATTCTTTCCACCTTTTCCAAAATCGCTTGTCCCTGTTGCTGCTCGACTGACGAACTTCTTGCGACTTTTGTGGATTCTTAAAAAAAGATGCTCCCCGGCGCTGATCATTTGCTGTAAGCGATTTATTAGCAATCGCCTGCACACAGCCACAGCGTTGTTTAGTGGCCTTCTTACGGCCAGCACTTTTGCAAGCAGAATAAATTGGGCCTTTCGCAAAAAGCTTAACTGATCCCGACGATCTTGAAGAATTAGAAGATCCACAGGAAAATAGTATTAAAAGAGCTGCAAAGCAGACAATAACTCGCGTCATTTAATGGCCTCTGGGGTAATGTAGCAGTTTTCCTTACTGCTTATGGACTACTCATTTTGAACATTATGAATGATTGCTAGGACAAGAGCAATTCAACAGTGCAAAGAGAAAGTAAGCACTGAAAAAAATGGCTTTAGTTAAAAAAAATGCTGTATGGAGCCTTACTCTGTCTTATGCCAAAAATCTGGTACTTTACAATTTCAAATTATATCCTCCTTAAAGCCTTAGCAAAGCAAGCAATGATCACACAACGCAGATATCGAGGGGAGTTGACCAGCCAGCATTTCCTCTACATATCAGCATAATGACTCCACTTTCACATATCCGTAATTTTTCCATAGTCGCGCACATCGACCACGGGAAATCCACCCTTGCCGATCGACTAATTCAGACAACTAACACGGTCGCCGACAGGGACATGAAGGAACAATTGCTCGATAGTATGGATATTGAAAGAGAGCGGGGCATAACCATCAAAGCTAATACTGTCCGCATAGACTATACTGCCAAGGATGGTGAAGCATACGTACTTAATCTAATCGATACGCCTGGCCATGTAGACTTTGCTTATGAGGTAAGCAGATCCATGCGAGCTGTTGAAGGCTCACTCTTGGTAGTCGACAGCACTCAAGGAGTTGAGGCGCAGACTTTAGCCAATGTTTATCAGGCCATTGATGCAGATCATGAAATCGTACCAATACTGAATAAGATTGATTTACCTGCCGCCGATTGTGATCGCGTAGCCGAACAGATTGAGGATGTAATTGGAATTGACGCTTCAGGCGCTATTCAGGTCTCAGCAAAGACCGGGGTAGGCATCCACGAAACGCTGGAAGCAATTGTCCAGCAATTACCAGCACCAATTGGTAACCCGGAGGCCCCACTAAAAGCTATGCTCGTCGACAGCTGGTATGACAGTTATTTGGGAGTAATTGTACTTATAAGAGTAATTGATGGTCATTTGAAAAAGGGGGAAAAAGTCCGTTTTCTCTCAAATAATACGGTCCACCATGTTGATAGAATAGGTGTTTTTCGCCCTCAAATGGATATGGTTGACAGCCTAGGTCCTGGAGAAATTGGATTTCTCACTGCATCAATTAAACAAGTCCGAGACACAAGGGTCGGCGATACCATCACCCACGAGCGCAAAGAGGTTGAACCACTTCCTGGCTTTAAACCAGCCCAACCAGTGGTTTTTTGCGGCCTCTTTCCGGTAGATTCGGCAGAATTCGAAGATCTCCGCGAAGCTATCGACAAGTTAGCGCTAAACGATGCCTCTTTTACTTTCGAGATGGAAACCTCTGCTGCCCTTGGTTTTGGCTTCCGCTGTGGCTTTCTTGGACTTCTACACCTTGAAGTCATCCGCGATCGAGTCGAACGAGAATATAACATCGAGTTAATTACTACGGCTCCTTCGGTGGTATATCAAGTATTTATGGGCGATGGCACTATGATCGAACTGCATAATCCTGCGGACATGCCCGACCTCTCTACTGTCGACCATCTGCAAGAGCCACGCATAAAAGCAACAATACTTGTTCCAGACGAATACCTCGGCGACGTTCTGAAACTTTGTCAAGAGCGACGAGGCCTCCAATTGGATTTAACGTATGCTGGCTCAAGGGCAATGACCGTTTATGACTTACCATTAAACGAGGTAGTCTTTGATTTTTACGATCGGCTTAAGTCTGTGACCAAGGGCTACGCTTCATTTGACTATCAACTGACTGGTTATCGCGAAGATAACTTGGTAAAAATGTCGATCTTGGTCAACGATGAGCCCGTCGATGCTCTGTCAATGATGGTGCACCGTGACAGAGCCGAGATGAGAGGCCGCGCCATGGTTGAAAAGCTTAAGGACCTGATCCCGCGTCATATGTTTAAAATTCCAATACAAGCTGCCATTGGGGGTAAAGTTATTGCGCGAGAAACTCTATCAGCCATGCGCAAGGACGTGACTGCTAAATGCTACGGTGGAGATGCAACCCGCAAACGAAAGCTTTTAGACAAACAAAAGGCAGGAAAAAAGAAGATGAGGCAATTTGGAAAAGTAGATATCCCGCAAGAAGCTTTCATTAGTGCTCTCAAAATGGACAACTGAAAAACGAGCCTTAATCAGTTCCACATAACGCATAATTTTGATTGTGCATAGATAACCTTTATCACCTTATAAAGCACTATCCCTACGGTTTAAGCTTAAAGTAAAAGTTATCAATAAATATAAATGCCCATATGCCAGAAACTAACGTCCACTTTAATATCAAGGCTCACAAGCATATTTTGGTTATTTTTAATTATTTCTTATTTAAACGATTTAACTGTCCAAATATTGCGCAACCAAGCGATTTAGCGGGTCAGGCATAAGAATGCATGCTTTAATTGTAGCCAAAAGCCGAGTTGGGCATCCAATCAGGTGAACCTTTACCCGCTCGCATGTGTAAACAGGACGAACCAACACGCTGAAAGTAAATGGCCTTCAATTCATACCACCCTGCCTTTGGTACTTCCACTTGAACCGGTTTAGTTTCATTGCACGATTGTCGACCATTGAAGTACCCTACCTGCTGGCCACCGATTGAAGCATCCAACCCATCATTAGTGAGAAAATCTATTGTATAAACACCAGAAGCATCAAAATTCACATATCCAGAAATAATCGCAACCACATTATGAGCCTGCGTTGAGGTCAAGGTTAAATCACCATTTGCAGTATCACGATAATCTAGTCCCGCTAGTGGCGATCCTGGCTCAGCATACTTCAAGGCACGGGTCGCTTGTTTCAAGTTCTTAACATCTAATGGATAAGCGTATTTTACAGCTAGTCCAGATTTAAGATCAGAAGGCTGAGGGCTCGCCAGTTTAAGTTTAAGAGGATCAGCAAAAGCTGTTGTGGTAATTATTGTCATCAATAAAATAGCTACCATCGTCTTCAAAAGTGTCATTAAGAACTCCTTACACCATAGGCTCTCTTAGAGCGCATCGTAGCCTCTGCATATAGTAGAAGATAGAAAATTTACAGACAAGACTTGCTTTAAAAACTTTCAAATTTTGAAACCTGTTCAAATCGAACGGTAAAAAAAATACCTTTCGGGGTCAATCGTATCTGGACCACTGATTTGATTAAAACCAACTAAAGGTTGTTGGGATAACACTAACCCGCCCGGAACCATAACAGATGCAATTGAAGGACTTAATTTAACACCTTCCTGAACATCTAAATCTTTAACACCAAAACCAAAATCATAATGAGCCAAAGCTATCCGAGTATGATTTGTAGCCATATTACCGAGCATATCTTCAGCCTCACCACACAAAAAATCTACAGCTGGAGGAATGCAGCTGGGGTGACATTCCAAAATACGGTCTATGACCCAAATACGACGACCTTTAATTTCTTGCCTTAAATGATCAAAGCTTCGACCATTGCCCAAGCCAAGCTCTAAAACATCCCCATCAACGGCTTTAATCTGATTGGTGGCCCAATTAATCCCATCAATCTGTGCAGTCAAACGCCGCCGCATTGATTCCAATCTACTCATTTGTCATTCTCCATTGACCAAACAGTGGCACCACCCATTCTCATTTCATTCAAAAATGCTTCGATAAAAGACCAAATTGCCTCCGTGTGTACAAGATGATGTGATAAGAGCCCAAAAGGTTCAAACGCATCCTCTCTGCCTTCAGTACGAGAATGCAAATGAGCTGCGGTTTTGGCTATCAAAACATCTGGATCAATAAGGTCACGGCTTCCTCCCCAAAAAATTGGATCCAGGTGAGTATTCACTAAATCTAACCCAGCAGCCGAAGTTGCAGTACGAGCACCATAAGTTGATAAAACACGGTATCCCTGATTTTTCAAAACCATACTGATTTCCGCATTAATTCGGTTCCAAGGCGGCACAAACATTCGCCGCATATCTGCCCCAAAGAGCGTCTGCATAACTTTTATCGCGTTGAGCGTTTCATGCGCCGCACCCGATCGCTTAGTGAGAAATTCGTTTTTTTTTGTCCTACTATCGCTGTGATCTAAGTGAGCCCAACCATGCACGACAGGCAACAACTGCGAGGTATTAATCAATGATGGTAACAAAGGGTCAACATTCGCAGGAACAATAGCTAAATGTACTGGGATACCTGTACGCACCGAAGTTTCGTTCAATCTGGCAAGATGAGATGTCATAGCAACCGCGTCATCATCACGCCACCAAATTGGAACTGCAACATTTTTGTGTCGGCACATTGCCAACGCCTTACGCAATGGGTTCCAATTCAACACAGTCATATTGCCTTAGTACGGAGATAGTGGGTTATTTGAACAGTAGTTTCGGCGCCATCCATACCTTTAGTGCGCGGGTGCCGGCGCCCTGCTAAGATCACAGCTTTGACTTTATCCACTAAATTAGCACCGTTCAATGATTTCTGCTGTATAACCTCAATTGCAGGTAGTGTTTTTAAAACATTGGCTCGCAGGCTTTGCTCAATTTCTCCTCCACTGTCAAAGGGGATCAAGACAGCAGGCACTCCTGCTTGTAGTACATCTAGAGCTGTATTGTAGCCAACCATTGAAACTGACGCTTTAGCGGACATTAGTATTTGACGAAATTTCAAGGTCGGGGGTTCAATAGTGACATTGGACGGCGCAATTTTTACTAATTTTTCAAACTGTTCATTCGTCCCACCAACGAACATTCGCCAATGCAGTTCAGGCATTAGTAGCGCAGCATTGCAGGCCGCAAGGAAGACAACTTCTCCAACGTCCCCCCCTCCAACGCTTACCAGCACCTGCTCATCTTGGCATTCAACGTAAGATTTGAGCTTAGGCGCTACAAATCCTGTATAATATAGCTTTGCAGCCAGAACATCACTGACAGGCCAGCTTTCTTGCAGCTTCACAACTTCAGGATCAGAATGAACTAATATACCATCATAAAACTTGGTTATTATGTTTTCTACAAATGTTATTTTTTTTGGTTTATTGGGTGGAGCTAGAATATCACGGATAGATCCAAGAATTAGCGGGCGAGGCTGCATTGCGGCGGCTGCGCTCAAAAGGGCGGTAAATTCATCGCGCAATACACGTCGACCAAACGGGAAAAGTTCTGTAATTAATATATCTGGTTGGAAGTGAGCCAAAGTAATCAAAAGCTGCTCCCTGCGTCCAGCCAACAGATCAGCTCCAACCGGCAACCCATCACTGGTCAAAAGATTTTGGAATTCAATGCCATCGGATCGTACAGGGCTTAATTGCTCAATGATAACGTCCGCTTTTTCAAAATGATCGACAACTGTTCCACCGGTAACCAACGTCACCTCATCGCCTTTTTGCGCAAAGGATTTAGCAAGGATTAGTGATCTGGCCAGGTGACCCGTGCCCAGCAGATGAGTAACAACGATCATCACCCTCATGATAGTTTTTGCACTAAACGTAGGGAATTAGGTTCAGCATGTATTCCAGCATCGGAGATTTGAATAATAAACAGGCGATTTCGTTTTATCTGAAATGGTGCCACACCTTTAAAATCCCAGTTATATGCCATCGCCATGAGCACCCGCATAATTCCAATGTGGCAGACTGCAACCGTATCCTGTTTCAAACCCAAAATCCAAGGTTCAAGCCGATTACGCAATTGCCTAGGGCTTTCGCCATTTGGAGGACAGTAATTCCATCCCCAACTTTCGATATCACGAAAGCCATTGCTTGGGTCTGCGCGAAGGTCAACGCCTTTCAACCCCTCCCATTTCCCCCAGTTCATTTCAATCAAGTCTTTTTGAATATGAGGTGAGCGCCCAGTCACAATATTTGCAGTTTCTACCGCTCTACTAAGTGGGCTCGATACCAAATTAGCTTCCGACCATTGATCTGGCAGGCTCAAATCCGACAGCTGTTTACGTGCTTCATCATCGAGTGGTTCATCAGTATGGCCTTGTATACGCCCAGCACGATTCCATGCCGTATGACCGTGACGCAGCAATGCCAGACGGATCACATCAAGACCTCCAATGCAGTGTTTAAAGTCTGAGCAGCAGTATCTAAAAGGTGGCACGATTGAACCTTTTCACGTGCAGACTGCCCTATAATATCTCTTTCAGACTGATCTGTCATCAAATGCATGATTTGGTTAGCCATAGCTTTTGCACCTTCACCAGGAAGAGGATGGGCACCAAAAACCACATCACGGACCCCAGGTCTATTTTGAGCAACTACGGGCAAACCGGCAGCCTGAGCTTCAAGATATACCAATCCAAACGCCTCGTTTACTCCTGGCCAGAAAAATAAAGACGAATGCGCATATTGTTCAGCTAAGGCAGATGCACTCTGAATTCCCAAAAATTTAACACGTGTTTTATAAGGCGCCATCATTTGCTCAACCTCTGATCGCGCTGGCCCATCACCAACTATATTTAATCGCCAATCAAGACTTTCAGGCAACAAAGCGAGCACATCTGCAACCAATTGATATGAGTCCAGTTTATCCCCGTATCTCATCATACCAACATTTAAAAAGGGACCTTGCCGACTACTTTCTTTTGGTAAGTCAGTCCTTGATAAAAACGGTGCTAGATGAACTAGTTTCTGACCTTCTGGCGCATCACGATACAAAGTTTTAGCGTCTCTTTGAGTAAAATAGAAGATAGTGTCAGCGGCGTTACTGGCAAACTCTGCAGCAGCCTCGAAATCTGCCCACGGCCCAATTAGTCGTTTGCGCGCTCGGGAGCTTTCGATTTGAACATAAGGTATACCCAGAGCTTGGCTAACTGCTGGCCCAACTAAATCTGGGGCCTTGTAATAGTTATGATAAGTTACCCAAAGCTTCCATGAAGTCGCTGCAGAATTTTGTAGGAGCCTAATAATTTCTGTTTCCGCAGCAACCCTCAGTACCGCCTGAAGTTTTTTATTACCTAACTTTTCATAAAGGCGTAATTCAGAAACGAGTTCGACATTATACCCTCCCTTTGTCAGGGCCACCATGAGCGCACGTGCCATCGCTCTATCACCCGATGGAACCGGATGGTTAGGCGACTTAAGCGGAGCAAAAAAAGCTAGTGTCATTCTATTTAAATTCCACCCATTACGCTTCTTAGACGCGATATTAGATGATTGATTCCAGGCTGCATCTGAAAATCTGAATACAGTCTTTTATATGCTGCTTTAGCTAGATCAGCACTAAAATCTGGATTTTGCGCCAAACGAACCATATTCGCAGCCAAAGCTTCTGGTGTGTCATCACTTAAAATTCCATGCACACCATCATCAATGAATTCAGGGATGGCAGATACAGGCGTAGACAAAATTGGCAACATCTGACTAGCTGCTTCCATGAGCACATTAGGCAGACCATCACGATCACCGTCAACTGCAACACGACTAGGAAGAACAAAAAGATCTGCCACTTGCATCGTGTCAATCACTTCATTTTGATCACAAGCACCAAGCCACGTAATCTGAGGGGTGAGCCCCAAAGCCTCAGCCTGAGCTCGCATTTTTATGTCCAAAGCACCGCTCCCGATATGGGTCCAATGCCAATCAATTTCTTTGGGCAATAATGCGAGGGCACTAATAAGTCGGTCGAAACCTTTTTTTTCAACCGAACGTCCCACGGACATCATATGAAAGGACTCGTTTGCTGCGCGGAATGTACGGTCGCGTGATAATGGGAACCGTTTAAGGTCCAAGCCGTGGTAGACTAGGTCAACTGGCGTAGTCTTAGCTAAACTATTTAACTGTTCTGCACCAAAAGCAGTACACGTGGCTCCAAAGGCAGCACCGATTGTTTTACTATTTAATTTCTCGCGCAACTCCCAATCAGGCGAAGTCCAGATATCCTTAGCATGTGCAGAAAACGACCATGGAACACAATTAAGACCAGATACATACCTGGCAACTGACGACGGTGTATGCAAAAAATGCGCATAAATCGCCTCAGTCCCTTTTGGCATTTCTCGCGCCATTACACACGCCTGACCAAAACGTCGCACGCGATTGCGGGTCTTTTCACGGCGCCAATCTTGTAAAAAATGAGTAAACACTTTGAAAAAGTTAGGGCGGAGCATAACTGTCATAAAGGCAAGAAGCACGCGTCTTGGCTCTTGATGTAAATATTCAGGCAAATAAATTACTTTTGCGAGCAACTGGTCATGTAAAGGGTGCGTTTTTTTATCTGTTGGATGACGAAGAGACCAGATTTCAAAATCTAAGCCGGAGCGCTCTAACGCTACCAACTCTTGCGCAATGAAAGTTTCCGATAATCGTGGCCATCCTTTAACAACAATAGCAAGCTGAGGCTCCAGCTTCGTCATTCCGCTGCATCGCTGATACTCGTAGACATTAGACGTTGAGCTCGTTCGATTACTACGTTGAGGCCGTCAAGGAGACCATCAGCTCCCGCTTCAGATGGACAACGCTGACTTGGCAAACCGCGAATTGCAGCAATCATACTCTGTGGCGTTAAACCATCGCGAAATTCGTCAAGATTGCGGACTAGTCCAATTTCTTCAGCTCGATTTGCGCGTATCCATTGTTCAAGCCTTGGTTTAGTTCTTGGAACGATTATGGCACGTTTATCAAAAGAAAGAACTTCACAAAAGGTGTTATACCCTCCCATGGACACGACGCCTTTCGCTTCAGAAAAAAGCGACTCAATCTGACTCTCAAAGCCCGTAGTCGACACACGACCATTCAATGCTGCGACCCTTTTCTCAAAAGAATTTCGGGCATCACCAGACAGAAAAGGCCCATAAACAAGCAGTGCATTCGGGGTAAGCGTCCGATCCAGTTCATAAGCCCGCAATACCAAATCAACCATAGCTTGCCCATCACCACCTCCACCGGGTGTTATAAGTACAAAGGGTTGGTTAGGCACACTTACTGGATCTATGATTTTACGACGCAAATAACCCGTCCAAAACATCCGGTGTCGTGATGCATCTGACAACGGCAGGCCTAGTGTTGGATCATAGATAGATTTCACACCATAAACCCAAGTTTCATGATAAAATTTTTCAACAGCTTCAACAGCACCTTTTCGTTTCCATTCAGCAGCTAAAACTTTCGGTTCATCAAGAACATCACGTAACCCCAGCACAATGCGTGTCTTACCAAGACGGCTCAACATTGATAAGCTCGACAACAATTCTCCACGGAACCCAGTGGGTTCTTTATCAACAATTAAGAGATCTGGCTGGTATTGCTGGAGCGTCGACTTAATCAATCCCACACGCAAATCAGTGGTGGCATCGATGTTCATTCCGGTTACCTGACTGACATAGGAACCGTCACTTAACTTTTTTACCCCGGGCAACCGCACATGGTCAACAGCCTTTGGAAAGGTAAAACGACCAGCTATCGGACTGCCCGTGAGAATTATAGCAGATCCTGCAACGCCACTTTCAGTTAGTGCGGTAGCTAGGGCACGACTACGGCGTAAATGGCCCAAACCAAATGTATCGTGGCTGTATAAAACTACGCGGCGTGAGCTTGCCCCAGTTTGCACTGGGGGTTTGGGTGTAAATTGGACCATAGACTTTGCCATTATCTAAACTTCAAAATTAGTATCTCTACTGCACACATTAAACTTAAATCTGTATAATTCACAGCAATCTATTTCCCGAGGCCCTCCCGCTGCATCAAAAAAACCAACAGATACAAATGGAAGTAAATTTTCTTTGTGCGTTCATTAATCAAAAATGTCGAGGGCCTATTTAAGGTTATAACTCATTGCAAAAATAAAATGCCATCAGCAGATTTTTTGCAATGGCACAACCGCTAGCATTGCTTTCATAAAGAATTGTGAGCCAGAAATTTAGCGTTTTTATGGTTCAAATTTAAAATTCCACCCAGTCCAGAATACCAAATCTATAATTGTCATAAAGACCCAAAGTAGCGACCATTGAAAAAAAGAATTTAGATTAAGTCGCTATAAAAGGATAAGACCAGATAATTCTCTCGACATAGCGTCGAAAAGGGCATAGGCGCGCAGGCCTGACAACTGGTATGAACCGGTTTCTTTTGATTTGATAGGATCATTACTTTGATGATACCGCTCCAGACCGCGCTGACTGCCCGCGGGTTCACCGAGTTGACCCCGGTCCAAACCGCCGTCACTAACACAGCCTTGGTTGATTCAGATATGCTCGTATCAGCTCAGACTGGATCAGGCAAAACCGTAGGGTTTGGTCTGGCGCTGGGACCAACATTATTGGGGAATAGAGATAGGTTTGCGGCAGCAAGTGCGCCGCTAGCATTGATAATAGCACCAACACGCGAATTAGCTATCCAAGTCAAACGCGAGCTTGCATGGCTTTATGCCGAAACAGGCGTTGTAATGGCCTCATGTGTTGGCGGAATGGATATGCGTGATGAACGTCGCGCTTTGACCCGAGGCGCTCATATAGTCGTCGCGACCCCAGGCAGATTACGTGACCATATTATGCGAGGTTCGATTGATCTTTCCACGATCAGGGGCGTCGTGCTGGATGAAGCGGACGAAATGCTGGATCTTGGCTTTCGTGAAGACCTCGAATTCATTCTCGGAAAATGCCCCGAGGACCGTCGGACCCTTATGTTCTCGGCCACAGTACCAGCACAAATCGCCAGACTGGCAAAAACCTATCAAAAAAATGCAGTTCGTTTAGCTGTAGAGAGCGGTGGCAGCCAACATGCTGACATCACGTACCAAGCAATGTTCGTCGCAAATCATGACGCCGAAAATGCCATTATAAACTTGCTCAGATTTCATGAAGCCCCGAATGCTATTGTATTTTGCAACACCCGGGCGATGGTAAATCGGGTCACAACTCGCCTCTCAAACCGTGGATTTTTGGTTGTAGCCCTGTCAGGCGAGTTAACTCAATCAGAAAGAACAAACGCCCTGCAAGCAATGCGCGATGGGCGTGCACGTGTTTGTGTGGCAACTGACGTAGCAGCACGCGGCATCGACCTACCGAACCTCGAATTAGTAATAAATGCAGAGCTACCTTCAAACCACGAAACTCTGCTACACCGCTCTGGTCGAACGGGCCGCGCAGGCCGCAAAGGGATCTCCGCCCTAATCATCACGTCAAAGGTGCGTTCCAAAGCAATCCGCATCCTAAAGAGCGCGAAACTAGATGCCGAATGGATCGACGCACCTTCTGCAGATTCAATCCGAGCACAAGATGAAGTTCGATTGCTATCCGATCCAATGTGGACAGATGCTGTGACTGAAGGAGAGGTAGATATAATAGCCAGCCTCACCAATAAATTCGATGCAACTCAGTTGGCTGCAGCCATCTTACGTACGTACAACTTGAGACATTCTGCGCCTGAGCATTTATCTGCAGTGACTTCTGAAAAAACCCACAAAGAGCGCGCACCCTTTGGTCCAAGTGTTTGGTTTTCCATTAATGGTGGACGCAATCAAGGCGTTGAAGTTAGGCGCCTTTTGCCGATTGTTTGCAACGCAGGCAATATTACCAAGGACGATATAGGAGCGATTCGCATTCAAGACGACATCACTTACATTGAGATACAGGAAAGCACTGCAAAAGGTTTCATCAGCGCACTTGGTAAAGATAGAAAAATTGAAGGTAGTTTCGTTGTAACTAGACTGAAAGAGGCCCCGGAGGTTAGCAATTTGCCTAAACCTCGATTTGAGTCAAAATCAAACACAAAATCTGTTTCCAACAGCCCAAAAAACAGCCGTGGCAACCGACCAAAGGCGAATTCAAACGATAAAGATACACCTGCAATTGCATCTTCCAAACGGGTGTGGAAAACAAATTCTTCTGAAACGGAAAACACTAAGCCCGCTGGCCCAATAGATTGGGATGATGCACCCGCTCCACGAATTAAAAAACCTAAAATTAGTTCAAAAATAATCCCAAAAACAAAAGGAAAATCACGCTTCTCAAAAGGACCCTCAACACTTGAAAAGGCGGTCAAAGATGGTAGTGTTTCGGAATTGAAAAAACCACGTCATAAAACAAATAAAAACAGGACACATAGTAACGCGGCTCCAAAAGTCGGCAAGCCAAACAGTAAGAAGAACAAAGCAAGACGCGCCGCAGCTTCTGAAGGCTCACAGCCACCACGCCGTAAAGTATAAATTGGGTGCTAATACAACTCACACTTTAAACTTTGTAAGGGTCGAGGCTATCACGTAATCCATCACCCAGAAAGTTGAAGGCCAGAACTACTATTATGATTGGTAGCATGGGAATCGCCGTCCAAGGGTAAATTTCAATGCTGGCAAGGTTTTGAGCGTCATTTAGCATTACCCCCCAAGAAACAGCAGGTGCACGCAATCCCAGCCCCAAGAATGATAATGCTGTCTCTCCAAGAATCATTGCAGGGATAGAAAGCGTCGCTGACGCAATTAAATGACTCATGAAGTTTGGAAGCAAATGGCGACGGATTACTCGGCTGGGTTTGGCCCCCATCATCTCTGCTGCTCGGACATACTCCTCCTCTCTCAATGAGAGAAATTTACTTCTGACTGCACGCGCCAAACCTGGCCAATCCAATATTCCAAGAATAATTGATATAATGAAAAAAACTGAAACTGGTCCCCAATTAGATGGTACCGCTGCCGACAGGGCCAACCAAAGTGGTAATTCTGGCAGAGAACGCAAAATTTCTATAGCACGGTTAACTAACCAATCTGTTGATCCTCCAAAATAGCCTGCAACCGACCCTAGGGTAATGCCTAGCAGGAATGAAACAGTGATACCAATCAGACCAACGGTTAATGATAACTGGGCACCATAAGAAATACGCGAAAAAATATCTCGCCCGAGACGGTCAGAACCAAGAATAAAAACTGTGGCACCCTCAGGTGCACAGAACAAATGCATTTTGGTTGGTACAAAACCAAAAAGGTTATATTCTGCCCCTGTACAGAAAAAATGCAGTGGCATTGGCAGGGTTTCATCGACAGTGTAGTTCCAACGAAAATTCTCTAAATCCGCTTTGGCTTGTGTCGGATATACAAAGGGACCAATAAATTCATTTTCATGCCATAGATTGATCGCCTGCGGAGGATGATACAAATATTCTGCGCTGCGCTCATTCGGAGTGTATGGAGAGAAAAAGCCAGCAAATGGAATGGCTAAATAGGCAACCAACAAAAAAATTCCTGAAACAAGCCCTAACCGATGGCGACGAAACTTGCGCCACACTAATAACCAATTAGACGCGTCCATATCTGATCTATCAACAGCGGACAGGTCAACATTAGGGTCGTAGGGTGCGTCATCAACAAAACGGCCATCAGGAAGAATACTCATATCATTTATCCTTCCCGTGCGCCGTAACGAATGCGTGGATCAAGTAAGACCAGCAACAGATCGGAAATCATAGTTCCTATCAGCGTCAATAAAGCCACAAACATAAGCACAAAAGCAGCAAGAAACTGGTCTTGGGATTTAAGGGCAGTCAGCAAGGCAGGCCCGATTGTTTGAAGTCCTAGAACCACAGAAACCAAGACAGATCCCGAGACCATTGCAGGTAACAGGTTGCCAATATCGGCAACAAAGGGATTGAAGGCCATTCTTAAGGGATATTTTGTGAGCAAGCGAGTGGGTGAGAGACCCTTAGCCGTTGCCGTTTCAACATATGGTTTTGACAGTTCATCAAGCATATTAGCTCTCAACCTTTGCATCATACCAGCTGCCCCTGACGTGCCAATCACAAACGTTGGTATAATCAAGTGCACTAAAATAGACTTAACTTTATCAAAGGACATTGGCTCACCTTCAAATTCAGGGGACATTAGTCCCCCAATCGGCAACCCTAGATGTTTGTGTCCATAGTAAAATAGTATCAAAGCAAGTAAAAAGTTGGGTGTCGCCAAACCAAGATAACCAATAAAAGCAGTGCTATAATCCACCCATGTAGCAGATCTCGCAGCGGCAAGTACCCCTAACGGCAATGCCACCATATAAACAAACAAAACCGCAGCTAGATTTACTAAGACCGTTAACCATAACGCGTCACCAACAATATCGGCAACGGGCGCATCGAATTCGAATGACCAACCAAAATCACCCTGAAGCAATCCGGAAAAACCTTGAGGTCCAGGAAGTGCTCCAACCCATATAAGATATTGTTCCCAAAGAGGTCGATCCAATGCATATTCTCTGCGCAGGAATTCTGCCTTCGCAACCCCTTCAGCCTGGCCAGTTGCCTGTAGCTCCGCAATCTGGTTTGATAAATAATCTCCGGGAGGCAAATTGATAATAATGAAGATCAGGACTGAAACAACAGCTAACGTCAGCAGCATTGTAAGAAACCGGTAACCAGCATAACGCAAAAACATCATTTGGTCACCTGTGCTAATCCATGGTCCACAAAAAAGAATTCATCTATACGATGGAGGCCAAAATGAGCGCCAGGATCCCAAGCCCATACCCCAAACTCTGGTACATTGCGCAACATATTTGAGACTACTACAGGCTGCGGCGCTTCTGATAAGACACCAATACCAAACTGCTGCTCCGAGTGTATTTTTAACATCTCCATCCATATATTTGTGCGTTGCAAATCAGTAGTGGCTTGCCCCCATTCCTCGTTTAACTCCAAAAGGCGTCTAGCGGGCACCATATCCACCGGTTCACCTGCAGCACCGTGTGTTTGATAGTATTGGCCCCATTTCGGCCAGGCAAAAAATACCTGATCTGTTGGAGCTAGATAAGCCGGTGGCGTGTTAGCCTGTGGATTACCGTTATCCCATCCAAACCATACGGATGCCATTGTAAGACCAGAAAAAATTCGGTTTCGTAAAATATCCCGATCAAGCGGCCGCATAATTAGCTTAATGCCTAAATCACGCCATGTATCTGTTATTATTGCAAGCGCATTTTCAACCTCTTGGCGTTCTCCTGCGGTCTCAATAACAAATTCCATCGGCCGCCCATCTGGCAATAATCTAACACCTGATTTGTCACGCTGATATAATCCCATTTCATCCAGCAGTACATTTGCAGCTTTCAGGTCGTACAGCGTCCATCGAGACAGATTACTGGCATCAAATAAAGGACTACTGGCAAGCGCAGTCATACCACCCTCCGTGCCGAGCCCGAAATATAAAGCTCGATTGATCATTCGGCGATCAATACCCATCGAAAGTGCACGCCGGAAACGAACATCACGCATGATATCACGCCACATTGGGTCAGCAAAATTTAGATTGGGATAAATTGCGATCTGACTTGCTGCACCATTAGCCCATAAAAATGTACGGTAAGCTGCGCCGTCTACTTCACCCTTTTTAAGGATTGATACGTCACGAAAATCAAGGCCTCTGGCTTGCAAATCACTTTCGCCTGCATTTGACTTGGCTGCTACGAGCCCAGATCCCACAACAGCCATTTCAACTACATCGATATAGGGCAATTGCGTTCCGCGCGCATCAATTCGATGAAAATAGGGGTTTCGCACAAATGTTTGTCGCGAAACACCACCTGTTGTTACCGGCATCCATGGCTGCAAAGTTGGCAATTCATGATTATCAAACTTATACATATTATCGAGTTTGTTGTGCAAAGGAGCCCATCCTCGCACACGCTTTTTATCAATCATTTCTTGCATCGCCTCAGCAGTATTAAACGCAACATGGAACTGTTTGAGATAATGCGCAGGCCTATAAATGAATGGAGGACTAGCTCCAGCAAGCAACTGAAGAAACTCTGGGTTTGGTCGCGGAAATTCGACCACAACAGTATAGGCATCAGGGAAAGACATAGTAGCGATCTCGTCACCAGATCGCATAACCTCAGGCGGACCGTTAGGGCTCAGCTTAACATTTTGAGCCACATGCTCCCACCAATATTCAAAATCTGCAGATGTAAAATGTGCTCCATCAGACCAACGGTGGCCTGGACGCAAATACATGCTGAAAATGCGGCCATCCTCAACATCAACTTTACGTAAGATATCTGGCTGCAAGGTGTATTCATGATCGTATCCAATCAGCCTTGCATAGCCATAAACTACCATCTGTCGAACATCTTTGGATCGTGTGACCATAGTGCGCAAGGTGCCGCCCTGTTCACCTAATTGCCTACCTTTGTCCTCTAAATCTACTATCAGTGGGGTTTGCGGGATTCGCAGTGGCGCTGGATCAAGCTCACCGTTTTCAACTTCTACTGCCCAAAAAGCACTTTCTTTAACAAATGGCTCCGCCGATGCAGGCCAAGCCATAAATCCCGTAAGTAAAATAACAGTGAACTTATCAAACATTGCAGCGTACCTTGTGTCCAGGTTCAATCTGAATAAGGTCAGGTGCGTTAGCACCTTCATAACGGTACTTTTCTGGCCATGATGCAGAAGATCCTGCGCCAATAGCAACCTTATCAAGATCGATAGGGCGGTTTACATCAGGTTCCGGTTGAGCTGCTATAAGGGCCTTCGTATACGGGTGACGTGGATTGTAAAAAAGCGTTTCAGGCGGTGCCTGCTCAACGACAACCCCTTGGCGCATCACGGCCACTTCATCGGCTATGCGCGCGACTACTGCCAAGTCATGACTGATAAAAAGATAACTTAGTCCCATGCCATCGCGAATATCCTCAAGCAAATTAAGTATCTGTTCTTGAACTGAAACGTCCAGCGCCGATGTTGGTTCATCACAAACGAGTAGCACGGGGTCCAGTGTTAGTGCACGGGCAATCGACAGTCGCTGACGCTGCCCACCGGAAAATGCATGAGGGTAGCGTTTTAGCATATCTGGTTTAAGGCCTACCCAATGAAGCATCTCAGCAGCCTTATCCCAACGCGACGCCTTGGTCCCAATCTCATGAATTTCCATCGGTTCCATCAATGCCTGCTCAACACGCATCCGCGGGCTGAGCGACGAATAAGGATCCTGAAAAACCATCTGTGCTTGACGTTGAAAAGCTATTTTCTCAGCCCGTGACATTTCATTAACAGAGACGGGTACTCCACTTTTGTCCTCTTGAAATATGATCTTAGAACCAGCGTCTGGCTGCTCCGCGCCCAAAGCTATTCGGGCACAGGTTGTCTTTCCTGATCCACTCTCACCAACTACTGCTAGGGTTTTCCCGCGCTGGACAGAAAGGGTCACATCTTTGCAGGCATGAACTTTAATTGTTTTCCGCCATCCACCTGCGCGCAACACATAGGTTTTCGAAACATTACTCAACTTAAGAATTGGATCATCTTGTAATATTGGATCAGCTGGTTGCGCAATCTCAGGAATCATAGGCGCTGCTGCAAAAAGTCTTTTTGTATACCCATGGGCAGGCGATCCGAGTACAATTGCTGCTGGACCACTTTCCATAATGCGACCTTTGTTCATCACCACAACATTGTCAGCCATATTAGCAACGACGCCAAGGTCATGTGTAACCAAAATCAACGCCATTCCGGTATCGAATTGTAAGTCCTTCATCAAACCCAACACTTGCGCTTGAGTAGTAACATCTAAAGCCGTTGTTGGTTCATCTGCGATTAACAAATCAGGCTTTGCTACCATCGCCATTGCAATCATTGCTCGTTGTCTCATTCCCCCAGACATTTCAAAAGGATAAGACCGATAGGCCCGGTCGACATCTGCAAAACCAACACGTTCAAACATTGCAAGCACATCTTTTTTCGCTTCGACTAGTGACATGTTGCGGTGTAGCGTAAGAACCTCACTGACCTGATTACCGATGCGGTGCAATGGAGAAAGAGACCGCATAGGCTCTTGAAATATCATTGATATTTTACTACCACGCACATCTCGAATGTCATTCGCAGAAAGGGCCAAGAGTTCCTGTTTAGAGGCATTTACACCGAAATTAATCATACCGCTGCGCATTTGTGCCGCAGCGGGTAAAATACGAAGGATGGAACGGCATGTTAAAGTTTTTCCAGAACCGCTTTCGCCAACAATAGCAAGTGTACCTCCCGCATTCACTGTAAAATTGACGGATGAAACAACGGGTGGCTCAGCGCCAAAACCAATGGACAAGTTCTGTACCTCGAGCAGCGGTGACATTCACTATCCTTTTTTAATTATTAGTCAAAACCAATGAAACAAATTTCACATCAATGGTCCATACACGCTTTATTGACAAAGGCATCAAGAATTTAACAATTATTTCTACCATAAGCAGCCTTGAACTTTTAAATAGGGATCTGCATGCAGTGACTTATTGGAAATACTTTTGTAATAATTCTACATATGCGCAGTGACGTGGCGATTTTTCACCTAACGACTTGTCCTTTTTGCCATGAACCTTAGGCTAATACAAACGTCAAAAGTATGACAACATTTGTATCGTAAAGTATTAGCGGAGGCCACATGAGCGATAAAATTTCGTATTCCTGTCACGGCGACATTGCCATTCTGACAGTACAAAATCCACCTGTTAACGCGTTAAGCCAGCCAGTGCGTCAGGGTCTTTGGGATGGAATGGATCGCGCAGAAGCAGAGCAGGGCATTCGAGCCATTATGATTGTTGGTGAAGGGCGTGCATTTTTTGCTGGAGCTGACATAACGGAATTTGGGAAACCTCCCTTAAAGCCACATCTGCCTGATCTAATTAATCGGATAGAGTCGTCACCTTTGCTGATAGTCGCTTCAATGCATGGAGTATCGCTGGGTGGGGGGTTGGAGGTCGCTCTCGGGTGCCACTATAGAATTGCTGTGCCAACAGCATGTGTCGGCCTTCCAGAAGTACATCTGGGCCTTTTGCCTGGAGCAGGTGGGACGCAGCGATTACCCCGTTTAGCCGGTGTGATCGCTGCTCTTGAATTAATGACCACTGGACGGCACGTTGACGCCGAAGAAGGTCACAAACTAGGGATCATAGACAAAATACAGGATGGCGATCCAAATCTGAATGGTATTGCCTACACCCAAAAGCTACTAGATCAAAATACACCACGTCGCCCGGTAAGCGATATGCCTGCTCCAGAAAAAATCAATTGGGATGAAGCGTTTGAAAAAGCATTAAAAAGTGGTCGTGGTCAGATTTCTCCTGCGTGGTGTGTACGTGCAGTACAAGCATCAGTTGAAAAACCTTTTGAGGAGGGCCTCGAGGCCGAACGTCAAATTTTCTACGATCTAATGCAAACCGAACAACGCCAAGGAATGATCCATGCATTCTTTTCCCAGCGTGCTGTAAGCAATCTTCCAGAGCTCAAAGGCATAACCCCTCGCCCACTGAAGAACATAGCATTAATTGGTGGTGGCACCATGGGCGCAGGCATTGCCACCTCGGCTCTTTTATCAGGACTGAACGTTACTGTACTCGAAATGAACAAACATGCCACTCAAGCAGCTTTTGATCGCATCGAGAACAACCTCTCAGGCGCCAAGAAACGAGGTAAGATCGACTCACAGCAATACGAAAACATAGTCAACCATTCTCTAAAGCTTGTCACTGATTATGGAAAGTTAAGTGATATGGACCTCGTAATTGAAGCTGTATTCGAGGAGATGGCTGTCAAAAAACGGGTATTTGAAGAATTAGACCGCATATGCAAACCAGGCACAATATTAGCATCCAACACTTCGTATCTGGATATCAATGAAATTGCAGCGTCCACATCACGCCCAGCAGATGTTTTGGGTCTGCATTTCTTTTCTCCTGCACATGTAATGAAACTGCTTGAGGTCGTAGTCGCTGACGCAACAGCGCCTGATGTCGCGGCAACTGGCTTCGCTTTAGGTAAAACGCTGGGTAAAATTAGCGTTCGTGCAGGCGTCTGTGATGGTTTTATTGGCAACAGAATTTTATCAACATATAGAGCAGCTGCAGATCATATGATTTTGGATGGAGCTTCACCATTTGAGATCGATAAAGCCCTTGAAGAATTTGGCTTTGCGATGGGCCCCTTCGCCGTCGCTGATTTGGCTGGGCTAGACATCAGTTGGGCAGTTCGCAAACGCAAGGAAGCAGAAGGACTTGACCCACGAACACGCGACGCATGCTATGCAGATAAATTATGCGAAGATGGGCATTTTGGGCAGAAAACTGGTAAAGGTTATTATGACTATACAGCGGGTGCAAAATCTAGGCTCCCAAATCCAGATGTTATGCCGTTAATCGAAGCAGAGCGCCAAGAAAAAGCAATAAAACCTCGGAAATTTGGTGACACCGAAATTGTACGCCGCTATTTAGCCGCTATGGTAAATGAGGCAGCCAAAGTCGTTGGTGAGGGCATTGCGCGCAGACCGCTGGACGTGGATATGACCTTACTCTTTGGATACGGATTTCCAAGGCACTGGGGCGGCCCTTTGAAATGGGCTGATATTGTTGGATTGGAGGGCTTACTGCGCGACATCGAGTGCTATGCTCAGGAAGACCCTTACTTTTGGCAGACGGCTCCATTGTTAAAACGGTTGGTCGCCGAGGGTAGGGTTTTTGACGATTTAAACAAAGCAAATTGAACGGTAGATCTCAGTTTTACAACTAAAGAAAAACATTCTGCAAATAAGTGCGCAATTTTTATAGGGTAATTTATCCCTTAAGCTTGCAAACAAGATCAGCCATGAAGGTGAGTTAAACAAAGCCGATATTGAATGTTTGCACACAATCCTGAAAATACAGGGATGGTTGGCCCCAAATTGGTCAACGGTATTTAGAAGTGCAGAGTGGAACACGGTCCAGCACCACATCTTTGAACAGAAAGCAGCAGTCGCACATACGCCCCGCATCGTACCTTTTGGGTTACCCATGCTCGCGCAGCTATTGGAAAAACTTTAAAATACAGGTTTTTAGATACATTTGCCCAGTTATTTGCATATTTAAAATACACCAGAATTGTTGGCCGCGTTTAAGCTACAAAATAATTACGCCCAAACACCCTCAGCTGCAGATCTAATTGCACGAATATTTTCGCCATAGGGACTAGAGTTATTTGCTGAACCATGCCGAAATACTGATGAGCCTGCGACCAGAACATTGGCACCGGCACTAACGACTAAAGGAGCAGTCGTTGGATCAATACCCCCGTCAATTTCAATATGAATAGGTCGATCACCAATAAGCGATCTCAGAGCTTTAATTTTAGCGCTCATATCGATAAATTTTTGCCCGCCAAATCCAGGATTCACTGTCATTACGCAGATTAAATCGACCATGTCCAATAATTCAGATACTGCGGCAGCAGGTGTGCCTGGATTCAACGCAACACCGGCTTTTATATCATTGCCTCGAATTGCCTGCAGAGTTCGGTGGATATGAGGCCCAGCCTCCAAGTGAGCCGTTAATACATCTGCACCAGCCTGTGCAAAAGCATCAATGTAAGGACCAACAGGATTAATCATCAAGTGAACGTCCATTACACCTTTTATATATGGACGAATAGCTGCACAGGTAGCTGGGCCAAAGGAAATATTGGGCACGAAATGCCCATCCATCACATCCACATGAACCCAGTCTGCTCCTTCGCGCTCCACAGCAGCACATTCTGCCCCAAAATTGGCAAAATCTGCAGCTAGAATGGATGGAGCGATTTTAATCGCACGATCAAATGACATTATGAGCTCCTGTATGAACTATGTGAGAGTATATAGCCTTTTTCCATATGGAAACAGACCCATTGCAGAGTGTTATTTAAATTGTAAATCACAAACGATGATAGTCACGATACCATTTAACAAATGCATTTATTCCCTCTTGAATAGGAGTATTAGGCCTTTGCCCAATAAGCCGGTTCAGCAAACTAACATCTGCATAAGTAGACGGAACATCGCCAGGCTGCATATCATGAAAATTTTTGATCGCTTCGCGGTCGCAAGCTGTTTCAATCGCCGATATAAAATCCATCAATTGGACAGGCGCTCCATTTCCAATGTTAACTATTCGATGTGGTGCAACAGGCGACAGACTATCTCCCTCAACTGGTGTTTCGCCAGGCGCAACATCAACAAGCTCTAAGATAGCGGCAGTCAGGTCATTGATGTAGGTAAAATCACGTTGCATTTGCCCGTGGTTATAAACATCAATGGGGTCGCCATTCAGAATTGATTTAGTAAATTTAAAATGCGCCATGTCTGGCCTGCCCCACGGTCCGTACACTGTAAAAAAGCGAAACATTGTGATCGGCAGGCCATAGAGATGCGAATAGCTGTGCGCCATATTTTCCATTGCCTTCTTTGTGGCTGCATAAAAGGACATTTGGTGGTCAGTTTTGTCTGTCTCCACATAGGGCATCACAGTGTTCGCACCATAAGCGGAAGACGTTGATGCCAACAGCATGTGCAAGGGAGGAAATGCTCGTGCAGCTTCAAGAAGCTCTAACGTTCCAACAAGATTAGCTTTCATGTAAGATCGTGGTGCTTCAATAGAATGGCGTACGCCAGCTTGTGCAGCAAGGTGGATGACGGCTTCAAAGCGATGAGTGCGAAAAAGATCTAGCAAAGTGCCTGATGTCTCGAGCCGAGCTTCAATATCAATATAGTCTGGAGCCTGCCTCAACATCGCACGCCGGCGTTCTTTCAAAGTCACATCATAATAATCGGTCATTGCATCCAGCCCGACCACACGCCAACCAGCCCGCATAAGAGCCTGAGCAGTGAAAAAACCAATGAACCCGGCAGATCCTGTTACTAGTGCTGTTCGCATAACAACTCCTATCAGTACTGTCTTCTTGTGCATAAGTATTTGTAAAACTGCTAGTGACGCGTTGTTTATTTTGAAAAATAAATTACAAGCTTTAATTGAAGTAGTGGGGGTCGTTCTTTGTTTATTGGTATTGATTTGGGCACATCAGGCGTTAAAGCGCTGTTAGTTGACAGCAACGGTAAAACGGTTGGCAGCGCAGACGCAACTTATGAAGGAACCAATCCTGCGCCAGGTTGGAGCGAGCAAAACCCAACTGCGTGGATTACTGGCGTTTCAAAAGCACTCTTATCTTTAAAAAAAAACCATTCAAAAGAATATAATGCGTTAAAAGGCCTTGCCATTTCCGGCCACATGCACGGCGCCGTACTGGTCGACATGCATGGAAATGTTTTGCGAGACTGCATTTTGTGGAACGATACGCGCAGTCACAAAGAAGCAATGGTTTTAGATGCCACACCGCGTGTGCGGGATTTAAGTGGCAACATCGTTTTTCCAGGCTTCACTGCTCCAAAACTATCTTGGGTTGCGATCCATGAACCAGAGATTTTTGCTCGAGTAGCTAAAGTGATGCTACCAAAAGACTATGTATTATGGTGGTTAACAGGGCAATTCACTACTGAAATGTCTGATGCCGCAGGCACTGCTTGGCTAAATGTTGAAAAGCGGATATGGTCAGATTTTCTGCTAGAAGCTGGGAATATGAGCATTGATCAGATGCCCGACCTGCTAGAAGGAACCGATATAGTTGGACCACTCCAGCCCGATCGCTCTGATTTAGGTTTTCCAGCAGGAGTACTAGTAATTGCCGGTGGCGCTGACAATGCAGTAGCGGCTTGTGGTGTTGGCGCCTTGGGTGAAGGGGACGGATTTGTTTCTTTAGGAACCTCTGGAGTTGTTCTAGCAGGACGCGATTCCTACGCCCCAAGCGCTGAAAGTGCCATTCATACTTTTTGCCATGCAGTGCCGGGACGTTGGTACCAAATGGGGGTAGTTTTGGCAGCCACAGACAGCTTAAATTGGTTATCACAGCTGACTGGTAAAAGTCCAAGTGAGTTGTCAGGATCCCTAGATGATTCATTGGGTCCGGTATGCCCAAGCAAGTTTTACCCCTATCTATCTGGTGAACGAACGCCCCATAACGATGCACAAGTGCGAGCAGGATTTACTGGCCTTGATATAGCCACCGGCTCACAAGAATTAGCCCAATCTGTAATGGAAGGCGTCAGCTTTGCAATGCGTGACAGCTTAGAGGCACTCCGATCAACTGGGGCAAAACTAGAAACAGCACTTGCAATTGGTGGCGGCAGCCAATCTGATCGTTGGACCCGTATTCTGGCTACTACACTCAATATTCCACTGGAACGCCCTGAGGCTGGTACTTTTGGGGCCGCTTTGGGAGCCGCGCGTATTGCGATTTGTGGTGTTCTGGGGGTTAAGCCAGAAAATGTAATGATTAAACCCAAAATTAAAGATACCATTGAACCTGATCAAAATTTTACCGCTGAATATGACAACGCCTATCGCGGCTTTGCAGCCGCATACAAAACTTTGAAAGTGATGCCATGAATACTGGTTTTTTTGAGGGCCTTAAGCCCGCCAAATTTGAAGGCGCCTACAGTAATGATCCTATGGCGTTTCATCATTACAACTCGGACGAAATAATTCTTGGCAAATCAATGAAAGAACATCTACGTTTTGCCGTCGCTTATTGGCACTCTTTCGCTTGGGAAGGCGGAGACCCCTTTGGTGGACCAACGTTTGAGCGCCCATGGCATCCACAAGATGAGATGGGTCGAGCCAAAATGAAAGCCGATGTTGCTTTTGAAATGTTTGATCTGCTGCAAAATCCTTTTTTTTGTTGGCATGACGCAGATGTGCGGCCTGAAGGTGATACTCTGGCTCAAAGCATCTCGCGTTTGGATGAAATTACAGACTATTTCATGTCAAAAATGGAAAACCGTGATGTTGGCCTTTTATGGGGAACAGCTAACATGTTTAGTCATCGTCGCTGGATGTCCGGCGCGTCGACGAATCCAGATCCTGAAATCTTCGCCTATGCTGTCGCAACAGTGAAATCTTGCATGGATGCTACACTCAAAATGGGTGGGCAAAACTATGTGTTGTGGGGCGGGCGAGAGGGATATGAAACATTGCTAAACACCAATATGGGCCGAGAGCTGGACCATATGGGCCGCTTTTTGCACATGGTGGTAGAATACAAACATAAGATTGGTTACAAAGGACAAATCCTTGTTGAACCAAAGCCACAGGAACCGTCTAAACATCAATATGATTATGACGCGGCGACCTGCATTGGGTTCCTACGCAAATATGGGTTAGAGAACGAGATCAAATTAAATCTCGAACAAGGTCACGCCATTTTAGCTGGACATTCATTTGAACACGAAATCGCTGTAGCCGCTACAAATGGCATGCTGGGGTCGATTGATATGAACAGAAATGACTATCAATCCGGTTGGGATACCGACCAATTTCCTAACAATGTGCCAGAAGTTGCTCTTTGCTATTACCATATTCTTAAAGCTGGCGGTTTGGTACAAGGCGGAACAAACTTTGACGCTAAATTACGCCGTCAGTCAATTGATGCACAGGATCTGATCGCCGCTCATATTGGCGCAATGGACATCTGCGCACGAGGTCTTAAAACTGCTGCAGCTATGATCGAAGACGGTGGGCTCGAAGATATGCTGACAAAGCGTTACGCCGGCTGGGACTCACCAGAAGCAAAGGCGATGTTAGACAGTGACTTTACATCAATTTCTGAAAAGTTTTTAGCACGCGGCCACGACCCTCAGCCACAATCTGGGCGGCAGGAAATAATTGAAAACTATGTATCACGCTTTGTATAAAGCCTGTTTCCTTGCCCTATTAGCAACACCTTCTTTAGCCGGGTCATTGCCATACGATGAACCTGTGTATCCCATTGTGGATAACACATTAGTCGAGCTTGGCCAGTTACTATTTTACGATCCAGTCTTGTCAGGGTCAAAAACAATATCTTGTGCAACTTGTCACCACCCACGCTTTGCAACTGGAGATGGAGTTTCGTTGGGCTTGGGTGATGGAGCTATCGGTCTCGGACCAGATCGCAAAGCAGATACAACCAACATGCCAGAACAAAGAATACCACGTAATGCACCGGCGCTGTTTAATATTGGTGCAAATGAGTTCAAAGTGTTCTTTCATGATGGACGGCTTGAAGAAGACGAAGGACGTCTTTCAGGTATTCGCACACCTTTAGGCTCCGAAATGGAATTGGGGTTTGCATCAGCTCTATCAGCTCAGTCTATGTTTCCCGTTCTTTCTCCAGATGAAATGGCAGGGCATTATGCGGAAAATGATATAGCTCAAGCCGTACGGCAGGGCTTAATCACAGGACCAGATGGTGCGTGGAGCCTTTTATCCCAAAGGGTTGAGAGTATTGCTGAATACCGCGAACGCTTTGATGTAATCATTGGGCCAGAACCGATTAAGTTCACTGATATTTCAGATGCAATAGCCGCATTTGTAGATTTTGAATGGCGCGGCGTAGCCAGCCCTTTTGACTTATATCTGCGCAATGACTTGCCAATGAACGATGCGGCTATGCGTGGAATGGAGCTTTTTTATGGTGATGCCGGTTGCAGCTCATGCCACTCAGGCCGATTTCAGACCGACCATGACTTTCACGCCATCGCAATACCTCAAATTGGTCCTGGTAAAGGAGCGCGGTTTGAAAGTCATGCACGTGATACGGGCCGGATGCGTGTAACAGGCCGAATTGAAGACGCCTACGCCTTTCGAACACCAACATTACGAAATATTGAACATACTGCTCCATACGGCCACAGTGGTGCTTACGCGACCCTTGAGGGCATTGTCCGCCACCACCTTAATCCAGTAGAAAGCTTAGAAAATTACGACCCAACACAAATAGTCATGCCAGGTTTTGAAGCTGATGACCTACGGATTATTTCCGATCCAGTAGAGTTAGATTTAATAGCAGCAGCTAACAGCCTCATGCCAGTTGATTTATCAGACAACCAAGTTGCAGACATCATTATGTTCCTGAAAGCACTTACAGATCCACAAAGTGTTCGTGGCGCGTTAGGCATACCCCAAATAATTCCAAGTGGACTACCAGTGGCAAGGTAACTGTTAGTTATCAGGAACAAGTCTAACGCTTCATTACCTTGAAATTCTGTTCTTTTCTGACAAAGGCACATCATCAGAATTGCGTCTAATTAATTTATACTCAAATAGTAACAATTAGTTTCTAATCACTAAGATGCTCAGTAAATACACCGCTTAGTCGTCATGGTGCGGGATAGCCTTAGATGGAGCTGAATAGGGACGAGTTACATCTTTAAGCGTGGCCTCAATAGTTTCAACACTCAGACGTATACTGCCGTCTCCTGACAGTGTAAGTAATACGTCCCCAGCACCGTACTTTTTCATTTCAAAGCTAACTGATAAAAGCGAACAGATCGTTTTTTTATAATTTATATCAATGGCCCGGCTGGATACCGAAAGAACACAATTAAATACCAACAGTGTTTGAACCCGTTCCGGAGCAAAGCGTTCATTATTAACACCCTCCCATCGAAAACGGTTCAACAAAAGACCGAAACGATGTGCTTTAGTATCCCATTGCATTTCTGTAATTGGAAAAATGCTATCCTGTACCAAAGAAGAAAAAATTTTTAAATCGTCAACATCAAATGCACCAATATTAAGTGGTTTTTCACTGCCGTCTTCAAATTTTGCATCAATGGTCATTCACCCTGTACCCGTTTTATGTCAGCCCCAACCCCTGAAAACTTTTGGACAACATTTTCATATCCCCTATCAAGGTGATAAACACGAGCGATGCAAGTTTCACCTTCTGCAGCAAGTCCTGCAAGAATGAGACTCACACTAGCACGTAAATCCGTTGCCATAACAGGTGCTCCCTTTAACTTATCCACACCAATGACCTTTGCAGTGCCACCAGTCACATCAATTTTGGCACCCATGCGAATTAATTCAGGCGCATGCATAAACCTATTTTCAAATATTTTTTCCTCCAGCGTAGATATACCCTCAGCAGTGCATAGCAGAGCCATCATTTGAGCTTGTAAGTCGGTTGGAAAACCAGGGAAGGGCGCTGTTGTGACATTGACAGCCTGAACCCGCCTGCTCTTACAAGTTACTTTCAAGCCGTTTGCCGTTTCAGTGACACTTATGCCAGCCGAGTCTAATTTTTCACAAAACGCATTAACCAAATCAATTCGTCCACCTAGTAATTCCACCTCCCCACCACAAATCGCTGGAGCGAGCATGTATGTTCCTAATTCAATTCGGTCAGTTACCACGCGGTGAGTAGCACCATGGAGACGGTCTACGCCCTGAATTACAATGGTTGAAGTACCATCACCTTCAATTTGGGCACCCATTGCCCGCAAGCATTTGGCAAGATCAACTATCTCAGGTTCGCATGCTGCATTTTTGATAACGGTCGAACCCTTAGCTAAAGTAGCAGCCATCATAATGTTTTCTGTGGCGCCAACACTGGCAAAAGGAAACTCTATAACTGCGCCCTTGAGTTTTCCACCAATGGCTTTGGCATGAAGATAGCCCTCTCTTAAATCTATTTCCGCACCCATCTTGGCTAATCCGTCAGTATGGATATCCATTGGACGTGCTCCAATTGCACAGCCACCTGGCAGGGAGACCTCTGCATGCCCTTCACGCGCCAAAAGTGGACCTAGCACAAGATTAGAAGCCCGCATTTTACGAACAATATCATATTCTGCTCGGGTATTGACAACACCATGAGTTGACATCGCAATGACCTGTCCGTCCTGTAATGAGGTTACTTCAACGCCAAGTGACTGCAACAATTGCGTCATAGAACGAATATCCGAAAGACGTGGAGCATTAGTCAACGTAAGTGGTTCATCGCTCAGCAAAGTGGCGGGCATAAGTGTCAGGCATGCATTTTTAGCCCCAGTGATCAAGATTTCACCATTTAATTGCGAGCCACCTCGTACCACAATACTATCCATCATCTTTCTCCTCGGTTTTATTTATGCGATCACGCGCTTTTGCTTGCGCTTTACGCCGAGCAAGGTTCGATTTAAGCGCCGCCTTTAGGCGGACTTCTTTTTCTTTAGACAATTTGGATACGTAAGTTTTTTTATCATTCATAAACCTCTGTACCGCAGGCAAGATTGGACGTCTAGAATGGGCTTGCGCGCTGTGTCAATTGAGTTTAATCACCCGCCACACGCTGTGGTAGCTCAGTGGTAGAGCACACCCTTGGTAAGGGTGAGGTCGAGAGTTCAATCCTCTCTCACAGCACCACTTCAGTAAATACTGTATTCAGACCAGTAGTCCAAATATTCATCAATATATAATGTGACTGATAATTCCTATAAACAGTCGAAAATTTTTAAATCGACAAATGCAAAAAACCTGTTATCGCACAATCATCATAAAAAATTTGGGGGTGTCTTATGCAAAAATTATCATCAAGTATTGTGTTACTCACACTATTGTCGGCCTGCGCAAGCCCAGAAGTAGTTGATGAGAGAGAATTAGGTGACGAAAATTTGTCTTGTAGTCAGATCAAACAAGAAATTGCAGAAGCTGAAAATTTTGAAAAACAAGCGCGAAAAGAAAAAGGCGTAACAGGAACTAATGTTGCTGCAGCAGTCTTCTTCTGGCCAGCTATGTTGGTAACTTACAGCAATGCGGAGGAAGCGATTGACGCAGCGGAAAATCGAAAGAAACGGCTGGTATCAATCGGAGAAAGTAAAGGTTGTACACTATAAAAATTAAAAAATTACCTAGCAGAGTAGAAAGATTAAATACTTTCAAACTTATATAATAAAAAGATAGGCTGGTATCTAATTCGCTATTCGTGTCACAATTCCAGCCTGTCTGACCACACTTTGCAAGCTTTTTACTTTGAAGATAAAAACAGTCCTATCGGGCACTTTGGAAAATATACAACAGAGCTTGATGCGCTCTTTAAGCCGCAAGACAGTAAAGCTGGACCAGACGGTTATTTTGTAATGGTCTATTTGGGTTTTGACCACATTTGACAAATTCAGTAAATGAAAGTCATCAAGAAGGTCACATTGCCAAATTACAAGAGAGTGCGTGGTACTGAAGTAAGCCAAAAACTGAAATAGATATTTTATATAATTTACGTTTAATTTGATTAAATTAAGCAACATTGCAATATCATCTAATGACAGATAGGCGATGTCAAAATTGCATGTCACAGGACATGGTAAAAATTTCATTATTCACAACGAAAATGTTTTTATGTATTAGATACGTCCTGCATTTTGCCATTGGCAAAATCGTCCTCTTGTAAACTAATACGAAATGAACGGTTTATGAATAAATAGGTTGGGCGAAATACTTGCCAATTTTGCGTGGCTGGTAAAAAGTAGGATAGTTAAGAATCGAGATTGGAGATAAAATTCATGGCCAATCTGGGTAACCCGCCAATTCAGAACAAAAGTGACCTTAAGCGCTTTGAAAGTGAATTGACCCTTCAAGAGCGCTTACCAGAACATAGTATCTTAGATGTTTTCATTAATACCGCTGAAAGAACCCCCGACGCCACAGCAATAAGTATGTTAATGACGGGAAAAACTGGCGAAAATCCACGCAACATCAGCTATAAAGATTTATTAGGGCAAATCCGGCGGGCGGCTAATCTCTTTACAGACATAGCTGGCACAGGGCCAGGCGTCGCTTTTATGTTACCCGCGTTGATAGAGACGCACGTAACCTTATGGGGTGCAGAGACCGCAGGTTACGCAGTACCTATTAATTTTCTGTTGCAACCGGAAAGTATTGCAGAGCTAATCAGAGCATCTGACGCAAAAATACTAGTTGCTTTGGGGCCGCATCCGCAACTGGATATTTGGGAAAAGGCTGTTACGATAAGAGAAAACATTCCTGGTCTTTTATTATTGCGCATTTCGCCTCCAGGCACCCCACCAGTGAAAAGTGTAATTGATTTTGATTCCGCCTTAATGGCGCAACCTGAAACTCATCTGATATTTGATCAAGTGCGGGGAGGTGCTGATGTCGCTGCGTACTTTCATACTGGCGGCACAACTGGAGTACCAAAACTTGTTGCCCATACCCATCGAAGTCAGCTAGTTGCTGCCTTTGGAGGGGCCACAATGTGTGGCTATAAACCTGATGACATTTTAACGGCTACCTTTCCACTATTTCATGTAGCAGGAACTATAGTTGCCGGCCTAAGTGGATTCATGGCAGGAATTCAACTGCTTGTTATGACCCCTGCAGGACTACGCAATCCCTCAGTAGTTGCAAACTTTTGGCAGCTGGTTTCAAACCATAAAGTCACTTTGATAGCAGGCGTTCCAACAGCGATTGGAGCAGTTTTACAGACACCTTTAGGCAACCAAAACATTAGTACTGTTCGCGCCGGTCTAACTGGTGCTTCGCTATTACCACCATCTGTTGGGCAAAAGTTCAAAGATACGACAGGATGTGTCCTTTTTGAGATCCTCGGTATGACAGAAGCCTCTGGATTGGTCAGCATTGACCCTCCTTTTGGTCAAGGCAGAACGGGATCTGTTGGATGGGCTCTGCCTTACACACAAGTCGAAGTCCATAAACTTAACTCAGATGAAACTATTGGAGAAGTTTGCAGCACTGGAGAAATTGGGGTCATCATAATTTGTGGCGATCACTTATCCCCAGGCTACAATGACGAGCTTCATAATAATGGCGTTTTTATAAAAAATATGCTGAATTCAGGGGATCTAGGGTATAAAGATGCCGAGGGCTGTCTGTACGTTGCAGGTCGCTCAAAAGACCTAATAATCAGAAGTGGTCACAACATTGACCCCACAATGATTGAAAATGCTATGAGCACACACCCTGCTGTGGCGTTAGCAGCCGCAGTGGGGATGCCTGACCCATACGCTGGTGAACTGCCAATGTGTTTTATTCAAATTCATGAAGGTGTTGTCATTAGCCTCGACGAACTGATGGATTACGCGCAAAAAAATATAGATGAGCGTCCAGCTTGGCCAAAGATAATACAAATCGTTGATGCAATTCCACTAACTTCTGTTGGAAAAATATTTAAGCCAAGCTTACGTTGTGAAGCAGCCAAACTAATAGTTTTTAAATTACTGCACGACGAATTAGGCCTACCAAACGCGCATGTCGATATTGTCGCAGGAGGCGCACGCGGACTCAAGGTTGACGTGGTGCTCTCAGCCAAAGATCAACTGTCAATTTCATTAGTCACAGAGGCTCTTGATGCATTTCAATTTGATTCTTCTGTGCAAGTAGAAAAAGACAGCACCTAAAAAATATTTTACCTTGCATTACAAACTCTGAAATCTGAAATTGAAAGTATCTAAGCGTGATCAAGCGCCTGCAAAATACTGATGATCTCCTCTCCCTGAAGATTTACGTGATCGCACATTGCAGCTTTAGCGGCCTTTGAATCTCCTTTTTCAATAAAGGCAATGATCTCCGTATGCTCCACAATAGACTTCTTAGTATAGCCTGGAACATAAGTCAGGTGATGTCGGTAAGGAAAAGTTATTGGCCGTGCTATTTTCAACTGTTCTTGCAACATTTTATTATGGGACCCAGAGATTATAGTATTATGAAATTCCATATTGGCAGAATTAAAGTCCGCAACAGATAAAGCATTGCTACAGGCATCATTAGCGCGTTTTGCTTTTCGCAACTGATCGATCGTCATGCGTTGTGCAGCAAGTCGCGCAGCAATACCTTCCAATTCGGATACAATCAAAAATGAGTCAAGAATTGCAGCTGCGTCTGGTCGTACAACTTCTATGCCGGAGCGTCCAAAATCATTAAGTAACCCAATCGAAGCAAGCTGGCGGATAGCCTCTCTTACTGGAGTTCGGGAAACATTAAATTGCACAGCAAGTCCACGTTCATCCAAACGCGTACCTAGTGGACGGGTGCCATTGATGATTTCAGACTTCAGCTTTTCAGCAACGATATCTGCCTTTCGCTTTATAGACATGGATCATCCATACCGCGTAGATCCTGCAAACCAGTCATCATACCCCGGTGCAGTTCGGACAACTACTGATTTCTTGGTCGTGTAAGCTTTAAGCGCATCCCAACCGTTTTCTTTACCAAAGCCACTGTCTCGCACACCGCCCCACACAGAGCGAGGATCATTGCGATGGTGGTCGTTCAACCAAACAACTCCACCACGGACACCTAGTGACAGACGATGTGCGCGGGCAATATCACGCGACCAGATAGAAAGGCCCAGTCCAAAATTACCTGTGTTAGCTAATTCTAAGGCCTCTGCCTCAGTTGTGTACGGTGTCATGGAGATTACAGGTCCGAAAACCTCTTCCAAAAATAATTCATGATCTGATTGAACATCTTTAAATATAGTCGGACGGATATAAAATCCCTTATCAAACGGCGCTGTTAAATCTGGTGAAGTTAGACCTGCAATCTGAACCGCTCCATCGGCTTTAGCCTTTCCAATCATGCGGAGACACCTGACCTGACTGGCTTTAGAAATAACCGGCCCCATCTGTGTGATTTCTGCCATTGGATCCCCAATTACGATTGCGTCTGCTCGAACTGCCAGAGCATCAGTAAAGCGATCATAAATAGACCTATGCACGATAAACCGAGAACCCGAGACACAGGTCTGGCCCGATGCCACGAAAGCAGAAAACAAAGCTCCCGCAATTGCACCATCAAAATCCGCATCCTCACAAATGATGATAGAAGTCTTGCCACCTAGCTCCATTGTTGAACGGATCAGGCGCTCCCCAGCTTGCGCCGCCACCTTACGCCCAGTTGCAGTGCCTCCAGTTAAATCGATGTAATGAATATCCTCTGCCCCACAAAGCTCCATACCAGTAACTGGCCCGCCTGTCACAACGTTCACAACACCAGCTGGCAATCCCGCCTCCGTAGCAAGTGCAGCAAGAACTAAAGACGAAACTGGGGCGAGTTCTGACGGTTTTATCACACAGGTATTGCCCGCAGCCAAAGCTGCTGCCATTTTTTTTACCAAAATAAGTACTGGGTGGTTCCAAGGTGTCAGCAAAGCGACAGGACCAAGAGGTTCGTAGTGGGTCATCGTAACATACCCCCCCTTAACCACGTTACTTTCACCCTCTAGTCCCATTGCGATTCCTGCAAAATATTCAACCCATTCAGGAATACGAGCCATTTGCGCATGCATCTCCTTAATAGATCGCCCAGTCACTTCTGTCTCCAAAAGCGCTAGATTCGGAATGTTTTTTTCGATCACATCAGCAAACTTTCGCAAATGACGAGCACGATCAATAGGGTCAATTTTTGACCAAATTTCAAAGCCTGCACGCGCAGCACGCACGGCCGCGGTCACATCATCTTTGCCTGCAACAGAAACATGCGTAAAAAGCTCCGCGGTTGCCGGATTATGAACTTCAATAGTCTCTTCACAAGTAGGGTTTTGAAAGCCCCCCCCATAAAAAAAACCCCTATTTATTTTAGGCTTAAAAAATAAATCAGCAATCTCAGACATGTCGAGCCTCCATTTGGTATACCAAATATGCAATTAGAAAATTCATGGTACAATTAAAATTTTATCAATTTTATAATAAATATAATGTTTTTATAGATATTGACATTTATTAAATGCTGTCAGTTGGTATACCAAAATGACCAGAGGAAAGACAATGCCAACTCCAAAAACTATGATTGCGGCCGTTCTACAAGAGTTTTACAAGCCGTTAGAATTAGTAAATATACCTATACCACAACCTACAAATGACGAAGTACTTATTAAAATTGAGGCAAGTGGCTTGTGCTTCACAGATGTACACATCTGGAAGGGCGAACACGCCCCTCCCAGCCTACCTCTAATTATGGGTCACGAAGGAGTCGGGCGAGTTGTGGCATTGGGGCCAAACGCATCTCGGCTTAAGATTGGAGACCGAGTTGGGATCGGCTATGTATATGCGGCCTGCGGTCACTGCCGAGATTGCCTTACAGGTGGGGAGAACTACTGCCCTGATTTTGACGCGACAGGGTATTCAGTTCAGGGTTGCTTTGCTGAATATGTCTGCCTACGTGATCAATGGGCCAATAAAATTCCTAATGAGATTACCCCAATTGAAGCAGCACCCTTAATGTGTGCAGGTGCTGCAGCCTACGCCTCAATTAAAAAAACTGGCGTCCAAACTGGTGATACTGTTGCAATTTTCGGTATGGGTGGACTTGGACAGTATGCAGTTCAAATCGCGAAACTTATGGGTTTAAGGGTCATCGCCGTGGATATATCCACAAATAAGCTTGCCACCGCAGAAAGTCTTGGTGCAGATGAAAGAGTGATCGCTAATGATCAGGCCGGTGAAAACATCACAGCTTTAGGTGGTGCGCATGGATGCGTAAACTTTGCACCAGTAACCGAGACTTGGCCCATAATGCTGGAAGCCTGCAATCCACGTGCACGAATTGTATTGACCGGCGTACCCGCTGGCGAAATGGCTTTTTACACCTATCAAGTTGTAGAACGGGGCTTAACCGTAGCCGGCAGCTCCGCCTCAAACCGGCAGGAGATGAACGAACTTTTAGCCTTAGCTGCAGGCGGCAAAGTCAAGGGAGTGATCAATGAGGTGGCCTTTAAAGATATCAACGCTGCCCTCACTGCCCTAACCGAGGGTCGTGTCAAAGGACGCACTGTTTTAAAAATGGAAGGCACAAATTAAAAATGGATCTTAAACTCGATGGGAAAACCGCACTAATCACGGGCGCTTCAATGGGTATTGGTGAACATATCGCCAGAACTCTTGCCAATGAGGGAGTCCATTTACACCTTACAGCGCGTAGTGAGGATAAACTTGAAATATTAAAGGCACAAATAACTGAATCATCAAATATCTCAGTGACGCTCCATCCATTAGATTTGACAAGCAAAGGCGCATCAGAACGACTTGCCCAAATAACTGACAATATTGATATTCTAGTCAATAATGCCGGCGCAATTCCAAGTGGTGATTTGTGGGACGTGGATGAAACCGCATGGCGTGCAGGGTTTGACCTGAAAGTTTTTGGTTATATCAACATGTGTCGTCAATTTTATCGAAAGATGAAAGATGCTGGTGGTGGCGTTATCATCAATATTATAGGCAATGGTGGTGAAGTGCTGGATAGTAAATACATCGCTGGTGCTTCAGGTAACGTGAGCCTTATGGGCTTCACCCGCGCACTTGGTGGCTATGCTTTAGACGACAACATACGTGTAGTGGGGATAAATCCAGGTCCAGTAAATACCGATCGCATATACAAAATGCTGAAAAAATGGGCTGAAAAAGATCTTGGCGATGCTAGTAGATACAAAGAGTTAGCTTCCAACTATCCATTAGGCCGCCCTGCTCATTGCCGCGAAATTTCAGATTTAGTGGCATTTTTGGCATCTTATCGCGCGGGATACACTACGGGTACTGTCTTTACTGTCGACGGTGGGATCTCAGCTCGAACATCAATTGTATGAAACGCTTTGGCCTGCTGATACCTTCATCCAACGTAGTTCTTGAGCCTTTAGCCCAAAAAGTCAAAGACAAGGGTACAATTCATATTTCACGGTTAGAAGTTCTTGATGTTAAAATGGACAATACCTCGCGGGGACAATTCGAATTAAAAAAACAGGTGAGCGCAGCTAGACTTTTAAGCGATGCTAAGGTGAACGTAATTATTTGGGGGGGCACATCAGCGAGTTGGTTAGGGATTGGAACTGATTTGCGTTTTATTAAGGAGTTACACAAACAAACTGGTATTTCCGCCGGTAGTTGCGTTTTGGAAATAAACCGCCAACTTGCAGCACTGGGAGCACGACGTTTAGGAATAGTTACTCCATACACCGCAGACGTCACCAATCAGATTACTCGGAACTACAAAAGTTTAGGGTTCCAGGTCGTAGCAACGGCTCATGACAATGGAGAATTTAGTAATGATTTTGCGTCTATTCCACAACAGACTATAGCCCACATGATACGAACCGTTGCCGTCGCTCAACCAGATGCTATCATCATAATGTGCACTAATGTCGCCGGAGCGGCACTAGCCCAAACTATGCAAAAAGAAATGGACTGCCCTATCATCGACAGCGCCAGCGCAACTTTGGCGGCATTTGATCAATTCTAAACATATTTACAATTTTGCGCTGGGCAGAATTAACCACCGATAGCTAATAAATATAGTGTAACGGTACACGCAAAGCCAAGAAGCCAAGCGACGGTGCGAAACCAAGAGATATTAAGACCATAAAGAAAAACGTAAGCCACCCGAGCCACAAAGAACGCCAGCATAAGTTGGCTAGTAAAGCCAGATGTTTTGTTAGATATCTCTATTATAATTACCGCAGGAGATATTAAGGCTAGCGCAAGGATAGAATTAGTAACGGTCCGCTCCATGCGTCCTGCTAATCCAAACAATTGTAAACCTTCACGATTACCTACCAATTTGGAAAGCCCAACTTGATTTACCGCGGCCAAGACCTGTGTGAGAATAGTTAAAATTACAAGTAAAGCATACGCGGATAAATAGGCTAAATCTGGAGTCATATTATTTCCTTTCAAAGCTAGATTAAATCCAAAATTTTACTTCGTTCCTCAAGATGCTTTACAAAATACCGGCTATTTTTGTTATTGATCGCATATCAACGTCAAGACCGTTCATAAGCTGCACAAAAGCTGGATTGGTGCCTAATCCATCATATGCTCTCTCAATTGAAGACATATCAGGATATGTTACGCCCAACATATATGTTCCAAGATCTGAACCGGTAAGCGTTTGGCCCATTCGCATCGTTTGAGCACCTGCAGATTTGAAAACTGGCGTAGTCATATTTAGAAGATCAAGCATCTCATTCTCCTCCAAGGCATGACGCCGCGCTCTTGTCAGCATCAAATAGTTAGGTTGAGGTTCTAATACTGGATCAAAGTCAATCGACTTACCTCGAAACACGTTCCGACCAAATGGAACAACCGCATGCTCTTCAATCAGCCGTTTGTAAGAGCTAGACACTGGCATCATCTCCATAACACTTTCTAAACCAGCTAAACTGTCAAAAAACTGTATAAAAACAAGAGCACCAGGATAGCGACCTGAGATAACGCTACCATAAGTAATACGAAGAGCCCCATTTTCTTTGCACTCACCAGCGAAATGTGCCATATCAGACTCTGCAGCAGAGCGACTTGATGCAGGACAATTTGCAACGGTTATTGTAATAAAGTTTGCCTTAGACATATCTTATTCTCCTGATTTCATTGCAGTAATTATGCGTATTTGAAAAATCTGATTTAGTAACTTTTCAAATAAATGCTAATTAACCATGTGTGGCGAATCCAGTTCACATATTAGAGCGGTCAAGATTGAGCAATAAATCGAACATGAACAGCTGACCAGAATAATATTTTTCTAAGTAAAAACAATTAACTAAGTGAAATTAAAAATAATGTTAATACTTTGAAACAAACAGATCATGGCTAACAGAAGTTGAAGTAGCTAAGCTTATAGCTAATACTGATATATTTCGGTGTTAGCACTTGAATATTGCATACCTTTCGAACCGAAATTTATAGATAGGCCTGTAACTCCCTTTAAAGGCGTTGTCAGACAAACTTGACGTCCCATTGGTTGGTACCTAACTTTTATGAATGACAACACAAAACCCATTCAAATACTTCAAGACTTCACCTGAAATCATCCTCTTGGCAGTGATGTATTACATACGTTATCCATTGAGTTTTCGTCAGGTGGAAGACATCTTGCATGAACGCGGCGTCGA